>OGCI01000048.1_pt1 | contig 136592 bp, 86 predicted proteins | sample 1570021 | NCBI WGS metagenome assembly OGCI01 (sample SAMN06264664, study PRJEB24512) | hot springs metagenome | isolation source: Hot spring water | place: South Africa: Tshipise | collected 2015-06-21 | reverse complement strand
GAGGCTGTCTGGAAACTGAATTGACGTAAATGCTTTATGACTTACTAAATGCTTTATAACTTAATGGTTATGTTTCGCAGGTAAATCCAAAACTGCTAACAACTTCCGCTCGAGTCATCTCAAAGTTGCTCAGAATTGATTCTACGAGAGTTGGAACGCTAATTCCCTCGCGCCGGAGTGGAAAGAAAGCTTCCAAATCCCTGATTAGCAAATCGCTGATCTAAAAAAAGGAACCCGCAGGTCTGCTCGATCCTCGATACGCTTTGAATTCCCGGAAACCCTATTTCGTGATTAATTTCCTGATTATTTAAGGTCCTCGTTATCCAACGTAGCCACATAAGGCAAGTTGCGATACATGTCGTCATAATCCAGGCCGTAACCGACCACAAACACATTGGGGATCTCGAATCCAACAAAATCGGGCTCCAGATCCACCTGTTTCCGCCCCTGCTTTCGTAGCAAGACGGCGGTGCGAATACTTAAGGGAGCCAATTCGTCTAACTGCGGGATAAGTTCCCACAAAGTCTGACCCGTATCAAAAATATCATCCACCAAAAGAACGTGTCGGCCGCGAACCTCTGCCGTCAAAACCTCCAAGTCAATAGCCAGTGGGCCCGGCTGCGTATTTCGACCACGATACCGCCGTGCCTGAACCAGCCCTACCCTGAGCGGAATATTGAGCCGCCGAATCAAATCCGCCAAAAGCACAATGCTGCCGATCAGGACGCCTACGAGGGTCACCGGCTTGCCCTGATAATACTGTTCAATACGTTGAGCCAGGGAATTCACCCCTTCCTGAATTTGCTCCGCGGTCAGCAACACTTTCATGGAAGCTGCTCCTCGTGCGGCTGAACTGATCGATCCCTATTGAATGTCTCGTCATCCTACGTCTTCAGGACGACTGTCCTTCGACGTGCTTTTACGTTCCTTTACCGAGGCTTTTTGCGGTCGACTTTCCCCATCAAGCATGCTCAACATTACGATGTCTCTCTCGCTGCGCCTCTTCCACGTCTCCGGAATTTCAACCGCCGTTTCTCGAATCTCAACAGACGTTTCTTCAATTTCGAGAAATGGGCCTAAATTCCCACCCCAAGAAACTTCACCCGCTAGCCAATGCTCTATCAAAGGCTGCGGAACTTAACGATGCACATCCCAACCTGCGCGACTTTATTCAGGCCTTGGTCAAAATTGAGCACCGAGTAGTTCACTATTCCTGGACACCCTTTGGCTTGAAGTATATCACCGTGTGATTTTGTTGCTACCCGGGGTGCGAGAAATCACTTGTGGGGCCCCGTCTCGGGAACCACGCAAGCCTACGGAACCTGTAAGGCTTGCAGCCCCTCGACGACCAATTGCTTGGTCCGAGGCCAGAATAAAATTCGGCCGGCAACATGTCGGAAAGGAGGCTCCCCTGGAAATTCCTGCCGGTAAAGCTCCGCGGGGCTCCGCGCCGTACCCTCCAATACGAGCATGTCCTTTTGCTGAACATAGCTGGTGCGATCGGCTCGGGCCGTGAATCGGTCGCCTTCAATGACCACCCCCGCCTCCGCGAGGAGCTCCCAAGTGGTCGCACCTGGGGTTTCCGCCACGATTAATCGACCGCAGGTCAATGCCAAAGCATTGGCCGACAATGTGTCGGGGCGATCTGGCTCCGGCGGATAGGCCCACGGCCATTGTGCCATATAGATGGCCCGAACGTACCCCTCAAATTCAAAATACCTCCGCCAAATGTTCCCATTGATCGCGCGTTGAAAGCGAATAGCAAGTGCACTCGGGACCGCATCCATGGGGACCGATTGAGATTCCCGGGACGTCCTGCCAGGGAGAAACCCGGCGACTACTGAAGGCGTGCCCGGGCGGATTGCGAAAAGGCGTCCGGGCCCGATCCCACGGAAAGTTCCTGAGGACCAATCCAACGCAAGCGATACTAGCTCGAGTTGCTCATCGTAGGCCGGCAGTGCGTTGATCAGCGGGGTGCGACGCAAAATCGTTGGACCAAGGCACCGAACTTCCGCCAGTTGCGGCTCGGTTTTTGCACCAAGCTCCGAAAGGCGGATCGGCTCCTGGAGCCGAACCTCTAATTGTTCAGTGGCCAAGGTATGCTCGCCCAAACGGCCAGAGACCGTACCCTCGAAACGAGCCACAAGCCCGTCGAATATCATTCGCTTTTGCCACTCGATAGCTAACCGGGCATCGGTAGCCAATGGGTGCGAATCCTCCCCGGACTTCAAAAAAACATCCATTCGTCCGGGTTGATCGATCCAAAGCCGGTTTGTGCCCCCGCTCAGGTCGATGCGCCCCGCAGTGATTCCTAAGCCGCGACCTTCCACATGTGCCGGCTCTCCCGTCACACTTAGCATTCGATAATCTCGCGACGGATATAGTAGATGCAGCCATCGGCCGGTGAGTAGCACAGGGCGTATTTTCCCCGTCAATAGCGGGGATACTTGTTCCGCGAATTGAAAATTACCGTCAACAGTCAGACCTAAAAGCTCGGTGTGTTTTTCGCTCAGGAGAACTTTTGCTTCTACCACCCGGGCCACCAGTTCAAAACGACTCCCAGGGAACCCGCTAGGATAGCCGCGTGGTAGCTCCTGTCTTGGCTGATGGATAATAGTCCCGCTAGTAAAGCCAGTGCCCGTGGGCAAAGGTTGGTGATCGAGCGTGGGCTGGCTCGAGCCGACATCCTGCTGAATTGGCGAGGCCTCCCCCACCGGCCGGGAGCCCAAAAGCAGCAGTTCTGGAGCACTCACAAGGTTTTGCGTAGAATGGAGCATGCCACTTTGCTCGAACCACAGGCGCAACTCATCCATCCGCGCGGAAAATGCGGCTGTGACTAATTGCACGTCTCCCCGAGCCAGCAAGCGGTCCGGTTCGAAGGCCGAGGCTCCGGAATAACTCTCTGAAGCTAAGCGTGAAGGAGATGCCCCGGTTGGGGGGGAATCTCGCAGCCATATATGAATTTCGGAACCTTTGAGCCTGCCCCAGTAACCATAAGCCAATTCCGAATCCCCATCGAGCGAAAGTACATGTTGATTTTCATGCGGCTGAAGCAACAAGTGTTTTTGCCATCTGATTTCCAGTGGTGCCGAGTCAGCTCTAGGCACCTGATGGCGTAAGTAGCCTTGCCCACTCAGTCGGGCTTGCCCCCGCCCCAAACCGTCGCGCAGCTCGGACCACAAAATTCGGCCTTTCATCTCTGGGACTACAATTTCGAGGCCTTCAAAAACAATCTTAAATCGGTCCGAGCCTCGCGCGAAAAAATCCCCGGTCGCAAAATCATAAAGCAGCTCTTGCCCATGAAAGAATAACCCGAGATTGGGAGCCTCAAGGTTCGCCGGTGAGCCGCGAATGACAATACGGCGCAATCCTCTACCCATGAACGAATCCAGTTCTGGAGGAGCACGCTCAATTTTGTTTGCCAATTTATCGCCCACGGACCCGGAGTCCGACGGAAAATCCGCTGAGAGGGATCCGCCCGCTGTTGCACGCGGATCTGTCGCCAAAAAGTCACCTCTGGAGCCGGTTTTTACACCGGCTTCGGGCGTATTAAGTTTTTTCCTGGAAGCGAAATCTTCAGAAACGGGAGGGAACTGCGAGCGTCGCTCCGAATTGGGGGTTGTCGTTGCGTCAAGGCTCGCGGCATTTTCAAGCCATAGGGCCAAATAGTCGCATCGAAGCTGATCGGCCGGCCGAATTCCTTGCCGCCACACTCCAACATTATCCTCCACCGTGACGCGGTTTTCGTGGGGGTCAAACCGCAAAGGACCCGCACACGTCACTTCCAGGAGAATTCGGCCCGAGTTATTCCACCGAGTATCCACGTCCTGTGCCGTTGGGTCTTGCGGGGATAGTATGCCGGGTTCCAAGCTGCGCGGCCCCACCGATTGCCTCGAAAGCAAACTTCGGCTCGGCTCCAACTCGAGGTGAAGCCTGTCGACGTGGGTAATCTCCAGTTCCTGAATCGTACCGAAGGCCTTCCATCCTCCTTGCGCAGAGGCGCCGACGGAATCCTGGTCAAGCCGAATCACGAGCCCCCGCCCCTGACCGAAATGGGGGCCGAAAGCAAATCGCACTTGCTCCGGGGTGCTGATTTGCCGACGGTCGAGGAGCAGGTTGCAACTTTCAATTAGGAGTCCTGGGACCGGTGCTCGTTGGTCTCTGACTTGCCGAATGGTGACCGGTCCCACCAACTCACCCCGCTCTGGGGCGTCGATTTGAGCCCGTCGCAAGTCGAAGGGCCGCGAAAATTCGAGTATCGCTCCTTCCGGGGCTTCCAACACAATGGCTGAAATGAGGTTCTCGGTTGAATCACGCCGACTTTCCGCCGGCAGCCAAACGGCGGCACAAGGCCAGATCCGCAAACGGCGGTCGTCCAGCTTCTCGTAATTCTCTAGGAGAACAATGACCTCTTCACTCTCCAGAATCTTGGCAGTACGTAGTTGCCAATCACCTTGGGGAAAAAGCCCCTCCAATCTTCGGAGGTAGCCACGAAATCTATCCTCGGCCTCTCGGATCTGCTGCTCGCTCACTGGCCGGCTTTCCCCACGGGGGGAGGACGGTTCTACGAATGGAACCGCCGTGATGCAGTAAGTCCAGTAACATAGAAGCGTCAATGCGAAGCTAGCAGCGGCTCGTGTTGCGCGCCGCAAAGTGGGGTTATGTTCGAGCCACCGTTTTCCTAGCGAAAGTCCGGCCGAAGCCGCCTGTATCAGCCAAGCGACCCTTCGGAGTTCGAAACCTGATACGGGCAGTTCGGCCATTGTTAATCGCGAGGGTAGATTCCAAAAGCTCTTTGACTAAAGACCCAAAAGAGCGGGCCCCCTAGTTGCCGAGGAGCTATGCGGCGAAATCCGATGGTGCGTGTGTCCTCCTCCTATTTCCCCCATTTCCGTAGCAAGGTTGTTGCCCCAGTTAAAATGTTGATGATTGAATCCTGCGAGCTCTCACCTTTGAACGCCCTTGCAAAGCCGATGGGAACTCTGTTCATGCAAGGGCAAGAGTCAATGTATGGGCAAAACCCCTGAATATCGCGCCGTTCAGCACCGGTAACGAAGTAAATGGGTCGCACAATCGGTCAGACAAAGTACGCCTCTATCAAAGCCTGCCAACGCTGCTTGTTTCTCAGAATCATTTCAATCACTTCGCGGACGGCACCGTGTCCACCTTTTGCCTGGGTCACATAATGGGCATGCTGCCGAACTTCCGCCACAGCGTCGGCAACAGCCACACCAAGTCCCACACTTTGAATGACGCAAAGGTCCGGTAAGTCGTCGCCTACGTAGCCCACCTGCTCCAGACGGAGGTTGAGTTGCTCGGCCACTTCGCGGGCAGCTACCAGTTTGTTCTCAACACTTTGCCGAATGAGCGTCACGCCCAGCTCAGCCGCGCGAATTCGCACCGCTTGACTGCTCCGCAAACTGAGAATTCCGAAACGGTACCCGGCACGCTCCCATATCCGAATACCCATACCGTCACGAATATGGAATCGCTGAAGCTCACCGCCGTGGGCATCGAGCAATACGTGAGCATCCGTGAGAACGCCGTCGACGTCACAGAGCAACAACTCAACTCTGCGACAGCGTTCCTCAAGCGAAAGTTCCTCGGTCATTTAAACTTCACTTCCGCAGCTTGATAACGGGATTCTCCGTGAACTCAGAATCGGCTGTCCCATCGCGATTATAGGTCGCTAAGCTATAGAAATTTTTACCCCAGCAAAGATTTCTTCACCTTAATTAACGATGGGACGTGTAAGCTACCGTGGGCACAGGCTCTGAGCCGTCCTAATCTTCACAATCCCCTGTCACCACGCGATAAATCGCTTTTTGCTCACCCGTGCGACGATTCTCCTCGTCCTCCTGGTCCGGGTTTACTATCGGGGTAGTTTCGCACGGTAAAAGCCCGACAACATCAGTGACATCAATCAATCCCACGGGCCGGCCTTCAGAATCCACCACGGGGAGTTCGCTGATTTTCCTCTCCGCAAGCAGCTTGATTGCATCTTCCAATCGCGAACCGAGCGTGATCGTGATCGGCGAAGGCGTCATAACCCGGCAAATCGGTTCATCCAAGGCGTGGTCGCGGCGTCTTTCCAACAACCGGGCCAAGTCGCTGTCGGTAAAGATCCCTGTCAGCCGACCGTTTGAATCCGTCAACATGATAGCGCCAGTCCGCCTGCCCGGCTTACTGGTGATCAGTAATACCTCGCGGATCGTTTGCCCCTCTTGAGCAATGCGGCACTGCCCCAAGGGCCGCATCAATTCCTCCACCCGAGTCAGCCTTCGCCCCAGGCTTCCGCCGGGGTGGAATCGGGCAAAGTCCTCGCGACCAAAATTCTTTAGCCGACTGGTAACAATGGCCAATGCATCCCCTAGTGCTAACATCGCAGTCGTGCTGCTTGTAGGGGCTAGGCCCCAAGAGCATGCTTCTCTTATCGGCCCCAACTCAAGGGTAACTGAGGCTTGGCGTCCCAGGCGGCTGGAGGCGCGCTGGGTAATGGCAATTATTCGGACCCCCATGGAGCGCAACAGTCCGCAAAGTCTTACAACCTCTTCCGTCTCCCCGCTGTACGAAAGGATCAATACAAGGTCATCCCCGTGAACACGGCCAAGATCCCCGTGTAACGCCTCCACGGGGTGGAGCCAATGACTGCGAGTACCCATCGAAGACAAGGTAGCGGCGATCTTCTGACCGATTAGGCCCGCTTTGCCCATGCCGCAGACTAGCACGGCACCCCGGCAACAAACGAGCAAAGAAACCGCCTCGCAAAAACGGCGATCTAAGCGATTTGCCAGCTCCGCAACTGCCCCGGCTTCGTCCAGCAGGACCTGCCGTGCCAGCCGTAATTGCTCGAACTCTGTCCAAGCGGTTGAGATTGCCGCGTCCGTGGCCATCCTTCCACATCCTTGTCCAATCGGCTCAAATTAATGAAGACCTATTCGATCTACATTATAATGCTTTTAAAGAAAGGGACGACAAATTTGACATAGGAATTATGCTTTTCAAGGGTGTCACTAGCAACACGAAAACGAAAAGGAAGCCACGTGGGCGGAAAAAGCTAGGACTTTTTTCCCAAAATCTCCAAAAGTTTGCTTGCTTGGCAGGTGCGGATTACGAACCTCGTTCGCACGAGCGCGATTGCGGTTGCATAAAGATGCACTCCGCGTCGGCATTCGATTTCAGCGGTCAAGGTTGCTTGCCTAGTTTCTGAAGCGGCCGGAACGCGCTTTGCGCACGGGCGACGGGACACACCTCGCAACCAAGCCTGGAAAACCGTTACAGCTTCGTTATTAATGTTCTGTCATCGGTCCTTCTTATCTGACCCAAATCATCCAAAGATAAAAATCAAGGCGTTCCTGGGCTCAATGTGACAAGGCAGAACCAGCCTTTCAGGAAAGGAGCTATTAAACTATCTTATGCACTATCTTATGCCATATCCAAAAGGCTATTCCAAACCTGTCCCCGTAGAAATATGCCCGTAGAAATATGAAGGTACTTGTTGTGCCGAGAACTTAACCTCCCGTCTCTGGGTGAGTGTGAGCGAGAAAAACTATCAATGATAATGACAAAATGAATCCTATTAAACTATTGAGCTTCCCGAGATTCCGCAGCTTTTCGCGGACAGTACGCAAGGATCAAAAGGATTACCGCAAGTTATAGCGTACGTCGCAGTAATTACGAATTAGTAAATTTAATTTTCTGAACCTGAAAAGACTTGTAATGGTACGGACGCGATTTGCTCCCAGTCCGACGGGATATCTCCACATTGGAGGGGTTAGAACCGCCCTTTTCTGCTGGCTATTTGCCCGCCAACATGGGGGCCAGTTTATCCTGCGGATCGATGATACGGACGTTCAGCGAAATGTCGCCGAAGCATTGGAGCCTATTCTTCGCGGCTTGCATTGGCTAGGAATCACCTGGGATGAGGGGCCGGAAGTGGGCGGCCCTCACGCCCCCTATTATCAGGCTCAGCGGTTACCTTTATACCAGGCAGCAGTGCGTGAGTTACTGGCACGTGGAGCAGCCTACCGGGATTACGCACGCCCAGAAGAAATTCAGGCAGAGCGGGATGAAGCGCTCCGCGAAGGGCGACCGTTCGTTTACAGTCGACGTTGGATGGCCGAAACCGACGCCGAGGCTGCACGGTTTGAGGCCGAGGGGCGTCAGCCCGTAGTGCGGCTGAAAATGCCCCGCCAAGGCACGCTTGTCTTGGATGACATGATCCGCGGCCGGGTCGAGTTCGACTGGGCTCAAGAGCAGGATCATGTCATTCAGCGCCCGGATGGTTCGTGCCTTTACCACTTGGCCAGCGTGGTGGATGACTACGAGATGGGGATCACCCATGTCATTCGGGCTGAAGAACACTTATCCAATACGCCACGGCAGATTTTCATCCTCGAAGCTCTGGGGTATCCTCGGCCCAAGTATGCGCATTTACCGTTTGTGGCTGAACCGGGAAGCCGAAGCAAATTGAGTAAGCGCAAACTTGATAAATATGCTAAAGATCGCGAATTTGGGGAATTGCTGCGGCATGGACAGCAAATCGCCGAGCGCTTGGGGCTATCAGCGGATTCCGAGCACTTGAACCCCGTTATGGTGGATTTTTACGAAAAGCTCGGTTACCTCCCGGAAGCCGTGATTAATTATTTGGCGCTACTCGGTTGGTCACTCGACGACAGAACCGAACATTTCACTTGGGAAACATTGATCCACGCGTTTTCGCTGGACCGCGTCAACCGGGCGCCTGCCAGCTTCGATGCCCGACGGCTCCAAGCCATCCAAGAGCGCCATGCCGGGTTACTCAGTCTGGATCAGAAAGTCGACTGGGTACTGCCTTTTTTAGAACGAGTGGGCTGGATCGGTAGCCCTCCGACTCAATCCGAGCGGGCTTATGTCCGTTCGGTTGTGCAAGCGGCCGGAGACCGAATCAAAGTAGCTGGCGATATCCTACAATTTCAAGAGTTATTTGTTGCCGATGAGAAGCTGGAATACAATCCCGACGATTTTCGCAAGCGTGTAATTCAGCCACCCGAGGCCCTGCCACTTCTAACAGAATTGCGCGAAGAGCTGGCGTCGGCCGAGGTGTTTTCCGCATCGGAGTTAGAAAAACTCGTTCACGCCTTCGTAGAAAAGCGGGGATTAAAGTTGTCGCAAATCATTCATGCACTTCGCGTCGCGGTGACCGGCAAAACCGTGGGGTTTGGGATGTTCGACATCCTCGCAATCCTGGGCAAAGAGCGTGTGTTACGTCGGATCGATCGCGCACTTGCGTTGGCTTCAAACCCCACTTGAATGTTCTTGCCATGAATTCAACCTAAATGTTCTTGCCATAAACTGCAAGGATGAGTAACGCTTTCTGGAGGAGATCGGGCTAAAGATGGCCGAGCAAGTTTCGCGTCGCTCGCTGGATTTCATTCGCACTATCGTGGAAGAAGACCTACGCACTGGCCGTTGGGGGGGCCGAGTTCACACCCGGTTCCCGCCGGAACCTAATGGTTACTTGCACATCGGCCATGCGAAATCGATCTGCTTGAACTTCGGAATTGCCGGAGAATATGGCGGCCTGTGCAATCTTCGTTTTGATGACACCAATCCGACAAAAGAGGATCAGGAATATATCGATGCTATTAAGGAAGATGTTCGCTGGCTGGGCTTCGACTGGCAAGATCGCGAATACTATGCTTCCGATTACTTCGAGCAACTGTATCAATGGGCAATCGAGCTGATTAAAAAAGGGTTAGCCTACGTTTGCGATCTCTCGCCAGAAGAAGTCCGCCAATATCGGGGCACATTAACCGAGCCGGGTAAGGAAAGTCCCTATCGTAACCGGTCCGTGGAGGAAAACCTGGATCTTTTCCAGCGGATGCGAAATGGGGAATTTCCGGAAGGTTCGCGCACACTTCGGGCCAAGATCGATATGGCCCATCCGAATCTCAACATGCGCGATCCGGTGATGTACCGAATCATTTACGCCTCCCATCCGCGCACCGGGAATAAATGGTGCATTTATCCGACGTACGATTGGGCCCATGGTCAGTGCGATTCAATCGAAGGCATTACCCACTCGATTTGTACCTTAGAGTTCGAGAATCACCGTCCCCTTTACGACTGGTTCTTGGACGCTTTAGGAATCTATCATCCCCAGCAAATTGAATTCGCCCGATTGAATCTCACCTACACCGTGATGAGTAAGCGTCGGCTGTTGCAGCTTGTGCAACAGGGATATGTGCGCGGCTGGGACGACCCCCGAATGCCGACTTTGCGGGGGCTTCGGAGACGCGGTTACACGCCGGAAGCAATACGTGATTTTTGCGATCGTATTGGTGTGGCTAAGTTCAACAGCACGGTGGATATCAATTTGCTCGAGCATTGCCTGCGGGAAGACCTCAATCGGCGCGCCCCGCGGGCCATGGCGGTGCTCCGGCCGCTCCGGGTGGTTATCGACAACTATCCCGAAGGTAAGGTCGAGTGGCTGGAAGCTATGAATAACCCAGAAGATCCCTCGGCGGGCACGCGCTTGGTGCCTTTCTCACGAGTTATCTACATCGAGCAGGACGATTTTCTGATCGATCCACCCAAGAAGTTCTATCGACTGGCACCGGGACGTGAAGTCCGATTACGCTTTGCTTATTTCGTGCGGTGCGTCGAATACGTCACTGATCCGCAGACGGCCCAAGTGGTCGAAATTCACGTGGAATATGATCCGGCCACGCGTGGCGGTGACGCCCCGGATGGACGCAAGGTCAAAGCCACGCTCCATTGGGTTTCCGCCGCGCACACAATCCCGGCTGAGGTACGGCTCTATGAACATCTTTTCACCAAAGAAGATCCCGACGATGTCCCTGAGGGGGAAGATTTTTTGGCCAATCTCAATCCGAATTCTTTGACCGTGCTTTATCCATGCTATTTGGAGCCATCCCTGGGTCAGGTAAAAGTCGGTGACCGGTTCCAGTTTGAGCGACTCGGGTATTTCTGCGTGGACCCGGATAGTACTCCCGATCGACTTGTTTTTAATCGCACGGTTACCCTCAAGGACACGTGGGCAAAATTGCAGCAAAGTGGCCGCGTCGACGAATGACCTCGCGGCAGCAGTCGGTGCGAATCAATAAAGCCCGGCGTGCTATGAAACTCAATGACCATGCAACTTCGGATTTTACGAAAATTTTTGGGGGATCCCTCGATGCCGCTTGTCGTTGTTGGTTCGCTGGCACTGGATACGATTGAAACCCCCACAGCCCGGTGCGAAAACACGCTTGGTGGGTCGGCCGTTTACTTCGCCTGGGCGGCCAGCTACTTTACGCCGGTGCGGTTGGTGGGAGTTGTCGGAGAAGATTGGCCGGCCGAATACACTCAGCTACTTCAGTCTCGCGGAATCGATACCCAAGCGCTCGAGATCCGGCCGGGGGGCCGAACTTTTCGTTGGCACGGGCGATATTCCGAAGACCTTAATAGCCGGGAGACGATCGAGGTTCACTTGAATGTGATGGCGGATTTCAACCCCATCCTACCCGAGCCGCACCGTCGTGCCCCTTTCGTGTTTCTGGCCAATGGCTCCACACACATGCAGCTTCGCGTTTTGGAGCAGTGCAGCGGAGCGGCTCTTGTGGTGGCCGATACCATGGACCTTTGGATCCGTACCGAGCGACCGCAGCTTGTGCAGCTGCTGCAACGCGTCGGCGGACTCGTCCTTAACGACTCCGAAGCACGGCTCCTTACCGGCGAGACACACCTGGTTCGCGCCGGGCGAAAAGCCCTGGAACTCGGCCCGCAATTCGTGGTGATCAAAAAGGGAGAACACGGAGCAATGTTCTTCAGTCGCCACGAAACATATGTCTTGCCGGCTTATCCGACCGAAAACGTGGTGGATCCCACGGGAGCAGGCGATAGTTTTGCGGGGGCGATGCTGGGTTATTTGGCCGAGCAAAACAACTTCGAGCCAACCACTTTGAAGCAGGCTATGGCATACGGCATTTTAGTCGCTAGCTTTACCGTGGAGGGCTTTAGCCTCGACCAGCTCCGCAAAACCGAGCGAAGCGATATCGAGCGTCGCATGGATCAATATCGGCGGATGCTGAGCTTCTGAGGGGCTTAAAAGGAAATAAATTCGCGTGCCCGTAGTTCGAGGGCCAGTTGGAGCATCTCCAGCATTTCCGGGGTGTAGCGGACGCCCACGGCACCCCCGTGGGAGGCGTTACCATGGCATGGACTGGTGGGCCAAATCCGGAAGTCGTAGCTGGAAGAATCCAAGAATTGCGGATCCTCAGAAAAACCACCCTTTCGGAACTGGACCTGGTTGTTGTGAATCGTTTCCTGTTCCTTAAAGATTCGAATGCTGAAGCGTGGCTGCGGCCCACACTTCCCGACGAAACCGCTGCACCGCCTCCGGCGAAGAACCCAGCTCCGGATGCGTCGTCTTTAAGGCCACTTGCCGATCCATCGTCCGATCCCGGGCCTTGAACACCTGCCCCATCCCGCCCCCACCCAGCCGGTCCGGGATCACGTATTCCCCAGCACAAACTGCTGATGACGGCCTGAGACAATCGCCTCGATCTGAAACTTGGTCAGCCCCCCGCCCGATAAAGCGCTTGGGCCAATTGCTTGACGGCCTGCGGCGATTCCTCCTTTGAAAGCCGACTTCGGAAGCGACCAAGTGCCGCCGCCGACAAAAGGCCGCTTTTTACGATGCACTCCGAAAAGATTCCTGACAAGATCGCCATCACACTCACCCTTTTGCTGCCTTAGCGAGGCTTCGATTCTACTGCTGCCCTGGCAGACCGAGGCATTCAACCCCCTTACATTGGGGGGTAAACCTCGTGCGACACCCCTCAGCTCCCGAATCTGCCTCAACCAATTCCCAAAAGCCCTCAAAGCCCCGGGCTTCCACCCGCCACAGCGGTTTACTTCCACGCCAGCCGCGTAGCATTTAGCATGCGCTTACCACGCGTCCACGCCTGAACTCCATCCCCTCACGCGCGGCGGAGGGAATTGCTGAGCCTATCGCTGGTGATGCACTAGACTCCAACCCCTCACGCGCGGCGGAGGGAATTGCCTTGCTTCCACCGCTTGTGCCCAGGGCGCACGGTATTCTCAACCGCGGCGAAATGCCCATCGTGTCGTACCTCCGGACCTTCTCTACTCATTTCGACTGAGGTAACCCGAACTTTTTACCGCGCATCATGCACTCCCCAAAAACCGCACTATCGCGATCAATACACTCGATTTTGCGACCCGATAAAGCAGGATTGCCAAAACGAACGATGGTGCGAAAAGTTGAGGCAAGCGGATCGGATCTCAAGCCTCGGACGTTCAAAATGTGAGCCCGGCTATCCAGTATCGCAGGTTTTGCTCGTTCCGACTTGAAGGGGCAAGAACGCAGGTATTTGTGGATCACCGAATAGGCTACAGCTAATTCTCCGCCATGGCTCTTGCCACAGGCACGACGCGAATCGCTCCCTCAGGGCACTCGTATTCGCAAATGCCGCATCCTGTACATTTGCTCTCCTTGACGGAAGGATATGGAATTCCTGACGGAACTCGAAAACCCGTTAGACTTGCGGCACTGCGAAGTTCGATCGCCGCGTAAACCTGCGGGCAAGCGTCGCGGCAGACTAAACAACGTTCGTAACGAGCCCAGGGGAGGCACTTTTCTGGGTCAATGACTGCAACGCCAATCTTCATGCGGCTTTTTTGTTCCGGACCAATCGGCAGAATTGCCCCCGTCGGGCATACCGAACCACAAGCGCTGCACTCCGGCAAACAGGGGCCAATTTGCGGGATAAGCTGCGGAGTAAAAAGCGCATCCAATCGATCTGCCCGGAGGAGGGGTAAAAGACCTTTTGTAGGACAGGCGGCAATACAGGCTCCACAACCGACGCACCGCGCAGTAAACCGTCGCTCCGAAAGGGCACCCGGTGGACGAAGGACGCTTGAAGATTCCGACCTGCGCACCATCACACCGGCGGCGGCCCCGGCTGCCATTGCGGCGAAAAAAAGCCTCCGACTTTCCATCAATCTGGCAGAGCTTTTTATGCCCACGGCGCAATGGCGTCCGACGACCCGCGGAATACTCCACGCAAATCGTATGGCCCCGTGGGGACAAGCCTCTTGGCAGCCACGGCAACAAAGACAATTGACGGCGGCACCCTTGATCGAAGAATTCCCGAGCGGGCAGGAATCCGTGCAGCGATCACACTGCGCACAACGATCGCTAATTTCTCGCCGAAGCACGGCCCAATGACCACAAACGGAAAGCAAGGCCCCTAGCGGACAAAGGGCCCGACACCAAAAGCGATGTGCCCAGCCTACAAGCCCTATCACCACCAGCAAAGGGAACCACGCAAGCAGCCATGCCATCCCGCGATTTGGGTCCCCGGCTCCCAGATTCATCGCTCGGGAGGTTAAGACCAGGGGGTCCATCCAACCCGCCCAATTAACTCCTGCCAAAGCCGCACCCACCAACATCGCAAGTACGGCGAATCGCCATTCCGGCACTTTGACCGATTTTAACCTCCCTCGAAAGACCTTCCGAAACCACGCCGCGAAATCCAGCAATGTGCCCAATGGGCAAACCCAGCCGCAAAAAACGCGGCCCAATATCGCAGTTATAACGATGATCCCCAAGCTGATCGCCCCGAAAGAGGTGATCTGGCGTGCGGCCACCGAACCGACTAACCAAGGAAAGGGATCGAACTCGAGAAAAGCCCCGTAGAATCCGGGAACCACCCATCCCGCGGCACCGGCCATCGCTAAATACACGAAAGCGAGGAGGAACGCCACTTGCGACCCACGGCGCACTTTTGACCAAATTGTCCCTTCGGAAGCCCGCCGCATGGGATTTCAGGGTGTCGTGCTTTCAATTGAAGATTCAGCTACGGCTCAGCGGCTCACAGGAAGGCCAGCCCCTGGATGTGGAAATTTGTCAACCCCGCCTGCTGAGCTGCTTCAACTGCGTCGCGGTATTCCGCCGCTGTGATCGGCCGGGCAATCTCGGGATACTCGAACGCCTTGTACATCGGCCGGTACTGGGACATGATATTGACATAAGTATCCTTCGGCAGGTTCTCGGCAATCCAACGCAGAACGTCTGGGGCGCCACTGACGCCGTTCGGCATCACGAGATGCCGAATCATGAGTCCTCGATACATCAGCCCGTCATCCGCCGGCCGGGCTACGCCCACCTGCCGATTCATCTCCAAAATCGCCATTTTTGTGACCTCCGGGTAGGTCTCGGTGGAGGTAAACGTTTCGGCCACTTCGGGCCGTGTCTCCGTGAATCCTGGAGGGGCACAAGTGGAGTACTTCACCGCCATTTGTCCGGAGGCATATTTGAAATCCGGTAGATAGATATCCACCACGCCGTCGAGCTTTTTCAGAATTTCGAGGTTTTCCCAACCACAAGTGTTATATACCAAGGGTAAGCGCAGCTCGTGCTCGGCAGCAAGGTCAAGCGCGAAGAGGATATGAGGCGAATAGTGCGTCGGAGTAACCACGTTGATGTTGTGGCATCCTATCTCCTGAAGATCCAGCATCATCTCCGCCAGATCTTCAATGCCCACCTGGGTTCCGCGCGCTTCCAGGCTGATATCGTAGTTGATGCAGAAAACGCATCGCAAACTACAGTGGCAGAAAAAAATGGTTCCCGAACCGCCCCGCCCCACCAGGGGATCTTCTTCGCCAAAATGGGGGTGATACGAAGCGATCACCAAGTAGTCTGGAGCATCGCAAAAACCGCGTTGCCCACCCAGCCGGTCGATGCCGCAGGTTCGCGGACATAATTTGCACGGCTTCATCCGCTTCCAAAGCTCCTCCGCGCGGCGCCGAAGTTCTCCGGTCCGATGTAGCTTCAGGTAACCGGGCTCAAAATCGCTGCGGATATTTGCCGCGCTCACTTTTCTAAGTGGTCGCGAGGGTTTCCAAATCGGCGAGTCGCCACGATTGGGGGAACGCGGCTTTTGTCCGCAGCCCGCACACGCCCAGCCTGCCACGGCGCAAGTGCCGATAAAAGCGCGACGAGTAACTGCCTGCATATCCCTGCCCGACCCTATCAATCGTTGTTAAAGAACATGAGGAGAATAACGCCCAAGCTTTCCACCATTATTTTAACTCGTTCTGAGCTCCGCGGCCACGGGGGTACCACCTTGTGCGCAATTCAAATTCTGCGGCAGCATGAAAAATACGCGCGGAATTCTACCCCAAATTATCACTAGAAGCGGTTTACACTGTCCTCGAGCCGCTCAGAGATCTTAGCCCCGAAAAGCAAGCGGCACTTATTCTTTTGACACGGTGATCGGAGTTGCACCGACACCCTCTCGAGCATACTTGCAGGCGGTGCGTCCGGAACTAGCAAACCGCAGTTCGCTGCTGACGGTCTCGCCTGCACCTCGAACGAAACTAGAGTCGAAGAATCCTATTCTCGCGAGAGCCCTTTTCTCAAAGCATCTCGCGAAATTGCTCGAAAAGATACATGCTGTCGTGCGGGCCGGCAGAGGCTTCAGGATGATATTGCACGCTGAACGCCGGGAATTTCGTGTGACGCAGGCCCTCGATCGTAAAGTCATTCAAATTGATGTGGGTAACCTCTAATTCATCGGGTATTGAATCAGGATCCACAGAAAACCCGTGGTTCTGCGTCGTAATTTCCACAGTGTTGGCCGCTTTATTGAGTACCGGTTGATTGGCACCTCGGTGCCCAAATTTCAATTTGAAAGTCTTGGCCCCGCAAGCGAGCGCGATAAGCTGGTGACCCAAACAAATCCCAAAAACCGGCTTTTTCGGCAGAAGCCGACGGACCGTCTCCTGGGCGTAATGGATTGGTTCGGGATCACCCGGACCATTCGACAGCAGAATTCCATCCGGTTGAAGCGCTAAGACATCGTCTGCACCCGTGCGGCCCGGCACCACGGTCACTCGGCAACCAACCGTGCGAAGCATTCGCGCGATATTCCACTTCATGCCGAAGTCAAGAACCACCACATGCGGGGTGGAGCGAATTCCCGAGCTACCTTGCCACCGCTCGGGCCGAATGTTGGCCCACACGGTCGCGCTAGGCTCCCAAGGGAATGCACGCTCTGGCATAACCTCCAACACTAGGTCCCTGCCGACAAGCCCTGGGCTTTCTTGCGCTTTGTGGACCAAACTGGTGTCATCCAGGTCGACGGTCGAAAGCACGCCCTTCATGGCTCCCCGAACACGAATACGGCGAACCAATGCGCGGGTGTCAATCCCCTCCATGGCCACAATTCCCTGTTTTTTCAAAAACTCCTCGAGGCTTTCCTCGGCACGGTAGTTGCTCACCCGCCGGCTACGCTCCCGCACCACGAATCCCGCAAGATGGATTTTCCAGCTTTCAATATCCTCGGAGTTAACGCCGTAGATTCCTATTTGCGGATACGTCATGACGACAATCTGACCGCGATAGCTCGGATCGGTGAGGATCTCCTGGTAACCGACCATCGAGGTGTTGAAACAAACCTCTCCTGCTACCTCGCCGCGAGCTCCAAAGGCGGTTCCCGTGTAAACGGTTCCGTCTTCCAGCGCCAATTTTGCTATGTCGGACATTCCGGGGTGTTCTCCTCGACGGTACCTTTTGACAGTTAAAGACTTACCTTCTTGCGCGAACCCTCTGCACCAACTTTGTGCCCAACCCCACTCCCCCCTTTGGTTCCTAACCCTTACCAGCCTTTTGATGAAACAAGTACTTCATGCAGCGGTTAACCGCAGAAAGAAGCGAAGCACGCCCGCACTGATTATCACATCTCATAGGTTGCGACCGACCGGGGCTAACATGTGAAGCTCACCGACTCCCCAATAAACTACCGGGTCAACAAACTTCAACTTCTCCGAAAACTCTGCCCAAGCCAATTCTGATCACGACCTCATCTGGGCAAGCTTTTCCTTCCCAACTTCGGGAGTTTTTAGTGCACTTATTTCCCCGGCCGACCTCAAGAGTTTTCCCAAACCGCGCAGAATGCAGATGACGTTACTCGTTACCAACCAGCCTAGTCAAATTCAGCGGTTCAATCACGACTGCTATAGTCGCATCATGTTTTCGATCGATATTCTCATTGCGGCTTTGGGTCCGCCCACCTTGCGGGCTTGTAGCTCCAAGGGGCAAGCCGCGTCCGGAGGTCCCTGTGCCGGCGAGCAGGGACCTCCTTTCATTGTGGCCTGGAGGTTGATGCGGTATGGCGTCGCCGCACTTGCCGATTAAACCGATCTCACTATCCGGCTAAAACGCCCAGCCTCAAACCACCGAGCTCTTTAAACCGCCGAGCTCTTTTCGGCAACTCTTCTGATTTCTTTAAGAGTCGGCTTCGCCTCTCTAAAAGTCGGCTTCGGCGGTGCTCGCCTGCGGTTTGGGACCTGACCCGCCCGAGTCACCCGCCATTGCCCTAGTCATCAGGGTCAAATCACACGCTATAGTCAAATCAAACGCTACTCTCCCCGCACTGGCGGACGCTCATTACCAAGGTTTTTTCGAAGGGTATTTTATACGGCGACGCAACATCACCAAGAGGACCGCGGAACTCAATTCAAACTTGATTTTGACGTTTACCGGCGACATCTTTGAAAAGTCTTGCGCCACACCCGCATTTTTCTTGCTGCATCTCTGCCAGTGTGGCAGGAAATTCAGCCGAAATTCCGCAAGGATCGGAAAATGGACCGCAACTTGCGCAAAACCACTATAGAACCGCTAAAAAATCTTGGAGGTTGACAAAAGCTGAAAACGCGGGCCATCTTAGGAGCCAGTTCTGAACTAACAGCCCTACCGATCGAGACACCTAGCGATCGGTAAGTGCCTTCAGCAAAAGGCAGATGCAACCCATCACCCCGAAGAGCTGGTGCTGACCGCACTCCTAACTGCCAAGGCCCGAGCAATTTGCCGAACCGCCTGCTTCAGCCGTTTTTCGTTCTCCACGAGGGCCAGTCGGAGATAGCCCTCGCCTGCCGGGCCGAATCCGCCACCGGGGCTTACGGCAACATCCGCTTCCTCCAAGAGTTTCAAGGCGAAATCAAAAGAGGTCATTTGACTGGCCCAAGGTTCCGGAATCTTTGCCCAAACAAACATAGTCGCCTTTGGCCGCTGGATTGGCCAACCCAACCGCTCCAGACCATCGCACAGCACGTCGCGTCGCCGCTGGTACACGCGGGCCTGGGCTTCCACCGCTGCGTCCAAATGGCGGAGTGCGACAATACTGGCAATCTGAACCGGTTGGAACATTCCGTAGTCGTAGTATGTCTTGATGGTTGCCAGAGCCCGAACCATTTCGGAGTTTCCGCAGCAGAATCCCACCCGCCACCCCGCCATGTTGTAACCTTTCGACATCGTGGTCAATTCGACGCCCACATCAATCGCCCCCGGTGCCGCCAGAAAACTGGGAGCTTTGTAGCCATCGAAACAAACGTCCGCATAAGCGAGGTCACTAATTACCATGAAGCCGTACCGTTTCGCCAATTTAACCACCTCGCAATAAAACTCCTGCTCAACCACGGCGGTGGTGGGATTATGGGGAAAATTGACAATCAGGAGCTTCGGCCGAGGCTGCATAAACTGGCAAGTATATGCAACATTGCTTAGAAACCGCTCGTGATCGGTCACCTCTAGCAGAATCTGGTTTGCCCCTGCCAACGCGACAGCAAACGTATGCGGCGGATAGGACGGGGTCGGCACAATTGCCAAGTCGCCAGGGCCGAGTAAAGCTAGGCACAAATGGCTAAAGCCCTCTTTGGAGCCCAAACACACGATCACCTCACGTTCTGGATCGAGCCGCACACCGAAGTGCTTGAAATACCGCGAAGCTACCTCCCGACGAAGGTTTAGAAGGCCAAGCGCCTGGCTATAGCCGTGGTTCTTAGGATCACGAGCGGCTTCCGCCAATTTCTCGATTACAAGCGGATCCGGGGGGTCGCTTGGATTTCCCATCCCTAGATCGATGATATCCTCGCCCGCCCGACGCTTTTCATACTTCAATTTGTTGATCTGAGCAAACAAGTACTGTGGGAGACGGCGAATTCTATCCGCAACCTGTACCGAAAACTTCCTATCCTGATCGATAAACTCGATGTTTCGGCTATCCTTATCAGCCTGCTTTGTCATGAAAGGCTACCCAAAAAACATGATTTGACGAACTTTTTTGGAACAATGGAGGTGTACCGCGCTCGGGGCAAAAGCACTTTTTCATCGCATGAAAGTCATCCGAACATTGAAAACTTTTCCAGCAATCGACTTCGGCCTTTAAGCTTACTCCGGAGTTTCACCTTTCAAAAGTAACGGCTTTCTCCCATTCGAGCGAGATGCAGCGTTGATAATCTCGCTACAGCCTAAGATTGCAGTATCCGAAGCTACCCTCAAGACGCGATAAAAAAGCTTAAATCGTCAGATGTTTGTAGAATTCGCCCTAGGACCCGTGCAAAAGCAGGAATTTCTCTTTTTTTAGGCACTGCGCTCACCAACCCATGTGGGGTGAGCAAAATCCTGAAAGTGCACGCATGATATTAGAGCTATGGTGGCGCGCGAAAGATTTGCGCAAAACACCTGATTTTCTCAAGGAAGTTCGGGCAAGCCATCAACGGAAAATAATCCTGACTAGAATTATCTACTAAACGGTCTTTCCCAATGTTTAGGCTCAACAATACGGCTAGGTTGAAGAAAGTGGCCAAATCTCGTGAGAATTGCCAGATCTTTACCAGATCTTTAATTTAAAAAGGCAAATTGAGCCATTGTTGAAGTGTTCTAACATTCTCAGGCGGTCCAGCACGTGAAAAGTTCAACAGAAATGAAAAGTGACACGGAAATAACGAAGGCTAGGAGCCCTATCTCTACAGCCACCACCCCGCGGTTAGGCTGCCCTAAAACAGGGAGCCACGGCTCGGAAGTTCATGGTTCAGGCAGGAACACTTGAATGTGGGCCAAATCCCCGCGGCTCAGCCGAAGTGCCGACCAAAAACTTTTTTCCGCTTCTTCTCTTTGATCGTCGAAAAACAAATGAACGGCTAAAACAAAGCGGAGCGCGCCATTCTGTGGGTCGGCCTCCACCGCCTGACGTAAAGCGTTACGGTGGGCCTCTTTCGCGTGGGCAAATTCTCCGTAAAGGCGGTCGAGCCGAAACCCGCTTTTTGGCCACAAGGGATCGAGCGCTACGGCCCTCTTGAAACACTGAAACGCTTGCTCATAGTTTCCGATCGCCACATAGGCAAAGCCCTGACGAGCAAACGGCTCGGCCTGCCCGGGGAGTTGATCCGCGGCACTTCGGTAAATGCGAAGTGCATCCGCAAATCGCTGCTGGGCAAAGTTGGCGTCCCCCGTTTGAATCATCCGCCGCATCGCTTCCAATTTTCGCTCCCACGCGGGATTCGGAATAGCGGGTTTTTTATCGGCGGGATTTTCGGCTTCATCATCCGGCCCAAGGTTTAATGGTGCATCACGCCCCGGACCACGGCCCGGCACGCCCGCGGGAATTTCTTCATCCTCCTCCGCCCTAGGGTTCTTAGCGTTGATGATGACAATCCGCGGGACTCTCGGGGCGCTGTAAACGGTGAGTCCTATTGTCCTAGAGTAAGCGATTGGTCCGTAGATCAGCTCCCCGGGAATGACAATGGGAGCTGCATAAACCCAGCCGTAGTACGGACAGGGCACACATACGCTCATAGGAGGGCAACTAAGCCGGCAACTCCCGTGAGGCCGCCCATCATCACAGGCGGAATAATGATGATGAACCGGATACCGCGAAGCACCCTGCCCCGGCCATCGTGAGAATTCCGGAATTCGCGGCTGACCGGGGGGGTTTGCCGGATTTTGAACTTCGGGAAGCAGATTACCCATGCTTCGGCGGGACCCGTCGGGCATGATGTCTCCATGTGCGGACCGAAGGTTGCAAAAATTCAAGACGGACCCCAGCACTGCTAAGACGAAGATGACGGCACCCCGCGGAGTTCTCCTGCGTGACTTGGCTGAAAAAACAGTAATTTCCTGCCGAGCAAGGCCAGAAATTCGTGCCAGCGGAAAACTCACCAAGGACCGTGCGATTTTAGGATTATGAGATCGGCTGCCACTCCGCATACTCATGCCCTCCCTGAAGGTCCAGAATACGAAACGGAAAAGCAACTTTTTTCACGGAGGTTGATCGGGGACTAATTGCCTTCCTCCAGTTACGAACGTGACATTCGGCCGGAATTAGCAGCGTCGAGACCCGAACACAGATTTTAATTGCTTTTTTGCTGATCTTTTGCGAATCCACACCCCAGTTTCGCGACTACCCCGCAAATTGGCGAACGTAGACACCGCGCTATTCAAGCACTTGTTTATTTAACTTATTTTTGCAGATTTAAGAAATCCTTTCTACTTGCAGGCTAAGTCCCCGGTGTGCGGTGCTACTCCAATTGCCACATTTTTTACAAAATCTCTACCACAAGTACTGGGCAAATTGGAGAATAGGGGAAATTTAAACATTTCACTGTTGCAGCCGAGCATGATCGGGCTTCATGTTTTAAGGGCTAGGCCCAGCAATGTGGAAGGTTTGAGCACGGTACGTGCGGCTTAAAGGCCCACATTGAAGTAGCTCTGTAATGATTAGCAACGACGACCTCCGAAACGTCCTCCGTATTTTCTGGCAGATACCGGCCGTAGTGTCCGTTTTTCTCAAGTCCGAAATTCTCTCGCGATCGCAAGCCCTTTTCGCGCACAGCGCGGCCGGCCCGTTGATGCAGTCGAATAGTTCTGAAATGCCCATACTTGTTTAATAACAGGTACAGAACTCTCAGTTCCTTGGCTGAATTGGGGGGCCGCTGGTGGGTTGGGGAATTCGGCCACTTGCCCGATCCATCAGCTTGGCGCTTATGAAAAGCTTTTTGTGCGGAGGGATCTCGAAAAACTTGTGAATCTCTCAGCGAAGTTTTCGCCATGAGCTGATTAATCTGGCAAATTTGTACTTTGTCGATAATGTTTTTGTCTTTTCGTCGCTTACGCTCACGAATTAAGGGGTGGTGAAATCTTTTCTTGCGTAGGTTAAGCTGATTTTGTCTTCCACTCAGTTGTCGTGGTGAGCTCCTCGATTGCCGGGAAAAGGTGATCAGGAAGAGGTAATTCTGTCTTTGTCGAGCATCTAGCTAAGCCTTCAAGGGTTGAAGATTAATGGATAAGTAAGTAGTAGATTAGATAAGCGTACAAGGTATTAGCGGAGTCTAGACAAGGCCGACGAAGCGGGAATCGCCACTCTTGTGGCGCTCAAAAACTGTGCCTTTAACGAGGAGCTAGGAAGCTTTTTGCTTAAAAATCGGCAATTTATCTCCGATTTGAGATTGGGTATTTGAGAATGGGTAATTTATGAGCGGGAGAGCGAACGTAACGTATGTTGCGCAGCGGGAGCTGGGCTCCTGGCCGGGCGTCTGAAACACACTCTTCGTCGCTTTTCGACGCGTTGTGTTGCCGTACGAAGGTTTTCCGATGGAGTCCGTACAAAGGGTACCAAAACAACCTCGGGATGGATAAACTCAGAGTTTTTCGGGAAGGCTGGCCGACTTCGGGACGTGCTTCGAAGTATTAAAACACTGGTTAAGTAGTCAAGACACCCGTTAAGTATCCTCTAGCCGAGACCAAGGGTTCGTCACACACCGGTTGTTCACACAGCGGAGACTATTGAACATTCCGGTTTGGGATTTCGTAGATTTGTCAGGTACTACTGCTGGATTCGTGCCAAACTTTTCCTGCGAGGTCATCTATGTCGACAAGTGTTTTGCCGGGAACGTCCGCAGAAACCAAATTGGAAACGACCCGTGACGTCGTGGTTGAAACCCGGAATCTCACCAAGGTTTACCGCGACTTCTGGGGACGCCAGAAAGTTCGGGCCTTAAAAGCGCTTGACTTGTCTATTTTCCGAGGAGAGATTTTCGGGCTTTTGGGCCCCAATGGTTCGGGCAAAACCACCACGATGAAGCTCCTCCTCGGCTTGCTATTTCCTACGGAGGGGGAGGCACTTGTTTTTGGCAAGCCAGCCACCGATGTCAGTAAAAATGAAAGGATTGGCTACCTGCCCGAAGAGACGTACCTGTACCGGTTTCTCACGGGTGAGGAGACCCTGGATTTTTACGGTCGCCTGTTTAACATCCCGGCTGCCGTGCGGCGGCAGCGGTCTGCGGAGCTGCTCGAGCTTGTAGGGTTGACGGCCGCGCGGAAACGGCAGCTTCGAGAGTATTCGAAGGGAATGGCCAGGCGTTTGGGCCTTGCCCAAGCTCTGATCAATGACCCGGACCTAATCTTGCTCGACGAGCCGACTACCGGCCTGGACCCGATCGGTACGCGGGCCATGAAGGACTTGATTTTGCAGCTTCGCGACCGTGGTAAAACGATCATTATGTGCAGCCATTTATTGGCGGATGTTCAGGACGTGTGCGATCGGGTAGGTATCCTTTATCAAGGCGAGCTGAAGGAGCTTGGGCGGGTAGACAGCTTGTTGAAAATCAGGGATGTCACGGAGATCCGCGTCGCAGGCTTGCCGCCCGTTGCTCTCGAGGAGATTAAAGGCGTGGTCGAACGCCATAACGGTCAGGTTCAGTTTATCGGAAATCCGACGACCACCTTGGAGGAATTATTCCTGAACATTGTCGCGGAAAGCGAGGCTCATCCCGGTCGTCGCGTGCGTGGGGGGGTCAGCGATGGTCATTGAAAAAGTTCTTCCCCCGTTTTGGACGTGGTTTGTCCAGGCGGCGCTTGTATGGGTCGCGCTCATAGTAGTGGTATGCGTGTTCGGTTTGCTATTGGCGAGTTTTGTGCTCACGGTAGAACGCGGATTTAAAAGGGCTGCCGTGAGTATTGGGCGCGCAATCGTGGAGGCGTTTACGGACCTGATCGGCGCTATTTCCTTCCGGCGGATCTCCGGGCTCGTTTTTCTGGCGATTAAGGAATCGATCCGCAGACGGGTACTTGCCGTTTTCGCGTTGTTTATCCTGCTCTTGCTCTTTGCCGGATGGTACATCGACCCGGCAAGCACCAATCCGTCGGTGCTTTACTTGAATTTTGTGCTTTCGTCGACCGGGTATTTGATCATCCTGCTCGCCCTCTTCTTAAGCTGCTACAGCTTGCCCAACGATATTCGCAATCGCACGATTCAGACGGTGGTCACCAAGCCGGTTCGCATCAGCGAAATAGTGTTCGGACGTGTCGCCGGTTTCGCTTTGGTGGGAACGGTGCTACTGCTTTTGATGTGCGGCGTTAGTTACCTCTTTGTGATTTCTGGCTTATCTCATACTCATACGTTAAGTTCCGAGAACCTCTCGGCGATGACCGATCCGCAAGGCATCGTCGAGGGCTATACCGGGTTTACGAGCACGGTTCATGGTCACAAGCATCGTGTATATGTCGACCCGGATGGCAAAGCGCGAGTGGAGATGAGGCACGGGCACGTGCACCGACTTGAAGTCTCTGGTATCCCACCTGACGCTAAGTACTCTTTGGGACCGGCCGAGGAGGCACTACTTGCGCGAGTTGTGGTTTATGGGGATTTGCAATTCCGCGATCGCGATGGGGTCGACACCAAAGAAGGATTGAATGTAGGCGATGAATGGACCTACCGCGGTTATATCCAGGGTGGGAGCCCAGCCGCCTTTATATGGACCTTCGCGGGGATCACGCCCCGTCGCTTTCCCGACGGATTACCCCTTGAGTTAAACTTAGGAGTGTTTCGAACCCATAAGGGAAATATTGAGAAAGGTGTATTGGGAAGCATCGCGGTACGAAATCCGCGGACCGGCCTAACCGTCGAAACGGAAATTTTCGAATCGAAGGAATTTGCTCTCAATCAAGGTGTGTCTACAAACCAATTTTTCATCCCGAGGCTGATCACTAAGGCTTCCAGCGTACAAATCATCCAACGCAAGCGGATCGGGCCGCAGGGAGTCGAGTTGGATCCGCCGAGTGAGACCCTCGATCACCAGTTAGCAAAGAAGCAGGAGTTCGACCTTTTCGAGGACTTGACGGACAACGGTAAACTCGAAATTTGGATTCGCTGCTTGGAGCCCGGGCAGTATTTTGGGGCTGCGAAACCGGACTTATATCTTCGGGCAAGAGATGGTTATTTCGCGTTAAATTTGCTCAAGGGATTCCTCGGAATTTGGTTACAAATGACGATCGTGTTGGCGTACGGGGTGATGCTCAGCACGTTCCTTAGCGCCCCCGTAGCCCTTATTGCTACGCTGGGAGTAATGATCGGCGGGCTCTTCCGCGATTTTATGACGCAGTTGGCTTTTGGGCAGACTTGGGGGGGTGGCCCGTTCGAATCTTTCTACCGCTTGATCACTCAAGAGAATGTGATGACGCAACTGGAGCCGGGCCTTGGCACGACCCTACTAAAGATGGCCGATGTCGGGGCGCGCGGCTTCCTTTACGCTGCGGCCAATGTTTTACCTCCTTTGGGGGAATTCGGATGGTCGAATTTCGTGGCGTACGGATTCGATATTCCGGGGGAAGTCGTGTTGATTCGACTGTTGCAAACGGTCGCGATTGTACTTCCGGTTTGCGTGGCTGGTTACTTCTTTTTGAAAGCGCGTGAGGTAGCGGAATGACATTCCGGCAGATCTTCATTCGTAAAATCGTGTATTTGGGAATTATCGCCGTTTTGCTGTTGCCGCTTTTTTGGTTGGGGCAGCCCGCCACCGTAGGTGCGCGAGGGGTTAGCGGAGGCCCCGGAGGCCTGCTAGCGCAGCTTCGAACCGAATATGGTTTGAGCGAGGCGGAGCTAGGTGAAATCGACCCAACAAGCGAGGCCATGCGATTGGCGACGCTGGGACTCCGTGGGGTGGCTGCGAACATCCTATGGAAGCAGGCTGATACCCACAAAATGAAAAAGGATTGGACGAGTTTGTCAGCCACCTTGGAGCAGTTAGTAAAGCTCGAGCCGCATTTCATCAGCGTCTGGCGTTTCCAGGCTTGGAACTTGTCATACAACGTTTCGGCCGAGTTTGACGATTACCGTAAAAGATACGATTGGGTTATTCGCGGCATCGAATTCTTGAAAAAAGGGATCCGATACAACGAATTCGAGCCGAAATTGGTTTGGGATACCGGTTGGTTTATTGCCCAAAAAATTGGCCGGGCGGACGAGTGGAAGCAGTTTCGGCGGCTTTTCCGCGATGATGACGATTTCCACGCAACTCGTCCCAAGGAGCTCCGCGACAACTGGCTTGTGGGTAAAGAATGGTTCCAACGGGGCGAGCAAATGGTCGATCAGGGGGCAGTGTTGCGGGGTATAAGTCCGCTTCTGTTCTACTCTGATCGCCCCATGTGTCAAATGAACTATTCTGAGTATTTAGAGCGAGATGGTATTTTCGGCGAACGGGCCAAGCGATCGTGGGTTCGGGCCTTGGAAGAATGGCTCGAATTCGGAAACCGAGAGTTTCCCACCAGTGGCGACGAAGTGATTCGATTGAATGATCGTGAGGCTTTGGATCGCCAGGTGGCAGAAGCGGCAGCGAGACTGGACGAATTGGCTCCCGGTCTCCGCGAAAAGATTCGGCAGGAGAAGTTGCGCCGCTTAACGCCGGAAGAGCGCATAGCTCTTGAAACGCTTCCGCAGGAGCGCACCGTCGAACAGCAAATGCAAGCTTTTCAGGCTGAGGCTAAGATCACCGTCTCCCATCGTGAGGTTGCGCAGCGGATCTCCGGCCCGAATCGGCAGGAAGCGCTTCGTTTGGCTGATGAAGCGGAAAAGGCGATGGAGAAGTCTGAGCGGATCGTACAGCAGCGAACCATCGTGAATTTTGAATATTGGCGAATGCGGGCGCAATTCGAGCAGACTCCGCAAGCCTTGGAAGCCCGGGAGCTCATTTACCTCGGGGACGAGGCGTTTCGCAATTCGGATTTAATTCGGGCGAAGGAGTACTACGACAAAGGCTTGGCCAAATGGCGGGAGTTATTGGATCTGCCCGAATTTCCTCAACTGGTCAAGGATGGCAGCACAGGGCGCGAGCTTCTTGATATTATTCGCAACTATCAGCGGATCCTTGATGCCCGAGATGAGCCTTGGCCGCAGCCGTTCATTTTGCAGGATGTTATCGATCTTCACAAAGATCGTCATCCCGACTTTCAAGTGCCGCAATGAGGCCAGGTAAAGAGGCCCTTTCGAGCGGATAACCCCCAACCTCACGCCTGCTTTCAAGGGTAGCGATCCGGTCAGGTTCCCTTCGCGGCCCTGACTGCGGCACTTTTCTAATTCAAAGTTTGCTTTTCCTCATTGACGCCCCACACCATGAATCGTCTGGTTTTCTTGTAAAGGTTCCCTAAGACAACTTGGATGAACTGATTCTTGCAAGGACCGCATGCTCGCGAGGGCAATCTTCAGGAAATTTTTTTGAGTCAATCTTGGGTAAGTGCTTTGGGCATCCCATGGTTCATTATTCGCGAAGCCAGATTTAGTATTCGTGAAACCAGACGCACAGTCGCTTCGGTGGCTTTCCGCTTGGGTGCAGTTCAGTCAGGTTTGTACCGCCTTCTGGCGTCACCTGCCAGCGAGTTTAATTACCCTAAGTGCACCGACGAAAGCAGCTCCTTACTTCACCACGCCTCTCTATCGATCTGTGGACTCCTCTTTATCGATCTGAGGACCATAGCGATCTTTAGACCATGGCTGTCGAATTTTTTTGGACGCAAAATCGTTCCGCCCACCTAAACATATGAAACTGGTTTGCGCCGATTGGGTGCCGCCGGAAACAACAACCCACCTCACGAAAGCGATCAAATCCACCGACCTCCACGGGCATTTTTACCGCTTGAGCGGCGTAAGCCCTTTATACTTCATCTCTCGGGCGGCGAATCTACGGCTTAACTGGCCGATGCAAACTCTAAAACATATAATCAAGGCAAAACCTAGCAACTTTGTATGAGTGGATCTGAAAAACCTCAGCGCAACTTCAAATCGGCGAGTAATCGAAGCAAAAGCGATGGAGTGAGCAGCGATCCGCGGCTATGGACGTAGTTGATTTTCAAAAGCACTCGCTGCACGTAGAGATTTACGTTGGTAAGAAAAGGTCCTTGTTTAACTTTGCGATTGAAGATCTCTTGGATCAACTATTGTTAAAGTTCTGACAGTTGCCATTGAGTAGCGGTTGGCGGAAATTCTTGATCATTCATGAACTAGTTTGAAATCTTCTGCGTCCCAAATTGACGCTCGAGACCTCGGCCATGCTAGAAACGATCAGCACTCGACAATCGGCCGGCATTTCATTTAGCGAATTTAAATCGCTACCTCCGGAAGAGCTCACTCAGCGTATTGCTTCAGTGCGCGAACGGTTAGGACCGTCCCTTGTAATTTTGGGACACCACTACCAACGGGACGAGGTAATCGCGTTTGCCGATGCCCGTGGAGATAGCTACAAATTGAGTCAATATGCCGCGGAAAACCGGGATTGTCGGGCCATCGTTTTCTGCGGTGTTCATTTTATGGCAGAGACGGCTGATATTTTAGCCAACGATCCGGAGCGGGTCTCTTCCCGGGGCTGTCGAGCCACGGTGGTTTTGCCCGATTTAGCTGCCGGCTGCTCGATGGCCGACATGGCAGCCCTTGAGCAGGTGGAAGAATGCTGGCAGGAGTTGACTGAGACACTCGGCCCGGACCCCGCTACGCCGGTAACCTACATCAATTCGGCAGCCAGCATTAAAGCTTTCTGCGGTATTCACGGCGGCGTGGTGTGCACTTCGGCCAACGCACGGGGAGCACTAGAGTGGGCATTTGCTCGGAAGAACCGCGTGTTGTTTCTCCCCGATCAACACCTGGGTCGGAACACCGGCTTGCAGATGGGTATCCCGCTGGATGAAATGCCGGTTTGGGACCCGAATCAGCCGCTGGGCGGTAATGACCCGGATGCCTTGCGGCGAGCGCGAATCATTCTTTGGCGGGGACATTGTAGCGTCCATCAGATTTTTCGGCCGGAGCACGTGCATTACTTCCGCGAAAAATACCCCGGTATCAGGATCATCGTGCACCCCGAATGCACCATGGAGGTCGTGTCGCTGGCGGACGAAGTAGGCTCGACGAGCAAAATCATCCGGACCGTCGCAGCCTCACCTCCAGGGACACGCTGGGCAATCGGGACGGAACTGCACCTCGTCAATCGCTTGAAACACGAACATCCAGATAAGGAGATTTTCTTCCTATCTCCGGTAGTTTGCATGTGTTCTACCATGTTCCGAATCGACCTACCTCATCTGTGCTGGGCCTTGGAAAACCTTGCGGCCGGAACGCCGGTCAACGTGATTGAGGTGGAGCCGGAAACGGCGCAATTGGCCCGGGTTGCGCTTCGGAGAATGCTTGAGATTCAATCCTGAGATGTGCTTGCTGGGATTTACCGAGGCTTCCGCTTTGCGCCAAGCAGGAATCTTTTTCCAGGATGCCCTCGTGGTCTAGCACGAGCGATCAATCCCGCGGAAGCTCACTCATTTGCCGTTCTTCTTTCCCGAGGGGCTTCCTATGCTCTTCTGCCGGCTTCCAAGTTGGAATTGTGGGTTTGCATTTTCTGCGGCAGAGAAGGCCCCTGCTTAATGACCGTTTGATCTGGATTAGCGTTTGATCTGGCTGAGTGATTCGGGCAACAGAAGATCAAGATAGTCCTGCCCTCATGAGAATTTCGCTACTCCGACAAAGGTGCTCAGAGGGCTTCAAAACGGGTGACTAATGAGGGACCGAAATTGCGCGGCCAATCTTTTCGTGGGCTCTGCGTTAACGATGAGTCATTGAAATACGGTGAGATGGCAAAACAAATAATGCACGAAGTGACGCAGCCTAAAAACGACGGCTAATCCACTCATTCGCGCGACTTCAAGTCGTCCAACACGGACCGCCAAAATCCAATGGGTGGAAATAAATCCTGGAGCAGTTCGCGCACAAGGCCTGCCCCAACATCCTCGGGCTTTTCCCGGCTTTTGAGCCCGTCGTCGCTAGGTCTTTGCCCGATGAGAAACAGCCGCGTCGCCTGATGTTGGCTCAAATTTACCCAGCAATCCGCACGGCTATTTCGCAGAATTCTCACCTGCGATTCCTCAAGGCGACACGTGAAGGGATGGCCCTCGATCCTTAGACCGAGCGATGCACCGGGCGCACGCCCGCTTTGCAGAAAACGGAAGGAAAGTTCTGGGAGCATGCTCGTCAGAAAGCTCGCGGGGTCGAGCAACTTCGCCATGACGGACGAGTCGCCGGGGTGGCCTGCGGGCATCTTCTCCCCCAAGAGTTTTTGGAGAAAACTACAACACTGGCTTCCCCAGGGAGCCTCCAGTTCGACTTGCTGCCGATTGTGCTCTTTTGCATCCCGAAAGGCAAACAACAGCAGTTCACACGCCGGCTGGGATCGATGGGTGCAGGCCATCATCTCCACAATCCGGCCCGAGCGGGTGGCATAATAGCCAAGAAGTTTCGAGGAAGTTTCCCCTCCGTCATCAGGAGCATCCTGCTGCCCCTCCAGGGCGACAATCAGTTCGTCAAAACCCCGGCGATCGAGCAACCAAGTCCAGTATTTCGCCGACCTGAGGAACGGCCCGTACTGTCCGACAACGCAATTTTGATACAGCTTACTGAGTGCCGTCACATCCCATCGTCGACATGGCCGAATGTGCAAGTGAGCCCGAGGCCGTTTTCCCCAAATGCCCCGTTGACACAGGCTCAGCAGCCCGAAATCGGTGGGTAATGCCACGATATTCCGGCGGAAACACTCAACCCAACCCGCCTGAAGGAAGAATTTGGGGCTTCTCGTCCAAACCAAGCCCAACGCCGCACCGCCCATTCGCATGTTTTGCTCTACTCGGCTAAGAAGTAGGCGACTGAGCCCGCCAGAGTCTACCTTGGGCATAAGAGCCCACCCTCGCAGCGCGGCCACCGGGATGGTAGCTTTCCCGTAATACATCTGACGTCGAACCAACTGTACCACCCCGACGAGTTCCCGATCGCGACGGATGAAGAGTGTATCACTGGGGCGGTTTTCCGTATCGTTCCAACAGGCTGCGATTTCCCCGGGCCGCCAATCGCTCCGCGTAGAACTTAAAAAATGGTAAAAGGCTGGAAAATCCGTGGCCTGTGCCGGAACGATAGAAAAGGATGAACGGTCCATTGAAGTATGCAGTTGGGACTCGGGAGCCTCGATAGAGGCTGTAGCCCAATGCTCGGTCTGGTCCATCATACGGCGCATCCTTTCGACCGATTTCGGTTCTCCGAACTGACCGAATTTGCTTCTCACCGAGTGGGCATATCGAAGCTGGAGAGAAAATCCCCCCGTTCGATCCAAAGAAGCAACATCGAGCCGCGTATGCTGTAGAAGACCTGCAATACGCTAGGCCGAATTCCGAGAGTTTCCCGACCCTGTAGCGTCCGCGCGTGAAAGTTTCGTCACTTGCTGTAGAAATTCTCGCAAAGAACTTTCCTCAAAGAAGCAAAATGGGAACTCCCGATATCTGAAGATACTCTGTCGGCGAATTTGCTGCAACAGTTTGCGCCGCCTCTCCTCCAATTGACCCACTATTGACGCCAAGAAGGGCTGGAAAGCTTCATTTATTTGACGGATCGCGAGAAATCTTTCCCTCGCGTTTTCCCGCGTTTGTTGCTTGCTTATCCACGCATGCTTGGCCGCGATCAGCTCTTCCACGACCTTAAGCTCGTCGTGCGACAAATTAGCTTCCAATTTGGCATCAACAGAGCCATTTGTAAACAAGCGCTCCGGGTGAAATCGCACTTGGCGAAGCTCCGCCTCCACAGCGCGCAGGTCCTCGACGCAGGATCGATGCTCCCCCTTTACAAGCCAAAGTGTACCAGAAACAACCATATAAGGCGGAGGTTCAACGCCAAAAAACTCCCGAATGATATCGTCAGTCACTTCATCATATTTGGCACCGCCAATCCCGTGGATAAAATAATCCGCCAAAACTAGCCGGGCCCAAAGCGTCGTCATTAAAGCGCGACAGCGCAAGAATACGCCGGCACTTGCCAAATCCGCAAGACACTCAGCTGCCTTCTCCACACCGACACTACCTGCCACATCCAACGGGAATTCCCAACCATTTCGGTCGCTTAAAACGATCCGATCTTCCTTCGCAGAAACGAAAAGCGGTTTGCGTCGCGGCTTATCCCTCCTCCAAACCCAGAATGGTGCCTCGATCCATTCCCCTTGTGATCCCAGATCAGGAAGCGGTTGTGCCGCACTTCGCACCCGGTGCAATCGCCGATACCGGGCCAAGGCCGCGTTATACACCTCACGGAATCGAGGCAACTCCGTTAGCAAACGAGCCACGAATAACAAATGGCTCCTCGATCGGCAAACGCGACTTTGAGGAACCTCCAACGTGACGAGGCCCCACTCCTTCTCTAGAAGGTGCCGACTTTGCGCCAAGATGTACCCCAGCCTCTTCTCTTCGCCAAAGCGTTGCTTGACGAACTTCCACAAATCTAAAACAAACGGCTTTGCCACGAAGGGGCCGAGTTGCTCGCAAACCCGCTGGGGAAAGGAAAGAAAGCACTCTGGGTTCTGAACCTCCCGGATTTCAAAGGGTACTAAAGGTTGGTAGTCATCGAGGCTAATTGTCCCCAGTTGCGGATTAGCCAATGTTCCCTGAAGGATGGGTAAAGAAGTCCCTTTAATCGTGTCGGCATCGATGACCAGATTGATAGGTACGGCCCCTGTCCGCCGAGCGATTTCGGCCAACACAAAATTCTTCAGCCACACCCCCGGGTGAAAAAGCTCGGGCTGATGACCGCTAAGAATCAGCGGCCTTTGCTCCAACTGCCGGGGAAAATCAAGGTCTCGATAACCCGTCGTATAAGCGACGGCTGCTTCAATGATTTCTCGACGCGCGGATCGCGTGAGCTCTCCTAAGCCGGCATGACTTGCCACATCGGCCCCGTTGACCCGCCGCTCGTGGTTTTGCACCACCAAGCATGCAGCTTCCTCTAGCGGAGGGTCCAAGAGGATTCCCCCGCTTTCAGAGGGCACCACCCAGTGAGTCTTGGAAGGCCATCCGATCTGTCCCATTACCCGCGTTCCGTTTGCCTCGCATTCAAGAGGCACGATTTGCCCACTCGATACCGTTCGAGGCTCCGAGCCAGCACAGTACGATAAACTTCCAACCGAGTCTCCGCGTTATCCAGCGCTCCCCCAAACGAACGACTCATGTCAAGGTACACCAATGGAATGGCCAATTCCACAATCCGCAATTTTAACTGTGCTGCTTGCACCCAAATCTCGAGCGGCATCGCATATCCGTCTTCGGTAATTTCAAAACGCTGCAAAACTTCGGTTCTGTAGGCTTTAAAACCGCAGAAGGCGTCGGTCAAATTCAGACCCAGTTCTTCGTTCAGTTGAGACGTGATGAGTTCATTGATTCGCCGCCGATCTGCGGGAGGCTCACTATCCCCCGGAAAACGCTCCAAGTACCGGCTTCCCGAAACGATATCGGCATCTTCACAGGCCTCGACGAATTGCGGGATAAATCGCGGCTCGTGCTGCCCATCACAATCCATCGTCACCAAAACTTCGAAGTGGTGCCCGATAGCAAATTGAAACGCCGTCCTCAGCGCCGCACCATAGCCCATGTTCTCCCGATGGCGAACCAAATGAATGTCGCGCCTTTGGCTGAGAAACTCGGAGGTTCCGTCAGTCGACCCATCATCCACCACAAGGACTTCGGCAGCAAAGCGCAGAACTTCGGCCAGCACATCCGCTACATAGCGGCGCTCGTTGTACACCGGTAGTGCTACTAAAAATTTGCGCGGCTTCATGCACTCATTTTATACCTCTGGTTCCAGAAATATATACCTCTGGTTCCAGAAATAAAGGAGAGGGGCAAACCTAGCAAAGCAGATCCGATAATTGCAGAAGCGCACCCTTTTTTCGAAAAGGCAACGTCTTTTAAAAAGGTAATGTCGATTATAAGGGGGCAAAGTCCAAGTAGCTTTCGATGCAGCGGATGCTTGTTTGCTCGCCATTCCCGAACAATGCCGAAATTGAACCTGGGCAAAGAGGGTGGAAATCAAAGCAAACTTTGAGGACGCGAGACGACGTCAAATGCCTTGCACTTCCTGAAACCCAAAACGGCTATGGAAGCAATGGGAACCAGAGATCTCCTTAAAATTAAAATTAAGCGTAGCGCGCTGCGAGAGCAATGAGCACAACGACAGGCAAGTGCATGACCCCGCTTGCCACTCCAGCCGGTTTTCTACCTCCGGTGGACTACAATTTCAAGAGTCTGAGCCACAGGATGATCCCCCACGGGCATGCGTGAAAGAACTGGACGATTCCCCTTATCCTGAACAGATTGCCTGGACCGCGCACTCCTGAAAGACGCGGCGCATCTCCGACTGGTCGGCATTTGGAAGATTCAATCGTTGAATAAGGAGGATGAAAATCATCCGTTTGACGGGGTCCACCCAGCCTTGCGTTCCGAAGGCCCCACCGTGACCAAAACTGCCGGGAGCCAACACGCCGGTCACCCCTTGGGGATTCCGAATTAAGCACCATCCCAATCCCCAGGTATTACCGGGAGTAAATCCCGTAGTAAGTTCCCCGGTTTGTGCCCTCAACATTTCGCGGACCGATTCGGGCTTAAGGATTCGCTGCCCGGTTAAGCTCCCCTTTCCTAGAATCGCTTGGTAAAAACGAACCAAGTCGGTTGCTGTGGAAAATAATCCCCCGGAGGGATTTGGCGGGGCATCGGGGCGCAAATCAATCAGCCAGTGCTCGGCCGGAGCCAAGCGATCTTCGCTGGCTCGTCGTTGGTAGAGCTTCGCAATCCGCATTTTCTGCTGGTCATTGGGGTGGAATGTCGTGTCGTGCATGCCCAACGGGGAGAAGATTTCCCGCTCCAAAAAACTCTCAAAACTTTGCCCCGATACTACCTCCACTATTCGGCCGCAAACCGTCAGTCCTGCCCCATAACGCCATTGGGTCCCCGGTTCGAATTGTAGGGGCTGTTGGGCAAGCCACTGAACCGTCTCGGCTAACGAACCATGCATCTGTTGATCGCCCCCAAGCCCCGAGGTATGGGTAAGCAAGTGCCGAACGGTCACCGGCTTTTCGGGACGTTTTCCGTTGAGCTTAAGAGCCGCCAGCTCCGGTAAATAATTTTCGGCGGGCTCATCCAATTTGACTTGTCCGCGTTCGGCCAAGACCATCAGTGCCGCTGCGGTGATTGGTTTGGTCATCGACGCAATGGCGAACAAACTGTCCCGCTCCATACGCCGCTCAGCTTCGATGTCGGCCATTCCGACGGCCTCCCAGTGCACAATTCCGCCGCGATAGGCCACCAGCGTCACCGCTCCCGTGATTTCCCCCGCGCTAACGAACTTCTCCATCTCGCCGCGAATTCGGGCCAATGGTCGAGGATCCAAGCCCACAGCGCTCGGGTCTACCTGAAGCAAACCTTGTGGAGCCGGTCTCTCTTGGGCAAACGCATGCCCCCCGCAGAAGGTTGCCAAGAGGCAACTGATTGTCATCCACACGGCAAAATTGAGATAAGGCCGCGGGTGAATTCCCGCTTTGAACATGACTCGAAATGCAGTGCGCATGGTAGCCGCTCCGCTTTTTTAGGTTCCACCTACTCTCCGAATTACGCCTTAGTTTACCTTCGGACCCGTGTCGAACTACGGATAATTCTTACTCTTCCGAAACTTGTTATCCACATTACGGCAACAGGTCCCTGGGTCAAGATTTCAGAGGCTCTTTAAGGCTTTATTAAAGCTTTGTTCCCACACGAAAGCTACCGTCCCCAGTTCGAGTTCACACCGGTAAAAAGCGACTCGTGCGTTGCGGTGCAGTTTCGGTGGGAGGATTTTGAGCTGAGTTGTTGTAAAAAGCTTTTGGAAACTGGGCAAGCCACTATCCTCGCCTTTGAAAAGGGCCGCCTTCTACTCCCGCGAACCACTTGGTTAAGCGGAAAAATGTTTTGCCCCATTTTCCTAATAAGATAACTTCTTTACAATTCGAGCCCAAAGGAGCCTAGATTTTTCCAACACGAAGTGGCCCGGCGATCGCTGGGAGAGGGCAAACACGGTTTTCAGGAAAACATGATGGCGGCACACTAGCCGCTACAAGTTGTCATGCCTTTTCTTGAATGTTTCTGAAAGCTCGAACCACACGCAAGATCCTGCAACAGGAAGGGGAAGAGGTGGAACGATGAGCGAACCACTGCGTTTCGTTGCGCCCACTAGCGTCATCACGGGGTGGGACTTCAGCACCGGTGCCGTTAAAGTTTTGGCTTTCGACCTTCAGGGCGAGGTCTTTGCCGAGGTGCGTCTGCCCACCGACCTGTGGAAAGGCGACCCGTATGACGAGCGAATCTCCGAGCTCAATCTGATGCAGCTTGAGGGTCAGGCCCGGGCCAGCGTCCGAGCCATCACGGGGCTACTTCGCCAAGCAGGCCGATTGGATGACTGGGTGGCCGGCGGGATCTCGGCTACCCATCACACCGCAGGCAGAATCGACCGGAATTGTGTGCAAGTCCGCCGTGCAATCTGCTGGAATGACCAGACGCTTGCTGCCTATCGCCAACAAGGCGAGGCTCGCTTAGGAGGGCCCCAGCGGGTTCGCGAACTGATCGGTGGTCCATGGGCGGATCGTTACTCGTTAAGCCACTTGGTCAAAGACGAAGATCCGAACTACCTCAGTCCGCAAGCCTGGCGCGCTACTTGGCGGATTCTACCGCACGGGCCGTTGGCGGCCGGCTTTCTGACCGGTAACTATGAGGTCATCAGTGTGTCTTCGGCAGCTTCAACCGGGATTATGGACCTGCGCACCTGTCAATGGCGGCGAGAAATGCTCGATGCCTTGGCTTGTCCTGAATATCGGCAGCTTGCTTGGGAGCAGTTGCCACGAATCATCGATCAATACGAGCCGATCGGGGGCCTTGCGCCCCATGTGTGTCTGGAAATTGGCTTGGACCCTGATCGCGCCCCTTTCATCTTCCCCACCTCCGATGATCAACAGGCTGGTTTGGTCGGTGGTGGTGCCGTCGATGCGGGACAAGTGGCCGTAATCCTCGGGAATTCCGCCGTGGTCAATTCCTCATCCGACCGTTTACCGGAGGGAGATGAGCTCGACGTCATGCGGCTCAATTGGGGGCCTTACCTCTGGATGCGGTGTTACAACAACGGGGCCCAATTCTTGGACTGGGTTGTCGGGGAAAATCCAAATTGGTCCGAACTACAGAATCAAGCGCGGGCATTGCCACCCGGTACCAATGGCACTCAGGTGATGCCTTTCATCATGCCCGAGCCTTCCCTGGGTATTCGCGGCAACGTAAAACCGCAATGGTTTCCGCAACGACCTGAGGGTCTCGGAGCCCAGTTCCGGGCAGCTCTGGAAGCCATCGCGTACTTAATTTTCCTGGGGGTAGAAGCCCATCAGCGAGCCGGCCAACAAATAGAGCGAATCACCGTTTCTGGCGGAATTGCGCGAAGCGATTTAATGTGCGAAATCTTGGCCAGTATCTTGGGCCGCCGTCTTGAACGGCTAGTATCGGCGGAAGGTCCCGCCTTGGGAGCCGCGGTAACTGCCCTCGCAGGGCTCGAGACATACCGCCGTCGATTGAAGGGGATTAGCGAGCCGTTCCGCGTGAGCGACGCCGTACGCATTATGGTCCGCTTCGCCGCGCCGGTCGAGCCCAATCCCCAATGGGTTGATTTGTATCGGCAGGAAATCCAAAAATTCCGGGAGCGATTGGATCAATTTCGCGCAAGCACGGGTTAAGATGCACATCAGTGGGCGGACCTGAACTTCAGGTTCAATTTCCGCAGGAAAAAAGCGCCACCTCGACTCGCAGGCTTTTGTCTCGCCCACATCACAGGAAAACTCCGGGCGGAAATCGCAGAAATTGCCGGGACGTGAGGTTTTAGGCCCCACGCCTCGAGGAAAGAAGGGGTTCAGAGACAGCGATTCCGGTCGGGCGGAGACACCCGTATCTTATCTGCCGTCCCCGGAGTTGTTTCATTCGTTGTCCCCCGGGGTTGCTCCGTCCGCTCGAAGACGTGAGGAATTCGGCTTCCATCGAAAAACCATGTTCTCGGCGGTTTTGCTCGGCGGTTGCATGACGAGAAGCTCGGCGGGGCAGGTGCCGGGGAATCTCTTTTCGTCAGGGAATCGCCGGAAAACCCTTGAACCCATGCGGCTTTGAGCTCTGTGTTCAGTCATTTGCTCCACGGTTTCCACCACGCGTGAACAGATTGTCGACGGGTCCAGCCCACGTTACCCTGTGTTCAGTCACTTGCTTCACGGTTTCCAGCACGCTGTAGACGCTCCGGTCGAGGCAATCGTTTTAGAAGCTCTTGCTTCAGGACGATAGGAACCTACCGCTTCAGGACGAAGTCTCGGAAGAACAAAAAGAACAAAGTCCCGAGATTGAGGGCATTTTTTCGAAAGCAACCTACTAATTGAGATTATCCCTGCGTAATAAATCCTCAAACTGAACGTTCGGTGCCCAGACTCCCTCCCAAAGTAGATTATCCGCTTCGGATTCCTCGCTTAACCAAGCATCTTTGCTTACGATTGTTCGCCGATTGCAAGCTTCATTTCCCGCCCATATAGTTTCATAGTTTCAGTTAAGAAGGACGGGAATATTACCAACTTTTGGCAGGCTAAAGGCCGCCCGAATCCGAAGGGCCAACAAACCCGAGACTTTCACTGGGAAGTAAATCTTATGAGGTATTTACAACTTCACGTCAGTTGCAGATTCAGAAGATTCGTATCCGGACGATTCGGCATAGCAACTTTCGGATTTACTTTGCAGGTTTTCTTAAGCCTTTTGAGCCCTTTACAAGACCCGTTGGTTTTTGGGGCCGAAACTTGCATCACCGTGTCGCATGAGAGCTTACAAGATACAGATCACCCGGATACGCTCCTTGCGATCATTCCGGAGGAATGGCTCAGGGAATGGTCGAATCCTGGCGTAGAGTTTCGCCCCCTGCAAATTGTTCATGGAATCGATCCCCGTCGCGTCCAGGCCGCCGGTGTGGAGCAAATGATAGAGCAGGACGGGGCGAGTCGTAGCTCGCCTCAACAAATCGCTCAGCAGGGAATGGGTTACTTCCTCCAGCTGGGCTTGGGAGGCATTGTGTGCAATGTGAGTTTCAATGAGTATCTTCGCAGCGGGCAGCACTGGCAGACCTTGATCATGGCCGTCGAGCAATGTGAAAAGCTGGGAATGATCGTTTGGATTTATGACGAACAGGGCTATCCAAGCGGTGCCGCAGGCGGCTTGGTCTTGGCAGAGAATCCGGATTTCGAAGCTCAGGTACTTTCTTTTCGCCGCGGCTCAGAGCCACCGTTTTTCTTACGCAGGGCTTATGAGCACACCCATGCTTCGAACAATTACTATGCGGCAAGGCGTTACGCCAATCTTCTCGATGATCGTGCCGTCGCGAGTTTCATTCGCCATACCCACGAGGCTTATGCTAATCGCTTGAAAACGCATTTCGGTAAGACAATTCAAGCATTTTTCACGGATGAACCTTCAACGATGGCAGTCAACTTAGGGCAAATCCCTGAGCCGGCACGCAGCCGTGTGCCAGTCGTCGACCCTGTGAACCCGCAAGTAGAACCCCTGCCCACGGTACCTTGGTGTTATGACTTACCTGAACAATATCGACGGCGCTATGGCGAGGATCTCATGACGGTTTGCCGCAGCTTGTTCGAAGGTAATGCGCCGGAGGACAAACGCATCCGTCGTCAGTTTTGGGCCTTGATTGCAGACCTGATCGCGGAGCGCTACTTCGGGGCATTGCAGGATTGGTGCGGGCGGCATGGCGTGGCCTCCTCGGGACACACGCTCCATGAAGAATCTCCCCTGCACCACGTCCCTTTGGAGGGAAACGCTTTAAAAGTACTTGCTCGCATGGACATTCCCGGGCTCGATATGCTTACTTCAAATCCCCGGGCAGCCACTTCGAGGGGATGGCTTACAGCAGGCTTACCAAGCTCGGCAGCGCGCCTGACAGGACGACGCCGGGTAATGACCGAGGTGAGCGACTTTGCTGAAGAACAAGCCAAGGAGGGTCCGGCCAAGCTCGACCAAATGCGAGCCGCCGCCGGCTGGCAGGCCGCCTGGGGTGTGACCGACTTCACCCTCTACTACAGACCGCAGGCTCGCCCCCTCGAAGAATACCGCGCTTATAACGACTTTGTTGGTCGGCTCAATGCGATTCTCAAATCGGCTACCCCTGTAGCGAGCGTACTTTTATACTACCCCATCTATGATTTATGGGAAGAATATCTCCCGGTGGCCGAGCCACTCCGATTGGAACAACAATCACCCCGCGCGCAGCAAATCGTCCGTTCGTTCTGGGATTGGGGACGCCGACTTACCACCCGGCAAATCCCATTCACCTTGGTCGATCATGAATATCTGGCAAAGGGCAAGGTCCATCCCAAGGGGGCCATTGAACTAGCCGGTATGCAATACACCACCCTGATCATTCCCGATATGGTGGATTTACCGCCGAAAGTCCGATCGATTGTTCAGGACTTCGAGCAACAAGGGGGGCAGGTCTTACACACCACATCAAAAACAGATGATTGGATCTCTCGGATCAAGCCGTCAATTCGGCTGGAACCGGCCAACGACGCCATTACCCTCGGTCGGTTTGAGCGCGGAGCTCGGCAGATCTTCCTCCTGGTGAACCTGACGGCCACGCCCTACAAAGGAAGATTGGTGCTCGATTTGGACAAAGGATCAGAATCTCTCACCGATGGGCCACCTTGGGCAATCCTGCGCCCCAGCGACGGAAGCTTTCAAATCGCAAAACCAATTCGCCACGCCGAGCTAGCCATCGATCTTGCGCCTTTCGATAGCTTGCTCTTGATTTGTAAACTTCCCGAGTAGCGAACCGTGGTTTGCCGGCAAGGGGTTGATGAGCTGGAGTTTGACTACCAGAAGTCTCACAATAAGTAAACTGAAATTGAACCCTAAGCCGGCGCCCGAACCCGCCTGAACCATTTCCTGCATCTCAAGGTATCCATCTTCGTTAATTCATATCTCAAGGTATCCTTTTAAGCATGGGCGGGCCTCGAACTCGTTGACGTCAAAGGTTTTCGGGGGCACCGGGAGTGCCTGTGGATAAGCTCTAACGCCGCTCTTAAGTCACATCCCCTTAGCCTTTATACTTTGTCACTGCGTGGCGGTACGCGACTCGGGCCGAATGTGCCGAGTTAGCCAAAAGATGGGAAGGCCGAGGAGGATGAGTCCCGCAGCCACTGCCGAGTGAATCGGCCGATAGGTAACCCCGGCGTGAATCAGCAACAAGCAGACGATGGCGAAGATCAAAGTCGTAAAGGGATATCCCGTTGCGCGATAAGGTCGCCGAACATGAGGTTCTCGGACCCGCAGCACCAGCAGCGCCATGCTGGTGGCGAAATAGAACGCATACACAGCTGCCGCCGTGTAGAGAATGACGTCGATAAAATTCCCCAACGCGGCCAAAAGCGTGCAGGCGATGCCCCCTTGAACCACCAGAGCCCGAAGTGGTGTGCCCGTCCGGGGATCCCATTTGCTGAAGAAGTTAAATACGTGGTGGTCCGCCCCTAGTGCATACGAGATTCGTGCCCCCGTGAAAATGAGGCCATTGACGGCCCCCAACGCACTGATGCAAATCAGGGCACTGATAAGTCTGCTTCCAATGTCGGGAAATACTGTCGCTATCGCGTCTGCCGCCACCGCCTTGGAATTTGCCAATCCATAGTAGCCTAGGGAATAGAGAAAGGCACCGTTCAGCAAAACATAGAGCACGGTGACCGTGGCTGTGCCCACCACCAAAGCCCGCAATATGTTGCGATCGGGATTCCGCACTTCCGCCGCCACATACGCCATCTCGTTCCAGCCACCGAAGGCAAATAGCACAAAAATAAGGGCCAGGCGAATCCCCATCGGCTCAAATGCCGTGGGCTCCCGTGGGACACCAGGGCCGATCACCGCAACGATGATGATGGCAGCCAATCCCAGAACCTTCACACTCGTCAAAAGGTTCTGGACCCATTTCCCTTCGCGGACCCCCAGCACATTAATCGCCGTAAGGATCATCACCGCAGCGACGCTATAAACCCCTGCCGTAATATCGCTCGCCTGTCCGCTTAGGGGATCGTAAAGTTGCGACGCATAAGTCGCAAAAGCCAAGGCCATCAGGGCAATATCGCCCGGACGTACCACCACAAGCTGAATCCAGCCGAATAAAAACCCGGCCCATCGGCCGAAAGCTCGCGTCAGATACACATAGTCGCCACCTTCCTGAGGATAAGCTGTGGCGAGCTCGGCATAGGTGATGGCACCACACAACGAGAGTAGGCCCCCGATGAGCCAAATCAAGAGAACGGCTAGCGAGCTGTAAAATTCCCCGGCAGCCCCCTCGGCTGGGCAGAATACTCCTCTTGCGACATCGGGCGCAATCTGATACACGCCCGCCCCGATAATGATGCCTACAATAATGCTCGTTGAATCAAATAGGCTCAGCTGGCGCTTTGGCCCGGCGGATTCCGATGGACCATGATCAGCTATGCCCACAGTCTTTGAGCTCTCCAATGGGGGGAGGTTGGAATCGGAGTCTGATTTCAAGGATCGCACCTCCGCTCGAAGTTGAGTGTCAAGGCTCTATTACCCGTAGCTTGAAAGAAACGGTCGAAATGCTGCCAATGACCATCCCGCGACGTACTTGCTGACCCGTTGGCAGGAAAATTTATCCGACAGTCTAAACGCAAGCGCAGAATATACCAGCGGACGGCACAAACTGCGCCCCGTTATTGTTTTACCGGGATGTTGTCTGAGTTGACGGCGTGTAAACTTCCGTGGGATTTGATAGTAGGGGTAATGGTGCTTTAAGATCTCCCCCTCGTCAAGTTCGTGGACCGGCAGGTCCCGCTTCCAAGATCCGCACGAACGGCCAAAAACCCGGCGTGGCGATTACTCCGCAACGATTGGGGATCCACGATCACATTTTCCCGAAAGGCCTAGCCCAATGTTTTGTCGGTTCAAAGCCAGATAATTCGATTTAAAGGCAGACAGCATGGACGGCTACATCGCGAACCTCGGCTGCGGGAAATGAACGTGGGGTTTTCGAAGTGTCTTTTATCTTTCGATACTGACGTCGCGGCACCGAGGTAGATTTTCCCTCCAGTAAACTTTCCGGATGCGCCATTATTTTGATTATCTTTATCTCGCATGTCCGCCTCAGCAGCCATCTAGGCCGGTACTAACTGAGTACCCTCGAGTTTCCTGTCTGAGAACCTCTGCGTGGCCGAAGCAACTATCTAAGAGTTGTCGTAAATAATTCGGCGAAATTATAGTCTACTTTCATGATTTTGTTAGTAGTTTATATGTCCAAAGTGGGTTGCCCTCCGATAGAAGATTAAACATCTTGGATTTAGATTTGCTTCGGAAGGAAAAATCAGCTTTTAAGGTCAACCGATAAAAATGTCAATTCACCTATCCATCCAATTCACTATCAAGATCATTCACGTTGTGACTTTTATAAAGCCATGAAGTAATAGAACCTACAAATGATGGCGCTACACAAAGATAACTATTTCCCCGAACAAATCACGTATCCGCAAAAATCTAAAAAAAGACTGAATTCTGCGAAGAGATGGGGCCCCTTGTCGTGAACTCAACTACACCAAATCGATGAGAAGCCATTTGAGGCAAGAGCGCACCAGTTTCCGCTAGAGCCTAATATTCTTGATAAGCCCGGTTCGGAAAAATGCTTACTAAGAAAATAAGGTCGCTAAATCTACGATCACGGAGGCGTATATTTCGATCAATGATCTCGCAAAGCCGAACCCTGCGGGGAAAGATTCTTCCAGACTATCAAATTCAAAGAATTTCTAGACATTCCACCCCTTCCGAAATTCACGAACTCCAGTTTTCGTGCTACCGGCGAAGGTGTTGTTCGATCGCAATCAAAGCGTTAAAAATATTAGGAGCCTACAATCAACGGATGATGCCTACGGGGTCGGTCCGAAGTTGCGTTTTGGGTATGGTAAAGCAGGGTGCCATTGGGCCGTCTTTCATACACTGATTTCGGCTCAGGGGCTCTCATGCCCACCCTTGCCCACCCTTAGGGAAAGCATAAAAAGGAAAACACGCTATCTGTTTCTCCGGTTCTTTTGGGCGAGGAAGGGTCACGTCGGCTGAAGGGGCTACCTCACAAGCACTCTACCAGAAACGAGTTAATTTGGAGGGTACGCGAACTGGTGAGCAGCCTGACTCGAAATCAGGTGCCGGCTTTGCCGGTTGTGGGTTCGAGTCCCACACCCTCCGCTCAACCGATTCTTAGCAAGCAGGTGTTGAAGCGAAAATAGTGAGCGCTCGATAGCTGGGTGGGTATTTGCGCCCGCATTAGCACATCCCATAACCGGGACATCAGCACTCGATAGATGCGTCGGGAATTGGGCTGATTGTCAAACCCCCAAATTCATTCGTTGTTCCCATCGGTCCTTTTACCTCCTGGGTTAAAGTGCGGTGGATACATCCCTCTGGACGTCGGTCAGCTCTAAAAACCTTCTCCAAATCTTCTCTTCTTCTCGCGCCTGCACTCGCGTTTATGGCTTTCGCAATCGACTTTTTCAACGAAGATTTAATAACTCCCGTTTAGATGTTTTCTGCCCCGCTAGGTGCCCCCAACGACAACGCCACTGCGGCCGCCCCTGGTTTGCATCCCCTTGCCGAGACATCTCGCAATGTGAAGTTATCCGGATAATACCAGCCGAACAGAATTCTCGAATGCGGCCCCACGTAATGCCGAAACGGCGGCAGGAATTGCATATTCGGCAAGATGCTACGGCACTCCCCTTTAGCTTGGCTTGGCGATACCGTTTGCGTTTCGGTCTTCTAATCACCCTTCTGCCCTGTGACACGCTCTTCCGGCGGGGAGGTGAATGGGGTCAAACACGCCTTGAGCACTCAAACGGTTGCCGCGGTGCCGGTTTCTTTGTGCTTTTGAGAGGACATCCGATCGAGATGCTCATTTTTGGAAAAAGAAGTCTTTTATAAAACGAAGACTGAGCGCCTAGCGCTGTCTCCCCGCGGGTCTATCTTCAAAGATGTACCCACTGCAATCCTCCGCAAGGTCGCAATCTTTCTAGGGATAGTTTACGCCGGCGGTCCTCGCAAAAATCCCATGGAGGAACTATTTCTCCTCGAATCGGACTCCCGCCAAATCAAGCGTTTAGCTTCATTTTGGAATTTTTTTGTTTCTCCGTTGGTTTGGACCTTCTCTCTCGTTTGTTCGGCCGTTAAGGGGGACATATTCCAAGTCCGGCATTACGCCATTAAGTTTTACCTTTGCGACACCTTCACGGTTCCATAAAGCCAAGAAATATTGTGCTTTGTGCCACGCCAACAAAGCGGAGGGGCTTTGCGCTCTAACTAACGAAAAAGCCGGAATATAACCATATGACCGTACGAAACACTCGGTGCACAAAAGGCCATTCCATGAAGAACAAATCCGTGAGATCGAACTCCAAAAGGGACGCCTTAGACCGTCGTACGGCGGTGCGGGAAGTAATGACTTGGCCTTTCGGAACTGCGGGTTTGTTGGGACTTTGGAAAATTGGCCACGGGTACTATCAGGACGAATCGCCGCAGACGAGCAGTGCGGGCGGGAATTCGTCCGCATCAGCGGCGACTGCGGAGACCCGATGGTCAAAAGAGCGAGCCGCCCAGTGGTATCAGCACCTTGGAGAGATCCGAGGTGTGAACTATATCCCGCGGACTGCCGTCAACACGATCGAAATGTGGCAGCAAGAGACCTTTGATCCGAAGACCATAGGCGAGGAGTTGAATTGGGCTCGAGATCTGGGGCTTAATAGCCTTCGTGTATTTCTGCATTTCTTAGTATGGGAGGCCGATCCGGGCGGGCATGCAAAGCGGCTGGATCAATTTCTTGAGTTGGCCCACCGCCGAGGCTTTCGAAGCATGCTTGTGCTTTTCGATGATTGTTGGAATCAGGAGCCCCGGCTGGGTCCGCAAGAACCGCCGGTGCCCGGGGTGCACAATAGCCGATGGGTTGCAAGCCCGGGACGAACGTGCGTACTGGACCGGCGGTGTTGGGTGCGGCTGGAACGATACGTGCTGGATGTGCTCCGCGGTTTCGGGCGAGATGAGCGCGTCTTGATGTGGGACCTTTACAACGAGCCGGGTAATTCAGGTCTTGGCCACCAAAGCCTCCCGCTCGTGCAGGAGGCTTTTCAATGGGCACGGACGGTTGGGCCTCAACAGCCCCTTACTGTAGGCCTGTGGGCGAATTTCTCCGACCCAATGCACCGACGATTCGAGGAATTATCGGATATTATGTCCTTTCATTATTATGGGCCTCCCGGGGAGGCTGAGAATCGAATTGAGTTCCTCAAGCAATTCGACCGTCCGATTCTTTGCACGGAATTCCTGCGGCGATCGGTCGGCAACACGTTCGCGGCCCTGCTTCCGATTTTCCGCCGGCACGCGGTGGGCTGGTATCACTGGGGGTTAGTTGCCGGACGGACCCAGACATTCTATGATTGGAGTTCCAAACCCGGCGATCCGCCTCCGCGCATCTGGCAACATGACCTATTGCGCGAGGATGGCAGCCCCTTTGACCCGGAAGAGGCACGATTCTTAAAACGGTTCGCGGCGGCGGGCTGAACCGTTGGTTTGTCGGCGTGGAGCCTCTTCTATTTTTTTATTTAGCGTCTTTATTTATGGTCAAATGCCCCTAAGATAGGATTGCAAACAGCGCATCTTTGGGGGTGGTTTAAGGTTTTACAGTTTTGCTATAGGTTTAAAGGATAGGACCACCCGGACGGTCCGCACTTCCGGGTAATCATATTTTCACCCAAAAAGGGCGTACGATTCCTGAGGATTACGATTTGTGAGGATTGTCACCCAGAACTAGCAAAATTGCGTTGACTTTCCGCCGTAAGAGTTACGAACAGCTACCTAGCGCGGATTGGTAAATGGACCGTGTTGAGGTTCTTTGAACGATTTGGAAGCCAAGTAAAGAAGGTCGGATTCGCTCTTTGCTTGGCAGCCCTATCGGCTTGCAATTGAATGCCGCTAGCCTTGGTCAACTGCTTGGGAAGAAAAGGAGGTTCAGGAATGCAAAGCAAGATATGGGTGAGTTTACTTGTACTAGGGTGTGTCTTAACGATTGCACTCCAGTCAGCGGGCCAGGAGCAGCCTGGAGATGAGTCCGGATTCGTGTCCCTTTTCGACGGGCAATCTCTGAAAGGTTGGGACGGTGATCCCAAGTTTTGGCGGGTGGAAGACGGAGCCATTACCGGGCAAACCACGCCGGAAAATCCGACCAAGCATAACACGTTTCTGATCTGGCGGGTGGGTAAGTTGGACGATTTCATCCTTAGGTTTGAGTACCGCATCTTCGGGGGCAATTCAGGGGTGCAGTATCGCAGCTTTGAGGATCCCGAAAAATGGGGGCCGTGGGTGGTCGGTGGTTATCAAGCCGATATTGAGGCAGGCGATCGCTTTTCGGGAATACTTTACGGGGAGCGATTTCGCGGAATCCTGGCCGACCGCGGTCAAAAAACGGTAATCGGTGATGACCACAAGCCTAAGGTCATCGAGCAGTTTGGTGATCCGCAAGGACTCCAGTCCGTGATAAAAAAGGAAGACTGGAACGAATATGAAATCGTTGCCCAGGGGTTTCATTTCGTGCATAAGATCAACGGTCAGGTGATGTCCGAGTGTACCGATGAAGACACGGGGATGCGGCGGCGGAGTGGATTGCTGGCAATCCAACTTCATGCCGGTCCTCCGATGAAGGTTCAAGTGCGGAACATTCGTTTGAAACGGCTTCCGATGCAGGACGTCAAAAAGATCGTGTTTATTGCCGGCCGGCCGAGCCATGGCTATGCTTCCCACGAGCATAATGCCGGCTGCGTTCTGCTGGCGAAATGCTTGAACGAAAGTGGTCTGAATGTTCACGCGGTCGTTTACAAGAATGGTTGGCCGGAAGACCCCACGGCCTTGGATAACGCAGACGCGCTTGTCATTTTTTCGGACGGCGGTGGAGGGCACCCGGCACTACCTCATTTAGACAAGATCCAAAAATTGGCCGACCGTGGGGTGGGCATTGCGATGCTGCATTACGCCGTGGAGGTACCGAAGGGCGAACCCGGCAATCGATTCCTCGACTGGATTGGGGGTTATTTCGAAACGTTTTGGTCGGTCAACCCGCATTGGACGGCGCGTTTCGAGCAGTTTCCCGATCATCCAGTAACCCGCGGTGTGAAACCCTTTGAAATGGATGACGAATGGTATTATCACATGCGGTTTCGCGAAAATATGAAAGGAGTCACACCGGTGCTCACGGCGATACCACCGGATAGCACACGGGAACGTCCGGACGGTCCCCACAGCGGTAATCCCACCGTCCGTGCCCGGAAGGGAATGCCCGAACACCTTGCCTGGGTGTATGAGCGGCCGAATGGAGGGCGTGGCTTCGGCTTTACCGGTGGACACTGGCATTGGAATTGGGCCAACGATAGTTATCGGACCTTAGTCCTCAATGCGATTGTTTGGATCGCAGGACTTGATGTGCCCCCAAACGGGGTTCCATCCAAAACACCAACCCTGGAAGAGTTAGAGCAAGAGCAGGATTTTCCGCAACCGCCGAATTTCGACCGGCAGCGGGTCATCGATTTACTGAACCGGTGGCGCATCGGTGGTTAATAAGCCACAAAATTTGCTAATCTTAGGCATTTCGAGGCCTTTCTATGGGTACGTTGTGGCCCGGGATAATCTAAAATTGATAAGTAGCCGCGCGGTTGCGGGGTAGGAGTTCAGAGCCGGTAGGCGAGGGGTTTCGGCATCTGGTTTCGCCGGACTTCGTGTCCTGAAGCGATAGTGCATGCCCCTCGGGCAAAGGGCTGAAGACCGTGGAGTGGTCTCCACCCTCTTATTTAGACTTATTTAGAGGAAAGTGCCGCAAGGGCTGGGTTCGCTGGAAACCGAAGGACGTTGCCGCGCGGTTAGGAAAAAAAGGATCGGGCGTGGTGGCAACGTCTAATTGACTCGAATGCGGGTCACCCTCGCTGTTAGGGGCGGGTTGTGCTAGGAGAATTTGGGATCCGTCAGATGACCTTGCAGGGTGGCCCTGACCGGCTCACCACCACAAGGGACGGACGTTTTGGGGTGCTCGGAGCCGCGGAGCCGCGGGGGCTCATGGGCTGCTTGGAACCTCGGGAGTTAAAATAGTGATCGACAAAGGGCGCTCCCCAAAGAGTGATCCGTAGACGCTTAAAGCCGAACCCAAAAAAGGAGAAATTCAAAAAGCCGACGAAAATAAAAAGCGATATGCTTTAAGTTTCAGAAATGATCGGATTACGCTTATCAAAGGAGTGACGGCAGCCTTACGCGGGAGATTAGACCGCTTTTGCCGGTAAAGCATTCGGCTTTTGTTCGCGGCGTGAGAGCGATGCCAACGGGCGTATGGCTTTTTATCTAGTTTGCGGCTAACTTTGGGACCAAACAGTGGACCGTGTTTTATTCGTCATCGAATGCACCACCTGTCAGGTGAAACTGAATGTCCGCCATGAAGCGGCCATTGGTGCCATCCTGACTTGCCCAAAGTGTGGGAGCATGGTCCACGTCGTTCCCCCAGCTAATTGGAGGGGGATTTCGCCCGGGAAACCGGACACAGAACAGTCCCAAGCTGGATCGCCTTCTGGTACCGCCGAGCGTCCTACTTCATCTTCCGGTTTGGCGGCTCCGAGTTCCCCGCCAAGTGAAGGAGCGCAGCCTCGAACGGTTACTTTGGGAGATAGAGATAGGAAAGCACTCTCGTCGCGGGGGACCTCGGGAGGGATGCCGGTTGCGAAAAGCACGGTTGGACCGGAGGAAGCAACCAGCAATACTCCTGGGACCCGGGCGGCCGCTGAATCGCAAACATCTCCGGAGTCTCTAGGCGCCCAAACATCCCCAGCGGTACCCCGGGAAACTGTGAAGGGGTCGGCAGCTGCTGCTCAAATTCTTTCCGCGCTCGGCACGTCAGAATCCTCCTTGGTACCTTCGCGGGAGCAAAAGACGCCGCAAGGAACGCTTGCTCGGGCTTCGACCACTACGTCCGTTACAGGAGATCCCCTGGAACCCCCACGCATTAGCTGGGCCCTATGGATCGCAAACCGTTGGGTATTGGGGGTAGCCCTAGCTGGATCCGCCGCGATGCTCGCTTTGGGGATGTTCATTGGGGGTTTGGTATGGCGTTCGGGCGTGAAGGTAGCCGGTGGTGATAGCGCAACCGTGCCGCCGCTAGCGGCTCAGGGCAACGAATTAAGGATTGCGGATATTGACGGGTCAAGCACCCCGCAACCTTTGGCGTCATTTGCCCCGGATGTGGGGTGGTGGCGACGTTGGATTCCGCGCGAATCTCGCGCTTTTGGCCGCCTGGATACTCGCTCGGCCTCTGCCGCCCATGCTTTTTCGTTTTTTTCCTGGGTATTAGGACCCGGGTTCGATTCCACGGTCGTTCAAGGACTTGGAAGTTTGGGGATTCGGCCAGAAGCAATCGGCGAAATCGTCTGGGCGTTGGGCGATCTTTCTCTCTGGCCAGACCCAGGTATAATCGCGGTTTGTCTTACTGCGCGGCATGAGACGCGCGGACTTTCGCTTCGGGGAGACTTCTCGGATCTGTCTATCGGAGCATTTCGCTTTCGGGTAGACGCCACCAGTGGGTGGCCTTACCCGTTTGGCATTTTAGACATCCGCACATTCGTGACCGGACGCGAGGCTTTGCTGCGAAGTTTAGGCGATAATCGTCAGCCCATGACTGAGTTCGCAAGTCCGGCTATTCAAAAACTCTGGCCGCTGATCCCCTCTTCGGCCGATTGTTTTGTGGTCATTGACCTCGGCGCGATGAAAACCCCTCCATTTCGCCCATTGGACGCCGTTTTCGAGGTATGGCCCGAGGCCAAGGAAGTTTGGAAATTGGTGTCGATGGCTACGGTAGGGATACTGGCGCTTTACCGCTCTGAAGCCGACGGTCGGATGGATCTTGCTCTCCTGTGCGAGACACCTACGACTGCCCAACAATTGAGGGAAGCTCTGAGTCGGTTTACGAGCACGATCTCCGGGGCGGAAGTATCGCAGGAGGGCAAGTCAGACGGCAATAGCGCTCCCTTAGGGACCGGCGATGGCTCGGATGAACACGGTGAAGTTGAAAATCCGTTGCGGTCGGTTGTCCGCAACTATCTCCAAAACATCACCTGCGAAGTGGAGGGCGAGATTGTTTGGTTGCGGCTCAAGTTGGTAACCGATCTTGCTTCGACCCTCGCTAAGCTCAGCGGTGCGAGAGCGGAGCTTTTAGGTGCCTGGCAAAGCGCAGGAGCAACCATTGCAGAAGAAAACCAGCGTTGCCTCCTGCGGGGATTGGAGGATTATCGTTCGGCATGGGGGATATTGCCGCCGGGTGCCGGTGGGGCTCCCCTTCTTCCCCCGGAGACCCGACTGAGTTGGATCGCCATGCTGCTCCCCCATTTGGGTCTGGCGGATTGGCACCGACAGTTGCGATTCGCCTACTCGTGGAACACGCTACCGAACCGCGACGTAGCGCTTCGCCCGCTTTCCGTCGTCGATAACCCGCTGATCGATACGAAAGTGGCGGCTGGTGGATTTCCTTGTTCCCACTACGTTGGTGTAGGCGGCGTAGGGCCTGAAGCACCGTACCGGACGCCTGGTTCTCCGCAGGCAGGGCTGTTCAGTTACCGACAACCTGTGCGACTGGAAGATATCCCCGATGGCGCCTCCAATACCCTCGCCGTGCTCGGGGTTTACGCCGACTTGGGGCCCTGGGCTGCCGGAGGTCGGGCCACGGTTCGTCCTCTGACAAAGCCCCCCTATGTCAACGGGCCGGATGGTTTCGGCAGCGGTATGCCCCACGGCATGCTTGCTGGAATGGCGGACGGCTCGGTGCGATTTATTTCGCGGGATGTGGACCCGAGGGTGCTCGAGCAAATGGCCGCCATCGGCGATGGGCTTCCGCTGGATCTTGCAGCTGTGGAATCGGTGGGGCCGCGTCTCCACTCATCTCCTTCCCCGCGAGTCGTGGCGAACAACGATTCTAGAGGAGAGCAAAGGGCATTTGATTCGAAGACGCCCGCTTTCGGAGCTGGCCCAGGCGAACGTGACATGAATCCGATGGACACTCCACTTGGGGGAGCTGAGCAAACTCAGGGAATTGCGGTCGCCTCTGGATCGAGAAATTTGCGGGCAACTGCGACCCGCGATGAGCAGCAGACGGTGGTTCGCTCAACGGGAGGCGCCGGGCCGAGCCGGAATGAACTCCTGCCGCCGCCTTTGGCGGAGACCTCGGGTGAGCCAACGAGCATAAAGCGGTCCGATACGACGGATGCCGAGAGTGACAGCGTGTTACTACCGCAGCCGGATGAACGGCTGGCGATGCGATTTACCCAGGCAAAAATCCCCTCCATCCCCTTGGTTGATGCTGTGCGATTAGCAGGTCGCATGGCCAATGTCCCCGTGGCCTTTGACTTGGATGCTTTGGTGGCCTTCGACCATGACCTGCTCCAGCCGGTAAGCGTCGATTTAGCCGGGGGTACACTGGGCGAATTACTCGAGGGTATTTTGAAGCCCCGGGGTCTGACTTATGCTTTGGCCCATGGCTGCGTAGTGGTTACACTGCCAGAATCCCGAAGAAACGAGCTTGTTACGATCGTTTATCCCCTCAAGGGGCTAACAAGTTCGGATTCAAAAGACATCGATCGACTAGCCACTTTCATACGAATGTTCATCGCGCCGGAATCCTGGCAGGAGCATGGAAGCGCTGGAACCCTTACAATACAAGGAGAGGAAGTGGTGGTCTTGCAAACGGGATTAGTCCAGCGTCAGGTGGCTAAGTTTTTAGATCGCTTGCGTGTCGCCCGTTCTCTGGGGGGTCTGTCTCTCGGCCCACAAGGCCCCGATCAATTAGCGACGCAACTCGGTCGTGCCAAGCCGGCCCTTTTGAAGCCCGTGACCGTTAACTTCTTCGAGCCCACCTCGCTGAGCTCTGTTATGGAGTTTATCGAGCGTCAAACAGACGTAAAGCTCGTCATTGATTATCCCGCCTGCACCACCGAAGGGATATCCCCTTCGACTCTTTTAACGATCGCGGCCTATGAGGAACCATTGGCTGTGGTGCTGGAACAAATGCTTTTCCCGCTGGGGCTTGGCTATCGGGCTTTGGGACCGAGACTTCTGGAGATTTCTCCGCGAAAAATCCTAGATAAACGGTTGGAGTTTGAGTTTTACCGGGTAAAACGATTGCTCGCGCTGCTTGAAAAAACGGCGGAGGGTCAATCTCCCGAAGAAGTACTTCTCGAAAAGATTAAAGCCGATCTCGGAGGCGGGCTTTGGTCCGATGCCGGCGGATCAGGGGAGATTGCGTTGGATCGGCCCTCACAGTGCTTGATCGTCCTTCAAAGTCAGGTGATTCATGCAGAGTTGGAAAGGCTTCTTCTCCGCTCGCACAACGAACTGGAGGAGACATCGCCCTAAAAGGCAACTCACAAAGCTTGACTTGGGCTGCCGGCATTGGCTCGCAAGTGTCAGCGGGAGCATCGCCGGCTGAAAACCACAAAGAATTTAGGGATGATCAGTGCGGCCGAGTATCTGTACTTATAGATGGCTCTTTCGTAGCGGGATTGCCTTCCATCTAAAATTCTTGACCCGGCTTACTTTCCGTGCTTCGTTGTTTTAAACGGGGCGAATGGCGAACGCCGCCGAATGCCGAATTGGCTCAAGCTTTAAGTTGTAAAAGAAGAAGTAAAGTTGGCGGCGCGCGAGCGTATGACCTTCGCGGAAAATAGGCCGGACTTATCACTTATTTGGCGCAAGGCACGGGAAGTTCTCCCCGGGCTGCGGTGTTTCTCCGTTGCAGGGCTGAGCTGCTGTGGCTACAGTCGATATTAGGGAAGCATGTCAAGCTTCTGCGGTGTACCAAGGAATTGAAAGCGGGAAGTCGACGGAGTGGGCAGGGAATCACTCTCTGCGTATTATGCTTGGAGACTTTGGGGCTGAGCCTAGGGAAAGTGTCCTTGTGACGCGAACAGACCACGGCAAGGAACGCCTAGTGATTTGTTTCCAAAGAAGCGAAAAAGAGGTTTTGTTGTCCGTTGCGGCATCAGGCCGAGACAGTGATTGTATTTTTTGGTAAGTCGGTGCGGTATCGCTTGCTGAGGGGGTGGGGTGAATGGTAGATCGTCCACACCCACGAGCCGAAGAGATCGAAGAATTAGTTCGTAACGCAGAATTGCGTGATGAGCTTGAGCCGTATTATGACGAATCGATCAGCCGGGTCAATGTTCAGAATTGGCCTCTGCGAGTCGAGAACGATTTCCTGGCGGCCATGCTTGCCTGGGAAATGGCCCCCATCCTTCCCATCTATCGTTGGTTCGAACCGGAGCTACGCCCACCTCGCCCCGAAGTGCTAAACGACGAGGAGCTTCACACCATCCTTTGGGACGTAATCTACAAGCTGTACGAAAAAAGAATCATCCTCGATTACACAGACCACTTGTCGGATCGAGAGCTTTATCGCCTGATTTATCGCCACATTTTGCCGGCGCGAGAAAAGAAAATCGATCATGCGACCAATTATCTCCACTGGGATTGCTCCTACAGCGAAGGAGATCCCGATGTGTGGCTCCGCTATTATGCCAGCGATGCCGAGCGTCGTGCTTGGGCGGAATGTTACCGACAACCCCTTCCGCCAAAATGTCGACCACCGTACCGCCGACAACTCCCCAAAGATCCCAACGGCGAATTGCGATGATCGCTCCATCTAATCGGGCAAGTCGCTTCGATCCCTCTAGACGCCAAAAGTCGAATTAATGTGGCTGAGGTTATGGGGTCAGGAAACAGAGTTCCGGCGCTGACACACCGTCACCAAAAATTTGCGACCGGAAAACGAAATTGCTGCGGGCCGTCCGCGCGTTTGGCAACGCCGCTTCCTAGGTTCAAACTCCTGCCTTCGATCTAAATAGGCATCTTCAAACAACGGGCGGCAAAGCCCTTTAGCATAGTTTTTGCACGTTTCTCCTCTCCCGAGTTGCTTCACCCATTCCGCATGAAAAACATGTCCCCGGTGGATCAAGACGCTCGTTAGCTGGCGAACAAAGAAGGTGCCGAACTAGATAATTTTCTCCGGATCAAACAAATTTGCCTGATTCACACCTCTGGTTTAAGCGGTTTCAAATGGAGGCAAGCTTTCCACGAGACCAAGCGTTTTGAGGGAAAGAAGGTTCGCGGGTTTCATCGGTGGTAAAACCTGCAGAAAAGGAAAAAGGAAAGGGAAGAAAAGGATCCGACAACCGGCCGGATCACGCTCCGCATTTATGGATCGAAGAATTCTTCCCCCTAGCGGGAAAACTTTTTACCGATAGAGCAAGCCGGGCGAATTTCGCCGGACCCCAGGGGCCGGTATTTGCCGGACATTTTGGGGAAACCAACCGGTCCTTGGAGGGGGTGAATGCATGGGGGGCGGGGGGAGGGAGTCTGGCCTCAGTCCACCGTGGGAGTCTTGCAATACGGTTGACGGCGGAGTTGGAGCCGACGCAGAAATGGGGGGCAAATCGTCGGGAAAAGCAGGCGGAGCAGGATACTCGGGCATCGGTGCGGAGGGAACTTGCTCGCCAGCCAAGGCATTAAGCCACACTTGTGCCTCGCGAAGTTGGGGATTTTTTTCCAAGGCTATCGCCAAATAACGGATCGCCGCATCTTTATCCCCTTTCCTTATGAGCAGATACCCCACGTTGTAGTACGCGGTCGCCTCGTCTTGGACCGCGAGCAGATGTTGGAGAGCTCCCGAGACATCCCCCAAATCAACAAGGATCATCGCCATATTGTTCCGATAAAGCCATCGACGTGGTTGGAGCTGGATGGCCCGCTCCATAATCCGAGCTGCCTCGGCGAACCTCCCCCGGCGAGCCATAAATAATGCGTAATCGTTATAAACGGCCGGATCCTGCCGATGGTTCTGAACGGCTTGGCCGTAAAGCTCCGCTGCTTTCTCAGGATCTCGCATCCGCTCCTTTAGCCGCGCGTAACCAAGCAGTGCCGATAGCTCTCTCGGAGATATTCGCAAAGCTTCCCGATAATAGGATTCTGCTTCCTCGAAGCGTCCCTGCTGTTCTGCCAGCCTGGCCATGGCGACGTACAACTGCGCACTTGGCCGAGAGGGACGACTGAGAGAGATAGGATCGGTCTTGGCAGCTTCGCTAAAGGAACTGGGCTTCTTCGATCGTGCCCAGGGATTAAGCTTCTCAGCGGAGTCGCGCAACTCGGTTAGCCAACGGGAGACGGAACTGGGCGTACTCGCAGACCCTCCCACCCCGGGACTTGCCCGGAGTGAACCGGGAAAGGGTCCCGCGGAAGGTTCAGCCGCCCGTACGACGGGCTGTGGTTCAAGCAAAAGATGATAAAATACGGCAAGTGGGTAAGACGGACTGATAGAACGACAGCTATCCCCGGCGATGGGCAAGATTGCGGTGGCAATCGCGCAGCACACACTGCCGATGGTCCAGGAAACTAGACGCTTCAACCTAGATGTCCGAAACCGCTTGAAAGCCACCCTTCGATGAACTCCACCCAAAGACTTCGGCAAAGACAATCAATACACCGGGATTGATGGTAAGCAGAAAATCGAGCCCGATTTCTAGTCGGCCAAGGATAAAAAGCCCAAGGAGCGGCAACCGCTCATCTTACGGCTTTTACAAACGCGACTCCTCGGGCTACTGCACTTCCCACCTGAAAAAAAGTCCAGCTATCTTGTTTACAGCACTGGAAACTCTCGAAGATCCGAAAGGCACAGGCGTGACGCAATTGAAGCCGTGTATCTATATGTCGGACAGAACACTGAGATCCCTAAAATCGAAATGTCGGACTAGGAAAAATTTACCGATTGTTTCAATTCTTCCGCGGAGGGATGCCGCTAGGATCTCTTCATTCACACGACACAAATGCTGGACGAATCCAATGGTAATTTATCCTCATGAGGTTGTTTTGTTCTTTGGCGGGTAGTCCTGCGCAAGGGGCACGCTGAAAAGCTAGCATCTGGGCCAATTCGAACCCCTACTCATGAGACTGTCGGTTGCTGCAAGAAAAGTTTGACGTTAGGCAGATCCTCCGGGCTATACGCTGAAAAGCGTCGGGCTGCCAGCTTTTCGTTCGTCGCCAGTGTTCGGCTTCGGGGTTTGTCAATCCATGACCGAACACCGGTTAAATTAGCAGACTAAGCAACTCAGGGAGTTCGTGAAAATATCCGGTGCAGCTAACGTGAGGGCTTACCACCGGTTCGATCTATTGGCTGTCTGTACCCCCGGAGGTTGATGGGTCGAGCGTCGGCTTGGGTGCGCTTTCGTAATATTGTCGATGGACTCTATCCACTTCGCTTGATGACCACCACGTAGGTTGTAAGACGACCGGGATAATCTCAGGTGGCGGACCCGGGAGAGATTCCCAAGAAAGGAACTTTTCAACGGCCTTTACCCGTGTGCTGGTGATCCCGGGCGTGCGACCTGTTTGCACGTAAATTTTTCGATGTGCCGAAGGTGCCGCCGTCACAATCCAGCGGACCTTCAGTTTCCCGACTTCGGTTAACTCAGCCTGTTGATCCACGAAATGTCGGTCACTCAGGAGGTTTTGCTGTTGCCACCCATGGTGGATCATTAACTCGAAAACCGGCGGCACCGTGTGTCGGTCCATCGATGCAAGAGGCTCTGGCCAGCAGCGGTTGGAGTGGAAATCGGCCGCGAATCGCCGACAGAAGCCGGCAATTTGGCGTCCCATCCACGTAAACGGATCGACGCAACTGTCGGAGCAATCGGTTAAAGAGCCATCACATTCGCTCCAGTTAATCTTCTGAGTAGGTGGTGGATTCGCCTCTTCCAATACACCGGTTCCTGGGGTTTGAACCGGGGTGGCAGCCACCCGTTGAGTCCCCACGACATCAGGTCGAGGCAGCCGCCGCAAAGTCGACCTAGTTTGTGCGTTAACTTCAGATGCGAGAAGTAGAATCCCGTTGAAACACAAGATGAGGCGAACAAGCAGGGTAAAGTTTGAGGACTGTCCAGGTCGAACGCTCGATTTCATGCAGAAATTCCCATAATCTATGTTGTCTGAGAATTTATGTCACCCAAATTGCAAAAATAGTTTTCTCTATGTGCTTAAACTCGCGATCCAAATCGGTTATTCCGTTATCGGCATTTCCCTAAAGTTCGGCTAAACCTCTTTTCGAAGGAGTAACACACAAAATAGATGATAACTACCTTTACATACAAAGAAACGATTCAAAGGCGTTAAAACGAGATGACCACGGGAGCAAGTAGGGTAAAGGTTGTGTGGAGAACGGCTCAGGGAGGCAGAACAAAACTCGAGCGAAGGCACGCCTTGGTAAGAAGATTACCGGTCCGTCAAGGCATAATTTTCGGGTTGAGGAGTTCTTTTGCGCTTCGTTTGCGTGCAAAAAGTCATATCTCTTCTTTTCTGTTCTTTTGGGCAGTTTGGTCCCGCTTTACCTGCCCATCATTGGAAATAATTCGCGCGTAATGGTAATGGCGGCAGGACCTACCAGTACCACGAAAATGGCGGGAAAGATGAAAAGGACCAACGGGAAAATGAGCTTCACGGCGGTCTTTGCTGCCCGTTCCTCCGCAAGCTGCCTCCGCCGTGTTCGCATGGTCTCACTCTGCGTGCGTAATGCATGGGCAATGCTGCTGCCAAATTTGTCAGCTTGAATCAGCACGGCAGTAAGATTACGCAGATCCGCTACCCCCGTCCGAATACCCAATTCGTGAAATACTTCGGCCCGAGGTCTGCCGATTTGAAGCTGAAGATTGGCGATGCCGAATTCCTCAGCAATCACCGGGTAGGAGCGCTTCATTTCCTCTGCGACTTTCCGCATGGCCTGGTCGAGTCCAAGCCCTGCCTCCACGCATACCACCATAAGGTCCAAAGCGTCCGGTAATCCGAGGAAAATTTGATCTTGGCAATACCTGCGAAGCCACCAGACGACCAAATCGGGCAAGTAAAAGAGCGCCGCGGCAAGGCAAGCCGCGGTGATCAAATTTCGTTGCGTGAGCCCGCCGAAAATCAACGTAGTTCCGCCGGCGAGGATCAATCCACATATGAGCCCCAACCCTTTCAGCCCGAGGAAAATCGTCGGTGCATTTGGGGCACGGAAACCGGCATTCGTCAATCGCAAGCGTAACCGGCTAAGCTCTTCCTCCGACTTAGGCTGTAGCGGCTTAGCCAAAGTGGGACTTGCTTTTTCCAATGCCACGGAAATTGGGTCGCGTTTTTTCTCCCGACCTGTCTCGGCCAACCCCTTGCCTGCTCGCGGCCGTTTGAACTGCTCCAATCGTTCCAAAGCCCGCGGTCGGGCAGCTGCCAACTGCTCGAGCAGCAGCCAAGCCAACGCGGTAAACATGCCGAACACAGCCCAAGGAACGAGAGATTCAAAACTTAAAAACTCGGGCGACATGATCGGTCTCGCCTGTCAAAAACTCGCTGATTGACTTTTCATCAAGGGCCTCGACGGATGCCGGTCTGTGTTTCCGCCTACGGAGAACCCTCACTTTTGTAAGATTAAACAGTCTTGACTTTGCCTCGCACCCTGCGGGTAACCGGTGCCTCATCATTCGGTAACCGTTGGCTCATACTTTGCTTGACTTAGACTTTGATATTGACGATTTTTCGAATAAATAGTGCCCCCACGATCTGCATGACAACGGCTCCGGCCAACATTTTCCGTCCCATGGGATCCGTAAATAACAGCATCACGTAATCTCGGTTGAGGTAATACATGGCGAAGAAAAGGAAAACAGGTAGGGCCAAAAGCACAACACCGGAAAGCCGGCCTTCGCCTGTAAGGGCCTGAACCTGACCCCAGATTTGGAAGCGTTGGCGAATCAGGTTTCCGATCTTCTCCAGGATTTCCGCAAGGTCTCCACCTGTCTGACGCTGGAGAATGACTGCGGTTGCGAAAAATTTGAGATCCAAATTAGGAACCCGCTCCGTCAAATCGTTGAGTGATTCATCGAGGGGAACGCCGAGGTTTTGCTCGTCGAAGACCCGCGCAAATTCTGTGCCCAGGGGTGGAGGTATTTCCCGGCTGACCAGCCCAATGGCTGCGTTGAGGCTTTGCCCGGCTCGGAGCGCGCGTGCCAGCATATCCATGGCCTCTGGCAATTGGGTGGCGAATGTCCGCTGGCGGCGTTTCCTCCTCCAAAGTAGCCACCCGATTGGCAGGAAAAGTCCGGCGACCATTGCAAGTGGCATCAGGGCCAACGGTAGTCGGCTCAGCACTGCCGCCAAGGTACCCGCTATCCCAAAACCGATCATCATGCCGATAAGGTAAATTGGCGGCAGATTGACATCTGCCTGTCGCAGCAGCGATCGCAGTCCTCCAAACCGGCTCAGAAGCTGCTCGAAGATTTGTGGCCCCTCGTCCATCGTTTCCAAGAGGAGTCCTTTTTTCTGTTTTTTCCCCTTTTTGCCGCCGGATTGAACCTGTTCTGCAAGCAGGGCAAGCCGCGATTCAACTTTGCTTTCGTGGTCACCGCGAAAGCTCAGGTAAAGACCGATGATAAGCGCGGCTACACCGATGAAAACCGCCACCGCCGTGAGCAGGATGATGTTGATGCTCATCACGAGTCTCGCTTCAGCTCAGACGTGATAAGTGACATGGCTTAAATTAAATCCGGCACATTCCGCCACAGGATCAAGCCCTCTTGATCCCACCGAGAATCACGCTTGAAGTATTTCAGATTATCGTGCCGACTGATTTGCTTGCAATTATGCGGGGTATGCCGGGAGCATAAAACCTCGACTCCGCGCACACAGCTGCGACGATAAATAGCGCGAATTAGACGCGAATCAGATATGGAAACCGCCTCTTTCGCAGGTAGTCCAAGAAGGTTAACCGCCTTTCCAAAGAGCTTTTCTCGTCGCTACGTGAATCCCTTGCGAGGTGCATCAGCCCCAGCACCCACTGCGTCGGCTTGGATCATTTCTGCTCTCATGTCCCTCGGAATCTGGAGTCATCCGTATTTCTCATTCTTCTCCGATTTCTTCATTCATCTGCGACTTCTTTATTCATCCCCGATTTTCCGCTGTGCTGCACTATTTTGGATTACACTGGTCGGCACGGATCATGACGCCAGTTCCCAGCCCACTTGCTCACCTCCAGCCCGCTTGTTCACGAGGTTCCTTGATGCCCCGGGAAAGCGAGAAATACGCTTGGGTAGCTTAATCGGCCAGCATGACCCGTTCTCGGAAGGCACTCGCCGGCAAACGGATCCCTGCTGCCTCCAGCCGCCCCATAAAAGTCGGCCGGATCCCATGCGAAATGAATCGCCCGAATGCGCGGCCGTGCTCGTCGATCCCATCCTGCACATAGGTGTAAATGTCTTGCATGACAACCGTATCCTGTTCCATGCCCACGACTTCCGTAATATGGGTCACCTTTCGGGCCCCCCCTTGAAGGCGGCTTGCCTGGACGATGAGATCAACCGCACTGGCGATCTGCTGACGCATCGCTTTCACCGGTAGCTCGAAACCGGCCATCATGATCATCGTTTCCAGCCGGGCCACTGCGTCCCGGGGGGAATTCGCATGCAAGGTGGTCAGCGAGCCCTCATGCCCCGTGTTCATGGCCTGAAGCATATCCAAGGCCTCCGCCCCGCGGCATTCGCCGATGATGATTCTCTCGGGCCGCATACGTAGGGCATTTCGTACCAGATCGGTCGCGGTAATTTCGCCCTTCCCCTCGATATTCGGCGGACGGGTCTCCAAACGAACGACATGCTCTTGCTGCAATTGCAATTCGGCAGCATCTTCGATCGATATGATCCGCTCATGATTCGGAATGAAGCTTGAGAGAATATTCAGCAGAGTGGTTTTCCCAGAACCGGTGCCGCCGGAGATAATGATATTCAGTCGCGCTTTAATGGCTCCCTCCAAGAGCATCACCATCTCCGGGGTAAATGCCTTCAGTGTCAACAGATCCTCGAGCTTCAGCGGATTGGCCCCGAAGCGGCGAATCGATACTGCGGGTCCATCCAAGGCCAACGGCGGAATGATCGCATTGAATCGCGATCCATCCGGCATACGGGCATCGACCATCGGGCAAGTTTCGTCCACGCGACGTCCTACTTTGGAGATGATGCGGTCGATGATTTGAAGCAGATGATCGTTGTCACGAAAAGTGACGTTTACTTTTTCCAACTTTCCCCGCCGCTCCACGTATACTTGCTTGGGGCCATTGATCAAGATATCGCTGATGCTTAGATCCTTGAGCAGCGATTCTAGCGGCCCCAATCCGAGGGCTTCGTCGAGTACCTCGTCAATAAGCCGCTCGCGCTCGCTGCGGTTGAGCATCGTCTGTTCGGTATCACAGAGATGCTCAACCACCACGCGGATTTCGCGGCGAAGGATCTCGCCTTCCAATTCCCCGAGCCGCGATAAATCCAGTTTGTCCACAAGCTTACTGTGGATACGCTGTTTAAGCTCCTCAAAGCTCGGTTGGCGCGAATCGGTACCGCGCGATAAGAAAGGACTCGCAACCTTCATCTTCGACCCAATTTTCGGATAAGAACCTACTCCATGGTGCAGACTCATTGCCCGATCTGAATTCGAGTCCTCATGGGACAAACCGGAGGGCGCTTGGCCTTCGTCATCCTAGAGGCTTCACACAAAAGGCATTCATGCGATTCTGAGACCGAACCCGATGTAAAAAACACAAGTCGTTATTTAGCGATTTTGTTCCGAATTTATTCCCAAGGAATCCTTTCAATGGCTGAGCAGCACCGTTTCAATAACTCAACAACACCCTGTACCGGCCGTTGAGTCTCTAAGCTTCTACAGATTTGAAAGGCACAAGACAGTGCAATCCTCGTCGCTCCTACCGGTACTTCCGCCACCCGGCTTGTGGTCCGACTGATTTGAACGTTTGATGCCACGCGTCGGTCGCTCAAGACCTTCCGCCAATGGAATATAGCTTATTTCGCTTCAGTGCGGCGAATAGGTTCTGCCAGGCGCACGACACCCGTGTGTTGGGAGGCATGATCGGTGGGCCAGAAAACGAGTTGTCTAGGACGTCAACGTGTGCAGAAAAGAAAGAGGGCTGCAAGATCGTGTTGTTTTGTCGGAACGCGCAATGTTGAAAGAATGCAACAGTCGAAAACAATAACAGCAGTGAGCCATGCGGTTTTTTAAGCCACCTCGACTTCCTGCTGGCAAGGCGGAAGAGCCTCCAGAAACCACCGGCCGTAGTTCTTGAGCAGGACCCGCGAATCCAGAATGACCACGATTCCAGTGTCGGTTTTCGAGCGAATAAGCCGCCCAAATCCCTGCTTTAGCCTCAGAATCGCTTCAGGGACCTGGTACTCATGAAATGGATTGCCTCCTTGCGACCGAATGGCGGCTATTCGGGCTTCCACCAAGGGAAGGTCCGGCACCGAGAATGGAAGACGCGTAATGATTACGTTCCGCAGGGCATCGCCCGGTACATCCACACCCTGCCAAAAGCTATCCGTGCCGAAAAGCACACTTCGCGGGGTACGTTTGAACTTTTCCAAAAGCTGAGTTCGCGAAAGTTTCTCGCCCTGGACCAAGAGCGGCATATTCATCTCGGTTAGCCATGGTTTCAGCCCTGTGGCGACCTTTTTCAGGAGATCATAACTGGTAAAAAGTACGAAGGCGTGACCATCCGTTCTCGCCAAATACCGAGGGATCACCCGCACCAAAGCTGCTTGGTAGCCATCGGAGTCGAGACTAGGATCGGGCATCCCATCGACGAGAATAAGCTGGACTTGGCTACGGTAATCGAAAGGGCTGCCCAATTGTAAGGTCTTCACCCCAGAAAGCCCCACACGAGTCTGAAAATACTTGAATCCGGATCCCGGTGCAAACAAAGTCGCGCTCGTCATGATTACCGGCGAGACCCGTTGATAAAGTTGTTCCGATAGAATGGAACCCACATCAATCGGTGCCGCCTTCAAAATCACAGCCGGGCGGCGCCCCTCGCCCAATTCCACCCAGTAAACCGTCTCCGGAAGCCGCTGCTCGCACCAGGCATCCAGCGAGTCGGCTAATGCACGCAGCCTTTCAGCCGCAGCGGTGAGATCCTGGCGGATTTCAGGATCCAGGAATCGATCAAGACACACTCCAAGAATCCGGGCCAGTTTCCGGAGGCCTTCGCTGAGTTCGGACGAGAAGGTCCCGCCCTGATCCACCCGCCCGTTTTTCGAAGATTGCTGACGCCATTTGACTACGGCATCAAAGAACTTTTGGGCCCTCCCCCGACACTCGGCCACCAGGTTTTGCTCCTCGACGAGATTTAGTTGTACCAGCAAACCCCGATTATAGCGCGGGTGGTGCAAACGGTTGAGAACCAGGTCGATCTGGCGGCTACTCAGCGCTACACCGAGTTGCGCAGAAGCGACCTCCTCAATCTCATGCGCCTCGTCGAAGATCACCGCCTCATAATCCGGGAGCACACCACCGCCCCGCCCACGTAAAGCTAAATCCGTGAAGAATAGCGCGTGATTGACCACTAGAATTTGCGCCCGAAGCATTCGCCAACGAGCACGAAAATAAAAACACTCATTGTAAGTCGGGCAAGATTTTCCCAAGCAGTTGTAATGATCCGACACAACTGCTTCCCAAACCTGCTCCACCGGCTCAAAGCCTAGATCGGAACGCGAGCCATCGGTCGTATTCCTCGCCCACTCATGGATCTTGTGTAATTCATCCAGCTCATCCTCGAAGAACAAGCTGCCTGCCTGGTCCAAAGCTCGGTAGAGCCGACGTAGACTTAGGTAATGCTGACGTCCCTTGACTAGGACCGCGGTGAATTCGCAAGGGAGAAGAGCCCTTAGGGTGGGAATATCCTTATTGAGTAATTGCTCTTGCAGATTAATCGTGCCGGTAGAAATGATGACTCGTTTTAAGGGTTCCCCGACAGCGGTTTCTGGGCAAGTCGCAAGAATAGCCGGCACCAAATAGGCGAAACTTTTGCCCACGCCGGTCCCAGCTTCAACAATGAGCGGCGTCCTCGTTTCAAATGCCTCGGCGACCGCTTGAGCCATCTCTAACTGTTCCGGCCGATACTCGTACCGGGGAAGTCGCCGCGCAAGAATTCCATCCGGTCCTAACACGTCTTCTACAGTGAGCATAGCCGGAACGTGGTCCCACCCACAACCCAAGATTTGCGCGATCAAGAAATTCTTGCGACTGAACGCCACCGTATCTTATTAGTTTTTTCCGCCCGCTTTTTTGCTGGGGACCCAATTAACGAGCCTACTCACACTTCCATGGCAGGGTATGCCACCCAAGTCCTGATACCGCGCGCGGAAGGGTTAGTTCGCCTCGCTTCTTGTCTCCCGGGTTCCTTACTGAACCGAAGGCCGCGTTCCATTCTCGTCACAATCAAGGAGGTACCATCGTAAGCCTGAGAGGACTTTTGAACTTTCAGATCTCATCATCCGCCTACTTTGTTGAGGAACTTTATTTCTCCAGCTCCGGATCGACCTTGATCACAATAAACGAGACGTCATCCCCCACGGGAGCTTCGCCTCGAAACTCTTGGAATTCGGTGGCCAAATCGCGACGGATCTCTCGCGCACTCTTCGAAGCCAAACCCACAAAGAGCTCGCAAAGACGGTCTTCTCCAAAGCGATTCCTCTTTCCGTCCGCGCACTCAACCAAACCATCGGTAAAAAGGAGCAAGGCATCACCGGGCCCGAGCTGAACGGTGTTCTCCTCGAATCGGGGCACAGTCTCCACGCCCAGCATAATTCCCGAAGCATGCAGGCGTTCGATCGCCCGGCAACCGGCTCGGAACCAAAGTGGCGCCGGATGCCCCGCGCTGGCGAAGCGTGCCACAAGGCTTTTTCGATCGATTAAACAGTAAAACATCGTCACAAAATGTTCGCCCTCGATCAGGTCCAAAACCCGCTCATTCATTAAGTTCAGAACCGCTGACGGGGTTTCGCTCCGCCGACCTTCTGTGAAAAAAACGGCTTTAGTCACCACCGACACCAGTGCGGCAGCCAGTCCGTGACCTGATGCATCGGCAATGAGGATGGCCAACTGTTCCCCATTCATCGGCACCAGATCATAGTAATCTCCACTCACCTGATCATAGGGATGATAAAGCACGGCAATGCTGAGCGGGGGATATTCGCATTCAAGCGGAGGCAACATCTGCCGCTGTGTCTTCCCAGCTACCTGCAAATGACGCTGGATCAACTTGTCCCTGGCCTCCAGCGCCTCCGTTTTCGCTCGTAAGGCATGGGTACGTTCCTGCACCATTGCCTCCAGAAGTTGAGTGGAATGCCGTAGCAAATCACGAACCGATAGCATTCCCACCAATCGCCCATCTTCTGTCACCGGCAAGTGCCGGACCAAATGGTCGCGAAGGATTTGCCCTACTTTCCACAAGCTTTCGCCCACCCGCACGGTGATGGGTCGCGGCGTCATAAGCTCCTTCACGGGCACCTCCCGCCAACTTTCCGCGCACGCGGCCCGCCGTAGCACGTCCCGCTCCGTCAGGATTCCGACAATATTATCCCCATCACAAACTACGACAGCTCCAATATTCTGGTGGCACATTATTTTCGCGGCCTCCACCGCGGCGGTATCCGGCGATACCGCCAATGGGTTGGCTACCATGATCTCTTCGACCCGCGGAACGGCTACGGTTGCCATCATTCCTTCCTGTTATCGAAGTACCCCTTCTTTGAGTGCTTCCACATTCCCGTTGGATTGAGCCTGAATAATACTGGGCAGTAAACCTTGGAAAAACTCCACGTAGTGAGCAGTAAGATACTAATCAATGCAGGACGGAGATTGGCTTTTCAGCCACCTCCGCGGGGCTTGACAGCTCTCCGCCTTGCTCCCCTCGCCCAGAATTGACGGATTTCTTATCTCAAAATTATATTCAAACAAACGTCCGCGAACTGGATTCATGGCAAGCGCACTTTCGCGACACGAGAGCGCTTGATATCGCGAAAATAACGCGCGGCACACGCTTATGAGCAAGCCGAAAGCGTCGAGACAGTTATCCACCGAGAAAGCAACCCACGATTGGCGACCTTAAACTCCCGAAAAGCTCTTGTGTCGTGTCCGCTTCGTGCCGAATAGTTTTTCTTCTCCGCGCCGCACAGATTCGCTCGAAAGCTACCCCAGGGTCTCCAACCACCATACGCCCTGAAACGTTAGCCGACGTTTATGTTCCGTCACCTGAATCGGAAACCACAAGCTCCGCGACAGCCACCATCCCGCTCCTGTCCAAATGTTTGGCACCGTTGAAATACGAATTACCTCTCGCATAGGGCCGACGACCCAATGCTGCCCAACTGACGTCGCCCGGCGTTGCGATAACCTCGCCTACGGCACCAGTGAACGGCAAGCCAATTGACCAAGAAAAGTTCATTCCCACTCGATTGTCGCGGGCGGCTTTGAGCTGATATCGTAAACCACGCGATTAACGCCCGGCACCTCGTTGATGATTCGCGTGGAAATCCGAGCCAAAAGGTCATAAGGCAATCGCGTCCAATCCGCGGTCATAAAGTCTTCCGTATCTACGCAGCGAATGGCAACGACGTCCTCATACGTTCGGGCATCACCCATCACTCCGACTGCCTGAACGGGAAGAAGCACGGCAAATGCTTGAGAGGTCTTTCGGTACCAATCTGCGGCCCGAATTTCCTCGAGCACGATGGCATCCGCCTCACGCAACTTCTCCAATCTCTCGCGGGTAACCTCCCCCACGCATCGAACCGCTAAGCCGGGACCAGGGAACGGATGCCGCCATACGATTTCCTCCGGCAGGCCGAGCTGGAGTCCCAAACGACGGACTTCGTCCTTGAATAACTCACGAAGCGGCTCGATCAGTTCGAAATCCAATTTTTCCGGTAGCCCGCCTACATTGTGATGTAGTTTGATGGTCGCGGCAGGTCCGTGGGAAGTCCCGCCGCTTTCGATTACATCCGGATATAGTGTCCCCTGAGCCAAAAATCGCGCACCCCGGATTTTGCCGGCTTCCTCGGAGAAACATTCGATAAAGGCTTTGCCGATGATTCGGCGTTTTTCCTGCGGATTACGCACCCCGGCCAGTGCAGCCAAGAAGCGCTCCTCAGCTTGGACCACATGCAGGTCGGTCTTAAAGTGCCGTGTAAATTCATGGATGACCGCCGTGGTCTCTCCCTTTCGCAACAGCCCATTATCCACGAGGATACACGAGAGCTGCTGGCCGATGGCGCGCGAAAGCAAAGCCGCCACAACCGCGCTATCTACCCCGCCGGAAAGAGCACAAATTACCCGGTGCTCTCCTACCCGCTCGCGAATCTCTTGAATGACGGCTTCCGCGAAGTCGCCCATATTCCAGCGCGGTTCGCACCCGCACACCACTTCCACGAAGTTACGAAGGATTTTGCTCCCCACTGGCGTATGAGTAACCTCCGGATGGAATTGAAGCCCATAAATGGAACGCTCTGGATGCCGCACTGCCGCCAAAGCACAATTATCCGTGCGCGCAAGCGCCACGAACTCTTGCGGCAACTTCGTCACCTGATCTCCGTGACTCATCCAAACGGTAAACCGCCCATCTATCCCCTCGAAAAGCGGATCGGACTGGAGCAGAAGACACTCGGCCGGTCCGAATTCGCGCGATCGTCCCGGTTGAACCTCGCCGCCAACCAGCTCACAGATAAGTTGCATCCCGTAGCAAATTCCAAGGATTGGGATCCCTAACTCGAACACTTTCGGGTCGCAGTGTGGGGCGCCGGCTTGGTACACACTGGCGGGCCCCCCCGAAAGAATTAACCCCTTTGGCCGAAGCGACGCGATTTGTTCCGCCGGCAAATCGTGGCGGATGATTTCGCAAAAGACTTGCTGCTCCCGGACCCGGCGGCAGATTAGCTGCGCATACTGCGATCCGAAGTCCAACACCAGTACTCGTTCTTCTGCGGGTTTGATCATCTCGAAACTCTCCGGAGAAACCCTGAATTATATAGCAAATGCGGGATTTCCGCCGGACCTTCGGGGCATCATTCCACCTAAAGCCAGCTATTTGTTACGTGCAAAAATTTCGCCTGCATCTTTTCTTTGTTCAGTTTTCCCACAACTTTCAAAAACCCTGGTGCTTTTCTCATGTATCCCCTGCGGGTTTCCTAGTCCTCGCATTCCTCCGAGATAGGCAAGTTTGCAGAGATTAAGTCGACTCGCTTTGCCCGCCAATGCTCTTGATTTCCAGCCCACTCCAATGATTTCCAGCCCACTCCAAGGTGGGTCCACCAAGCGGTAAACCGAAACGATAGAAAGCTCAGATTCAGCAATTGTTTATGATTCTAGTCAACATCAAGTAAGTTCGGCATACGTTAAAATGGGCGAAGGTATCTTAACTCAGCAATTTAAAAGTCACTATACTTGCGATTTTTCTGGTGTATCAGTGTCTACAAGTTAAAAAGCCGGGCAATCTTGACACGGTGGGACTCTCCCTCGCATCGCACAATCCAGGCACAAATAAAAGCAGACGATCTTAGGGGGTCCATCCGTCTAATAGGGCTGCGGCGTGGAGATACTACAAATCCTAGCCTCGGGATAGGTCCTTCCGTTTCGCAGGGCTGGGGCTGGACGAAACAAGAGTTCTTCGCCGTCCGAACAAGGAGTTGAGCCGAAAGGCCCAGTGGATCCGGAGCGAGAGTTCTCTCGACGCAAGAGGCATGCCCTAAACGGCAGAGAAGCCCGGGAAAAAACCTGGTGAGGTAAAGTAATTCCTCTAATTCGTCTTGACTCCTTTTATTCGTCTAGCATTCGAACGTCTACCATTCGAAATTCTTTTTAGTTCGAAATGAGGAAGCCAAAACGAAGCTACCGCGAAGTTACCGTGTAACGCTCTCAAAAAGCTTGCCCTCTTCTCTGAGCTATGCTGCCGGAAACCCGCCGGTCACAAGGCAAAGCCGATTTTCCCGTGCGAAGCGCAAGCCCATCGAACACCCTCGGATGCTCTCGTGTGACAAGACTATCACGTTAAGCTCCCGCGATTTGTGGGGCAGCTACAACCCAGAACCGCCTCATTGACCACGTAGCGACGCTATCTCCTCTCGGGCGATAAGATCGACAAATCAATGCAGTCAAGACTGGTAGGGGATTGCCGGACCTCCTGGCTGAATAATTTGCGGCATATTTCGAGGATTGCCCGAATCGCACCGGTACACATCGTAAGGTACGACGAGACGAGGTTTTGTTGACATATAGGGGAGGGACGGCTATATTGCGGCCTTACAGATCGGCATTATATCATGCTTCCCACGGCTTGCGTTTGCCGCATCGAGATTCGGAGGCTCAACCTATCGGCATGCCGTAGAAATACCGATCAACTCCTTCTGACGGCACGGGGGTATCAAGGGGCTTGCTCAGATTGGAACCGTCCTTGGAAGAATGGAATTAGCTCTGATAGCCGAAAATACTCGCGGGAAGTTCGCCCCTTGCGTTGAAGGTGTCAGATTGCAGTCTGTTGCTATCGGTCATAAACCCTCCAAGCCTCGGGAAACATTTGTACAGAATGATGAGGAGAACTAGCAGTCACGCGTCGGAACAAGCTAGAGCGTCGTTTCCAAAAAGCTTTTGTGAAATGTCTTGATCGGAAAAAATCGCGAGCAACCAGGGGCTGAGCCATTACAAAATGTGGGAGTCGGCAGTCAAGAGGAACTGCGAGCATCACGAGTGCAATTCGAATTAAGCCGTTCGGTAGGTTTGCACCTTATGCGCCGGGCCTAAAGATGCCCTTTAGGCCCTGGGGGTTGTTAAAGGTCGGAACTGTAAGCCGGGACTTTTTTGATTTACGAACGACTGTTAGCCCAGGACTAGTTCAGCCATGAGCGACGAAAAAGAAAAACTTTACCAAGAACGGCTTCAGCGTTATGTAACGGCGATGCGAAATAAAAAGCCGGATCGAATCCCTATCCGGCCGTTTGTCGCTGAATTTACCGCAAAGTATGCCGGTTATACATGCCAAGAAGTCACTCACGATTATCGAAAAGCTTTCGATGCGGCGTGTAAGTGCGCGGCGGATTTCGATTGGGATGCCGTCGTACCCAATATGGTTTATGTTTGGACGGGGCTAACGACCGCAATCGGGCTCACCTATTACGCCATTCCCGGCGTTCACCTCCCGGCCGATAAGCCATTTCAATACTTGGAACCGCCGGAGGAACAGGCGTTCATGAAGCCCGAGGAGTACGATCTATTGGTCGCGGATCCAACCGGGTACTTATACAACGTATGGTTGCCGCGGGTCAGCCGGGACGTGGTCACGCCAGGGGAACCGGCCACCATGAGGAACAATCTCGCGTTTGTCAAAGGCGGAATGGCAATGATGCGCTATTTCGACGCCTTTGGCGAGCAGATTGCCCGGCTGCGACGAGAATCCGGGACGGTTTCCGCTCTCGCCGGAATCTTAAAAGCTCCCTTCGATATCATCGCCGACAAGCTGCGGGGCTACAAAGGCTTATGCATGGATCTTTACAGGCAACCGAAAAAAGTGGAAGCAGCTTGCGAAGCTTTGGCCCCCCACCTTCTTAAAGTGGCCTTGTTGACCTCCGATCCTAATAAACAGCTCCCGGTAGGTCTATGGATGCACCGGGGGTGCATGCCCTTCCTATCACCCCAGCAATTCGAACGTTTTTACTGGCCGACCCTGAAGTGGATTATCGAGGACCTGTGGAGACAGGGGATCCAAACTCTCTTTTATGCCGAAGGCGAATGGAATCCCAACCTGAAATACATTGCTCAACTGCCCGAGTTGAGCATTATTTACCATGTTGACCGCGGCGACATTTTTGAAGTTTACCGAACCGTCGGCGAGAAGTTCTGCATTAGCGGCGGAATTCCGAACGATTTACTGGCGTTCGGCACTCCCGATGAGGTGCGTGAATATTGCAAGAAGGTAATCGATGGTGTCGCGAGAAATGGCGGTTACATCATGGACGCCTCCGCGATAATGCAAGACGATACGAAAGTCGAAAACGTGCGGGCAATGACCGAGTTTACTCGAGAATACGGTGTGTACTAAGGCAGATCAATGCCGCGGCATTGGTAAATTTGCTCGCGTACATAAGCTGTAATTTTTGCGGTTCCCCTTTGCGTCTGTGGATATAGGTCCTTTTTGCGTCGGTTGTATGCGGCAAGCAGACAAGGTTATATCGGGCAAGCAGACAAGTTATGGTTTAAGGGATATATCGGGCAGGCAGACAAGTTAATGGTAAACAGGTTAATAGCTGGATCTGCCCGTGGTTTGTCTCTGAGTTTTTGATTAGTTTTTTCCGTTGGAAGCGAGGCATGCCATGAATGAAGCGGCAACTTCCCATCAAGTGATGCCTATCGAGCAGATATCACGGCCCCCTGGAACCTGCTTTCCCTGGGAACGAAAAAAGGAGGAATTTCCGCCGATTGAAGGCGACGAAGGATTGGTTAAACAGATTTGGGAAGAAATTGACACTTTGGGGTACCTTTATATTTGGCAATGTTTGTTATCTTTTTAGCTGAGTTTGGCTGCTGACCTCATTTGCCATGAAGGCATTGCGGAGCAGGTCCAAAAATCGAAATTTCAAGTTCAGTATAACGACGACAGTACTAATTTTACAGGTGAGGTCATCCGACATTAGTGGCCCAGGGATGAAGCCTTGGCAAAAGTACGGCTGGTCATACGGTGTTTTGCGGCCTTAAATTTCGCGCTCCCAATTCGTAAGACCGACCGCGTTATACCTCCGCACTAAACACATGAAACCTTTGCCCTAACCACTCGATTTGAGGCCATCATGCTATGACAGAAACAAGCGACTTGGTGGAAGCTTTGGCACGCTGCGATGAGGAGACCGTGCTTCGTTTGGTCCGGGAACGTTTGGCGGCTAATGTCCCGGCCAACCAAATTTTGGCCGAGTGCAATCAAGGGATGATTGAGTTAGGCAACCGATTCAGCCGCGATGAGTGCTTTATCCCCGACTTGATGTTCGGGGGAATGATCATGAAGCGGGTGACGGACGAATTGGCCCCGATTTTGGAGCGATCGGCAGTGCGAGATACCGGGGGCGCCAGGCCCAAGGCCTTGATCGGTACGGTGCAATACGATGTCCATGACATCGGCAAAGATATCGTGGTCATGATGTTGCGTGGCTCCGGCTTCGATGTGGTGGACTTGGGTGTCGACGTTCCCCCCGAGAAATTTGTGCATGCTATTCGTCAGCACCAACCTTCCGTGGTAGGCATGAGTCTTTTGCTGACCACTTGCTACAGTTCGGTCACCGCGACGATGGATGCGATTCGCCGCGCCGGGCTTCGCGATAAAATCGCCGTGATGGTGGGAGGAGCTGCTGCCAGCGACTTGCTGAGCAAAGCCGCAGGATGCGATTTTTACGGCAAGACTGCGGTCGATGGCCTCCATTTCGCGTGCAAGGTTGTGGGACTGGAACTAAAGCGTTAGCTCCTTCCCGAGGCCGCCCCCAAAAATGCCTCCCGCCCCCCTCGGTTTCCCTAACCAAAGAAATGACGTTGCTGCGACCTAACTACTGCCCTTCTACGCCGAGGGAATCCATTTTTTTGATAACGACCGAATTCTTCCGATTGGAGATACCAATCCCCGAGTCTCAGCAAACTACAACGTACCCAGGCGTGGTTAGGAAGCTGGGGTTCAGGTCAGGATGGTTGTAACCATGCGAAAAAAGCGAATATCGCTTCTGGCGATGCTGGGCTTGATCTTATTCGGAGCTAGCGAACTCTGCGCCCAGGATTGGGCCAAAGCCATGTTCGATCATCTGAGCCACGATTTTGGGATTGTTCTTCGCGGCCAGAAGGTGGAACATCGCTTCCGTTTTAAGAATCTTTATGTAGAAGATGTCCGGGTGGAGTCCATCACCTCCTCCTGCGGATGCACCGTGCCACAGGTAACCAAGTCCCTTTTAAAAACGAACGAGGAAGGCGAGGTGGTTGCCACGGTCAACACGCTTCAATTTCAAGGGCAAAAGGAAGCAACCATCCGAGTTCGCTTCAGCGAGCCTTTTCCCGCAGAGGTTCAACTCCATTGTTACGTGTACATTCGCAGCGACGTGGTTTTGGAGCCGGGGAGCCTTGCTTTCGGGACCATCGTCGCCGGCACGGCGAGCGAACCGGTCAGCCTTACCGCAAACTATGCGGGTCGCCCCACGTGGCAAATCACGCGTATAGAAGCCCCGCCCTACGTGGAGACGGAACTCAAGGAGTTGAGCCGGCATCTTTCTCGTGTCACTTATCAGTTAATGGCTCGCATTAAGGCCGAGGCCCCGATCGGTTATCTGCGGGATCAGGTGGTTTTAATCACAAACGATCCTGACCCGAAGTTTTCGCATCTATATGTCACTCTGGAGGGCTACGTTGCACCGGCGATCTCCGCGCGCCCTTCTCCGCTGCTTCTGGGACTCCTTGCACCGGGGCAAACGGTCACGCGAACGGTAGTGGTCCAGGGGAGCGGACCGTTTGAAATTAGTAAGATCGAACTACCAAGCGAAAGCTTCAAGGCCAAGCTTCCCGGAAAAAAATCAAACCTCCACTTGGTATCCATCGAGTTCACTGCACCCATGAGCGTGGGAAAAATCCAGGGCATGATTCGCTTAGAAACGGATGTTGGAGGGATGGCTGCAATCGAAATTCCCATCACCGCCCAAGTTGTGAGTAGTGGTGCAACAGCAAGCGACGCGCCTTCTTCTGAATCGGCCGACTCTTCTCTGGTTCCGGTCGAGAAAATGGCCCAACCGTAGTTCGATTTCGATGAAGCTTTTTGGTGGCGGTACCAGGGGCATCGGTTATTGAAGCGTATCAGTTTAAAAATCCCGCCGGCCCAATAAGGTTTTGCTTATCTTGCTTGGTTCAGAAAATTGCTAGGGGATTTCGCTGAAGTAATGCACCCGTAGACTGCGGCAGCCTGTCCGGGGCAAGACGGCCCCGCCGGCCGTTGTGCAGCTCCGGGCTCTCCTAGAGGACAAACCAAATCTGTACAAACCTCACCGCAGAGCTTTCGCACCAAAAGGCTCCGCAGCAGAAGAACTAATGCAGTTCAGTGGCTGGAAGAACCCAAAGTGGGAATAGGTCTTTCTCGGGCAATGATCACGCGATTCATGACGGCAAGAGGATAGATGACGGTGTACTCAGCAAGCCAACGCGCTTTACTACCGAAGTTTTCCCCAATAGAGGGCAACGAACTCGAATGGCTCGAAAGGCAGATTCGGGAAGGCCTCACGCCCGCGGCATACGGGTATCGAATGCCGGCGGAATGGGAACCCCATTGGGCAACGTGGCTTTCTTGGCCCCATAATCCGCATAGTTGGCCAGGTCGATTTGAGGGAATTGCGTCGATTTGGGCCCGCTTAGTTCGTGAGCTTCGTCAGGTGGAAGGGATTCGAATTGCAGCCGGCACTGGTGACGTTCTGCGCCAGGCCCAAGAGATGGTAGGCGACCTCCCGAATGTGGAGCTATTCGACATTCCGACTAACGACGCATGGATGCGAGATCACGGGCCAATTTTTCTTATTTCCGAATGTTGTCAGCCGCCTTTGGTTCTCGTAGACTGGCGTTACAACGCCTGGGGGAACAAATATCCGCCCTATGATTTGGATAATTTGGTTCCCCGGCAAATCGCCGAACGATTGGGATACTATCGCTTCGTAGTGCCCCTGGTGTTGGAAGGCGGAGCGGTCGACACCGACGGTCGCGGCACGCTCTTGGCAGCACGGAATTGCCTGCTTAATCCAAACCGGAATCCTTACGTCAGCCAAGAGTTCCTTTCCGAATGCTTAAAGGCTTTTTTCGGGGTCGCGCGGATTATTTGGGTGGAGGCCATGATTGCCGGGGACGACACGGATGGACATGTAGACCAACTGGCGCGCTTTGTGGGCCCGAGGGTGGTTGTGGTGGCAAGCGAGCAAGACCCGGCCGATATTAATTACGGGCCGCTCCGCGAATTGTGGCGGCAACTATCGGCGGCAGAGGATGCCGAGGGGCGTCCCGTGGAGCTCATACCCATACCTATGCCCCGACCGATTGAGATCGAAAACCAGCGGGTTCCCGCCAGCTACCTGAACTTCTACATCGCGAATCAGCTTGTAATTGTGCCAGCGTTTGACGATCCGGCTGATGTTCAAGCGCAGAACATTTTGGGCCGGCTTTTCCCCGGGCGCCGCGTTGTCGGTCTGCCGGCTCGCGATTTATGCTGGGGGTTGGGGGCGTATCACTGCATTACCCAGCAGGAACCGGCACCGCCGTGCTAACGAGCCACTTGCACGGGATCGCTTTTGCCCCACAGGGGGCACACGTCAAATTCGCCGTTGACACCGCGCGACTGGACTAAGATCGTGCGAGTAATCGTTAGGCACCACAGACTTGACCACATTTTCTCCCTCGCGCGGTGGAGTAAAGTCGGAATCGCGTCTGTTCCCGCTCGTGTCACAAGCATGATTTCCTCTACTGCTGCGGCTTTTTGGATTCGCCAGATCGATCCGTCAAGCACTGGACAGGAAGCCCACCCCCTCGGGATTGACCTCTAGTTTGCGGAGGGGGTAGTCTCAGGCCGGGCCTGACGGGGCCGCGCAGGGCTTTGATTACCTGAGGAGAGGCGTGGGAAGGAGTCTGAGGGGGCAGAACTAACTCCGTTTTTGGGGTCGCTAGGTAGAGCCGGCGCGACTGGGGAGGCGATTGCTTCCGAATCAATTTTTGGGCCGAAAAAACACCGTTGGCGCAAATTGGCAAGTTAGGATAATTAAGCAATTCAGGAAGCAATTCTCAAAAATCTTAACGAGGGAAAGCCCAAAATTAACGGCCCCGGCTGGCATCCTCGCGGTAAGATAAATCCGGTATCGCCAAAGCGGCGTCAATCTATTTGTGAACGGGTCATGACGGTTGAGGGGCCGTAATGATTGTCGGGCTTGGGAGCGCTGTGGAGACTTAGTGAAAGACCTAAAAGGGAGATCCCTATCGCCTTGTTTATTGGGGATATTGATTTTCCGGTGGTGCGGCTTTCCGCGGCAAGGCGTGTTTCATCGCGGGGTATCGAGTGTATTTTGTTTTGGCTATCGTGATTTCGTATTAGCTATCCTCCAACTTTTTTTCGGTTCGGCATGTTCGCAGGAAATCATTGCTAGGTGAGTCAGTTTTATGCTCAAAGCGTTAGAGCTATTCGGGTTTAAGAGCTTCGCGGAACGAACCTGGTTTGAATTCCCGCCGGGGATTACGGCGATTGTCGGTCCGAATGGCTCCGGTAAATCGAATGTGGTCGACGCCATCAAATGGGTACTGGGGGAACAGAGCGTCAAGAGCCTTCGCGGTCAAGAAATGGCGGACGTGATCTTCAACGGATCCAGCACGCGGAGGCCCATGAACGCAGCGGAAATCACCGTAACGCTCGATAATACCTCCGGAATACTTCCGATCGACACCCAAGAGGTACACATCACCCGTCGTTTCTACCGCGGGGGTGAAGGCGAGTATCTTCTGAACCGACAAGTATGTCGGCTCAGAGATCTGCGCGATTTGCTCAGCGGAACGGGGTTGGGCACAAGTGCTTACTGTGTGATTGAACAAGGGAAGGTGGACATTCTGCTGCAATCTTCGCCCCGGGATCGCCGAGTTATCTTCGAGGAAGCCGCCGGTATCAGCCGCTACAGACTAAAAAAGCAGGAAGCCCAACGAAGGCTGGAGCGAATTGAACAAAGTCTGCTTCGGCTGCGGGATCTTGTCAATGAGCTGGAAAGCCGACTCAAAAGCCTGCGAGCCCAGGCCGCTAAGGCACGCCGATACCAGCAATACACGGACCGGCTTCAGCAATTACGTTTGGTCCTCGCGCAAGTCGATTGGAGTGCTTGGAATAATCGACTGCGCGAATGCCGCGAAGCACTCGAACGATTCCGGCACCAGCATAGTGCGACATCTGAGACCCTGAATAGCCTTGAGAGCCGCTTTGCTCATCTGGAAGCTGCCTTGGCGAATCAGGACGAAAGGTTAAATCGGCTCGAGGCCGATGCCGCTCAAGTCCGAGAGAGGATCGCTGCGATACAGTCGCAATTGGAGCATGAATTCCAGATGCTGCGGGAAGTAGATGTCCGCCTCGGTCGACTTCGGGAGCAATGGCTGAGTACCCTTGTGCAAGTCAGACTTGAACTAGTAAACCATGAGGAGGCCGAAAAACGCCTTCTGGAAGCGGAGCGACATTGCCAGGAAGCTGCAGAAGCTCTCGAGCGTATCAAACAAGCTGACAAACTCCTTGAGCAACAACTCCAAGAACTCAGGGCGCAGATTGAGGAAAATCGGGCAAAGCACCTTCAGGGTGTGCAGGCGATTGCCCAACTGGAGGCTTCTTGCGCGGCTATTCGCGCACAAGACGAATCCGCCATTGAAGCGGGTAACCGGCTCACACTTCAGCTCCAGGAACTCCGGGCCCGTTACGAACAAATACGGCAGGATCTCGAGCAAACGGAGGCCCAACAGAGCACCGAGCAATCAGCGTTAAACGCGTGTACCGAAGCTTGGCAGAAAGCTCAGGAGGAACTGGCGGAATTACGGCGGAGACTTTCGCTTCATCGGGAACAGGTGAACGAAGCGCGTCAGCATCATGCAGCGGCCGCCGAGCGAATGGCAATTCTCGAGCAGTGGGAGAGATCCCTAGAAGGGGTTGCTCCTGGGACGCGGCAACTTTTGCAAATAAAGGAAACTTCGCCCGATGGTCCGCTGCGACATCTCGTGGGCCTTTTGGTCGATCTGATTCGCGTGGAATGGGAGGCGGCAAGTCTGATCGACTTGGCTCTTGGCGATCGCAGCCAGTACTTAGTCGCCTATCCGGATCCGGAGTTACTGGATTTTTTGGCCTCCCTCAGTGGGGAACTAGAAGGGCAAGCGGGTATTCTTTGGCTGAATGATTTGCCTCCGTGGCCGCCGTTACGGCCCATTAATCTTTACGGTCAACCAGGGGTAATTGCCCGGGTTGACTCGCTTGTTCACACGGAGGCGGCGTTTCGTCCGCTTTTGGAGCGGCTCTTAGGCGGCATTTGGGTGGTAGATCACCTTCGTCGGGCTTTAGAGCTTACCCGAAACCTGGGCACCGGTATCAGCTTTGTCACCCTCTCAGGAGAATGGGTGGGTTGCGACGGTGTTACGACCATTGGGCCCCGGCAAGCTATCCGTGGCTTGGTTTCCCGCCGAAGCGAACTTCGGCATTTGCGCGAGAGAATAGCCCAATGGCAAACGGAGCTCGCGGAACAAATGAACTTGTTGGAAAGCCTCCAGCAGGAGGTCCACGATCGGGAAACCGCGTTGGCAACCCTCGCTGCGGAACAGCAGCGTAGGGTTCAAAACCTCGCTGTGTTGGAGCGCAAGCTCGCGATGCTAAAGCAAGAGCAAGAATTGCTGGGGACTCATGAGCGGCAGTTGCAGGAGCAGCTCAAATCCCTCGCCGAACAGCGCATAGCGTGGGCAAACGAGCTGGGGCGCCTTGAAAACCGCCGCGATGAGCACGAGCAAGTCCGTCGCACCCTGGAGGAAACTTTACAAGACCTCAAGCGACAACAGGAAAATCTGGAACTCCAGCGTCAAGGGGTCGCTTTACAACTTCGGAAATATCAAGACGAGCTCGCCGGGCGCGAGAGGGAGCTAGCCGGCCGACGCGCTCAGGTAGCTCAGAGGCAACAATGGGCCGATCGGGCACGCAGCGACTTGAACAGAGTCGAAGCCGATTTTCGTACCCACGAGTCTCGGTTTCGTCAGTTGAACCAAGCTATTTTGTCGACCGAAATGAGGCTCGCGGCGGAATACGTCGTTAAGGAATTTTTGATGAGCCGGCTGCGGGAGGAGCGGAAGACACGTGAAGAATTACAGGCCGAGCGCCGGGGCCTTTTGGCGGAAAGTCAACAAATCCGCCAGGCTCTCCGCGAACTGGAAGATCAAATTCATCAGTGGGATTTAGCGGCTCAGCAAGCATTCGATCAGCAACAACACGTGCTGGTGCGGTTGCGTGAGGATTACGGCATTGAGCTTGAAATGGCCCAAGCTTCCTTGGAGGAACAAACGCATACAGATCGAACGACCGTGGAAGTGGAAATCGAGCAGCTCCGCCGAAAGATCAAAACCCTCGGCAATGTGAATTTGGAAGCCCTAGAGGAGCTGGAGCAACTCGAGTCTCGTTACGGTCATTTGGCGAATCAATATGCGGATCTCATCAAAGCAAAATCGGCCCTGAATCGGATTATTGAAAGAATTAACGCGGACAGTCGGCAGCTATTTCTCGAAACGATTCAAGAGGTCAAAGGGCATTTTGTCAGCTTGTTCCGAAGTTTATTCGGGGGAGGGCACGCCGACATCCTGCTCGAGGAGAATGTGGACCCGTTGGAAAGCGGCGTCGAAATCGTCGCGCGACCTCCCGGAAAAGAGCCGCGAAGCATTTCCCTTCTAAGTGGGGGAGAAAAAACACTCACGTGCGTTGCATTATTGCTGGCGATATTCCGCAGCCGGCCGAGCCCCTTCTGTGTGTTGGATGAGGTAGATGCAGCTTTGGATGAAGCAAATATTGACCGTTTTATCAAAGTCCTTCAAGACTTTCCCGCCTGCACGCAGTTCATCTTGGTTACCCACTCCAAGAAAACCATGACTTGCGCCAATACGATCTATGGCGTCACTATGCAAGAAAGCGGTGTATCGAAACTGGTTTCAATCTGCTTCGAGAACATGAGCACGGAAGTTGCTGCCTTGGAAGGGAGTCCCCTCGGCGAAGAGCTCTCTTCTGCGGAGAGTGAACAGCAAATCCAGGCTGCCTAAAACTCAGACGCTTTTTGAGGGAAGAGCGAAAAGGATTTATCCTAAGCCGTCTGTGCCGTATCTAGTCACAGCACGGCACAACGAGGATTTCGATCCCGCCATAATCACACTAAATCCTTTTGTCCGGCTTCGGGTGCCGCTGGAAATCCGACTGGAATTTCCAAATTTGTTGGGCCCCACTAGGGAGTAGCTTGGTCGGCCGCGGCAAGATTTTGGAGGAGCCTCTCGACACGTACTTTCGTAAACCCGGTCAACTGAGGTAGGGCTTGTTGATACCAAAAAATGGCTCGCTTCAGCATTCCCTCGTGAATCCGACCCTCAGCTTTTTGAGCTTCGGCATACCACCGATCTCCTATCGCTACCTTTTCCCCCGCAGTAGCGTCAGGTGCCATCGCGCGGTCAGCTTCGGCAAGCTCGCGAAACACCGGATTCTCCCCTTGGCCCAAATGCAAAAGACCCTCTTCCCAAGCCGGCGAGTGGCGGTAAAAACAAAGGAAAACTCCGAGATTCGTATGAGCCGCCGCATCGTTCGGGTTTTCGCGTAACGCCGTTTTAGCTTCTTCAGCCCATTGCCAGTACTGCTTATAAGCCGGCAGCTGGTTAATAAAATCCGCCGTCTGTCGGATGAGGGAGGTATTTTTTGCCTTTTGCGCTAACATTTGGGCAGCCTGAGCCCACAGTTCGGCATCGTCAAATCGGCCTGATTCCCGACTTCTAATGGCCTCGTAAAGCGACTCCAAGCCTGCCTGTTTGCGTGCATCTGCTGCCATGGGGGCTTCCACAAGCGTGGCCAAAGCCTCGGTCAGTACCTGCGATTTTTCGAGATCGAATTGAGCGGTGAATTGCTCGACGAAACCACTTAAAGACTTTACCAAACCTGCTTCTGAAGCCAGCTGGATGGCCCGGCGCCAAATCACATATCGTTGGGCAGGCTCACCGGAGGACAGTGCAAGTTGCCCCAGCTGAGCTAGAATCGCTTCCACCTGGCTTCGGTCCCCTTTGGTTAAAGGCAGGTTCTTAAATACCTCCCAAAGTTCTGCCTCTGCCGAAGCAACGGCCGCCGAATCCGGCACCGGAATCTTAGCCACCACCGGGGATGCTTCGACACCCGCTTCAGGCTCTGCGGCGACCCCCGAAGTGGAATCTCTCATGGCTTCAGAGGAAGCGGTACCGCTTGGCCCCATCTCTTCGGTGGCAGCCGTTACCGCAGAAGAAGCTTCGCCGACGGCTGCCGAAATGGGGGATTCGGTCTTGGTCGCTGGGGTGGAGGATTCGGCGGCTGACTCTCTTACAAGCTTTTCCTGCACCGAGGAGGTCGTTCCCTCTCCGGTGGGCACCACAGGGGTACTCGAAGTCGTCGTCCCAGAAATGGCAACTCCGAAGCTATCCGGCGCAGACGAACCGGCTGAAGCGGAGGGGCTTTCCGATGCGAGCGAAGAAGTTGAAGACTCGCTTGGGCCGGCGGGTCGCCCGGCCGACAGGGCTACCTCATCTTCGCGTCCTTCTGCCTGAACTTGCTCTTTGAGGAGCGATTGCCCGGCTGAAGTGGTCGCCGGTTCAATTGCCCCCGAATGGGCTACCGCTTCTTCAAGAGATTGAACCCCTGGGGCCGATGCGGTACGGGGAGTGAACCATTCCAATACCAGAACACTCAAACCCAATACCGTTACAATAAGCCCCGTGGTTCCGAAGGCTGCATACCAGCGCATAACGCGATATGTGGGCAGCGGAAAGGCTGAAATGCTCTCGTCCTTCCGAGAGAAATGCTCCGTACCTTGCCACCCGAAAGTCTTGACACGGTTCCAAAAAGCTTCACAATATGCAAAGAATCCGGGTTTTTCTTCCGTTTCGCCATGAGAAGTAACGGCACTGAGGTCGCGGTCGGCCTCGGGACCGAGTGGAGCGATTCCCACTCCTTCACGATCCGATAACGGAACAGGCGGCGGGGATTCCTCCGCCAAGGATTTCCGCAGCCATTCATCATAAACCGACTTATGGCTCGGATTGAGCAAGCAAGCCCGGGCAGCAATCAATTCGTCTATCAACTGTTTTGCCTCGCCCGAGTATTGCCCTGAAAGGTACCGCCGCACGTAGCTCAACTGTCGGTCGGCGGCATTTTGAATAACCTCTGGGTCGTTTTCGAAAAGCTCCAATCCCAGAAGACGGTAATGGTGGGGCGGTCGGCGCGGATCGCGGATGCCGAGCCATTTGACATAGGGATCAAATCGTTCGCCCATGCTCGCGCTCTTTCCTTCACAATAGGGGTAGCCCCCCTCGGACCAAAGCGAATGCTGACTAATTTCATTATGTCTAACTCCTCACAATCGAACAACATCGGGGAAATTTTAGATACTTGGAGCCAGCTTTAATTGCTTGAAAACAGGTCGGGCTGCGGCACTAGCCAATTGGTTTTACAAAGTGCTTTAATTCTGCCCCTAAGAGCTATGCTCTTCGCGGGGCAAGTGGGGGTGCCCTTTGCCAGGACCAAACGGGGCACCCTTTCGAAAAAATCGCTCCATGTTATTGGCTTGGACGACTAAACCCGTAAGATAGAGATGGCATGAAGCGGTGAAGAGCGTAAGAGACCGGGTCGGGGAAGGTCGTCTCACATCTGTAAGTTTGCTCGGGCACCTAACCTAAATTAGCTGGCCTCAGACGATCGTAAAATTGCGAGGCGCCGGACTATAATCCCTTCAATAGATTATTGAAGGGATTATTGAGGCAAAACTGGGTACTGATGCCCGGAGATTGGGCTGCACGACAAGCAGTCTAACCGCTTCAAGATCGGAGCGAACATCTCCAAGCCTTTTGGACGATGCTGGAAAGTCATCCTGCGGATCTTTGGCTCGCTTCATAAAACTATTTCGGCAAGGCAAATAAGGACTATGTTGACACCAACACAAGTGCTCGATCAAGCGTTTCTCGATGTCCGTTCCATGCTGCTAGAAATAGCGGCTTGCTTGGATCGATTGGATGATGCCCGGAAGCGTTTCGAACCATCCGGGGAGCAAACGCTCCCTGAAGACCCGAGGTTGACAAAGATTTTTCAATCACTTCGGATTTTGGCTGATCGCTTCACTCCGCCCTACCGCGTGGAAAAATTGCTTGAGCTATTCTCGGTTCCTGTGGACGATTAATGTGTAGCGAATCACTCACACAGTATGCGGCATAGTATGCGGCGAATCACTCTCATTCGAGGGCGGAATGCATTGATCGGCAAAGCCGTAGCCCTGGTCCGTTCGAGCTGAAAGGCTCGTGTGTGCGCTGCGGATTTCTCGCAAGGAGTGTCCTGCAAAATACAACGTCATTTAGAGGTGAGCCGGATTAAGGAGTTCCCCTATAACGGCATTAGCAGCGAACCCAGAAGCAGCTTCAGGGAAGCTTTAGACGGCGTATCTTGGGGACATGGTGCAGTCGAGCGACCTCGGAAAGCAATCTTGAATCTATTTGAATGGACGAGAGAAGCCGAATAAAAAAGTTCGTGCCTTTTTGAGTCTTTGACCGCTCGCAACCACCAAATTTCCGCGGTTTGTGGATCCGACTCGATTCGATATGGACGACTACACCAAGTTTAGGATTTGCGATTTGGAAGGTTCCGATTATTTCTCATTCCTCATTTTTTGCCGAGATGCTAATTTCCCCCCGCGAGAAGGACCTTAAGACTTGGGTTAGCACTCGAAGCACGCAGTGCCCGGTAAAGTTTCCTCAGCCTGAAAATTTGTATGCACATTAAGTCGTCGATCGTAAGAAAACAATCGTTTTGTGGGATGCTTCGGAAATTATTGGAGCGCTCTTTATGCAAATCATCCAACCGCATTTCCATGGAATTGCCCGGACTGCTCAAGACTATGAACGGATGGCTATGGCAGGGGTTGTTGCGGTAGCTGAACCGGCATTTTGGGCCGGGTTCGACCGCCTGTATCCCGAGACATTCATCGACTACTTCAGACAGATTTCGGAGTTCGAACCCACCCGAGCAAGCTGGTACGGGATACGCCATTTCTGCTGGGTTGCTGTCAACCCAAAGGAGGCTGAAAACCCTTCGCTGAGCCGCGAGGTTCTCCGACACATGCCCGAGTTCTTCAAAAAGCCGACAGTGCTTGGGGTCGGAGAGACGGGACTTCACAAATCCACGCGGAACGAATGTGAGATCTTCGAGGCCCAAATCGATTTGGCTATCCAATACGACCAACTCCTCTTAGTTCATACCCCGCATCTTGAAGATAAACTCAAAGGCACGAAGCGTATCCTAGAAGTCCTTCGTGGGATGCCGGTCAATCCCGATCGGGTCTGGATCGATCACGTGGAAGAGCACACCATTCGGGCTATCAAGGATGCCGGGTATTGGGTTGGTTTTACCCTCTATCCTATCACAAAGTGCTCTCCTCGGCGGGCTGTGGATATGCTTGAGCGTTACGGCACGGAACGGACCTTGATCAACTCCTCGGCAGACTGGGGACCGAGTGATCCCTTTACACTCCAAGAGTGCATTCTCGAGTTCCGTCGACGCGGCCACTCGTTGCAAGAGGCCATCGAAGTTTTTTACAACAATCCCGCTCGATTTTTGGGGCAAAACTCGAAATTTGATCTCAAACCAATCCGTGTTGAAATCCTTCAAGAGCCGCCGGCTTCTGCCGAGCTCAAGCGGCAGGAACCGTCGTTCGTTTCTAGCTGAATTCGCTAACGCATAGCCCCCAACCTGGGGCCCCTTATCTTTAGAGCCCTTATTAGATTCCGAAGGAGGCGCAAACTGACTTCCTCCGGTTTTTCCGAAGGCTTCCGCTCAAGACAACCGCGGGCCAACCCGGAAAAAGGGTCATTGCTTCAGGGATTTTACCCCTCTTCCTACGTGCCGTTCATACCTGCGTTGGGACCTTTGAGGATCGCTAGGCCCCGCTTGGGCCTCCGGCAAAAGTACGCTGAGAAACCGTTAAAGCCGATTTAAACGGAAAATCTGCTACGGTTTGAAACTCCCGCAGCGTTCTTTCACGAGATGAGCTGTATCGGCTTCCGCCTAAGTTGCTCTTTTGAAACCATATTTTCAATGAGCAATATTACCAGTCAGTGGCCGAACCTCGGGCTCTTCGCACCGTTATAACATCCCCCTTTGCCGGAGAGGGAGGACGGCTTCGATTCTTGGCAGGCACGTGCATAGTCTGCTAATGCCTATTTGATGGTCCATTTGGCATAACGGGCGAAGCACGAAATGGGCGAATTAAGTTTGTAACTTCCGCATTGCTCAATTAGTGTCTCACGTCAGTAGACAGGAGTAAATCAGGAATTCGGCCGCATGACGGGTTTGCGACGCTTATTTTCAAAAATCGGGAATTGAATGACGTGGAGATGCTGTGGTAGCACGGTGAGGGTGACCCGGAGCGGTCCCGACAAATGGATATGGCATTTAGCGGAAGGTTTGTGGTTTTCCGCTAGCTGAAGGTTGGTAGTATTTCATGGGCCCAAGTTTAGCAGTATGCCGCGGCGATTGCTCCACTAAAAACCTCTCGAAAAAACGGAGCCATATCGGGCAATTCACTTCGTCGACAAGCGTGGGCGACTGCTTAGGGACTTAGACCGGGACCCGATCGCCCTTCGTGGCAAAGTGAGAGTCACGCTTGTTCAGGGAGATGCGTTTTCGGCTATCAGAGGTCAGCGGTAGCAAGATGATCAACCTCCACCTCAGCAAATTCGCGAGGCGATAACAATCTACAACGGTGAAATGGCCGACGGGCAACTACCTTTTAAAAGATCGAAAGCGAACTCAGCAATTAACGATATCGAAATGATGTGATGCTTTTATGCTTTTGGCGGCTCTCGATGCCACATTTGAGTATTTAGCGGCCACAGCAAACCATGCGGCCCTCCGCCCCCTGATTGCGGCTTTGGACAGCGATCACCCGGCGATCCGCCGACGTGCTGTCGCCGCTCTTCTGCGCCGCAACAATGTCGAGGCACATCGTGCGGTTTTGCTCCGTTTACGACAGCTCGACGACGACGGGCTGGCTCTCGTGTGGTATCATCGAGCAAAGCTGACGCAAGCGATCCGGCAGTGTATTCTTGACCCCAACATCGAGATCTGCACTTGTGGACGCGAGGCGGCGATTTGGCTTCGGGAATACGATCTGGTACCCACGCTCATCAATGCCGTGGAATCGCCCGAACATGTTAACGGATCACTAGCCGGTTTTGTATTGCTCGAATTAGCCAAGGCACTCCGACACGAATTGACTCAGGAGGTTCGCACTCCCGGCCGTCGCGATCCGATAGTAATTCGCAGCCAATTCGTCCATTCGCTAGAGTGGTCTGTGAACAAATTTGGGAAGCACGGGCGCGGGGAGATCTTAGACGCCTATCTGCTCCTGGTGTCGCCGAAAAGCGAACGCTTCCGCCGCTTTTTGAGCGATGTACATCACCCTGCTTATCGGCCACTCCTTGAGCGGTTGCTCCACAGCTCTGCCGACGAGGTCATTAAGCTCGTAGCCAGCTTCCTTGAGGACCGGCAGCTACCCACTTCAACACTGCGAATCCTGAGCAAGCGTGAAGATGCCCGGTTCGTCCGCACCTTGCTCGAGACCATCGGACCCACACCATCTCAAGTGGTGCAGAAAAATTTGCGACGAATCGACTCCTTTGCGTGGCTCATCCATTGGCGCACCATCCTACCTGAATTGTCTGCCGAGCAACAGCAGGGTCTGGTTCACCTTGCATCGCTTTGCTCGATTGACCGGAAGTCAGCCTTTGAAATCCTTCGCGCACTGGTTCGGGAGGGGGCCGTTCCGGCCCGAAGACTTGCCGCCGAGGCCCTGAGCCAATTCGTGGGTCCCGAAGCAAACGAGCTCATCCTCCAAGCTCTGGAAGACGAGGATCCTCACGTTCAAGGCGCCGCCGCCTCTCAGTTGCGGCGGCGAGGCATCGTCGGCGCACTGCCGCGTCTGGTGGAGCTTCTCGATAGCCCGTACGCGGTGGTGCGCGAAGCCGTGCGACGCGAGCTGGGAGAGTTCTCTTTCCAGCGCTATTTGGCCTCATTTGACTTACTGGAAGAGGAGGTTCGGACAAGCACCGGGCAGTTGGTTCGTAAGGTCGATCCCGATTGGCTCAAGCTTTTGAAGGCGGAGATGCAATCGCCAGCTCGGTCCCGTCGGCTTCGTGCCGTGGCCATGACGTTAGCCATGAACGCCGTCGGAGATTTGCAGCCGGAACTTATGGGTCTTTTGGAGGATCCCGATCACATGGTGCGGGCGGAGGCGGTGCGTGCACTCGCCTTGTGTCCATCGCCCGGCGTGCAAAACGCGATCCGCGAGTCCGCAGCTGGAGATCGCTCCGTGGCCGTCCAGCAAGCCGTCGAAGCTGCTTTTAAATCGTTGGAGCAAGCAGAAATAATCCTGGGCGAAATTCCTTTGGAGAACTAGTTGGCAACGAAAGTCGTGACAAGAGCGAGAGAACCGGCAACGAGCCGGTAGACAGCTTTTTTCCGCTCTGGTCGATTCAAAACGGCTTGGGCCGAGGCGACATCTTCAAACGAAAGCTGCGTAGTGCTGGATACCTCAATGGAGTTCCCCTCGAAGAGAACAGTCGAAAACCGGCAACCGGGCCTACAAAGCAACCGAGCTACCAAACTAACAACGCAAGATAGCCCTGATCCGTGGGTGAGTTCCAGATGATCCACCGAAAATCGAAGGATCAAGAATTCCGATTGCAAGTTGCCGCAGAAACCTGCACCAAAGCCGATTTGCGCGCAGGATTCTTTACCTCAAGAGTCGAATACGATCCTAAAAGTCTTTCGAGGGTTTGCCCTGTGGTGGTGCTTGCCCAAGTCCAAAGCCCAACGAATCCTTTGGAACTCTTTGCCCGCGAATTCCAGCAGCGTGCAGTTCGGATAGAGTCGGACTACTTATTGAGCGGTTTGCTGGTCATCCTGGGTGTGTTACTTGTATTCTGGTTTTTAGGCCAATGGTTCGATCCCCAACGCCGGTGGCTGCCCCGCAACAGCCCGCTACGGTTGTTCTTGGGCCTGTGTCGGGTTCACCGGCTGAATTGGTCCGAGACATTCTTGCTTTGGCAGATAGCAAAAAGTTTGGGGACAGACGACCCCTGTCGGATTTTCGTCGAACCCGAGTTGCTGGAGGCCGTTAAGTTTCGGCCGGGCGACGGCGAGCATGCAAAGCAATGGAAACAATTGAAGTACCGACTTTTCGGCGAATTATCTTGCGGCCCCTCAAGCGATCTTCAGCCCCTTCCCGCAGGTATTCAAGCTGGGTCCACGAGTAAAACGGTTGACCGGTACCTTTCTCGCTCATTCTTACCATCGGGCGGGAGCGCGGGCGAGTTTTCCCCTTCCATTCGGGAATTGCCGCCTTGGCCTGAGCCTCCATGGCGAAACTCTGCCCAAATCCTCTCCTGCCCTGGGAACCAATCGCCGCATGACGGACTCTCCGCCCCCCACGCTCAGAAACGTGATATTCAAACCTAATATTCACTTAATATTCACTTCCCCTCTTCGCAACCCAAAAACCTCGCGGGTACATGCATCACCGTCCGGGAAAGAAGCCACTGCTCTTCTAAAACGCTTCAAGTTGACAATCCGGATCTGGGCAAGCCAGGAAACTTACAAAAGCCGCGAAACTGGCGGCGGATTAACATCACCTATGGCCATCCGGGAATCCGAATGCCTCAAAAACTCGGCGGACTTAAGCGATCTTCTTGCCACAAGGACGGTTGTAACGCAGTAAAACTTGGAAGGTGAAGATCGTCGCGAGCAAGCCGAAGACAGAGCCTAGTCACTGCTTGCGGTTTTTGTCCGGGTCCTGGTGCCTTCGGCAGCGCCTTAGGATTAGCGTCACCTGGTTTGAATGCTGGGCTCAGGAGCCTTCGAAGCGCTCGAGGTGGATCTATTGTGGGTATTTCCTAGCTGAGGGTTTCGCGCACTGCGCGTCTTTTGCTTTGGGCTCTTGGATAGCTGGTTAATATGCTGGCTTCCTGGAATATCATCGGAAGTATTTGCGATTTGACCAAATTTGTCCGGCAGTCTGGCTAACCCATCGGTCGGTCCTTCTGCCGGAGCCACGCTTGGTTGTGGCTTTGGGGCCAACACGAAGAATCGCTCCTTGCGCAAGAAGCGAGTCCCTTCTGCCGCGATCTCGAAATGTCGCCCTCTCTCCGCAATGCGTTCCAAGAGGTGGTCCGGCACAATCACGCGAAGGAACGGATCATCGGCCAAACGCGGGAGAACGCGGTCAATCTCCTCCTCAAAATACAAAGGCACTTTTCCGCCTGCATAAAAAACCCAACTTGGCTCAAGCCAGCCAAGAGCTACCACGTTTGTAGACTTATTTCCACCGTTCAATTTCTTGAGGTATCCCTCCAGCGGCCGATATCGCGATGCGCGAGTCGGCAGCAGGACCAGCACCAGGAAACAAAAAAGCCATGCTGCTCCCCCAAAGACCCGCAAAAATGCGCCGTGCTGTTTTTTCCACCAGAGCCACAATCCGATGCCACTTCCGGCAACCAAAAGTAATCCGATTGCAACAGTCCAAATCTCACCCCCGAAAAACATCAGGGCTGCCCAGGGCAAAGCCACCGCCAAAGCCAGTCCAATGGCTCCTAGCACCAGAATAGCCGCCACAATCCACCGCGAATCGACGCATAATTCTCGCCGATGACACCGCTTCAAAAATATTCCGACAAAGATCGCCACGGCGGGATAACACGGCGCAATATAGCTAGGCAACTTCGTTTGCGCCAGCGAGAATGTCCCTATGTATACCGCAAGCCACCACGCCAGTAGCGCGATCCCTCGGCGATGGTGGGCCTCATCTCGCCCAAAGCGGATGATCTCCCAAACCACGGGCACGGCAAAAACACTCCATGGAAACGTCCCGATCAGGAGCGCCCCGACATAATAAAGAATCGGGCCATCATGGCCTTCAAGCGGTGTTAAGACCCGGCGCAAATGATGGGTGAGAAAAAACTCATTGAGAAAAGCACCTTGCGTCCGCCACGCAACGACAACATACCACGGTAAGGCAACGCAGGCCGTGACCACGATCCCAGAACCGAGGCGCAGGAATCGAATGGCTCGCCACCAGTTTTTCAGGGAGAAAAATGTCGCAAGAAAACGCACCGCTTTTTTCCACCAGCTCGTTACTGCGGGAGTTTCCCGCCCGCTGTGCTGCGAAAGCATAAAAAGTAGTATTACTCCCAGGGGCAGCACGATACCTACCGGTCCTTTGGACAAGACCGCTAGGCCCATCGCAATGTACATTACAAGCGCAGGTAACCAAGGCACGAAGCGTTCCGGGTCCGACTGGCTCCTAACCATAGCGGGGTTAACGACCAGCTTCTGGGCCGCGGCATGGCAATCGCCATCGCCCGTCTGGGAAGGCACTCTTGCCAGCGCAGCATGACCACCTTCCGACCCTTCCAATAAACCGCCGGAATTACTCGGCACTCTGCAAGTTCCGTTGTGATAAGACTCCATGGAACATTTTGGCCCTGTCCCGGGGCTAAAATACCCCCAGGCAAAGGCCGCGATCGCTAAGGTACTGAAAAGTATAAGAATTCCGTCGGGCGTAGCCGCGCGAGACAACATGCCCAAGGTCAGGGTCGAAACGAGAACCAAGGCGGCCCACAACCCCACTTCGCGACCGAAAAGCCGCCTGCCTAACGCGTAGGTGATTCCTGCCGTGCCTATGCCGGCTAGAGCTGACGGTAGTCGCGAGGCAAATTCGTTTACGCCAAAAACGGAGTAAGCCGCGATGATAAGCCAATAGAGGAGTACCGGTTTATGACCCCGGAGCTCGCCATTGAAAACCGGCACCATCAGATCGCCGCGCTCCCACATCTCGCGCGCACAGCCTGCGTTTCTTGGCTCATCCCGGTCCCAGAGAAGTGGTTGACCGAGAAGACTAAAGAAAAGAAACCCGGCAAATACTCCGACGATCAGGAGATCTCGTAGGACCTCTCTCAATGCGATTCCTTTCGCCAAGGTGTGCATGCCTTGCTGAGTTTGGTCTCAAACCTCAATAGTTACCCTAGTCACGAAAGCAAGTTGGGGTGGAAGACTAATCAAATTTGCAAAAATGGACAACTCATCTTGGAGCAAGGTTTTCTCAACAACTACTCACTCACACTTTTGCCGAGCAGCCGGCAAGTTTTTACGCTGTTAGGTTCGTTTTACAACAGCTTTACTCCAAAATTCCACCTCACTTATCCGGGAAAAATACATATTCTGGATAAGTTGCACAAATAAATGCGGGGTAAAGATTGCTGCTTGTCAAGATTACGGTGATTGAACAGCGCGAGACGAGAGCACACTGAGGCCTTTTGCCGCCGCCCCTATCATCGTCCACACCTTGGACCCAACCCTTGCCGTGTACTCTCCTAATAACTCTCGAAGAAAGAGGTTAAGCCCCAAATCCCAGTGTTTTCCCCCTCGGGGCTCCGTGCATGGTTCTGAAGACCGGAACGAAATACGCCCGGGCATTAACGATTAAAATCTGCCAAGTAGGTTAATTTTTCAGTAGATTTACAGATCGAAAACAGCCGGCGTAAAAATCGGAAAAATGCGCAGCACTCACAGGATGAATAAGCTTCGGCGCGCCGGCAACAGAATCCATCTTGTGAAGCGCTTACCGAAGACTATCAAAGACTATCGAAGAATATCATGTTACGGGAACTCGCGGCACGCCGAGCGCCATCATGACGATAAAAAAACTGATCAAAAAACTAATTGGTCATTGATTAACGGTCGGCCATTGATTGACGGCAAACACTCGAAACGCCGCAAGCGGATTCGGCTGTGGCACCGTAAGTCCCGTCCCAGAAAGCTAGCCGCTTTTTGCCGACCGGATTAGCAAGTACACCGGGCATTACCGCCCCTTACGCCGATAGCTAAGCCTGCATAGTCCTGCTAGTCTATCATTTTTCACTTGTTACCCGCGGTAATCAACGGAAAATCATCCGTCCGGAAGGGAGAAGCGGGCAAACCCGCCGCATTAAATAAATTCGGCTCCGCGTCATCACTCCACCCGAAGCGCACGGCTACCGGCTGGGTTACTTCGGGACTATGCACTACCACCGTCTCGCCATCGATGACCGCAGAGGCAAGCCTATACTCACCGTCGGCTCCGGCAATTTGAAAATGAGTTAGTTCGCCCCCCTTGGCCACCAGGCCGCCGTCCACGTGATCGAATTCGATGCGGATCCTATTGCCCTCAATTTTTGCCGCCCGATAAAGAGGGCCACTATAAACCACGTCTTGTCCGTAGGTCTTCGCCAATGCCCAGAGGGCCAAGCGCCGCCCCACCTCCTGCTTATTTCGGGGGTGAATATCGTTCACATCCCCGATATCGGTGGTGACCGCCATCCCCGTATTCGGTAGGGAAAGCGTCAACCGTTGTGCTTCACGCAGTTCGGCACAGTTACGCGGGTCAGCATTTTTATAACGGAAAGGCGCAAGTTGAACGAAATAAAAGGGGAGCTCTCCCATACCCCATCGTTTACGCCAGTCCTGGATCAATACGGGGAACAACTTCTGATATTGCGCCGCCCGGCTGACATTCGATTCCCCTTGATACCAAATCACTCCACGAATTCGCAGGGGTAACAGAGGGTGGATCATTCCGTTGAAAAGCACGGCTGCTTGATTTGGATTCTTGGGATTGAATGTGGCAGCACGTTCTAAGATGGGCTGAAAATCCGGATCGCCCTCCAATGCCTCTCGGCTCGTCCACGCCTCGGCCACGGTGCCCCCCCACGAGCTATTGATCAGCCCGACGGGCACCCCTAGCTCCTGATGGAGCTTTCGTCCGAAGAAATACAGAACCGCTGAAAAGTCGGCGATCGTCTCCGGACTGCACACCTTCCAAGTGCCGTCGCAATCCTCCTGAGGAGCTTGGGCAATGGTCCGCGTGACTGTGAAAAGGCGGATCTTTGGCCAATTCGCTGCGGCAATCTCCTCTTCGGGGTTCATGGAGCGCTGCACATCCCACTGCATGTTGGACTGGCCAGATCCGATCCATACTTCCCCCACCAAAATATTGCTCAGTTGAATCTTATTGGTACCCGCAATAATAAGCTCATGGGGCCCGCCCGCAGCCACCGGCTCCAAAATGACCTCCCACTTTCCCTCCGGTGAGGCCATAGTACTCGCGCTTTGCCCAGCTAAGGCGACCGAGACTCGCTCGCCCGGGGAAGCCCAGCCCCAAATGCGTATCGGCATCCCCTGCTGTAACACCATATGGTCTCCAAGAATGCGAGGCAATCTCACTTCAGCTTGGCTTGCAGCGGTAACTGCCAAGCTAAGGATTAGCAGAGCAATTCCCCGCCAGAGAGCGTGTAGATTCGATCGCAACCATCGCGTTCGCTTCGTCATGGCAAGCTTCTCCTCATCATGCCGCCTGAACAAAGTCTAGGAACATCGTCTGCTCGATCTAAAACACTTTCCCCAAGCTTGCCCACACCCCCTGAAGGCGCAAGCTCCCCTAATGCGGAGCTTCTAAGCAAAGTCTTTTTCCCAACGACAACTGCGTAAGTTTCTGCTTGCGGGCTATGATCGTAAACTCGCGCCGAAGGAAAGAAAACTGGGAGGTTCAATTCGCCGTGTTATCAGCCGTCATTGTAACAAAGATACCCCCGGAACGGGTTGCTAGTCCCGGCTTTCCGGTCGTCTTGGTTGAATGCTATCGGTGGAGGCTATCGCGGTGCTTCCGTAGCCAAGTATTGGCTTAAAATATTGAGATTGCGAACAAACGAAGCCGACTGGATCACCCGCTCTGGCGACTGCGAGCCGAAAGACCGGAGGCGTCCGTTTTCTATCCACGCACCGCGGGCATCCATTGACTCGATGATCTTCCGAACTTGGGAGATCAAACTAGAACTGGCGCGGCGGGTTTGACTGGAGACCGTGCTGGCGGCGGCTGGCTTCGCTCCTGACTCCTTAAGGCGGGTAAATTCCCGTTCAATCTGGGCCAAGTCGTTATCCACTTTAAAGCCGTAATGGGTGGGAAGATCGGAGTCATCGTAGGTTAAAACATACTGCTTTGTGAAAAATAGTGGGCGATTTGTTCTTAGCTCATAGAAACGCGCAAGTTGCCCATTGGGAAGCACCGAGCGTTTCAGATAAGCCAATGCCCGGGGAATCGGTTCCAAAAACTCGGAACTGCCCGTCTCGGCGTAAAGCTCCATCAAGACACGCAGAACCTCTTGAGACTCCAAACCGCTGATGGCCGGCGGCTCGAACTTTCGAGCCCATGCCGGTTGCATCTTAAAGTTGTATTGCTGTGCCCATGCTGGCTGAGGTTCTGGCATTTGCGCCAAAAGCAAGAATCGCCCCGCCTTGATGGCCGCCTCGCGGTACCGAGGTTCTTGATAGACTCGTGCGGCCAGTAACAGCGTGCGAATCGTACGGACCAGCGCATTGTCATTAAGCGTGTAGAAACGCCAATATTCCTTAAAATCCGGAGCCGGTGGGACCGCGTCCGGATAATTTGCTCGAAGCACCGCGTATTGCTGGGGGGCCGGAGGTTCCTGAAATCCCTGCGGCCATGCTCCATTGGGATATTGCACGGCAATCAGTTGCTCCAGGGCATACCGGGCCGACTCGTGAATCACGGGATCCTGAAACCCTAAGGTCTTATCCAATTGAACCAAAAAGCGCACCGCCGACTGCGTGGTGTCATCGTCCAAGGTACTTACATTGAACCCGGAGGATCCGCTGGGAGGTATTCGGTAGGCAAATCGAGTCCGTGATTTCGGATCGAATTCGATTCGGTACGTCCACCCACCACTGCGAAGCTGCCCTCGGGCCAGGCACAAACCCGCTTTTTGCGCGGCTTCAAGGCAGTTACGTTCCCCGGTGCACTCATAGCCTTTTAAGAAAGCCTCCCCGACAACGGGGGTCCCCGGCGGCTGCACCCACACCGTTCGATCGCTGGCTTTTCCCTCCCCTTCCCGCAGGCGTAAATCGGGCGAATATCGCCAAACGTAGCCCCCTTCGACGGCGACCTCCTCGGCGAAAAATTTCACCGCTTTAAGCAGGGCTGCCTTGGCCTGATCCCGTAATTCGGAACTGTCACCCGTAGGTGTGCGGGATTGCCCGCTTTGAGTTATCGCCAACAGGCTCCCCGCGGTGGCTCCTGGCTGGATGGAAACCGGTGGTCCCGCCATCAAAATCCCGCCATAACATACCGCACAAAGGAACCCGGCTCCTGCGAACAAACTCCAATTTGCCGCATAAGGGCGCCGGCTTGCCACCAGTTGAAAGCCGCGAATTCGAGACATGGCCAAAGTCTCCCAAAGCCTGACGAAATCTTATCAAAAAACTAAGATGCATCCTCAAAAAAGAGCAAAGTTGTTTTCACGATTCGCGCAATACCTGCTACGAAATCAGGCTACGGAATCGGATAAATGCGTGGGACGAACGCCGTATAAGGCCGCCCCGAACCGTGGTATGATCGTGGCGATAGAGGTTAGAGTCGAACGCCTCTAGCAAAGCCAAATTTTTACCTCGGTAGGCCCACTCGGTTTTGGTCGGGATGATTTCAAACTGCGGCACCGATCGAATTTCGCCCAACTACTGACGGAATTTACCGGGCTAGAGGGTTAAACCCGGAATCTAAAAGTGACTATGTGAGTTTTTTGGGGAAATAAGCCCGGCGCTTCATCAAACTCAAACATCTCGGCCGGAGGAGGCCTTTTGGCGGGAGTCATTAGGGCTTGGGCCCAGGCGGTATTCCGTACCTGGGTTTTACATCTCACCTTTACGTGGATCGACACACTCCGAGAATACTTCCGGAACCTAGCTTTTTGAACGGCACCGTTCGCGGTGCGACAGCAGGTTCCCCGGTCACGCAGCCGCCGGCCGTCTTCTACTTTCGAAGCGGTCAGCGGGCTCGGACACTCCGCCTTGTACGCCACCAGATGCCGCCAAGTCCCTTACTTTTCCCGCCGTCTTCGATTCCCATGGCGGATCTAGTTCCAACAGCGCGAACCATTCCTCTGACTTAATGGGGAGTATACCAGCGGATTCAAGCCCGGAAAAGAGGCTGGAAAAAAGCTGCCGTTTTTCCGTTAGAAGTTGGTCGATCCGTTGTTCGATCGTCCGGTTCACAAGATAGCGCGTAATCACCACCGGGCTAGTGCTACCAATACGGTGAACGCGATGGATCGCCTGCTCCTCGAGCGCCGGGTTCCACCATCGATCAAAAAGGAAGACATGATCGGCCACTTGGAGATTTAGACCGACACCTCCAGCTCGGAAGCTAATTAGGAGCACCCGGTGCTGGCGGCCATTCACGAATTGGTGCAAGACTTTCTCGCGATCGGCCGCCAACATTCCTCCGTGATAGACCAGCGGGCAGAAGGGCCTCAATTCTTTTGCCAAGCATTCCAAAGTAGCGACAAATTGGCTAAACACCACAGCCTTCGTTTGGAGGGTAGGCAGTTGCTCAAGGTCTTGGAGCAGCTGCTCAAGCTTGGAACTTTCGCCGGTGGCGGGGTCGAAATTGCAAATCTGTTTCAAACGAACCAGCAGCTCGAAGACATGCCGGATTGTCACCTCCCCGCCCAAGTCGTTAAGCCGCAACCGCCCTTCGGTTTCGGCCATGTGATAACTGCTGCGCTGTTGATCGGTAAGTTCCAACAGGCGATCGCGGTAAATTTTCGGCGGCAGTTGCGGCAAGACTTCCGTTTTGGTTCGGCGGAGAATATACGGTGCGATAACTTGGCGGATCGTGGCCCCCGATGCTCCCCGCGGAACAAGTCCGGGTTGCAAGAATTGAAATAAGCCAGCCAGATCCTCTAGGCTGTTTTCAAGGGGGGTACCGGTCAAAGCCCAGCTTCTTCGCCGGGGAATTCGATGGATGATACCTGCCGTGCGGCTCTTCCGATTTTTGATTCGCTGAGCTTCGTCTAGGACCACGAGATCAAATTCGGGCACGGGGCATTTGGCTCGGCCGCTTGGCCACAGATGGTGGTCTTGAACCAATAACTCGTAATGGGCGAGTAAAACGGCAGCTTTGGAGAAATGCCAATACCAGGCGCGCTGGTGGGGATCCCCCGAGATCGCCTGCACGCGGATTGATGGAGCCCAGCGTGCCAGCTCCCGCTGCCAGGTAGGAATGAGCGATTTCGGAGCTATGAGCAGAGCTCGGCTTATTTGACCGGATTCGACAAGCCGCCCAATAGCCAAGACTGTTTGGATTGTTTTTCCCAGCCCCATTTCGTCAGCTAGTAGAGCAGCTTGCCGCGAACACAAAAAGGCGATACCCTCCCATTGAAAGGGGAAAACCTCGCCCGGTAAATCCTTTCCGCCGGTGGAGGGTGTTTGGCCACTCGGCACCGGCGCAGAGGTTACCTTTTGGGCACCAAGATCGCGGAGGGTACCCGGCTCGGGAAACCGATGTTCATGCGCACCCTTAAATGGGCTTTGGCCATCATACTGGGAAAGGGTGCGGTAGTTCGTACCGTAAGGTATCAGCATCGTAAGACAGTTATCATCACAGCGTGTTGTTTGCCGCGAATTCGAAGGAGGCATTTTGCCCGAAGGCTCTGGTCACCTGTGTCGAGGGCTTTGACAACGGTCGCACCTCTTGTAACCGGGGGCAAGAAACCGGGGGAGTGGGAGCGGTCAGCAGGGGCTTTTCCTTGGCACGATTCCCTGGGGTGACAAATGGCTCAAGTGCCGGCAAGCTCTGAGAAGGTGAGAGCTTTGCTTCAGAAGTGTTAAATGGCTGATTGCTTTTGCCAGACATACGAGAGGCGCGTTTCAAGCAGCTTATCTCAAGTGGTAGGAACTTCTTTGTTAGCGAGGTTTCTTGGAATGACAATTACTCACGGTTGCTTGAGAAGCGACTTCCGCGGCCTCGCCCAAAAGCTTCCGTCGGTGCAAAACATCTAAGAACGCCAGAAAACTCTGGAGAAAAGAACCACCACTGTGCCTAGTACGGGTTAGCCGGAGCGAATTCCGCAAACCCTAGAATCGGAACATAGAGGGGAATGACACGAGGTTTTTGGCTGCGAATTTGGCGGTTAATCCTCGACGAGACTCAGACCATACGATTATACTGGGGCTAGTATGGGTGCAACGGACTAGCGATAAGGGAAGCGGGATCATGATGCAAGATCGGCAAGCTCGTCCCCCTTTTTTCAGTCAAATTGATGTTTCCCAGATCGGGGCATCACCAAATCGACCGGCTTCCTCGGAGTTCAATGCCGAGGTTGTTTACCTACTTAAGGAACTTTTGGCTGCCCAGGATCGGCAGAACGAGCTTCTAGAAGAGCTTTTAAATCAGCTTAATGCTGCCCAACGGCAGCGGGCCATGGAGCTAGGGCAATGGAGGCAAGCGAATCCCCATTTGGCGCGGCGTTGCCGGGAGGCCGCGGAGGTCTTGGCAAAGGTTCAGACGGAATATCTTGAAAATTTGACCGCTGAAGTCGCCAATAACTCCGAAAGTCTTTTGGACGGCGAATTCATGCTTAATGAGTTTGTCGATCGTTTTGGGCCGCGAGTTGCCCATCTTAACTCACTTCTCCAACTTCTTTATCAATTGGGCTGCGCGCCCGATCAACCACCGAGTAAGTCGAACCGGTAGGTTATCTGCCGAAGCTGCGCCTAAAGCTCTACGCTGTAAGGCCTTAAGTTAACCTAACGGTCTAATCTCAACGCAAGAAAACAGTGCACGTATCGTTTATCCCACACTCGCACCTGCCATCTTAATTCTGCTGATTTTTGGTGACAAAAGCCCGGTTCCAAACAGCGAAATAAGCATTACTATAACAATAAGCGTACTTATTTATAGAGGACAGAACTTTCATTATCTTTACCTTTGCAAGCGAACTGTGACATAGCTTCTCGCCACAAGAGCTTGCTAAAATCAAGCTTCCGAGATTTTGAGGCGCTTCACAGGGGCCGAATAACCCGCTCTAATTTCTGAGTCAAGAATCTTGCTGTAGACTATCTGTGAATCTTCAAACAATCTGTGAATCTTTGAAGAGGGGCGCGGGCTCAATTCGAGAAGCGTTCACGAAGAATTTGGCCGGTTGGAACCTGCTTTATAACGTTGGGCCTAGTCATTAAGCCTTTTTTCTTCGGCATTCCGCTAATCCCTTCGCCACCGGAGTAGGGGCATAAGGTTAGTCTCACGAGCCGCCGATCGTGCCATTTTCATTTTCGAAGGTAGCTTTTTGGCCTCTTTTTCAGGCGTCCACTATCCGTTCCCCGAAAATCGCGAAAAGTCGGTCGTGGAAATTCCTTAGTTTACTTTCATCCCTCAGTCCTCCGGTTCGCAATGCCCCGCCTTGGTAAAGCCTCCCCGTGGTGAGCTCCTAATTTTTGTAGCCAGTGGCGGTAAAGATCGCTGCTTCCGGCGTTGTTGGAACCGGTGCCTGCTCGCGCCTCGCATGTTTCCATGAGCTACATGTTTGAAGTGGGCGTCTCTACCGGCACTTGAGGAAAGTCGAAAAACTTAGGGCAATTTGAAAGATTTCGAAAGAAGTCCATCAAGATCAGCGTTAATTTTTTTATTAGATCTCAAAAAATTACTAACCATTTGAGAGATTATTTTTTAAATCGTGCTCATTTGTTGGCTTAACAAGACAAAAAATGGTTGACATTTGAAATACTATGAAGGAAAATTGCCAGATAATGACCCGCTGATTTCTTTAAGGTTCGTCATGTTGATGGAACAACGCAGAGCACAATTGCTGGAGTTGGTTCGCGTTCGGCGCTTTGCGTCGCTCCAAGAACTGGCCACCGAACTTCGCGTTTCGGAGTCCACGGTCCGACGCGATGTAGAAATGCTTGAAGAGCTGGGGGCCGCGCGACGGATCCACGGTGGGGTGCTTTATGCAGGCCTTTCGCCTGCGCTCCCTCATTTCGAGGCTCGCCAGCCTATTCGGCGGGAGCAAAAACGCGCAATCGCTCAGCGGACTGCCCAACTGATTCGCGATGGCGACAGCATTGTTCTAGACGGAGGCACAACGACCTTCGAATTAGCTCGGCTCTTGGTGGGGCGTCCTCTACACGTGGTGACGAATTCCCTGCCCACTGCGGAGCTTTTTGCCCCGCACCCGAATAGCGACCTGGTGATGATCGGCGGCAACATTTGTCCGCGAACCGGTGTTGCATTGGGACCTTTTGCCGAGCAAATGATTGCTTCGCTCCGGGTGCGGACAACCATCCTGAGTGTTGCCGCCATCAATGAAGAGGGCTGCTTCAACAACAATTTGATGCTGGTGGAAACGGAACGCGCTATGATGCATGCGGGGGGGCAAGTGATCGTTGTTGCGGACAGCTCAAAGTTTGGCCAGCAGAGTATCGCTCATTTGTGTGCTCTGAAGGACGTGCACGTCCTGGTGACGGATGACGAATTAAGTCCTGAGTGGCAAGAGAAGCTTCGGGCCCAGGGGATCGAACTAATCCTGGCAAGCGTCGGTCAAGGAAATTGAAAAGCTTTACGGGGAATCGACAACCTTCGTTCCGCGATTCATTCGGTGGCAGCCGTCGGTAATAGGAGTTCGTTTTTCCCATAGCGAGGTCTCCCACCAATTCGCTCCGATAGTTGCCAAGGCGAAAGGGCGGGAGCAAAGGGCCAGAGAGCCGGTGAACGATTCTCGTGGAGGGTAAGCTAGTGGCGGTGGCAACGCTCGATCGCAAGCTGGTGGAGCAAATCGTTCGGGAAATCGTTTTAAAGCATCTGGGTGCGCCACCCGGCAAACCGGAGCTTGTGGTCAGCATTTCGGCTCGGCATGTTCATTTGAGCGATCAGGACGTGGAGACACTTTTCGGACCGGGACACAAGCTTACTCCCATGAAGGAGTTGTATCAGACGGGATTTTTCGCGGCCGAAGAGACGGTGATGATCGTTGGTCCACGTCGTCGGATGCTTCCTTCGGTGCGTGTTTTGGGACCGACCCGCAAGCAGACGCAGGTGGAGTTGGCGTTTACTGATGGGATCTCCCTGGGGATTGACCTGCCGGTGCGTCAAAGCGGGGATATCGCAGGCACACCGGGCTGTGTCATGGTCGGGCCGCACGGGGTGGTGGATCTTAAAGAGGGCGTGATTCGGGCGGAGCGGCATGTGCACATGGGTCCGGCGGATGCGGCTTATTACGGCGTCAAAGACGGGGACCGGATGTGCCTGCGAGTGAAGTCTTCGTGTCCGACAATTTTTGAAGGATTGGTGGTCAGAGTTGGGGAGGGGATCAAACTGGAGGTGCACCTAGACACCGACGAAGGGAACGCCGCCGATCTGGAGCATGCGGAATATGTCGAACTTTTCAAGCCGTAGCGGCCATGCAGTAAAGCACGAACTTGCGTATCAGGATGGAAATACCGGAGCGAAATGGCGCAGGCTGAAGGCCGCGTCGAGACGTCGTGAAAGGTACGGTTGAAGAGGTTGCTCAGCCTGGCACAAATGGAGGATTCGCAAGCTGGAGCCCCTTAGTGTCCTAGAGGAACAAAACGGCGAATTTGGGTTTAAGAAGCCAACGGTGAATTTCGGTTTAAAGAAAAATCGAAGTTTGGGTCCTTAACTTCTAGGGAGTAGTGAATTATGGCGAAGGCGATGGAAGCATTGGGGATGATCGAAACCAAGGGCTTTGTCACATTGGTCGAGGCAACCGACGCCATGCTGAAGGCGGCGAATGTGGAATTCCTCGGTTGGGATAAGGTGGGCAGCGGCCTGGTCAGCGCGTTTGTGACGGGCGATGTGGCGGCGGTTAAGGCTGCCACCGATGCCGGCGCTGCCGCTGCAAGCCGCATCGGCGAGGTGGTGAGTGTGCAGGTGATTCCGCGGCCGCACGATGATCTGGGGGTTGTACTGCCTCAGGCGGTCAAAGGCCGCAAGCAATCCGGGGGCCAGGATTAACCGGGTAGACCCACGAATGTTGCCCTTAAGAGGAATCGGGCTTAAGGAAAAGCGGATCCCGGTGAGTGCTATCGTCGCCGCACAAAGATCCCTGCGTGGCTTTTTCCGGAGTTTGAGTCTTTGAGGAGGGGTTTTCCCAATAGGGCGGCTTGGTCCCAAAAGGCTCTTTGTGATTTGGCGCGAAACTTAGAAAACTGAGAATTCGTGAAACAGACGGATTCTGCCTGAAAAAGAATGGATTCATGCAGAACCAAGCTCGAAATCAGGTTGCGGTTTGGCTAATAAAATCTTGTTGCCGTTTGGCTCACTAAAGGGGAGTGACAACCATGCAAGATGCCATTGGGCTTTTGGAAACGCGTGGACTTGTAGCACTAGTTGAAGCAACTGATGCGATGGCTAAAGCGGCCAATGTGCAGATCGTCAAGCGGGTGCAAATCGGCGGTGGTTTGGTGACGACGATTGTCCGAGGAGATGTAGGGAGTGTTCGGGCAGCCGTGGAGGCAGGGGCAAATGCTGCCTCGCAGGTGGGCGAGCTTGTCGCTAGCCACATCATTCCTCGGCCAGCGGAGGGGGTCATTGCCGCCTATCTGTCGTAGCTCTACCGGCTAATCCCTGTCATGGACGTAGGCTTTGCCGGCATAGATCCGCGGCCCATTTTCCTTTGTCAGGGTTCCAAACGACGATGGGTAGCACCGGGCCCTGGTCGGAGACCGATGGCTGGAAGGTGCGTCCAAATGCGTTGGAAAAAGGCCAGGGATAAGGCTTTGTGATTCCGGATCTTGGCGTCATGGTGTCTAAGGAATGTCGAGAGAGACCCGTTTAACCCGGTGGAGTCAAACGTCTAGGAAGTACCGAGGGGTGGGTTAAGCAACAAAGCACCGGAGGCCTTTGGAACAAAGGAGTACCGAGGCTTTCAGGAAGCAAAGGAGGCGGCAGTGAAAATCCTAGTGGCCAACCTCGGTTCCACCAGTTTTAAATATCGGCTTTTTGACATGGCCGAGGAAAAGCAATTGGCTCGCGGTGGCGTAGAGCGGATCGGGAGCCCGTCCAGTCGTTGTTATCTGACGGTGGGTAGCAGGCAGCACGAGGAACAGCGGCCCGTGCCGGATCATGCCGTCGCATTGCAGTGGTCGCTTGAAAAGTTGACCGATCCGGTCCTCGGCTGCTTGAAGGATCCGGGGGAGGTCGCCGCGGTGGGCTTTAAGGCCGTACATGCCGGAGCAGTAACCGGCGTCCAGTATGTCACAGAGGAGCTACTCCAGGCCATGGAGGCAATGAACGAGGTCGCTCCGGCCCACAACCCGCCGTATGTTCGGGCAATGCGGCTGTTAAGGGAAAAGATGCCGCAGATCCCGCTGGTGGCGGCCTTCGAAACCGATTTTCACCAGACCATTCCGGAGCGAAACCGCTTGTATGGAATCCCCTTGGAGTGGGCTACTCAGTGGCAGATTCGTCGTTACGGTTTTCATGGGGCGAGCCACCGTTATATCGCTGGGCGAGTGGCGGAGCTTTTGGGCCGACGCGATCTTCGGATAATTTCCTGCCATTTGGGGGGATCCAGCTCGCTTTGTGCCATCCGCAACGGGCAGAGTGTCATGACTAGCATGGGCATGAGCCCCCAAAGTGGGTTGCCGCAGAATAATCGCGTGGGGGACTTCGATCCGTATGCGCTGCCACTTCTTATGAAGCACACGGGAAAATCTCTCCCGGAAATTTTGTCGATCATGGCTTCACAGGGGGGGCTTTTGGGTATAAGTGGGCTAAGCGGCGATTTGCGGGACCTTTTCCAAGCGGCTTCTCAGGGAAACCAACGAGCTCAATTGGCCCTCGAGGTGTTCGCTTCGGATGTGCGGCATTACCTGGGGGTATGTTTGGTGGAGCTGGGAGGAGTAGATGTGCTTGTGTTCACCGGCGGAATCGGGGAGAACCAGCCACCGTTCCGGGCGATGGTGCTTCAGGACCTTAAAGAGTTAGGGCTGGTGCTGGATATTACCCGTAATGCCGAGCTTCGCGGCGAAGGGCCCATTCATGCCGCCGAAAGCCGAGCTCAGATTTGGGTTATTCCCACCAATGAAGAGTTAGTGGTTGCTCGGCTCACCAAACGGCTTTTGGAGGGTTAGACGATGTTTGTAGCGAAGGTGACCGGCTCGCTCGTCTCCACGCAGAAAGTGGATTCGATGGTCGGGCGGAAACTGCTCGTCGTCGAGCCCTACCGGCTCGATGCTCAGAGCCGGCGGAGCCTACAAACCACCGGCCGTACCTTGGTTGCCGTCGACACCGTGGGAGCCGGTGAGGGCGAATATGTGCTGGTGACCCAGGGATCGAGCGCCCGATTGACCCCCGAAACCAAAAACTTGCCGGTGGACACGGTAATTATTGGCATTGTGGATTCGATTCACGTGGAGAATGTTTGCGTTTATAGCAAGCAAGCGAAAGGCGAAAGTTAAGGCGGAAATTGAGCCGCCGCGATTCGATTGGGGGGCGATTCTGCCATGCAAGTGAATGAAAACTTGATCCGAAGCGTGGTTGCGGAAGTGCTCCAGCGTTTGGCCGCCAGCAACGGACGCGTGCCGCCGACGCCGGTCCGTAGCTTCCAAGGGCGCTTGGGGCTTTTCACCTCCGTGGACGAAGCCGTCGCCGCGGCGCGGGAGGCTTTTGAGCAACTTTCCCGCCGGACCTTGGCCGAACGCAAGCGGATCATCGACCACATCCGCCGCATTGCGATCGAGCAAGCAGAGGAATTGGGCAAGATGGAGATGGAGGAGACCAAGATCGGTCGACTTGCCCATAAGATCGAAAAGATGCGGGTAGCAGGTGAACGCATCCCGGGGGTGGAGTTTTTGCGGAGTGATGTTTTCAGCGGCGATCACGGTTTGACGGTGATCGAGTACGCCCCCTTTGGCGTGATTGGGGTGATTACACCTATAACCCATTCGTTGCCAACCTTAACCGGTAATGCCATCAATATGATTGCTGCCGGGAATACGCTGGTGGTCAATCCGCACCCGGGGGGACGGCGGGTGGCTGCCGAGGGGGTTCGCCGGTATAACGAGGCGATCTACCGTGATCTGGGAATCGATAACCTGATTACGATCATCATTGAACCGACGCTGGAAACAGCGCGGCAAATATTCAACCACCGCGACATCAATCTCCTGTGCGTGACCGGGGGAGCTGGGGTCGCCAAAGCCGCTATGCAGGCGGCCAAACGGGCGATTGTTGCAGGCCCAGGCAATCCGCCAGTAGTAGTCGATGAGACGGCGGACCTGGATCGGGCGGCACGGGCTATCGTGCGTGGTGCTGCTTACGACAACAATCTATTGTGCATTTCGGAAAAACAGGTTTTTGTGGTCGAGGAAGTATTCGATTGGATGATGACGGCGATGGAGCGGGCGGGTGGGGTCCGACTAAATTCAGCCGAAATCGATAAACTCACCCGCATTGCCATCACCAAAGTCGGTGAGGGAGACGACCAGCACGACGTTCCCGCCCGGGAATTCATCGGGCAAGATGCTGCGGTATTGGCGGCGGCGATAGGAAAGCGGGTGCCCCCGGAAACGGACCTACTATTCGGCGAGACGGAGGAAGCCAATCCCTTCGTCTCGGTCGAGCAGATGATGCCTTTCCTGCCGTTTGTGCGCTGCCGTAATGTCGAGGAAGCTATCGCGATGGCCCACCGTAGCGAGCACGGTTTCCGTCACACGGCGATTATCCATTCGACCAACGTCGAGAATATGACCCGCATGGGAAAGGTGATGGATACCACATTGTTTGTGAAAAACGGTCCAAGTTTGGCAGGCTTAGGAATCGGCGGAGAGGGCTATCTCTCCTTCTCCATTGCGGGTCCGACCGGCGAGGGCGTCACCACACCCTTGACCTTTACCCGGGAGCGCCACTGCGTGATGGTCGATAACCTGCGGATTTTGGGGAAGTAATCCAGAATCTGTAGAACAAATATCTCGGGGTCAAATATGGAGGATCGGGTTTGGAGGGCCCGGTTCGAAGAAAACGAGCGAAAGAGTACATGTCATGCGGCGGCCAAAGCTGACGTCAGAAAACCGGGCTCCCGTGTTGGTGTGGGATCATCGTGCTGGGTTGCTTCGGCATCACTGAGCTGAATTGCCGGGTTCAAGAGGTTCGAGGCAGGCATGGCTTTGGCAAGGGCAAAAAGTCGGAAGTAAAAAAACGTTGGACTCAAACCTAATGACCGCCTGGGCCATCGTTTTGACGAACGAGAGAAATCCCAAAGTTTCAAAGTCGAACTTTTTTGTCGGTGGAGCTTGCAGCCTCATGAGTCTTTGTGGAAAGACAATTCTAAGTGTGATTTAAACCATGCTTGCAGGACGTGTGCTTGGTTCCGCGACGGCGACGGTACGTCATCCATCGATGAAAGGCTGGAAGCTAATCGTGGTGCAGCCCTTGGCTGCCGATGGCAAGACCCCGGAGGGCGAACCAATCCTCGCGGTCGATAGCCTAGGGGCTGGGCGGGGAGCGACGGTTATCATATCGAGCGACGGGAAAGGTACGCGAGAACTTCTACAAAGTGAAGTGACACCGGTTCGGTGGTCGGTGATTGGCATTTGCGACGAGCGGTAGGTCTTCACCCGGCAGCCGCGATCCGAACGCACAGCGGAGCGCATTGCTGCAATTCAAGCTCGAGGAGTAACCCCTCTCGCAGCTATCCGCGGAGGAAAGTGTCGAAAGGAACGCGTCTTCAAATAAACCTCAAAACGAAAAAGTCCAGCATTGAGCACGGGTTTGCTCCGCACTTAATACGAGATCATTCGGGCGGCCTCTTAGCGGTTTTGGCCTCGGATCCGTTCAGATTTACGAACGAATGACCTCAAGCGGGAAAAGCGGATCGGAGCTAATCAACGGGATCTGGCAGACTGAACAATGACCGATCCTTTGGTCGAACAAATCGTCCGGGAAGTGATGGCACGGCTTAGCGGGATTTCCGCGGAGAGGACCGCGGGGGGGGCGACGAGCGTTTCAGGCCGTGCTCAGGGGGCGGACCCATCCGCTAAAGAGGTCACCGAGGAAGGAACGGTGACAATGGATGCAAAGGGGCAGGTACTTTCCGCAGATCACAAGAGTGACGGCGCCGCATTGGTGGGTCAAGGGCAGCCCTCCCCGGCGATTCCCGCCCCGCAGCAAGAGACTGCCTCCACCGATGGTCAATTGGTTCTGACCGACCGGGTGATTACCCTCAAACAAGTGGAGGAGCACTTAGGGCGAATCCGCCGGCTTATCGTCCCGACGCGGTCGGTGATTACCCCGGCTGTTATCGATGAACTGAAGCAACGGGGAATCACATTAGAATTTCGGCGTTCGGGCGACCGAGAGCAAAAAGGCATTGCCGACGCTGGAAGGCTTTTGATTCTGGAGATCGTAAGCCGACGGTACGATCCGGGAGAGCTTATTCGCCGTTTGGAGTCGGAGGCTGTATCGCTGCGATGGCAGCAAGGGGCCTGCTTGATAGCTGCCACAAATCGGTTGGCCGAAAGCCTGAGTGAAGCGTCGCAGGTCGGGGCGGTCTTGACGACACATCCGGCAGCAGCGGTCTGCTTAGCCAACCGGCGGCGGAGTTTACGGGCGATTTGGGCCGAGTCCTTGGAACAACTGCGCGAACATGCGGCAGATGTCGGCGCGAATGTGTTGGTAGTCCATTCACGGCGGATGCCCCTTCAGCAGTTGGTTCAAATTTTGAGCACCTTTTTCCGCGAAGCTCCGTACGAATGTCCCCAGGCATTGTGCGCAGAACTAACCTAACTCTCCGTCAAAAGAAGGGATCCGCAGTAGGGGTGAGAAATAAACGCTACACCCGGTTAAGCGGCGGCGGAGAAAAGACATAGGGAGTTAGGTGGGGGCAGCGAAGATAGGGAGGATTGCTTTACCCGAGACGGGTCGGGGTTTGGGGGGCAAAAGCAGCTCGGGTAAACAGCAAGCGCGGTTCTCGGAAGCGACCAAAGGAAGGGAAAACGATGGGGCGGAGACAAGGGGGATTAATCTGAGGTTGACCCGGGAATCGTACTGACTAGCCAAAAGGACTCCTTCGCTCGAATAAGAGGTCAATAAGACAGAAGAAAATCGAAGCCGATGTGAGATCGAGCCTTTACTTGCAAAAGGTTCGAAGGGAGCTTTTGGGCGAAAAACATCCGGGCAACTCGACAGGGTAATAGGCCTATGCGGATCGGGGAAGTGGTTGGAATGGTAACGTTGAACCGGTGGCACCCAAGCCTTCAAGGTGCTGCTTTTAAGATTGTGGTGCCTCTAAGTTTGGAAGATTTGTTGGCGGGGCGGCCAGGACCATGCGAAGAAGTGGTGGTTTACGACGAACTGGCGGCCGGCTTGGGCAACTGGATTGCCATTAGCGAAGGCCGAGAAGCGGCCCAGCCATTTCATCCGGATGTCAAGCCGATTGATGCGTATAACGCGGCGATTTTGGACCGGGTCGATGTGGAGCCACTAGTACCCATCGAGGGAACCTACTCATAGGCTTCATGGCGAATGAGCGTTTGCTACTTGTTCCGATAAAGCCTTGCACGACACTCGTTTGTGATGTGAATCGAAGATGAGTTCAAGGAGCCATGAAGCTCGGAAAAACTCGAAATAACCCCGGAATGGCGAAAAGTTGCGGTGTGAGCGGGGGAAGTGACCATGACCAATCTGTACAAAGTCAAGCAAGAGATTTGCGAAATTGGTCGGCGGCTCTATCAGCGGGGCTTTGCCGCGGCCAACGACGGTAATATCAGTTACCGATTGAGCGAAAACGAAGTTCTGTGTACCCCAACGCTCATCTGTAAAGGGTTCATGAAGCCGGAGGATCTTTGCATTGTTGACATGGAGGGGAATCAAATTGCCGGGCAGCGGCAGCGGACGAGCGAGGTGAAGCTGCACTTGGCAATCATGAAAGCCCGGCCGGATATAAGAGCGGTGGTGCATTGTCATCCGCCCCATGCAACAGCTTTTGGCGTGGCTCGCGAGCCCGTGCCGCAGTGTGTCTTGCCCGAAGTAGAAATCTTCATCGGCAATGTGGCTATTGCACCATATGCCATCCCGGGTGGTCAGGAATTTGCCGCGACCGTCCTTCCGTTTGTCCACAAGACGAATGTCATCATTTTGGCGAACCACGGTACCGTAAGCTACGACGAGACCGTGGAGAAAGCCTATTGGTGGACGGAAATTCTTGATGCCTACTGTCGGATTTTGATGCTTTCTCGAAGCCTCGGCCGGGTTCACTACTTCACGGAGCCTGAGGCACAGGCCCTGCTTCAATTGAAACAGGTATGGGGATTGAAAGACCCTCGGTTAGAACTGCAAAACTGCGAGCTTTGCGCCAATGATGTTTTTCGGGAAAGTTGGCGACAAAGCCAGGTTTGCCCGCAGGCCTTTTCGCCCCCGCTATTTCAAAGTTCGGGAGCTCCTGGTGAAACCTGTACCCAGGGGCAGTCGGGCGGCAACGGGCAGACCCCAGCGTTACCGGCGGGATCTTCCGGCGGGGCTTCGCCGGGAATTCCGGCGGCAATTCCCCCCGAGCAGCTCGAGGCTTTGGTTCAGATGATCACCGATCGCGTGATGGCTTCCTTGGCTCAGGCCGCGACCTAACAGGCAGTTCAAGCCCTACCGGGGCTCTCAAGCCTGCGAATTGCTCCGCTCACTTCGCACAACTCTAAGGGATCACATCAATCCCTTGGGCAAGCGGAAGCTGTGTTCGTGCGGATTTCTCACAGACGGTATCCGACGCAGCTTTACTGATGGGTTCCTCTCCGGGCTTGAGAGAGCTGGGAGGGAGGATTTCTCTCCAACAGTATTCGGCGGCTACTTCGCTAGGGGGGAGGAGGTTGCGCGTCCGCGTTTATTCCATTCGTAGCCATGCTATGCATGATCTTCTTCGAGGAGGCTGCCCGCAGTGGCAGTTTTAGGTTATTACTTTGGGGGGATTTACCGCTGCTTTGCCGAGTTACAGTCCCACAATGCTGAAACCGCAATCGACGTGAAGGACTTCTCCGGTGATTCCACTGGAGAGATCGCTCAGCAGAAAAAGCGCAGTCGAGGCCAACTCCTTAGCTTCCACATTTCGCCCCAGGCAGGACTTCCGCGCGGTGTGCTCCCGCATTTCGTCGAATCCGGAGATTCCTGCGGAACTCAGGGTCCGAACCGGTCCTGCGCTAATGGCATTGATGCGGATATTGCGTCGTCCCAAATCCCAGGCCAAATATCGGACGCTATGCTCCAAGGCTGCCTTACAAACCCCCATGAGGTTATATCCCGGCACGACCTTTTCACCGCCGTAATAGGTGAGGGTGACGATTGCTCCACCCGCCGGCATGATCGCGGCAGCGTGTCGCGACACTGCCACAAGGCTATAGGCACTGATGTCCATCGCCAAATGCCAACCGGCTCGATTCACCTCAAGGTACGGTTTACGAAGCTCGGTCGGCGGGGCAAAGGCCACCGAATGCACCACAAAATCCAAGCGTCCGTATTCCTCATGGACCCGGCTGAAAAGCCTTTCGAGATCCTCATCTTTTTGCACATCCACCGGAACAACCACCTTGGGATTGTACGGCTCCAGCAATTGCTTTACCCGGCGCTCACTCGATGGACCCGGCAGGTGGCTGAATGCAAGCTCGGCTCCCTCGGCAAACAATAGCTCGCTGATTGCCCACGCGATGCTCCGATCGTTGGCCACACCCAAAACCAAACCGATTTTTCCCTCAAACCGTCCCATGGAGCATTCCCAAAGTTTCTCACCCGTTAAATCTTCGGAGCCGCCTAAAAAGAAGGGTCAATGCAAAATCGTTCGAGCCTCGCGGCGGCTTCGTAAACTTCTGCTGGACCCTCACGGACCCGATATCCCCATCTTCCTTTTTTTCCAGTATCTTCTTGATCCGCTGCACGCCGAGGGTCGCGAGCGGCTGCAGTCATGCTACGGCTTGTCGCGGATAGCGCTTTCCGTCTCCACCGAAATGTGTCATTTTCTGGCAGAAAAAAATGAGACCACACTCTGCCACAGAGAAATGTGCTCGGGGAATCCGCCGGCAAATCTCGGGCGACTATTCGAAAAATTTGTCTAATGCGCCTGTTCCTAATCAGGGGTTTTTCTAATCACGTTGCAGCCCATTAACTCACCGCACTAACTACAGCGCGCTGGGCACAGGGCCTGCTAGCTGCTCGTAATAATCCACCGGCGAGGTATCCCCGGAAAGAACCTGGAGACAGCAGGTCCGCGATACCGGAAGTTGAGTTCGCAAAAATCGTTGCAATACCAAACGCTTGCGTTCGTTGCAGGCCGCCTGAGCCAAAAGCAAATGACCACAAATGACGATGATCGCTGCATCCACCAACCGTTGCCCGGAAAGGTCCAGGTAGCCCGCGGGTTGCTTCTTTGTAAACTGAATGGCTTCCAGCACCTCTTGTTTCGCCTGGGCAAGTCGGGCTTGCCATTGATTCAGATCCGGATCATCGTATTTTCGACCTTCCCATTCTGCGACGAAGCTTTCAAAACTTCCCGAGACTACCGCACGAACCGCCGCCACAATCTGCAGCTGACTGGTTCCTTCGTATATCGTAGTGATTCGGGCATCGCGGAAGTAACGCTCCGCAGCGTAGTCCTTCATGTAGCCCGAGCCCCCAAGCACCTGGATCGCCATGTCCGCAACTCGACAACACATTTCCGATGCGTAGTACTTGCTCATCGGCGTGAGCATGCCATTGAGCCGCTTCAGTGATCGGGCCAACTGCTTCCGGTGTTGCCGCTCCTCAGCGCTTAAATCCTTTTTCCACTCTAAAAGCCGCTGATTGTTGTTTTCCAAATCGCAAATCCGGCTGGTGTAGTAGACTAAAGCCCGGGCCGCTTCGATGGCCACGCGCATGTCCACAATCATCTCCGCCACCGGCGGAAGCTTTTCGATGGGCCCACCGAATTGCTGCCGGGTATGTGCGTATGTGCGTGCCAGGCGGTAGGCGGCCTCTGCAATTCCGAGTGATTGGGCCGCCACACTAACCCGCGCGCCGTTCATGAGAGCCATGACATACGTGATTAATCCCCGTTGCCTTTCGCCGATGAGCTTGGCGGGGGCGTCTTCGAATACAAGCTCGCAAGTCGGTGAACCATGGATGCCGAGCTTGTGCTCCAAATGGCGCACTCGAACGCGATCGGATCGTTCGGTCAGAAAAAGGCTCAAACCTCGGCCGTCGGTGATATCCGGTTCGCTTCGTGCCAAAACCAACAGAATTTCGCCGCAACCGTTGGTAATGAATCGCTTGACCCCATTAAGGAACCAGTTGCCCTCCTCATCCTGATAAGCCCGCAATCGCACGGCTTGCAAATCGCTCCCGGCTTCCGGTTCTGTGAGGACCATCGCCCCAGTGACTTCTCCCCGGGCAAATCGCGGCAAGACTTGATCCTTTATCTCCTCGCCGGCAAAGGCGTAAATGGTCTCGGCAATCCCCTGAAGCCCAAAGAGATTCATGAACGAAGCGTCCGCCCGAGAGACAATCTCCGTTGCCATCGTATAAACAAGGTTCGGACAATTAAGCCCGCCGTATTTGCGGGGCAAAGTGAAGCCCATTAAGTCCGCTTGACTTACCCGCCGCAAATTCTCTTGCACTAATGGGTGCAGTTCCACCGTGCCATCTTCCCGCAGACGGTTTCCTTCCTCGTCAATCTTGGCGGCATTCGGCGCAATGATATCCGCGGCAATCTGCCCAACGATCTCCAGCACTCGACGATAATTGTCGATAGCGTCTTGAATGTCCCAGGGGACGTAATCTGCGTCCCCGTTGGGCGTGTCCGTTTCTTGCAGTTGGGCAATCTCCGCAAGATCCAAGAAGTTGAACAAGAACTGAATATCCTCGTTATCCAAAAAGAAGTTGCCCACAGGCTTACTCCTTCGTGTTGACATGCGCACTGACGATACCTACTACGCAAACCGCGCTCCGCCGTTCCTCACTTCCTCCTTCATATCTTCCCGTGTTCGTTTTCTGAATCGTGAGTCGGAAAACACAAAGTCGCGACTCCCAAAACAAATATGGCGTTTCCCCGCACTTCAATTCTTCTTTACTGAGAAGCCCCGGGTGGTGCTGCCCCTTACGGCCTCAAAAACATTCCGATTCGAAAATCCGAGAGATTCTTTGGTTGACCAGCGAATTCCTCGGAACTTGAAAGCCGGGGCCCTACTCTCTTCTGTCATCGAGCCGGCGGGAGGCGCCCCCGGGAGCTTTGCCCTTCCCTTTCAGGCCGGTGGCCCCACCTTAATGCCCTGACGTTCCTTTAAGGCCTGGATCATCATGGGGATCACTTTCTTTAAGTCGCCCACGATCCCATAATGGGCCACGGAGAAAATCGGGGCTTCGCGATCGATGTTGATGGCAATAATTTTGGCAGATTCTTCCATGCCCGCTCGATGCTGTACGGCACCGCTGATCCCCGCGGCGATATACAGAGCTGGCCGAACCGTCGTGCCGGTTTGCCCAATCTGATGTTCCTTGCCGATGTAGCCGTTATCGACGGCCGCACGACTAGCGCCCACAGCCCCGCCGATGGCCGACGCCAATTCGTGGATCAGTCGGAAATTCTCCTTACTGCCCACGCCGGCTCCGCCGGCTACAATAACCCGGGCTCCTTTCAAGTTGACCTTCCGCGGCTCTTGGTGGCGTTCAATGATCCGCACAACCTCCGTAAGGCCATCCAACGGAACATGTTCTTCGATGATTTCGCCCCGCCGCGACGAATCCGGGGGCCACATCGCCATAACCCCCTCCCGAACCGTGGCCATCTGCGGCCAGCGGTCGTAGTTGACAATCGTGGCGATAATATTCCCGCCAAATGCCGGACGAATTTGCAGTAGCAACTTAGGGTGCACTTGTTTGGACCGTGGGTCGGTCAAATCGGCAATATCTAAATCCGTACAATCCGCCGTCATTCCCGCCCGAACGGCCGAAGCCACGCGCGGCGCCAGGTCTCGCCCCAAATACGTCGCACCGTACAGGAGAATCTGCGGCTGATATTTCTCGATAAGCCGAATGAGTACCTCCGCATAAGGCGCCGTTTGATAGATCGCCAATCGCTGATTTTCCACCAGGTAAACTTTGTCCGCTCCGTGAGCAATCAGCCGACTGGCTAAAGGCCGCACTTGCCAACCTGCAAGCACCGCGGCCATGGGGACACGGAGTCGGTCTGCAAGCTGTCGGGCTTTTCCGCAAAGCTCTAACGCGACATCGTGAAGCGAACCATCCTCTTGTTCGGCGAAGACCCACACCTCGCCACTGCGGTTTACTTGAATCATCTCTTTACCTACTCACCCTCGATATTTAGCTCAGTTATTTAGCTTCCAATATTTAGATCAGTTATTTATCAAGCGGGAACTCGTAGGCATGCCCAAAAGCAAAACGTTGTTTCCGGCGGTTGACACTCCGGTAAGCCACGGGACAATGGCGGCTAGCCATGCCCGCCGTCGCTCCGCCTTCAAGCGGCTCACTATTGTGATTTCTTTTGCTGGATTCAGAACCCCGCTGTCAGCCGCGCTGTTGCCAAGCGATCATGACGCTCCCTACAAAATTTTCTCGTTCAACGCGACGCATATGATCGCCGAAAGCCTTTTCGATCAGGGACCGATTTCTTAGCTTCCGTAACTCCCGCAGCTGATTATCGAGATCAGGCAAGGGTTCTTCGAGATCATATTCCGCACTCAGCCGCTACATTGTGCATGCAGCCGTGCCGAGCCTATGGGATGATCGCTTCGTGCGAAGCAACTACGGCTCTTTAACCCAAAGTTCGGTCCACCACCAATTCGTGGATTAATTGTCGGATCCCCTCTGGCGTCGGCGGGATCTCCGTGTACCCTTTTTTGGTAAGAACAATGGACTGAACCCGAAAGACCTTTGTGGGCGAACCGGCCAACCCGCATCGGCCCAAATCAGCGCCGATTTTGTCCAGATCCCATTGGTCAATGAGCAACCCGAGTTCAGCCAGCTTTTGTTTTCGCCTGCCGAGTTCTTCTTCTAAAGCTGAATCCGAAATCCCGGGATGCTCCTGTGCTATTTCCGCGCGAAGTTCAGCCTCGGCCCGGGCATGCTTGAAGCGCATCATGCGCCGAGCTGAAGGGGGCCGGGGAATGTTCGCATGTCCCAAAACCGTCACTAATACCGGGAGTTTGGCTTCGACGTCTTCCCAGCCACGGCCCGTGTTACGCCGGCCTCGAAGCCATCCACCATCGATACCCCAAAACCGTTCCATATATGTGATCTGAGGGAGCCCCAATTTCTCGGCCAATTGGGGCCCAACCTGAGCCGTGTCCCCATCGATCGCTTGTCTGCCGCATAAAACGATATCGTATTGACCGATAGTGCGAATGGCCTGGCTTAAGATATAGCTGGTTGCCAGGGTATCACTGGCTGCGGCCCGGCGATCCGTAAGAAGAATCACCCGGTCAGCCCCCCGATACAAGCAATCCCGGAGGATTTCCGCCGCTTTTGGGGGCCCCATGCTTATAGCGGTGACCGTGCCGCCGTAGCGGTACTTGACCTCCAAGGCGGCTTCCAAGGCATTGAGATCTTCCGGATTGAAAATAGCTGGCAAGGCCGCTCGATTGACCGTGCCATCTTCTTTCATCGCATCGCCGGTAATGTTAGTAGTATCCGGCACCTGTTTTACACAAACGATGCAATCGTAAGGCACAACCTGAACCCTCCAACTTGACGGCGTCAAACGGGGAAAGATTATCACCCGTTAGGGTTGGGGGTCAAGACCGACGTTGTGGGAAGTCCACCGGTATCGTCAACTTACTGCCATTATTCCCGCGGCAAGGACGCAGGATGCTTCTCTCGCGAAGCCTTTTGACACGAATTGTCAACGATTTACTAAAAAATTCTAGACGAAGTTTGTCAGGTGGGGATTGCGTTCTCGCGGGGGTTCTAATCAATGCGAGAAGATTTGCCCGCGGCGACACCGCATGAGAAGCCATCCAGGAATTGTGCAAAACATCGTAAAAATGATGAACGGACAGGCAAACCGCGAGGACTAGTCGCCCAGTTTCGCGGGAAAGTCTTTTTTCCAAGTAAGATTTCGTCACGCATGGAAGCATGGTGGCAGGCTAATGTCGAACTTGATTCTCAGCGATCGGGTTGATCGTCAGCTATGCGGTCGACGAGCGTTATGCACGGAGAAGATCTTGGGGACACAGAGAAGATCTATCTGTCCTGTTTGGGAGTCAAACCCTCGGACTCAAGGTCCAGATTGGAGGGAAATCAGCCCCGACCATCTGCGTACTCGGACATTGGAAAAGCCGGGCTTTTCGCCGGGGCAAGCTCGGCATTCGGCCGGGGCTGCAGAGCGTGATGATGAGCTGAGCTATCAATATCCGCTGCGAATTTGCCGAGCGCAAATACCCGCCGCCTTGGTCCAAATGATGGCAGCCCCGGCCAGCTTATTCCTCCTGCCTTTTTTCTCCTTCATCTGTTTCGCCCGCTGTATCGGTTTTCACGGGTTTATCCGATCCTTGTCCAATACCATGATCCAGAGCTCTTTCCTCAGATCTTCCTTCGTTTGTCTCACCGTCGCGATTTGGGCCACGCGGGCCACTCCTCCGGGCTTCCGGCTGAGCTGCCGCTGAGCCGGTCCCCGGGCGGCGGGTGACCGCTCTCTCTTCCTTTTGACCAAGCGGAGTTGCTTTTTCGATCTTAAGCTCGGTCATGAAACCGGCATTCGGCCCGACTTGGTGCCCCTTCGCTTCGATGCGGTCTCCGGCGGTGGCCAAGCGATAAATCGCGGGATCGAAAAAATCGACGGTAATTTCAACCTCCTCCGCTAAACTAACCTGAAGCGAACCACGCAAATAAGGATTCGGCGGCAAAGCCACATGGAGCACTCCCTGCCGATCGATCCCCGTCAATCGCCCACGAATATCGAACGGTGTGTCCTCCGCTAAAGCAGGCGGTTGGCTTCCTCGAGGGGATCGCACCGCTCGCCCGGGCCCCCGGGAGCGCTGTCGCCCATTTGCTCGGTCATCTTCGGTAGGCGGTCCGAACGGTTGCTCGCCACTCGGCCCGCTTCCGGGGTGTGAGACACCGGCCGCCGATGCTGCTGCCTCCATCTCGCGCACCATGTGCTCCGGAAAAACACCCAATTGAGTCTTCGTGTTTTCCGGGTTAGGGGAAAAGACCAGGAGTTTCAAAACCTTCTCCCGGACTTGACCTGTGCGCTTGTCCACACTGCCGAGGAATTGAACATACTGGCCGGGTTGAAGAAATTCCGAAGTAGCAGGACCGGTCAGGCGTACTTTTGCCTCCGGCGAGATCTGAAGCATCCAGACCTGACCGTCTAAGCCGATCATGCGGATCATCCCAGGGGCCACCGCATCGATGGTCCCCGTCGCCTCCAGCCTTGGCATATCCGCCGGTAAGGGCATGCGCCCCCCAGGACGTCCTGGCCCCACTCGGCCCGGGGGAAACCCGCCCCCTCCGGGTCCTTGAGGAGGCATTCCGGGCCCCACGCCCGGCTTATCCGCAGGCCCCATGCCAGGCTGAATCCCGGGTCCTCCAGGCGGCTGCTGAAACTGCCCGAATTCTCCCCCCAAGAGTTGGGCCCAAGGCAGCATCGCAGCTTCTACCCGGTGAAAGCCAAGGCTTGTTACCCCACCAGCAATCAAGATCATCGCCACCAGGCACGAGGAGGAAAAAGCGACCTTAAATCCCGCTTTCTTCCACCCGAGAGATGCACTCGGTCGACTCTCTGAAAGGTTGAAACTGGCAAAAGGGCCGGCTTTCGGGCCCTTGGTTATCCAATCGACCTGAGTCATTGTACATCCCTCCTTCTGTCGCAATAGTGAACCTATGTCGATCGCTAGCTCAGGCCAAAAGACACGCAGCTCGCAGCATGCCGCCAATCGCGTTCAGCTACAGGCCAATCGAGTCCATGTTTTACGCTTGATTTTTCGTGTTACCGATCACCGTAAAAGCTGACGTCTCTCGACCGGCAAGATGCTTTTTCTTATCGGCGCACAACCTTAAGAGTACAGTGGGGAATCACTTTCCGCCACTTAAAGCTTAATTACCGGAAAGAATTTTCCGCCTTTTTTCACCGCTCACTCCGATAATCTGAGCACTACTTGGGTGGAGATTTCATCCGTGGCTGCCCGCAGATAACTCTCCTGCCATTAACTCTTCTCTTATCATTCCGGATCGACACATGCTACTCCGGACTGACACAGCCGGTGACATTCGGCTCAAATACAATCGGTGGCGTTCAGCTCAATAGGAAGCAGATCACTCATGGGAAAAGAGCAAGCGCTGCGGGGAGATTTGGAGCTGCGGCTTCAAACTTTGCCTTTTCTCACCATTTAGCCGTTCGCTCGCACAAAATCGCGAATTCCGCCGAAAAAATACGGTTCGTGCCCAGAGAATACGGTGCATAATTACTCATGGCCTTTTACGCCGTTACTCCTACAATTACGTGCACACGTCTCGGCAATTCAGGTGGGAATTGGGCGCCCCATTTCAAACGATTTGGAACATTGGAACAATTGCACCAGAAAACGTTTAGAAATCAGTAGTTTTTACAATTCAGTGATTTTCTACTTTTGAACTCCATCCCCCGGTGAGTCGTATCGCAACACAGGCCGCGCTGTCCGGAGTTTCTTTCAAAGCAGATTACACCGTCACCTTCACGCGTTAGCATCCAATACGAAGTTAAAGGTCCTAAATGGAGGCTCCCACACGGCCCAGGACAACCTACTTGCAATCGGTCCTTGCCGGTGAAATTTCGGTCGTAGACTGAATGACAAATTGGGACAACCGGGTTGGCACCTCCAAACCTGCGTGAGTGAATCCTCAACTAATCCATACTGCATGTGGGGTAGTTTTATCATGCCGAATCGACTCGCAAACGAACTGAGTCCTTACTTACTTCAACACGCGGAAAATCCGGTGGATTGGTACCCTTGGGGGGAGGAAGCACTTAACCGGGCCAAATCGGAAAACAAACCAATCTTTCTTTCAATCGGCTATTCGGCCTGCCATTGGTGCCATGTGATGGCGTATGAGAGTTTCGAGGACGAAGAGATCGCGCAGCTTTTGAACGAAAGCTTCATTCCGATCAAAGTGGATCGCGAGGAGCGGCCGGATCTCGATCAATTATATATGCAGGCAGCGCAGGCCTTCGCCGGGCACGGCGGTTGGCCCTTAAGCGTCTTTCTCACACCGGACCTTCAACCGTTTTTTGCCGGGACTTACTGGCCGCCTCGGACTCGCGGGCAAATGCTGGGCTTCGATGAAGTCCTTCGTCGTATCGACGAAGCATGGCGCGAGCGGCGCGACCAGGTCCATCAAGTGGCGAATTCCGTTGAGACACTTCTTAAATCGTTACAGCAGGAGCAGCGTCCCGCAGAAGGCTCGTTGGAAACTCTGGCGGAACAAGCAACCGAAACCTTGCGTCAAGCCTATGATCCTGATTGGGGTGGATTCGGCCATGCACCTAAGTTTCCGCATTCCCTCGAATTGCGATATCTCTTGCGACGTGCGTATCAAAAGGCGGATCCCCAATTACTCCGAATAGTGAAGCATTCGCTTTCGGCGATGGCAGCCGGGGGGATTTATGATCATCTCGGAGGCGGCTTTCATCGTTATAGCGTCGATCACTCTTGGACGGTTCCCCATTTTGAGAAAATGCTTTACGACAATGCCCTTTTGGCCCTTGCCAATCTCGATGCGTGGAAAGCAACAGGCGAAGAATGTTTTCGACAAACGGCCGAAGATACTCTGGTCTACATGCTGCGTGATTTGCGCTTGGCTGAGGGGACTTTCGCTTCAAGCGAGGATGCGGATAGCGAAGGTGAAGAGGGCAGGTTTTATCTTTGGCTCCCCGAGGAAATTACCGAAATCCTCGGCCCCGAGTTGGCCCGGCTTTTCATGTTGGCCTACACAAGCCCTCGCGGCTGGCTTGAGGGCAAAATGATCCTTCATCGAACTTGCACACGAACCGAAGGGGCGGCGAAAGCACAAATGGACCCGGACGATTGGGAGCGGGCAATTAACGAAGCACGTCGAAAGCTTTTCGAGAAGCGCAATCAGCGCGTGCGTCCTGGCCGCGATGACAAGGTCATTGTGGCGTGGAATGCCCTGGCAATTAGCGCCTTGGCCCGTGCTGGAGCCGCTTTCGGTAATTCTGCTTATTTGCAAGCGGCGGTGGAGACAGCCGAGTTCATTTTTGGCCGTCTGTGGACGGGCCGGAGCCTCCATCGATGCTGGCGGGAAGGTCGGGCATTTGGCCCAGGATTTTTGGATGATTACGCGGGGCTTGCCTGGGCTTGCATTAATCTTTTTGAGACGACGCAAGAGGGACGCTGGCTTGACCGTGCCGTAGCTTTGGCGGAGATCATCTTGGAGCGATTCTCAGATTCGCGCGATGGCGGTTTCTACTATTCGGCAGACGATGCGGAAACCCCAATTGCGCGACCCAAGGAGTTTTTTGATGGTTCCACGCCATCCAGTCATTCAATGGCGACCGGGGTGCTTGGTTGGCTCGGTCATATGCTACAGCGAGGTGATTTTCGCAAGGCAGCCCAAGCTGCTATGGAAGCCGGTCTTGCCCGATTTCCCTTGGCTCCGTCGGCGATGACGCAACTGCTCAGTGCCGTGGAGTGGACTGAAGGGGAGGTGATTGAGCTAGTACTCGTGGGATCGGCGGGGGATTCGGGTACTCAATCGATACTTCAGGCATTTCACCGGAAGTTTATCCCGAATGCGCGGCTCCTGGGTGTTCCTCCAAAGCACTCAGAACTCGACTCCGAGCATTTGAAGCGGGTAGATTGGATCAAGGTGCTCATTGAGGCGACCGAACCTCAGGCGGCTGCCAAAGAACCAATTCTCTACATTTGTCGGAATCGCACGTGTGAGCTGCCGGCCCGAGGCGTGGAATCGGCGCTGGAGGCGTTCGGCAGCCTAGAGCGGCCGATCTCCTGATTGCTGAGACACAAGCTCCCGAACTTCATTGTCGACATTGCAATTATGATGACCTTTGTCATTGTCGAGATTGCAATTATCATTATCTTGCGCACATCGGTGCGTATTTGCGCCACGGAGCCAAGATTAAACGGCCGATCTTTTCTATTCCAATGATTATTGTGATTATTGTGCGAGAACTAAAATTTTCTTACCTTTGTGACGGCGAATGCTTTTCAAATGCTTTTCAGATAAAAATTAAGGAGATAGGAATTCTACAACTCTTTTAGTGATGTTTCCGAGTATTCTCGGGAAAATGTAGATGCCTGTCGAAAATGCGATGCAAGAATCGGATGTTTCGGAGTATTTTCGGAAAACTGAGCAATAAGCCTTTTTGAACCTCTGCATCGGCATCATTATCGCTTCGCTCCCGCTGGGCTCTCCAGCTTCTCCGAACTTATTTTTCTTCTTGTAACGTAATCCTGGTGATTGCAACGTGATCTTGGCGACCAACTCCCGCTGCCGTTTCGCGTTTCTGCGCGCACTGCGTCAATGTAAATCATGTAGATAATCGAGATAATTTATCAACGTCACGAAGGTCTTGCGAAGTATTAGTTCGACCTCAGTCAACGGGAAGTTATGCTAAAGGAAGCAGCTCATAATCGCTCGGGCCCTAAACCCGAGTATCCTGCGTTTCTTGAGGAATACAACGGAGGCGGGATGGCGGGAGGTTAAGCGGTTTCAATTCCCAAACGCAAAGGTACCACAGGGTCCGAACTTTCTTGAACCCAAAGCGGCAGACGTTGATCGAGCACAGCTAAGTGAGCAAAGCGATAAGGGTAGCACAGATAAGGAAGCTTCAATCAAAGGTGAAAAATGGTTCTGGCTTGATAAAAACAATTGCGTCCGGTTGGCAAAAAAAAGCGGACATAAGACGCCGCCAAACTTACACATTAGCGGGACAATTAATTGTCGATGATGATAAGCCGCTTAAAGGACTGGTGGTACAGGCCGTGCGGGGCCCGGATCGTCCTCGGCGTGGCGATGCCCCTTGTCATATCTTGGACATCGTGGACGGTGATGAATTTCACCGATCGAATGTTCCTCCTGTGGTATGACACGGCATCGGTCGCGGCGGTCTTGCCCGCCGGAATGGTCCACTGGACCTTGATTTCTTTTCCGTTGGGAGTAGTCACGTTTGCCACGAGTTTCGTGGCTCAATACGAAGGCGCGGGCCGCGCACGGCGAATCGCGGCAGTTTTGGGGCAGGGTTATTGGAGCTCATTGGCAGTTTCACCCCTGCTTTTGGCGACGATTCCTTGGGCAGAGTCCGGCTTTCGAGCCCTTGGGCACGAAGCCCATTTGGCGGGTCTGGAGGCGGAGTATTTTCGGATCGCGATGCTCAGCGCTCCAGCGATGCTCATCTCCGGGGTGCAGGCCGCCTTCTTTACCGGTCGGGGAGATACCCGGCATGTGATGCTCGTCGATACCACGGCGGCAGGAGCCAATATCCTCTTGGATTACCTTTGGATTTTCGGTAGGGGCGGATTTCCCGAGCTGGGTTTGGCGGGGGCTGCCTGGGCAAGCACCGTGTGTCAATGGCTAAAGGTGATTTTATTTGGCTTGCTTTTGGCTGGGCGGCGATATGCCGGCTACCAATTGGGCCAAGCTTGGCGACTCGAAATTCCGTTGATGCGACGCCTCTGGTATTACGGGGCACCGAACGGCTTGCAATGGCTTCTGGAGGGGGCCGGTTTTACGATCTTCCTGCTTTTTGTGGCTCAATTAGGAGAATCGGCCACAGCAGCCACCAACTTAGCTTTTAATGTCAATAGCGTGGCGTTCATTCCGCCGTTAGGTTTGGCGATTGCCGTAACCACATTGGTGGGCCAGCAGATCGGAGCCGGTCGAAAAGACTTGGCCGATCGCGTCACTTGGACAGGCTTCCAACTAGCCGGCATCTACACAGGAGTGTTGGCGCTTCTTTATGTGCTTTTGCCGGATCTGTTTCTCGCGTTCTATGCAGCCGGGAAAAATGCCGCCGAGTTTGCAACGATTCGCCAGGAGGTCATTGTTCTTTTGCGTTTTGTTGCGGCTTACTGCGTGTTTGACGCCATGAATTTGGTCTTCTCCGGTGCCTTGCGAGGGGCGGGGGATACGCGATTCATCCTTAAGGTAGGGTTACTGATGTGTCCTATTCCCGGTGTGTTGACTTGGATCGGGGTGAGATACCTGGACGCAGGATTAGTCTGGTCGTGGTGGGTACTGACGCTTTGGACCTGTGTTCTAGGGGTGGTTTATTTGATTCGTTACCTTCAAGGGCATTGGCGCAACATTTGGCTCATCGAACAAGCATTTATTGAGGAGTCGCAGGAATTTGAGCCGGCGGCCGTCGGGGCAGATGACAGGAGTGAGCCGAAGCCGTCAGCCCTGGTGGAATGCTAGTTCGTGGAATCACGAGCAGCTATTGCCAAAAAAGGGGCGGTTTGAGTTGCCAAAAAAGGGGCCGCTTGAGAATGGATGTGGTTGCGGCGATGACCGACTCCACCTTAGCGTAACAGGATATTCACCACGGAAAGTCGATTGTTTATGGACCAGGGCCAGTGGATTGCTGGCCCGCCCTAGTCATCGATCGGGACACGTAGGCCCCGTGATCGGCGGGTACTCCCTGAATCTCATCCTTCGCCACGGCCCCTGCGCAAACGAATCCCGAAGCTTTTCCGGGGATGCTCCAGGAGTATTTGCTCTCAGTTAGTCAGGTTCAAAAATTTCTGCACCGTCTGCCCTAAAACCGCCGCTAGCCCTTTTTGTGACGAAATACGCGGGGCTCGGGGCTCCCCTTTTGGGAGGACAAATTAAAAGCGTCGTTAGCCCTTTGGGGCGAAGTACAGCGTTACTTGCGGACTTATCACGAACGAAACGGCTGCTGGTTTACCGCAAAAAACAGTCTTCAGCAGATTTAAGTTTTTAGCGGAGCTCTTGGAAGATTGGGTTAAGGCTGACATATAATTTCATCAGGGATTTGTATTACCCTTTAGACCAGGGGCACAGAGGAAGGAAGTCATCGATGCACTTCTCGTGCCGTTTGCTGGAGGGCTTACGGGCCTGGGAAAGATCGTGTGGGGATTGGTAGTAGGCGATTCGTTGGCCAATCACCGGGCAAGACGCTTTTTCGGTGCGCGAGAAGGACGGCTTCTTGAATGGAAGGCACCTTTTGGGGATGGAGATGCGCTGGGTAAGCCGTGCCGTTGAGTGAGGGGAGCTCCGCCATGCGTGAACAGATCTATCGCAGCTTAGCGGAGGTGCTGATGACCTTGCCGTGGGTCATCGGCGCGATTTTAGCCTCCGTCTGCCTGCTCCTCATCTTGCGCAGTCTAGCTACTGCTCCTTTTGGCTTGGGTTATCGCTTTAGGCTTCGGAAAAAGCTGGCGGAATCCAGTAAGAAAGAACGTAAAAGCAGCGGCCCACCGCCGCGTCGAAGCTGGTTCTGGCCGCGGCCAAAAGCTTAGCACTTTCCACCTTTGAACCTCCTTCGTGAACCCATTTCGACCCCCGCGGTATACCGGTCCATGCTGGGCTGCTTGACTCCCCCGTGAAATCTTCGCAAACTGGCTCGAAGAATTTCGGCCATCCTTAGGGCAGTAACCCGCGGCATCGTTAGCCGCGGCGTACGTGTTGAAATGAGCTTAACCGTCGAGGAATGCAGCACTTACCTGCCCAATTCCCGCGAAGAACCGAAATGACCTAAAGTTCGGCTTCCTCAAGTTACAGCCGTGAGCCTCTTTCACATCTACGAACATGCCTCCTATGCTACGCGGCCGGGTTGCAGGAGCATCTCCGTATGATGCACTGTCGCCGCGGGGGCCGTACCGTCTGATGAGCCCAAAGAGGACAGTTTCGATACGAACGACTCGATTAGGAAGGGAGCCCACGAAAAATGGTGCCAACTTTGCGCCCGTCAATGATCTCTCGCGGATTAGCGGCACTTCGTACTAGCTCACCATTTTTCCTGAGCACATCGATTCTGGCGGTGGCCGCACTTGCCGTGGGCAATCAAAACTTAGTTGCGTCCGAGGTACAAATCGTTTGGCCGGAACGGAACTGGGCAACCGCTCCCCCGGAAAGCCAGGGGATGGATTCACAGGCTCTTGCCGCGGCAGCCGACTACGCCCAGAAGTATGGCGGGGGCTCGGGATGTGTGCTCCGCCACGGATTGCTTGTGGCCGAGTGGGGTTCTCCGAATTACAAGGCGGATATCAAGTCGTGCACAAAAGGGGCTATCGGGACCAGCATCTTGGGTCTTGCCGTCAACGACGGATTGGTCGCCCTCGACGATCGTGCACGGGTCCATTATCCGCGGCTTGGTGAGGAACTTGAGGAGAATCGCACCAGCGGTTGGCTCGATGAAATCACGGTGCGTCATTTGGCCACGATGACAGCGGGTTTCGACGACGGAAGGCCCCCGCGGTTGATTTATCGGCCTGGTTTAGATGGGTTTTATAGCAACGATACATCCAACATGTTAGCGGAGCTGCTGACCCTACGTTATGGGCAGGACCTTCGAGAAGTGCTCAGAAACCGAATCATGGAGCCCCTCGGAATTAGTGAGGACCAATGGAGTTGGCGGGATAACCAGTATCGGGCTAAGACGATCGCCGGGCTTCCCAGCCGCGAGTTTGCCTCGGGAATCCGCATTACTCACCGTGCCCTTGCGCGAATCGGGTATCTTTACTTGCGAGATGGCAGGTGGAAGGATAAACAGATTCTTTCCGCCGAGTTTGTCCGGCTTGCCACCGCACCCACCGATCTTCCGCGCCCCTTTCCGGGCTATGCCCTCTACTGGACGTCGAACGCCCCGGGGACATTTAAGGAAATCCCCAAAGACGCGGCGTGGGCTTTGGGCCTGGGGGACAGCTTCGTGTTGATTTGCCCATCTCTTGATTTGGTCGTCGTGCGACTCGGTGTTGGTTCCAAAGCCTCGCAACTACCTGGCAAAGAAAATTGGGGAGGCGACCGGGTAGCAAGGTTCTTTCATCTGATTGTGAAGGCCGTTCGCACGCCTCCCTACCCGCCGAGTCACCTCATTCGAGAGATTCGTTGGACAACCTCGGAAAAGATCATTCGGCTTGCTCCCGGGAGCGACAATTGGCCGCTGACTTGGGGCGACGACGATCTTCTTCACGCGGCGTACGGGGATGGTCGCGGGTTCGAGCCGTTTGTTCCACGCAAACTCAGTTTGGGGTATGCGAAAATTGCCGGCTCACCACCCCACGTTACGGGTACCAACATGGTGTCGCCGACCGGAGAGCGTCACGGGGATGGGCCAAAAGGCGCCAAGGCAAGTGGGCTGGTAATGATTGATGGTATTCTGTGGATGCTTGTGCGAAATGTGGGTAACTCGCAGTTAGCATGGTCCTTCGATCGAGGAAGAACGTGGCAATGGAGCTCGTGGAAATACACGACGAGCTTTGGCTGCCCCACTTTCCTAAACTTTGGGCCGAATTATCAAGGAGCTCGCGACCAATATGTCTATATCTATTCGCCTGATACGGACACCGCGTATGAGCCCGCGGTTAGGATGGTGTTGGCCCGGGTGCCGAAGGACCGGCTTTTGGACCAGGAAGCGTATGAGTTCTTCCAAGGTTTTGATGGGAAAGGGCAGCCACAGTGGACACACGATATTTCGGCGAGGGGAGCGGTGTTTAATCATCCCGGCCGATGTTGGCGAAGCGGAATAACGTATAACGCCGGAATCCGGCGGTACCTCTGGTGTCAGACCCTCTTGGGGGCGGACCGAGACGCTTCCAAAGGACTTGCGATTTTCGAAGCGGCGGAACCTTGGGGGCCTTGGCAAACCGTGTTTTATGCCGATCCTTGGGATGTCGACGCGGGCGAAACCGCGAGCATTCCCACCAAATGGATCAGTGAAGACGGCAAAACACTCCACCTGGTTTTCTCGGGCGACGATGCATTCAATATTCGCCGCGGCGATCTCAGTTTGTGGTGATCAGCCCACTTTTACATTTGGAGAATGGGGGGGCTAACCTGCCGCGACTTTATTCGCAAAAGGCGCATTTGGCGACTTAACCTCAAAAGACACATTTAATGACTGCGAAGTTTCGTCTGCCGCGCGTTGGCAAACCATGGAGGGAGGGTTCGCACGGCCGAGTTATCTTTCAAATCAACCCCAACTTGCCGTGCTGCTGGCAAAGGCGCTGGCACTGGATCCGGCCGTTTATTTCCGACCTTGCGATACGCCTATTCTCTTCAGGCAATAAAAGGTCAAGTTGTTTCAATGAGCCCGCGGGCGGCAGAACCGGGCTTGGCTCGAACGCTGAGGATTCTAACGCATTGGAATAAGCAAGGCGGATGGTTTAGCGTTGCTTTTAGGACGCGACCTTTCTAATGATCGAGGGGTAATCCTTCGGCCGGGTCTTCCCCCTTCCGTCCACGGCGGACTGCTTCATAGGGAACTTTTTGCCGGTATTGATCGGGATAAAGCCCGATCCGTTCGAAAGGAATGGGCCGAAAACCAATCGCAAGGAGTTCGGGATCGTCCGCCTTGATTTGGAAGGTTCCCGGCTCGTGCATCATCACACCTTTGAGTTCCGAACTGACGAGATTCTGTGCCACGCAATTCCGTTTATGGTCCCGAAGGAAAAACTGCCCACAGCGCAAAACGACATTCCGGTAGATCCAGTTCGCATTGGGTAACTCTTCCAGGCGGGAAAGCTCGGGATATTTTTGCAGGTACGTGGCTCGGTCAACGTCGCCTTTTTCCAGCCAACCAGTCACAAATTGTTTCCAGCGCGACTCTGACCACGGGCTAAAACTGATTGCCGCCATGCAATCGACGAAGAGATTGTTGTCTATGATGTTTTCTTTGCCACCGTGGACTTGAACTCCGCCAAAACCAATCGCGCCTGAAGATGCATGGTAAAAGACGTTACCATAGACAAGAACCCCCGAGATCGCGTCATCGAGGCGGATCCCTGCGCGGCCCAACGGTGGGGTCTTCATGGGATTTTCCCAACCGCCGATATGATGCCAATAATTGAAGCGGTAAATAACGCCCCGATAGGTGGGATTGCCGAACATATCGACGCCACCTTGGTCATCGGATTCCATCACCACGCGGCACACCTCGTTCCACTCGATGAGATGGTCGTTGCCCTCAACCCGGAAGGCACTCGAGCCCACATCGTGCACCCAGTTGTAAGCTAAGCGGTTACCGACCCCATTCAGTAGAACACCCGGCGTGTACGTATGATCTACTCGCGAAAGCTGGTAGATGTGGCAATTCTGCACAAAACTTTCCCCCGGGATGAGCGTACGTCTCTCCCCGCAATCCATAACAATTCCGCCCCGTCCAAGAGAATAAATGTTGCATGAAAGCACGCCGTGACCAATCCCGCGGCGAATGACGATTCCGTCGCCTGCAAAACGCCGCACGATGCATCCGGCTATCAAGCAGTGCTTTCCTCCGCGAATGTGCAAGCCATCCGCCATGCCGAGTTCCCAAGTCAAGTTCTCGAACCGCACATGCTCGGCACCATCTAGCACAACAAAGGGACTTCCGAAGAAGGAAAGCTCCGCCGTAGCTTGGTTGGGATCATTCGGTGGGTAAACATAAAGAATCAATTTTTGCCGATCCAGGTACCACTCCCCGGGTTGATCCAACTCACACAACATATTTAGAGCGAAGAATGGTTGTCCCACATGATAGCCATAACGGTGGTACGGTGCCTGCAAACGAATCTCGCCGGTGGCTGGATCCACGGCTGCGATTCTCTCATACGAATCGGCCCAATCCCAAAACCAATACCCGTAAAGCCAACCGTCCGGCTCTTCGCTCCAGGATTTCAACCGTGGGTCGCTGAAGTAAATCACTCCGGCAGCCGAGCCTTTCCTCCCGTGGGAAGTGATGGGATTTTCATCACTGACCTTTTCAACCCAGACAAACCCCTGATTCGGCCACCGGGCCAATGTCAGCGGTATTCCATTCCAAAAAAGCTCCACCACGGGATGGGTTCGGAAGCCGCGACCGCTTGCAAATCCGCCAAGTACTAGCGGGGGAACCTGCTCGATTCCGAGGCTTTTCAACGAAACTTGATAAATGTGGCCGCGTGCGGATTCCGGCACTCGCCGTAAAACCGCTGGATCATGCGTTTTTTCAAACCCGCGCAACATCACGCCGCCGGAAAACACCGGCTTCTCCCCGGTGGCCGCTCGATAAACGATGGGACATTCGGCGGTACCCGAATCGATGGCCTCCAGCCGGAAGGTTTCCCGGACCTCATAGCGTCCTCCCCTGATAGTGACGGCAACCCCGCCCCGCGGTAGCCCGTGTTCGGATTTTAGCTGGCGGATTGCGTCCCGGGCCTGAGCGAGATCTTTCCAGGGCCTGGCAGCGGTACCATCACCCTCCGCCAAGCCGCTGGGAGACACGTAGAACTCCAAGGCGGGTTGAAACGGTCGGCTGAAAGGTTCTGGAACCCCCGGGACGGCGGATTGTGGTTCATCAGCCGATAAGAGCCCCCGAAGTAGTTCCTCTGCCTCCTGACGATGATGAAGTGGGCATGAGCTTTCACCTATGATGCGGCGTGCCAATTCCTCGGCCTCTTTCAAGTTCCCCGACACAACGGCTTGCCGGAGCTCCTTAAGTAACACAACACTTCCCGGTACTTCGAGGGTTTGAGCAAAAAGGGGTTTCCCGAGGCCCTTGTCCATTTCTCCGGAAACGGTAACCGCGATCACTAGGAAAGCGCAGTAGAGCAGTTGGATGGCGTGCCGGCCGAACCGCTCCCACATTTGGTCGTGAGAGCCTGGCGCGAAAAGGTACCGCTTCGCAATTCGAGAGGTCATGTCAACGTCTCCACAGTTTGACAAAACGCAGGGGGGTACACCGATTTCAGCCTCGACGGCATGTATCGCGCTCACTTTTAACCGCGGATGGAGCAACTCGCAAGAGATATATCCTTTACCTTCTGAAAAGCGATTCATCCGCTCGAGTAAGGCTTTTCCGTTGCGAATCCACACCCGTACTTACGAGGCATTGGTTAGCCGAAAGCTCCTGCCGCCTATGAATGACTGAAAGCCTCCATCACGCCCAAACTATTCCGAAGTGTCGGGCCGGGGTGAATTTGAGATTCTCGGCATTCAGTATTCAGAAACGTGGAGCTAGGAAACAAGTTCCTCGAGGTGGATCGAAAAAGCTCGTGATGAGAAGGTGGATTGTCCCCGAGACGAAGATGAGGTGGTTAGAGACTTCTTGTCTTGGCAAACATAGCTGAGTTCGCTGGGTCCGCACTTGGTCTGCGAAGTTGGTGCTTTCATCATTTACGGAGCTTACGCTGCGTCAGAACGAGGGACTAAATAAGTCGGTTATAACAACTTTAACGCGGCGAAAGCTTGCCCGGGTTGGCACATGAGCGGTAAACTAAAGATGGTTCAAACTCGGGCGGGCCAACACTTTCTGTAAAAAGGCAGCAGCACATTGAGGCCTAAAGCTCCCGGCTTTACACCGCAAAATATATTTAGCGGCTGCTGGGCTCAATTTCGCCACTTTTTGCTTTCGCGGAAGCATAGATAAACCATTTTTTCATCAGGGAACATTCGTTTTCTGTTTCTTCTGGAGTACGAAGGAAAAACTCCATCAACGGAGTGTTTGATCCGTATTTGATTGGAAGGCGGCGCTTCTTCGTGTGTGGTTTGTCAGGTATTGATTAGGCTTGTGAGCAGCAGTGGACCGAAACCCTGAATGTACTCGGGCATGGCCCAATCTGACCACGAACATATAAAAGCGGGGATTGAGGTAACGGGGAGCAGCCCCTCAAACCCGCCGGGCAATGATCGCGGTGGTAGCACACCGGGCGAGGTGTGGCTCGATGGAGGGGTCTTGGCCTGTGCATGCCCCGATTGCGGCGCCCCCATGTCCATCCGATTGTGGCTTGGGCTAGCCGACTGCTGGCGGTGCGGTTGTAGCGTCATTCTCACGGACGAACAGATTCGACAAGCGGAGCAGTTGTGGCAGGCTCATCAGGAGCGGCAAAGGTCGGAAGCTTTGGAAGCTGCCGCCGCCATCAAGCCAAGTATTGGGGGTAGACAACCTCCGGTAGTCGTTCCCTTTCAGAGAAAAGATCGGTCAGCGGCGGCGCGACCGTTGGAGAGCTTTGCTTTCCCACGAGTCGTAAAACCGGCAAGCGGATCTCGATCGTCTCTGCCCATAGGCACGCGTAGCGTAGCCCCGGCTTCTCAACCGCCCGATGCAAAACCCGCACCTCTACAGCCCATGCAAATCCCGTCGAGATCCGTCGGGTTTTCCCAGCGAATGACCCGGCGGCGCAAAGTGCGTTTTTTCGATCTGTTTCCCCCTTGGTTAGTAAGCTTCGTTTTTCACGCCATCTTGCTCCTTTTGCTAGGGATGTGGATGGTACCGGGAGGGCCAGCTCCGGCCATCACTTTGTCGACGACCATTGGCCCCGAGGATCGCTTGGGAGAGGAGCTTATTTGGGAACAAGACCCCTTAGCGGCCCTTGAGCAACCGGATATCGAACCTTACGGCCTCGAATTGCCAAATCCAATGGAATGGGAGGGAAACATAACGGTTGATTTACCCACCGAGCCCTTGCTTCCCGGCGAGGAGCCCGGTTCGCAAAACGTTCTCGATGCCTTGCCCCCGGCACCCACCCCGGCAATGCAACCGGGCGGGGCTTTGTCCGGGCGGGACCCGGCTGTCCGTAGGGCCATTGCTTTGCAGCAGGGAGGCACCGATGAGACGGAAGCGGCCGTTGCCTTGGGTCTGGCGTGGCTTGCCCGGCATCAAAACGCGGACGGAAGCTGGAGCTTGGACCGGTTCCATCTAGCGCCCAAGGCAAGCAGCAAGACCGGCATGGGCTTTGTAAGTAGTGATACGGCCGCCACGGCTTTGGCTTTGATGGCATTTCTTGGGGCAGGGCAAACCCATCGACAAGGGAAATATCGTGAAACCGTAGCCAGTGGACTCCGTTGGCTCACCTACCAACAGCAAAGTAACGGGGATTTGCGAGGCCGGGGCTCGGGGCGGATGTATGCCCATGGACTGGCCGCCATTGTCCTTTGTGAAGCGTATGCCATGACCAACGATCCATGGTTGCGCTTGCCGGCACAGCGAGCAGTGGATTTCATTGTCGCCGCTCAGCATCCGGCAGGCGGGTGGCGTTACGAGCCTGGACAGGCGGGGGATACCAGCGTAGTGGGCTGGCAGCTAATGGCCCTACAAAGTGCCCGGATGCACTATCTCCTTTATGTCCCCGAGGAGACCCTCCGGCGGGCGAGTAGCTTCTTGGATTCTGTAAAGCACGATTATAACGGCGGGACTTATGGTTACTTGCCTGGTAGCCACGCTACCCCCGCCATGACGGCCCAGGCCCTGTTGTCTCGATTGTACCTGGGGTGGCCGACGACGCATCGGGGCGTTCGGGCAGGGGTTCAATGGCTCTTGAGCGAGCATCTACCGAATATAGACAACCCCAATATCTATTACTGGTATTACGGCACGCAGTTGATGCATCACGTGGGCGGGACCGCCTTTCGGCGTTGGAATTATGTGATGCGGCCCATTCTCTTGGAAATGCAACATCGGTCGGGGCCAGACGCGGGTAGTTGGCCTCCAACAGGGGCATGGGCTACCGAAGGTGGACGATTGTTCATGACGGCTTTGGCGGTTTGCACCTTGGAAGTGTATTATCGCCACATGCCTTTGAACAAGGAGGATGCGGTAAAGGTGGGGCAGCTTATCGAGGCATCTTCGGCCGACAAAAAAACACCCGGCTCTCCCTCCAACGAAGCCCCATCGGGCGGGGCGTAGTGCCCAGGCCATCGATCGAGCTATGCTTTTCACTCTCCGCACGGTTTTCTCATGAACCACAGGCGGGGTGTACCCACCCTACAGTGTCATCGACGCCACCTTCGGCGAAACTTGCGGTTTCATGGTCGCCAATTGCCGGAAGGGGCATTACCGAATCTCTATTTCGTGGAACTATCGCTTTGGCTGCGAAAAAACAAGACATGGAATCCGAATTTTTGATTAGGGAAATTTCTTCCGCCGAAATCGCAGCACATGCCGAATCACTTGTTGACCATGTTTAATGGTGATGATCACCGATGGTGAACATCCGTCAATGTACTGCCAATTTGCCCCACACGCCCGCCGAAAGCGGCAGGTTATCGGAAAAATAACCGACGGAGAAGATAAGCACGCCCCACCCTGCGGGAAAAGCGGTTCGTATAATCCGGACTGGGTACTGCATTAACTTGTTAGAGTCCTATCCCGCATGAAAGCGCGTAGAAAACCGAAAGATTGATCAGAAGTTCTTTTTCGACTGCTATCGATAGCAGGATCATAAAGAAACGTTTGTAGCATTCAAAATGTTACTGATGGTGACGGGGACGCGAGCAGATCGCCGTAACATATGCCACTCTGTTGAATGTTCTATTCTATCCTCTCTATCCTCTCGCATGCCGCGAATTGAAATCCGTCAAAAGGTCTGACCAAATTGGACCCGCTTTAACTTTTCTCCATCAACCCCGTAATTTAACTACTCATATCACTCGTCTTGTCTCAATTTCGGCTCCAAGGGATCGTGGTGAGCTTTTTTGGGCTCATCGTGGGTACGAACACCAAATTTACTTCCGCTTTCCTTCTCGAAGAGTAATTTCGTCGGTAAAAACGGCAGTTATTGCTGGATTTTCATGCCAAATTGTTACGCGAATTTGCGCCCTAAGCGAAAGAGTGTTCAGGCCTGCAATCAGTGCTTTTGACCAAAGGGAAATGCGCCAGATTGGACATGCTTTGACCCGGCGGCGAGCAGTCGGGGCGGTCCTAGCTTGCGTTAAGTGGGGAGCGGTTTAAAATGGTTTTTGATAAATGTACCAAGTTTTTTCGGAATGTTCAGGGCATGGGGTAGTTTTAAAGCATCGTGCGACTGTAGAAGTCATTGGCATGTTTCAGCCGATCATCTGATCCGTGGGGGCGCAAGTCGGGAAAGAAGCAAGATTTACTTTCACTCGAGCCGGTTCTCTGCTTGCTCAGGGCTAACCTCAAGCTAAAGGGGTTTTTGCTCAGTCTCACTTTCGTTCCAATCGGGCTTTCTTCTTGCGTTTTGCTTCGCTCGTTCGGAGGTCCTCGGTGATGACGAAAGGCGGCATGGCACCAACCGAATTACTCGGCCCCCTGCGCTCCTTGATTGATTGCCCACATTGCTGGTCGCGATTTTCGGTGGCGGATACTTTATGGATCGCCGAACACCCTGATCTGGTCGCGGACCCCTGCTTGGGCACAGATGCTTTAGAGCATGTCTTCAAATCGGGTTTTGGCTGCTGTTAGGCGGCGTGAGATGAGGCTGATCATACCATATAAATGGATCACCGCTGCCGTCGGTGTCCACCTCTTTGCCACGGATCGCCGGACCTGGTCCCGAAGGTGGTCATGCACCCGCTGCCATACCCCCTGTTTCCGCCACCGCCAGAAGACGGTGTATACCCTCTTCCACTTGGGAAAATCATGGGGCAACGCGCGCCACGGCAACCGGTTCGAACCACATACAAGATGGCGTTGAGGATCTCTCGCCGATCGATGGGCCTCCTGCCCCGCCCAGCAGGCTTGGGAATCCACCTCCGGAGGATTCGCCATTGCTCATCCGAAAGATCGCTGGGATAAGTGGTCCTCGACATTGGATACGGCTCCGCCTTCCATGACTGAGCACCTTACGAAGGCGGAGTCGTCCATTTTTCATCTTCCGGTCAATTTCAAGACAGGGTCTTAGGGGGCGGAGTCTACCGCGGGCCAAGCGGTCTTCGGAATTCCCAAGCCGGCAGGAGAGATAATCGGCCCCCTACCGTCTTATCGTTTCCTCCCCAAGAGAATCCCAGAGTGGATATCCCAAGCCACCAGCGTAAGCCGGTGGTGAACAACTCGACCCACCAGCGTGAGC
>OGCI01000047.1_pt1 | contig 137491 bp, 125 predicted proteins | sample 1570021 | NCBI WGS metagenome assembly OGCI01 (sample SAMN06264664, study PRJEB24512) | hot springs metagenome | isolation source: Hot spring water | place: South Africa: Tshipise | collected 2015-06-21 | reverse complement strand
TACATGCCCGATCGTCCCTATGTTCGCATGAGGCTTTACCCTCTCAAATTTCGCCTTCGCCATTCTTCCTCCTCCTTTTTCGCGGGCATCATTCGCCCCTCACCACCGCGATAATTCCCTCGGAAACTCCCTTCGGAACTTCGTCGTAATGCGAAAACTGCATCGTGTACGTGGCCCGGCCCTGCGTCCTCGAACGGAGACTCGTCGCGTACCCGAACATTTCCGCCAGCGGGGCCTGCGCCTTAATGACCTGGGCGTTTCCCCTCCGCTCAATGTTCTGCACCCTCCCCCGGCGAGCATTGAGGTCGCCGATCACATCGCCCAGATAGTCCTCCGGGGTGACGATCTCGATGTTCATGATGGGTTCGAGGAGGACCGGCCTCGCATTTTTCGCAGCTTCCTTGAACGCCATGGACCCTGCGATCTTGAACGCCATTTCTGAGGAATCGACTTCGTGGTACGAACCGTCGATGAGAACTGCCTTCACATCGACGACCGGGTAACCCGCGAGGATCCCTCGATCCGAGGCTTCCTTTATCCCCTTTTCGATCGCCGGTATGTACTCGCGCGGCACGACGCCGCCGACAATCCGGTTCTGGAATTCGAAGCCCTTGCCGGCCTCGAGCGGCTCGATCTCGATCACGACGTGGCCATATTGCCCGCGCCCACCGGTCTGCCTGATGAACTTCCCTTCCGCCTTTGCGCCGGCGCGTATCGTCTCCTTGTACGCGACCTGTGGCTTGCCGACGTTCGCCGAGACTTTAAACTCACGGAGCAGCCGATCGACGATAATTTCGAGGTGCAGTTCGCCCATGCCGGAAATGATCGTCTGGCCGGTTTCTTCATTGAACGACACCTTGAAAGACGGATCTTCCTGCGCGAGTTTCGCCAGCGACTGCGATAGCTTTTCCTGGTCCGCCTTTGTCTTTGGCTCTATCGCGACCGACATAACCGGCTCGGGAAACTCTATCGATTCGAGAATGATCGGGTTTTTTTCGTCGCAGAGCGTATCGCCCGTCAATGTCTGCTTGAGCCCGACCACCGCGACGATATCACCCGCAAAAACCTCTTTCACCTCTTCGCGTTTATTGGCGTGCATCTTGAGCAGCCGGCCGACTCGCTCCTTCAGGTCTTTCGTCGAATTGTAGACGTAGGATCCCGCCTGGAGCGACCCTGAATAGACACGTATGAAGGTAAGCTGGCCGACGAACGGGTCGGTCATAACTTTGAACGCGATTGCGGAAAACGGTTCGCTGTCTTCCGGGTGCCTCACGATGACGGAATCGCTCCCGAGTACCTTGCCGACGACCGGCGGTATGTCGAGAGGCGACGGCAGGAAATCGACGATCGCGTCGAGCAACAGTTGAATGCCCTTGTTTCTGAACGCCGAACCGCAAATCACCGGCGTGAGCTTCATCTCGAGCGTCCCTCTCCTGAGAGCACCCTTGATCTCGTCGACGGCGATGTCAGCCTTCTCGAGGTACTTCTCCATGATCGTGTCGTCGATGTCGGCCAGTGCTTCGAGCATCTTCTCGCGGTATTCGTAAGCCTTCGGGAGGAGATCCTCCGGGATATCCTCCTCGGTGTAATGTGCGCCCAGCGTCTCGTCGTCGAAATAGAGCGCTTTCATCCTCACCAGGTCGATCGGCCCCCGAAAGTCCTCCTCGCTCCCGATCGGAATCTGGATCGGAACAGGATTCGCATCAAGACGCTCGATCAGGCTGTTCACGCTCATAAAAAAATCTGCGCCCACGCGGTCCATTTTATTCATAAATGCAATACGGGGAACACCGTACTTGTTCGCCTGCCTCCAGACTGTTTCGGACTGGGGTTCGACGCCGGCGACCGCATCGAACACCGCGACTGCACCATCGAGCACTCGCAGAGAACGTTCGACTTCGATGGTAAAATCGACGTGGCCGGGTGTGTCTATGATGTTAATCCGATAATCTTTCCAGTGGCACGTCGTCGCGGCGGAGGTGATGGTGATACCTCTCTCCTGTTCCTGTACCATCCAGTCCATGACGGCAGTCCCTTCATCAACCTCGCCGATCTTGTACGTAACGCCTGTATAGTAAAGGATCCGTTCGGTGGTCGTGGTTTTCCCCGCATCGATATGCGCCATGATACCAATATTGCGTGTCTTGTGAAGCGGAAACCGTGACAAAATCCTTCCCCTCTCGTTCCCTTACCATCGATAATGGGCAAAAGCCTTGTTCGCTTCCGCCATTTTGTGCGTGTCTTCTTTTTTCTTGATCGAAGCACCGGTATTGTTGTACGCATCGAGTAATTCCGCTGCCAATCTCTCCCGCATCGTCTTCTCTCCGCGCGCCCTCGAATAAGTAATGAGCCACCGAAACGCGAGAGCCGTTCTCCGGTGCGGCCTGATCTCGACGGGCACCTGATACGTCGCGCCGCCCACCCTCCGCGGTTTCACTTCGAGGACCGGCTTCACGTTCTCGAGAGCCGTCTTGTATACCTTGAGCGGATCGGTTCCCGTCTTCTGCTTCAGAATCTCGAACGCGCCATAACAGATCCGTTCGGCCGTCGATTTCTTGCCGCTCTCCATGAGCGCATTGATGAATTTACTCACAATCTTGCTGTTGTATTTCGGATCGGGCAAAATTTCCCTTTTTTCGACCAGGCGTCTTCTTGGCATCGTCAGCCCTCTCTCTTGCCTTCTACTTCGGTCGCTTGGAGCCGTACTTCGATCGGCCCCGTCTCCTGTCGGCAACCCCCATCGCGTCGAGGGTACCCCTTATAATATGGTATCGGACGCCGGGGAGGTCTTTGACCCTCCCGCCCCGGATCATCACAATGGAATGCTCTTGAAGATTGTGTCCGACACCGGGGATGTACGCAGTCACTTCCATGCCGGTCATGAGTCTCACGCGGGCGACTTTCCTGAGGGCCGAATTCGGTTTCTTCGGCGTCGTTGTGTACACCCTCACGCAGACACCGCGCTTCTGCGGACTCCCTTTCAGTGCCGGGCTCTTCGTCTTCACACGAACGTTCTCCCGACCGTTCCTGACCAATTGTGCTATTGTGGGCACTGTACCTCCGAATCTTCGCTGCTCGACGTCGCTGGTCTCTACAGCAAGTGGAAATATTACCAGAGCATATTTTTTTTGTCAAGGCAAGTGCATCGGAAGCAAACGAACGGGCCGAGAGACCGGCGGAGGTCAGACCCCGCTGTGTTGCAACGACCTCCTCGCCCGAACACGCCGGACGCTCATCACCTCGCGAATGCGGGCTTCGATGTCTTCCGGAGTTACTATCGCGCCGCCCGGTCGGCCATAGAAAACGACCGGCGACTTTCCGTTCACCGCGAGACGGACATCCTCGACCATTTGCCCCGCGTTCATCTCGACGACGAGAAACCTCCTCTTCCTCCCGGCGAGCATGAAGAGTTCGTCCCGCGGGAAGGGGGAGAGCGTCACCGGCCTGAAGAGCCCCACCCTGCAGCCGGAACGTCTGAGGCGCATGACCGATGCGAGAGCGATGCGCGCGACGATGCCGAACGCGACGACGGTGCACTCCGCGTCATCGCTGAAATGGTGGACGAACCTCGCCTCTCTCCTTTCGATACGCGCATACTTCTTCTGAAGGAGGATGTTCCGCATCTCGAGTTCCCCGTCGCCCATGAAGAGGGATTTTATTACGCGCGGTTCCCTGTTCGCGCAGCCGTCGAGTTTCCAGTTCTTCTCCGGCAGATCGGGGTTTACATAGGCCGTCGGAGAAAACGGCTCCATCATCTGCCCGAGGATCCCGTCGCTGAGGATCATCACTGGATTCCGATACTCGTCCGCTTTGTCGAACGCCGTCATCGTCAAATCCCACGCCTCTTGGACGCTCGACGGCGCGTACACGATGAGGCGATAGTCCCCGTGTCCTCCCCCTTTGACGGACTGGAAATAATCACCCTGGCTACCAGAGATATTCCCGAGTCCCGGCCCGCCCCGCTGAACATTGACGATCACCGCGGGGAGTTCCGCGCCCGCGAGGTACGAGATCGTCTCCTGTTTGAGACTGATTCCCGGACTGCTCGAGGACGTCATGGCCCGAACGCCTGCAGCGGCAGCCCCGTATACCATATTTATCGCAGCAAGCTCGCTCTCCGCCTGGATAAAGGTACCACCGACCTCGGGCATCCTCCGGGACATATATTCCGGTATTTCATTTTGCGGGGTGATGGGGTACCCTGCATAAAACCGGCACTGCGCTTGCACGGCGGCTTCCGCAATCGCATCGTTTCCCCTCATGAGAATTTTCCTGCCCATACGCTCAAGATTATACCACACCATCCGGGATTCGCCTACCCAATCGAATCGTCTCAACGACTCTGCCACGCCCTGCGGTTTGACAAAGCATTTTCCTTTCTTTTAACATTTTGACTCTCGGGAGAAACGATGTATTTTCAGGATCTCATCATAAAACTTCAGCAATTCTGGTCGGAGAGGGGGTGCATCCTCCTTCAGCCCTACGACATGGAGGTCGGCGCGGGCACATTCCATCCCGCGACATTCTTCAGGGTCCTCGGGCCGGAGCCGTGGAAAGTTGCGTACGTCGAACCTTCCCGACGACCGACCGACGGCCGATACGGTGAGAACCCGAACAGACTCCAGCACTACTATCAGTATCAGGTCATCCTCAAGCCTTCCCCGCCTGACAGTCAGGAGGTCTATCTTGAATCGCTCTCCTATCTCGGCATAGACCCGAAGAAGCACGACATACGATTCGTCGAGGATGACTGGGAATCGCCGACGCTCGGCGCGTGGGGGCTTGGCTGGGAAGTCTGGCTCGACAGCATGGAAATTACGCAGTTCACCTACTTCCAGCAGGTGGGGGGTATCGACCTCAAGCCGATCTCTCTCGAACTCACGTACGGCCTCGAGAGAATCGCGATGTACCTTCAAGAAGTGGACAACGTCTTCAACCTGCAGTGGTGCAGAGGCATCACATACGGAGAAATTCACCACAGGAACGAAGTCGAGTTCTCGAAGTTCAACTTCGATTACGCTGATACCGAACTCCTGATGCGTCAGTTTGACGCATACGAGAAGGAATCCGTGCGCCTCAACAGGCTCGGCCTCGTGCTTCCGTCGTACGAATTCTGCCTGAAGTGCTCGCACACCTTCAACCTGCTCGACGCACGGGGTGCCATATCCGTTACAGAGAGGACGGCGTACATCGCACGCGTGCGGAACCTCGCGAGACTTTGTGCGAAAGCTTTTTACAAGCAGCGTGAAGAGATGAACTTTCCGCTTCTCGCTGCCCCCTTTCCTTGAGCAGCGCAACACGCACCGCGGCGATGCCTCGCGGTTCCTCCCTGACGAGACGCCGTCATGCGTGATCTCCTAGCGCTCGTCACGATACTGTTCTGGCTTGTCATTCCACTTTTCTGGATCCCGGTTCACTTCTTTTCGCTCTCCTACAAGCGGATCGGCCTGAAAGCGTACTTATTGCCGGTTCTCCTCTGGATGCCTCTTGTCCTCGTGGTCTATCACTACCGGCACCTCCTCCTCGACACGAAAATGGCCGTTCCCGTCGGAGGGGTCCTCGTTGGCTGGGCACTGCTCCTTGCAGGAACAGTTCTCCACGTGTGGACCGCGCGCCTCCTCGGCATCCCGGGGATTATCGGCGTCCCCGAGGTCTTAGACGCAGCTCAAAAAGAGCTGGTCACGAGCGGCCCGTTTTCTCGGGTCAGACACCCGACCTATCTCGCGCACACACTCCTCTTCTGCGGGGTCTTCCTCGTGACTGGGGTCGTTTCTGTCGGCGTCGCCGCCTTCGTCGATTTCGTGACCGTCAATCTCGTCATCATCCCCCTCGAAGAGAAAGAATTGTCGAAGCGCTTCGGCGAAGCGTACCGTGCATACAAAGAGAAGGTCCCGAACCGCCTTCTGCCTGGCGTGTTTTGACAAAAGACGAGCGGCGCGGCACGAGTGACTGTGGTATAATCTTTTTTACGAACTGGAGCTGCCCATGAACGTCATCGGCCTCGACGCTGGTTCGGTGAGCGTAAAGCTCGTCGTCCTGGATCAGCAGGGCAATAAACGATACCGTTGGTACGAGCGACATCGGGGACACCCGATCCCGACCGCGCTCAAACTCATCCGAAACATTCCGCACTCTTGCCTTGACTCGTCCCGTCCTCTCTCCCTCGCCGTCACGGGATCCGCGGGCCGGCTTATCGGTTCCATTTTGAAGATAGAACCGGTCAATGAGATCGTCGCGCAGGCGTTCTCGACGAGACTGCTCTTTCCCCACATCAAAACGATCATCGAGATGGGTGGCGAAGATTCCAAACTGATTCTCCTCGGCGATGACCGACGAGGGGTAAAGGACTTCTCGATGAATTCCGTGTGTGCCGCCGGCACGGGCTCGTTTCTCGACCAGCAGGCCGAGCGGCTGAGGCTTTCGATCGAGGAATTCAGCGCACTCGCCCTCGAATCGAAAACCCCGCCGAGGATCGCGGGGCGTTGCAGTGTATTCGCAAAGTCCGACATGATCCACCTCCAGCAGATCGCCACGCCCGTCCATGACATAGTCGCCGGTCTCTGTTTTGCGGTCGCGCGGAACTTCAAGGGATCCATAGCGAGAGGGCACAAGATCGTCGAGCCTGTCTCCTTCCAGGGCGGCGTCGCCGCAAATCAGGGTATGGTCAGGGCATTTAAGGCAGTATTCGGCATCGCCGATCTCCATGTGCCAGACGATTACGCGCTTATGGGCGCTCTCGGAGCGGCATTGAAAAATCTTCACGAAGGGCACGTGCAACCGTTCGACCTGTCCCTCCTCGAGGAATTCCTCTCATCGTACCGACCCCTGGACGAGGGATATCCACCTCTGGGCGACGGGAAAGACGCATTGAGCATCGTAACCATACGCGATGAGGACGTGGCCTTGAGACGTCATGCCTCTTCGTCTGAAAAAACGAAGGCTTTTCTCGGCATCGATGTCGGTTCGATCAGCACGAACCTCGCGGTCATCGATTCGGAGGGAAGACTCCTGGCAAAAAGATACCTCATGACAGCCGGGAGACCGATCGAAGCTGTCTGCCAGGGCCTTGCCGAAATCGGGGAAGAAGTCGGTGACAAGGTGGAAATCGTAGGGGTGGGCACGACCGGTTCGGGTCGTTACATGATCGCCGACTTCGTCGGGGCGGACATCGTGAAAAACGAGATCACCGCCCAGGCGACCGCTGCCGCATTCATCGACAGACACGTCGACACGATATTCGAAATCGGCGGTCAGGATTCCAAATTCATTTCGCTCAAAGACGGTGTCATCGTCGATTTCGAGATGAACAAGGCGTGCGCCGCGGGAACGGGTTCTTTCCTCGAGGAACAGGCCGAAAAACTGAACATCTCGATCAAGGGCGAGTTCGAGGAACAGGCTCTCTCTGCGCCCGCTCCGTGCAGGCTCGGGGAACGGTGCACGGTCTTCATGGAAAATTCCCTCATGGCGAACCTCCAGAAGGGCGCCGACAGAAAAGACCTCCTCGCCGGCTTGGCATACTCCATCGTGCAAAATTATATCAATCGGGTCGTCGCGGGAAAACGCATCGGGGATCGCATCTTCTTCCAGGGAGGGGTCGCTTTCAACAAATCGGTTGTCTCGGCGTTCGAAAAATACCTGAATAAAAAGGTCGTCGTGCCGCCGCACCACGATGTCACGGGTGCAATCGGTATGGCGCTCATCGCAAAACAGCACCGCGCAACAGACACCTCCCCTTCGACCTTTAAGGGCTTCGAACTCTCGAAGCGCGGTTACGAAATTACCTCGTTCTCCTGCAATGGGTGTCCGAACGTGTGCGAGATAAACAGGGTAAAGATCGCCGGCGAAGAAGGCTACCTCTTCTATGGAGGGCGTTGCGAAAAATACGATATCCGGAAGAAACCGCCGAGCACGATGCCCGACCTTTTCGCTTTCCGGGAAGAAATGCTTTGGAAAGAACACGAAACACGCAAGGAGCGCGCGGGTCAAGAAGACGGCCGGACCCGCCTGAAGATCGGTATTCCGTACGTCTTCCTCTTCCTCGATTACCTCCCCTACTGGTCGACACTCCTTTGGGAACTCGGGTGCGAAGTGGAAATTTCATCCAAAACGAACAAACAGATCGTCAATGCGGGCCTCGAGCAGGTTCTCTCCGAGGCTTGCTTCCCCGTAAAGGTTGCCCACGGCCACATCGCCTGTCTCGTCGAAAAGAATGTCGACGCTATTTTCCTCCCGAGCTTCATCAATCTCAGCGGCGCCGGAGACGAATACGAGCGATCGGTCGTCTGTCCTCACACACAGACAATACCGTACGTATCCCGCGTTGCGTTCAGAGACATTCGGCTCATCGCCCCGATCGTCGACCTTCGGCGGGGCAGAAAATTTCTCGCGAGAGAACTCTCGAGGGTTTTCAAACCGTTTGGCATCGATGTGAGCCGGATCCCCGCAGCTATTGATGCTGCAGAGGGCGCACAGACCGCCTTCTTCCGGGCGATCAAGGACAAGGGCGCGGAAATCCTCTCCCTCCATCGCGACCTCGCCATCGCGATCATCGGCCGAGCCTACAATGCGCTCGATCGCGGCGTGAATCTCGATATCCCGAAAAAACTCGCCGATCTCGGCGTCTTGGCGGTTCCATTCGATTTCCTCCCGTTCGACAGCGAATCGATTCGCGCGGAGTGGCCGAACATGTACTGGAAGTGCGGCCAGAAGATTCTGAAGGCTGGGCGCTATGTGAGGAAGACGCAGAACCTCTACCCGATTTTCATCGGCAACTTTCTCTGCGGCCCGGATTCGTTCATCCTGAAATACTTCCAGCAGGAAATGGGCAGCAGACCATTCCTCCACATCGAAATCGACGAACACAGTGCGGACGCCGGTGCAATCACGCGATGCGAGGCGTTTCTGGATAGCATACGACACCGGTCGGTGTGGACGCCCCGATCTTCGGATGAGGTATCCGCTGCGACCGCAAAACGCGCGGCGTCCCCCGGCCTTGACCGTTTAGACAAGGTCATCTATCTGCCGCGCATGTCCGTTCATGCCTTCGGCATTGCTGCCGCCTTCGAGCGTTGCGGCGTGGGCGCAGAGGTGCTTCCCGAGTCGGATAAAACAGCGCTCGACCTCGGAAAGAAATTCGTGTCGGGAAAGGAATGCTACCCCTGCGTCGTGACGACGGGGGATATGGTCAAAAAGGTCCTCGCGCCCGATTTCGTGCCCGAGAAGAGCGCTTTCTTCATGCCGTCCGGCACGGGCCCCTGCAGGTTCGGGCAGTACAATGTCTTCCATCGGATGGTCCTCGAACGCCTGGGACTCCCGAATGTGCCGATCTTCGCACCGAATCAGGATACGTCATTCTATAAGGATCTCGGCATTATCGGGGATGACTTCGTGACCCAGTCCTGGAAAGGCATCATTGCTTACGAACTCCTGGTGAAATCCCTCCACGAGACCCGTCCCTATGAGCGAACGAAGGGCACGGCGGAGGCCCTCTTCGAGGTGTACGTGCGCCGGCTCTACGATGCCCTCAGGAGCAGGAACGGAAAGAATGTCGAAGCTGTTCTGAAGAATATGCGGGAAGACTTCGAGCACCTTCCCAGAATCAGCGAAAAGAAACCCCTCATCGGGATAATCGGTGAAATTTTTGTCCGCTCCCACAGATTTTCCAATGAAGACCTCGTGAGAAAAATCGAGGATTTGGGGGGTGAGGTTTGGCTCGCACCTGTCGAAGAGTGGGTATACTACGTCAACTTGGTCGGCCTCAAAAAAGCGATGCTGAAGAGAGAGAAGTCGGCGATCATCTCCTTCATCGTCAAGAGATTCTTCCAAAAGAGGATCGAACACAAATACGGGCGGCTTTTCAAGGGGTTCCTGAAGACCCTTCACGAACCGGAAACGAGGGACATATTGAACAAAGCGGCACCCTACGTCCACAGTTCATTCGAAGGCGAGACCGTCCTCAGCATCGGAAAGTGCGTCGACCTGATCGAGAGGGGTGCATCCGGCATCGTCAATGCGATGCCATTCGGGTGCATGCCCGGTACTATCGTCACGGCCCTCCTGAGGGGCGTGTCAAGAGATTACGGCATTCCCTGCATCAGTATCCCTTACGATGGAACGGAGTCGGCAACAGTCGAAACACAGCTCGAAGCGTTCATGGATCAAGCGAAAGAGCGCCACAAAACGGCACGCGAGAAGCCCTGAGCAGGGCAAATAGAAAAAATTTTTTTCTATCTTGTATACTGTACTGTCGGCTGTGGATTGCTTATAAGAGGGAGGTGGATGCGTGGGGAACGTCAAGAAGTGGCGCAAGAAAAAAATGAGCAAACACAAACATGATAAGCTCAGGAAAAAAACCAAGTTTCAGAGGAGAAAGAGCAAGTAAGGCTCTTTTGCTCTTCAGACATAGAGGTATAGCGACGGTGCCATTCACCCCCTCACGGGGGTGAATGCATTTTTGCCCGGCAGCGAAGAGAACACGTGCCCATCGCGGAGAGGGGCAGCACACAAAACGAGAACAGCGCATATTGACCATACATCGGACCTTTGGAGTCTTTTGAACAATGTTCACACCATTCCTCACGACAGGCATCGGCAGTCTGCCGCATACTGACCCAGCCGAAGCGTGCAGATTGGTGCTGAACACTGTTGATATCCCATTTTGGCCACAGCTTCCTCGACTGTCGTTCCGCGAATTCATGATCCCCCAGTATTCCGAGGGCATGCCAAGCGTGGAGATCGACGAAGAGAGAGAGGCTTTCTGGGTCGTGGGAGACGAGGAAGAACTCCAGCGATTTTACGCCATCTATTCGGATGACCTCGCGCTCCCCATATCCGAGCGTTACGCGCGCGGGCTCTATGCATTTCTGCAGGCAACGAACGGCAGACACTTCCCGTACGTTAAAGGACACGTGACCGGACCCCTCACGTTTACGCTCGGCGTGAAGGACAACCGGGGACGACCGATATATTTCAATGAAGAACTCCGTGAAGTAGCGCTCTTCGTGCTCCAGGCAAAAACCCGTTGGCAGATCGAACTCCTGAGGCGCATCGCAGAGCGCGTCATCATTTTTGTCGACGAACCTGTTCTTTCCGCTCTCGGTACGTCGGCGTACCTTGGCGTAGCGCCTGCGGAGGCATTCCGGCTCCTGCAGGCGACGGTCGGCACGATCAGAGACGCCGGTGCGCTCGCCGGGCTCCATTGCTGCGGGAAGGCGGACTGGCCTCTCGTCATCGAGAGCCAGGCGAGCATTATCAGTTTCGACGCATACGATTATCTCGAAACGCTCGCACTCTATCCCGATGAATTCACGCGATTCCTTGAAAAGAAGGGCTGGTTGGCGTGGGGGATCGTCCCGACCACGGATGCGATAGCACACGAGGATACCTTTTCTCTCAGGGAGCGCTTCGAGCGCGGTATCCGCTTTCTTTCGACCTCGCTCCCTCGGGATCTCCTCCTCTCGCAGGTCATCCTCACCCCTTCCTGCGGCACCGGCTCGAGAACCATCGGGGAGACCGAAATGATATTCCGTACCCTTGCCGAATTGAGCGCCGCGTTGAAGGCAGGTGCCCGATGAAGGGCGCGTTCATCTCGTTCGAGGGCATCGAAGGATCCGGCAAATCGACCCAGGCAAAGCTCCTGTATTCCTATTTGGAGGGGAGAGGACACGAGGTCGTCTTGACGGAAGAGCCGGGGGGCACCGTTATCGGCAAAGAGATCCGGGAGGTTCTGCTCGCGGTCGAGCACCGGAACATGTCACCCCTGACCGAACTCCTCCTCTACATGGCATCCCGCGCGCAGCATGTGCAGGAAGTGATCCTGCCGGCACTCGATCGGGGTGCGATCGTCATCACCGACCGGTTTGCCGATTCGACGATCGCATATCAAGGATATGGCCGGGGAATCGATTTCGGGATCATCGATACGCTCGACGCCGTCGCGACCGGAAGGCTGCGGCCAGACCTCACGATTCTGTTGGACATCGATATCGGGACAGGGCTCCAGAGGAATAAGGACGTGAGGAAGGTGGATCGGCTCGAGTTGGAAGATATCTCTTTTCATGAACGCGTCAGGGACGGATACCATGCGATCGCGTCGCGGGAGCCGTCCCGCGTTCGGACCCTTTCCGTACGCAACGGAATCGAGGAGACGCACCGCGCTATTGTCGAGATAGTGCGCACGAGGCTCGGACTCTCATGAGTTTCCGGGATATCGTCGGCCAGGATCGGGCAGTACGAATTCTCCAAAGAACCATCCGGCGCGGCCGCGTGCCCTCGTCGTACCTCTTCGCGGGAGAATCCGGTATCGGCAAGAAATTGACCGCGCTGACCCTCGCGAAAACCCTGAACTGCATGGGCGAATGGGATGAGCGTCAGGGGGTCTCCCCGATCGACAGTTGCGATACATGCCCGTCGTGCCGCAAAATCGACAGAGACATCCACCCCGATGTTCAGGTAGTATCGCCGGATAACGGCCAGATCAGGGTCGAGGAAATTCGTGCGGTCGAGGACCTCCTGTCGCTCAAAGCGTTCGAGGGGCGGGTGAAGACGGTCATCGTGGATTCCGCGGAGACCATGAATCCGTTCGCCGCTAACGCATTTCTCAAAACGCTCGAAGAACCGCCTCCCCAGAGCCTCATCGTATTGGTCGCATCGAACCCGGAACGTCTGCCCGACACGATACGGTCGCGTTGTTCGCGGATCAACTTTGTCCCCCTTTCCCTCGCCGCGTGCAGAGATGTCATACAGCGGGAATGGGAACGGGAGAAGGTCGGACAGAAGAGCCTTCGCCGCGAAACGAAACGGGCACCGATCAGCCCGTCGGCACTCGATCTCTCTGCCAGGCTCGCAATGGGGAGACCCGGGACCGTCGCGGGAGAGGATTCCATGGAGCAACGTGCTCGATTTCTGTCGCTCCTGAAAGAAGTGGGAACACTGGGGCTGGACGGCTGGTCATCCCGCGAGGAGATGGAGAAGTGGTTCGATTTTCTCCTCTCCGTCCTCAGGGACGTTGCAATCATGAAGATAACCGGCAGGAGCGAGCATCTCATGAACGCCGATCTCGAGGATGAGATCTCCGCTGCGAGCATGGCCATCGATCTCCGGGTTATAATAGAACGATATCGTCAGATAGTCGATCTCAGAGGACGTCTCCATTTCAACCTCAACAAATCGCTCACGTGGAACTACACGGGCGTTCTGTTGGGGGAAACGACAGGTACTTTGCATGGCTGACATTGTGGGTGTTCGCTTTAAACCCTGCGGAAGAATATACGATTTCGAAGCCGACGGTTTCGAGGTCCGGAAGGGAGACCTCGTCGTCGTCGAATCGGATCTCGGCATCAGCATCGGGAGCATCGTCATGGAACGGCGAACGGTCGACGATCCGGATCGGAAATTCAAAAAAATCATCCGTAAAGCGACCGAGGAAGACCTCCTGCAACGCGAGGAGAACAAGGCTCTCGAAGCGGAGGCGAAACATTTCTGCCTCGAGAGGATTATGGCGAGAGGTCTTCCGATGAAGCTCATCGCCACGGAGGCGACCCTCGACAAGAAGCGGATCATCTTTTACTTCACTGCCGAAAAACGGATCGACTTCAGGGAACTCGTGAAGGACCTCGCATCACGGTTCAAAACGAGGATCGAGATGAGGCAGATCGGCGTCAGGGACAGCGCGCGGATGGTCGGCAGCCTCGGTATCTGCGGTCGGGAACTCTGCTGCACGAAGTTTCTCACCGCGTTCGAGCCGATCTCGATCAAGATGGCAAAAAAACAGGAACTCGTCCTCAATACGAGCAAACTGTCCGGCTCGTGCGGACGCCTCATGTGTTGCCTCGGCTACGAGTATTCGGAGATGCCTCTCGTCGAAGAACCGACAGACACGGAGGCAGTGTCGATCTCCGAGGACGCGGAAGCGGGCGAGGTCGTCGTCGCGTCGAGCGATATCCTCTCAGAGACGGCGGGGGCGGTGGTTCACGATCTGCGCGGTGAACCCCCCCATGGCGAGATCTCGGGCCAAGCGCCCCCCGAGGCGACGCGCGAGAAGAGAAGCAAGCGGAGGAAGTGGTATCTGAAGAGACGAAAGAAGAAGCCGCAGAACAGATGAGAGATACGTTTTTCGTCACGACCCCTATATATTACGTTAACGATGTCCCCCACATCGGGCATGCGTACACCACCATCGCCGCGGACATTCTCGCGCGGTACAACCGGCTCAAAGGCAAAAAGGTCTTCTTCCTGACCGGAACGGATGAACACGGGCAGAAAGTCGCCAAGGCGGCGCAGGAAAAAGGCATGACGCCGAAAGCCCACGCGGATGCGATGGTCGAAAATTACCGGAAAATGTGGGAAACACTGTTCATCCGACCTGACGCTTTCATCCGGACGACGGATCGTGAGCACATCGAAATCGTCCAGGCGATGCTGCAGAACCTCTTCGACAGAGGGGAGATAATAAAGAGGCTGTATGCCGGGTGGTACTGCGTGCACGATGAGCGTTTCTGGACCGAAAAGGAGGTCGAGAACGGGCGGTGTCCGGATTGCAAGCGTCCCGTCGAACACATTTCGGAGGAGAACTATTTTTTCCTCATGTCGCGCTATCAGGAGCGTATCGTCAAACACATAGAGGCGAACCCTTCCTTCATTCTGCCGGAGACGCGGCGAAATGAAGTCCTCGGTTTCCTGAAAAACAATCAGCTCGGGGATTTGTGCATCTCCCGGCCAAGACAGCGGCTCTCGTGGGGAATTCCGCTCCCGTTCGATCAGAATTTTGTCACCTACGTATGGTTCGACGCGCTCCTGAACTATTACTCCGCAACGCAATACCTCGCCCCCTCCCTTGAGAGGCTGTCCGATACGCAGCGTGGTGGCGCGGAAGCGGCGTCCGGTGCCCCCGCCCCGCACCTCAACGATTGGTGGCCGCCCGATCATCACCTCATCGGCAAGGACATTCTGACCACTCACGCCATCTACTGGTCGGCGATGTTGATGGCCCTTGAAATGCCTCTGCCGAACAATATCTTCGCTCATGGCTGGTGGACCGTGGAGGGGAGAAAGATGTCCAAGTCATTCGGCAATGTGGTCGATCCCGGCAACATTGCCGAGACGTTCGGTGCGGATGCCTTCAGGTATTTTCTCTTCCGTGAGGTCCCCTTCGGCCTCGATGGAGATTTTTCGGAGCAGGCTCTGATCAAGCGGTTCAACACGGATCTCGCAAATGACCTCGGTAACCTGTTGAGCCGAACCATCACGATGATCGAGAAGTATTTCGGCGGGACGATCCCGGACGCCTCAGGAGACGTACCTGCGAACGATTTGCCGGGCACACGCGCTTTGCGGGACAAAGCCGAGTCCATCTATCCGCTCTTCGATCGCGCGCTTGGCACCCTCTCCTTCGGGAATGCGATCGACAGCGTATGGGATGTCATCGACGACGCGAACAAACTCATCGAAGACGAGGCTCCATGGAACCTCTGGAAGCAGCGTGAGATGGCGAGACTCTCGAAGGTGCTTTACAGCCTCGCAGAGGTTTTGCGCATCTCCGCCCTCTTCCTCTATCCGTTCATGCCGACTACCGCCGGGAGGATGTGGGGTCAATTGGGCGTGTCGGGAGACCTGTCCACGGCGAACCTGCAGCGGGAAATAGTCTGGGGAGGACTCCGTCCCGGGACGACGGTGTCGAAAGGACCCGCGCTTTTTCCGAGAATAAGCGGCGAAAAGAAAAGCGCCAAGGACCCGCTTTCTTGACTATCCGAAAACGCGTCGGATAATATTAAGGGTTTCCGGAAACCGGGCACCACTATGACCATTGCAATCGGCTGCGATCACGCGGGCATTGAACTCAAAAGAGAAATAGTATCCCTCTTGCAGGAACTCCGCATCGAGTGCCTTGATTACGGAACGGATACGCCCCAGTCAGTCGATTATCCGGACTTTGGGGAAAAGGTCTCCAAAGATGTGTCCTCGGGAAAGGTCGAAAGAGGCATCCTCATCTGCGGAACGGGAATCGGGATGTCCATCGTCGCAAACAAATTCCCGGGTGTGAGAGCATCCCTGTGCAACGAACTGTTTACCGCAAAAATGAGCAGGCTCCACAATGATGCGAACATACTCGTTTTGGGGGGAAGGATTGTCGGAAGGGATTTGGCAAAGGAGATCGTGAGGATCTGGGTCAGCACGCCCTTCGAAGGCGAGCGCCACGCCAAGAGACTTCAAAAGATAACGTTCATCGAAAGGCGCATCCGCGACAATGGAGTTTGAGAACCTGAGAGAGACAGATCCGGACGTATTCGCTGCGGTTCAGAAGGAAATAGAGCGCGAGAGAAGTCACATCGTTCTCATCGCGTCAGAAAATTATGCGAGCCCCGCCGTCCTCGAAGTCCAGGGATCGGTCTTTACGAACAAGTACGCAGAGGGATACCCCGGCAGACGATACTACGGTGGGTGCGAGCACGCGGACACCGTCGAGAGCCTCGCCATAGAACGCGCGAAAAAGCTTTTCGGAGCGGAACACGCGAACGTCCAGCCGCATTCAGGATCGCAGGCTAACATGGCGGTTTTTTTCGCCGTCCTGAAGCCCGGTGACACCATACTCAGCATGAGCCTCGGCCACGGCGGGCACCTGTCGCACGGTGCGTCCGTCAATTTCTCGGGCACGCTGTACAAGTCGGTTACTTACGGGGTCGACAGAAATTCGGGGTTCATCGATTATGAGGAAGTGCGCCGGCTCGCTCTCGAACACAGACCACGCATGATTATCGTCGGCGCGAGTGCATATTCGCGCAGCATAGACTTCAGCATCTTCTCCGATATCGCGAAGGAGGTGGGTGCCTACCTCATGGCCGATATCGCCCATATCGCGGGACTCGTTGCGGCAGGGCTCCATCCGTCCCCGATCCCTTTCGCCGATTTTGTGACGTCCACAACCCATAAGACGTTACGGGGGCCGCGAGGCGGTCTTATTCTGTGCAAGGCGGCCTACGCCCGCATGATCGATAAAACGATCTTCCCCGGCATCCAGGGTGGACCGTTGGTCCACGTCATCGCGGCGAAGGCAGTCGCCTTTCAGGAAGCTCTGGCGCCGTCGTTCAGGGATTACCAGCGGGCGGTCATCAGGAACGCACAGACGTTAGCGGAAGAGTTGCTCAGGAAAGGCTTTCGGATTATTTCGGGTGGAACGGACAACCACATGATGCTCGTCGACCTCACGAACATGGACATTACGGGAAAAGATGCCGAGGAAGCGCTCGGGAGCGCGAGGATCACCGTCAACAAGAACGTCATCCCCTACGACGAGCGGCCGCCCTCCATCACGAGCGGTATTCGACTCGGCACGCCCTGTGTGACGACGAGGGGCATGGCAGAGAGAGAAATGGTCGAAATAGCGGAGATCATCGCGTCGGTCATAGCCAATAGAGGCGACAGCAAAGCCATCGAGATGCTCTCGCACAGGGTTCAGGCACTCTCTAACCAATTCCCGATTTACTAAAAGAATAAACCCTTACTCTCAATCCGAAAAAACATTGAATACCAACAGGTTGCTGAAAACGTCGAAGAAGCACAAAAAACGTCATTCTGCGCTCTTCGCCATCAGTCACTCCGAGCGAAAACTTTTTATCAAAGGATCCGCCCAAGGCAGAAAGAGTCTTGCTGTTCAGCTTGGGACGGGCTCCGTGAGGAATCTCGCGGTGCCTGGCTTTGGAGACTCTTCGCTATGCTCAGGCTGAAACTTCATCGGACTTTTTCAGCGACCAGCCGATACTATACGGAATATCGTGACAGATTGTTGGGATTTCGATAGTAGGATTTCGGATTTTTCCCTATGAAGTGTCCATTCTGCGGAAATCTGGAAGACAAAGTCATCGATTCCCGGACGAGCAGGGAAGGGAACGCGATACGCCGCAGGCGGGAATGCCTCAAGTGCGCAAAGCGCTTTACGTCCTATGAGCGTGTCGAGGACATCGTTCCGCTCGTCGTAAAAAAGGACGGCCGGAGGGAACCATACGAACGTGAAAAGATCATTACCGGACTGAAGAAGGCGTGCGAAAAGAGGCCAATCGGCGTAGAGACTCTCGAGGGGATTACGGACTCGATCGAAAAAAAATTGCTCGGGCTCGGCGTCAAGGAAGTCCCGAGCAGTTGGATCGGCGAAGAGGTGATGTCATCTTTGAGAGAACTCGATAAGGTCGCCTATGTTCGGTTCGCTTCGGTATACCGTCAATTCAAAGATATCAACGAACTGATGAATGAAGTAAAGACGCTCTTCGAGCACACGTAGCACATGCGGAATTCCGTCTGATCGATTTTTGCATCCCCTCCCCTAACGACATTCTCAAGACTTCTCGCTCATGAGAGCCTTGCCGTGACTCTCGGATAGTCCCATCGTGCGCCCGAACATGTGACAAAGGCGGACGCAATAGTGGGCAGAACCGCGTTGACCGGGCAGCCACCCGTATAACAATTCCAACATGCGGGGGCAAATGGGCCGAATCTTAATCAGCGTAAAGGCTTGATATTAAATGGAGCCGGTGGTCGGAGTCGAACCGACGACCTGCTGATTACGAATCAGCTGCTCTGCCTCTGAGCTACACCGGCGGATGATCCGCTTCTGGCGTTGGCAACGGCGCACTCACTGCTCAAAGCCTATTAGAAAGATCTCTTTCGTGTAGAATTCTAATTCATTTTTTAACGGTCTTTCAAGTCAAATGGCGGAGAGGGTAACAGTATGGCGTGCGAATTCTTTAATAATAAATTGAAATAGAAAGGCCGCCCTATGAAGGCGGCCTTTCGTCGCGATTTGACATCAGGTCACATATGCATAGATGCGTCGGCGTATGCATTCCTCACCATATGCTCTCACCTTCAGAACTGCGCGTAAACCCCTAAATACCACACTATCGTATTGTCTTCCCACTTCTTATCTCTGAAATATGCCTTCAAGGCATCGCTGGCTTTCACATAGTCAGTGCCTACGCCAATTCTCGTCGCATTGTTGAACCAGTAGGATAGACAGGCGCCATACCGTTGGTAAACAAGGTCTTTTTTGAGTTCTCCAGCGCCATTTTTGTATTCTCCGTCAACGTTGACATACTCATATCGCACACCTATCCCGGGTAACCCCATCCAAATCTTCTCCCCGTAAATAAGATGGGCGTCTGCGTAACCGGTCCAGGCACCACCCTTCTTATAACCATCGTTAGTCTGGTAAAAATGGGTGTCGTCGAAATTCATGTAGCCTACCTCTAATCCAGTAACGTATTTCCCTAATTTTTTCTCGAACGAAAAGTCGGCAGCCCACGCGTCTCTGGTGAGGGAAGAATCACCGTATTTCGCTGCATCGGCGCCGTTTAAATGCTTTTCGTGATGATATCCGATTCCGAAGGTCATGGTATCCAACTCGCCGAGATACGTTTGTCTCACCCTCAGAGAAGGATCGAACACGGTTCCCTCAGATTTGAAACCGAACATGGTAGGCGTGAATTCTATCCTCGCATCATATTCGATACCCCTCTTGTCCTTGACGGATTGCCCGGATACAATGTCTGCGTCCACGAATCCTTCGTCCAAATCCCACACCTTATTGGAATTCGACCTGTCTTCGTTCGCCGCGGCCACATAATATTTGAACATACCATCTTTTATGGAACCCGCAACGACCGTTTCGAAATCGTTTCTCTTGAATGCTTGTGACGATCTATAACCTCCCGCAAAGGGATCAACAGCTTTTGTCGCATCTTTAAACTGACTGGGAAGAAAATAATTCCCATCGCTCGACATAACAGGACTTTGATGACGGGCGACAAACTGGTGCCTGCTGAACGGTACCCTTGTTTGTCCTATTTTCACTACCAGTTCAGGTAGAAAAGTGAATTGAACAGCCCCTTCCCACAGTTTAGCGGCGTAATCCTCACTTTCGTTGGCATCGATCATCCCGTAAAATTGGATTAGTTTGCCAAGCTCACCTTTGGCAGCCACTCTGAATTTATAAATCTCGAAGTAGTTATCCCTGTAATGGCGCTCCTTATCTTCGTCTCTGTTGAGATAGAACGTTCGTATCTGCGCGTAGAGATCCACTTTCGGCAGCTTCTTCTCCACTTTTTCGGCCTTCCTATCGATCTCGGTAATCTTCTTTTCCGTTTCGAGGGCCTTAGTCGACGTTTCCTGCTGCTTCTTCTCCAGTTCTTCCAGCCTTTTCATCAGCTTCTGTATCTCGCTCTGGAGCTGCTGAATCTCGGGGTCTGCTGCCATAGCAGGCAAGCCCCATGCACAAGAAAGGAAAACAAAAACCAACAGACAAATCCCTACCCTTTTCATACGTACCCTCCTTTGGTTTAGTAAATTGGACTTCGTTACAATTTAGCAAACCGCTACCCACTTTGTCAGCTTCTTCACGCTACAGCAAGAGCGACAGCATCGCATAGGGGGAAAATCGTCTTCCTTATATGCTTATTATTTCATGTCTTTATAATCTTTATAGAAGAGCAACGATTGTGCCATGGTGCAACGTGTTATTTTGCGAAAACATTTTTTGATACCACACTGAAACTGTGCAATTAGTTTATGCAAAACTTCTAATAATTACTGAAATATCAAAGCGTCCTTTTCATGCATCATAGGGTTGCAGAGAAATGATATATTGCTTCTCAATAGCCGATGGGGATATCGGCATCATGCGCGGGGGAGAATACCTCCTCTCCCGGGACGTGAGCAACAGGAGTAGAAACCGGCGCAGAGCGCGCGAAACCTATAAAGATGCCTTCGTAGAGAATCCCGATATCCCCAACGTAGCGACGCGAAGGCAACACGTCGAGGTATGTCTTGCCGATTCTTTCATATATGGCGATATCTCGGAAGGATTGCGCTTCCCTCGCATCGAAATCGATGTCGGTGATATCGTAAAGCCTGAGCGTGAGAGCGCCCTTAAAGATCTTCAACGTTTCCCGGCGGACCTCCCAGAAGGCAAAGATCCGAAAGGGATTGACCGGCAACAACGTGATCGAATTCTCGCCGTATTCGGGTGAGAGCATCTCAATGTGAGCGTGGCGAGGCGGAGCCGTTATGGTCTCTTCGACGAGCGCAACCCCCTTGCTTTCCGGTTCTTCCGGCACGATCTCCGCACTCAGCTCAAGCGGCTCCTCAGGCGTCTGCTCAACCCTCGGCCGAACACGTTCTTCTTCGCCTTCACGTGTTGGTCTTTTTGTCCGACGTTTCGCGCTTACTGCTCTCTTTTTTCGGGTTGCCTCGCGTTTTTTTTCGCCGGCCACTTTCTTCTTCCCCGGTCGGCGACTTTCTTTTTCCGCGGCCGGCATCGACTTTTTTGCGGCTGGCACTTTTTCCCGTCTCTTCGCTGAACGCTCTCGTTTCGGCTCTTTTGCAACCCTTCCCGGCGACTTCGTCTCCCTCTTTCCTCCGATTGACGCGAGCTTTTCGGTCGCCGCACTTCGTCGTGGAGACTTCGCGATTTTTTTGGCTTTTTGTAAAACCTCAGTCTCTTCGATTTTTTTAACGGATGCTTTCGCCGATGTTCTCTTCGACGGCTTTTTCGACGGCGCACGTGCGGGGGGCGACGTCCTTGCGGTCGTGGGTTTCATTCCCTTCCCGGATCCTTTCCCCCGTGTGTGTTCCTCCCGTTTGGGCGCAGCGCGCCGCGACTCTCGAGCACGGGACTTCGCTGTCGGAGCGGTTTTGGTACTCTTTTTAGACGGTGCTCGCAAGGATGTGACGGTGGGGTCCCCGGATCTCTTCTTCGTTGCCCGTTTTTCGGCTACGGGAGAAACATTCTGCGCACCTGACGTCTTTTTCATGCCCCCTCCTGCGCCATATAATACCAAAACGGACAACCGGGCGAAAAGTATCTCTATGCCGACGGTGTTCCGTCAGTGCGCCTCCGCCCATGTCGTGCCGGAATAGATTTCGACTTTGAGCGGGACTGACAGGGAGGCGGCGCCTTCCATGTTCTCGCGGACGATCGTCCGCAGCAGGTCGCATTCATCGAGCGGCGCTTCGAAGAGAAGTTCATCGTGCACCTGCAGGATCATCTTCGCGCTCAGCTTCCTGTCCCGCAGGCTTTTCCAGATGTTGATCATCGCTACCTTGATGATATCGGCCGCCGATCCCTGAATCGGCGAGTTTACGGCGAGCCTTTCGCCCTGTTGCCGCACCGGCAGATTCTTGCTCTGAATCTCCGGGATGGCGCGCTTCCTCCCAAAGAGCGTCATTACGTATCCATTCTGTCGTGCTTCCTCGATACACCGATCGATATATTTTTTTACCCCCGGGTGCCGTTGGAAGTAACGGTCTATGTATTTTTTCGCATCGTTTCCGGTTATGCTCAGCGTTTCGGAGAGTCCGAAGGGTGAAATACCGTAGATAATCCCGAAGTTCACCGTCTTGGCGATGCGACGGTTGTCTTCCGTCACCTTATCGATCGGGATGCCGAACAGTTCGGCAGCGGTTCTCGCGTGGATATCGAGGTTGTCATTAAACGCATCGACGAGCCCCTCGTCACCGCTCAGGTGGGCGAGTATTCTCAGCTCAACCTGCGAATAGTCTGCCGAGAGCAGGATCCGCCCGTCATCTGCGACGAACGCTTCCCGTATCCGCCTCCCCCAATCCCCCCTGATCGGCACGTTCTGCAGGTTCGGTTCGCTGCTGCTCAGCCGTCCCGTCGAGGTCCCCGCCTGATTGAACGACGTGTGAATGCGGCCCGTGCGGGGGTTTACGAGCGTCGGCAGCACATCGATGTACGTCGTCTTCAGTTTGCTCAGGCTTCGGTAATTGAGGATCTCACGGGGAAGTTCGTGGTGGAGGGCAAGTTCTTCAAGGACGCTCATATCGGTCGAAAAACCGGTCTTCGTTCTTTTCCCGGGCGGGAGCCCGATCGTATCGAAGAGTATCCTGCTCAACTGCTTCGGCGAATTGATGTTGAATTCCTGTCCCGCGAGGAAATAGATCCTCCTCGTGATCCCGTCCAGTTCACGATCGAGTTCTTTGGAAAGCTCCGCAAGTTTAGAGGAATCAACTTTTACGCCGGCCATTTCCATATCGACGAGTACCGGGATAAGAGGCATCTCGATCGAGAAATAGAGGGTCTCGAGATGCTCCTCTTTCAGCTTTGCAAACAGGACGTCCTTCGACCGAAGCGCGAGATGCGCGTCTTCGCAGGCGTAGACCGTCGCCTCCTCCACCGGAACCTCGGCGAATGAACTCCTCCCCCGGAGCACTTCCGGAAACGTTCGCTTTCGGAGAGAGAGGTGCTCGAAGGCGACTTCTTCGAGGCTGTGGTTCGGCTTGTTCGGATTCAAGAGGTAAGAGGCGAGCATCGTATCGAAAAGGGTGCCCCTCACTTCTGCGCCCTCTCTTTTGAGGAGTACGAGATCGTACTTCAGGTTGTGTCCGATCTTTGGGATGTCTTCTCTTTCGAGGAGGAGCGACAGCGCTTTCACGACATCCCTCTTTCCGAGCTGGGCAGGCGCGCCAGGGTAAACGTGAGCGACCGGCACGTAAAAGGCTCCATCCTCTCCGCAAAAAGCGACTCCGACGAGTTCCGCGGAAACGGGGTCTTTCCCGGTCGCCTCCGTATCGAGCGCGATTTCGTCCCCGAGTGTCGCGAGCGCCTCTTCGAGACTCGCTATCGAAAAGATCGCCTCATGCCGTGACTCCGGTACTTTCTCGGACGGTATCAGCTTCATGAGGCTCCCGAATTCGAGTTCCCTGAAGAGGCGCAGGAGAGAGACCCAATCGGGTTCTTTCAGGCGGAAATCCTCGAGGCGAACGGCGATGGGCACGGCGCAATTGAGCGTCGCGAGCGAACGACTCAATCTCACCATATCGGCATTATCCAGGACGAGCTGCCGGAGCTTTTCTTTCTCTATCATCACCGCATTCATCAGGAGATCATCGAGCGAGGCGAACCGCGTCAACAATTCGCGTGCCGTCTTTTCGCCGATTCCCTTGACGCCCGGGATGTTATCGATTGCATCTCCCGTCAGTGCCATAAATTCCGGAATTCGGTCCGGTGCGATGCCGAATCTCTCCATGACGTACGATGCATCGAGAACGGCGTCTTTCAGCGGGTCGTACACTTTGATTCGTTCGTTCACGATCTGGAGCATATCTTTATCACCGGTTACGATGAAGACGGCAAACCCCTGAGCGGCACCCTTCTTCGCGATTGTTGCCAGGATGTCATCGGCCTCGTATCCCGGCACCTCGAAGATCGGTATATTGAACGCCCCGATCAGTCTTTTGATATACGGGATTTGTTGGACAAGGTCTTCGGGCATGTCCGGTCTCCGAGCCTTGTATTCCTCGAAAAGCCTGTGGCGCTCTGTCGGCACGGGCGAATCGAACGACACGACGATTCCGTCCGGCTTTTTTTCTCTGAGAATCTTGAGGAGCATCGTAGTGAAACCGTAAACCGCATTCGTGGGAAGCCCCCGAGAACTGGTGAGGGTTCTGATAGCGTAGTAGGCGCGGTAGATGTAGGAATTGCCGTCGATCAGGTAGAGATTCACAGGAAGCATCCTCTTCGTCCTGGCAATGCGGCGACCTCTCGCGGAGACACCGCTCTCTATCGCCCGAGTGCGTTGATGCGGTGCGCGAGACAGCCCGCACCGAAACCGTTGTCGATATTCATGACCCCGATTCCGGGAACGCAGGAATTCAGCATGGCGAACAGTGCGGTCAGTCCCCTGAGGCTCGTCCCGTAACCCACGGATGTCGGGACAGCAACGATGGGTTTATCGACGAGCCCGCCGACAACCGAGGGCAGGGCACCTTCCATCCCCGCGACGACGACGACAACCCTCGCGGCGAAGAGGGATTTTTTTACGCTCAGGAGGCGGTGAATTCCGGCAACGCCGACGTCATAGGCCGTTTCCACTCTGCTCCCGAGAAACGACGCCGTCACGGCGGCTTCCTCCGCCACGGGGATGTCCGATGTCCCTGCAGCGACGACGAGGATGAGCCCTCTCCGCTGACGCTCCGCGCCCGCGGCGATGACACGCGACACGGGATGAAATACCGCGCTTTCGATGCGCAGTTTCGAATGGATCGCAGCAGAGGCCTTCGTGACGAGGAGCCTTCCGCTCCTCCTGAAGATGGCGCGACCGATCGATACAACGTCCTCTTCCCTTTTCCCCTCGGCAAAGACGACCTCCGGGATCCCCTGCCGAACTTGACGATGGTGGTCGATCTTCGCGAAGGCGAGATCTTCGAAGGGGAGGTGCTTTACGGCTTCCATCGCCTCGTCGAGGTCGATTCTTCCCGACTGCAGTGACCTCAGTATCTTCCTCAGGGTTACGCTGTCCATGGCGCGCACAACATCATCGTTTCTCCGCCAGCCACGACGGTGTCCTCGTGAGATCATCCATAGAATTCCGATTTCAGGGAGCGTTCCATGAGATCCCTCACCGCGAGCGAGGGGTCTTTGTCCTCGTAGAGAACTCTGTAGACCTGCTCCACGATCGGCATCTCGACGCCGTACTTCTGCGAGAGCGCGAAAGCGGATTCCGCGGTCGCGACCCCCTCGGCGACGCTCCGCGTTTTTGTGAGGATGTCCCTCAATTTCATTCCCTGTCCGAGGCTCACTCCGACGGAATAGTTCCGCGAGAGGGGGCTCGAACAGGTGAGCACGAGGTCGCCGATACCGCTCAACCCCGTGAACGTTCTCTCCTTCGCGCCCATCGCGACGCCGAGGCGGGTCATCTCGATCAATCCTCGTGTGATTAGAGAGGCGCGCGCGTTGTTGCCGAGTTCGAGGCTGTCGGCGATGCCCGATGCGATGGCCATGACGTTCTTCAGCGCACCGCCGAGTTCGACGCCGAGGATGTCGTCGTGCGTATAAACCCGGAAGTAAGAGACGTTGAAAATTTCCTGGAGATGGACGCCGATGTGGATGTCGTCCGTTGCGAGCGTGACGGCGGTCGGTAGTTTTTTGATCACTTCCTTCGCGAAGCTCGGACCGGAGAGGACCGCGATCGGATTGTGCACTAATTGTTTGAGGACAGAGGAGACCGTGCAGAGGGTGCCTCTCTCGATTCCTTTCGCGACGCTGATGACGACGGATTCGCGCGCGACGTAGGGCGCAAGGTCTTTGAAGACCATCCGCGTATACTGAGCAGGCACCGCATTGATGACATAGCGGGACCGGGTGAGAGCGTCCTCCACGCTGCTCGTTACGCGAATATTGTCGGGTAGCTCCACGCCCGGCAGGTAGACGCTGTTCACTCTCGTCCGGCGTATTTCTTCCGCGAGCTCGCTCTCGTAGACCCAGAGCGATACGTCGTACTGTTTCTCCGCGAGGAGATGCGCGAGCGTCGTTCCCCAGCTCCCCGCACCGATGACAGCGACGTAACTCATGCGCGGTGGAGCACCCTACGAACGGTCTCCGGTCGTGCGACCGTATCCCATGCGAAACCGTTCCCTTTCATCGTGGAGCGAGGGTCTTCTGGATCTTCGCCCATGTATCACGCAGCGTTACGATCCGGTTAAAGACCAACTTCCCGCGACGCGTCGTATCCGGATCCACACAAAAATAGCCCTGGCGCTCGAACTGATAGAACGCTCCGACCGGAGCTTCGGCCAGGCTTTTCTCGACGAAACAGCCGTGCAGAATCCGGAGCGAGTCGGGGTTGATGTACGCCATAAAATCTTCTCCTTCTGCCGTTTCGTCCGGATCCGCCTTCGTGAAGAGATGATCATAAAGGCGCACTTCCGCTTCGCACGCGTGCGCCGCCGATACCCAGTGGAGAGTGGATTTTACCTTGCGACCATCCGGCGCGTCTCCGCCACGCGTCGCGGGATCATACGTGCAGCGCAATTCGACAATGTCACCGGTATCCGGATCTCTCACGACGCCCGTGCACGTGATGAAATACGCGTACCGCAATCGCACCTCCCGGCCTGGCGCAAGACGGTAGAACTGCTGAGGAGGATTCTCGAGGAAATCTTCGCGTTCGATATAGAGCACACCGGAAAAAGGGACCTTCCGCGTCCCCATGCCCGGATCTTCAGGGTTATTGATCGCTTCGAGTTCTTCGACGGCGTCCGGCGGATAATTGTCGATGACGACCCTCATCGGGTTCAACACCGCCATGACGCGGGGCGCCCGTCTGTTCAGATCTTCCCGGACACAGTACTCGAGGAGCGAGACATCGACCACGCTGTCTCTTTTCGCGACACCGATTCGGTCGCAGAAGTTTCTGATCGCCTCCGGTGTGTAACCGCGCCTCCTCAATCCCGAGATCGTCGGCATGCGGGGATCGTCCCACCCCGACACGATGCCTTCCTCGACCAGTCTGATGAGCTTTCGCTTGCTGAGCACGGTGTAGCTCACGTTGAGCCGCGCAAACTCGATCTGCCGAGGATGATACACCCCCAACTGGTCGAGGAACCAGTCGTAGAGCGGTCTATGATCCTCGAACTCGAGGGTGCAAATGGAATGGGTTATCCCTTCGATGGAGTCGGAGAGACAGTGGGCGAAATCGTACAGCGGATAGATGCACCAGGCATCGCCGGTCCTGTGATGGGGTGCGTGAAGGATCCTGTAGATCACCGGATCGCGCATGTTGATGTTCCCGGATTTCATATCGATCTTGGCGCGCAGGGTCCTGCTCCCGTCCGGGAATTCCCCTTTTCGCATGCGTTCGAATAAATCGAGGTTCTCCTCGACCGATCTGCTGCGGTAAGGGCTGTCTTTCCCCGGCTCGGTGAGCGTCCCGCGGTACTCTTTTATCTCCCGCGGTGAGAGATCGCAGACATACGCTTTCCCCTTTTTTATCAGATCGACCGCCGCCTGGTAAAGCTGCTCGAAATAATCAGACGCGTAGTATTCCCGATCGTCCCAATTGAAGCCGAGCCATCGCACGTCTCTCTTGATGGACTCGACATATTCGACCTCTTCCTTCACGGGGTTCGTGTCGTCGAACCTCAGGTTGCACATGCCGTCGAATTCGGCCGCGATGCCGAAATTGAGACAGATGGATTTCGCGTGACCGATGTGCAGATACCCGTTGGGTTCAGGCGGGAACCTCGTGTGGACACGCCCGCCGAATTTTCCCGATTCGGTGTCCGCCTTGACGATCATCCGTATGAAATCGAGCTGCGGTGCGGCGGGCTCCTTCTGCTTGGTGTCAGGCTCCCTTTTCTCGCTCCCCGTCTCTTTCTTCACGTCTTTCCTCATGATCTCGCCTGAATGTCCTCGATCGCCCTGCCGAGCCGTTCAATGGCCTTTGCCCGTCCGAGTATTTCGAGCACCTCGAAAATACCGGGGCTCTCTGTTTTGCCCGTGACGGCCACCCGGACCGGTTGAGCGATCGCGCCCAATTTTACCTGATGCTTTTCGCTGATCGCATGGAATGCCTTTTCGATCTCGGCGGCGGCGAAGGGCTCTACCTTCGCAAGGGTATCCCTGACGTCGATCAGGTACCCGAACGTGCGCTCATTCAGGAATTTCTCCTTGGCCTTGACATTATACTCTATACGGTCAGCGATGTAGAACGAGAGGGACTGCGCGAGTTCCGTGAGCGTCTTCGCGCGCTCCTGCAGGGTCGACACCGCTCTCGCGAGCCACGACCTGTCGAGCTCTTCGCCGTCGTCGATGAGAGACATCTTTTTGAGGAACGGTATGACGAGTTCGGCGAGTTTCCCGGGAGACGACTTCATCATGTGCTGTCCGTTCAGCCACAGGAGTTTCTCTGGATTGAAGACCGCGGCGGACTTGCCGATGTGTGCGAACGAAAAATATCGCACCAGCTCGTCGAGAGAAAAGATCTCCTGATCCCCGTGCGACCACCCGAGGCGCGCAAGGTAGTTCACGAGTGCTTCCGGAAGATACCCCATGTCGCGGTAGGCGATGACCGAGGTCGCGCCGTGCCGCTTGCTCAAGCGCGTCTTATCGGCCCCGAGGATCATCGGCACGTGCGCGAAGGCGGGCACGGTATAACCGAAAGCCCGATAGATGTGGATCTGCTTCGGTGTGTTGTTGAGGTGGTCGTCTCCTCTGATGACGTGCGTGATGCGCATGTCCACGTCGTCGACGACCACGGTAAAATTGTAGGTCGGCGTGCCGTCGGACCTGAGGATAATGAGGTCATCCAATTGCGCGTTGTCGAAGACGATCTCCCCCCTAATGAGGTCAGGCACACCCACCTGCCCCTCCTCCGGCATCATGAATCGTATCGCACCGCTCGGACCGGTGAACGCTGTTTGCGAATTCCTGCAGCGGCGGTCATAGCGCACGGGTCTGCCGGCAGCAAGGGCTTCTTGCCTCCGCCGTTCGAGTTCCTCCGGCGAGCACGTACAGTAGTAGGCCTTCTTTTCCTCGACGAGACGTTGTGCGTACCGGCGATAGAGATCGAACCGGTCCGTTTGACGGTAGGGCCCTTCGTCCCAGTCGAGGCGAAGCCACCGCATCCCCTCGAGGATGGAATCGATGTATTCCTCCGTCGAACGGGTCCTGTCGGTATCTTCGATCCGCAGAATGAAACTCCCCCCGTTCTGCCGCGCGAAGAGATAGTTGAACAGGGCTGTCCGCGCGCCGCCGATATGGAGGTGCCCCGTCGGGCTCGGCGCGAATCTCACCCTCACTGTCTCAGCCAATGAACCCTCCGTTCAGTCCCTGATTTTTTTCACTTCCAGCGTCACGATCCGCTTTGTCTTCCCCGTCACCTTGAACCTCTCATCGGCTCGATAGCCGACGACCCACACAATTTCATCGCCCGACGTGACGATCGGAATTCTGTTTCGTTCATCCCGCGGCACTTTTTCGTCCACAAAGTAGTCCTGGAGCTTCTTCCTCCTGCCGAAGCCCCTCGGGTAGAAAAAATCACCGGGTCGCCGCGGTCGTGCCATGAGGGGCGCGGGCAGCGCGTCCGCATCGAGAACGCACGTTCCTTTTCCATCCCCCAGGAGATCGCGCGCGTCTTTCACTGCATCGACACCCGCCTCCGAGGCTTTGAGGAGGATGCCCGACTCTTTCAGGATCGTTTCGCCGGGGACGTTCAGCGCGCACGGCGTGAGGGTGCTCGGCGCCTCCGATGTGAGGATCAGCGTGGAATAATCCTTGATGACGCGGATGCCGTCCGGCAGATAAATCCTGTCCCCAGGCTTGCCCTCTTTGATAAGCCGTATCACGTCTTCTATGTGGGCGTATGTAATGCGGCGGAGCCCCCTCGTCTCGTCGATGGCACGCCTCAGCGCTCTCCTCATAACGACGGTATCCATGATCTCGAACGGCGCGAGAAAGAGTTCGAGACGCGTATCGGTCTTCCGGCTGATCATTTTCATGAGGGTTTTCGTAACGATGACCGTGAAGTATCGCTCCTCGTCCTGGAAGATTGCCGCCGTCCTTGCGAGCGTTCCGATGATGTCCAGGTTGAATTCCCTCAGCCTCGGCATGAGAGAGAGCCTCACCCTGTTGCGCACATAGTCTCTTTTTAGATTCGAGGAATCGGTCAGAAAGCCGACGCCGTTCGCATCGAGAAAGGCCTCGATTTCTCTCCGCTCGACGTCGATCAGCGGTCGAATGATATTCTTTCTCACCGGCGGCATGCCGGCAAGGCCAGTCGGGCCGGTCCCCCTGAGGAGATTCATGACGAGGGTCTCCGCCTGATCGTCCGCCGTGTGTCCGAGAGCGATCCTGTGGGCTTTTATCTCGCGGGCGGTCTGATCGAATGTCCAGTACCGCAGTTGCCGCGCCGCCTCCTGAAGATTGAGATTCCACGTGTTCGCGTGCGCCCTCACGTCGATCGACTGCTCGATGAAACGAACGCCTCGACCGCCGCACAACTTTCGGCAGAATTCCCGTTCGACGTCCGTTTCTCCCGGCCTGAGCCCATGGTCGATGTAGATTGCAGAGAGACGCAGATCGAACGATTCCTTGAGCATATCGAGCACGCAGAGGAGGCACACCGAGTCTGGTCCGCCGGAAAGGCCGATCAGAACGCTGTCGCCGCGGAGGAGCATCTGATGGCGCTTGATCGTGGTCTTGACCTTGTCGAGAAGGGGAGCGAGAGGCATGTCGTCAGCTCCAGGAATCGGCGAGCAGCTTTTCCCTGTACTCCTCCCACTCGGAGGGCAGAAGGTATTTTTTCTTCGCGTTACACTCCTTGCACGCGGGGACGACATTCGAGCGGGTGGATCTGCCCCCACGAACGAGGGGGACGATGTGCTCCATCGTGAGGTCCCTGGGGTGGAGGCCAGCGCCGCAGAAATAACAGACACCGGCCGCGATCCTCCTCTTCCACCATTGGGATTTCCTGAGCTCCCGGGCCCTGATCTTTTCTCTTTTTATGTCCTCTTCGGAGACAGGCGAGATAAAGGGTTCCATCGTGTACGGTCGGTCTGTCAGAATAACTTCCCGAGATTCCCCAACCCTGGCAACTGGAGACCGCCGGTCAGTTTCGACATTTCGCTCTGAACCATCTCCTGTGCGCGTCGGAGCGCCTCGTTGGCCGCCGCGATAATCAAGTCCTGGAGCATCTCGATGTCGTCGGCATTGACTACTTCTTTCTCGATCTTGATCGAGACCATTTCGCCCGCGCCGCTCGCGACCACCGTCACCATCCCGCCGCCCGCGGTTGCCTCGACAGTCTTCTTCTTCGCCTCTTCCTGTATCTCGGCCATTTTGGCCTGAAGTTTTTGCGCCTCGCGCATGATATCTCCGAGCATTTTCTTGGACATCACATCCTCCGTTTCATGATATTGTGAATACATTCCGTGAAAAACCTGTATCCTTAAGCGAATATCGTTGCCCAACCCGATGGGCAAGCCAGAGCAAAGATGGATTATCCGGTCGAGCCGGATAACCACAGCCATCGAACCACACTTTGATAAAAAAGGAGTATTGTATCGGCTGATAACAGGCATCGTTCATCGAATCAGTATTTCCCGCTCATTCCGGCGTCTTTTTCACCGGCGTCACGTCGACGATCCTGCCGTCAAAGAGGTCGAGCACCTCCCGTATCGCGGAATCAGCCATGACTTCGGCCTTCAGGTCTTTGCGGCGAACTTCCTTCTTCTTCACAGTGACAATCTCGAGTCGGACCGTTTTCCCGAGCTCCTCGGAGAAGATGCTCTCGAGAGCATCCCTGTTCTTTCTTATTGAATCCGCGAAGACCGAATCACCACCGTTCAACGTGAGGATTAGTTTCTCTCCCTCGAGCTGCAACTGTGCGGCCGACAGCTTAGACTGGAGCGGAGGGCTCATCCTCTGGAGAGCCCTTTCGCGGACGTCGTCCGTCAGGAGGATTGCCTGGGTGGTAACTGGCGGCGCTTTCGACATTCCGGACTCGGCGACGGGCTGCTCTGGCACGTGCACATCCTGCAGATTTTCGACGAGGCTATCACGGCTCGTTCGGGAATCCGGATGACTTTCCTCCCGATCGAACACTGTTTGGCTTCCTGCCCCGGCGCTGCCTGATGGAGCGACTCCCCTCGCGTACTGCTCGAGACTCTTCATCGCGTCGCTCAGCGGTCTCAGGTTGCGCAGAAAACTCGCTTTCAAGAGGGACATCTCGAGTGCGAGACGGGGCGAAGAAGCGTTCCTCACGTCGAGTTCGGCTTTCAGCAAGTCGGAGAGGAGGAGGGTGAGGTGCTCGTCCGTCGTCTTTCGTATGATATTCTGCATCGCTATTCGTTCTTCCGTGCCGAGCGCCACCAGGTCGTCGGGTTTTTTGACGACGCTCATGACAAGCATGTCCCTGAAAAACTGGACACATTCTCGGATGAAAGAACGGAGATCGGTCCCTTTTTCGACGAGCGTGGCGACGATCGCGAGGATCTCCTCACGTTTTCCCTCGACGAGGAATTCGGCAAGCTGGGAAAGCACCGTGAAATCGGCGATCCCGAGGAGATCTTTTACGTCGGTCTCCGTGATTTCCTCCGAAAAGGAGGAAATCTGATCGAGGAGCGTCAACGCATCTCGGAGGCTCCCGTCGGCCGCGCGAGCGATCATCTCGAGAGCGGACCCGGAAATGGTGATGCCTTCGTTTTCGCATATGGTCTTGAGCCGGTTTTTGATGAGGAGGCCCGGTATTCTCCGGAACGGAAGATGCTGACATCTCGAGAGAACGGTTGCCGGAATCTTTCTCGGAGCGGTCGTCGCAAGGACAAACACGACGTGCGGAGGCGGTTCCTCGAGCGTCTTCAGGAGGGCATTGAATGCCGCGTCCGACAACATATGCGTCTCATCGATAATGTAGACTTTGAATCGGCCGCCGGAAGGGACGTATTTCACGCCTTCCCGCAGGTCGCGGATATCGTTCACGCTGTTATTCGACGCGCCGTCGATCTCCATGACGTCCACCGACGATCCGTCGGCAATCGAGGTGCAGAACGGGCACGAACCGCACGGCGACGACGTCGGCCCCCCGACGCAGTTCAATGCCTTCGCGAGGATGCGCGCGGTGGATGTCTTCCCTACCCCCCGCGGACCCGAGAAAAGGTACGCGTGAGCGACCTTCCCCTGGTCGATCGCGTTTTTCAGTATGCGCGTGATCGGTTCCTGGCCGATGAGGTCAGCGAATCCCTGTGGTCTCCATTTTCTCGCGAGAACCAAATAGCTCATGACTCTCTCTCGTCCTCCAGCCTGGGAGCGACTGGCTCCGGCACCCAGGGAAAGCGCTTACCGCTGCTTCCTTCCGGACCTGACGGGGTTCACACCCCCCTGCTGCGAAGGGCCGCTCCCAGGCTGCAGAACGACAGCATGGCGGAGAGAGTGGGATTTGAACCCACGGTACGGTGTTAGCGTACACACGATTTCCAGTCGTGCTCCTTCGGCCTCTCGGACATCTCTCCGCTTATGACAGTAGACAGCAGTTCGTAAAAAGCAAGTACGTGGGCAATCGACGGATTATCGAATCCCGCCCTCCCTCGTCATGCCGGCTTGTCGGGAATCTCTCCCTTCGGTTTTACACGTCAGGAGAATTCTGGCAAGCGGGACTGTGAGCAGCGCTCGCCGCCCTGCTCACAATACTGTGTTTTTCTCTCTCCAGCGAGAGATCTGTCCCGTATTTTACCATGAATGAAGAAAGGAGCAGGAACGTCAGGTCCCTGAAGAAAGCTTTTCCTTGAGAAGCTCGTTCACCTTCTGCGGGTTCGCCTTGCCTTTGGTCATTTTCATGACCTGCCCGACGAAGAACCCCAGGAGCTTTTCCTCGCCCGCCCTGAAGCGAGATACTTCGTGAGGATGCTTGGACAACACATCGGTGACCGCTTGCTCGATTTCGCCGACATCGCTGATCTGGACGAGTCCCTTTTCCCGGATGATCGCATCAGGTCTTTTCCCCGTTCTGTACATATCCTCGAAAACCGCCTTCGCTATCTTCCCGCTGATCGTCCCGTTCTCCAAAAGCGCGAGCATTTCGACGAGGTACCGCGGTGCGAGGGGACAACGCTCGATGGGAACGTCGTCTTCGTTCAGCAGCCGCATCAGCTCACCCATCATCCAGTTGGCGACCGCTTTCGGCTGACCCCCGAGATTGACCGCCTCTTCGAACCAATCGGCGAGAGCCTTCTCCGAGACCAGGAGATTCGCGTCATGAACGGGAAGGCGGTACTCCGAGAGAAACCGTTCCTTCTTCGCGTCCGGAAATTCCGGCAACGACGCACGTATTTCATCGATCCACTCTTTCGGAACGACGATCGGCACGAGGTCGGGCTCCGGGAAGTACCGGTAATCATGCGCTTCCTCTTTCCCCCGCATCGGTTCCGTCACGCCTTTTTCCGCATTCCAGAGACGCGTCTCCTGAAGGATCCTCCTTCCCGAGTCGATCTCCCGTATTTGACGTTTTATCTCGTATTCGAGGGCTTTTTCGACGAATCGGAACGAGTTGATATTCTTGATCTCCGTCCTCGTCCCGAACGCGGTTTCACCGGATCGCCTCACCGATACGTTCGCGTCGCACCGGAGAGAGCCCTCTTCCATGTTGCCGTCGCACACCCCGAGATATCTCAGTATGGTTCGGAGCTTCTGCATGTATTCGACCGCCTCCCGGGGGCTCCGTATGTCGGGCTCCGAGACGATCTCCATGAGCGGTACGCCGGCCCGGTTCAGATCCACGAGGCTCCAGTTCCCCGCACCCTCGTGGATATTCTTCCCCGCATCCTCTTCCAGGTGGATCCTCGTAATCCCGATTCTCTTCGCCTGTCCGTCGATCGAGATCTCGATGAATCCGTCCTCGCACAGAGGGAGTTCGTACTGGCTGATCTGATAGCCTTTCGGGAGATCGGGATAAAAGTAGTTTTTCCGGGCGAACCGGCTGTACGGGGAAATGCGGCAGTGCGTCGCGAGGCCTGTCATGATAGCGAAGCGGAGCGCTTCGCGATTCAAGACGGGCAAAACCCCGGGCATGCCGATGCACACCGGGCAGGTCTGCGTGTTCGGCTCGGCGCCGAACGTCGTCGGGCACCCGCAGAATATTTTTGTGTCCGTGAGCATCTGCGCGTGGACTTCGAGGCCGATGACCGCTTCATAGCTCATAGTGCCGGCCTCCTCCTGTGCCAGTCGGTACTCTGTTCGTACGCATGTGCCGCCCGCAAGATCGTCTGTTCGTCGAAATGCTTCCCTATGAACTGGAGGCCGACCGGTACGTTATCGGACGTGAAACCGCACGGGAGCGAGAGCGCGGGCAATCCCGCGAGATTGACGGAGATGGTAAAAATGTCGGAGAGGTACATCTGGAGGGGATCGGCCGTCTTTTCCCCGATGCGGAAAGCGGCAGTCGGCGTCGTGGGAGTAACGAGGAGGTCTACCTGAGTGAACGCCCTTTCGAAGTCGTTCTTGATCAGTGTCCTCACCTGCTGAGCTTTCTTGTAGTACGCCTCGTAGTATCCCGAAGAGAGGGCGTAGGTGCCGAGCATGATTCTCCGTTTGACTTCCGGACCGAAGCCGTCCGCCCTCGTCTTCAGGTACATATCCATGAGGTCTCTCCCCTCGGACCTTCGTCCATATTTGACGCCGTCGTAGCGCGCGAGATTTGAGGACGCCTCCGATGTCGCGAGGATGTAATAGGCGGCGATCGCGTATTCGGTATGGGGCAGCGAGACCTCGATCGGGCGCGCGCCGAGTTCTTCCAGCCGCCCGATCGCACCGCGCACGGCGCCCTCGACTTCCTTGTCCATTCCCTCGACGAAGTATTCCTTCGGGATGCCGATCCTCGCTCCCTTTACGCCGTCGCCAAGGGCTCGCGTAAAATCGGGCACCACTGAAGGCACGGATGTCGAATCCTTCGGGTCATGTCCGCAGATCACGTTGAGAACCATTGCCGCGTCCCGCACGCACTTCGTGAGCGTTCCGATCTGATCGAGCGAAGAAGCAAAGGCGACAAGACCGTAGCGCGAAACACGACCGTAAGTCGGCTTCATGCCGACGACACCGCACAGTGCGGCGGGTTGCCGGATCGACCCGCCCGTATCGGACCCCAGTGCAGCGAGGCACTCGTCGGCGGCGACGGCGGCGGCAGAGCCTCCGCTGGAGCCGCCCGGGATTCTGTCGAGATTCCAGGGGTTCCTCGTGACATGGAATCCAGAGTTCTCCGTGGAGGAACCCATGGCAAACTCATCCATGTTCGTCTTCCCCACGAGAACATACCCGCTTTCGAGCAATCTCGATGTGGCGGTACTCTCGTACGGCGGAACAAAATTCGAAAGCATCTTCGAGGCGCAGGTCGTGAGGATTCCCCTCGTGCAGAGGTTGTCTTTTATCGCAAGGGGGATGCCGAGGAGTGATCCGGCGCGCCCTGCGGTCCTGAGCTCTTTTTCCGCCGAGCCTGCCATTGCAATGGCCCTGTCGGGTGCGAGGGTCACGAAGGCCCTGACTTTGCTCTCGACCGCCTCGATTCTCCGAAGGACCGCTTTCGTGACGTCGAGAGGGGACACCTCCCTGCGCGCGATCAATGCCGATGCTTCCGAAACGGTTAGTTCGTATAATTCCACGTTCTCATACGTACCCACTCGAGAGACTCGAGCGAAAAACGACTCATTATGGCACGAGACATCGAAGAGCGCAAGCCCGCATCACCGGCCTTCCGTCGAGCTTCGCAATCGACCGATCTTTTTTGCAGCGATGCATACGTCATGAAAAAAATGTGAAGAAGGGACGCTCTACTTGACAACATGCCAATTATTCATTATTGTTACATAGTAATTTCTTCATATGCAAAAACGTTCACCGGAAAAACCGAAACAGCGCGTGCAGGTCCTTCTCTTCCAGCCTCAGAACGGTCTGTTTCTATCGAAAACCACTGTGCATAGCCACTATTGGAGCATACCCACAGCGACGAGCGGAGAACCTCTTTGCGACGGTTGAAAAGTATCCTCTCCCTCCTGTTCATCCTCCTTTTCTCGTTAAGCCTGGTAACCCAGTCTTTCGCTCAGGATTCCGCATCCGCGGATGAATCTGTCCCTGAGACAGAACACGCGGAAGAGGCGACTGCGCCGGAAGCTCCTGGTCCGCTTCCACCTTCGAGTGTGATGCAGCAGGCAGCGTCTCCGGAGACCGCAAAACCGCCACAGATTCCTCCTGTGACGCCACCCGTGGCTCCGCCACCGCCTCCTCTGGTTTCCTCTCCTCCTCCGCCTCCGCCCAAACCGGCCCCGACCGTCAGCTTCTTTTTCGACGATGCCGACATTTACGAAGTGATCCAGACAATCTTCGCCGATGTCTTGAAGGTGAACTACATCGTGGATCCTCAGGTGAAGGGACGGGTGAATTTCCGCACGATCACGCCTGTGCCGAAGGACGATGTGCTCGCGATCATGGAGATTGTCTTTCGGATGAACGGGGTCGGATTTGTGGAAGAGGCAGGCCTCTATCGGATCGTCCCGCTCACCGATGTTCCGCGTGAACTCGTCTATGCGCAGATCGGGAAGGAGCCCGAAAAAGTCGCCATCGATATGGTCAATTTCAAGAATCTCGAGCTGAGGGAGGCAATGCCCGATATCGAGAATGCGCTGGGCCTGCACCTGAAAGGGGGGACGGTCAGAATCCTGCCCATCTACAGACTGAACTCGCTCGTCGTGGTTGCGACGTCCCACGAACAGTTGTCGTACATCAAGAAATGGATTCAGATCTTCGACGACATGTTCGCGGTGACAAGGCTCAAAATTTTCGTCTACCCCCTACAAAACAGCAAAGCGACCCACATCGCGTCGCTGATGCAGTCAATATTCTCGGGAAGTGGGGCCGCGACGACGACGGCGCCGACGCCGGCACCGACGCCGAGACCGACACCGACAAGAACTGCCCAAACGGGGGCTGCCGCCGCGCAACCGGCGGCGCCAACCGCCGAGCCGAGAACAGGGGCAGCGGCAACGGTGACCGGAGGAGGGAAGTTCGTCTCGCCGGAGACGAAGGTATTCGCCGATGAGATCACGAACTCGCTCATTATTCTCGCGACGCCGGCCGACTATTCATTTATCGAGGAGACAATAAAGAAACTTGATGTCCTCCCGAGGCAAGTCGTGATCGAAGCACTCGTCGCTGAAATAAAATTGACAAATGATCTTAGTTTCGGGCTCGCATGGTCGCTTAAAACGGATCTCAATGTATCATTGAAGCCTTTTGACAATACGTTGAACCTTGATGGCCAGATGGGCCAGAGACCGTCCGTTTTGGGGAACGGCAAGGATGCCGCGACGCTTTCCGGCTCGGGATTCACTTTTCTCGCGACCGATTCGGCCGGTATCGTGCGGGCTCGCCTCGAAGCGCTTGCGCAGGATTCTCGCGCGAGGGTGCTCGCTTCTCCTCACATTCTCGTCTTGGATAACCGCGAAGCGAGAATCCAGATCGGCGACCAGGTACCGATAGCGACATCCGAGACGAATATTTCCGGCACGACGCAGATCCAGAGGACGATCCAGTACAAAGATACCGGCGTTATCCTTAATGTCAAGCCGCAGATTAACGAGGGCGGCCTCGTGACGATTGAACTTTCCCAGGAGGTCTCGACCTATTCGATCCAGAAGATCTTCGACTCGGACCAGGTGGTCATCAGCAAACGTGAAGCGACGACGAACCTCGTTGCGCAAAACGGGCAGACGATCGTTATCGGCGGACTCATCCAGGAACTGACGTCGAAAGCGAAGGAAGGCATCCCCTTTCTGAGCAAGATCCCACTTTTGGGATATCTCTTCGGCGCCTCCACGGATAAGTATGAAAGGAGAGAACTCGTCATTCTGCTGACACCGCATGTGATCAGGAGCCAGGAAGAAGCGAGGAATGTCACGACGGACTATCTGAAGAGAATGGAAAGCGTCGATGAAAGCATCGACAAAGGTTTGTTCGTGAAAGACCTCTAGGAACGCCCACGGGATCCGCTCCAACAGGGTGAAACCTTCAAGGAGTTGAAGCTCACCACCCCCTGACCGACCGCCCGCAGGCAGACACTCCCAGGCGGTCAGTATCCTATTCGATCACGGCTGGACGGCGGGTGCTACCCCGCGGGGCTCTCTCCTCGGTCTCGCAGGTGTCGGGGAAGGAGGAGGAGATATCTGGTGTTGTGCCTGAGGCGCCGGTGCAATCTCTCTCGACTTCGATTTTTCAGGATCGTTTATGGCGACGACCAATCTCTCTTCTCCGCGCACCATGACAATCTTATCGCTCTGGATTTCTTTCAAGACAAAGCCGCTCATAGAGTCGCCTTTCTTCAGGGCGACCTGCCGTTTACCCCGTCCCGGCGTGTTCCGCGGCGCTTTCAGATCCTCGACATAAGCGAGGCTCAGGTCGTCCGAGATCATCGTGCCGTAGAGGACGAATTCGGGCTTGGGCAGAGGGGCTTCAGCTTTCTTTTCCGGTGGTATCCGCCTCTCCGGATGGAAGAGATTTTCGTCCACTATGGCAGCGTACTCCATGGCGGACGGGAAACGGGGCTCCACCGGTTCCTTCTCGACGATGTGTTCGTCTTTTGCCGCGGAGGGGAGAGAATACGTCACCCCGATCCTCAGTGTCGGCAGAACACCGTCGACGGCAAACGCGATGACCGCTCCGATCAGGACAATGTTCAGGATGTTGATGTTACGGAGAATTTTTTTGATCACGGGGCGTTCCTATGCTCCTATCCTGCGATAACACGCTCCTCGACGTTCAGCCTCTCCCATCTCGTCAACGATCGTGCTTTTCGATCTCACCTGCTGGTCGTCAGGGCCGAGACGTCGATTTTTACGACCTGATCGCGCGGATCCTTGTAATTCCTGATTCGGGCATCGAGCTCTTTGACGACGAGGTACGGGGTCTGGGTCTCGACGGCGTACAGGATGTCTCGGAGGGCTCTCGGATCCGGCAGAATCGTATCCATGCTCACCGTGATGACCTTGAACTTGCCGAGATCGTCGGGTTTCCCGACACGCTGACTCGATATCGTCCCGCCGCTCCGCGTAATGATATCCTTCACCACATCCTGGAGCGAAGCGGAAGCCAGGGAGAGCGTCTCCCCCGCGATCATTTTCACTTCTTCGGCCTTCCTCAGTTCTTTGAGGGACGCCAGTCTGCTTTCGATCTCCGGTTTTTCCGCGAGCAGGGCCATATATTTTTCGAGCGTCCTTGTCTTGATTTCCTGGCTCTCTTTGACGGAAGCAATATCCGACTTCACCTTCACATAGACGTACTCGTAGAATAGATACCCCGAAAGGATGAGCGCGAGGGGAATCGTGAGCATCAACGTCCTATTCTTCCTCAGCTGCTTCATCGAACTCCTCTCCCTCCTCCTTGGCCTTGAATATTTCGACGTTCACCCCCTCTATCTCCATCTTTATGTTGAACCGGTCAGCGTTCATCCTCGTATCTCTGAACGTCGGCGACGAAAACTCGACCTTTCTGAAGAAAGGTGACGCCTCCAGCTTCGACAACAACCCCGTTGCCGCCGACGCATACCCTTCGAGTTCGACGGCTGTCTCGGATACCCTCACGCGCGAAAGCCAGGCGCTCTTCGGCAGAATCGCCGTCAGCTCTTTGAGTATATCGAGCGTCATCCTCCGGTTTACCTTGAACGTATTGATTAAGCCGACCTCATTCTCGACCGCTTCAATCTCCTTTTTGAGCGCTTCGACCTTCTTCACGTCCTCTTTCCTCGCAGCGATTTGACGGTCTATCTCGGCGAGCCTCTTCTCCTCCGTCTTGAGGGGAGCAAAGAGATAGACGATCCATAATCCGAGAATGCAGAGCAGGAGGATTACGGTGAAAAATTTCGGAGGGCTACTCTCTTCCCGCAGGCCCTTCGAGAGCAAGTTCACGCCGTGTGCCCTCGGCCACAGCGATTCGAGAACTGCTCCGATCGCCGCATAGGGGGGGGTTCTTTCCAGAGGAGGATATTTGACTTTGATATCCGTCTCTCCCAGGAACATGATAGGGTGCGGCACTTGTGCCTTGAGAGATTCCTTCAGACCGGGCGAGGTCTGGCGCAACCGTATCATGAACCGTGGATCCCGTCCGCTCTTCTTCACCTCGTCGATGAGCGGCGCGATCTCCTGACGCAACCGCTCCGCGCACAATCGTTCGTCCGTCGCGGGAAAACTGCCCGCAACGATGTTCGTGATCGCTGTACCGTCGAACAGGGCACCCTCGTATCCGTTCGCGCTCACGTCGAGGAAAATCGTCGCCCTCGTCGATCCGATGAAACGGGAGAGCACCTCGAATCCCGAAAGGTTCGTCGTGAGTCTGCTGACCGAAATCCCCTTTTCCCGGAGAGCGTCGATATACGGCTCGACAAGATCCGCTCTCACGGCGACGACGAGAACCGAGAGTTTTCCTTCCTTTTCTTCGAGAACCCTGAAATCGAAGAATGCGTTCGCCGAGGTGAGAGGGGTGATTCTGTCGAGTTCGTACGAGATGACGTCGGAGAGATTCTCCTTTACGGTGAGGGGAAACTCCGCTGTCGTGATGACCGTCCACGCTTTGGGAATACTCAGGGTCACCGGTGCTTTGCGGGCCCCGAGCGCATTGACAGCGAGGGCGATCGACGAGGCGAGAAACTCCGGCTGCGGATACTTGCCGTCGAAGGGATACTCCCGTACCCCTCGAATCGCCACCCGAGAGAACAGCCTCTTCCCGTAGACGACCGAAATGGCCCCTCCGTCGAGAGACGCCGCGATGGTCCTCGCGGGGTAAATGAGATCATCGGCGAGGCTGAAGGTGAGCACACGGCCAAGGGGGGCGCTCATGCTCTTCAGACGCGACGAAGAGGTCGACGCCCATAGCGACAATCTGTTGATAATAGCCGTTCCGTTCATTGCGTCATCGCCACCGGTTTTTTGTAGTATACGAATTTATAGGGAAGTTGGTCAGGAAATGCGGTGGACGGTATCAAGACGACCGTTGCCCTGATGCCGTACGCGCCCCTCTCATTCTCTTCCCGCGCCACGACGTCAATCGAAAATACATTGGAGCCCGCCGTCGTAACGTAGCGCGACATCATGCCGTAATTCTCTCCCGCGAGTTCTCTGATGTTCATCGATCCGCCGGATGCGGCCGCCTGCCTGGAACTAATGATGCTATCCGCCAGTTCCGGCGTCATCCCTGGTATTGCCAAGAGAACTTCTCTCGGAGCGACGTTGATATTGATTCTGTTCTTCTTCGTGTACACCGTGAGGAGATCGATCAATCCCTTCCTTTCGGGAGTCCCGTAGAGAATGTCAGGCGTGACTCCTTTCACGAGAAGGAGTTCTTCCAAACTGTCGAAACGGGCATTCTTTGCCTTGTAAGGGTTCTGGAGAGAAAGATAGTAGTCGCTTTCCGCCCCGTGAAGCCTGTGCAGATCATCGGGGTCTTTCCAATCCATGATCGAATCGACGATGGTATCGGCTTCTTCGTCCGAAACTCCTGCATTCAGCACAAGATTTTTTAATACTACCTCGGAGGCCGCGTTGATGTCCACTTTCCCCGAATCGTCGATGATGCGGACGGTGTACGCGCCGTTGCCGAGCGTTCCCGTGTACGGCGTTCCGTCAACCTGCCAGACCGCGAACTCCTCGAACTCGACGGTCTGGTTTTTGTACACGTTCCGGTAGAAGAGCTCCATGATAGCCCTCTCCATGGCGCCCTCGGCGATGAATTTCTTTTCCAATCCCCCTTTGAAGGAGGCGGTCGAAAGGGTTTCCGTTCTCGTCATGAAGGAGAACGAGAAAACGATAACGGTGAGAATCGTGAGCACCCAAAGAACCATGACGAGAGCGATGCCGGCTTGTGACGTTATTCTCGTCCCATCGGTCATCGCTACTCTTCCGGAATGAAATCTTCCTCGAAGCCGCCCGCGGCTGCCAGGTCTGCCACACTCATTTTTACCCGGACGGGGAGGACGAGAGAGAATTCCTGCGCTCCCTCGGCGAAATGAATTTTTATTTTCTCGGGGATTCCAGGTTTGTCGGTCTCCTGGATGCTCAGGTTCTCCGTCCACCGGTCCATCCATCTGCCGGTTTCTTCCGTAGGGTCTTTCGAGAAGTATTCGAAAAATATCTGATCCGCCGGGTTCGTGAGCATCGTCTCGGTTCTGTTCCGCCTGCCGGCCACCGTCTCCGAAGCGAAGATGGCCTGTTTCCCGTTGTCGAGCGCTTTCACGGCATACGTCGTGATGACGTATCCCTTTTCGCCGCCCCAAATGGAATAGTTCGTCGAGAACTGCAGGGTTTGGCGGTCTCCCCGGAAGTAATACCTTTTTTCGCCGTTTTCGATATAGACGAGCGGCACGTACGACTGTATCTGGGCATCCATGATGCTCAGCGAAGACCGCGTCCGTTCGAGAGAGGAGATTTTCTTTTCGCTCGACTCCACCGCCCTCGTTCCCAGCCGCATGGCACCCACCACGATGAGGACGATGATCCCGATGAGCGAAATCGAGATGACAATTTCGAGGAGGGTAAACCCGCTCATCGCCCGCGGGTTCTCCGTTTTCTCGTGCCGTCCTTTTCTTCTATCCCCGCCGGTCACACATCCTCCCCGGTCGAGAAGCACGGCGGCTGTAAAGCGATGAGACCGCAATCCGTCGTCGATAGGCCCTTCCTTCAATCCGTCACGCATCACGAGATTTGCTCTCTTCTGATCGCTTTCATCGTTTTCAGTTTGAGAGACCTTTCCCGATTGCCTTTCGACCAGGTGACCGTCATGTCGATCTCGAGAAGCTTGACCGGGAGATTTTGCGTTCGCTCCGGGAGGGCATCCGCAACGGAGACGTCGATGCGATACCCATCGCCCGTCGCCTCGCTGAACGACGTCTCGGAAAGGGTTTCGCTGTCGAGGATCTCCCTCATCTTGACGTCGGCTTTTTTCGTTGCCACAACGTAGTCCTCCGATATGCTGACCGCTCTCAGATTTGCGGAGAACAACTGGAGAACAACAGCGACGGCTATCGCCAGGAGAGCCGTCGCGACGAGGACTTCGAGCAGCGTGAACCCAAGGGAAGCGCGCATGGCTGCAATGGAACTAGGACATCGCCTTTCCCCGTTTTTCGAACGCGGCGGGGAAGTCGAGACGCCACCTCCGGGTCCGGCAAAAAGACGCATTTTTTGGAAGACCTTCCCCGGGAAGGCAGAACGACATCGCCGTGTCGGATGTCCGGGCGCGTGATGGACGTGCTTCACGATCTCTCCTGAACCCCGACGGTGCCAACGATCGGATCGACCTGGATGCTGACCATTTTCTTGGCGTTCCACAGAACGATCATGCCGCCTTCGACACCCCCGGTCGAGTGGACGACGAAGGAATATTTCCCATCGACAATGTCCCCCTCCACAGGGTCGACAACTTTGACCGCGATGTCTACGGGGATCTCTTTGGCTTGACGTCCTTCGAGGGCGTACGTGCGGTTCTCGATATCTATTGTCACGACCTGCGGCTCGTTCAACATCTTGGCGTACGCGCGGGCCTGTTTGATCGTCGTCGAGATGTTCCGGGCGGTTGCGTTAAGCCGGTAGCCGGGGAGGCTGTTCGCGTAGAAGAGAGCGGTAAGGCCGAGGATGACCGCCATCAGGAAGAGGACGATGATGAGTTCGATGAGCATGAAGCCCGATCCGCCGGACGTGGGTCTGTACCGCCGACACCCCGTCAGGCGAATCGTCATGCTGAGCGCAGCGAAGGATCTTTCCGATGATTTCAGGATGACATCAGTGAAGAATATCATATTCTTACCGCATCATGAAACCGAGATTCTTCGTCCGCCTCAGGCGGACTCAGAATGACAGTGCACAACGACTCGAGCACGTGATCGCAGTTCGAAGCCATACATTAAAACGGGAGTTCTATAATGCTGAATATTGCCATCAGGATCGAGATGACGATGGCGGCAATGATGAGACCCATGGTCAGGATCATCACGGGCTCGAGAAGGCTCACGAATCTCTTGATTGCGACGTTGAGGCTCTTTTCATAGGTCATCGCGACTTTCAGGAGCATGGTATCGAGCTGGCCCGTCTCCTCTCCCACCTTGATCATGGAGAGGGCGAGGGGCGGGAAGACGCCTGTGCCCGCTAAGGGTGCCGCGATGCCTTTCCCCTCCTTTGCTCCTGCGCTCACAGCGTCGATAGAGGAAGCGATCACCTGGTTGCTGATCGTATCCTTTGCGTTGTTGAGGGCCTGGAGGAGCGGCACTCCGCTCTTGAGGAGCGTTCCGAGTGTCCTACAGAAACGCGCGGTCTCGAGTTTCCTGATCACGTCCCCCATCATTCTCAGCTTGAACCTGTCCCAGTTGTACCTGCCGGAATCGGTCTTCTTATAGTTGTTCAACAGCACCCAGAGCGCGACCATCGCAGCGAGAACAATCCACCAGTACGTTCTAAGCGCGTTGCTGAATGCGAGAAGTATCTGGGTGGGAACCGGCAGGGCACCGCCCAATTCGGCGAAGATGACGGAAAATTTCGGCAACACGTACGTGAGGAGGACAGCGATCGACAGGCCGCTCGTGAGAATCAGGATGACAGGATAAATCATGACAGAGACGATGTGGTCTTTGAGCGCCTTGGATGACTCCAGGAACTCGTTCAGCTTGTCGAGGACGACATCGAGGACGCCGCCCGCTTCGCCCGCACGGATCATGTTGACGTACAACCGCGGAAATATTGTCGGGTGTTTCTGGAGGGCATCCGAAAAAGAACTGCCTTCCCGGATCGATTTCAGCACCGACTGCACGACGTTCTTCATCTCTCTGCTCTCGGAGATGTCGGCAAGGATGTTCAGGCTCCTGTCGAGAGGAAGGCCCGCGCCGAGCAGAGCCGATAGTTCCGTGGTGAACGTGAGGAGATCGCTCCGGGAAGATCTCAGCGAGAACCGCTTTCCCCTCTCCGCCCTCGGCGCAGCGATCCTGAGGGGGATGTAACCGGTATTTTTTAGCCTCTCGACGGCGGACTGCTCGTCGGCCGCTTCGATGACGCCCTCTATGATCGCGCCCTGAACCGTCGTCGCGCGGTACGAAAAGACCGGCATCAGGCCTCCTGCGTCACCCTGAGGACTTCGCTCAGAGTAGTGATGCCCGCCTTGATTTTTTCCGCGCCGTCTTCGAGGAGCGTCTTCATGCCCGCACGTCGTGCCGAGTCCCGAATCTGGTTCGCGTCGGCACTTTTCAGAACGAGTTTGCGGATGTCATCGTCGATGACGAGGAGTTCAAAGATTCCCGTGCGGCCGTAAAACCCTGTTTGGGCGCACTGCGCGCACCCTCGCCCATGATAGAGCACCTGGTCTTCGGGGAGGCCGAACAGCTTCAATTCTTCGCTATCGGTGAGAGCACTGTCTTTTTCCTTGCAGGCGGGGCAAATAACCCGCACAAGACGCTGGGCGAGTATGCCGCGGATCGTGGACGAGAGGAGGAAGTTTTCCACGCCCATATCGAGGAGCCTCGTGAGGGCGCTCGGGGCGTCATTCGTGTGGAGGGTCGAAAAGACGAGGTGGCCCGTGAGGGACGACTGAATCGCGATCTCTGCCGTCTCCAGATCCCTGATCTCGCCGATCATGATGATATCGGGATCCTGCCGGACGATGTGGCGGAGTGTATTGGCGAAGTTCAGGCCGATCTGGGGCTTGACCTGTATCTGGTTAACCCCCTTCAATTGGTATTCCACCGGATCCTCAACCGTGATAATTTTTTTGTCCGGGGAATTGATCTTATCGAGCGCTCCGTAAAGCGTCGTCGTCTTCCCGCTCCCCGTCGGCCCCGTGACGAGAATGATACCGTTCGGTTTCGAGATGAGCTGGTTGAAGCGTCTCAGGGTATCCGGAGGGAAGCCGAGGAGATCGAGGTCGATAACGATCCCCTCTTTGCGCAGTATCCGCATGACGACACTCTCCCCGTAGAGCACCGGAATGGTCGACACCCTCAAGTCCAGTTCATTCTCGCCGACCCGCAGCCTGATGCGGCCGTCCTGCGGAAGTCGCCGTTCGGCTATATTCAGTTTTGCCATGATTTTTATTCTCGATACGATCGCGGCCTGGAGCCTTTTGGGTGTCGTTTCGATGTCGTGGAGAACGCCGTCGATGCGATAGCGCACCTTCAACTCGTCTTCGAAAGGTTCGATATGGATGTCGCTCGCCCTGCTCTCGACAGCCCGCGTGATGAACATGTTGACGAGTCGGATGATCGGCGCTTCGGAAGCGAGGTCTTTCAGGTGGCCGATGTCTTCCTCTTCCTCGCGGAGGAACTCGATTCCCTTTTCGCCGAGATCCTCTATGATCCTGTTGATGTTCTGCGTCTCTTGCTCGTAGAAACGGGCAAGATATTCGTCGACGACTTTTGTGTCGCATCCGTAGACGACAATGTCGGCGGCCGTGGCGACCCTCAGGGCGTCGATTGCGACGACATTTTCCGGGTTCGCCATGGCGACTTTCAGGACGTTGTTCTTGAACTCGAGGGGGATGATCTTCTGCTCACGGATGAAACGCGAAGATACACCGTTCAGGACGAAAGGCACCTTCGGAAGGTCTTCCGGTCGAATATGTTCTGCGTAGCTGATCACGTGCTGTCCTCAGAAATTATACCATACCGGGCCGTGCTGAACTCCGGATACACGGTTCCCTAGACAGAGACGGATGCCTTCACGCGAAGACGGGCACCACCGCGTGCCTTGCTCGTGCGAGGGAATCCGTCGATGGACAGAGAACAGATGCTTTGGTGTACAATACCTATGTCCCCCATGAAGAAAGACCTTGGGAAACCAGCTGTCGACATTTTTGCCGATGGCGCATGCAGTGGGAATCCGGGCGTCGGCGGGTACGGAATTCTCTTGCGGTCCGGTTCTCGCGAGCGCGAAATGTCCGGATGCGAGCCTCTCACGACGAATAACCGGATGGAGCTGACGGCGGTCATCAAGGCACTCGAAACGCTCAAAAGACCCTGTGCCGTCAGAGTCATCACCGATTCGAACTACGTGGTGCAGGGAATGACGTCGTGGATTCTGCGGTGGCGGAAGAATAACTGGCAGAACAGTCAGAAACAGGCTGTAGCGAATCGGGATTTATGGGAAAAACTCGCGCGCCTTTCGGAAATGCACGACATCGAGTGGATCTGGATAAGGGGGCATAGTGCTCACGAGGAAAATGAACGCTGCGACAGGCTCGCACGGCGCGCAATAAAGCGGTGCAAGGGCGCGTTAGGGCGGGACGCCGCATGAACCGTATCGATATCAGAAACCTGACGAATACGTTCCTCATCGCGGTTCCCGGGTTGAGGGATCCGAATTTCGCGAGAACCGTCGTCCTCATCTGCGACCATTCAAAGGACGGCGCATTTGGCCTCGTCGTCAATCGTCTCCTCCTCAGTAGCTTCGTTCCCCTCAGCAGCAGTTTTGATATTAAAGAGTGTTTCATCGATATCCCCGTCTACTATGGTGGTCCCGTGAGACCGGAGCAAGGGTACGTGCTGTATTCATCCGGCCGCGATTACCACCCCTCGATCAGAATTCACGACGAACTCGTCCTGACAACAGCGAAGGAGGTGTTGACCGACATCACCCTCGGCAGGGGTCCTGAAAAATTTCTCATTGTCCTGGGGTTCGCGGGGTGGGCTCCCGGTCAGCTCGAGCGTGAACTGATGGAAGATAGCTGGCTCGTCGCGCCGTCGGACAACCGCATCATATTCGACGTCCCCGTAAACGAACGCTGGACTGCCGCCGCCGCACTCATCGGCGTTGACCTCAAGAGGGTAATCTGCCGTCAGGGCTCCGTCTGACGTTGACAATTATTCGGTGCTTTTATTATCTTATAAAGCTTTAAAAAATATCAGGAAGGTGCTCACATGAGAACTCTCTCCGCAAAAAAGGGCGAGATCGAAAGGAAATGGTACCTTGTCGATGCGAAAGACGTCGTCCTCGGGAGGCTTGCGGTGATCGTTGCGGAACACTTGCTCGGCAAGAACAAGCCGGTGTATACGCCGAACGTCGATACGGGGGATTTTGTCGTCGTCATCAATGCCGACAAGGTGAAGCTCACGGGCAAGAAGCTCGACGACAAGGTCTATCACTGGCACTCGGGGTATCCGGGTGGCATCAAGTCCCAGACGGCCCGCGAACGCCTCGCTCGTTCTCCGGAAAAGGTGATCACCGCCGCAGTGTGGGGAATGCTTCCCAAAGGGAGGCTCGGCAGAGCGATGATCAAGAAGTTAAAGGTATATCGAGGAGAAGAACATCCTCACGAGGCTCAAAAACCGGAAGTCCTCGCAGTAAGCACTCGTTCAACACGGACATAAAAGGAGCATTCGATGGCTGACATTCAGTTCAACGCAACTGGCCGAAGGAAAACATCCGTCGCTCGGGTGACTCTCGTCCCCGGAAGCGGCGAGATCGTCGTGAACAATAAACCAGCAGATGTCTATTTCCCTCGCGAGACGTTACGCATGGTCATACGGCAACCGATCGATCTCGCGGGAATCGCGGGAAAGTATGACGTCAAAGTGAACGTTTCGGGAGGGGGGCTCTCCGGTCAGGCGGGTGCGGTCAGGCACGGCATCGCGCGGGCCATTGTCGAGATGAACAGCGATCTCCGTCAGAGATTGAAGAAGGAAGGGTTCCTCACCCGTGACCCGCGGGAAAAAGAACGCAAGAAGTACGGGCAAAAAGGCGCTCGCAAGAGATTCCAGTTCTCGAAGAGATAGCTGCCGAACGCTCCGTTCGTGGAGAGACCACGAGATCGGACAGCATCATATCTTGTGCGGGAGGGCCTTCCGGGTGTCATCAGTGCGCAGCTCCGCCGGATCCTTTTGGTTCGGCTGGCCTACCATGTCACCCTGCCGCCGAGGGCCTGTGGGATGGATGACACCTCAATCGCAATGCGCGGGGGCAGAAATTGTTGACGGTGGAAACATGATCGATTCAGCGCGAACAGTAATACGGCCCGCCATCCGATCACTCCCGTCGCCACATTCCAAGCAATGATTCGAGTTTTCATTTGCGGGGGAAGTGGTTACACCGGGAGCGAACTCCTTCGCATCCTTTCGCGACATCCGAAGGTACACGTCGCCGGCGTGACGTCTCAGAAATCCGCCGGGAAAACCGTTGTCGAGTTATTCCCTCATTTGAGGACGTACACCGACCTCGCCTACGAGCCTCTCCGCAAAGACGTCATCGCCGGAAAGGCCGACCTCTTTTTCACGGCGCTCCCTCATGGCGAATCGCAGGAGGTGGTCGACTTTCTCTATCGTCAGGGGAAGACGGTCATCGATCTTTCCGCCGACTACAGGCTGAGAGACGCACAACATTACGAGCGCTGGTACCACGTCCCGCACGCGTTTCCGTCGACACTGAAGGAATCGGTATACGGCCTTCCGGAACGTTACCGCGAAGACATACGAAGGGCGAGACTGATTGCGAACCCGGGCTGTTATCCGACCGGCGCGCTCCTGGGGCTTTTGCCGGCGATCAGACACAAACTGATAGCCACGTCGGCGATCGTCATCGACGCGAAATCGGGCGTGAGCGGCGCAGGGAGAAAAGCGGATCTCGCCGTTGCCTTCTGCGAAGTCAACGAGGGGTTCAAGGCGTACGCGGTCGGAACCCACCGGCACACCCCCGAAATAGAGCAAGAGCTGTCGCTCCTCACCGGGCGAGAAGTCGTCGTGAATTTTACTCCCCATCTCTTGCCGGTCGACCGAGGGATCCTCACGACGATGTACGCCCCCCTCGTCGGGAACTTTGAAACGGGCGCGATCGAGAAAATCTATCGCGACGCCTATGCGACGGAGCCTTTTGTGAGAGTGCTGCCGCGGGGGCATTATCCGAACATCAAGAACGTGAAGGGGACGAACTGTTGCGACATCGGCCTCAAGGTCGACGAGCGAACGAACACCCTCATTGTCATAACGGCCATCGACAATCTCGTAAAAGGAGCCTCGGGGCAGGCTGTCCAGAATATGAATATCATCCTCGGGTTCGAGGAAACGCTCGCGCTCGACACCCTCGCCGCATTCCCCTGAGGATCGATGGTTCCCAAGGGATTCTTGTTTTCCGCGGTCGAAGCCGCGATAAAGAAACCGGGGCGAAAAGATCTCGCGCTCATCTATTCGGAACACGAAGCCGACATGGCCGGGGTCTTTACCTCGAACGCGGTGAAGGCGGCTCCCGTGCGTCTCGCTATGCAGAGAATCCGCGCCGGCAGGGGTCAGGCTGTGATCGTCAATAGCGGGAATGCCAATGCGTGCACGGGCAGGCGGGGACTGGACGACGCGCGGGAGATGACCGCTCTCGTGGCCCGGGAGCTCCGGGTCCGACCTTCCCGTGTTTTCGTGTGCTCCACTGGCGTGATCGGGATCCCCCTCCCCATGGAGCGAATTCGCCCGAAAATAGCCGAACTGATCGCTGCGACCGGGACACATTCCCTCGACGACGTCGCCGCCGCAATGATGACCACCGATAGATTTCCTAAGGTGGTCGCGAAAAAGGTCACGGTCGACGGCAAAACGGGAGTGATCGCGGGCGTCTGCAAGGGAGCCGGGATGATTTGTCCTCGTCTGGCGACAATGCTCTGTTTTCTTCTCACCGACATCCGCGTCGAAAGCGAAACCCTCGATGCGTGTTTGCGTGACGCCGTCGGAACATCTTTCAACAGGATCACCGTCGACGGCGACATGTCCACGAATGACACGGTCCTCATCATGGCAAACGGACTGCTCGGCAACTCTCCCCTCCGGCGAACGTCGCGAGCTTTTCGGGCTTTCCGTGAAACGCTCGCTGAGGTTTCGTTCGAGTTGTCGAAGCGTATCGTCGAGGACGGAGAGGGCGCGACGAAGCTCGTCGAAATAGAGGTGAAGGGGGCGCGGACTGAGGTCGAAGCCGAAAAGGCGGCCTTTTCCGTCGCGAATTCGAAACTTGTCAAAACGGCGATCTACGGCAATGACGCCAACTGGGGGCGGGTGATGGCGGCACTCGGCTATTCCGGAATCGGACTTCGCGAAGAAAAGGTCGATATCTTTTTCGGTCCGGTACCCGTGGTTCGTCGGGGTGTTTCTACCGACAGAGATGAGGCGGCGACGAGGGCGCTTCGGAAAAACGAGGTGAAGATCACGATCGCTCTCAACATGGGGAAGGCTTCCGCCAGGGTCCTGACCTGCGATTTGACGGAGGAATACATTCGGGTGAACGCGGCCTATAGAACGTAGGACATATTTTTCTTGACAAAAACGGATGACTGATGGTATTTATTTAGCGAATGCCTCGTTATCTCCCCTAATGCTGCTGTCCAACTCCCACGGGCAGCAGCATTTAATTTTCAGCTCACTTCGATCAATTCATAAGACCGGCTGCCAAGGCCGAGACGTTCGGACTCCTCTATCTGTATCGAATATGGTTTCGCGCTCAGTTTGAAGAGAATGTCGTCGCCCGGCGAGATTGCTTTTTCTCCGGCCACGGACTGAGGTAACGGAGGGGCTTTGAGTAGAAAGTCGATGGTCGCCTGCTCGATTGCGACGATGTCGTCAGATAGCATGATACCCTGATCCTGTATGACGGGCACGTCAGCGACGGGCATGCAGTCGCACTCCGGTTGTATCTCCGTCAGAAAATTGATGTAGATCACTTTATTTTTCTTGAAGGTGCTGAGAACCGCTTTCGCTGCCTCAGCGAGGGACCGCATGAACCGTTCATCGTCTTTCGGAAGCGAGAGAGCGCCCGACTGGCAGACCCTTTCACACCGCCCGCACCGCCAGCACTCGTCGCCATTCCAACGCAACTCGCCGTTGACGAACGTGATGACGTCGAGGGGGCAGATCTCCATGCACTGTCCGCAGAGTTCGCACCTGTCCCTGTCCCACGAGAGCATGCCTTCACCGAGGGTGTGCATCGCTCCCCTGCCGCACTTCCAGCCACACGTGCGGTGGCTCGAGCTAACGCCTCCCATAGCGACATTCTTGATGGCGCCGCCATAGCCCGCCTGAATATGTCCCTTCACGTGGGAACAGACGACCATCGCCGGCACGTCATGGATGACGCTTGCCACAGCAATTTCACCGAGAATGTCGCCGGCCATCACCATCAGGTTATCGTGCCCGTAGAGCCCGTCGGCGAGGATGACCGGCGCGCCGACCGACAGGTGGTTTATACCGTTCTCGTTTGCGACGTGGAGATAGTCGAGCCCTTTTATCCGAACGGAATCCGTCACGAACGGTTTCGCCCCTGCGGCATGGAGGGCATCAACCACTTTTCTTAAGAAAACGGGCCGAACGATGCGATGCGCGCCTTCGGATCCAAAGTGGGTTTTGACTGCAACCCATTCTTTCGGTTCGAAGTACCGGGCAAGATTGAATTCCCTCAGGAGCGCCTCGAGTTTCCCGGGCATGCTGTCATCGTACTTCCACTTCTTCGCCCTCGCTGATGCAAAATAGACGATGGACATGGGTGACCTCCTCTCCGAATCGTTCGACGATAGTGATTATTATATCAATTCAGCTCCGCCGCATATGACAGGCGAGCGTGACGGGACTGCCTCATCGGGGAGCGCGGTACCGCGATGCCCGTATGGCCGGTCCTTTTGAATGGCAGAAACGTGATTTCCATGCCGCCGATACCACTCTGGTATTCGTTGGCGGCGAAAGGAGGGAAATGGAATGTATATCCTCGAAACGATGACGATGCCCGAGTTCACGAAATATCTCAGGCAGACGAAAACGATCGTGTTTCCGTTCGGCACGATCGAGGAGCACGGGCGGCACCTGCCGCTCCACACCGACTCTTTCATTGTTCAGCAGGTTCTCCTCCTGGCGGCGAAGAAGCGAAAATTCTTCCTCGCACCGACAGTCCCCTACGGCGTGTGCACGGCGACACGCGATCATCCGGGGACGATCGGCATCGCCCCCGAGACGCTCAGGACACTGGCCCGCGACCTCGTTTCCGAGGCGCACAGAAAAGGTCTGCGGAATGTCGTCCTGGTTTCGGGCCACGGCGGGAGTCTTCACATGGCCGCGTTGAGGGAAACGGCGGAGACACTCGTCGATCGCCTCAGCGGTCTTCGCGTCGCGGTGTTCTCTCCTTATGACCTCTTATGGAAGGAACTTTCGTCGATTTCGGAAACCCCCGACGATTCCCACGCCGGGGAACTCGAGACCTCGATCATGCTCTTCCTGGAGCGGTCTACCGTTAAAGGGAGGTCGCCGGCGGAATACCCATGCTTTCCGCGGCCGCTCGTCGTGAAGGACAAGGTCCGCTACTGGAAAGGGGGCGTGTGGGGCGATCCGGGCAAGGCGACCGCGGAGAAAGGGAAGCGCGCGATCACGGTTATCGCCGAAAAGGTCATCGAGGTAATCGATATGATGGAGAGGACACGATGACGTTCTTGATTTCCTGTCCAGTATCCAGTATGCTTGCAACCATATGAGAGAAGAAGAGGTCGACTTCCTGATTATCGGCAGCGGTGTCGCCGGACTCAGGGCCGCAATCGAGATGGCTCCCTACGGAGATGTCCTCGTTGTCACGAAAGATCTCCCAGCTGAGAGCAGCACAGAGTACGCGCAGGGGGGGATCGCGGTCGCTCTGAGCGACGAGGATGAAGTCGGGATTCACTACGAGGACACGCTTCGCGCAGGCGACGGTTTGTGCAGAGAGGACGCGGTCAGGATTCTCGTCGAGGAAGGACCCGAGAGAATCCGCGAACTCATCTCGTGGGGCGCGGAGTTCGATCGCGAAGGGACGAAACTCGATTTCACGATGGAAGCAGCCCATTCCCGGAAGCGAATTCTCCACGCGCACGGTGACTCGACGGGGCGAGAGCTCGAACGCGTGCTCCTTAATAAGGTGAGGTCTTTCCCCTCGGTCAAAAAATATCCGTTCGCGTTCACCGAAGACCTTCTCGTGGAAGACGGAGAATGTTACGGCTCCCTCGTTCGCGTTCGAGGGGAACTGTCGGTCGTCTTCGCGAGAGCGACCGTGCTCGCCACGGGCGGAGCGGGCCAGGTGTACTCGAGAACGACGAACCCCGCCGTATCCACTGGCGATGGAATGGCTATCGCGCTGAGGGCGGGCGCCGTACTCGAAGATATGGAATTCATTCAGTTCCATCCGACCGTTCTCTTCGCTCCTTCGGCCCCTCAGTTCCTCTTGAGCGAGGCGATGAGGGGGGAAGGCGCGATATTGCGCAACATTCGTGGAGAGCCATTTATGAAGAACTACCACCCCGATGCGGAGCTCGCTCCCCGCGATGTAGTGTGCAGGGCGATCGTTTCTCAAATGGCGAGGACCAACAGTACCCACGTCCTTCTCGATCTCACCCATCTTGACGAAACGTTCATCAAGAGTCGGTTCCCACGGATTTACGCGACCTGCCTCCAGTACGACGTCGACATCACGAAAGAACCGATTCCGGTCTCCCCGGGTGCTCACTACAGCATGGGCGGCGTTAAAACGGATACCGACGGTGCGACGAACATCGGGGGACTCTTCGCAGCCGGGGAAGTCGCGTGCACAGGGGTACACGGAGCCAACAGGCTCGCCTCGAACAGCCTCCTCGAAGGGCTGGTGTACGGCGCGAGGGCGGGCCGCGCTGCCGTTCGTTACGGCACGGGGATAACGGGGCGAAGGAGGCCGTTACGCCTCCGACCGGCCAGGGACAAAGGCGTGGGAACCTCATCGGGCACGAAAGTGTCGAAATTCGACATCGAGGAGATCAGGCACCTCCTGAGAAAGACAATGTGGGAGCGGGTCGGCATCATACGATGCGCGGAGTCGCTCGCGGAAGCCCGTTCGAAGCTGGAAGAGTGGTCGTTCATTCTCGATGTGCCATTCGGGACGAGGAGGGAACTCGAGCTGCAAAATATGCTCGAAGTCTCGCAGGTGATCACGGAGTCGGCCATCCTTCGAAAAAATAGCGTCGGCGCCCACTATCGCTCCGATTTTCCGAAAAAGTTCGAGGGGTGGAAGGACCATATTCTCTTTACCAATGAAAAGGGAGCACGGTATGAGTCTATTCCATAGCGCGCATCGGCGGGCGAAGATCGTCTGCACGATCGGGCCTTCTTCATCGGACGAGGAGACGATCATGGCCCTCGTGAAGAACGGGATGAACGTCGCACGTCTCAATTTTTCTCATGGCGATCATGAGACCCATCGGCGGTCTTTTGAACTGATACGGTCCGTCTCGAAAAAATACGGCTTCCCCGTTGCAATTCTCCAGGATCTTCAGGGGGTGAAGATAAGGGTCGGACGCCTCGCGGGAGGGGAGGCAACGCTAAAGAAGGGGAGGGAACTCCTCCTCGTTCCAGGGGATGGGATCGGCAACGAAGATCGGCTATATATTTCCTACGAAGGGTTGCTGAGAGACGCGAAGAGAGGCGACAAAATACTCCTCGATGACGGGCTCATCCAACTGAGGGTGATCGCGAAGAGCGCGTCCGCGCTCAAAGCGAGAATCGTCGAGGGAGGCGTGCTGAGGGACAAGAAAGGCGTGAATTTCCCCGGCATGCGTGTCTCGCTCAGGTCATTCACCGATAAAGACGAGCGGGATTTAACGCTGGGTCTGCGCCTGGGCATCGACTACGTTGCCATTTCTTTTGTCCGGGAGGCTGGGGACATCAAAGTTGTCAGGAATTGGCTTGAGAGAAAAGGCCACGGCATCCCGATCATCGCGAAGATCGAGAAACCCGAGGCGCTCAGCAATATCGACAGCATTCTGTCCGAAGTGGATGGCATCATGATCGCGCGCGGGGATCTCGGCGTCGAAATGCCCCCCGAGGAAGTGCCGCTCATTCAGAAAGAGCTGATCCGGAAGGCGAACGAGAAGGGAAGAATCGTGATAACGGCAACCCAGATGCTCGAGTCGATGACGGAGCACCTCCGGCCGACACGGGCGGAAACAACCGATGTCGCGAACGCTGTCCTCGACGGCACCGACGCGCTGATGCTCTCGGGAGAAACAGCGCGGGGGCGATATCCGGTCGAAGCACTGAAAATGATGGATCGGATCATCAGACACACGGAATCGATCGGGACCGGCGGTTCGCGGTATGTACGGGGCAGGACTTTCGCGGAGGCCACGGTAGACGCGGCCGCGAAAGCCGCCGAAGACATGCGCGCAAAGGCGCTGGTGGCATTCACCCAGTCCGGATTTACCGCGCTCCTGTTGTCGAAGATCAGGCCGGGGGTCCCGATCGTCGCGTTCACGCCCGACGAGCGAATTCGTGACAAAGTCTGCCTCTACTGGGGCATTACTCCCAAAATTATGCCGTTACCGTCGACGACCGATGAGATGATTTCGGAGGTGGAGAGATTACTGCTCCGGGATCGGATTGTCAAAAAGGGAGACAGTATCGTGATCACATCGAGTTCGCCTCTGTCCGCTCAGGGCAAGACGAACTTCATGAAGCTCCACCGCGTGGTGGGATAGAAAACGCGCGAAAGATGCCGCCGTTCTTTTACCGCGATTCCTTTCCGAACACCTCTTTCAGGAGGTCGGTAACCCTGGCAGCCGGGTCGGTTCTTATTTTCTTCTCCTCCTGACCGATCATGTAGAAGAGGCCGTCGAGCGCTTTGTTGGTCACGTAGTGGTCGAGGTCCACGGATTCCTTGCTCACAAACGGAAGCGATTCATACTTCCCCATCATGTCCTTGTAGGCTCGGGGTGCTCCAACTTCGTTCATGCGTGCTGACACGACGGGATAAAAGGCGACGTACAATTTTTCCTGTGTCTTCCCCCTGAAGTACTGCGTTGCCGCGGTGTCTCCTCCGTTCAGAATCCTTGCCGCGTCCTCGAAGGTCATCTCCCTTACTGCGTCTTTGAAATAGGATGCCGCTCGGGGCGCCGCTTTTTCGGCTGCACGGTTCATACTCAGTATGAATTCATCCACCTCTTTCTGGTAACCGGCCATTCTTAAGATATCGGCGACTTTTCGGATCTTCTCCGGCACGAGGATCTTGATCATCTGATTGCCGAAGTAGCCGTCAATCTGGGACACGCTTTTGACCGCGTTCTCCGTCCCTACGGCAAGGGCCTCTTTTAACCCTGAAACCATTGTGGTCTCATCCGTCGGACCGCCCGCTGCCGGTTCGCGAAGTCCTTTCATAATATCTTCGAATGAAAGTGCCAGCGCACTGCTTGCGAGGACGGCGATGATCGCCATCTGGACAAATGTTCTTTTCATGACGTTTCCTCCTTACCCTTTCATTCGTTCTCCCCGATAAGCCCGAGGAATTCTTCATAGGAAATGGTTTTCACCCCGAGCGACCGGGCCTTCTGCAGTTTCGAACCGGGGTTTTCGCCGACGATCACATAGTCGGTCTTTCCCGATACCGAGGACGCAGCGTGCCCACCGAGTTGCTCGATGAGCGCCTCGACGTCTTCCCGCGGCCTGGGGAGAGTGCCCGTGATGACGAGGGTCTTCCCCCTCAGAGGGCCTTTTCTTTCGCCTGTCTCTTTCCCTGCGAAATCGGGGTTTGAAATCTGCACGCCAAGCGCTTTCAGTGTCTTGAGCGTGCGCAGATTCTGCTCGTCGTTGAAAAAATCGGAGACCGATCGGGCCGTCTTCTCCCCGATCTGCTTGATCCGCGTGACGCGCTCCGGTTTCACGCGGAAGAGATCGTCCAGTTTTTCGAAGTTCCTCGCGAGGAGTTTCGAAGCGTACTCTCCGACGTGTAGGATCCCCAAGGCGTAGAGAAAGCGCGCGAGCGTGGTTCGTTTGCTCCGCTCGATCGCATCGATGAGATTCTGTGCTGATTTTTCGGCGAACCGGGGAAGGTTGAGAAGATCCCCTTTCTTCAGGGTAAAAATATCGGTGAAGTGGGCGATGAGGCCATTCGAGTAGAGCAGCTCGACATTTTTCTCCCCCAGCCCCTCGATATCCATAGCGCCCCGAGAGGCGAAGTGGATAATCCTCTCCCGCACCTGGGCCGGGCAATTCAGCCCGATGCAGCGGACAGCGACCTCTCCCTCCTCCCTGACGACCCGCGAGCCGCATGCCGGACATTTGTTCGGCATGGGGAACTCGCGTTCCTTGCCGGTTCTCTTATCTTTGATGACGGCGATGACATGGGGGATGACGTCGCCCGCGCGTTCGACCACAACGGTGTCGCCGATCCTGATATCTTTCCTCTTCATTTCGTCCCAGTTGTGGAGGGTCGAGCGGGACACCGTCACTCCTCCGATTCTCACCGGTTCGAAAATGGCAAACGGCGTGATCACCCCTGTCCTCCCGACGCTCCCCTGGATGTCAAGAATTTTCGTGATGCCCTGATGAGAAGCGTATTTGTACGCAATCGCCCATCGCGGCTCCCTCGTCTTGACGCCGAGTTGTTTCTGGAGGCTGAAGTCATTCACTTTCACCACCGCGCCGTCTGTTTCGAACGGAAAATGCTTTCGCTTTTCCTCGAGTTTCCGAAGGGCATCGATGATCTTTTCTATCCCCCGGTGTTTTTCGACGATGGCGGGGGTCGGGAAACGGGCTTTCTTCAGCCAGGCGATGAACTCCCACTGGCTCGCAAAGTCTATCCCCCGGAAGGCCCCCACGCCGTAACAGGCAAGATGCAGTTTCCGTGAGGCCGTAATGCTCGAGTCGAGCTGCCGCACCGAACCCGCGGCGGCATTGCGCGGATTGGCGAAGAGTGGCTCTCCCTTCCTTTCTCTCTCCTTGTTGAGATTGTTAAAATCTTCGATATCCATGTACACTTCCCCACGGATATCGATCTCCGCGGGAATCTCTCCGTCGCCGGCAATCTTTATCGGTATCGATTTGATCGTCTTTATGTTCTGAGTCACGTCTTCCCCCTCGTAGCCGTCGCCCCGCGTCGACGCCTTGGAGAGAAGGCCGTTCCGATAGGTCAGTTCGATCGCCAGACCGTCGTATTTCGGTTCGATCGTATAGTCAAGATCCTCGTCTGATTTGAGGAGTCGCTTAATGCGCCCGTCGAACTCTCGCATCTCGTCGAACGAGAAGGCATTGTCAAGCGAGAGCATCGGTTCGGTGTGTTTCACCTTCTCGAATTTGTCGAGCGGAGGGGCTCCGACACGCTGGGTCGGCGAATCGGGCAAGATATAGTGGTAGCGATCTTCCAGGCCCTTCAGTCGAATGTAGAGCCGATCGTACTCTTCGTCCGATATGACCGGCGAATCGAGGACGTAGTACCTGTAACAGTGATAGTTGAGTTCGTTCACGAGCTTTTCGATTTCGGCCTTGATTTTTTCCGGTGGTTGTTCTGTCATTTCAAAGGCTCGTTCCTCTCCGAGTTCTCGCGCAACGCTGTATCCAGCAAAAAACCAATGGCTGAGATGGCCGCCCGCTCTTTGTTCTCTTCCCTGCCTCCCCGCAGCCTTAACGTTTTTACCCGTGTCTCCTTCCCCGTGCTGACACCGATGAAAACTAAACCCCGCTCTTTCCCTTCGAGGACATCGGGACCAAGATTCCCGGTCGTTGAAACCGAGAAATCCGTTCCGGTCAGCACCCGGATCTTTTCGGCCATCTCACGCGCCGTCTCCGCGCTCACGACGCCGTATCGCCTCATGCAGCGCGAGGATACCTTCAGAATGGATTTTTTTGCGTTTGCCGAATAGGAGACGACCCCCGCCTCGAAGAACGCGCTCGCTCCGGGCAGGGAAGTGATCAAATGACTGATGAGGCCGCCGGTGCACGACTCCGCCACAGACAGGGTGTATCCGCGCTTCCTGAAAAAGGTGTGAACCTTCTTTACGACGACAGGCAACGTCCTGTTCGCTCCCGGCTCCTCGCCCATTACGTCCATGTCATGAGCGTAACGGCGCCCGTTTCCGCGCACCTTCCCCCTTTTCTCTTCCGTGGGACGATGCCAGGGACAATCGATTGTTCACCCGTAGTTCTGCTGTGCGTCATGGTTCGCGAGAGCGCATATGCGTCTCCATTGGCTATAATTATACAATGAACGTCGGTGCCCTCTGTGCCATAGTGCTGCTTCTCCTGACGTGCTGTTCCCGGAATATCATTTCGGGAAAGCCACCGGGGGAGCGGTCCCTTGAAAAACATCTCGTCAATGTGACACAGCTTACGTTCGACGGCGACAACGGCGAGGCATACTTCAGCCCGGACGGCAGGAGGCTTATCTTTCAGTCGAACCGCGGGGGTTACGGATGTGACAAGATATGGACCATGAACGTCGACGGGTCCGACAAGAAAATGGTCAGTCCCAACCGGGGGGCGCACACGTGTTCTTTCTTCTTCCCCGACAACGAGCGAATCGTTTTTGCCTCCACGAGCCATCTCCCCGGCGATTGTCCCCCGAAACCAGATCTCCCCAAAGTATCGGGCCATGTGTGGCCGCTCTACCCTTATGATATTTTCGTTGCGGCAACGGACGGATCGAATATGCGCGCCATAACCGATAACCCGGAATACGATGCGGAGCCGATCGTGTCGTCGGACGGCAAGAAGATCGTGTTCGGGTCCAAGCGCTTCGGGGATTTCGATGTGTACATCATGGATGCCGACGGTGGGAACGCGCAGCGGCTGACCGATCGCGTCGGGTACGACGGAGGCCCCTGGATTTCTCCGGATGGGAAGCGCATCGTCTGGCGGGCGTGGTATCCCGAAACGGAGGACGAGAAGACGTTATGGCGCGACTGCATGGAAAAGAACTACATCGTTCCTGTCCCTCTGGACCTCTGGGTCATGGATTCGGATGGATCGAATAAGAGGAGAATCCTCCGTAACGGAGCGACGAATTTCGCCCCGTCATGGCACCCCGACGGAAAACGTATTGTCTTTTCGAGCAATATGGATGACTGGCGCGAGGATGCCAGGCGCTTCGGGCATAACTTCGAACTCTACATCATTTCGGCTGACGGCTCCGGGTTGGAAAGGCTGACCTTCAATACCACTTTCGATGGCTTCCCGATGTTCTCGCCGGACGGAAAGAAACTCGTCTTCGCCTCGAACAGAAATCCCGCGAAACCGCGAGCGACGGATATTTATATCGCGGATTGGGTTGAGTAGGTTCACGTTGAACCGCCGGCGCCTCTGTCGAATCACCATTGGCTGTCTTTTCGCTCTCGCCTTTTTGGCAGTTCCGCTGAATGCCGAAGAGATCTCCGCGAAAGATGTCCTCGTCCACCATGACCTTCACGTCGTCGTGCATCCACGCGAGAATCGTTTGACCGCTGTCGACACGATCACGATTCCGCCGAACTCTCCAAAAATACTGACGCTCGCGCTCCATGGAGGACTGAACCCTGTTTTGCTGTCCGAGAACGGCCGACTGATGAAGGATTCCAAAGGAGGGCGCGGGAAACATCTCGAATCATACCGTATAGAATTGCCGGAGGGTGCGACGTCTTTTACGATCCGTTACGGAGGCATGATCGATCATCCGCTCGAGCCCGTCGGCAAAGAGCAAGCTCGCGGCTATAGTCATACGATCGGAAAGATTACCGAGGAGGGTGTCTATCTCTCGGGCTCTACGCACTGGTACCCCGTCATCGATGTCCCTTTCATAACGTTTTCGCTGACGGTCGAGCTGCCCAAGGACTGGGAAGCTGTCAGTCAGGGGGTGAGGACTGTGCACCAAAAGGACGATCAAAAAACGGTCGTCCGCTGGTCTTCGCCCGAGCCGCAGGAGGAAATTTACCTCGTCGCGGGCACGTTCCATGAGTATGGGAGACCCATGACGCTCCCTCCTGCTCCCTCTTCCGGTTCGGAAAGCGGGGAGAGAATCGTCCACGCCATGGTTTTCTTGCGTTCTCCTGATCCTGAACTGGCGGAGAAATATCTCGAGGCTACGGTCCGTTATGTCCGGCTGTACGGGGCTCTCATCGGCCCGTATCCGTACGGAAAGTTCGCGCTCATCGAGAACTTCTGGGAGACCGGTTTCGGCATGCCCTCCTTCACCCTATTGGGACCGCGGGTGATCCGTCTCCCGTTCATTGTGAATACGTCGTATCCGCACGAAATACTCCACTCGTGGTGGGGGAACGGCGTCATCCCCGCCTACGAGGAGGGGAACTGGTCCGAGGGCCTCACTGCCTACCTCTCCGACCACCTGAATGCGGAAGCGCGGGGAGAAGGATGGGAGTACCGGCAGACGACCCTCCAAAAATATACCGATTACGTCACCAGCGGGAAGGATTTCCCCCTCACGGCATTCCGTTCGCGCCACAGCCCTCCTTCGGAGGCGATCGGCTACGGGAAATCCCTCATGTTCTTTCACATGCTCCGGCAGGAACTCGGTGACCGGCTGTTCATGAAAGGACTGCAGGATTTTTACCGGAACCATGTTTTCCGTTTCGCGTCTTTTGGGGACCTCAGGAGGAGCTTCGAGCGGGTTTCCGGAAAGAACCTTGAAGCATTTTTTTCTCAATGGATTACCAGATCCGGCGGACCCGAGGTGACACTCTCCGATGTTCGCGCTTCTTTTGACGGTAACGCACATAGCCTCAGGGGTGTGGTACGACAAGTTCAGCGCGGCGAACCTTATCGATTCTCACTCCCCCTCGCGGTGACACTGGAGGGCGAACGGGATGCGCATCAGGTCTCTCTGCAGATTGACGAGAGACGTGTAGAATTTTCCTTTCGCTTCGAAGCGAGGCCACGTCGAGTCGATGTCGATCCCGAATACGATGTCTTCAGAAGACTTCACCGTCGAGAAATTCCTCCCGCGATCACGCAGGTCCTCGGTGCCGAAAAGATGACTGTTATTCTCCCTTCTGCCGCGAAACCGCCGGTTTTATCCGCCTATCGCGCCCTCGCCGAAATGTTGCGGAATTCCGGACCGGACTCCGTCACCATCGCGCTCGATAAAAAACTGCGGTCGCTGCCGTCAGATGCCGCCGTCTGCGTGCTCGGAGCCGAAAATCGATTTCGCGATAGCGTCATGGATGCACTCGCGCGGTTCGGCGTCCGGATGAGCACGAAGGCGGTGCGCGTCACGGAATCGGAACTGCCCTTCGAATCGCACTCTTTCGTGTTCACCGGACAGAACCCGGCAAATGAGCACGCGGGCCTTCTCTTCGTGACGTCGGACAACCCCTCCGCTTTGATTGGTCTTGGGAGGAAACTCCCCCATTACCACAAGTATAGTTACCTCGTCTTCAGGGGTGACGAACCGGTAAATGTTCTCAAAGGGCGCTGGAAGATCGTTGACTCACCGTTGACCGCTTTCCTTCCGGACAAGGACGGGGCGGTCTCCCAGTCGGAAATGGGAACGCTGCGTAAACGCCATCCTCTCTCCCTGTATGCCGAAGAATTCTCCTCCGACAGCATGCGGGAGACGGTCAATTACCTCGCGGGGGACGAACTGAAGGGCAGGGGACTGGGGACGAGAGGAATAGAGCTGGCCGCGGAGTTTATCGCACGGCGCTTTTCCGATGCCCATTTACTGCCGGCGGGCGATGACGATCGGAGTTATTTTCAGACGTGGCGCGAAGAAGATGGGGAGGGTCGGGCAATCATGCTGAAAAATGTCGTCGGTGTACTCCTGCCAGTCGGGAACGATCATCGTTCCACGGAAGGCATCGTCGTCGGGGCTCACTACGACCACGTAGGCTTTTCTGCGGCGGAGAATGGGAGAGAGTTCGTTTACTACCCTGGAGCCGACGATAACGCGAGCGGGATCGCAGTCTTGATCGAACTCGCGCGCGTTCTTGCCAAGAAACCGCTGCAGAAAAAGATCTTCTTTGTCGCTTTTACCGGAGAAGAGAGCGGGCGAAAAGGTTCTCGGTCCTTCCTGACGCGTAGCCGGCGATATGGGGACGATCGGATCGTCGCCATGGTGAACATCGATACGGTAGGGCGCCTCGGCAACAAGAAAGTATTGATTTTCGGGGCCGATTCCGCGCCTGAATGGAAACGTATCGTGACGGAGGCAAGTCGGACAGCAGGGGTCGATATCGATATCGCCTTCCGAGAACTCGACGCAAGCGATCAGAAAAGCTTCCACGAGAAGGGGATCCCTGCGATACAGCTCTCATCCGGACCGCATCCCGACTATCACAGGACGACCGATACGCCTGACAAAATAGACCTGGAAGGCATGGAGAGGATCGCTCGATTTGCCCAGGAAGTCATCGAACACCTCGCGGCAAGAGAAAACCCTCTCACGGCGGCGGTCGCTCCTGCGTCCAAAAACGGGGATGAGCAGAAAGGGCAGCGTGGGGTGACCTTCGGCATCGTTCCGGACTTCGCGCACCCGGGCCCAGGTTGTCGGGTGGCAGGTATCGTCCCTGGGTCTTCCGCCGAAAAGGGAGGACTCCGGGAAGGCGATATCATCGTTCGGATAAATGACCAGACAATTCTCAGCCTCAAGGATTATGCGGATATTCTGAGGACTCTGAAGCCGGGGGATACCCTTCGCGTTGTCTATCGACGGGAAGGACAAGAAATGACGACAGTCGGCGAGGTACGTCCTCGCTGACACATGACCTCTTTATCATTTGACTTTTGTCGTGCAGCACCTCATCATTAAAAAGTAGGTGACGGCTCTTCTTATGTGCTCGAAACGCTCGCTCGGTGGCTGTGTGCGTGGACGCTTTGAAATAAAGCATGAAACGCGGGTGTTCGAACACCGCGATGGGGAAGCCGGAGAAACAGGATAACTGCCGAACGAAAAGGAGAGATGACTCGTGAAACAGAGCGAAGAGGGCAAGAAGGTCAAGGAAGCGGCGGCGTTCATTACATCGAAAGATACATTGGACGGCGCATATCCGGGTCTCGTGCTCGGCATCAACGCGGTTCGTCTGGGGATGGAGGCAACCATCTTTTACACGTTCATGGGGCTCAATGTGATACGGAAAGGATGGGCGGAAAAGGCAAAGTTTCAGCCCCCGGGATTTATGGGCGCGATCCCCGGGATGTCCTCGATAGCCACGTGGATGATGAAGAGCAAGCTCGCAAAAGCAAATATCCCCGGCCTTTCGGATCTCCAGGAGATGGCGCAACTCGAGGGAGTGAAATTTGTCGCGTGCAGAATGACGACGGATATGATGGGGCTCACGGAGAAAGACTTTATTGACGGCGTCGTCATCCAATCCGCGGAGGATTTTCTGAAGTACGCGAAGGATTGTAAAATTCTCCTCTACACGTAACTAAAAGAAAGGGGGAGCGGTACCGCTCCCCCTCTGTTGTTTCCTCTGACGTGGATTCTTAAAATTTATACGTATACCCCACCGAGAACTCCCACTGGTCCATTTTCAGTTTGATTGTCTGCTGGGGATCCAGCGGGTTCGGTCCCTCGATCTCTTTCGGAAACCCGCGCATGACGGCAAAATCCAGCTCGTGGTTGCTGCCGATCCTCTTCGTGACGCCGAGCGTAGCGTGGTATTCGATGACGCCCGGCGCGAGGATATTGAAGAGCACCTCGCTCGATGGGATCGGCTGCTCACCGTAGGAGAAGCCGCCCCTCCAGATCCACTCTTCGCTGCTCTGCCACTGAACACCCAATTTAAAGACGGTCATGTCATCCCATCCGAACCCCGCGCCCGTGTCGCTTCCCAATCTGCTCGAAAAAAGGTTATTCAGCAGGGGGTTCCCGATGGAATCGACTTCGCTGTAGTAGATCGTTTGCACGTCGGCGAGAACCGTAAGGGCGGGCGTTGCCCTGTAGGCAACGCCGACCGTCCAGTTCGAAGGTATGTCGAAATCTCCTTGCTCCGCGAAGAGGCCTCTGTAATCATCGAACTCGCTCATGAAGATCTTCGTCTGGTAAGACGCACCGATGAACAGGTCCGGGAGCACTTCGCCAAGGTATCCCACTCTCACACCGTATCCGAACGAGTCATCATGCCCGTTGTTCGTAAGATGCGAGGAGTCGCTCGAAAGCTCACCAAAGGCGCCGAGTCCTTGCGCTTCAAAGCTCTGATACGCCAGGATGGGGCTGACGCCGACCGCGTGTTTCGGGTGGAGCTTTATGGCGAACGTCGGTGCGAGAAACAACTGCATCAAATCGACGCCGGTCGGCGACGAGGCGAAAAACGTCTTCTCGTCATAATCAGTGTTCATGCCTCCGTTCCCGAAGAGAGATACGCCGAGTGACATGCGCTCGTTCAGCATCTTGTTGAATCCGAGTGCGGGGATGACAAACCATTCGGAACCGCTCTCGACGGTGCCGCGGGTCAGTCCAAAATCGGTCGACCGCGCTCCCTGCACCGTGTACTGCCTGTTCGGATTGAATACCGTGAGCCCGACGTCCAGTCGCGTGCCGACGTAAACCATTGTCCCAGGGTTCATAGAGGGAGAGAGCGCGTCCAGCGGCAACGCAACCCCTGCACCGGCCAACCCTTTGTTCTTGATGCTGTACCCGTGGGTAAAGTAACCGTTCGTCGCCGATGCGAAGCCCGTGAACGACAGAAGCAGCAGCGCCGCCAATACGACAATGCCCGCTTTTTTCATCGTGCCATCCTTTTTCGTTGTGCGCGTTCGCAAAGAACGTGGTCGGGGCGAGAGGATTTGAACCTCCGACCCCCTGCTCCCAAGGCAGGTGCGCTTTACCAGGCTGCGCTACGCCCCGAACTGCGGGTTAATACTGGATGATGTCGAGATAGTCCGCGATGTCCTTCAATTGTTCGCCAGCCGCCCGTATCTGCTGGTTTCGCAAGTCAGCACGAGCCTTTCCCGTGTCACCCTGATACAGTGGGTCGAGGTCGATAGCACGTCTCATCGCAGTGGCTGCCTCCCCGTACTGCCCCTTCGCATTGTACGCGAGGGCGAGACCGTAATACGGGGCGGGGAAATCAGCGTGTCTCTTCAGAGCTTCTTTGAAAGAAGATATCGCCTCGTCGAGTCTCGACAGCCTATAGTGTACCATCCCGAGATTGTACAACGCCATCGCGGCATTTTCATACTGAGGATTCGACAACGCTTTCTTATACGATTCGATAGCCTTGTCGTATTCCCCCATCTTCGCATATGTGATTCCGAGGTTGGTTGCAGCGGAGGAGTAGTTCCTGTCGATGGCAAAAGCTTTCTCGAAATGCTCGATCGCTCTCGCGTAATCCTCCAACTTCTCGAGATAGATGATGCCCAGGACGTGGTGAATCTCCTTGTCGCCGGGATTGAGTTTCAACGCCTTCTGCAGTTCCACGAAAGCAGGCTGGACGTTGTTTTCGTTCAGATACGATATTCCGAGCTGGTAGTGGTACTGCGACTTCTTGATGTCGGTTCCGGATATGCTGGCGCACGCGCAGCTCAAGACGACCGCAAGGACGAGGAGGCTTTCCGGCAACCTCTTCAATCGACGAGTTCTCACGATGTCTTAAAAGTAGCAGAAATCATGAGACAAGTAAAGCGGAAGATTTTTTCAGCTGTTCGATGACGTCTTCCATGCGCGCGCGGCGTTCCTCCCACGAAGAATCCTTCAGCGCCATCTCGAACCCATTGGGCAGAAACCGAAATCCCTCTTTTTTCTCTCTATCGAGGGAGAGGAGTTCCTGAACGTGAACGTCCATCTGCGGCGAGAACTCGAAACGCACCCATTCGCCCCTCTCGAGAATTTTTGTGATCATGAGGTCCCGCGCGGAAATCTTCAGTTTCATGATATCCGCGAGGTGCGACGCCTGCGCGGGGACCGGTCCGAAGCGGTCTTCCATTTCGGACAGAATTTCCTCTACCGACTCGTGCGTTCTCGCAGAAGCGATCCTTCGGTAGAAGCCCAGTCGTACCGTCGTGTCATCGATGTAAGCCTCGGGGATGAATGCATCGGTCTGCACGCGGACGGCCGTTTCGAATTCTTCCTCGATCTTCGACCCCTGCAGTTCCGCGACCGCTCTCTCGAGCATCTCCATGTACAGATCGAAGCCTACCGCGTGAATGTGCCCGGATTGCTCGGCCCCGAGCAGATTGCCTGCGCCCCGTATCTCGAGGTCCTTCAGCGCCAGCCTGAAACCCGCGCCGAGGTAGCTCATCTCCTGTATGGCCTGCAGTCTCATGTGCGCCTCTCCGGAGATCGCATCGTCGCCGGGGACGAGGAAATACGCGTAGGCGCGGACATTCGAACGCCCCACGCGGCCCCTCAGCTGGTAGAGATCCGCGAGTCCCATCGTGTCGGCGCGATTGACAATGATCGTATTGGCGTTCGGCACATCGAGACCGGCACCGACAATTGCCGTCGAGACGAGCACGTCGATGGCGTGCCGATAGAAATCGAGCATGACCTTTTCAAGGCGCCTTCCATCCATTTGACCATGGGCCACCTCGACGGTGAGCGACGGGAAGAGTTCCCTGATAAATGCGGCGACCTCATGGATATTCTGGATTCTGTTGTGCACGAAGAAGGTCTGGCCATTCCTCTCGCGTTCTCTGCCGATCGCCTCCCTGATCAGTTCCTTGTCGAATCGGGAAACGACCGTCTTCACGGCGAGGCGCTCCTCCGGGGGTGTTTCGATGACGCTCATGGCCCGTATGTCCGAAAGGGCCATCGAAAGTGTGCGCGGAATAGGCGTCGCCGTCAGGGTCAGCACATCGACGCCAGTCTTCAGTTCTTTGATCCTCTCTTTCTGCGCGACGCCGAACTTGTGTTCTTCATCGATGACGAGGAGGCCAAGCTTATGGAAAGAAATGTTTGTGCCGAGCAGACTATGGGTTCCGATGACGATGTCGATGTCGCCACGCGCGAGCGATCGTACGACCTCGTCTTTTTCCCTGCGCGACTTGAACCTGCTCAGGTAGTCGATTCGTACGGGGAACGCCGAAAAGCGTGCCAGAAACGTGCGATAGTGCTGTTCGCAGAGGATGGTCGTCGGCACGAGGACGGCGACCTGGAATCCGTCGTACACCGCTCTGAAGGCCGCTCTCATAGCGACCTCCGTCTTGCCGAAACCGACGTCACCGCAGAGGAGCCGATCCATCGGCCTGTCCGATTCCATGTCCCGTTTGATTTCTTCGCTTGCCTTGATCTGATCCGGCGTTTCCTCATAAGGGAAGAAACTGTCGAATTCCCTGTGCAGTTCCGTGTCAGGGCTGAAGGAAAACCCTCGCTGGACCTCCCTGCGCGCGTGGAGCGAAATGAGCTTTTCCGCGAGTTGCCTTATCTTGAGCTCGACTTTCTCTTTCGTTCTCTGCCACGTTTTCCCGCCCAGACGGTCTATTTTCGGCGCAAATCCTTCTTCCGCGTGGTATTTCGAAATTTTTGCGATACCCTGAAGCGGCAGGTGGAGTCGCCCGCCATCGTACTCTATCACCATGAGATCTTCCTGCACGCCTTCGACGTCCCGATTGATGAGCGCCGTGAATCGGCCGATGCCGTGATCTTTATGGACGACGAAATCACCAGGGGATAAGTCGCCAAGGGAGGCGAGGAGCTGGGAAACTTTCGATCTCTTGAGGTGCTTGTACGGAGGTCGGGCACCGAAGAGCTCTCTTTCGGTGAGGATCAGGATGTCCGGGAGATGGAGGCCGGCCGAGAGTGCCCCGATCACAATCGAAACGAGCCCTTCATAAGAAAACATATCCCGTAGCTCGATGATCGGCGCGATGATGCCCGCCGGAGACAGAATATCGCGTATCCTCGCCGCCTGGCTCTTTGACGAAGCGACCATGACGACTCTCTTTTCCCGCTGGATCAATCTGAGCTGTCGGGGCAGTTCGTCGATGTTTTTCCGTTCTTCCGGCAGGATACCGAGGCCTTTTATCGGGAGCGTTCCCGCTTCGAATCCCTCGCCTTTGACGGAGTATTCCGAAAAGAAGACCGTGCCGCCCGGGATGTCGGCACGATCGGCGACGGAGTCGGAACAGAGACATCGTCTCTCCCCGATGAGGTCGAGCAACGTGGTGCCCGATACCGCGTCAGCCGCGGGGAAGAGCGAAAATGAGGGGATATCGGACGTGGATCTCTGAGTCTCCACGTCGAAGAATTTCATGCTCTCTATCTCGTCTCCGATAAATTCGATTCGGAGCGGCGCATCCGAGGTCGAGGGGAAAATATCGAAGAGCCATCCCCGTCCGCTCCACTCTCCTTTCTCGGTCACGAGTGTAACGGAGCGGTACCCGATCCGGTGGAGTCTCTTCTCCAATTCGGAGCGATCCATCTCGATCCCTGTTGCGAGGTGTATCGTGCTCAGCCGTAATGTCTCGGGTGACCATAGAAATGCCCTCAGATTGTGCAAAGAGCTGACGATCGAGATCTGTGCGGTCAGGGAAGAGACGAATAACGCCCTTTCCCCGGCACGGCCAGGCCCGTCTGGATCAGTGATGAAAGAGACTGGTTCTTTTCGCAGGGCGCTCCTGTAGAAATTGATGTCGTTCGCCAGTTCTCTCGCACGCTCCTCCGTGCGTTCGAGAATGCAGAGAGGTTCATCGCACGCTGCGAGGAGGAAAGCGGCGGATGACCCGGTGAGGTTGTACATGCGTCCCTGCCGGAAGCCGGCCTCGATCGTTTCACGAATCGTCTCGAGATTCATCGGGAAAGAAGCGACGTGGTCTGCTCTTGTGGAGTCTGTTGCCACACGTGTAGCAATGTGATAGATTATATGTCCATTATATCACACCGCGATTTCCCGAAAAGAAAGGACGCTGTCATGAAGAAAATTTTGAAACTCGGACTTCCCAAAGGGAGTCTCCAGGAATCAACGTTGAAACTGTTCAGGAAGGCGGGCTATCACATTTCCGTGTCGAGCCGATCGTACTATCCGTCGTTCGACGATCCCGAGATACAGGCGATGCTCATACGGGCGCAGGAAATGGCCGGCTATGTAGAATCCGGCATTCTCGATTGCGGCCTCACGGGGAAAGACTGGATCCTCGAGCAGAATGCGTCCGTCCACGAAGTAGCGGAGCTCATTTACGCGAAGGAAGGATTGCGTCCCGTGCGATGGGTCATCGCCGTCCCGAACGACTCGAAGATCAAGACGGTCAAGGATCTCAACGGGAAAAGGATCGCCACGGAGCTGGTCGGCTTTACGCGGCGGTACCTCAAGTCGAAAGGGGTCAACGCGCAGATCGACTTTTCCTGGGGTGCGACGGAGGTCAAGCCGCCGCACCTCGCCGATGCGATCGTCGAGCTGACGGAGACCGGCACGTCGCTGCGGGCGAATAACCTCAGAGTGATCGAAACGATCATGGAATCCAGTACCCGGTTCATCGCCAACAGGCAGGCCTGGCGCGACAAGTGGAAAAGGCAGAAGATGGAGAACATCGTGATGCTCCTCCAGGGCGCTCTCGCCGCGGAGGAGAAAGTCGGCCTCAAGATGAACGTCCCGTCGCGCTCGCTCAAGCGGGTCATCAGTCTTCTGCCCGCCATGCACTCGCCGACCGTCTCCACACTGTCGGATCCGGATTGGTTCGCCCTCGAGGTCATGATCAATGAGAAGCTCGTCCGCGAACTCATTCCGAAACTGAAGATGGCAGGGGCCGAAGGCATCGTCGAGTACCAGCTGAACAAGGTCATTCCGTAGGTGGTATGGTTGAATTAGGCCAGATTCAAAGACCGCTCGCCGAAGACTTTTCTGGGAAGAGAAAGCTCTATTGCGTTGCGAACGTCTACCACATCGAAGAGGCCGGAAAGGATTACCACGATCTGGTCGCGAAGTACTGGGATGAGGTGGCAGCGCAGATAGAGAGAATCGAAACAGCAGGAAAAGCGCAGAAAATATTTTGCGAAATTATATACCAGCAGGGGGAGGAAGCCCTCTCCGTTTTGGGGAAGATCAACGAGCGACTGACGGATATCGTCAGGAAGAAGCTCGGGGAAGGTGGCACGCTCATCCCTCTGGAGGATAAGGACATCATCGGGCCTTATACTGACTGGGGCAACTGCCTGCGGGTCGTCTTCACGAAGGAAGTCTTCACGCGGGTGCTCGGATTCTATAAAGAATATGCGGAGAAGCGGCTCGAGCACATGTTGAGCACGATCGACCGCAACCTGTCGGCATCGGAAGCGGGTCTCCTCTTCATGAAGGATGAAGATAGATCGAGGATTCAGTTCCCGAAGGATATCGAGGTTTTCCTCATCACCCCCCCGTCGTACGACGACATCATGAGATGGTTCAGGGAAAGGATCACACAGAAGCCCGCCGAAGGGAATCGGACAGGATAGACATTTCAAATATTTGTGAGATCCTCGCCTGCTACAGCAGGAGTTGATTTTCCTTCGACCGGGATTCGCCGATGTTCGTCACGTAGATCGCCGCTCTTGTTCCGACGGGGCACTTCGCCTCGCAGATGCCGCAGCCGATACAGAGGTCGAGATCGACATGCGGCTGTTTTACCACGACGTTGTGCCCGTCTCGGTTTTGCACGATCCTCTCCTCGAACCAGATGGCCTTTTTCGGCGTGGGGCAGACTTCTTCGCAGACGATACACGGGATTCCGTGCGCGTGGGGAAGGCACCGTCCCGTATCGATCATCGCGAGGCCGATTTTTACCTTCACTTTTTCCTCGAGCGGCAATCTCCGTATCGCGCCTGACGGGCAAACCTGCCCGCAGAGGGTGCAGCGGTATTCGCAGTAGCCAATCCGCGGGATCAGACGGGGCGACCATAGTCCCTCTACCCCGGCTTCGAGAAACGTGGGCTGCAGTCCGTTCGTGATGCATACTTTCATGCATTCGCCGCATTTGACGCACCTCCTCAGAAATTCGTCCTCCTCGAGCGCTCCAGGCGGCCTTATGACATCGGACCTCGAGAAGTGCGTCCCGACGAAGGGAGTCGATTGGACAAGCGGGACCACGACGACACCCGTGAGCACCGAAAGCGTGACCTGTCTCCTCCCGAGATCCAATCCCTGAGCGACTTTCTTCCCGAAACCGAATCGCACTGCGTTCTGCGGGCAGACGTCGTCGCAGGTGAAACACACGAGACATTCCGAGTTCCTCCACTCCCGACCGTCGCGCGGAAGCGCGCCACCCTGGCATGCGGCGGTGCACGATCCGCAGGATGTGCACCCTTCGCTCACGTCGCGCTTGAGGAGCGAGAAGCGAGATAAAAGGCCGAGGAGAGCCCCCAAGGGGCAGAGGAACTTGCACCAGAATCTTTTTTCGTAGAGGTTCGAAAAAAGGATAGCGAAGAAGAGCACCCCGACAAAAACAGCCTGGAAGTAGTGAGGCTGCTTGAAAGCGAGGATGGTCTCTTTCAAAAGATGATATGACGTTTCGCCTATATCGGAGAGGACGGGAATTTGCACGCGGTAGAGAATGTCGAAGACGCTGTGTGCTCCGTAATTGAACAGAGGGTAGACACTCAACGAGAAAGAACGGATGAGGAGGGATATAGGGTCCATGATGCCGGCAAGCTGGAGGGAGAATATCGACGAGACGAGGATCACGATGAGGATGTAGTATTTCATTGTAAAGAGGGAAGGCCTTGGCCGTACGGGATGCCTTTTTCTCAACGAGCCGACGAAGGTGTTGAGTGCGCCGAGCGGGCATATCCATCCGCAGAATATCCGCCCGAGAAAGATCGTTGCGATTGCCACGATGACCGAGAGATAGAAGGCAGGGGGTATTTCCCGTGCACGGGCGGCGAAAAACGTCGTGATGAAAATAAGAGGGTCGAAGTCGAGGAAGAGTCGGACCGGGTAGCCGAGGGTATCGTCTCCTTTGGATTCCGTCTGGATGAAGAGGAAAAGGAAGACGAGGAGGAAGACACCCTGCGATACTATTCTCAGTTTTCTCATGGAGATGCTATGCCATCAAAGGGGGTTCAACCTGGAAAGTGCGGACATCGAAAAATAATTGTTCTTGCAATATCTCCCCTTTTCAAATGCCTTCTTTGGTCAAAAGTCTGTACATAGACTCTTCTGTGTCTTTGTGCGGCTTGACCGGACAATCCAGCCCTTCGATAACTTTAGAAAGACCATCTGTCATGGTGAACCTGTCGAACCATGGATCCCCCGATCAAGTCGGGCAATGACGATCATATGACGTTATTCCACAATAGTCTCATCCAGAACGATGTCGTATGTGAGCGGATTCTTGTGCCGATATCCAGTAAAGTTTTTCGACGGGAACGAGGCAAAAACCTCGGAGTCCCTATGGATATCGGAACGAGAACGAGTGAAGATAGGGTTCCCTCTCTCTGTATCAAACGCTGATATTCTTAATCCTCAATTTCGACAGGTCCATTGTCCCGATGCCTATCGCCGCACCGGCTCTCACATAGGAAAGGTCGCTCCCCTTCATCCCGAACAGGGTCGCCCCGTAAGAATCGACGGCCACCTGATCCGTTCCGATCACCACGGTATCGATTCTCTTCACATCGTTCGGATTTCCTCCTTGGGGACCGTTCGCTGTCAGTATTCTAACCGCATCGAGCACGGTCAGAGTCGGCTTGAGAACAAGACAGAGATCGGCGAGAGATTCGCCGATCTTCTGATGGATCCTCCCCCGTTCGCCGCCCATGATCCCCATCCAGTTTTTCATCGCCATCGTGAGTTTCGCGAGGCCGTGGTGTTTGGCTATCGGCACGTTGATGATCTTGTCCGCCTCGAAGACGTCCCGATAAAGGGGCCATGATTTCAACACCTGTCCCTTGATCGACATGTCCACGAAACGGCGGTCATCGATGAAAGAAAGCTCCGCCCCGAGCGGCGTCACGGCATCGGCGATCCCGCTCTGTTTGTAACATCTCCTCGGGTCGTTCACCGTCCTGTCGAATATCCTGACCTTCTTCGCCCCGGCATCGAAGCAGAGCTTCACGAGCGTCGCAACCACCTCGGGGTTCGTGTTGGCCGCCTGTTCAGGGAGCCTGTCCCATCCGATATTGGGTTTGATAATGACGACGTCGCCCCGCGAGATGAATTTCCGGATGCCGCCGACGAAATCTATGGCTGCCTTCGTGATCGCTTCCGGCGATTTTCCTTCTCCGCGTGCCACAACGAGATCGTATTTTTCGGCCGCGTCCGGCTTCGCGAGGGAGAAGACATTCTCTCCCACGACGACCCCGCAGCCGGTCACCAGGGCATATTTAAGAAATTTCCGCCTGTCCATAAGCGTATCCTCTCTTATTGTGAGGATTGACAAAGACTTATGCTCTTCGTCGATACGGAATCTACCATACAGTTTACCCCTAATGTTGTCTAAACTACAAATAGCATTTATAATTTTCCTGAAACAGGAGATTCTTATCCTAAGGGAGCGGTACGGTGAGCAAAAAAGTTGTCGCCTTTCTCTTGATCGTCTATACTGTTTTCAGCGTGGGTTCGTGCGGCAAGGATTACAGAAAGGTACTCGAAGGGAGAGGCATACCGTTCACGCGAGAGGCATTCCTGAAAGAGGTCGGCGCCGGGAACAAAGAAAACGTCGTCCTGTTCCTCAAAGCGGGCATGGATGTCAATGCAGTCGATAAGGAAGGCAGCACCGCACTCATGATCGCTGCCGAAAAGGGCGACATCGAGCTCGCGCGGGTGCTCCTCCAGAATGGTGCCGATGTCAATGCGCGCAATAGAGACGGCTACACTGCCCTCATGTATGCGGCGTACAAAGGGAGTGCCGAGGTTGTCGAGCTCCTCTTGGAGAATAACGCTGACGTCAACGCAAGAGACAAAGACGGGTGGACGGCATTGCGCTATGCAGTGCTCCAGGGAAGGAACGATATCGTGAAATTGCTCGCGAAGGCGAAGGAGAGAAAATAGTCGGAGGGACGGAGCTATTCGCGAACGCCCGATCCGCCAAGGCAGTGATTCGCATGCACTCTTGACCGTTCCCAGGGACATCGCGGTGCTCGTGAGGTCTTTTCTCTGCGATATGCGATGGCGAAGACCGCAGGCATAATTATTATCGGGGACGAAATCCTTTCCGGGAAAGTCCAGGACGGGAACGCCTTTTTTATGGCGCAGGAGCTGTGGGCACACGGGATCAAGTTGGCACGCATCTCCGTCATCCCCGATTCAGTGGCTGACATTGCCGAGGAAGTGAGGAAATTCTCGGAGCGCTTCGATTATGTGTTCACGTCGGGCGGTATTGGCCCGACGCACGACGACATCACGATCGAAGGAATTTCGAAGGCATTCGATGTGAAACCCGTCATAGACCCGACCTTGAAGAGGATCCTCGAACAGAGGCAGGGTACGCTGACCCCGGCGCAACTTAGGATGGCGGAAGTGCCTGAGGGGTCTGAGCTCATCGACGACGACACTCTCTCTTTCCCCCTCATAAAATTCAGGAACGTCTTTATCTTCCCTGGCATCCCTCAGCTCCTCAGGAAAAAGTTTCTCGCGATCGAAAAGATGTTTCAGGAACCTCTCATTCATCTCAAGAAGGTCTACGTCAAAGAATCCGAATCGACGATGGCGCCGATCTTGAACGAGATCGTGCGCCGGTACGAGACGGTCAAAATCGGATCGTATCCGGTCATGGAGAACGAGAACTATTCCGTGATGATCACACTCGAATCTCTCGATACCGCAAGCTTGTCGTCCGCCTTCGTCAGCCTGCTCGAACGTATTCCCAAAGAGAAGCTCTTCAAGGCGGAAGAATAGTTAATTTAAATATCCGAGAAACGGGATCTCACGAAATCGTGTAGATGCCACCCCGCTTTTTGAGGAATCCCTCATTTTTCAGTTGCCGCAGCACCTCTCTTACTTGCCGTGGTTCCTTTCCAATGTGCTCGATGAGTGCAGACTCGGTAAGCCCTGCCTGGTGCAGCACTGTTCTGAGGACGACTCCTCTCAGTTGCCGTCGCGAACCCTCGAATCGGGGCTGTCGCCTCCGGTGCACGTTCACCCGGTTAGGGTGCGTCCTTTTCAGCATCGCGCCATAGTCCATGAGAGCGTAATACCACTGTCTGGGATCGGACCGATCGAGGGTTTTTTCGACGACCGCAAGGAGCTCTTGCTCGGTGACATGCTCCCTTCGGGGGAAGAAAAAGTGGCCGATGACGCGACGGATATTGGTCTCGACGAAGACCGACGGTTGATTGTAAGCGAACGCGACGATGGCGGATGCGGTCGCTTTTCCTATCCCCGGGAGCGCAATAAGCTCTTCCACCGAAGATGGCACGGTGCCGCGATACCTGCGCATCACTTCCTCGGCGATTCTTTTCAGGGCGATAGCCCGTCGGTTATAGCCGAGTCCCTGCCAGATCGAGAGGACACGGTGGAGCGGCGCTCTTCTGAGGGAGGGAAAATCAGGGAACGCATTGATGAATGCCTCGTATTTTTCCGCAACGCGCTCGACCTGGGTCTGTTGTAGCATAACTTCCGAAACGAGAATATGATAAGGATTTGTCGTCTGTCTCCACGGGAGCCTGCGCCTGGCTTTGCGGTAGTATTCCCATACGGTGTTCCGGAAACGTTCGATTCGAAGTGCACTGATTTTTGGGAGGCCGGCCATCAGAACGCTCGCAGATGTTTAGAAGAAGAGGAAGCGTTTTCTCATTGGATTCGCGCGCTCTTGCTCGGCCGCGAATGCCTCAAGACGACGTTTGAGAGGTTCTATCGATATGCAGCCACGGATGAAGAGCGATCCGGAACCGCGTTCTTTTTGGAGCAAATGGAAGAGTTCGAGCGTGCAGACGACATCGTAGCGATCTTCGACGTATTTTTTCAGCGCGTCGATCAGAGCCTTCGTTTCCTGATCGAGAGGGTTCGACATAAACGAAGCAATGCCGATGACCCGGTCCTCATCGGGGGTCTTACCGACGAGGATGATCGGACCTCCGGAGTCGCCCCGATGCATCGTGATATCGAGGAGTGCAATCGACGTATTGTGCTTCTTCTCTGAGAAGAGCTGCCCATGGTACGAAACGACGGGATTCTCCCATTTGACCGAGACGGTTCCGAAAGAGACGCACGGTTGGTCCGACAACAGGTGATAGCCGGCGACATACACTGTCGATCCTTCCCGGGCATCGGCGAAATCCCCCAGGCGGAGCGGAGCGAGTTTTTTGGAGGTCTTGATCTCAAGGATGCAGAAATCCCTCACCATCGAAACGCGCAGTCCCCGGCTGATGCAGGATGAGTGTACCAATGCGGGGAGCCTCTCGCCGTCATAGAGTTGCACCTCGATCGACGATGCGTAGGCTATGTGCGGCTGAGCGTAGGGCGTGGGATGTATCTTTGCGATGACGTGAAACGCGGTCGCGATCAGCCCATTTTCGGAAATGATGAAGCCGCTCCCCCGCGGCTTCCCGTCGACATAGATACGGACGGTCGACTGCTTCGCGTATGCAATTCTTTCTTCTTTCTGGGACAGAGACAAAACCGGACCCGGCATCCGTTGGCTGGTACACCCTGCCGCGGCAAAAAGATACAAAACAAGAACACTGATGCCGGTCAAAACCTGCTGTGGCCTCATCAGATCCCCGGGCTTTTTTGAAGATACTATACTGAAATTCACGGCCAATGTGAACCTCTCTCACCGGGGGTCCCTCAGCTTGACGAGGCCGATACCCTTCAGTATACTTTGAAAAAGACCGAGGGGCATCGCGCGCGGCATTTCAGCGCCGTCACGAGATTGGTGTTTCGTTCTGCCGTCCGATGAGGTCTTTTTCGAGGGGGCACGGCATGATCGGAGAGCGGAGAACAGCGTATCGACGCAGGATCAATCTTCCCTCGGTGTATACCATTACCGGTAACCACTTCTCGATTTCACGAGAGGCGACGACCGGCGACATCAGCGACAGAGGCGTCTGCCTCTATACAGATTTCGACCTCAAGAAAGGTTCTGTTCTCGAAGTGAACATACCCGGCGTCTTCGAGTCTCCCCGCAGAGGCACGGTCAGGTGGATTCTACGCAAATATTTCAATACGTTCAAAGTTGGCGTGGAGTTCGTCCCTGAGAGGCGGGACGAATCCGGCTGATATCGGAGCGGGATCCGCCGGAGTAAAAGGTCGAGAGAGCAGCGAACGCTCATCGGCAAGCGTAAGAGGCAGAAACTGTGACCACATTCGACGAGAGGATCGAACGGGCGGCGAATTTTGTCCGGACAGCGAAGCGCATCGTCGCATTCACCGGAGCAGGGATATCGACGGAATCCGGGATATCCGATTTCCGTAGTCCCGGAGGGGTCTGGGATCGCTACCGTATCGTGACCTACCAGGAATTTCTCGCGAGCAGAGAAGCCCGTGAAGGGTACTGGAAAATGAAGAAAGAGTTGTATGTCGAGATCGCTGGCGCACAGCCGAACAGAGCGCACCACTCCCTCGCGGAACTCGAACGCATGGGCAAGCTCACATGCCTGATAACGCAGAATATCGATGGACTCCATCAGGAGGCGGGAAGCAGAGCGGTGATAGAAATCCACGGGACGAACAGAAAGGCGATCTGTGTGCGGTGCGGTAAGCAATGGCCTATCGCGGAGATTCAGTCGATCCTTGAATCGGGCAATTACGATCCTCGCTGCGATCAGTGCAGCGGCTTCATCAAACCCGCGACCATTTCGTTCGGGCAGGCGATGCCGGAGAGGGAAATGACGCTGGCTTACGAATGTGCCATGGGCTGCGATCTGTTCTTTATGATCGGTTCGTCCCTACAAGTCGAACCCGCTGCTTCACTGCCTCGCGTTGCAAAGAGATCGGGCGCCGATCTCGTCTTCGTCAATCGTACGGAGACACCGTACGATCATATGGCGTCTGTGCTCTTCAGGGAAAGTGCGGGGCACGTGCTCGACGAAATCGTCAGAGCATTGCAGAGGGATCCCCTTCCGACAAGACGAGATCAACAGATCGGGCTTTGAACGCTCTGCGACAGCAGTTTCTTTTCCCGCAGCTTCACGAGTTCATGGATGGCAAAATCGTCCGCGTACTTCTCGGTCCGCTGGTAGAGCTTCTGCAGTTCCTTCCTTCGGCGAGCTGACCGCCGGCCTCCCGATAGAGAGTGATTGATCAGAGCGGTGAAGTAGCACTCGTTCCCTGCCTCCCGGGTATGGCCGACTTCGTGGAGGAAGAGGAATGTGTAAAGTTCGTCCGGTTCTATGGTAAAGCCGATCTGCTGACTGAGCTGACCGGAGACGGAGACACGGTCGAGATTCGGATTCAAATAGATGTTATACCTGCCGCCATGTCCCTTCGAGAGCGTCGTGAACGCAAGCCTGCCCTCGGACCAGGAGCCGTCATGATCGCCCTCGAAGCCGATGTAATTCAGGTTGTAGTCCTGGGCATATCGCAAGACGAGGTCCGTATCGAGGTATTGTCTGAAACACTTGACGTTTTCGAGATCATGCGCGACCTTTTTCGCGAAAAAGCCTTTCTCCGAATTCGTCTCTTCCGTTTCGATCATGCCGACGAGCGGTAGTCTGAACACGAGCGTCTTTTCATCGATTCTTTTCAGTCGCGTTGCGCCGATACCGAGGATGTAATACATGAGGCCGACGCCGAGGATGAGTCCCAGAAGGAAAAAGAATGCCAGTAAACCGTTCGACATGTCCGGCTGCCTTTCGACGAGGGGTAAGGGCAAACGATGTTCTTACTTACGTTCCAATCGTCTCTTTTTTCACTATAGCATAAAATGCGTTTACAGGGAGTTGCGGCGCGGGAATCGCGGCAAGCGCACGGATGCCTCGGTCGCGAGGGAGGCCGAAACGCAACAATCGAGATGATCTTCCGACGGATTACAAGGCGGGCTCTGTTCAATACGAGCGGGGCATTCATATGGTAGGCGCGAAGGGGATTGAACCCTTGGCCTCTTCCGCGTCAAGGAAGCGCTCTCCCACTGAGCTACGCGCCTATAAGAGCTTAGTACGATAACATTTTTGCCCTCTCCCCTGTCAATCTTGGCACCTCTCACAGGGAAAAGGTACCGTGTATCAAAATATCTCGATAGTCGGGAAGAAGAAGGGTATCTCGTACGCTGCTGAGTTCGCTGAATCCGAACCATGGACGATATTATGCTCGATGTCCGAGGCGAAATCGGCCCGAATCGTTCCGGGAGCCGCCTCTTTCGGATTGGTCGCCCCCATAATCTGCCGCACCCTACTGATCGCGTTTTCTCCTTCCACGACCATCACGACGATCGGGCCTTCCGACATGAACTGCGCGAGGCTCGCATAGAAAGGCCTCTCCTTGTGAACGACGTAAAAAGCCTCTGCGTCTTTGACGGACATTCTGAGCATCCTGAGACCGGCGATTCTGAGACCCGCGTGCTCGAATCTCCGTATCACTTCGCCGATCACGTTTTTTCTGACTCCATCAGGCTTCACTATCGACAGCGTCCTCTCCACAGCTCCTCCCTCTATGTGTAAATTTTTTTCTCAGCCGCGGCACGTTGCGCGAAAGCCGTCGCACGTAATTGAACCCGCCACCCACTCCCCTCGCGTCAGAGCGGGCGGCGTCGCTCGCGCTCATTTATGCACAAGAACCGCATCGCCGCTTCGACATCGAATACCCACCTCCCTCCCGGGGGTGGTCGTTCTCATATGCCCAGGAGTTTTATCATTTTCCTGACCGATTCGCTCGATTTCCTGAACTGGGCTTTCTCCTCTCTCGTGAGTTTCACGTCCACAATTTTCTCCACTCCCGTTTCCCCGAGTATCACGGGCACCCCCATGTAGATATCCTTCATGCCGTATTCGCCATTGAGAAACGCCGCGCAGGGCAGCATGCGTTTCTCGTCGAGGAGAATCGATTTCACCATCTGGAATGTCGCGGCGGCCGGCGCGTAGTACGCGCTTCCGGATTTCAAGAGCGAGACGATTTCGGCTCCGCCATTCCTCGTCCTCTCGATCAACGATTGAATCTTCTTTCTCGGCAGCAACTCCGTCAGGGGAACCCCTTTGACGGTCGTGAAACGAGGGAGCGGGAGCATATCGTCCCCATGCCCTCCCAACACCATCGCGTCGATATCTTCCGGCGACACCCGCAGTTCCCAGGCGAGAAAAGCGGCCAGCCTCGCCGCATCAAGGATGCCGCCCATCCCCATGACCCGTTTGCAGGAGAACTCCGTCGTCTTCCAAGCAAGCTGTGCCATGACGTCCATCGGATTTGTAACCACGACGATGATAGCGTTCGGCGAATACTTTGCTACCTCGGAGCAGGCTCCCTTAACGATATCGGCGTTCGCATGGAGAAGGTCGCTCCTCGACATGCCGGGCTTTCTCGCGAGGCCCGCCGTGATCACGACGAGGTCGGAGTTCGAGGTATCGGCGTAGCTGTTCGTGCCCACGATCGCCGATGAGGATTTCCAGAGAGGACAGGCCTCAGCCATATCGAGGGCTTTGCCTTGGGGCATGCCATCGACGATATCGTAGAGCAGAACGTCCGCGAGGCCCGACTGCGCGATGAGGAGGGCCGTCGTTGCGCCGACATTCCCGGCCCCGATGATCGAAACTTTTTTCTTCATGGCGGATTGAAATTATATCGAATTGCCGGAATGAATAGCAAGAAAACGAGGCTGGCTCTACTCGGCAACGATCGCTTCCGGGAGCTTCTCCAATTTGACTTTCGAAATACGCTGGCCTACCATCTCCGAGATCGTCAACTGCATACCGTCGGTTTCGACAACGTCGCCGACCTTCGGCATCCTCTGGAGAACGGTCAGCAGGAACCCGCTCAGCGTCTCGTACTCCGTCGATTCCGGAATCTCTATCGCATGGTCTTCCTTCAGGTCGCGAATACTTATAGAAGCGTCGATGAGGAAAGATCCGTCACTCAGCTGGATGACGGGGCTCTCGATGTCGTATTCATCCCTGATCTCGCCGACGATCTCTTCGAGAAGATCCTCCATCGTGACGAGGCCGGAGACCCCGCCGTATTCGTCGATGATGAGCGCCATGTGCACCCGCTTCCTCTGCATCTCCTTGAGAAGATTACTAATCTTCATCGTTTCCGGAATGAAAAAAGGAGGCTTGATGAGCTTTCGGATATCGACCGATCCCTTCGCGAGGGCGTTCAGGAAATCCTTCACGTACAGAATCCCCCGTATGTCGTTGATGTCCTTCCCGATGACCGGATAACGCGAGAACTGTTCCTCGGTGATGATCGTCTTTATCTCATCCACCGGCGCATTGATATTGATGGTGACCATCTGCGTGGAGGGAACCATGACTTCCTTCGCGGACATGTCCGTGAATTCGAAGACGCTGTGAATGAGGGCTTGTTCGGTCGGCTCGAAGACACCCTGCTCACCGCCTTCCTGTATGAGCATCCGGATCTCCTCTTCGGTGATCGTCCGTCCCGCGTGCGTCTTCTTGCCGAACGGCTTCAGGAGGATATTCGCGCTGGACGTGAGGATGTGCACGAAGACGAACGCGATTTTCGAGAAGAAGTGGACGAAGCGCGCCGTTCTCATGCCGATACGCTCCGGATTTGTCAGCGCGATGGACTTTGGGATCAACTCACCGAAGATGAGGAGGAAATACGTAATGACGACCGTTACGATGCCGATGGATAATGCCTCGGCCGAGGCGGAGACCAACGGCAGAGGAATGTCCTGGAGGAACGGTTTGATGACCTGCACAGCAGTGGCACCGCCGATAGCTGCGGCTATGACGCCCGCGAGGGTGATCCCGATCTGAATGGTCGCGAGGAACCGGTCGGGATTCTCTTTGAACTTCTGGAGGATCTCGGCGTTCTTGTTCCCCTCGTCGACAAGCCGCTTTATCCTTACTCTCCGGGTCGCGACGACAGCTATTTCCGCGGCCGCGAAGAAACCGTTGATGACGATAAAGATCAGGATGAGAAGAATATCAGACCACATGGCGAGAGAAGGCTGCTATACGCATCTCCTTGCGCAACCAGTCCATAGGTGGCGAAGGCGTTCAATAGCGCGACTGGCGGGGATTTCGGATGAGGGGTTTGCTCTGGCGTGGGGAGGTTTTTCTCTCGATGAACTGTCAATCTCCATAGATCTAACGCTAAGCCAAACGGGCGATAATCGCGTTCGCCATGCTCATCGTCGTTGCCGCGGAAGGATCGTCGGGCCTCGGTTTGAGGTCATACGTGACGTCCTTCCCCTCGGCGACAACCGCTGCAACCGCCCGCTCGAGGCGGTCCGCCGCAGAGAACTCGCCGAGGTGGCGGAGCATCATCACGCCCGACAGTATCATAGCAAGAGGGTTTACTTTGTTCAAGCCTTTATATTTTGGCGCACTGCCGTGGACGGGCTCGAACACGGCGTATTCTTCTCCGAGGTTAGCCCCGGGTGCGACGCCGAGTCCTCCGATGAGGCCTGCTGCAAGATCAGAGACGATGTCGCCATACAGGTTGGGCAGGACGATAACGTCGTAGAGTTCGGGTTTCAGAACGAGCTGCATGCACATGTTATCGACGATTCGGTCTTCGAATTCGATATCGGGGTATAGGGAAGCGACACGCCGGGCGACATCGAGAAAAAGGCCATCGGTGTATTTCATGATGTTTGCCTTATGGACAGCGGTTACCTTCCTGCGTTTGTTACGCCGGGCATACTCGAAGGCAAAGCGCACGATGCGCTCGGTCCCGAAGACCGAAATTGGCTTGATACTGATGCCCGCATCAACCCTGATTGTTTTGTCCGTCAAATCCCCGATGAGTTGAATGAGCCTGCGCGTTTTCTCGGAGCCCTTTTCGAATTCGATTCCGGCATAGAGATCCTCGGTATTTTCACGTACGATCACGAGGTCGATATCCTGAAACATCGATCGGATGCCCTTGAACGTTTTCGATGGCCTCAGGCAGCAGTAAAGGTCGAGTGTCTGCCGCAGGGTCACGTTCACGCTCCTGAATCCCGTCCCGACTGGTGTGGTAATCGGTCCCTTCAGCGCCACTTTGTTTTTTCTAATGGACTCGAAAACGCGCTCCGGCAGGGGAGTGCCTTCCCGCTCGTACACATCGAGTCCTGCGTTCTGGACATCCCACCGGAAGAGGACGCCGGTAGCCTCGAGAACTTTTCGCGTCGCCTCGGTTATCTCCGGACCGATCCCGTCCCCCGGTATGAGCGTAATGGTGTACATCTAAATAGTGACCGTTAGGATCTGCTTGACGATCTCGGGATACGTTGCGACAAACCTCAGTTCATCGTCCGTCAAAGGCTTCTGGGTATGGAGGTTGGCGTACTGCACGAGTTCGAGCACCTTTCGCGCTTCGTTGTCATCGTGGAAGTGGATGCCTAGCTTGTCATAGACATGCCTGAACCCCTTTATCCCACCATATTCCCCTGTCGTGATAATTCGCCCCGTTTCCGTGAGTTCGGGTTCGCCTCTCCCCACATCTTCCGGATCGTAGAGCTCATAATTCCGCCTGTCTTTGAGCGCCCCGTCTGCGTGGATCCCCGATTCGTGCGCGAATGCGTTCGCACCGATCCCCGGCTGGTTGATCGGGATAGGAATGTTGAAGGCGTAAGACGCGTATTTGCCGATTTTCCACGCTTTCTTCAAATCCACGTGCTCGTCGAAGTGCAATTTGTCTTTCAGTCCTTGGGAAAATTTGAGGGCGAGAATGGTCGATACCAGATCGCAGTTGCCGCAACGTTCACCGTATCCATTGATCGTCGTGTTGATGTATGCGTCGACACCGACCTCGACAGCGCCCTGCGCTCCCGCGACCGAAACGGCCTCAGCCATGCCGAGGTCATTGTGGCAGTGCATCTCGAGGGGAAATTTCGTCGCGAGCGCGAGTGCCTTCGCGCGTTCGTAGATGGTGATGGGGTCATCCGTCCCGAGCGTGTCGCAGTACCTGAAGCGGTCCGCCCCCGCCTCCTTGCCCGCCAGGATAAATTCGATGAGCCTGTCAAGTTCGGTCCGGGAGGCATCCTCTGCATTGATACCCACCGTCTCTGCACCGAGTTCCTTCGCGGTCTTTACCGCTTCCACGAGAGCCGTGATGATATCCTTGAATGTTTTTCTGCCTTGGAACTTCCCCTTGATCATTATTTCCGAGGTGGACATGGAGATGTTCAGGTGTTTGAGTCCCGGACAGTTCTTGAAGCTGAGACGGACGTCTTCGGGGATCGCCCTGCACCAGCCCTCCAGGTGAATCCTTTTTATAACGCCAAGTTTGACGAGTTCGAGATTCGCGTTGATGTAGTTGACTTCGTGTTTCAGCGTCGGGAAGCCTATCTCGCTCTGGTAGATCCCCATTTCATCGAGATAGATGTTCAGCATCGTCTTCGAGAGCTTCGGCAAGAGAATTCTCGACGTCTGAACGCCGTCTCTATTGGTCACATCGATCAAATACACTTTCCCTTTAGTCATACGTCGTCCCTTCCTTCGAAAATGCGATTTCCCGCGCTCAACGGGAAGGATAAGGATTTCGGCGGAACTGGCTTGTCAGAATACTGCTGCTCTGGCTACCGCTGCCCCATGTAAAATTTATTATTACCATAAACGACCAAATAATACAATCCCGGCGCGAGGCAGGGAAAGGATCGGACCCAAGAAAAACTGGAAAAGACAGTCGCTCTCTGTTAAAATGAATGCCAGTTTTTTGTCAACTCGAGGGCGGAGGAAGGATGACGTTAAAAGGTCAGTGCGGTATCGTAACCGGAGGCACGAGGGGCATAGGGAAAGCGATCGCCCAGCGACTCGCGCAACGGGGGGTCAATCTCGTCGTTGCGGCGCGGACGCTTCCGGCGGCCCAAGAGGTCGCGGCTTCCCTCTCGACCCCGGACGTCCGCGTCTTCGGGATGAAACTCGATGTCTCCAACGCCGGGGAAGTCGAGCAGGTTTTTGAGTTTGCTCGCGAGAAATTCGGACGGATCGATATCCTCGTCAACAACGCAGGCATTACGAAGGACGGCCTCCTGATGAGAATGCAGGAGGACGCCTGGGATACCGTCATAGACATCAATTTAAAGGGCGTCTTCCTCTGTTCCCGGGAAGCCATCAGGGATATGGCGAAGCAGCGGTACGGGAGAATAATCAACATAACCTCAGTGGCTGCCTTCATGGGGAATCCGGGCCAGGCCAACTACAGTGCTTCGAAGGCGGGGATAGTGGGGTTCACGAAGACGGTTGCCCGCGAGTACGCGAGCCGGAACATCACGGTGAACGCCGTCGCCCCGGGGTTCATCGAGACGGCGATGACCGATGTCCTCCCGCAACATATCAAGGAAGAAATGAAGAAAATGATCCCGCTCGGAAGATTTGGAACGGTCGATGACGTCGCGGAGGCTGTCGTGTTTCTCGCCTCGCCGGAAGCAGGGTATATTACCGGTCACGTGCTCCACGTCAACGGCGGGATGTACATGTAGCGCGGTGCGCGAGAGATGGTGCACGGTACGCATCGGTCGAGTCCCCGCCATTGAAGTCGCGCATCGTGGACCGCGAATCACGTATCGCAGACTAAGACCTTTGGAGGTGACTTCATGATCGAAGAGAAAGTGAAAGAGATTATCGCCAAGCAGCTCGGAGTGAACGCCGCGGAGGTGACTCCCGAGGCATCCTTCGTGGAAGATCTCGGTGCGGATTCACTCGATACGGTGGAACTGGTCATGGCGTTCGAGGAAGCATTCGGGATCGAGATTCCCGATGAGGATGCCGAGAAAATTGCGAAAGTCAAAGATGCGATAGACTACATCAACAGGAAAAAACCCGCCTGAGAATCCTAAAAACGCCACGATGTCAAAGCGAAGAGTCGTCGTAACAGGTCTCGGCATGATCACCCCTCTCGGACTCACGACGGAAGAGAGCTGGGATGGCCTTATCGCGGGGAGATCGGGCATCCGGAGGATCACCCAGTTTGATGCTTCGGCCTTCCCGACGCAGATCGCCGGGGAAGTGGACTGTTTCCGTCCCGAGGAATATGTCGAACAAAAAGAAATAAAAAAAATGGATCGTTTCATCCATTTTGCCCTCGCGGCGGCAACGATGGCGGTGAAAGATTCCGGCTTGCAAATCACCGCGGAGAATGCGGAGAGAACGGGGGTCATAGTGGGCTCGGGGATCGGTGGCCTCCACGCGATCGAACACTACCACGCGGTGTACCTCGAAAAGGGGCCGAAAAAGATCAGCCCTTTTTTCATCCCGATGTTGATCGTGAATCTCGCCGCGGGTCAGATATCGATCAGGTTCGGCGCGAAGGGACCGAACTCGGCAGTCGCGACAGCGTGTGCGACGGGGAGCCATTCGATCGGAGATGCGTTCAAGATTATCCAGCGGGGTGACGCTGATGCGATGATAGCCGGCGGGACGGAGGCGGTGATCACTCCCCTCGGTGTAGGGGGGTTTAACGCAATGAAGGCCCTTTCGACGAGAAACGACGAACCGGAACGGGCGAGCCGGCCTTTCGATCGCGACAGGGACGGATTCATTATCGGGGAAGGCGCGGGCATCCTCATACTCGAAAGTTTGGAGAGCGCGGTCAGAAGGGGAGCGAAAATTTACGCCGAGATAGCCGGCTACGGCATGACGGCAGACGCCCACCATATTACCGCGCCGTCACCGGGGGGTGAGGGAGCGGCCCGTTGCATGGCGCTCGCTTTGAAGGACGCGGGTATCGAGCCCTCGGATGTCCAGTATATCAATGCGCACGGGACGTCGACGCGGTACGGGGACGAACTCGAAACGAATGCGATCAAGACCGTGTTCGCCGAACATGCGTACACGTTGTGCGTGAGTTCGACGAAGTCGATGACCGGTCATCTGCTCGGTGCCGCCGGAGGGGTCGAAGCGGTCATCTCGGTGCTCTGCATCGAGCGCGGCGAGGTGCCGCCGACGATTAACCTCGATAACCCCGACCCGGAATGCGATCTTGATTATGTCCCGCATACATCGCGAAAGATGACGGTCGACTGCGCGCTCTCGAACTCGTTCGGTTTCGGGGGGACGAACGCCTGCCTCGTCTTCAAAAGGTTTGTTCCCTGATACCTCCTCGAACATTCCTGCCCCGCCATGGATGAAAAAACAATAAAAGAACTCGAAGACATTCTCGGTTATTCGTTTCGCGAAAAACGTCTTTTGCTGAACGCGCTCACCCACAGGTCGTTTTATCACGAAAATCCCGGCGTGGCGGACGATTACAACGAACGGCTCGAATTTCTCGGCGACGCAGTGCTCGGATTCGTGATCGTGGAACACCTCTATATGGCGGAAGGCTGCCTGTCCGAATCAATCATGGCGAAAGCGAAGTCGTACCTCGTGAAGGAATCGGTTCTGTCGGAGATCGCGTCTTCCCTTTCTCTCGGAAAGTTTCTGAGACTCGGCAAAGGCGAAGAGACGACCGGTGGCAGGCGGAAAAAATCTCTGCTCGCCGACGCAACAGAGGCTCTCTTCGGAGCGGTCTATCTCGACGGGGGATATGACAATGCGCGGCGTCTCATCTTGAGAGTCTTCCAGGATAGAATTCGGATCGTCCTCGCGTCCGGTGCGTTCCATGATTTCAAGACCGAACTCCAGGAGAAGACGCAGATGCTTTTCAACAGTATTCCGGAGTACAGGTTGGTCGGACAGGAAGGAGCTGAACATAACAAGCGTTTCACGGTCGATGTCTACATAGAGGGGGAGAAGCTCGGAACCGGTTTCGGCAGGAGCAAAAAGGAGGCCGAGACGCACGCGGCGGAAGAGGCGCTCGCCAACCTTCAGGGTAAGGAGGGGGTCAAATCCATTTGACCACCCGTCCGTCTTTCTGTTAGCCTTTCCTTAGACTTACACATTCTGCGACTGAAATCTTGGAGGTGGCATCTATGGTAGAGGACCCGGTATGCAAGATGATGGTCGACGAACACAAAGCAGCGGCGACCAGCATCTACAAAGGAACGACGTATTACTTCTGCGCAAAGGTCTGCAAGGAGAAGTTCGACAAGGACCCTGAAACGTTCGTTGAGAAAGAGAAAGAGGAGCGTTCTTAGCAATCCGTCGCACAATAAGGAGGAACTATGATCACGGTCGTGAGGTTGTTATTGGTGGCTGTTCTCCTGTGTTCGCCTGTCTATGCCGAGACGGCTGCTCCCGAGCAGCAGCAAGGTGATACTTCCGTGCGCCCCGGTCAGCAGGGGCCGATGAAATGCCCGAAAATGGAGATGGAGAAGCAGGAGATGATGATGGGCGCTCATCAGATGCAGTGCATGTCGCAGATGTCTCCCATGATGGGCGGGATGATGGGGCATGGGATGATGGCGCGCGATTTGATGCAGATGATGGCAGACGTCGTCAAAATGCAGCAAAAAATGATCAGGGGGCTGAGTCCGGTCGAGAAGAGGGAGATGCAGAAGGAGACGGACAGGATGCTCGACAGGATCGAGAAGATGATGTCGGAGATGAGGTGGATGATGTTGCGCGGGGCGACCGGCCAACCACCGTCTCCTGCAGCCGCGCCGACGGAGTCGCCCACTGAAGAACAGGGGGACAGGAGACCGTCAGCACCTCACCATTAGATCGGATTTGAAATCCGGCGAGCAATGCGCGAAAGTAAGTTTACCGTCACGATAAGCCCGCGGCGGAACTTTTTGCTGAAGGACGCGGAACGACACCGTCGTTGCAGAGGGTATCTCCGGTTCGGACGATGGCATGTCATCCTGAGCACAACGAAGGTTCTCACAACATCCGGGTCTCAACAATCCCCGTGTGTCGAGACTGACTTCGAAGGAGAATGATGGAAGTCACCGATCCCGTTTGTCACATGGTCATCGATGAGGCGGATGCCGTCGCTACCTCGACCTATCAGGGAACAACCTACTATTTCTGCACGCAACACTGTAAAGAGTCTTTCGATAGGAATCCCGAATCGTATCTCTCTCCCGGACAGGTTCCTGACAAATCTTCTGCGGCGCAAACATGTTCCCTCTTCACCTGCCCGATGCACCCCGAAGTAAAAGCGGAACAGTTTGGCTCGTGCCAGCACTGTGGAATGGCCCTCGAGCCTCTTTCGCCTATTGCACCTATGAGAACTGAATGGATCTGTCCGATGCACCCGGAAGTCGTGCAGGAAAGCCCGGGCACTTGTCCGATCTGCGGGATGGCGCTCGAACCGAGCACGGTGACGATCGAAGAACCCGAAAATCCCGAACTGAAAGACATGAAGCGGCGTTTTATTGCAAGCCTCTTCTTTACGGTGCCTGTTTTCTTCATCGCGATGCAGCACATGATCCCCGGCGGCTCGCTCGATGGCGTGCTCGGGCGGGGCACGCAGAGATGGATAGAATTCCTGTTTGCCACACCCGTCGTCCTTTGGTGCGGATGGCCGTTTCTCGTTCGTGGTTGGCGTTCGGTCTCCCTTCGAAGTCCGAATATGTTCACCCTCATCGGGCTCGGCGTGCTCGTCGCCTATGGGTACAGCGTTATCGCGACTCTCTTCCCCGAGGCGTTCCCGGCCTCCTTCAGAGGCGATCATGGTACCGTCGGCGTTTACTTCGAAGCATCCGCTGTTATCGTGACCCTTGTCCTCCTCGGCCAGGTCCTCGAGTTGAAGGCGCGGGAAAAAACGGGATCGGCATTGCGGGCGCTGCTCGGATTGACGCCAAAGACCGCGCGGCGAGTGCGGCAGGATGGATCGGAGGAAGACGTTCCGATCGGACACATACGTCCTGGTGATGTGTTGAGAGTACGTCCGGGGGAGAAGATTCCGGTCGACGGACGAGTCATCGAAGGATGGAGCTCTATCGATGAATCGATGGTCACTGGAGAGCCGATACCCGTCGAGAAGAAGATGGGGGACAGAGTCATCGGGGCGACCATGAACGGGACGGGAACGATTCTCATGGTAGCGGAAAGAGTAGGCAGGGACACGCTCCTCTCTCAGATTATCGAGATGGTGTCTGACGCCCAGCGGAGCAAAGCACCCATTCAGCGCCTCGCGGATGTTGTTGCAGGATATTTTGTCCAGGTTGTCGTCGCGGTCGCCGCAGTGACATTTTTTCTCTGGGCGTTCTTTGGTCCGGAACCCCGTTTTGCCTTCGCGCTGATCAACGCGATTTCCGTGCTCATCATCGCGTGCCCGTGCGCGCTCGGACTGGCGACGCCGATGTCGATCATGGTTGCCATGGGGAAAGGATCATCTGCGGGGGTTCTCTTCAGAAACGCCGAAGCAATAGAGATTCTCCGAAAAGTCGATGCGTTAGTTCTCGATAAGACCGGCACTTTAACGGTCGGCAAGCCGAGACTTGTGTCGGTCATACCTACGGAAGGCTATGACGAAAAAACGGTTCTCGCATACGCAGCGAGCATAGAACAGGTGAGCGAACACCCACTCGCATCCGCGATCTACGTTGGAGCGAAAGAGCGTGGGGTGGAGGCGACGCATGCTGAATCCTTCGAGGCGATACCGGGCAAAGGCGTGAGGGGAATCATTCGGGACAAGACGGTCGTTCTCGGCAACCGTCACATGCTCGAAGATATGCGCATCGATCCTGGTAACATGGGACAAAAAGCCGAGCGGATGCAGGCCGATGGCCAGACCGTCGTTTTCGTCGCCGTAGACAACCGTATCGCGGGCCTTTTAGGAGTCGCCGATCCCATCAAGGATACGACGCCGCAGGCGATCGATGCCCTCCACAGAGACGGCGTAAAGATCATCATGCTCACGGGCGACAATCGGGCGACCGCGGAAGCGGTCGCCCGCAGGTTAGGGATCGACGACATTATCGCGGAGGTTCTCCCCGAAGAGAAAGCGCAACACGTAAAACGATTGCAGGATGAGGGGCGCATTGTTGCGATGGCCGGCGACGGGATCAACGACGCGCCGGCCCTCGCGCAGGCGCACGTCGGCATCGCGATGGGCACAGGGACCGACGTCGCGATGGAGAGCGCGGGGGTAACGCTGGTAAAAGGGGACTTGAGAGGCATCGTGAGGGCACGGCATTTGAGCCGCGCGACGATGCGGAATATTAAACAGAATCTCTTCTGGGCGTTCGCCTACAATTCGGTCGGCGTTCCGGTGGCGGCCGGTGCACTCTATCCGTTCGTCGGGGTTCTCCTGAGTCCGATGTTCGCCGCTGCCGCGATGAGCTTCAGCTCGGTCTCGGTTATCGGAAACGCCCTGAGGCTCCGTTGGGTAACGTTGTGATGGGAGGGTAGACTGATATCATGGAGAAAGAATGTTCTATGACGTTGAACGCCAACCCGGGGGCGTCATGCCCGCGCCGCTTGCGATGTCGCCATCATCGGCTGCCCAGCAGCTCTGCTGCTGGGCAGTTTACTCAGGCTGACTGAACTCCTACCAACGGCCATGCCTGCCTGATCCGATGGTTCTTACTGTATCTGGAAGGATGTTTCCCTCGAGTCGCTCACCGTTGGACCTTGAACGGTCATGACGACACTATATTTCCCTTTCTTCGCATCGGACGGAAGCGTGAGCGGGATGCTCGACGAATAGGTTCCGTCAACGCGCGACACACTGACCTGCGGCTTGCCGTAGATCTCTCCCTGATATTTGATTTCACGGATCTCCGTAATTCCCAGTTCCTGCCCTGCGGGCACGCCAAGCACCGCATACGTCATTTTCATTTCCACTTTGTCTCCCGGCTTCGCAACAGAAGGGCTCACCGAAACGTTTTCGATTCTGATCAGCGTTCCCTCCGAAGGCTTATAGTCGTACCTTTTCGCGGTCTCCTCTTTTGTTCTCTTTTGATCGTAGGCATAGTGCCCGATCGCACCCCCCGCAAGCGCTCCCAGAAGCCCACCCACAACAGCCATTTCCGTCTTCGCGCCTCTCGACCCTAACAAAGCGCCCGCCAACGCACCGGTTGCCGCGCCAACCCCAGCACCGGTTGCCGCGCCCTTGTGCTCCTCGGGAATAGACGCACATCCGGACATTCCGACAAGAAACGTTAGGATGACTACTACAGCAATAATTCTCCGATACATTTTCTCTTCTCCTTTCCAAGATTGACGTTTTTCGAATGCAAAGCGATTTCCGCGATGCACCACCATAGCCTGCCCATCAATGGCTATTTACCTGAATATTACTCCATTATGCCTACTCGCGCAAATTCAGTCCTCGTGAACAAGGGCCGACACCTGTCCGCAGCCGCGCACTCAGCGGCGGACATTTCGAACCCCACACGCTATACTAAGAGCATAGATGTGCATGATGAGCGGGCATATGCCGGGTAACCTTTCTCGCGCCATGATGGAGAACGTGGTATGAGATACATACTCGGGGCGTTTGGTGGTGCCGCCATTGGTGGCGCCATCGGGTATCTCGGGAAGTGCAGCGGGAGCGGATGAATCATCACATCCAGTCCCTGGATCGGGGCTCTGGTGGGCGCGCTGATGGGTATCTTGATCGTGACGAAAGAGGTTCAGAGCAGATGACCGAAAAATGGAGCGTGCCACAGGCCGAAGCTTAGTCGATCACGATGCCGTAACGATCGGCGAGCCCCAGGATGTGCCTCCGACCGGACGCCATATCGAAAGAGCAGTATTTTGAATTGCACGCCTCGCACAGAATACCATTGACGCAGAAATCCTCCGCCAGGTACAGAGCCGTCCAGCACATCGCGAAGGGATCCGATTTGAGGGCGATCGTTCCCTTACAAATGCAGCAGATCCCGTACGCGAGAGAGACGGGATAGGCAAATTGCGCCCTGTACCCGAATTCATGCCGCTGGACGACACCCCACAGATCGACCCTTCCGAGGAGCGACCCCCTGTAACAGAACCGATCATGGTTTTCGAGCGCATACCGTCTATCCCTATACGCATAAATGCCGTCCGTCGAGGACGCCCCGGGAGCGATTCCGTGCTCTCTAAGGCCGGGGAAGGATGCGTGGACGATCTCGAACCGTTCGCGTACGGGCCAGATGTGATTCCGCACGACCGAACGCAGCATCGGGTACCCCTCGGGCCTGCTCATCCGCACCTTCCAATATCGCCAGCCGGAAATCGGACTGACATAATCAGGAACCGATCCTATCCCCGCCTCCTCCTATGATGCGCGATTCTCTTTCATTTTTTCGCTGGCCCCCTGTTACCCCCGCGTCGCTTTCGGTCAGACCTCTACTTCGTGCGGATCAGCGACAGGCTGCACCGGTACTTCCTGAGGCGCTTTGTATGGCAGCGGCTCCCGAATCGGCTCGGCTACGACCGTCTTCTCGAACTCTCCGATCTTCCCCATCTTCTACTCCTCCCTCATCGTTTCTTTTTATTGTGACATAAGGCGATCATTCGATGGTAATCGTAAAACGAGAAAACTGAGGAGATGCACGTAATATCCTTTCGAGCCTGTCCCCCTCGAATCTTCCGTACGCTGCAGATGTGTCATAGAGGCGAAGCGAATGCCCTCTCCTGTCGATTTCGAACCTCCCTCCTCCGACGACGCGCCAGGAAGGATCGACGATATCGAAGCTCTTGCTGGACATGTTGTACACGCCCGCTATGCCCATATCCTGGCAGAATCGCTGCACGATTTCCGCATGGTAACGATCGAACGCGGAGGGAGAAAAAATCACGTACTCTCTTTCGTCGCTCACCACGTGGACGAACTTGCCCGCATCTCTCTCCGGTATCTCCCTCCTCTGGATACCCGTATAGTAGCGCTCGCTGTAATCGAAAATCTCCGTATTCAGATGTCCACCCCCGCGCCGCCAGACTCGCGACCCCGAGGGAGGTAATAGGGAAACGCACGGTAACCGCTGCGAATTTCTTGATTCCTCGATGAATTATTGGAGATGTGCGTAGAACTCCCCCGGTCGCAATTCTTCGAAATCGCCGCAAGACACGAGGTATCTCCTCATGTCCACGCAAAGATGGCACTTTGATAGATATCCGTCGGGCTGCTCAATATACCCGAGTCCCCGCGCGAAGGTATACAGCCCCTTAATATCGTTGCGCAGCAGGAAACCGAGGACCGGGTACCGGTCGGGATCGATCCCGGCACGCAACAAGTCATCGAGCTCCCTGCAATCCCCGAGGGAAATCCCGCCGCAGAACCCGGGTATATAATTGCCATAGTTGTCGAAGTGGTTGTGCCAGCTCCTGAGCATGGGTGTATCGCATGGGGCATCGAAAAAATATTCCGCCGGCCATGAGGGGATCAGTTCACCAAGGATACGTCGGAGGGCGTACGGCGCCCTCCCCGTCACGAAGAACTCCGCATGACGAAGAACATCCTCTTTCTTCTCCCGCCCGAGGTACTCCTCGAAAGGCACTTTGTCCCTGAGACCCCACGCCTTGAATTTCCTGAAGTATTCGAGCTGGTACACCATGACGTTTCTCCCGAACACGTCGATAGCGAGCCTCACGGCCCTCTCGGTCCTCTCGAAAGGCACGTACTCGAGGTAAAAAGGGTTGACGGATATCATGATCCCTCTCAGACCTTTCCTCTTGAGAATGCGGAGTTTCTCTCTCGTCGTATCGTCGTCGAACGCCCAGAAGCAATTCGTTTCCACGAAGGTCGAAGGGATCTTGAAGCGATCTGCCATTTCGACCGCCGTGCAGAGCAGATCGAAATTGAGAAAAGGTTCCCCGCCCGTAAAATGCAGTCCGTAGCTGAGGCCGGTCGTTCGGGGACCGAAGACGTTCGACATGATCTTCCCGGAAAGCTGCCGCAGAATCGCCTCGAGGTCTTCAGGCGAAATCCAGTCGGCGCTCCACCGCTGGGAGCAGGCGTAGATACAATGCCTGCATTCCGCCTGGCATTTGTAGGAGAGAATCAGCCCCCCTGAAATCGGTTTCGGGATGGGAATGGGACTCGCCATGGATAGTGATATTTTATAACGACGCGAACCAAAAAGAGATTGCCAGCACGTTGGCGCACTTCCTCAGGCGCATGCCCCGGTTTCAGACCTCAAGACCAAAGGACGGAACAGCGGTCCGATCGTCACTCTTCGAAATCGAATACTGGCTGCGGAGATCCGGTGTCGGATGGCAGAGTTCAAGAAGCGATCACGATGACGCTATAATACACTGAAACGAGGGAAGACGCCTTCATGGAACGATCGCTGATTAAGGACGTCCTTGCAGAACAACGTTTCGGCGAACCCTCCAGGGTTTGCGGATGGGTGAGAACCAAACGCGAATCGAAAGGCTTCGTCTTCCTCGCGCTGAGCGATGGTTCGAGCCAGGATACCCTTCAGATCATCGTGTTCCCGGAGGCACCGGCTTTTCGGGAACTGCATCGCTGCAACACGGGCGCAGCGATCTGCGCAAAGGGTATCTTGAGGGAGTCTCCGGCAAAAGGGCAGAGCATTGAACTGGAAGCGACCGATATCGTCGTCGTCGGCGAAGTCGATCAGGCAACGTATCCCCTCCAGAAAAAAGGTCACTCACTCGAATTCCTGCGCGAAATCGGTCACCTGAGACCGAGGACGAACACATTCGGTGCGGTATTCAGGCTTCGAAACATCCTCGCCGCAGGAGTCCACGATTTTTTCCAGGCGCGGGGCTTTCTCTGGGTCCACACCCCTATCATCACATCGAGCGACTGCGAAGGCGCCGGAGATCTTTTCACGGTCACGACGCTCGACCTCCGGAACGTACCGAAAAAGGACAGCGGGGAGGTCGATTTTTCAGGGGATTTTTTCGGTACGCGCGCTTACCTCACCGTGAGCGGTCAGCTCGAGGCTGAGTTCCTCGCCCTTTCGCTCGGGAGAGTGTACACATTCGGCCCGACCTTCAGGGCCGAAAATTCCAATACCACGCGCCACCTCTCGGAATTCTGGATGATCGAACCGGAGATGGCATTTGCGGACCTGGACGACGATATAACCCTCGCGGAGGAATTCTTCCGCTTCCTCTGCAGGGAGGTCCTCGAGAAGGGGCACAGAGAACTGAGCTTTCTCGAGAGCCACTACAAGAAAATATCCTGTGACGAACTTCGAAAGCTGGCGGAAACGCCCTTCGTCCGCATGACGTATACGGATGCGGTGAGAGAATTGCGCGCTGCGAACGAGCGGTTTGAGTTCCCCGTTTCCTGGGGCTCCGATCTCCAATCGGAGCATGAACGTTACCTCACCGACAAAGTCGTCAATGGGCCGCTCGTCATCACCGACTACCCCAAGGAGATTAAAGCGTTCTACATGAAGCAGAACCCGGACGGGAAAACCGTTGCGGCGATGGACGTCCTCGTTCCGAAGGTTGGCGAGATCATCGGAGGGAGCCAGCGTGAGGATCGCCTCGACGTGCTCGCGCAGAGGATGAGCGAAGTAGGAATCTCGATCGAAAACCTCCGGTGGTACCTCGATCTCCGCAGGTTCGGCACCGTCCCCCACGCAGGTTTTGGACTTGGTTTCGAGCGGCTCGTGCAGTTCGTCACCGGGATGGCGAACATCCGCGACGTCATCCCGTGCCCGCGTGCTCCGCGCGCGATCAGGTTATAAAAGATTCCGCAGTATACGTCCCATCGATTCACGGTTTTGACGAGGTGTCCAGCCATGCGGGTTTTTCTCTTTTGGACACGTATGATCTGGTAAGAAACCTTACTGCCCCATCTCTTCGATGACGTAAGCGGCGAGGAGCGGAAACATGATTTCGTGGTGACCGGTCAAAGAGTAGCAGGCACCCTTGTCCAGGGTCGGCCTCCTCAAGACGTTCTCTCTCGGCCGGTAGTGCTGGATGAAGTCCATGTTTACGGTGGTAATGTTCTCGATTTTACTGCCGAGGTTTCGCGCGATCGTGAGCGCCTTCAGGAAGACTTCCGGCATGATGACCGCCGACCCAAGGTTAATGTACACACCGTTCTCAACGTCCGCAACGACCGAGGTGAACAACCGGAAATCTCTGAAACTCCCTTCCCCGATGGCGCGCCCATCCGCCGAGGGATGCATGTGAATAATGTCCGTTCCGATCGCAACGTGCACCGTCGCAGGGATGCGGAGCGCGGCGGTCTTCGCGAAAATACTCCTCTCCTTGAATGGGAAAGCTCCCCCGCAAATCATCTCTCCCACAGCTTTTCCGATGCCATACCCGCGCTTCACCCCATCGCGTATTGCCTTATTGAGATATTCTCCCGTCTCCCTCGCCATTCCAAACCGTCCGCTCCGTACTTCACGATCGACGTCTTCCGAGGTCCTCCCGATAAACGCCATCTCGAAGTCGTGGACGATGCACGCTCCGTTCGTGGCGAGAGCCGTGATAATCTTTCTCTCCATCAGATCGATGATCACCGGCGAAAGCCCGACCTTTATAGGGTGGGCACCCATGCCGAGGATGACGGGCCTGCCGCCTTTCCGCGCTGTCACAATGGCACGCACAACGGCTCTGAAATCGTTGGCCGCAAGGAGACCGGGGAGTTTGTCGATGAAGGTCTTGAACGTATCGCCCCGTTCGAAGGGGACGGAGAACGTCGAGAGGGAAACCTTGCTTTTGCGCGCCTTCAGTTCGTATCTCCTGACGCGCCCAAGAGAAATGGGTTTGTACTGTTTCATGTCGTACATATTAGCACAAGATGCCCCGCGCGGCGTCGAATAGTTGTCTCGAAAGGAACTCTTCAAGGATAGGCGACGGTCGGCCGTTCGCCCGGAGGATTTTTCCCACAGCCGGTTGTTTTCTGCTTCGCATCGAACCGAATGCCGCGCGAGAGGGCCGAAATGCGAGGACGCGGCGCCGTGTCGTCATAATGTGACATCATCCGCAACTCCTGATTGTTCCTTCAGCATCGTCTCGACTTTGTCCCAGTTCACCTTGTCCGAAAGACCTCTGAGCTCGATTACCTTTCTCGCCTCCGACCGCATATCCCTCACTTCTTTGTACGCATCCCTGTGCACTTCGAAGTACACCCGTCCCTGGTCAGAAACGGCTATCTTGATCGGCATATAGAGTATCTCCCCTCTGTCTCCGATCTCGACGTCACGAAAGAACGCCTCGATGTCTCTCGGGAGCAAACGGATACAACCGTGGCTTCTGAACTGATAGACAGATGACGGCCAGATCGTCTCGTGGATGAGAACGCCAGGAAGAGAGAGCTTGATCGCATACCGACCGAGGGGGTTATCGGGGCCGGGCGGCACAACGGCCCTCACCGGAACGCCCTTTCTCGACATCTCCTGCTGGATGGATCTCGGCACGTACCACGTCGGGTTTCGCTGTTTGGAGACCACCGTAAAGTGGCCGGTGGGAGTCCGCCACGAGTGCATTCCGACACCGGCGGGAAACGACGACCGTAACTCTCCGTTTCTAAAGAAGTAGAGCATTCTCTCGGGGATGTTGATGACGATGCCGTCATCGATGACCTTGGGGACTATTTTCCTCGTGTTCGCCCTGATTTCCTGGCCGATGCGGAGAATCGCTTTTTCATCGATCCCGTTGTGCTTGAGAAGGCTGCGCCACTCGACGCCTAATTTCGCGCCAATCAGCTCGAGGGTATCCCCTTCCGTCACGCGATAGGTGACTTCCCCGCCAATGAGGAGAAAAGCGTGGGAAAGAGACGGGAGGAGAATGTGAACAAAGACGGCGCACAGACTCGTCACCCAGAAATGCACGGGCGACGCCGTTCCGTAGTTGCCGTATCGGATCTTCCGCATGACCGTTGCACTATTCTCTCTCACTTTCCCCTCTCAAGACAATGCTCGGAGAGTCGCCGTCGGATTCGGCACATAGCGAACTCGCGCGAAATCGCCTCTCGGTCGAAGAAAGAAACATGATCGCGTCTCGAACGCCGCGAAAGGCACGTCGATCATAGAGTACGAAAAGGGACGATGAGCGAGGCGGAGGGGTCCCGCCCGCATCGTGCCGCACTACGCCTCACAATGGGCAGCGTTCGGAAGCCATGCATCGGTCGCATTGCTTTTTCGGGATTCAAGAGCGATAATCTATTGGGGAAAGGATTACCGGATGCCGTTGGACGATATATTGAACCGCCACGAGTATCTGCAGAAGCCGGTTTACTGCTACGTGGTCCTCGTCAAAGGTTCCGGCTTCGAGCGGTGCGAAGAGAAAGTGCTGAATTTTTTCGACAGGTACCAGCTCGTTCGGTTCAGCGCCATAAGGGTCCTCCGGGATTCGTCGCTCTCCGCCGCCGACCGTTCCTTCCGAGAGTGCCTCGACGAAGCGGTGCGAAAGAACCGTGGCATTCTCCGCACCCTGATCGGTGAACTCCAGGCGGAGAATGTCACCACTTTGGAGGATTTGAATTCTCTGGGGCAGGGGTATCGCACGAAGCTCCTCCACGTCGTGACGCATTTCCTCGACGGGTTTTTCGGGATCGACACCTACTTCTATAATCTCGTCGAGGACTCCCACTGGGTTTCCCAAACGCTGTACGCCGCTATAAAGGCTGCCCCCTCAGACTTCTGGCTCATCTCACTGGAAGCGCGCATTTAATATTGATTTCCGGCAGTTCGCTGTGGTATGTTTAAAGATCAATTTTTGCCAGGAGGTTCGATTTGCCACCAAAAGCGAGACCGAAGAAAAACCTCTCAGCGATGAAGAGGGCACGGCAGAGCGTGAAGCGAAATCTTCGCAACCGGTCTGCCCTGAGCACGTTGAGAACGCTCATCAAGAAAGTGGAGTCTGCCGTGACTGCGGGATCCCGTGAAGACGCGGAAAGCGCCCTCGTGCAAGCGACGAAGGCGCTCGATATGGCTGCTTCCAAGGGAGTGATCCACAAGAACACCGCCGCCCGACAAATATCCCGGCTTACCCGTAAGGTAAATACGATCGCTGGAGTCTCAGCAGCCTAATAAACAGCAATTCCATCGGGTAAGATCGTCCCGAACTCTTTATTTCGAGATCGGCTTCGTGGAGGAGTTGGAAAACGCGCCGGAGGTACGCCTCATCCCTGACGTTCATCTCCTGCGACTGATGGAGACGAGCGTATTGCCAGTTCAGCGCGCCGATGAGACCATAATCATCGGAGGTATCCCTGAGAGACGCGTATATCTGGAATACTCTCTCGACATCGCCTGCTTTGAGGGCGTTAACGAGATCGAAGATGCCGTAATGACGGCCGCCAGCGACGAGCGGTGCAATGTCATCCACCGTGATCTTCTTCTTGCCGAGCGCGGATATCTTCTCGATTTCACCCGAAAGAAGACCAAGGTCGTTCCCGACGAAACTAATAATGTAGTCAACCGCTTCGCCGGAAATCTCGACTCCCCGCGCACTCAGGTTCTGCTTCACCCACTGGGGCACGTCGGAACCGCGGATATCGATGGGGATCGGTTTGAATGCCCTGAATAAGTCCTTCATCCCTTTCGAAAGGACCCCGCAGTGGAACACGAGGAGAACCGAGTTCTCGGCGGGGCTCTCTGCATAGTGCGCGAGTCGTTCGTTTTCCCGCTTCGGGAGTTTCTGAAGGTTTCCGGTCACGATTGTGAATCGCCTCCCCCCAAAAAACGATACCGTCCGTGCGATGCTCAAAACCTGTTCGACCGAGACCTTCTCTTCATCCTGAGAGGAAAGATCACACACGTGAAGGTTGAAGTCCCGTTCCGCGACGGGGATACGCTCCTTCACGGCCCGGATGGCCTCGCGGCAAAGAAACGGGTCGGCGGCAGAGAAAAAATAGACGGGGGAGGGGAAATCCCTCTCCAGTTCGGCGAGAAACGCTCGATAACTCATCGGTAGAGGATCGCAGCGACAACGTGCGCCGCCATTTCCCGGACGGCCTTTTCGGATGCCCGCTCTTTCTCTGACAGGAGCATGGAGAGCGGTCCTTCTCCCGGAAAAGAGACAATGAACGGAGAGGCGACATCTTTCACCTCCCGCTCGTACCCCGCGGGACCGGCAATGCGAAAAGAGCCTCTCATGACGAGTTCATATGCAACCGCCAGATCGGATTTTTCGGAGAGTGTCCGAAGCTCAAAAACGTCGATCCGCCCCCGAAGGGAATACTCCGCGCCGGGAACGACACTGATGCCCTCTCTGAGAAACTCGTCCGTCAGGGCTACGATGAGCTTGTCCTCGAGCTTCGGCTCGTCCGTGCCGTTTTCAATACCCTCTATTCGAATTGCGTGGAATGGTAACGACGTTTTCCCGTGAAGGGCATACCCGCACGAATAAATAACCGGGAGCAGTAAGAAAACAGCGAGGATTCCCAAGATGCCAACGCGCATTGTTTGCCCGTCTCGAGACACGCCCCTTCGTGCGTTCTTCATTTGACCCTGTCCGAACGCTTTCGCCTTCCTTGACCACGGAGAGGATGGCACCTTTCCCGAAAAAACGCTGCGAATACCGCGGATACCACGCGGCTTTGCTGCCGACGACCGAATGGTTGCGAACGTCATTGACCGACAACGATATTCACGAGCTTCCCCTTCACAATGAAGATGTTCCGAACCTCTTTGCCAGAGATTATTTCCCGGATCTTGCCATCGGACAGGGCCGTTTGCCTCAGTTCTTCATCCGACATGCCGGCCGGCACCATGGTTTTGGATCTCAGCTTCCCGTTAACTTGAATGACGAGCTCGATCTGGTCTTCGCGGGCCGCTCCTTCGTCCCATTCGGGCCATGGCTGCTCGGAAACGCTCGGGCTGTTCCCGATCGCCACCCATAACTCTTCTGCGATGTGAGGTGAAAATGGCGAGAGGAGGAGGATCAGGCGTTCCAAAGCGAATCTCAGCACCGCGTGGTCCTCTTTCGACTGAGGCGAAAACGAAATGACCTCGTTCGTCAGTTCCATCATAGCGGCGATCGCCGTGTTGAAGTGAAATTCGCGTTCGATGTCGGTCGTCACTTTTTTTATCGTCCGGTGCGTCTTTCGATAAAGTGCCAGCGTATCGGGGCGAAGGCCCGAGAGATGAACGGCATCTCTTTCGGTGCTCTGCAATGCCTGACGATTCTTGTACACCACACCCCAGAGCCTGTTGAGAAACCGGTACGCACCTTCGACCCCCTGATCGGACCATTCCAGGTCTTTCTCCGGAGGAGCGGCGAAAAGCGAAAACAGCCTCGCCGTATCGGATCCGTACCGTTCGATCAGATACTGCGGGTCGACGACGTTACCCTTCGACTTCGACATCTTCGCGCCATCTTTGATGACCATACCCTGCGTGAGAAGATTCTGGAACGGCTCGTCGATCTCGAGGAGGCCCAGATCCCGGAGAACGCGCGCAAAGAATCTCGAGTAGAGCAGGTGGAGAACAGCGTGTTCGACGCCGCCGATGTACTGGTCCACGGGCATCCAGTACTTCACGGCCGAATCCTGTTTCCGCATCTCCGAAACGAGATCGATATCGCCGGGACCGAGGCAGTATCGAATGAAATACCAGGACGAGTCCACGAAGGTGTCCATGGTATCCGTCTCACGCCTCGCCCGCTGCCCGCACCGCGGGCACCTCGTCTCGACGAAGGCAGGCAGATCGAGGAGGGGTGAACTGCCCTTCCCGGTAATCCTCACGTCCTCGGGCAGGAGGACGGGGAGATCTTTTTCGGGTACGGGAACCGTGCCGCATTCACGGCAATAGATGATCGGTATAGGCGTCCCCCAATAGCGCTGCCGGGAGATGCCCCAGTCCCTCAGTTTGAAGTGAACGACGCACCGTCCGAGTCCCTCGGCTTCGATAAATTGACTGATCGCTTTCCTTGCCTGGTCGCTCGGCATACCGGTAAACGCGCCCGAATCGACGAGCACCCCCTCGTCCTCGTACGCCTCGGAGAGTTCCGGAAGCGCGGTGCCGCCCGTATCCCGGCTCATGAACGACGCGGGGGGAACGATAACCACCTTGATCGGCAACCCGTACTGTTGCGCAAACTCGAAATCACGCTGATCGTGGGCCGGAACCGACATGATAGCGCCGGTCCCGTACTCCATGAGGACGAAGTTCGCGACGTAGAGAGGAATCCTGTCGCCGTTCAGCGGATTCACGCAGTGGTAACCAGTAAAAAATCCCACTTTTTCGGTCTCTTTTCCGTACCTTGCCTTCACCGCGCCGATCGCCTGAGCGTCGACGTTCAATCCGTCAAGAATCGGGTGTTCCGGCGCGACGCACATGAACGTCACGCCGAAGAGCGTATCGGGTCGCGTGGTGAAGATTCGCAGTTTTTTCGGAATGCCTTCCACCGGAAAGTCAACCTCGACGCCCTCGCCTTTCCCGATCCAGTTCTTCTGCATCAAGACCACCCTCTCGGGCCATCCGTGCAGCTCGTCGCACCCTCTTAACAGTTCATCCGCGTAGTGCGTAATCCTGAAAAACCACTGTTCGAGCTTTTCCTGGATGACGACGCTGTCACAACGCCAACATTTCTCGTCGATGACCTGTTCGTTGGCGAGAACCGTCGCGCAGGACGAGCACCAGTTGACGTAGGACGATTTTCTGTAAGCGAGGCCCTTCTCGAACATTTTAAGGAAAAACCACTGGTTCCACCGGTAGTACTCAGGGAGGCACGTCGTCACTTCCCGGTCCCAGTCGTAACTCAATCCCATCCTCTTGAGTTGCGTCTTCATGTGCTCGATGTTTTTCCGTGTCCATGCGGACGGGTGAACGCCGTGTTTGATCGCCGCATTCTCAGCGGGCAATCCGAAGGCATCCCACCCCATAGGGTGGAGCACAGCATAGCCCTGCATGCGCTTGTACCGCGCGATCACGTCGCCGATCGCGTAGTTCCGGACGTGCCCCATGTGAATTTCTCCCGATGGATAGGGGAACATCTCGAGGCAATAGAACTTTTTCTTTGCCTGGGAGAGGGTCGTCCTGAAAAAGCCCCGTTCGTCCCAGAACTTTTGCCACTTTATCTCGACCATCTGGGGGGTATATTTTTCTTCCAAAACGCTGCGCCTCCTGAGAGTATTCGAGCCGTATTATAGCAAAAAGACGCCGCAAGAGACCTTGAACCACGGGGCGAAAACAGTCCTGCGAGACCGAGAAAACGTCCACCCCTCACATGCCTTCACAGTGCCGGGGTTCCGCCCGACTCGTCCGATCTGCCGAGGAGAGAGAGATACCCGCAACCGTTCAGTCTAAGAGGAGAGATTCAGGAAATAGGTGTTCCACTTCTGACAGCGCGAACACCTTCCCGACCACTCGGGCGCGGTAAATCCGCACTCCGCGCAACGATAGGAGAGGGTAAATGCGCACACGTGGGATTCGAGGGCCTTCCTGTACTCCTGCACCGCTTTATCCGTCTGATTGCGCTTCAGGTACAGATTTCCGAGGAGTTGATGCATATCGGGATAGACCGCGCCGCCGGTATCGATGGATGTCAAGATTTCGAACGCGTCATCGATCATTTCGAGCCGATAGTACACCCTTCCGAGATAAAATTTAATGACGGGATCCTGCGGATTTTTCAGGATATTGTTCTTATAGATACGGATAAGCCGGAGGGGCTCGCCAACGCTGATGAGCAGATCTTCGAGGCGCAGGAGCACGATCATGGATGAGGTCTGCTCGTAACTCTTCTCGAGGAGGTTGATCGCTTCTTCGTTCTCGCCTTCCCGCAGGAGGGCCTCCGCAAGGCCGAGCGTCGCGGGCACAAAATTCTTCTCCAGCCTGAGAACCGTTCTGAATGCCTTCTTCGCCTTCTCGAGGTAGCCATTTTCGAGGCTATGACGACCGTACTCGTACTTATACCCGACGAGGTTCTGCCGTTCGCGGTTCTTATCTTTCTCGCCGTGCTCGTTCTTCAGGATAGCCTTCTGCACAAAAACGACGTCATCCCACTGCTCGAGCCGTTCGAGGATCTCGCGCTTCTTGTAGAGCGCCAGGAGATTCTTGTCGTCGATTTCGAGAATCTCCTCGATATACTTGAGGGCGTTCGGCCATCGCTCCGTCTTTTCCATGAGCCTCGAAAGGGCAAACAGGACGTCGATATTCTTCGGGTCGAGATCCCGTGCCCGTTCGTACTGCTCTCGGGCGGTCTGGAAATTGCCTTCCGAGAGTGCGATATCCCCGAGCTGAACGATCGCATTCAGATGATCGGGATCCTCCTTGAGGACGGCCTCGAAAAGCTCCCTTGCCTCCCGGACATCGTGGTGAGCGAACAGGTGGTGGAGCGCTCGTGAGTATAGTTCCTGGATCTTTGCCTCCCTCCTTTGCCTCTTTTGCTGCTGGAGGGTATTGACGTAGCGTTTCGTGTCCCGCACGACAAAAACGAAGAGCATCGCGAGCGAACCGACCGCGATCGAGAGGAGAATGAGGGCGATCGTCGGGGTTTCGTAAGAGCCGTCGAAGGGGATCGTCACCGTCGTCGGGTTCTGATTGTAAATGGCGAATAAGGCGAGCGCGGTGAGGAAGACGACGAAGATGAAAACGAGCACTTTACTCATACGTCATGGAATTCGTCGCGCGGCAGTCGTTTCGCATCGATCCACAACTTTTCCAACTCGTAAAATGCCCGCGTCTCCTCCTGAAAAATATGGACGATGACATCACCATAGTCCACAAGCACCCAGTTGCAGTATCGGAGTCCCTCGATTCGCAGGGGCCCGGCTCCCTCCTCTTTCAGCTTTTCGACGACCCGCTCCTCGATCGCTTTTACCTGGGGTGTGCTCTCTCCCGAACAGATCACAAAAAAATCTGCGATGGTCGTAAGGCCATGCACATCGAGGATCACGACGTCCTGTGCTTTCTTGTCGATTGCCGCCTTCGCCGCGGCAATCGCCTTCTCTCTACTTTCTAAAGGTACTCCCTCCCTTCACGATAGTGCTGCGGAGCGTGATATACCGGCAGGCCCGTGCGAAGAAAAGCGGACGCGATGCAATACCCGGACGATATGGCGGATAGTGAGCAGCGGGACAGGGAACAGTTTCTCGACTCTCGGCCTTGGAATATTTCGCTCGAATTTCAACCCTTAACTTTTGTAGAGTTTATGAGTAATTATATAAGATTGAACGCCCGGTGGCAACAGATATTTAATGCTCTTCCCCTGCTCGATGGAACGCCGCACGGAGGTCGAGGATATCCCGAGAGGGGTCATCCTGAGGAGGAGAGCGGAACGACCGGACCTCAGCCGTATGACGTTCACTTCGTCGTTCGACTCGTCGATGTCCTTCGGGATCCTCGCTCCTCCCCTCACATACGGGGATTCCCGCATGGAACGAAACGAAAACCCAGGCCTCGAAATGACCGCGAAATCTGTCATGGCAACGAGCAGATCGGGCTGCCACCAATTCGGGATATCGAGGAACGCGTCGATGCCGAGAATAAAGTAGAACCGCATTTCAGGATACAGCGTCCGGAGCGTTTCGAGCGTCCGAACCGTGAAGGATTTTCCTCTCCTCCGGCACTCGATATCCGAGAGATCGAAAAAGGGATTACCTCTCAGCGCAATACGGAGCATCTCCAGTCTGTGGCGGGCGGCGGCAATCCCCTCGGTCTTGAGCGGAGGCGTTCCCGACGGTATGAAAAGGATCTTCTCGAGATTCAGCTTCTCCCTCACCTCTTCCGCTGCACGAAGGTGCCCAAAATGCACAGGGTTGAAGGTTCCCCCGAAAATTCCCACGCTCATCGGACTCTTTCTCCACACGACAGGGAACTATTCTCTGAGTTGCCCGTCTCCAAGCACAATGAATTTCTCGCACGTCAGTTCCTCGAGACCCATGGGACCGCGCGCGTGAATCTTATCGGTCGAAATGCCGATTTCCGCCCCCAGGCCGAACTGGAAGCCGTCGTTCAGCCTCGTGGACGCATTGACAAAGACCGCGGATGAATCTACCTCCCGCAGAAACCGCATCGCTCGCTCGTGGTTCATCGTCACGATGGCGTCGGAGTGCGCGGACCCGTATTTCGCGATATGGGCTATCGCTTCGTCAACGTCGCCCACGACCTTCACGTTCAGGATGAGATCCAAATACTCGCGATAGTAATCCTCCTCTTTCACCTCCGTTATGTGAGGATACAAGGAAAGCGTCTTCGGGCACCCCCGCAACGCGACGCCCGCATTCTCGAACCGCTTCAACATCGAGGGCAGAAACCCCTCGGCGACGGCTTCGTCAACGAGCATCGTCTCCATGGCGTTGCATGTTCCCGGCCTCTGCACCTTTGCGTTGAAACAAATCTCTTCCGCCATGATGAGGTCGGCATCCCTGTCGACGAACACGTGGCAGACCCCCTTGTAATGCTTGAGGACGGGGATGCGGGAATTTTCCGTTACGGTCCTGATGAGCGCTTCCCCTCCCCGCGGAATGACAAGGTCAATGAGCCCCTCGAGTTTGAGCATCTCCATGATCGCCCCGCGATCCGGCGTGTCGATGAACGTGATCGCACCTTCGTGAAGCGCATTCTGCTTCAACGAATCTCTGAGAACACGCACAATGGCCATGTTCGAATGAAGAGCCTCGGATCCTCCCCTCAGAATGACGGCATTCCCCGCTTTCAGGCACAGTCCCGCCGCGTCCGCCGTCACATTCGGCCTCGATTCATAAATAATCCCGATGACGCCGATCGGCACTCTCATGCGACCGACGCTCATCCCGTTCGGCCTCCTCCACATGCCGGTAATCTGACCCACCGGATCGGGCAACGCAGCCACCTCCTCAAGGCCTTTCGCCATCTCGTCGATCCGCTTTTCGTTCAACGTCAGTCTATCGACGAGCGCCTTCGAGAGGCCCTTCTCTTTTGCGGCGTAAACATCCTTCTTGTTTTCGGCGAGCAGCTCTTTCGACCTCTTCTTCAGCGAGCGCGCCATATCGAGCAGGGTGTCGTTTTTTCGACCGGACAGCGCCCGGGCAAGCGCTCTGGCGCCTTCTCTCGCTTGCGAGGCCTTCTCCGTTACGTAGGTTTTCATGTCCATCGCAGCCTCCTCACGTTCGTCAGACAATGTGGTACAAATTATACCTCAATCGTAAGCGCTTTGCGCGCGCCTTCATTGACTTGCCCTGCCCCCCTTTTTAAAATGTCATATGTCGCGCATCACGATCCTCCCCGTCCCTCTCCGCAACAAAATCGCTGCGGGAGAGGTTATCGAAAGGCCCGCATCGGTCGTAAAAGAACTCATAGAAAACGCCCTCGATGCCGGGGCCACCGACGTTCGTGCCGATATCCTCCACGGTGGGAAACGGCTCATGAAAGTTTCCGACAACGGTATCGGCATGGACCGAAACGATGCCCTCCTCTGCGTCGAGCGCCATGCGACGAGCAAACTTGTCAATGAAGACGACCTGTTCTCCATCAGGACGCTGGGGTTCCGGGGCGAAGCGCTCGCATCCGTCGCCTCGGTATCCAGGATGAAGATCGTCACTGCTCCCAGAGGGAACCCGATAGGCACGCTGCTGGTACTGGAAGGCGGCGAGGTACGCGAAATCAAGGATGCCCCCGCTATCGGCACGACGGTCGAGGTAAGAGACCTCTTTTTCAATACGCCCGCGAGAAAAAAGTTTCTGAAATCGACGGGCACGGAACTCTTTCACATCATCGACACGGTGACGAAGGCGTCCCTCCCGTTCTGGGATATCGGCTTCCGGCTCTCGACCGACCACAAGGAGACGTTCTGCGCGCCGATCGCATCGAGTCAGGAAGAACGCGTGATCCAGATCTACGGAGACGATTTCATGAGAGGGCTCACGCGGGTCGATGCCGAGGAATCGGGGATGCGTTGCACTGCGTTCGTATCGAGAAGCACCAATTTCCGCGCGACGAAATGTCACCAGTACGTCTTTTTGAACAGACGGCCGGTGAAAGATCAGTCCCTGGCCCATGCGGTGTACAAGGCTTACGAAGGGGTTCTCCCGGCCGGGCGGCACCCGATGTTCTTCCTCTTCCTCGAAGTCGATCCGGCGACGGTCGACGTGAATGTGCATCCGACGAAAAGGGAAGTCAGATTCCGCGACAAAGAGGTGGTCTACGCATTCGTGCACAGTGCGATCAGGGCGTCGGTCAAGGGAGAACGTTCCGAATTCGCGAGACAATTCACGACAATGCTCCCACAAAACGCCTCCCTTGAGGATGCGGCACAACCTGCCGGGCCGGCACTTTCCTTACGGGGAGAAGAAAAAATTGTCGCTGAAGCCATGGAGATACCGTATAGACACATACCGCCGCACATTTACATCGGCGATACGTTTGTCGCACTTGCCGGGAGGGACGGCCTTACCCTGATCGACCATCACGCGGCCCACGAGAGGATCCTCTACGAGAAGTTTCTGAAAGGGGCCATTCTCCCCGCTCACCAGCTCCTTTTCCCGAAACAGGTCGCCCTTTCTCCTGGCGAGCATGCGGTCATCCGCGCGCACGCAGACACCTTGGCAGAGTTTGGCATAGAAGTGGAAGATTTCGGCCAGAACACCCTCATCGTTCGTTCCCTGCCCGACGTCCTGCACAATGCGGACATACGGGGAATCCTCTCCGATATCGCTTCCATCCTCGCTGAAGGTGGTTCACCCGGAAAACCGCACAAAGAGTCGCTCGCGGCCAGGATCGCCTGCCACTCCTCGATTCGGGGAAAGGCCCACCTCAACGAAGAAGAGCTGACCGCTCTCCTCGATGACCTTGAGCGGACGGAACGTCCCGACCAATGCCCCCACGGCAGGCCGACGCGGATTTTTTTTACGCTCGATGACCTGAGAAAAATGTTCAAACGAAAATAAGGGTCCCCTGAGGGAACGTGGATGTCTCGCCACCGTCGCTCGGTGGCCTTCGCAGGCGGTGGTCGCATATCATGAATGCCGGCAAATGGATATGGTCATTATCCTCCTAGGACCGACGGGGGTCGGGAAAACTGCTCTTTCGTTGCTCCTCGCAAAGCGCCTCGCCACCGAAATCATCAGTGCCGATTCCATGCAGGTCTATCGGCACATGGACATAGGAACCGCGAAACCTGCTCCAGAGGAGAGGACAGAGATTCCGCACCACATGATCGACGTTGCGGAACCGTGGGAACATTACAGCACGGGCCGATACGTCGCGGCGGTGAGGCCGATCATCGATCGCCTTCTCGAACGGGGGAAGATCCCCCTCATCGTGGGAGGCACGGGGCTTTACATCAAAGCGATGACGCGCGGCATATTCACTGGTCCATCGGCCGACTGGACGCTGAGGGAGCAACTCCTCGCGCTCGAACGGCAGGCGAGAGGAACGCTGTACGAGTCTCTCAAAACGCTCGATCCGGAGTCGGCGGCGAAGATCATGCCGACCGACTCCCGAAGGTTGATTCGGGCGCTGGAAGTGTGCCTCACGAGTAACAAGCCCATGTCGGCGATGCAGAGGGCGCTGACGCACCCTTTCCCCTACGCGTTCGTGAAGATTGGTGTCACGCGACAGCGGAAAGAACTGTACCACAGAATAGAACAGCGTGTGGACTGGATGCGAGAGGCCGGACTGGTTGAAGAAGTGAGGAAAGTGCTCGCGCTGATCGGCGCGCACGGGGCAGCGTCAGGCTGTCTTCCCAGCAAAGCAGAACCATTGACCCGGGAGCAATGGATCGATTCTATCGTCCGTGCCACTCCATCAATGCAGGCAATCGGCTACAAGGAGATCGCGCTCTACCTGACCGGTCGGATAGGCGCCGAGGAGGCTTTCTCCCTCGTAAAGAGAGCCTCGAAGCGCTACGCAAAACGCCAATTCACCTGGTTCAAGCAGGAAGAGGACGTTCAGTGGTTCGATATATCCGGGACAGACGATCCGCATGCAGCTCTGGAGAAAATGGAACCGCTCCTTTCGCGAGCGATCGATGCGGGGATGGGATAACGGCGAACGGACGCGAAGAGATGATTCGGAACGGAGAAACACGCATGCGAGGCGGCCATAGCCCTCTCGAGAACCGCCCTAACCCGATATCGATCTTGCAATATTGGAGCAAATACTTTATGTTAAAGATGGCGAGGCGCGGGAGGAGAAGAAGAGTATGTCGAATACCACGAAGGGCGTGAACCTTCAGAACCATTTTTTGAACCAACTGAGGAAAGAAAAAATTCCCGTCGTCATTTACCTCACGAACGGGGTGCGACTGAAGGGGTTGATAAAAGCCTTCGACAATTTCGTCATCCTCCTGAAAGAGGGCAGCCAGTCGATGGTGTATAAACACGCTATTTCGACCATCGTTCCGGAGAAAGAGGTTTCGATCATTTTTGAGAACAACCCCTCATCCGAATAACCCTCTCCCGACCGTCGATATCATTATCGAATGCAATGATGGAATCGTCCTTATCGAGAGGAAGAATCCGCCTGCCGGGTGGGCTCTCCCGGGTGGGTTTGTCGAATACGGCGAAACGCTGGAATCAGCCGCCATGCGCGAGGCCCGCGAAGAAACCGGCCTCGATGTCGAACTCGTCCGGCAGTTCCACACGTACTCCGATCCGAAACGAGATCCTAGGCACCACTCGATTTCGACGGTCTTTATCGCGCGTGCGAAAGGAGAGCCGTCTGCCGGCGATGACGCACGGGCAGCGCGTATATTCAGGCGGGATAATCTTCCGGACCGGATCGCCTTTGATCATAGAGACATCATCGACGACTACTTTGCAGGGAGGTATTAGCGAATGCTGAAGGCGATGCGCAAACATGCGCGCTATTTTTACGTGCTGTTCTTCATTGTCATACTGACATTCATCTTCTGGGGCGTCGGGACCGTCGATAAAACACAGGGGGTGCAGATCATTGCGGAGGTCGGGCGCTACAAAATCACGGCGGATGAGTACTGGAGAAGGTACGATAGGGTATTCCGCTTTTACAGGGAACTCTACAAAGACCAGTTCGACGAAGAGATGGAAAAAAAGATGAACCTGAAGGAGAACGTCCTTAATGCGATGGTCAATGAACGCATACTGCTCATAGCCGCGAAGAACGCGGGAATCCGCGTCAGTGACGAAGAGCTGCACGATGCGATCACCCGGGAACCGGCGTTCATGAAGAACGGCGTGTTCGACAGAGAAGTGTACCTCAACAGGTTACGCCTGAACAGGATCACGCCCGAAGAATTCGAACGTTCGCAGAGACAGGAGTTAATCCTCGCGAAGATGCGGCGCCTCATTGAATTGTCGGTAGGCCCGTCCGGGAGTGCGGAGCAGACGACGCCCCCCGACCTCTCGAATGAACAGGCGGCGAGAATGATCGAAGAAGCGAGACTGGCTGACCTCCGCGAGAAGGCCTTGAACTCTTACGTAGAAGGAATGAAGAGTGGGATCAAGATAAAAATTCATAAGGATCTGATTAGTTGAGGAAAGAGCGGAAGCGATTCGTCCCCACAATCTGACAGGCTTGAAAACCCCCGATTTTTCATTTAGTATAATACTCTCTTGCCGAAGTGGTGGAACCTGGTAGACACGCACGTTTGAGGGGCGTGTGGGGTAACCCGTGCGGGTTCAAATCCCGCCTTCGGCACCATAAGCCACTCGGTTGATCTTGCCTTACGTTCGGCCGAAAATCAGGTCGAGCCGCATGAGGAGGCCTGGCGTCACGGTATAGCCTTTCTCCCGCGGCCACGAGAGCTGAGGGGCGATTTCGAGGTACGCCCAGCGATTCCAGACGTCCTGGCGGTATTTCACGCGGAGAATGATCTCCTCCAGGGAGTGCGTCGGTTCAGTTCGAAAACTATTGGCGAACTGATATTCAAGCGTCTTTTTCTCATCGATCGGCTGAAAAAGCGAAACGCCCGGCGTGTAGAAGTACCCCTCTTCGTCCTGAAACCACGACCCATCGATAAATACTCTCAAGAGCAAGACATCTTTCATGCTTCTCTCGAAGTCCACGCGGGTTCTCGCTTCGAGTCCTTTGTCCGTATACCATCGAAAACGATGGGTGAACCGGAGCGTCCACGCATCGAGATCGAAAGACCTCCTGTACCGCCCCTCGACGTATGCAGTCGGGGTGACCCCGCGGAATCGCGCCCCGGTTCCCGCGCTGATATTTTCCCTCGCGGTTTCGGCCAGGAAATAGCGTGCCGCGACGGTCGTGTTCCGCTTGTCAGTCTCCTCGAACCTCTCCCGAACTTCATCGACCGCCGTTGATCCAAAATCCAGCTTGTCTCGCGGGTCGCGCGTCACCTCGAAACGAAACCTCCCCTCCAAATACGGGAGCACGAGGATGAGACTGATATTCGCATCGAAATCGATCTTCTCCTCCTCTTCGAGGAATGACGAAAACGAGAGTCGCACCCTCGTCCTGTTTTCCTCGTACCGCATCCGTTCATCGTAGAAAAAAGCATCGATCCACTCAGCGGATGAGAGAATCGACTTCGAAATCTTCGCGTGCATTCTCTCGACGAACCGCTCGCCGGAAACCGAACCACTCGCACCGCCGCTCTCGATGGATTGAGAGATTTCTCCGGCGGGATTTTCCATCGGGATCTGGCCGTATGCATATCCCTGAACCAATAGGACCCCGACCCATATCACGGAGAGAGGGCGCCAGAGCGCGACGAACACGCGCCCCGCGGAAAAATGAAACCGCTTCGTTCTCCTGTCGCCGCGCTGAAGATCCCCCGGGGCTTCGACATCAGTGCGCGAAAAGCACGATGACAGTGAGCGATCCGCATGAACCGAAATGACCTTCATCGGAATGTTACGGGAACGTCCCCCTCGACAACGAGGCAGGAGAGCACGAGAACGCGCCACGCCCACAGGTCCCGGCGGTGGATGGAAGAGGAGGGAGCGCGCATTGTACCGACTTCAGGACGATGCGGATTCTTCTCCTTCCTCCCCCTGCTCTGCCACGGACACAGTCGCAACCTCTTTCATCTCGAGACAGTCGTGAGGACAGAATTTCACGCAGCGGCCGCAGTGAATACAAACAAAAGGTTCTCCCGTGAGGTCGAGATAAATGGCATCGACGGGACAGGCTTTCGCACACTCCCCGCAGCGGATGCACAGCTTCTTCCTGACGATTACACCGCCGCCCTTTCTCTGCGCGTAGGCGCCCGTCGGACAGACAGCCGCACACGGCGCCGGATCGCACGCGAGACAGTGCACCGCTTCGAACCCTGTCGAGAGACCTCCGGACGTACGGATCCTGATTCCGGCGGTATCCCAGGAGAGTTTTCGATGCACGAGGCGAGCGCACGCCAGAGAACAAGCCTGGCACCCTATGCATCGCTCCATTCTCGGTGCGACGAGGATCTTCACGCGCGGTTCCTTTTACTCACCGACTCCCGCCGCCTCGAATGCGGCCCCGACAAGATCGATCGCTTCCCGCTTGATCTCGTGCAGGTGGGTCTCACTGAGAAAGCTCTCGGCGTACACCTTGTAGATGTCCTCCGTTCCAGACGGCCGCGCCGCGAACCACCCATTCTGCGTGATCACCTTGAGCCCCCCGATCTCCGCCTCATTCCCCGGCGCGCGGGTCAGCACCGCGAGGATCGGCTCTCCCGCGAGTTCACGGGCACCGATCGCTTTCGGATCGAGTTTCTTCAGCACTTCTTTTTGACGCGGCGTCGCGGGCGCGTCGATGCGGAGAAAGAACGCTCGTCCGAAACGCCCTTCCAGGTCGCGGTAGAGCTCCGAAGGATCCTTCCCCGTTCTTGCCATAATCTCGCACGCGAGAAGGTCCATAATAATGCCGTCTTTGTCCGTCGTCCAGACGCCGCCGTCTTTTCGGAGGAACGAAGCTCCCGCACTCTCCTCTCCCGCAAACCCGAGAGAGCCTTCGATCAGTCTCTTGACGAACCACTTGAACCCGACGGGCACTTCAAAAATCTCTCTGCCGAGAGCGGCAGCTATCCTGTCGATCATCGATGTCGAAACGAGGGTCTTGCCAACAGCCGCACCCGTGCTCCATCCCATTCGATTCTGGAAAAGGTACCAGACCGCCACCGACAGATACTGGTTCGGGTTCATGAGACCCATCGTCCTCGTCACAATACCATGCCGGTCGACGTCTGTATCGTTGCCGAATGCGATATCGAATCGATCTCTTAATCCGATCAGTCGCGCCATTGCAAATGACGAGGAGCAGTCCATCCGAATTTTTCCATCCCAGTCCACCGTCATGAAGGAGAACGTCGGATCGACGGTGTCGTCGACCATCGTGAGATTCAGGCGATACCGTTCCGCGATAGGTCCCCAATAATCGACCGCTGCCCCGCCGAGGGGATCCGCCCCGATCCGCAGTCCTGCTCCTGTGACGCTCTCCATGTCGATAACATGCCTGAGGTCATCCACGTACGGCGAAATATAATCGTACTCCTCGACGTATCCGCTCTTCATCGCGCGCTCGAACGGCACCCTCTTTACGCCCTTGAGGTTTTCGAAAAGCAGTTCGTTCGCCCTCGATTCGATCATAGCAGTCGCTGTCGCGTCAGCAGGTCCGCCATGCGGAGGATTGTATTTGAATCCGCCATCACCTGGCGGATTATGAGAAGGCGTCACAATCACCCCATCCGCGACCCCCGTGCGCTTATCCTTCCTCGCATTATAGGTGAGAATCGCATGAGAAATGACAGGCGTGGGAGTATAGCGAAAGCCCTTCTCGCAGACCACGTTCACTTTGTTCGCGGCAAAGACTTCGATCGCCGTCGCGAGAGCCGGCTCCGAGAGAGCGTGGGTATCCATGCCCAGGAATAACGGCCCCTTTATCTTCTGTGCCTTTCTGTACTCGCAGATGGCCTGACTCACGGCGAGAATGTGGGCTTCATTGAACGTATTCCGTAGAGAGGACCCCCTGTGTCCCGATGTCCCGAAAGAGACCCGCTGATCGGCTTCATAGACATCGGGCGTCCGCGTATAGTACGCGGTGACGAGTCTCGGAATGTTTTCGAGTATGGAGCGGGGCGCTGGCTTCCCCGCAAATTCATAAACCGTCATGGGCGTTTCCCTTCCCGCAGATCTGACGAATCTTGAAAATTCTACCAGTATAGGAAAAAATTGTCTATGCAAAACGCGCGGACAAATTGTGTTATTCCTGTGATAGAATGAGTGGTCAGTCCGACATATCGACGACTGGCCAACTGGGCACCCGAGAGTGAGAAAAGCCATTGATTGAAGACCGGGACAAATATATAGAACATCTCGTGAGCGCGGCCGTCCTCCTCGTGCTCATCGTCGGCTGTTTCGTCGTCCTCAGACCGTTTATTTCCGCCCTCTTGTGGGCCCTCATCCTCTCTTTCTCGACGTGGCCCATATACCAGTGGTGGATACGCATTTTGAAGGGCAACAGGGTGCTCGCCGCGACGGTCATGACCCTGTTGCTCACGACCGTCTTTGTCATCCCTCTCTCTGTCATCGGACTCAGTTTCGCGGATGAGGCGACGAATCTGATCGCCAACATACGCGGCACGCTCGAGACCGGACTACCCGCCCTGCCACACTGGGTCGAAAAAATCCCCTTCATCGGCGAAGAAGCCCAGCAGCGATGGCAAGTGTGGAGAACCGACGAAACCCAGTTCGAGATGTTCATCGTTCCTTATCTGAAACGCCTTAAAGAGTATATTCTGAAGAGCACCCCCGTCATTCTCCACGCGGTGTTTCAGATCGTCCTCAGCATCGTTGTCTGTTTCTTCTTTTATCGCGACGGCGAGGAATCTGCAAAGAGCCTCGGGAATGTTCTCCGAAAAATCGCCGGTCAGCGCGCCGATAAACTCATCGCCGTCGCGGCGGATACGACGAAGAGCGTCGTTTACGGCGTCATCGGGACGGCGACGGCGCAGGGGACGCTCGCGATGATCGGTTTCTTCATTGCCGGCGTTCCCGGTGCTCTTCTCCTCGCTTTCCTCACGTTCTTTTTCGCCTTCATTCCGATGGGCCCGCCGTTCGTTTGGATACCGGTGACGATCTGGCTCTTTCTCAAGGATTCCCTCGGGTGGGCGATCTTCATGGCGATATGGGGCACCTTCGTCATCAGCGGCATCGACAATATCATCAAACCGTACCTCATCAGCCGCGAGGGTAACCTGCCGTTCATCCTCATCCTCCTGGGCGTCCTGGGCGGCGTCACCGCTTTCGGGTTCATCGGCGTATTCCTCGGTCCGACGCTGCTGGCTCTCGGCTACTCACTGATCTCCGAATGGACATCCCAGCGAGAGACCGACGCGTAGAAAAAAAGTGAAGATTCTCCTCGTTTACCCATATTTTCTCGATGAGAGGATATATGCCGAGGACTCGCGTACCGTCCCGATCGGTGTCTACTTCGTCGCCGCCGTGCTGCGAGAACAAAACCATGACGTTGAAATTCTCAACTGGCACGACATGCGTCACAGGGAAGAAGACATCGTCGCAATGCTCGAGGAGAAAAAACCGGACGTCATCGGATTTTCGATCGTGCACGCCAATCGATGGGGAGCGATCGACATCGCACGCCTCGCAAAAAAGATCCTCCCCGGTGTCACGATCGTATTCGGCGGAATCGGCGCGACGTTCCTGTGGCGCCATCTCCTGAAGCATTTCCCCGAAATCGATTACATCGTCCTCGGCGAGGGAGAGCACAGTTTTCCGCGTCTCGTCTCGTCTCTGGAAAACGGCGACGAACCTTCGGTGCGGGACATTCGTGGGATAGCTTACCGCAAGGGATCCCAGCTCCTCAGTACCGGATCGCCCGACCTTCTGCCCGATCTCGACGATCTCCCGATGCCCTCGCGCTATTTTGTCTACCAGCACGTGACCTCTTCCCGCGGCTGCCCTTCCGCGTGCACGTTTTGCGGGTCGCCCCGTTTTTGGGGGCGCAGGGTGCGTTTCCATTCACCCGACTATTTCGTCCGTCAGCTCGAACAGCTCCATCAAAAAGGCGTTTCTTTTTTCTACGTGTCCGACGATACATTTACCATGAGAGGAGACCGGGTGATCGAGATATGCCGGATGATCATCGAAAAGGGGCTCCCGATCACCTGGTACGCGATTTCGCGGGTCAATTTCGTCAGCGAGGAAATGCTCTACTGGATGAGAAGGGCCGGCTGCATTCAGATCAGTTTCGGGGTCGAGAGCGGCTCCGAGAAAATCAGGAAGGCGCTCAACAAGAACATTACGACCGAAGATATAAGGAAGGCGTTTGCGCTCACGAGGAAGTACGGCATTTTACCCCGCGCCTACTTCATTTACGGCAACCCGGGCGAAACACCGGAGACAATCCGGCAAACAATCGACCTGATGAAGGAGATAAAGCCGCTCAGCGCCATTTTCTACATTCTCGACATCTTCCCCGGCACGGCGCTCTATGACGATTTCCTGAAAAGAACGAAATGCGGAGACGATATCTGGCTCGAGAAAATAGAAGACATCATGTACTTCGAAACCGATCGACGGTTCACGCCGGAAGCGATTCTCGCATTCGGTCGGGAGCTTCGCTCCGCTCTGCATGCCAACCTTCCCCATTTTGCGGAGACGATCGAACTCGTCGAAAGAGAGGACCTCCGCGAACTCCACGCTGACTTTCTCTCTCGGCTTGCGATGACGTTCAGCCATGGTGAATATGCCTCGGTACAGGCGATTCCCGACAAAGACCGTATCGCCGAGCTGTTATACAAGAAGGCACTCTCCTACGCGCCGGTGCTCCGGGCTTATCTCGGTCTCGGGAGTCTCCTCCAGAGGCTGGAGCGCTATCAGGAATCGATAGCGGTCCTGACACAGGGGATGCGCCGTTACCCGGAGAGCGACCAGCTCGCCCTCTGCTGCGGGATCAGCCATATTTGTCTCGGGCAATTCAAGACCGCCCTCGTCTGCTTCGACGCATTCCCTGAATCTCCCGAGATGGAACCTTACCGCAAAGAATGTCGCCGCGCCATGGGATTACCCGACACATGACGGCAGGCAGCCCGGAATGGGCACTTCGCGTCCGAAGGTCGTAACCGTCCTCCCCGGTAGCCCTTATCCGGGAGGCCAGTGCATAAGTCGACCGCCGAGCACGTGAAGGTGAATGTGGAACACCGTCTGACCCGCTCCCCGGTTGCAGTTCATCACGAGCCTGAAACCGTTCTCTGCGATCCCTTTGCTCCGGGCGACGGAATTCGCAATCTGGAACAGATGCCCTATGAGCCAGTTGTCGGCATCCGTTATCTCTAAATTCGTCGAGATATGCTTTTTCGGTACGATGAGCGTATGCACCGGCGCCTGGGGATTGATATCCTCGAAGGCGACGGCATGGTCATCCTCGTAGATTATCCTCGACGGGCGTTTCTTCTCGATAATATCGCAAAACAGACACTGCATGGCATTCCTCCTTTAAGACGGCATTTCCATGTCCCCAAGCGCCCGACCCCCGAACTAAAAAATCCAGGAAATGCCGTTCGGGGATCGTCGTCATCTCTTTCGAACGTTCATCGTTAGCCAGAGGATAAATCCGATTCCCATAATGCCGAGAGCGATCAGGATGTTGTATTTCTTGATATCCCCGAGGAGATTCCGAAGCGTCGCCCCGAAGAAGTATCCGATATACGTGCAGATGACCGCCCAAATGGCGCAGCTGAGGAGCTGCAACGTGAAGTACCGGGATCTTCGCATCCGGGAAAGCCCGAGGACCGCCGCGCTGAGCAAACGAAATCCGTAAAGCCACTGCGTGATAAAAATGGCGGCTGTCCCGTACCGGGCGACGAGGGACTCCAGCCTGAGGAAGTTGACCTTAATGAACCTTTGCACTAGTCTGAGAAACCACTCCCTCCGGTGCAACGCAACGAGGAAGAACGTCGCGTGCCCGACGTAGGAAGCCGTTGCTGAAACGAGAATGACAGCCGTCGCGTGGAGATACCCGTGATAGGCGAGAAACCCGGCGGCAAAAAGAACGCTCTCTCCTTCGAAGAACGTAAGGACAAAAATAGCGGCGTAGCCGTAATGGGTGATGATCTGTTCCAGGGCTTCTCCAAAATGAGAAAGGGATGCTGGACATCCAGCATCCCCTCTCCTTGTCTCAATACATGTGTCAGCCCGTGGCGGATATTACTGCTCCTTCAGCGTTACCGCACCGCTCGGGCATACACTGACACAGGTTTCACATCCCTCGCAAAGATCTGCCTGATAGGGATCGGCCTTGCCATCCTTCATCTGAAACACGCCAACCGGACAATTATTCACGCACTCTTCGCAGCCTTCGCATTTGTCTCTGTCGACCGAAACCAGGTACGTACCCACTCTTTCACCTCCTTCTATGGATTACCGAGAACGGCTCTTTCTTACGCATGCACTCCACTGTTCCATCCCTGTCGATTGTGGACATCCTTGACGGTCCTTCCGTCCTTTCAGCCTGTCTTCCGTGAATTTTCTTGCGCAGAGCACAGTAACCTGCTCTCTGCGCCCGCCACATACGAGGGATCAAGTTCCCAGTGGTCTCTGTCCATACAAACTGTCGTTACCACAGATACAGTCGATATACTATCGTCTCTTCGCTCAGCTCCTAATCTGCTTTTCACCGTACTTGTCGAATACAATCTCTTCTTTAACCGATATCGCAACTTTGTACAGTATGGTCAGTATCAAAAACCCAATTCCCCAGACGCCAATGGTAACTAACGTTTCAGGCACTGTCGGCCAGTACTCAAACACCCTTTCAAAGGGATTCGGTATGAAACCTCCCACAACAAGACTGATGCCCTTTTCCAACCATAGTGCGAGAAATGTAGCCACAGCTGCAAAACCTAAAAGCCGCTCGTTCTTTCTGAACGAAGGAATGACCAATATCGGCAGGGCGATTGCTAAAAGCGCGGTGCAGGTCCACATTACCGGGACAAGTTTTGTATGCCCGTGGATACCGGTGAAGAGGTATTGAATGGGGTGCATATGACCCGGTATATTGCTGTAAAATGCAGTAAAAACCTCGAACAAATAAAACGCAATCGTCGCGATTAAAAAGTACGCGGATGTTTTTCCCATAGTCTGGATCGCATCCCAGCCAGGATCGAATTTCGTAAATTTTCTCAAAATCAAAGATATCACGATGAGAAGGGCCGGACCCGACGCAAAGGCTGACGAAAGGAATTTTGCCGCCATAATGGCAGTAAGCCAGTAATGCCTTCCAGGGAGACCCTGGTAGAGGAATGCCGTAACGATATGAATCGAAGGAGCCCAGCAGATCGCAAGTATGATGAATGGCTTTATCCATCCAGCCGGCGGCACTTCCTTTCGCTCCGATCCGAGAATATACCAGCCGCATAGGATATTGAGGAACAGATACCCGCTCAGGACGATCATATCAAAAAACATGACCGAATTGGGAGTCGGGTGAAGGAGAACATTCAGAACCCGAAGGGGTTGTCCTAAGTCAACAAAAATGAAAAGCATGCACATTGATACGCTGGCAACGGCAACGAATTCACCCAGAATGGCGATTCTTCCGTATTTCTTGTAGTTATGGAGATAATAGGGCAACACTATTGTCACAGCCGACGCAGCGACACCAACAAGGTAGGTGAACTGACCTATGTAGAGCCCCCATGAGACATCCCTGCTCATGCCCGTCACTCCGAGGCCAACGCGAAATTGATACAGGTACGCAATAAACCCTGCACCTATCAAGACGAGTAAAAAAATTACCCAACTCCAGTATCGTCGACTACCTTTTATCGCTAATTCCAACATTGCTCTTTCCTCCCTATATAATGTAATAGATACTGGGCTGCGTCCCGAGTTCGGATTTGCGCCGTATGGTGTAATGCGTGCGGAGTACTCGCCTTATCTCGGAACCAGGATCCTCGAGATCACCAAAAATCAACGCTCCTTTCGATGCTTCCACACATGCCGGCTTAAGACCAACAGCGAGCCTTTCATAACAAAAAGTGCACTTTTCTACAACCCCCTTCATCCTCGTCGGGTATTCCTTGTTTTCCTCTTTGATGAAAGGTCTCGGATCTCGCCAGTTAAAGCTCCTCGCTCCGAAAGGACACGCGGCCATGCAGAATCTGCAACCGATGCAGCGGTGCATATCCATCATGACAATCCCGTCTTTTCTCTTAAATGTTGCCTTCGTCGGGCAGACGCGCACACAAGGAGGGCTATCACACTGATTGCAGAGCACTAAAAAGTGCATGTGTTTTATATCCTCGCCCATGTATACGTGTTCTTGGCCAGGGAAAGCATGTTCGAACGTCTCTGGCCATATCCATTTTATCTCCTCCTTCGGATTGTTCAAATCGGGAACGTTATGGATACGATGGCACACATCAATACAATTCTTCATAGTTTGTTCATCCAACTTCACCATGTCAATGACCATGCCCCATCGCTTTCCCGTTAATGCCTTCGGATCTCTTGAAAGCTGCGATGCCTCGAATTGCCCGGGGAGTAAGACTTCGACAGCCGATATACCCCCTAACCCTATGATGGCGGAGGAACCTATCTTCTTCAAAAATTCTCTTCTGCTTACACTCATTGCTATCCCTCCTCCTTCGGCGCTATATGACAGTCCCAGCAGTAGGGTTTCACACCCACATAATTGTGGCATTCATCGCAAAACTTCGACTTGTTCGAGTGGCATTTCATACACGTGTTCTGAAGGCTCATCGTATATTCTTTCCCTGCCTTGCTCGTGTAAATATTCAATCCATCGCGGACAACCCAATCTCGCCACTCGTTGAGCATCTTCATATGCTCTGCCTTCATATATTCTTTGTCTTCGACGCATGTTCGCTCGCCCACCGGCATCTTCAGAATCTCCGGCGTGTCAACCTTGGGATCGGGTTTCGCGGTCGCCTTATCCCCCTTCAAAAGGAAGGGTGAGATGACCAACCCGACAAAAATCAGGAGTCCAATAACAATCTTGCCGCCGTTATACATCTTATTCACCCTCCTTTCCCGGGAGCGGATCACCTCGTAGATCAGTCGTCCTCTCCTTTTCTCCTTTCATGACCAGGGCATTCCCCACTAATTCATGAACGCCGCGCACCGCCACTCCTTTAGCCCAATAATCGACTAATGTTTGGAGAGTCGCCCTGTCGATCTGGCATATATTGGCTAAGGTATTCACGCCAAACTTGTCCCTCACGTGCCTGACCGCATTCCCTCTCGGCAGCGCCCCCCTCAAACGGAGCTCCATGTTTTCTGATGCGTTCAGTCCCGAACCCGAACCGCAGCAGAAAGTATTCTCTCTGATCGTCTGCGGCGGCATCTCGTAAAAATTGTTGCAGACATTCTTGATGATGTACCGGGGCTCCTCGAACAGTCCCATTGCCCTCGATGTATTACAAGAGTCATGGAAGGTCACGACATATTTGTCGTTTCGTTTCGGATCAAGATTCAGTTTCCCATGCCGGATAAGATCGGCTGTAAATTCAGTGATGTGAACTATCTTGTTTGATTTTGCGTTCTCGAACTTCGTGCCCGTGATCGGGGAAACCGGTTCCTCGAGGTAATCCACAGGCCCGAACCACGTATTGTGGTACTGATGCCATACCCTCCACATGTGCCCGCACTCGCCACCCAGTATCCATTTGACTTTCAGTCTTTTCGCTTCCGCATAAATCTTCGAATGGAGCCGTTTCGCCATCTCGTTGGACGTGAAAAAGCCGAAGTTCCCGCCTTCCGAACTATACGTGCTGAGCGTCACGTCGAGTCCGATCTCGTGGAACAACATCATGTATCCCATGAAGGTAACGTTCCCGTTAGGGTCGAAGTACTCTCCGGACGGGTGCACGAAGAGAATTTCCGCCCCCTTCCTGTTATACGAGAGGTCGACCTTAAGCCCTGTAACCTGATAAATCGCCTCCTTGAACTCGCTCACGATATCTATGATCGTATGGGGGAGGAGCCCCATGTGATTTCCGGTCTTCCAACAATTGGCCACGGGTCCCGCTATCCACTCGATGTTGAGCCCGAGGAGGTTGACGAGTTCCCGAATGAGAATCGTGATCTCCGCGGTATCGATGCCGTACGGGCAGAAGAGCGAACACCGGCGGCATTCCGTGCACTGGTACGCATAGTACCACAACTCTTTGATGACGCTCGTCGTCAATTCTCGAGCACCGGCCACCTTCCCCATAATTTTTCCCGACGTCGTGCAATATTTTCGATAAATGGACCGTAACAGTTCGGCCCTCAGAACGGGCATGTTTTTGGGATCCCCGCCGCCGATGTAAAAATGGCACTTATCGGCGCAGGCACCGCAACGGACGCAGATATCGAGGAAGAGCCGGAAAGAGCGATACTTATCGACTCTCTCCCGCAAGCCTTCGATGAATATCTCTTTCCAGTTGTCCGGTAATTTCCAATCTTCATCGGTTACCGACCATTGCCGTGGATTCGGGAATCCAACAGCTTTCAGGCTTTTTTCTTTGTTCCCCCAGCAGAAAATGCCCTTCTTGATTTCGACTGGCGTATCCATCCACGGTGTCGAGGGGAATGTGTAAACAACTTTCGATAGTTCTTCTGGTTTCTGAACCGCCATAGTTCCTACTCCTTTTCTACTGGCAAGCCAGCGCTTTTCATGAATTCTCTATAATCATCCTCGTACTCCTCGTAAGTGTGAACCTTCACCGGGTAATTCCACGGATTCACGTGCAGTTCGGCACGATTGGTGTTTGCGAGATTTCGCGTGGGACTGAGAAAAACCCCTGCCATGTGCATGAGCTTGCTCATCGGAAAGTAAGCGAGCAGGGAAGAAACGAGGAACAGGTGTACGTAAAAAATGATGTGGATCCCCTGAGGGACGACAGGACTGAACGTTATCCATCCCATCGTCAGCTCTTTGATTCCGACGACGTCTGTTTTGAAGAAGTACCGCATCAGGACCCCCGTAACCCCGATACCGCCGATGAGGAAGAGAGGGAAGTAATCGGCAGCGAGGGAGATGTAACGAAGCTGGGGGATCACGACGCGTCTCAAGAAAAGAAACGTCACCGCACCGAGAAAAACGACATCGGTAACGTAGACGACGGGCGCCCCTACCTGGAAGAAACCGTCGAGGGACTCGGCAATCTTAATGATGCCTGGGACCGGTTCGAAGAACAAGCGCATGTGCCGTATAAGGATAATGAGAAACGTGTAGTGGAACGCAATTCCCCCTAACCACAACCATTTGGACGACGCATAGGAAAGCTTCGGGCCGTCTCGCAATTCCGATCTCATGTTTCTGAACAACGACCGGAAAAGGAGCACTTCGAGCGCCATGCGGACGGCGACACCGAGCGCGCTCGACGGGTTATCGATACGACTCGCTTTAATCCAAGGAAACGATGTCTGTTGGCCTCCTGTCGTCGGAATGCGGAATGGGACTGGTACCTTCCCCCATCTGAAAACGCGGTAGACGATTCCCACTATGAACGTGATAAACGCCGCGAAAGGGATTATCACGCCAAAGAGGTAATGGAGGTTCGCGCCCTGCACCCCGACAAAGACCACCACGATCAGCGCCACCACTGCGAAGAAAGAGAATAAAATTCCCATAGTGTTACCCCTTCATTTATTAGTTATTACGGTCTCTTCTCCGGGAGTTGTTTTCTCTCCCTCGATCTCACAGATAAGATTCGCTCGCTGAAGCAGTCGGAACGTCATCCTCCTGAATTCGTCGTTCTTTATTTCGAAGATCCTCTCGCGGAACTTCGAGTAGATATCGAAAGAGAGGAGAATTAACTGGTCGATCCGCGATTCGAGCGCCTCCAATTCAGGCGTGAGATTCCGTCGTGCTATTTCGGCTCCCGCTTCCACCCTGATCACTTTCTTGAGAAGGAAGAGGAACGAAATGGCCACCGACGGACTGAAATCCTGCACCGCTTTGATTTTAATGATGTCGTTGAGGAGAGGATAAAACTTCTCGGGTTCGGAGTCGTCCACAAGCGCATTGAATATGTCCCGTGCGCCCTCTGAAATGGCGTGGCCGACCGGATTAAGAAAGCGGTCTTTCTGCGTTAGGAAGAAATTTGTACTATCAGGCGGATACTGCTCGAAAATGACATGAACCCATTTCTTGACAATAGACGATTTCTTCTCTTCCAGCAGTGTCCGAAGGTTCATATCACGTAGCTCTTCTCCTTACCCTCTCATTCGCACAAACCGCCAGTCGTCTTCAAATGGGAAGTGTTGATTAGCCGCTCAGCGCAATACGTAACCCCAGCAGACAAAAAAAAGAATCGTGAAGAGCAAGAAGCACACCTCCCGTCACCCTTCTTGCTCTTCTCTATTGCTCTCTTATACGCAACCAGTCGGTTTTGGAAGACCGGCGTAGCGACATGCTTGTTTGGCAGGTCCAGCCGGGAAGAGCTCGTAAAGGTACTTCGTGTTCCCTTTTTCCGGACCCATCGCTTTGCCGATCTCTTTGACGAGGATTTTGATCATCGGCGCAATCTGGAACTTCATGAAGTATTCCCTGAGGAACCGAATGATCTCCCAGTGCTCGCTCGTCAGCGTGAGACCGTCTTCTTTCGCCATGACTTCGGCCATGCCTTCCTTCCATGACTGCCAGTCGACAAGATACCCGTCCTCGTCGGTCTCGTACTGTTGCCCTTCAAATTCCAAATACGGCATTGTCCATTCCTCCTTCTTTTGAGATAAGATTGTTTATTTGACAGAAGTCCTCGCCCGCCAGTCTCGGGCGGCTTATCATATCACACAAGCACATTTTCTTGCAATGAGTGCCTGCGATGATTTCTGCTGAAAGGGTTATTCAAGGTAATACAAAGGTGCTCTGATGGTCAAATAAAAAAAATTAATTAAACGATAAGTTTTCTTCTCGCTCCCTCATGGCCGCCGTGACAATTCCAGCCGCCCAGGACACCGTACCGGCGGCGTGGACATGCGTGTACGTCGCGAGGACATTCTTGCGGCAGATGCCATCCTTCCCGTTCCCCAACCCGTCTCCCTTCACCACGTCAAACGCGAACGAATACTCTCCGGACTCGTGGAGGTTTTTAATGTAGGAGTAGTGAAACTCGTGGCCCCGAATGATCGTCCCTTTTTCGAAAAAAGGATTCGCTCCGGTCGTCTCGAGCACGGTATAGCCGTGCCCCCGGGGTTTTTTGCTCACCCCTATATCAGCAGGAAAAACTGCGACCATCGGGTATCTTTTCCCCTCCCACTCCAGTTCCCTCGAGAGATACATGAGCCCGCCGCACTCGGCATAGATGGGCAAGCCTCTGTCGGCAGCCGATTTCAATTCCACCCTAAATGCCTCATTGTCGGCAAGAGCCGCCGCGTGCGTTTCAGGAAACCCCCCGCCTATGTAGAGACCGTCAAGCGAGGGGGGCAGAGCATCGCTCAAGGCACTAAACTCAATGAGTTCCGCTCCGGCCCTCTTCAGCGCCGCGAGATTTTCAGGGTAATAAAACTGGAACGCTGCATCCCGTATGACGCCGATCTTCGCCTTCAGTTGCGGGCTCTCGGCTGAACATTCGAATGAGCATCGCATCCCCTCCGCATGAGCGGCGATATCCCATATCCGCGGCATATCCAGAAATTTCTCGCATATATCAGCAGCGTTTTGGAGTACCCCTTCAGAGTCGGGATGTTCCTGGGGAGGGACCAAACCGAGATGTCTTCCGGGGAATCGCATGCTCTTCAGCTTCGGTATCGCACCGACAACGGGCACATTGCAGTAGTACTCAACGCATTGCCGTACCATTGATTCATGGCGCGACCCGGCCACTTTATTCAACACGACTCCGGTGATGAGGACATCGGGATCCATTACCTGGCATCCTCTCACGAGGGCGGCAACCGTCCGGGTCGTTTTCGTACAATCGATGACGAGGATGACAGGAGACCTGAGAAGTTTTGCAACTTCGGCCGTGCTCACACTCCCCTGCACGTCCAATCCGTCGAAAAGCCCGCGGTTTCCTTCGATGACCGCGATATCCGCATCCCCGGTATTCGCACAAAAGGAGGAGAACACCTGATCCGCGCTCATGAGGAAAAGATCGATGTTGTAGCATGGGTGACGAGCAGCGCGGCTCAGCCACTCCATATCGATGTAATCCGGCCCCTTTTTAAAGGGCACAACCCTTACGCCCCGCGTGTGCCACAACCGACAGAGGCCGACGCTGAGGACCGTTTTGCCGGTGTCGCCTCCAAGGCCTGCGATCGTCAGGCGCGGGCGACGCATCATTTTCTGCCAGGCACCTCGATCGTTCCGCACGTACCGCCGCTGCAGCTCTTCACCGTTGCCTTCGTTTTTCTCCCGGTGGGAGAGGTACCGATATTGATCGTACTGAGGACGCGCTCGATCTCCTGTTCCCCGCATTTTGGACACTTCATCGCGACACCATCGTCATCCTTCTTCAGCTTCAGAAGCTCAAAAACCTTTCCGCAGCGCAGGCAACGGAATTCATATATTGGCATCTCGAACCCCTTTCTCCTTAGAGGGATAGAGAATGTGAAGATATTTTTACAATAAAGATGCTTTTTCGCAAAAGTCAAGGAAGACGGGGGAATACTTTTCTTTGCTCGCGTCGACGCTTAATGCGTCCTCGAAAGCGATGAGTATTTCACTGGCGTGAGTAGGATAGCTATAATAGAGGATATCAACCCTTGGAAGGAGTTCAAATGGCCACAGTACCCGAAGAACCCCGTTGTCCGTTCTGCTACTCGCCGATAGAACAGCCGAGAGAGCTGCCCCAGAGAAAAGTCGTGGAATTCCCGATCGGCGCTTGTACCTATTGCGGTGCGATATACGCGTACGACGCGACGGGCCACAACATGGGAGCCGCTTTCATCGAAGCGCTCCTGTTTGCGTGCAACGAGGATGAAGACCTCGCCTTTTCGCTTTCCCACGGCACAGACTATTCGGATGCCGTCGTCGGCAATTATGATATCTATACGCACACGGTCGCCCCAAGCCGGATTTATCATGATCGGTACGTGAGAGGCGCGCTCATTTTCGTGAAACTTCTCCATGAGTTCCGTGAATTGACGAGCGATAAAATAAGAGAGAAGCTCCAGTACACGACCCCGATCCAGAAGACAAAGCTGCGCTCCGAGAAATTTTCCAGAGACGCGGTCAGAACATACGTCGCCGAAAAGAGGCTCGAGGAACTCATCGCTCTCGCGAGAGAAGATACGCGGGTCATCCAGGAACTCCAGCGAATGCTCTACACGCCTGATGAAGCCGAACGATGGAAGATTGTCGATCTCCTCGGCGAGGTGAGTAGTAGCGTCGCCGAAACCCGCCCTGACCTCATCAGCAAGCTGATCAACAATCTCCTCCAGAGTGCGGCGTATCCGGGAGCCTCGGCGTGGGGGTCCCTCGAGGCGATCGGCACCATTATCAGCAAAAATCCACGTCTTTTCAAACAGTTCACCCAGCCTCTCCTCTCGTTCCTCGCTCAGAAAAACCTCTGGCGTGAAGTGACGTGGGCTATCGGAAAGATCGCGACAACGGACCCGCAGAGCGCGAAACACGCATTTCGCGCCCTCTCCGGCTTTCTCGAGGATGCCGATCCCGTGCTGAGAGGGTACGCGGCATGGGCCCTCGGCGGCATCGGGTTCCCCGATGTCGCGCAAAAACTGAGAGGCCTCGAGTCGGACGATCATACGCTTTCTCTCTGGAGAGACGGTGAATTGCAGGAAGTGACCGTCGGGCAACTGGCACACGAGGCCATAGAAAAACTCTCGAGGTGACAAGCCCGCCCATTCGGTATCTCGTCGCTTCGCCTTCGGGCGACGTCCCTGTCGATGAGGGCAAGCTCGACTATCCCCTCGAAGGCGATCCGTCAAAAACGTCCTATCGGACTTATTTTCAGGCCATAACCGACTTTCTTCGCGGAATGCCTCTCCCGCAAGTGGTTCATGCATTGCGGGAGCATATGGGAGTCGACCTCCATCCCGCCAATCTCGTGGAGATTATCGTCCGATCGGAGAAACACGGTGCGCTTTCCCATCCCGCGAGCATCGAACTCGTCGCGAGGGACGGCCGTATCAAACTCGGTCTCCACGTCGCGGTAACGGCCGAGGGGAAAAATTCAGTGCACAAGGAGTTCGATCTTCTCACGCTCCTCCATCGACGGTTCGGTTACCCATATGTTCCAAGGCCTCTTTACGTGGATGAGCGTCATTCCATGGCCTTCCTCCTCGAGGAGTGGTTCGACGATTTTCATGAATTCCACACCGCGAAAACAGCTGATAACGAACAACGACTGAAACTGTGGGATTATGTCCGTGGAGAACGATTTCTGAATTCTGAACAAGCTTTCGAAATCTACCGCCGGGCTGCGGAAATTCTCACCCTATACTATGATCTCGGCAATTTCACGATGATTTATCCGTGGCACCACGCGGCAGGAGATTTTGTTGCAAAGATCGAAGACAGCCCTCATTCTCCAGCCTCACCGTTGAGAAAAGATGCACCGTTTCGCGATCTGTCAGGGAGAGGTAGCGCGCTAAAAGCCCCCTCTTTGGGAACTGGAGATAAAAGCGGATTATCGGAAGGAGTACAAGTCAGGCTTACTACGGTGCGGGGTTACGAACCGTTCATGGGATTCGACGAAGATGATGTAGTATCCCCCATCCTCCCTCTCTATTACTTTCTCCTGCACCTCACGATCCAGATGCGCCTCGACAAGATCGACGGTTTGGGTGAGACTGTCTGGGCGGAAGAATTTTCTGCCGACGCGACGGTCAAGGGCTTTTTTGAAGCGTTGGGGAGAAGACATGATGCAACGATGCATATGGATTCCGTCCGATCTTTCAAGGAACTCCTAAGATCCTTCTCGAGGGAAGAACTTCTCAAGACAAGCCGGCTCATTGCTGAGCAGCTCAGACCGACGACGGATTACCGCACCATCGAGGAACACCTGGAAGAACATGCGGCGAGGTTATATCTTACGTTCCAAAATTTCCCGAAATGATATCTTCGAAGGACATTCGCACGACCCTCGAAAGGGGGAGCATGAGGGTCGCTTTCGCAGCAGGGTTCAGGAATCCCGCCTCTGTCATGAGTTCCGTCGAGAGCTTAATGAATTCTCTATAGATGACATCAAGTTTGACGGTCGGGTACGTAGCGTTCTCTTCGAACCCCGATAGATTGCAGACGTATGCCTGCTCCTTCTTTTCGTGCTTCAGGCTGAACGGCACGCCATAAATGCGACAGATGACGGGGCGCCTCTCGTACAGAACACATTCCTCTCTGTCGGAGAGAAAAGGGCATCTCACCCTTTGCTTCCCGAGACCGTACACCTGAACACCGGGCTTATCCTCGAAGACGCGCAACGTGTCTTTCGCCTTGACTACTTCTCCTTCGGCTTTCTCGGCCCTCCTGATAACATCGCGCCGGATTTTTCTGTCGAGACGGTTGAAATGGAAGTTGACGTACGCGGCCTCTATCGGCAAGACGCCGAAGACCGCGTAACAGCAGTCACAGCAATGGATTCTGCACCGAACGCTATCGGGGTATTTTTCCTGAATCGTCTTGAAGAGAATATCGGCTTTCCGCGCGTATGCCTCGTACCTCGAGAAGAACTCGTCCCTCATGATTTCCGTTTCGCCTGAACTTTTTTTGCCCTCGCCCTGGAAGAACTTGACCTCTCGATACGGGGCGAGCTCTTCGCGCCCCTCGTATTTGCCTTTTTCCGATACGGCTCGAGGGCCTTCAGGAAATCGGGATGAACATCGAATCCACACGCGAGTGCTCGATCGCAATGCTCGATCGCTCTCTGAAAATCCCCGGCGTGGAAGTAGGCATTCGCCAGATTATTGTGTCCCAGACCGAAATTGCCGGCCTTTTCGAGCATCTGTCTGTTCACTTCGATGCTCTTCTCGACATCCCCCTTCTGGAGGTAGGCGTTCGCGAGATTACACTGAGCCTGGACGATATCGGGATTCAGTTCGAGAGCTTTCTCCAGAGCCTTAATCGCCTCATCGGTCTTTCCCATCTGGAGATAGGCAAATCCGAGATTTGAATACCCGCGAGCGTAGCGAGGCTCGATTTCGACGGCACGTTGATTTGCCTTGACCACTTTTTCAAGGTCGCCTTGCTTGAAGTAAATATAGCCGAGATTTACGTACGCCTCGAACATTCGCACACCGGTCTCGATCGATTCTTCGAACGCATCGATTGCCTCATCGAACTTGCCCTGCTGCATGAGTGCCACGCCAAGGTTATAGAGTGACGTCGCGCATTCTGGCTTCTCGAGAAGGCGAAGCTTCTGCTCCGCGATAAATTCTTCAATGTTTGGTAAATCTTTCATATCTTTCAACAATCCGTAGTCATTAGTGAAGCACTGTTTGTGTTTTGATGCACACGTAAATGGCATCGCCCTTCGACAAGCCTTCGGCGTGAGCTCAGTCGAAAGCTCTGAGCAAACAAGATGTCACATGGAGGGCTTGTCGAACCATGGGTTCCATCGCCTCGGGCGATTCGCCGGGGCGACCGAGGAAACCGATCAACTGGGGGAATGACGAACGTAGGCAATCTTCATTCTGTCGTTGCCGACAGTCGTGCCGCACGTGCCGTCACGCTATCAGAGCTCGGGCGGCAAACTGCCGGAAACACCGCCAAAAGAATAAGCACGGGAGGGCACATCGTGTCCTCCCGTGCCATCATCATTCCCAGATGAACCGTCTCTTTGCGCCTAAATGCTCTCTTTAGCCTCCGGTGTCACCCGACTTCTCGACAGAAATGCCTCTCCCTTTCACGCCGTACATGGTCGAGCTTCCCGTCGAGAAATACTCGAGGACACCGTCAGCAACGAGCTTCGAAGCAACGTTCTTGACCTCCGACGCGCCGGCGTCCGGGATAACTTTCTTTACACCGGCCAGCATATCCCTGAAATAGAACTTGCTTTTCGCTCCCTTCGTGCCGTAGTCAAGAATCGCCTGTTTGATATCGTCTTCTCTGCCCATGCTTCGTTCTCCTTCGTCGAGTTTTTGTTATTAAATACCGCCTACTGCCTTCGAAACAGCCCACGCGTGATCCGTATATTTGAACTGAGTCGACGTCCTATAGGTATCGTATGCGAGGCGATAGTCGTCGAGCAAGTGCCATGAGAATTCCAAGCCGCACTTTTCGAAGAATCTTTCCCATCCTATCCGTTCAGCCCAATCGCCGAGACGCTCGTATTTATTCGCCTCTTTTGCATAAACCTCGACCATCTTCTTGATCGTCTGCACCACTTCGGGCCAGCGCGGCATGTTATTCGGCAAGATGGGGACGACGACTTTGGAAAATTTCGGCTTGCTGATCCTGTTCGAAATCTTTCCACCCGCGAGGATGGCAACTCCGTCACCTTCCTTGTCGGCTAATGGAAGACCGAGACACATGGTATAGCAATTACCACAATACATACACTTTTCGATATTCACCGCTACGCTCTTCTTTCCGTCTTCCGTCGTAATGGGCTTTATGGCGTAAAGAGGACATGCAGCGACGACGAGGGGGATTTCGCACGCCTTACTGATGGCGTCATGGTCGATTGCTGGTGGCTTCCTGTGGTAACCGAGCATCGCGATGTCAGAGCAGTGCACCGCACCGCACATATTGAGACAGCACGCGAGAGAGACCCTCAGTTTGGCCGGCAAGGTCATCGTTCTGAAATAATCGAAAAGTTCATCCATGACCGCCTTCACCGGTCCCGACGCATCGGTCGCAGGCGTGTGGCAATGAATCCATCCCTGCGTGTGAACGATGTTGGTAATGCTGTTGCCCGTTCCACCGACCGGGAATTTGTGCGATCCCGCAATGTGCTTCCGGCTATCGAGCTCTTTCTTGAGGTCCTTCGCCTTCTGCTCGCTGTCGACTATAAATTCCATGTTGTTCCGTGTCGTGAATCTCACGTAACCGCCTGCGTGCTTGTCCGCTATATCGCAAAGTTCGCGGATGTGCTCGGACGTCATGAGCCTCGCGCCGCCGCACCTCACCGAGTAAACCTTGTCACCCGACTCGGCGACGTGCATCAATATCCCGGGCTCGATAACCCGGTGAGAAAGCCAACTCCCATAATTCTTCCTTAGTATGGGAGGCAACATTTGCATGTAGTGAACCGGCCCGACATCCGTTATCCTGCCTTCCTGAGGCTTTTGTGGATTGTAATAACCCGTTTTCCCTTTCGACATGTATGTATTCCTCCTTTCTTATTTCGGGTGCCTGCTTCTGTAATCGTCGATGTTTCTCGTAAATCCTCCCGGAACCTCTTCCTCCTTGAAGAAGACGTACGGGTTGGAACGGGGCTCCTTCACCATCTGCGGCATCGCCGGGATTCCGAGAACCTCGATAAGCGTCTTCAAGCCCATCCGCTGGATCAATTCTCCGAGACGCTCGCGGTTTTTCCCTTCTTCGATCCACCAGTCAAATACTTTTCCGCACACGTTCTTGATGCTCTCGTACGGTTTCTTTGCGTACACAAACGGGATGGTCAGCACGGACATTTGTGCGCCCTCAAGAATCGGCGCCTTCGCACCGAGGAGAATGCTGACGCCCGTGTCGACGCCCACCCTCAGGGCTTCCGGCATGACATTGATGCAGTGCATGCAGCGGGTGCATTCTGCATTGTTGATCGAGAGTTTCTTCCCGTCCCATTTCATGCATTTGGTCGGGCACAAGTCGATGACTTCCGACTGGATATCGAACGGACCCCAATCCCTTCCCGTCATACCGCCGCCGTCGCGCGGGATTTTGTTCGCGACGTACTCCTGAACAGCATCCTGATTAATGCGGATATCGTCCTTCCACGTGCCGATGAACGCCATGTCCGCACGAGCGATGCTCGCGACACAGCCATTCGGGCAGCCGTCGAATTTGAACTTGAATTTATACGGGAACGCGGGGCGATGGAGCTCGTCCTGGTACGTCATCGTCAAGTCATAGCACATGTCGAGGGTATCATAGCAGGCGAATTCACACCGTGCCGGTCCGATACAATCCGAAGGCGTCCGGAGGTT
>OGCI01000046.1_pt1 | contig 139598 bp, 119 predicted proteins | sample 1570021 | NCBI WGS metagenome assembly OGCI01 (sample SAMN06264664, study PRJEB24512) | hot springs metagenome | isolation source: Hot spring water | place: South Africa: Tshipise | collected 2015-06-21 | reverse complement strand
CGCTTTCAGGAAGCTCTTTCCCCTCCTGCGCAGGGCGGCGTCGCCAGCTTCACCCTTTCAGCAGATCCAAATCATCCAGATTGACCGTGCGGCGATTTCGATAGACCGAAATCACCAGGGCCAGCCCCACGGCGACCTCGGCGGCCGCCACGGCGATGACAAACAATGCAAAAATTTGCCCGTCCAGATTCTGGGCGGGAGCTGCGCCATAGCGCCAGAAGGCGATCAAATTGATGTTGGCGGCATTCAACATCAGCTCAATGCCCATCAACACCGCGATGGCGTTGCGCCGCCCCAACGCCGCAAACAAACCACAGCTGAACACAAACGCCGCCAGAATCAGATACCAGGTTAGAGGAACCATGTTCGCCGCCTCTTGTCGATTGCTCGCAAATGTAGGAGTTTCGCCTCAATGCAATGATCGTTTCTCTGCGTCGCTTACTTGTAATCGCGGGCGAGCACAATGGCGCCGGCCAAAGCCACCAACAACAGCATCGCCAGCAACAGGAATGGGACGACGTACTCGTTGACAAAGGCGCGGCCCAACCCCGCAATAATTTCGTGACCTTGCGAAATAGGCTCCCCCACCGCAGGCCACGGAACGCTGGAGACGATGCCCACCAACACCAAGAAGGTGAGGCTGGTGATGATCGCCGCCGTGCCCCACTGGCGATTGCGCGGCGAGGTTGCGCCGAACATCATGCCGCGCGTCAACATGATGGCGAACGTGATCAAGGTCGAGATGGCGCCGACGTAGATCAGCACCTGGCTGACGCCGATAAATTCAGCCTCGGCGATGATGTACACGCCGGCCGCTCCGAAAAAGGCCGCCACCAACCCGAGCGCGCTGTGGAAAAGGTTGGGGGCAAGCACGACGACCAGCGCGCCCAAAACGGTGAGGACGGCGATCATGGAAAAGATCACCTGTTGCACAGTCGGCAATGGAAAAGGCAATTCCGGCATCTTCAGATCTCTCCCCTTAGTCACCCGATGACGATTGAACAGGCTGCATCGTGCCGATCAGAGACCTGGGCGCAAACGCCCGCTTCGAGCGCACCTGCTCGCGTTCGAAGTAGGAGCCAAGGATATTGAGCACGGCCACCACGACGGCAATATTGGCCGCCAGCAGAAGCGCGTAGTTGATCCAGATCGGCAAAGGCAACTTCATAATGATCATCTGCGCAGTGATCAGCGCCAGCGCCAAAGGCACCAACACCTTCCAGGCGAACTGCATCATTTGGTCAATACGCACGCGAGGGAATGTCCCCTTGATCCATTGAATCACAATGTAGACCAGGAACGTCTTCGCCAAAAAGTAAATTGGCCCCAACAGAGGAATCTGCGCTGCGAAGGGCCCTTGCCAACCTCCCAGGAAGAGCACAACGGCGATTGCGCCGAGGAAGAAGCTGTTCAGGAACTGCGCCAGGAAGAACATGGCGAATTTCATGCCCGAGTACTCAATATGGAAACCGGCGATCAGTTCAGACTCCGCCTCGAGCAGGTCAAACGGCGTCTGCTCGGCTTCGGCCAACGCAGCGATCAAATAGATCAGAAAAGCGCCGGGCAACAGGAAGATAAACCATCCAATCCCCAAATTGATCGGCCCTAAATACAAAGACTGCGCCTCGGAAATGCGCTGCATGCTCATCGAACCCACCAACAACACGGGCGCCAACATGGCGAGCACCATCGGAATCTCGTAGCTGAGCAGCTGCGCCACCACGCGAAAACCGGCCAACAACGCATACTTGTTGTTGCTGCCCCATCCCGCCATCAGCGCCGCCATGATGCCGAGCGAACCCAGGGCCACAAGATAGAGCACCGCCACATTCAAATCGGCGCCGATCAAGGCGGGGCCGAACGGAATCACCGCCAGCGCCATCAACACACCCACCACGGACAACACCGGCGCCAGCAAATAAGAAATCTTATCTGCGGAGGCCGGCGTAATGTCTTCTTTGGAGAGCAACTTAAGCGCATCCGCAACCGTCTGGAACAGTCCATAGGGGCCGATGCGATTCGGCCCGATGCGATCTTGAATGCGGCTGATCACCTTGCGGGTAATCCAGATCAGCAACAAGGCGAGAATCAGGGCTGCGTTCGCCAGAATGAACGCACCAATAAAGTAGGTGACGCCTTCAACCAGCCAGCTTAACTCTTGGGGCGCACCCAAATCATACTGAAGCTGAATCAGCGCATCGCTCCAATTCATACGAGATCCTCCACGTCGAGCGTCGGCTCAGGCGATTACGTCCATTCCAGCGCGCCTTTGCGCCACTCCAGAAAAAGGCCCAACAACAAAATGATCACAAAGGTGACCGCCGCAATGACCGAAAAGAAAGAAAGGTCGGCGTACGCCACCGCGATCGGGAACAGGAAAATCACCTCCACATCGAAGATCAAGAAGATCAAACCGATGAGGTAGTATTGCGCCCGAAACTGAACCCAGGTGTCCCCGATCGTCTCAACGCCAGACTCGTACACATCCGTCTTGATCGGATCCGGGCGTCGAGGCCCCAGAAAATGCCCCAGCACAATGGCGGCCACTGGAATGACCACGGCGATTGCGCTGAGAATCAGGACGAATCCCCATTGACTGAGCATGAAGACGCTCCTCCTGCGTGTTGCCCTACTGCGTGTTTACGACAGGATTGTGTAGAAAATAACAAATCGCACGAATGTTAGCACAGACCTGAAACGATCAGGAAAATTTCAGCGCGTTGAATGCGTATTTTGAGCACACTTTATTGATTGCTCGTCTTGTTCGTCAGGCGATTCAGACGCTGCGTTCCAACCCCTATGGATGTGGCGAACGGATGTATGAGGTGAACGCTCTGATTGTAACATAACCCTCTCTGCATCAACAAGACGCCGCTTGACGTCGAATTTCGCCGGCAAGTTGCGTCCACCTTTCTCTCCCACAACATCGTTCGTGCAACGTTTCACAAGAAGATACGTGTATAGTTGACACCAACCAATGCGCCATGTTAGACTTTTCACGCATTTACGATTTACCGTGTTTAACTTCAATGTATCGTTTGGCTTCAACGCGTTGTTTAACTTCAGTATGTTCATGACCTGCCTGCATCTCTGCGTCGGATGCAATTCTAATCAGGCGCACCCAGACGTTCGACGCATGTGCTGCAAATCAGGATTGTTGCATGAGGCGCTGTCTGCATTGTGCAAAATCTGCATAGCGCGACAGCGCACATTCAGCAAGTTGTTCGTCAAGCCAGATCACTGCATCGATTAAGGATTTCATCCAATGGCGCAAGAGTATCTCCCTTTGCTGATTTTTGTAGTCATTGCGACAATTTTCGCCTTCATCGCCATCGGTCTTCCCAGCCTCCTGGGCCCAAAGCGCAAAAACGAGCAAAAGCTCGAACCCTATGAATCCGGCATCATCCCCTTCCATGACGCCAGACGCCCTTTTCCGGTGAAATATTACCTGGTGGCGATGCTGTTCATCCTGTTCGACATCGAAGTCATCTTTCTTTTTCCCTGGGCAGGCGCCCTTATCCCGTTGCGAGATACTTACGGATTGTTCGTGGCCCTGGCGCCGATCGGCTTTTTCTTACTGATTTTGATCCTCGGCCTGGTTTATGAATGGTCTAAGGGCGCGTTGGATTGGGAATAAGGAGCTACTATGGGTCTTGAAGAAAAACTGCCCGAAGGCATTATCACCACGCAGCTAGAAGCGCTGGTCAACTGGAGCCGTGAAAACAGCACATGGCCGTTGCTCTTTGGTCTGGCCTGCTGCGCCATCGAGATGATTGCCACCGGCACTGCCCGGCATGACATCTCTCGCTACGGCTCCGAGCTATTCCGAGCCAGCCCGCGGCAGGCGGACTTGATGATCGTCTCCGGTCGCGTCAGCAACAAGATGGCGCCGGTCATCAAACGTCTCTACGATCAGATGTCCGACCCCAAGTGGGTGATCGCCATGGGCATCTGCGCCAGCGCCGGCGGCCCCTTCAACAATTACGCCATTATCCAGGGGGTGGACAAGATCATTCCGGTCGATGTGTACGTGCCGGGCTGTCCGCCGCGACCGGAGGCGCTGCTCTATGCGCTCGACAAGCTGCGCGCCAAACAGGCGAAGGACACCTTCCGCACCTACGCCGCCCGGCAAGCAACGCCATCGTCCACGCAACGAGGTGAGATTGAATCCCTGGAGGCGCTGCGCCAACTGCAGCCAGCCTGATTCGAGGAGAACACTATGCTCGACGTCGCTCCACGCGTGCGCCAATATGAGATATTGCCCAGCCTCCAACCGCCGGGAATTCCGGCGGTTGCGCCGTTGCCCACCGGCGAGAGTGAAGACACCCGACGCATCGCCGAACGCTTCGGCGACGCCGTTCTCGCCGCCGGCCTTCACCATGGTCAACAAGTCGTCTACATCAAGCCAGAGCAACTGGTTGCACTGGCGGAATTCGCCAAAACCGATCCGCACCTTCGCTATGAGACGCTGATCGACGTTTCCGCCGTCGACCGCTCTGAGCTTCCTGTGAGTGACCACCGTTTTCATACGGTCTATCAGTTGCGCTCCTACTCGCGCAAACAGCATCTGATGATCGTCTGTCCGCTCGACGACGGCGACGAGCCGACGGCGCCCAGTCTAACCGGCGTCTACAGCGGCGCCACCTGGCCGGAGCGCGAGGTGTGGGACCTGATGGGCATTCGTTTCGCCGGTCACCCCGATCCTCGCCGCATCCTTATGCCGGAGAACTGGCCCAACCATCCCCTGCAAAAGCAGGTTCCGCTCGGCGGCGAAGAAGTGCCCTTCACCCTCACGTGGGAAGACCCGGAGTTCGAGTCGTTGGGCAAGCAAATCCTGGAGGCCAAAAGCGCCCCGCCGAAGCTGCCACCCGGCATGAGCCTCGAGCACATGGTCATCAACCTGGGTCCCCATCACCCCAGCACCCACGGCGTGCTCCGTCTGGTGGTGGAGCTAGACGGCGAGACCGTCGTCAATGTGGACGCCGATCTGGGCTATCTGCACAGCGGTTTTGAGAAGACAGGTGAAAACAAACGCTATAAAGATTTCGTCTATTACACCGACCGCATGGACTATCTCACGGCGATGAGCAATAACCTGGGCTATTGTCTCGCCGTGGAAAAGCTGCTCGGCGTTGAAATCCCGCCGCGCGCGCAGGCGCTGCGCGTGATCATGGCGGAGCTGCAGCGCATTGCGTCCCACCTGTTCTGGCTTTCGACCCACGTGCTGGACGTCTCCGGCACCGGCATGTCGCTGCTGATGTACGCCACGCGCGAGCGCGAGCGCATCCTCGATCTCTTCGAGATGGTGTGCGGCGCCCGCCTGACCGTCGGTTACATGCGCATCGGCGGCGTCTCGCGCGACATCCCGCCCGCCTTCCTTCCTCATTTGGAAGAGTTCTTGAAGATCATGCCGGAGCAGATCGACGACTACGAACGGATGCTCACGCACGGCCCGCTCTGGTCGGAACGTTTGATCGGCATCGGCAAAATCACGCGCGAGGAAGCGCTCGACATGGGTCTCACCGGCCCTATGTTGCGCGGCAGCGGCGTGGACTGGGACCTTCGTCGCGATGCGCCTTACAGCGGCTATGAGAACTATGACTTCAAGGTGCCGGTGGCCAACGAGGGCGATTGCTATGCGCGCTATCTCGTGCGCATGGAAGAGATGCGGCAAAGCCTGCGCATCATCCGTCAGGCGGTCGACAATCTGCCCGACGGTCCCTACCGCGCCGAAGATCGCAAAATTACGCCGCCGCCTCGCGCCGAGCTCGACATCAGCATGGAGGCGCTCATCCATCACTTCAAGCTGATGACCGAAGGCTTCCACGTTCCGCCTGGCATGGCTTACCAGGGCATTGAATCGAGCAAGGGCGAGCTGGGCTTTTTCATCTACAGCGACGGCACCGCCAGACCCTACCGTCTACACGTGCGCGGGCCGAGCTTTAACAACCTGTACGCCATCAGCAAGATGAGCAAAGGCCACATGCTCTCGGATGTGATTACCAATATCGGCTCGATCGATATCGTGTTGGGAGAGGTGGACCGCTAGGCCCCTCCTTATTTCTCAAGGTTGAACGCCATGATGCTATCCGAATCTGTTCGCAACGAAATCAAGAAGTGGATGGACCTTTATCCCGCCGGAAGGCAGCGCTCGGCGATCCTGCCGGCCCTCTATGTGATTCAGCGCGAGTTCGGCTACTGCCCGGTGGAGGCGCAGAATGAGCTGGCGGAAATGCTGGAGCTTGAACCCGCAGAGGTGGGCGCCGTCGTCGACTTCTATCACATGCTCCACACGGAGCCGAAGGGAGAATATCACGTCGAGGTCTGCACCAACGTCCCTTGCATGCTGCGCGGGGCCGGTCAGTGCATGCGACACTTTGAAGAAAAGCTGGGCATCCACCACGGCGAGACCACGCCCGACGACCGCTTCAGCCTCGATCACATGGAATGCCTTGGCTCCTGCGGCACCGCGCCGATGGTCTCCATCACCGAACGCAAGACCGGCCGAATTCGCTACTTTGAAGAGCTGGACTCCGCCGAAGATGTGCAGAAGGTGATCGATCTGGTCAACAGCGGCAAGGCCTTCACCACGCTCGAGCGCTGGACGCCCGAAGGCGATCCCAAGCTCACCGGCAAGGCGGCCGGGCCCTATCGCGTCGGCGGGATGGAGCCGCGCTTCCTGACTGCGCGCGTAGGCAAGAAGGACAGCCACAAGATCGAGACTTACATCGCCGACGGCGGCTATGAAACGGCCAGGCGCGTCCTCACCACAATGAAGCCTGAAGAGGTCGTCGAGCAGGTCAAAGCCAGCGGCATTCGCGGTCGCGGAGGCGCTGGCTTCCCCACCGGCATGAAGTGGAGCTTTCTGGCGCCGGCCATGCCGCATTACCTCGTCGTCAACGCCGACGAGTCGGAGCCCGGCACCTTCAAAGATCGCATCATCATGGAGTACGACCCGCATCAGCTGATCGAAGGCATTATCCTCAGCGCCTACGCCATCAAGGCGGAGCTGGCCTTCATCTACATCCGCGGCGAATATTACTTCGCTTACACGCGCCTGGTCGATGCAATCAAAGAGGCGCAAAAGAAGGGCTTCCTGGGCGAAAAGATCTTCGGCACGGATGTCAACCTGCGCATCGTCGTGCATCGAGGAGCAGGCGCTTACGAATGCGGCGAAGAGACAGCGCTGCTCACCAGCCTGGAAGGCTACCGCGGCCATCCGCGCATGAAGCCGCCCTTCCCGGCCGTCGAGGGGCTTTACGGCAAACCGACCATCGTCAACAACGTGGAGTCGATCGCCAACGTCACCCACGTCATGCGCCACGGCGTCGAGTGGTATCGCAGCTTTGGCACCGAAAAATCGCCCGGCATGCGCATCTTCTGCCTGAGCGGCAACGTGAAATATCCGGGGCTGTATGAGCTGCCGCACGCCGTCCCGCTCCGCGAGCTGCTCTACAAATACGGCGGCGGACCTCAGTTTGACGAACATCCCTTCAAAGCGGTGGTGCCCGGCGGCCTTTCGATGAAGATCCTCAGCGCCGACCAGCTCGATACGCCGCTCGACTACGAATCGGTGCAGGCGGCCGGCTCGATGCTCGGCTCGGCCGGCGTCATCGCCATCGACGACAGCCAGTCGATGGTCAAGGTGGCGCGGCGCACGCTCAGCTTCTACCGCGAGGAAAGTTGCGGCAAGTGCACGCCCTGTCGCGAAGGCACCGGTTGGCTGGAAGACATTTTGCTGCGCATCGAAAACGGCGGCGGCCGCATGAAGGACCTCGACTTGCTCGAGCGCATCCCGAAGTTCATCACCGGCAAGAGCTTCTGCCCCTTCGGCGATGCGGCGGTGTGGGGCTTGCAGAGCAACCTTGCCAAATATCGCGCCGAGTTCGAGCAGTACATCGCCATGACCAATCCGGAAGAGGAGCCGCCCGTCATCCCGATTCGACCGATCTATCGTCCCGATGTGGGCGCTCCGAGCGTCGCGCATGACAGCGCGCTGGAGATCGAGGGCGAATCCCCCTTGAACCGAGACACGCCGATCCTCGTGACCGGCGACTGAATAATTCAAGCGCCACATTGACATGATGGATTGCAGCGAGGAAACGTGTAATTCGTTGAGTGAACTTTTTCCTGAAGGGAAAGCGGACTGACCCATGACTGAACTTGTAACGCTCACGATCGACGACCGTCAGGTCACGGTGCCCAAGGGAACGCTGGTCGTGGACGCCGCCGCCAAGGTCGGCATCGAGATACCGATCTTCTGCAGCCATCCCAAGCTCGACCCGGTGGCCTGCTGTCGCATGTGTCTGGTCGAAATCTCCGGGCCGCGCGGCATGACGTTGCAGACCGCCTGTTCGGTGCCGGTGGCGCAGGACATGGTGGTGCGCACAAATACACCTCAGGTGAAGGAAGTGCAGGAGGCCAACCTCGCCTTCATCCTGCTCAATCACCCGTTGGATTGTCCGATCTGCGACAAAGGCGGCGAATGTCCGCTGCAAGATCAGACGATGCGCTTTGGCCCCGGCTTGAGCCAATTGGTGGAGCCAAAGCGGACAAAGAATAAAAACTACCTGATCTCTGACACGATTGTGCTCGATCAAGAGCGCTGCATCCTCTGTTGGCGCTGCATCCGCTATCTGGAGGAATGGGAAGACAAACCGCAGCTTGCGCTTTTCCAACGGGGTGGGGAAACGCTCATCGATATTCAGGACGGCAAGCCGGTCGACGCCAAAACCAGCGGCAACATCATCGACATCTGCCCGGTCGGCGCCCTGACCAATCGCGTGGCGCGCTTCGCCTTCCGTCCCTGGGAGATCGAGCGCACGCCGAGCATCTGCACCCAGTGCTCGATGGGCTGCAACCTCCGCATCGACACGCGCACCCACAAGCTGCGCCGCGTCATCGGCCGCGAAAACATGCAGGTCAACGACCAGTGGATCTGCGACAAGGGGCGCTTCGCCAATGCCTGGGTCAACCACGAAGAGCGACTGACCACGCCGCTCGTGCGCAAGAACGGCGAGCTGCAGCCCGCTTCCTGGAGTGAAGCGCTCGGCCTGGTGGCGGATCGCCTGCAAGCCATCAAGCAGCGCCACGGCGCCGACGCCATCGGCGCCATCGGCAGCGCCAAGCTCTCCAACGAAAGCAACTATCTGTTGCAGCGCTTCATGCGCCAGCTCATCGGCACGAACAACATCGACCATCGCGACGGCGGTGACGTGGCGGCGCTGCCCACCGGCGTGCCCGCCCTGGCCGACGTGATGAAGCCGCAATACGGGCCGGATCCGAAACACGATGTGATCCTGCTCGTCGGCATCGATCCCAGCGAGGAAATGCCGGTGCTCGACCTGCATCTGAAGCGGGCGGTGCGACGCGGCAAGGCGACGCTCGTCATCGTGCATCCGCGCCGCATCGAGCTGACGCGCTACAACGGCCCCTTCTTGCAAGCGAACCCGGGGACGGAGGTCGCCCTGCTGAATGGCCTGCTGCGCGCCCTCACCGAGGCGAAGGAAGACACAAGCTCCGACGCGCACCAACTGGTCGCAAACATCAAGCTGCAGGAAGCGGAGAAAGTCTGCGGCGTGGCGGCGGAAGAAATCAATAAGGCGGCCGCAACATTGGCCGGGGCGCAAAATCCGCTCATTCTCTACGGGCCGATGGTGGCGCGCGGAGAAGCGGGCGTGCAAGTGCGTCAGGCGTTGATCAACCTGGCGCTCTATTTGGGTAAGCCGGAAAATCTGGCCTACGTGGGGCTGGAGGCGAACAGCCAGGGTTGCCGCGACGTCGGCCTGTTGCCTGACCGGCTTCCCGGCCATGCCGCGCTCGACGACCCGACGGCGAACGAGTTACTGAGCAGGCTGTGGGGCTGCACGCTGCCCACCCGCGCCGGTAAAACCTACAAACAGATGCTCGATGCGGCGGGAGGCGACATCAAGGCGCTTTACATCATGGGCGCCAACCCGGCCAGCGAACGGCCGACATGGGCCGAACAGCTGGACAAACTGGAGTTCCTGGTCGTGCAGGAGCTCTTCCTGACCGAGACGGCGGCCAAGGCCGACGTGGTGTTACCGGGGGTGAGCTGGGCGGAGCAGGACGGCACCTTCACCAACCTGGAGCGCCGCGTGCAGCGCGCGCCCAAGGCGTTGGGCAATCCGCACAGCAAGGCTGCGCCGGATTGGATGATCCTCGATCACCTGGCCACCTATTTCGACGCACAATGGGGGCACGCCAACGCTCAGGCGGTGACGGCGGAGATCACACAGGCCGCGCCGATCTACAACGGGTTGACCTGGGAGGCGCTCGGCGACCAGGGCCTGCAATGGAATCCAGCAGAGCACAGCTACGTGCGACCCGACATGCGCTATGCGCCCGCCGTCCAACCCGAGCTGTCCGAATCGGAAAGCGGCTTGAGGCTGGTCACCGGAACAGTGCTTTACGATGGCGGCGACCTCTTCCGCTTGACCAAACAGATGAAAAACATGGCCTTCGGCGCCGAAGTGCGGCTGAACCCGGCGGATGGCGAGAAGCTCGGTGTAACGGAGGGCGAGAGCGTGACCGTGCGCAATACTTACGGCGCGCTCGAGCTGACGGTTAAATTCGACGCCACCGTCAAGCTGGGCGTGGCGTGGATTCCGGAGAGCCTGCCCGGGGCGCCGGTCGGGGCTTTGTTGAACGGCAGCGCAATTGTCAACGTGCTCATCGAAAAATAGAGATTTGAGATCAGGCGACAGGATGAACGGGAATTGAGTCAAGTGGGTGATTCAGGCTTTGTGCATCAAACAGCCCTTGAAGCGCACGAAGTCAACCACCCTCTCAATCCCGTTATTCATCCCCCTGATCTCTCATTGCTGTCAAAACTCCAGGTGCATTTATGGACTGGTTTGAACTAATCGTCATCCCCACCATTCGGTCGCTGGTGCTGATCGTCGTGCTGTTAACCGGCTTTGCGTACCTGACCTGGTACGAACGCAAGTTGCTGGCGCGCTTTCATGTGCGCTACGGCCCCAACCGCGCCGGCCCCTTTGGCCTGCTGCAACCCGTGGCCGACGCCGTGAAAGCCGTCTTCAAGGAAGAGGTCATTCCCAACCACGTCGATAAGGCGGTCTATGTGCTGGCGCCGGCGCTGGCGCTGATTCCGGCCCTGATCATCTGGGCGGTCATCCCGATCGGCAAAGGCTTCCCGGCGGTGGCCGATGTGCCGATCGGCTTTCTCTGGATTTTGGCCGTAGCGGGCATCGAGAGCTACGGCGTGATCCTGGCGGGCTGGAGCAGCAACAACAACTATTCGCTGCTCGGTGCGTTGCGCTCGTCGGCGCAGATGATCTCCTACGAACTGCCGCTGGGGCTGTTCCTGATCAGCATCCTGTTGTTGGCGGGCGACTTCAGCCTGGTCAACCTGGTCGAAGCCCCGCGCGCCTGGTGGGAATGGATCTGGCTGTGGATCATGTTCCCGCTCTTCTTCATCTGCATCCTGGCGGAGACCAACCGCAGCCCCTTCGACCTGCCGGAGACCGAAAATGAGCTGGTCGCCGGCTTCCAGACCGAATACGGCGGCATCAAGTTCGCTCTCTTCTTCATGGCCGAATACATCAACATGATCACGACGAGCGCGATCATGGCTACGCTCTTCTTCGGCGGCTATCGCCTGCCCTTCGGCATCGGCGGCGAGATCATGCCCTGGCTAGGGCCCTTCATCCTGGCCGGCAAGGTCGTCGTGCTGCTCTTCCTCTTCATTTGGGTGCGCGCCAGCCTGGGGCGCCCGCGCTACGATCAGTTGATGCGCTTCTCCTGGAAGACGTTGCTGCCGATCAGCCTGGGCTACATGATCGTTACGGCGTTGTTGGTGGTCTTTTTCAAGTAAGGAAGGAAACGGCATGGCACTGCGAGATTTACTGAAAGGCGCAGCCGAGATCGGCAAGGCGATGGGCGTGACGCTCAAGGCGCTCATGGAAAAACCGGTGACGGTGGAGTACCCACGCGATCCCGTGCCGCTCTATCCTCGCTTCCGCGGCAAGCATGAGCTGCGCCGGTACGAGAACGGCCTGGAGCGCTGCATCGGCTGCATGTTGTGCGAGGCGGCCTGCCCAACCGGCGCCATTTACGTCGAGGCGGCGGAAAACGATCCAGAGCATCCGATCTCTCCCGGCGAACGCTACGCCAAAGTTTACGAGATCAACCTGTTGCGCTGCATCTTCTGCGGCGACTGTGAAGAGGCATGCCCGACCGAGGCGATCGTGCTCGGCCACGATTTCGCCATGGCAAGCTACGACCGCCGCGATTTCATTCTGACCAAAGAACAGTTGCTCAATCCAGGCGATCCGTATGTCGTGATTCGCCCAGAATAAAAATTCAGTGGAATGCGGATCCTGCGGATGCAGCGCATTTTCATCGATTGAGTCCGCAATCGTCCGTCACATTCGCGTCATCCGCGTTGAATTCATGAAGTGAGTGGCCTATGGACTTCGCAATGATCTTCTTCATCCTCGTCGGCGCGTTGAGCGTCGGCGCCGCAGTGGGCGTCGTCACCAGCAAAATCGCAGTGCACAGTGCGCTCTTCCTGCTCGTGCACTTCGCCACGCTGGCGATCCTTTACGTCACGCTGAACGCACAGTTTCTGGCGGCGGCGCAGGTGATCATTTACGCCGGCGGCATCGTGATCCTGATTCTCTTCGTGATCATGTTGATCGGCTCGGGACCGATGGAGACGCGCGCCGCCTACCGCTCGTGGGTTCCCTACGCCGGCCTGGCATTGGGCATATTGATGCTGGCCGGCGTCTCCTTGACCCTGCTGCAGGCGCCAGCGACGCCGATTGACCCGGAGGCCAACCAAGGCGGCGTGCCGATCGTGATCGGCCTGACGCTTTACTCACAGAACATTTTGCTCGTGCAGCTGGCGGCCATCCTGTTGTTGGTCGCCCTGATCGGCGCGCTGCTGCTGGCAAGACGACCGAAACCCGAAGAATCTCCAACCTCCAATCTCCGCTCTTGAGATTGAAGACCAAGCATTCTGGAGGAAGAACGCGTGGTTCCCATCAACTACTATCTCATCCTGAGCGCCATCATCTTCACCATCGGTGCAATTGGGGTGCTGAGCCGACGCAACGCGCTGATCATCATCATGTGCGTGGAAATGATGCTCAACAGCGTCAACCTCACGCTCATCGCCTTCGCAGGACAATGGAACAATCTCGTCGGTCAAATTTTCGTCTTCATGGTGATGGCCGTAGCCGCCGCCGAAGTCGCCGTCGGGCTGGCGATTTTGATCGCTCACTTCCACCTCTCTAAATCGACCAACATCGACGACGTGAATCTGATGAAATGGTGAACAGCTATGTTTGACTCGGTCTGGTTGTTATTTGCATTTCCGGCGCTGGGCGCGCTGATCATTCTGTTCGCCGGGCGCTGGATGTCCCAGAAGGTCGTCGGATGGATTGCCTCGCTGGCGGTGGTCGGCTCATTTGTGATCTCGGTGCTGTTGTGGCTGGGCTTGCTGGCGCTGCCCGCCGAGGAGCGCAGCGTCACCGTGCACTGGTGGGACTGGATCACAATCGCCGACTTTCACGCGCCCGCCGCCGTGCTGATCGACCCGCTGAGCGTCGTCATGGCGATGGTGGTGACAGGCGTCGGCGCGTTGATCCATATTTACTCCATCGGCTACATGGATCACGAGCCGCGCTACCAACGCTACTTTTTCTACCTGAACTTCTTCATCCTGGCGATGCTCACGCTGGTGATGAGCAACAACTTCCTCGGCATGTTCGTCGGCTGGGAAGGCGTCGGCCTCGCTTCGTTCTTGCTCATCGGCTTTTGGTTCGACAAACGCGACGACCTGTACGGCTGGTACGCCGACTGCGGCAAGAAAGCGTTCATCGTCAACCGCGTCGGCGACTTCGGCATGATCCTGGCGATGATCATCGTCTGGTCGACGTTGGGCACGGTGGTCTTCACCGAGCTGAACGAGGCGGCGCACCATCTGGCGCCGGCCACGGCGACGCTGATCTGCCTGTTGCTGTTGCTTGGCGCAACAGGGAAAAGCGCGCAAATTCCGCTCTACGTCTGGTTGCCCGACGCCATGGCTGGCCCTACGCCCGTCTCGGCCCTCATCCACGCCGCTACGATGGTCACCGCCGGCGTTTACATGATCATTCGCACCAACGCGCTCTGGCATCTGACCGTGGACGCAGGGTTGGTCACGGCCTGGATCGGCATGTTGACCGCACTGCTGGCGGCGTCGATCGCCATCGTGCAGACCGACCTCAAGAAGATTCTGGCCTATTCAACGGTTTCGCAGCTCGGCTTCATGATCGCAGCGGCGGGGCTGGCGGCTTACGGCGCAGCACTCTTCCATCTGGTGACGCACGCTTTCTTCAAAGCGCTGCTCTTCCTGGCCGCCGGCAGCGTGATGCACGCCACCCATGGCGTGCTCGACATCAACCGACTGGGCGGCCTGCGCGAAAAGATGCCTACGACCTATCGCACCTTCCTGGTCGGCGCTGCAGCGCTGGCGGGCATTCCGCTTCTGTCCGGCTTTTTCTCGAAGGACGCCATCCTTGTCGTTGAGCTGCAGAAGAACCTTGCGCTCTACCTGGTCGGCATTGTCACTGCGCTGCTCACGGCCATTTACAGCTTCCGCGCCGTGTTTGTGACCTTCCACGGCCAGCCACGCGACCCACATCTCTACGACCATGTGCATGAGAGCGGGCCGATCATGACCGTTCCGCTCTGGATTCTGGCTGCGCTCAGCATCGTCGGCGGCGTCATCAACCTGCCGTTCGTGCTGACGTTGGAGCACTGGCTGGAGCCGGTGATCGGCGAGCACGAGAAGATTCCGCTGGTGCTGGAGCTGCTCGGCATCACGATCAGCATCGTGGTTGCGGTGCTCGGCGTGTTGACGGCGCGGGCGCTCTACCTGACGCAAGAGGGCTGGGCGAAGCAACTGGCGCAGAGTTTCGCCATTCTGCGACGACCGGCTGAGAACAAATGGTGGGTCGATGAAATCTACGACGTGCTCATTGTGAGGCCGCTCAAAGGCCTCGCAGACTGGTTCGCCGCCTTCTTCGATCCCAAAGTGATCGACGGCGCAGTGAACGGCGTAGGCGCTGCGCTCAACGACGCCGGCGAGGCGGTGCGCAAGCTGCAGAACGGCGCCATCCCGGCCTACGCCTTGAGCATTCTGGTCGGCGTCGTCGCCGTGCTCTTCTATTTCTTATTCTTCGTGGGATAAAGATTGAATTTTAAGGAATTCGCCTTATGGCCTTGTCGATTCCATATCTGCTCACCATTATCACCTTCCTGCCCTTAGCAGGGGCGGCGATCGTGACGCTCGTCCCAGGCGACGGCGCAAAGAAGTGGCTGGCGCTGGCGACGACGCTGGTCACCTTTCTCGTCAGCCTGCTCCTCTGGACGAACTGGCAGGATGGCTACGCCGGCATGCAGTTCGTCGAGGACGTCGTCTGGTTCGCGCCGTTGGGCATCCGCTATGCGCTCGGCGTGGACGGCGTCAGTCTCTTTCTGGTGTTGTTGACGACCTTCCTGATGCCCATCGCCGTCTTCTACAGCGTGCTCTACGTCGAACATCGCGTCGGCGCCTACATGGCGCTGATGTTGCTGCTGGAGACGGCCATGATCGGCGTCTTCGTGGCGCTCGACCTCGTGCTCTTCTTCGTCTTCTTCGAGGCGAGCCTGATCCCGATGTACTTCCTGATCGGCGAATGGGGCGGCAAAAACCGAGTCTACGCAGCCGTGAAGTTCTTCCTCTACACCTTTGCAGGCTCGGCGTTGATGGTCGTCGCCATCCTGATCGTCTACTTCTCGACCGGCACCTTCGACATCCTGGCCTTGCAAAAGGCGCAGATGCCGCTGGCGGTGCAGACGTGGGCTTTCCTGGCCTTCAGCCTGGCCTTTGCGGTCAAGACGCCGCTCTTCCCCTTCCACACCTGGTTGCCCGACGCCCACGTGCAAGCGCCGACCGCTGGCTCGATCATCCTGGCCGGCGTGCTGCTGAAGATGGGCACCTACGGCTTCCTGCGCCTGGCCATGCCGGTCTTCCCGCAGGCGGCGGAGCAGTTCGGTCCGCTGCTGGCGACGCTGGCCGTGATCGGCATTCTCTACGGCGCGCTGGTGGCGCTCATGCAGAAGGACATCAAGTCGCTCGTCGCCTACAGCTCGGTGGCGCATTTAGGCTACGTCATGCTGGGCATCGTGGCGATGAACGCGCAGGGCGTCAGCGGCTCCATCCTCCAGATGGTGAACCACGGCCTGAGCACAGGCGCCCTCTTCCTCATGGTTGGCCTGCTCTACGAACGACGCCACACGCGCATGCTGGATGAGTTCGGCGGGTTGTGGGCGAGCGTGCCGGTCTACACCGGCCTCTTCCTGGTTGTGGCGATGAGCAGCGCCGGACTGCCCGGCCTCAACGGCTTCGTCGGCGAGTTCACGATTATGCTCGGCGCGTACAACTATATGCCGATCTTCGCCGTGCTGGCCGCTGCGGGCGTAATTCTGGCCGCATGGTATCTGCTCACCGCCTTCCGCAAGATGGCGCAGGGTGAGATCACCAACCCGGCCAACGATCGAGCGCACCTGAAAGACCTCAACGGGAAAGAGCTGGCGATGGTCATCCCGCTGGTCATCCTGTTCTTCGTGATCGGACTCTTCCCGAACCTCTTCTTCGACAAGATCAACCCATCGGTCGAAGCGATGCTGGAGACGCGCGCCGCCATTCTGCAACAGGCGACGGCCGAACAGACGCCAGCTTTTGAGCTTGCCGAAATCATGGCGACGGAGGCCCAATGAACAGCGCAGATTTGCAACTCAACCTCCATCCCGTGCTGCCGGAGCTGCTGATGGTGGCGACGGCGGCGGTGGTGATGATCCTGGATATGTTCAATCGCAAAGGCAAGGCGCCGACAAGGGCGCTGCTGCCCTGGGTTGCGCTGGTCGGCGTCCTGGTCACGGCGGCGGCTTCCATCTGGCTGATCGGCCAGCCGGTCTCCTCGTTCCAGGGGATGGCGATCAACGACGCGCGCGCGCAGGCGCTCAACCTGGTGGTGCTCGCCGGCGCCGCGCTGACCGTCCTGCTGAGCATCCGCTATATCCCGAACGTCAATCGACAGACCGGCGAATATTACGCCCTCATTCTGCTGGTCAGCACCGGGATGATGGCGATGGGCTCCGCCACCGACTTGATGGCGCTGTTCCTGGCGCTGGAAACCTTCTCGCTCGGGTTGTACATTCTGGCCGGCCTGAACCGCACCGATCGCCGCAGCAACGAGGCGGCGATGAAGTACTTCCTGCTCGGCGCGTTCGCCAGCGCGTTCTTCGTCTACGGCGCCGCCTACGTCTACGGTGCAACGGGCAGCACGCGCTTCGACCTCATCGCCAATGCGCTCTTCGACGGCCAGGCCGACCCGTCGTTGCTCGCCATCGGCGTGACGCTGCTGATCGCCGGTTTTGGCTTCAAAGTCAGCCTCGTTCCCTTCCACATGTGGACGCCTGACGTCTACCAGGGTTCGCCGACGCCGGTGACGGCGTTTATGAGCGTCGGCACCAAGGCTGCAGCTTTCGCCGCCTTCTATCGGCTCTTCGCCTTTGCGCTGCCGAGTGAGCAGGCCACGTGGGGTCCGGTGTTGGGCGCGCTCGCCATCCTGACCATGACGCTCGGCAACCTGGCCGCGCTGCGACAAAGCAGCCTCAAGCGACTGCTCGCCTACTCGAGCATTGCACACGCCGGTTACATTTTGGTGGGCCTGGCGACGGCCACTTCGGCGGGCATCGACGGTGCGCTCTTCTATTTGATCAGCTACGCTTTCATGAACATGGGCGCGTTTGCGGTCATCATCCTGCTCGAACGCCAGGGAGAGATGGACGCCCTGGGCAACCGGTTGAATGGCCTTGCACGGCGCCATCCGCAGGTGGCGATGTTGATGAGCATCTTCATGTTCAGCCTGGCGGGCGTGCCGCCCTTTGCAGGCTTCTTCGGCAAGTTCTTCGTCTTTGCGGCGGCGGTGTCGGGCGGCTACTCGTGGCTGGCGGCGGTCGCCATGCTCAACAGCGCCATCGGCGCTTACTACTACCTGCGCATCGTCGTCAACATGTACTTCGCCGAGCCGACGGAAGAGACGCGCATCGAGCCGCAGCAGGCGAGCATTCCGCTGGCGTTCGCGCTGGGCGTCTCCGCCGTCTTCACCGTGGCGCTGGGCGTCTTGCCCTCGCTGTGGACGAATCTGGTGCAGAGCGGCGCGCTCAACCTCGTGGCGATGCGGTGACCGTAGTCTTTTGCATGCAAAAGGGGGCGAGCATGAATGCTCGCCCCCTTTTTGTTTTCCTCTGTGTGCGCCTCGGCGCGAACAAATGCCCTAAAGATTGCGTTTTCATTACAGACGACATAGCCTGATGTCAGGCATTGTGATATGTAAGTTGCAAGGCTGCTTCATCGGATCATCCAAAATCTTGCGATCTGCGAGGACGTGCGGCTGGGAGCCGCACCTACGTAAACTGCCAGATTGTTAAGCGCAGCCAATTGTGCCTATATGAGTCGCCGGGGAATCTTGCGAACGTTCAGACCTTGCCGAGAGACATGATGAAACGCGCGAAAATAAAGGCCGATATGAATATCAAGCGCTGGATCGGGCTGATCGTCGGGCTGATCGTCGCCCTGACGGTGGCGGTCCCTGCGCTGGCGCAAACGCCTGCGTGCGCCCGCACGGTGACGGTGCAGGAAGGCGACACGCTCACCGCCATTGCTCAGCGCACGCTGGGCGACGCCGCCTTTTACAATCGCATCGTGGACGCCACCAACGCGGCAGCAAGAGTCGATCCGAGCTTCTCCACAATCCAAAACCCGAATCGCGTGGGCATCGGATGGAAGCTATGCATTCCTTCCAATTCGTCTCAGCCCACGTCCACCCCCACGGCTGCGCCCACAAGGGTTCAGCCTCCCCCTCTGGCGACGCCGACGCCGGAAGATGAAGGCGGCGTCGGGGAGGTCGAGTCCTTCGACGGCGAGGCGCTGACGATCGAGTATTTGCGCCGTCAGAATTATCCTGCGCAGTCGCTGGTGATCAAAGAGACCTTGACGCCCGGCTCCAACTACAATCGTTATATCGCCTCCTACATTTCAGAGGGGTTGCGCATCGATGGGCTGCTGACCGTACCGCAAGGAGCCAAACCTGCAACGGGCTGGCCGGTGATCATTTTCAATCATGGCTACATCCCGCCGGCGGTCTATCGACCGACGGAGCGCTACGTCGCTTACGTCGACGCCTTTGCGCGCAACGGCTACATCGTCTTCCGACCCGACTATCGAGGCCACGCCGACTCGGAGGGCGAAGCGCGCGGCGCCTATGGCTATCCCGACTACACGATCGACGTGCTCAACGCCGTGGCGGCGATGAAGAACTATCCCGACGCCGACCCCAATCGCATCGGGATGTGGGGCCATTCGATGGGTGGATACATCACGCTGCGCGCCATGGTCGTCGATCCGGACATTCGCGCCGGCGTCATCTGGGCGGGCGTGGTGGCCGATTATCCGGACCTGTTGACCAAATGGCGCCGGCCAAACAACCTCCCTGCGCCTGCGCTGTCACAGGCGCGTCGCTGGCGCGTCCTGCTCCAGGAAAAATATGGGACGCCGGAGGAGAACCCTGCATTTTACGCGTCGATCTCGGCGAACAGCTATCTCGCCGACCTCTCTGGCCCCTTGCAGTTGCACCACGGCACAGCGGACGCCTCGGTGCCCTATGAATTTTCGGCGACGCTGGCGGAACAACTCAAAGCCGCCGGACAGACTTATGAGTTCTACACCTACGCGCGCGATGACCATAACATTTCGCAGGGCTTCAACGAGGCCATGGCGCGGTCGCTCGCCTTCTTCGACCGCTATGTGAAAAATCGTCGGTGAGTTAAAACCGAATGTCTAGGGCGGCCTGTCGCCGCCCTTTCTTTCGCCGGGCGCCATCAGCGCGTTCCGCTGGACGGGCCATGTCCTGAACCCGGCAATGCAGCCCTCTGTTATTCAAAAATCCAGGCGTCCACGGAACGCTGCCACTCGATCAACGCATCGCCGAACCACAGCGCAATTTCCGCTGCGGCGGTTTCCGGCGCGTCGCTGGCATGGACAAGGTTGCGCCCGATCTCCAGCGCAAAATCGGCGCGAATGCTGCCCGGCGCCGCCTCGAAGGGCTTGGTGGCGCCGACCGTCTGCCGCACGGCGGCGATGGCGTTGGCGCCTTCGACCACCATCGCCACCACCGGCGCGCTGGTGATGTATCGAATCAATCCCTCAAAAAAGGGTTTGCCCTCATGCACAGCGTAATGCCGCCTCGCCAGGCTTTCATCGACTTGCACCATTTTCATGGCGACGAACTTAAGCCCTCGCCGCTCCAGACGACTGATAATTTCACCGATCAATCCGCGTTGCACGCCATCCGGCTTGATCATCACAAATGTGCGTTCCACGTTTATCCGCTCCTTTGACGATTTTTATCGGTTTAGTTTTTGGTTGGTTTGTTTTGATGCGCAAAACAACGGGTAAGTGTACTGCAAAGTCAGAAAAAGGACGAATCTTCGGAGGGTCCAGGTTCAACCAATAGCGCGGCTTCCTGCAAGGTGATGCGCAGCGGCGTCCGTGGTCGCTCCCAGGGAATGCGCAGCCACATCTGGACAAACTCGCCGTCTGGGTCCATGCTCTGAATTGGGTTGCGCGCCAGCGCCCGGTCATCGACGTCACCGGTCGCAGCGAGCACCACCCAGGCCATCAGCGTGTATCGGCTCTGTTGCGTCAGCCGACGGGCGAGCTGATACGCCTCCCTACGCTCGCCCTGCTGCCAGGCGGCGACCATCCAGTTGACCTGAAAGTCCAGACGCTTTGGCTCTGCTTTGACCAGTTTGCGATAGGCGTTGGCGGCGTGGCTCCAGCGACCGGCGCGCAGATAAAGGCTGGCCAGCGCTGCGTCGTCCAGGCGCAACGGTTCGCCTGGGTTCGGTCTGGTGCGCGCCAGGCCGCTGCGGATGTCGGGATCGTAGGGATGGCACTGAAAGGCTCGACGCCAGATCGAGCGAGCCGTGGGCAGCATTCCTTTTTGTTCCACGGCAAAGGCCAGCGACCGCCAGGCGACGGCGTTCCCCGGGTCGGCCTGCAAGAGCCGTCGCGCCCAATCTTCGCCTTCTTGCCAGCGTTTGAGCATCCAGGCCGCCTGAATCAACCGCTCATAGGTGGCAAGATGACGAGGGTGGCGCAGCAGGACGATTTGCGCCAGCGCAGCGGCGGCTTCCGGCGCGCCGGCTTCCAGGCGCGCCTGCATCGCCTTGCTCACCATCGCCAGATCGACGACCGTTTCGCCGGCTTCACTGCGCCCAAGCGCCCCTTCAGACGCCGAAATCATTGCCCCATTCTATCCAGCGGGATGAAAACGAATAATAAGCGCCGTCTCGGATGTTGTGAAGCGCCCTCAACTGTCCGACAAGCTGATGAATCGGTCGCTCATCGCCGGGCGCGGGGCCGAAGGGGTCGCTCACCGGAGAAGGCTCGCCTCGCAAGATGCGGAAGGTGGTGAGAACGGAATGCGCCAACACCTGCAGGTGATAGCCGCCTTCCAGCACGCAGACGAACCGCCCATCGCATAGCTCGTCCGCCAGCGCCATCACTTCATTCACCAGCGCCGCATAGCCTGTGATGCTCAGCCCCATGCTGGCGAGAGGGTCCAGCCAGTGAGCGTCGAAGCCGGCCGAGAGGATGATCAGCTGGGGGCGAAAGCGTCGCGCCACCGGGGCAAGGACGCGCTGAAAGATGTCCAGATAGCCCTTGTCTCCGACATGGGGCGGCAAGGGCGCATTCACCGTTGCGCCATACGCCTTGTCGACGCCGATTTCGGTGGCGCCGCCCGTGCCGGGGTAATACGGATATTGATGCGCGCTGAAAAAGAGGACGCTGGGGTCTTTGAAGAAAATGTCCTGCGTGCCGTTGCCGTGATGAACATCGAAATCGATGATGAGAACGCGTTCGACGCCGTGATGGCGCTGCGCCCAGCGAGCGGCGATAGCGGCATTGGCGAAGAGACAGAAGCCCATGCCCTGATGCGACAGCGCGTGGTGACCGGGCGGGCGCACCAACGCAAAGCCGTTGTCCGCCTGGCGCCAGAGAACGGCGTCGACCAGATTGAGCACGCCGCCGGCCGCTCGCAGCGCAGCCTCATAGCTATCTGAGTTGACGTAGGTGTCGGGGTCCAGATAACCGCCGCCGTTGCGGGTGATCCTCTGCAATCGTTCGACGTATTGCGGCGTGTGAACGGCGAGGATCGCTTCCAGGGGGGCCGGCGTGCTTGGAACCGTCACCAGCCTGTCGAGCAGGCCTTCTTCCGCCAGCAGCTCCATCGTCGTTTTGAGCCGACGAAAATTTTCTGGATGACCCTCCAACGTATGGCGCAGGTTAAATGCATCATAGACGATCGCTGTTCGCTTCATGGTGGGGAGCCTCACCGCCGCCTTTGGCGTTTCTCAACCAGCTTTTCCTTTGAACGTTGAAGCAGTTCCCCCTCCCTTCGACGACATCGATCGGCGAGGGAAACGTGCGCGCCAAATGCAAAATGTGCAGGTCAAGCTTCCTGTTGAAAGCCGGGCTTAAAGCGCACTGTTTGTGCGGAACGCTCTGCTTCGCCTCCAATCATCTCAAAAACCGGGTCGAAGTCAAATTCATCGACATGTAGGAGACGAATTTGCCTGTGCACCTGCACCGGCAGCGAACTCTGCACCGGACGCGTGGCGTGAAGCACAGCGCCATCCCACAGCAAACTCAAACGCCGGTCTTCCGTCAGGGTGAAGCCGAGCAGCGCCCACCAGGGCCAGCGCTGCAGCCAGCCCGGCTCGACCACGATGGCGTCCCCCCGGTCGGCGAGCCCCGCTCCTTCCCAGATGGCGGCGGCGGCGAGCTGCATGCCTCGCCAGGGGTCGGCGAAATGGTCGGGGCGATCGCTGCACCGGCGCCAACCGGCTGCGCTGCGCCATTGCTCCAGGTCGAAGCGCGTCGTCCTCGGCGCCTCGCTCCCCGTTCGTCGGAGCAGATAGTGCAGCTCGCTTTCCCAGCGCGCGGCGTTCACGTCGTCGCCCGCCTGCACCGCCAGCTCCACGGCGTCCGCCAGGATTTGCGCCAGCGTCGCCATCTGCGCGGCGCTCCCTACCAGATCGGGACGCTGCGCACGCAGCAGGATCAGCGCATCGGTGCAAAGCTGAACCGCCGGCTTGTGTTCTTGCAACAATTGCGCCGTCAATCGGTGACGTCGGTGATGCGCAGCCAGAGCGCGCAGATACGCGCCGTTGGCATCCAGGAGCGCTTCAGGAGAAACGTTTGCAGGCTCGCCGGGAAAGGCGGGCAGCACTGCGGGCAGGCGTCCCTCCGTCGCCTCCGCCACGCGACGCAGATGCGCCAGCAAATTGCGGCTCTGCACCGGATCGAGCGCGTCCCAGACGTCGACGAGGGGCGGGACATGAACCGTGCAGCGATCCGAAGGCGCCATGCCGGTGCGGTGACGTTGCAGATGGCGCACCGCTTCCAGCCGCGCCTGCTCCACCGCCTGATTGAAGGCCGGGTCCGGCGTCCACAGCCGCCCCATGTGCAGACGACGCGTCCAGTTGCGCGTGCTGACGTCGAAGATTTCCTCGACCTCGCGCAGCGTCAGAAAACTGCTCCACGCCAGCTGCTCGCCGACGTCGCTGACGGTGAAGACAAAGGGCACCTCGACGATGCCGTTGACCAACACGTGATAAATCAAGCGGGCGTGCGCAGGATCATCGAGATCGACGGCGTCGGGGCGCCCGTGGGGGTTGCCGAAGACGCGCGTGCTCTCGGCGTTGCTCTGGCGATAGAGTCCCTGCGCAGGCCCTGGATTGCGCTGCGCCACCAGCAGGCCATCCACGATGCGTTGCGTCAGCGGCTCGCCCCAGTCGATGTCGATCTCCAGGCGCAGCAGGCGGTCGCCTTCCGCCTGGCACTCCAACAGCCAGAAGAGCGAGCGGTCGTCGTTGGTCTGATAGGGGATGCACAAGCGTTTGGTGACAATGACGCCTTCTGAGCCGGCGATCGTCTCCTGATGACCGGGGAAAAAGCGCGTCACCAGCGGCACCAGCTCACCCTCCTGCCAGTCGAGCACGCGCATGACAATAGAGCGAACGTACCGGCGGTTCGCCCAGGGCCAGTAGACTTCCTGCGGGTTGCAGTCGGCGTCCAACCAGCAGATCAGCTCGTGGTTGGCGAGCCGGTTGATCGGGCCGCCGGCCAGGTCAAGGTAATCGATGCTTTGCGGCTGGTCGAGAACAGGAGAGATGCTCATCGCACAGCTTCGTGCTTCACGCCGGCCATCAGGAGGCCCAACCCTTCGCGCGTGGCGTCCGCGCGGTCGACGACGTCGATGATCTCACCCTTGTACATCACGGCGATGCGGTCGGAAAGCGCCATGATTTCATCCAGCTCGGCGCTGACCAGCAACACGGCGACGCCTTCATCGCGTTTGGCGACGATCTGGTTGTGGATGAATTCGATCGAGCCGACGTCGATCCCGCGCGTCGGCTGGGCGGCGATCAACAGCTGGATCGGTCGGCTGAACTCGCGCGCCACCACCATTTTCTGTTGATTGCCGCCGGAAAGGCTGCCGCCCGGCGTATAGATGCTGGGCGTGCGCACGTCGAACTTTTTGACCAGCTCCCTTGCGTGCGCAGCGATGGCGGCTTCCTGGATGGTGACGCCCTTGGCGAAGGGGGGCAGGTAGTACTGATTCAGCACCAGATTGTCGGCGACGGTGTAGGAATCGACCATGCCGTAGGCGTGGCGATCTTCGGGCACATGGCTGCTGCGTCCCTCGTGGGTGATGCGCCGCGGGCTGGCGTTGGTCATGTCTACGCCTTTGATGCGCACATGGCCGGCGTCCGCCCGGCGCAGACCGGTGATCACCTCGACCAGCTCGGTCTGGCCATTGCCCTGCACGCCGGCCACGCCGAGAATTTCGCCGGCGCGCACCTGGAACGAGACGTTGCGCAGCGCCGGTTCGCCGAGGTCGCTGGTGGCGCACAACCCTTCCACCTCCAACACCGTCTCGCCGGGATGCGCCGGCCCCTTGTCCACGGTCAGAATCACTTCCCGGCCCACCATCATCGAAGCGAGCTGCTGTTGCGTGGCGGTCCTGGGATCCGCCACGCCGACGACGCGGCCGTTGCGCAAGACCATAATGCGGTCGGCGATGCGCAGCACTTCCTTGAGTTTGTGCGTGATGAAGATGATCGACTCCCCCTGGCGGCGCAACGTCTCCATCACCTCGAACAACCCCTCGATCTCCTGGGGCGTAAGGACGGCGGTCGGCTCGTCGAGGATCAAAATTTTGGCGTTGCGATAGAGCGCCTTCAAGATCTCGACGCGCTGACGCACGCCGACGGGCAAATCCTCGACGATGGCGTCAGGGTCCACCTCCAGACCATATTTTCGGGAAAGCGCTCGAATGCGCTCCGCCACGGCTCGCCGGTCGAGCAGCCCATTTTTCACGCTTTCATCGCCCAGCATGATGTTGTCGGTCACGGTCATCACCGGCACGAGCTGAAAATGCTGATGCACCATGCCGATGCCGAGCGCAATGGCGTCGCGCGGAGATTTCATCACGACGGGCCTGCCGTTGACGAAAATTTCGCCGTGGGTGGGATGGTAGAGGCCGAAGATGATGTTCATCAGGGTCGATTTGCCGGCGCCGTTTTCGCCGAGCAAGGCCAGAATCTCGCCCTTGTGCAGCACGAGGTTGACGTCCTCGTTGGCGATGACGCCGGGAAAGATCTTGGTGATGTTGCGCGCCTCAAGCACCGGCGGCGTGGTTAATGTGCTCAAGTGATCGCTCCTGCATCGAAACCCATGGGCTGATTCGCCCGTTCATTCCGACTCGCCCTCCGTCTCGTACACCTTGCCTTCCGCCGCCGGCGGACGCACGCGGCCGACGAAGCCGGAGACGGCGACGATGGTGACGACGTAGGGAATCATGCTGACGAACTGGCGGGGGACGGTGGTAACGCCCGCCAACAGCAGCTCATTTTGCAACGCCTGCGTATAGCCGAAGAGCAGCGCCGCCCCCATGGCGCCGAAAGGCATCCAGTTGCCAAAGATCATGGCGGCCAGGGAAATGAAGCCGCGACCGGCGGTCATGCCTTCCTGAAATTGCCCGACCGCCTCCAGCACAAGGAAGCCGCCGGCCAGCCCCGCCAGCATGCCGCCGAGCACGGTGTTCATGTAACGGAAGCGGTTGACGTTGACGCCCACCGTGTCCGCCGCGCGCGGATGTTCGCCGCAGGCGCGCGAACGCAATCCCCAGCGCGTGTAAAACAGACCGATATGAATGACGACCACCAAAATCAACGCCGTGTACGTGAGCGGCGGGTTGGTGAAGAGCACCTCGCCCAACACCGGAATTTGCGACAAGCCCGGAATCGCGATGGCGCCGAATTTCCCCTGCGCAACGGCGTTGCGGTCGAAGAGATAGGCGCTGACGCCGCCGGCGAGAATGATGAGCACCGTGCCGGAAATGATCTGGTCCATGCGATACCGGATCGAAAAGATGGCGTGCAAAAGCCCCATCAGGCCGCCCACCAGCAGCGCAATCGCCACGCCGAAGAGGAGGCTGGGCATCAATGGCCAGTGGTTTGTGCTGGTCTTGGCGACAAACGCGGCGAACGCGCCCGCCAGCATCATCCCTTCGATGCCGATATTGATGATCCCCGTGCGTTCACAGAGGATGCCGCACAGGGCGCCCAGGATCAGGGGAACGCTGGCGCGCAGCGTGAAATTCAGAGCGCTGACGCTGAAAAAGACGCGCAGCCAGGTGTTTTCCCCCAGGGGTGTGAGGTTGACCAAAAACGCCATCACGACAAAAAAGATCACAAGCGCAATGGCGATGTACGATGTCACACGCAACGTCCGCTGCATCGATTGTCACCTCCCCCATCCGGTGCTGAAGACCGTCGTCTCGACCTGATCGCTCGGCTTGCGGATGCGGTAAATCTGGCGGATGATCAACGGCGCGGCGACAAACGCCAGCACCAGCGCCTGAATCACCTGAATGATGTCGGCGGCCACGCCGGAGTCAAACTGCATGCGGGCGGCGCCCGCCTCGAGCGCGCCGAGCAAGAAGGCGGCGAGCACGACGCCGATCGGGTTGGTCTGACCGAGCAGGGCGACGGTGATGCCCTGAAAACCGACGCCGCCGGTGAATTCAGGGGCAAAGCGGTGGTTGAGCCCTAACGTCTCGATGGCGCCGGCCAACCCTGCCAGGCCGCCAGCGATCATCATGGTGAGGATCGTGATCCAGCGCACGTTGATGCCGGCGTAACGCGCCGCCTTGCTGTTGGCGCCGACCGTGCGCGTCGAAAAGCCCAGCGTGGTCTTAAAGAGAATCCACCACATGATCAACGCCACGAGCAACGCAATTGCGACGCCCCAGTGAATGCGATACGGTTCGGGAACGATCCAGGGGAGGCGCGCGCTCATGAACACCTCCGGCGTGCGCGAAATGGCGCCCGCAGTTCGGTCCCAGAGGGGGCCGGGCGTCTGTCCCTGCGTGCCGCCAGCGTAGACGGTCCAGGCGGCGAAGAGGCTGGCCACGTAGTTCAGCATGATCGTCACGATCACCTCGTGTGCGCCGGTGAAGACTTTGAGCGCGCCCGGAATGAAGCCCCACAACACGCCGCCGGCGACGCCGGCCAGCAGCGCCAGCGGCAGATGAACGAAGGCGGGCAACCCTTCAAAGTTGACGCCCACCGCCACCGAACAGACGGAGCCGATCAGAAACTGACCGGAGGCGCCGATGTTGAACAGCCCCGCCTTGAAGGCGACGGCCACCGACAGACCGGTGAGGATCAGCGGCGTCATTTTGCGAATGGTGGTGGACCAGGCGCGCGGGCTGCCGAAAGCGCCTGTCCACAGGCCGCGGTACGCCGCCAGAGGATCGTCGCCGAAAATCCACATGACGATGGCGCCCAGCAGCAGGGCGGAGAAAACCGCCAGGATTGGAATTAAAACCATGTATCCAATCCGGCGAAGGATAGAGAGACGCATAGCCGCTCCAAGACGAATTACGCAATGCTACAGGTAAAAACAAGAGGCAAGGAATGGCCTTGCCTCTTGTTCCTTTCCATGCAACTGTTCAGCTCCCATCGCGCACGACTTCTTCTTGAGCGAATGAGCCTTCAGCCTGTGGCGCAAGCGGTCGCAACAGTTGCATCGACTTCACTCACTGCCCATAGCCGGTGCTCAGGCTGCCGTCCTCCAGTGCAGCCGCAATCTCGGCAAGCTTGTCCTTCACTTCCTGCGGAATCTTATCCTCGAAGTCGTGGAAGGGGGCCAGGGCGGCGCCGCCGAAGTAGTTGCCGGCGGTCATGACGCCCTCATTGGCGTATTTCAGAATCAGTTCCGTCACGGAAGGCGTGATCATCTTCATAGCGCTGGAGACCAGGCAAGGCCGCGCCGCCGGCAGCGTCTCCCATTGGTCCGTATCGACGCCGATGCAGAAGACGTCCGTGCCGGCGCCGGGCGCCGAGGCCACCTCTTGCAGCGCGCCGTTGCCCGTGATGCCGCCCGCGCCGAAGATCACATCTGCGCCCTGATCGAGCGCCTGCTTGGCCGTCGCCGCGCCCCATTCCGGATCGGTGAAGGCCTGGGCGATCTCGCCGGGATGATAGGTGGAGATGATGCGGATGTCCGGGTTGATGTAGCGAGCGCCCGCTTCGTAGCCCTCCTTGAAGGCGACCACCGGCGGCACCAGGTCTGTGCCCAACACGGCGGCGATGACGCCCGTCTTGCTCAGCTGCGCCGCCAGAGCGCCCGCCAGGAAGCCCGACTGATCTTCATGGAAGACCAGCCCGGTGAGGTTGGGCAGCTCCTCCACCTGGAACTGATCGACGCCGATGAAGTAGATGTCCGGATTCTCCTTGGCGGCTGCGATCGTCGCCTCGCCCAGAGCGAAGCCGACGGTGACGATCACATTGAAACCGGCGTCGATGAACTGCTGAATGTTGTCGGCGTAATCCTTCGAGTCCTGCGTCTCAATGTACTTGTAATCTTCGCCTTCCCTCAACCCCAACTGCTGCGCCGCCTGCACGACGCCTTCCCAGGCCGACTGGTTGAAGCTGCGGTCGTTGACGCGACCGACGTCGGTCACCAAACCGATTTTGATGGATCGGGCCGCTTCAGCAGCAGGCGGTTGCGTTTGCGCAGCGGGAGCGCCTGCGGGAGCCGCCACTGTACAGGCGGAAAGCAAGAGCGCGAGCACGAGCGCCATCGACAGCAATACGGTGACTCTCTTATTAGACATGATCGTATTTCCTCCCAACAGATTCACAAAGGTTTGATAGTGGAACAGACGATGTCAATCTGCACTCATCTGAATGAGTGGTTGATGCGTGGAAGCTCAGAAATAGGCATCCCTTGGGCGCGCATCTCTGCCGTTGGAGTGTAGATGACGCAAAGCTGCGTTCCTGTTATTATAACGGAAGGTTGAATTTGAGCAAACCATCACGAAATGATAGAGAGCGCAAATGAGCACCCTGACGTTCATCGGGGTCGATGTAGGCGGCACGTTCACCGACTTTGTCGTATTGGACAATCAGTCCCTGATCGTTCATAAAACGCCCACCACGCCTGAGGATCAAAGTCTCGCCATCGTGCGAGGATTGCAAGAGCTAGGGTTGCTGCACGGCTCCGTCGTCGCGTCGAATTCGCTCGCCATCGTGCACGGCATGACGGTGGCGACCAATGCGCTGCTGGAGCGTCGCGGGGCGCGCACAGCTCTGCTGACGACGGCCGGATTCGCCGATGCACTCGTGATCGGCAGACAGAATCGGCCTCATCTGTATCGATTGCACCAGCAGCGCGCTCCCGCGCTCGTGCAAGAGCGCCACCGCCTCGAGATCGCCGAACGATTGGATCACACCGGCGCCGTTCTGACTCCGCTCGACGAAACAGCGATCCCTTCTATCGTGCGCTTTTTACAGGAGGAGCAGATCGAAAGCCTGGCCATTGTCTTCCTCTTTTCATTTCGCAACCCAAGCCACGAACGGCGGGCGGCGCAGCTCATCCGAGCGCAATGGCCCGACCTCCCGATCTCGCTGAGCAGCGAGATTTTGCCTGAATATCGCGAATTCGAGCGCACCGCCACCACGGTGATCAACGCCTATGTTCAACCGCTGGTCGCCCGCTATCTCAAAAAATTGGCGCAGCGCCTTGAGGCGCATACGAACGGCGCAGCGCCTTCAATCCACATCATGCAGTCGAACGGCGGCGTGATTGCGCTGGAACAGGCGGCGCAGCAGGCGGCCCGCGTCGTGCTGAGCGGGCCTGCGGGCGGCGTCGTCGGCGCTTTCGCCGTCGCCGAACAGGCCATCCGCGCGTTGCCGGATGAGCTCCCCTTTTCGCCTCCAGGAGGAAAGAAGGCGATCAACCTGATCACCTTCGACATGGGAGGCACCAGCACCGACGTCTCGCTCTGTCCGGGCCGCATCCTCACAACCGCCGAGAGCACGATCACCGATCTGCCACTGCGCCTCCCCGTCATCGACATTCACACGGTCGGCGCCGGCGGCGGCAGCATTGCGTTCATCGACGTCGGCGGCGCGCTGCATGTCGGGCCGCGCAGCGCCGGCGCCATGCCCGGGCCTGCCTGTTATGGCCGCGGCGGCGATCTGCCCACGGTCACCGACGCCAACCTTGTGCTGGGTCGCCTCGACGCAGAGGGGTTTCTGGGGGGAGCGGGCGACGTGAAGCTGGATGTGGCCGCAGCGCGCCGCGTGTTGCAGCGCCTGGCCGAGACGCTCCGGTTCAGCGTCGAGGAGACGGCGCTGGGCGTCGTGCGCGTCGCCAACGCCACGATGGAACGCGCCCTGCGCCGCGTTTCTGTGGAGCGCGGCTACGATCCGCGCGACTTCATTCTCCTGCCCTTCGGGGGCGCCGGCCCGCTGCACGCCTGCGAGCTGGCGGAGAGCCTGGGCGTCTCCACCATCCTCTGTCCTCCTCATCCCGGCGTGCTGAGCGCCTACGGCATGTTGATGGCGGACATCGTCAGCGAAACCTCGCAGGCGCTGTTGCTCGATGCAGATGCGCTGGCCGCCGACCTGACGCCGTTGCAGCATGCGCTCGCTGCAATGGAAGAACGCCTGGCAGCGCTCTTGCCGCAACAACGGAGCGCTGAGCCGCGGTTCACCGCAGCGCTCGATATGCGGTACAAAGGGCAAAGCTATGAGCTGACGACGGCGCTTTCCCTGCCTCTGAGCGCCGACGCCCTCTCCACAACGCTCGAGGCGTTTCACGGGGCGCACGCGCAGCGCTACGGCTATGCCATGCCGGAAGAACGCATCGAAGTCGTGACCGTTCGATTGCACGCCACTCTCGGCAGTGCCAAACCTGCGCCTGTGGTGAAGCCGATTGAACGATGGAGCGAGGCGGATGAAGCGGTGGCATGGATCAAACCGGTCTGGTTCAACGCCTCCGGTCCGACGCCGACCCCTTTCTATCGCAGGGAACAACTCCGGCCCGGTCATCGTTTTCACGGTCCGGCCGTCGTGCTGCAATACGACGCCACCACCCTGGTCACGCCTGCGTGGTCTGCGCTCGTCGATGGCCTGGGCAATCTATGGCTCTGGCGCAATTCTCAGCGCGGTCATTCGGCTGAAGATTAACTTTTGGATATTTCAGAAAGGAGTTTTTCAGGATGAGATCGATCTTAATTCGTTGGATTGTGCTGGCGATCGCTTTTGGCGTGACGACGTGGTTGGTGCCAGGCATTCATTTTGAGGGCGATTGGATGACGCTCTTTCTGGTGTCGGCGGTGTTGGGCCTGTTGATGGCGGTTCTGCGCCCCATCCTGGTGTTGTTGACCTGCCCCTTTGTGATCCTGACCTTTGGACTGTTTATCTTCGTCATCAACACGCTGATGCTCTACATCACGGCCTGGATTTTCCCCGAATCCTTGCGCATCGACACTTTCTGGTGGGCGTTGCTGGCGAGCATCATTATGGGCGTCATCGCCACCGCGCTGAGCGCAATTCTGGGAGAAGAGTGATTACAGCTTGCCTTCCTCCATCGCCTGCAACAGCGCCATATCCAGATGAACCGGATCGCGCTCGACGGCCTCCGCCACTTCCTGTGCGCGAAGTTGCGCCTCTTCGCGCACAGCCTCTTCATCCACGCCGAGCACCCTGCCGTTTCGCACCAGGATGCGTCCATCGACCATCACCAGGTCCACCTCACGGCCGCTGGCGGCGTAAACCAGATTGGGGACGATGTTGCGGATCGGCTCCGTAAGCACAGGCGTCAGGTTCAGCGCGTTGAGGTCGACCAGGATCAAATCAGCCTTTTTGCCTGGACGGAGCGACCCGATCTCATCCGCCATGCCGAGCGCCTGCGCGCCCTCGATGGTGGCCATGCGCAGCGCCTCCCATGCAGGCATCACGGTCGGGTCGCGATATTTGATCTTGTTGAAGAGGGCCGTCAACTTCATCTCGTTGAAGATGTTGTTGCAGTTGTTGCCCGCCGCCTGGTCGGAGCCTAGCGCCACCGGCCCGCCCGCCGAACGAAAGACCACCGCCGGCGGCACGATCCCATCGATGAGGCCGATGCTGCCCGAACAGAGCACCATGCGCGCGCCGCTGGCAGCGATCTGGATCGCCTCTTCGTCGGTGGCTTCGGTCAGGTGAACGGCCAACAACTGGTCGTCAAGATAGCCGATCTGTTCCAGAAACGCCGGCGTGCGTTTGCCGTAGCGCTTGAGCATTTGATCGATCTCGCGCTCGCCCTGCGCCACATGCATGTGGATCATCAAGCCGTCGGCGGCGGCCAGCCGCTTGATGTGCAGCAGCTGATCCCGCGTGAGCATATCGGCGGCCTGAGGGCCGTACATCACCGTAATGCGACCGTTTTCGGCGCCATGCCACTGGTTGGCGAATTCCATGGCGGCGCGGATGTTCTGCTCGCCGATCGCCTCATCGAGGGGATAGAGGTCGCCGATGCGCCAACTTGCCATTCCTCGAGATGGCAGGGCGTTGATGGTGGGCGTCAACACTGCGCGCACGCCGACCGCAGCAAATATCTCCGCCCATCCCTCGATGGGAGCGGCGTAGTCGCCCATCGTAGTGGAGCCCGCCTTGAGCGCCTCCAGCACGTTTAACCAGACGCCGGCCAGGGCAGCTTCTCGATGCAGATGGCGCGTGTAGGGCGCCAACCCCTTCTGCATCCAGTGCGCAATGTCCTGCGCCACGCCGCGCAGAACGGCCAACGGCGTGTGCATGTGCGCATCGATCAGGCCGGGCAGCAGCGCGTGATGCGAAGCGTCGATTGTCTCACCGGCGACGTAGCGCTCTTGCAGCGTAGCCGTAGGCCCGACGTCGACGATGCGATCCTTGCGGATGGCCACAGCGCCGTCGGCGAGGTAGCCGACGCCTTCGCCCTCCATCGTGAACGTATGCGCATGAAGCAACAGAATATCGACGGCTTCGGGCATGTGTCCGCTCACCCAGCTCACCGGTAAGGTGCAGGCTCGCTGGCAAATCCACCTGGATACGCAGTTGGCTGCGACTCAGGCAGAGTGTCCTGATGCATTTTGAGCAGTAGCGCTGCGGTCAGCCGCGTATTTTCCTCAATCGCCAGTTGCAGCAGAATAAATTCACCTAGGGCGTACAGGGTGATGAAATTCAGAAGCCCTCCAATCAAGATAAAAAGTCCGGTGAAAATTGCGCCAGCCCCCGTCGCCGCAGCGAACTGCGGGTTGTCCCCTATCAACGCATCGAGGTTCATCAGTTGTGGCAACAACACGACGCCGATAGCAGACAGAATTGAGAGGATCAGGCTGATCCAAGCCAACACCTTCAGCAAGCCGCCCAAAAAACGCAGCACATCAAATCGTTTGGGAACAGTCATTGCGTTTCCTCCATGCGTTTGGCATCAAACCGTTGTTCCGAGACCGTGCATTCAGACCGGCGCAAAGCGAATTGCGCAATCTCAAGCCAGCACATTGTACACGAAAACAAGCCATGCTGTGAAGCCAATAGCAGACGAAAGGGAGCGCCAGCATGAAAAAAACGCCCACCTCGAAAAGTGAGGTGAGCGCGTCTGTGTTCGACAACCGGTTTACAACTTTTTATGCAGCTTTATTCTGTAGTGGCCTTGGCGCTCTCTTTCTCCGTAGAACCGGCTTCTGCAGAAGAAGCGCCTTCTCCTTTTTTCCCATTGGCCGACGCTCTGGAAGAATTTTTGCTATCCGTAATATACCAGCCGCTGCCCTTAAAGTGGATAGCCGGCTGGCCGATGCGCCGTCGGACGTGCACCCCCTGACAGTTGGGGCATGCGGGCGTGCTGCTGTCGGAAAACGATTGGATTATTTCGAATTCATAACCGCAATCATGACAGACGAATTCATAGATCGGCATATGCACCTCCTCTTCTGTGCAACCGAACCGTGCACAAATCCTTCGTCTTCTCAGGCATTTGATTCATTCATTCTCAAGAGCGTATACTGCGAATGGATGTCGCCATTTTTCGACTTAAACGTGAGTATATGCAACTGCCGATCGCCTGTCTAATCTGACCGGGACGCGAAAGATTGAATGCTATGTCCACTCGACCGCTTCGTCATCTTCACTTTGTAAGTCAACACGAGCCAGAAGGCGTTTTTCTGATTTATCCTGTGGAAACAGATGAGGCAATCGTGCTGCAAGGATGGGGCGCCCATCCAGCCTATTATGGCAAGTTCACCTACAACGGTGTGCCGCTCAAGGGGCATCCCGGGCTAGACCTCGCCGCTCCGCCAGGCGCCCCCATTCTTGCAGTCGATCAAGGTCGCGTGAGCGAGATCGGCCGCGACGCATTTGGTCTTGGTCTCTATGTCAAAATTGAACATCGCTGGGGCGAATCCCTTTACGCCCAGCTTGGACAGGTTTTGGTGGAAAGCGGCAAGAGCGTCGAGCGCGGGGAGCGAATCGCTGCGGCGTCTTTGCCGCCTCAAAAAGGCGTCATCCATCTCCACTTCGCCATTCGCATCTTTCCCTATCATCGTTTCGACGGATGGGGTGGTTTCAGTGATCCCACTCCTTATCTTTATGTCACCGAATTGACGCTCCTGCCCGAGGCAGAGGACAATCAAGCGAACTTTCCAGAGGGAAGTTTTGCTCCGATGACGATTGAAAAACCGGGCGCCAGACGTCCTTAAAGCAAATTGTCCATTGAAACAAGCAAGCATCGCCTTCACTCTTTCCGGCGCTATCAAAGCCTTCTGAAATTAAAAGAAGCATTTTCTATGAATTTCAATAAAGGTATAAAGGTATTGGTAGCGCCAGGGATAACTCACTTGGTTATTCCTCATCAGGAAATAAAGCTCCCCTAAATGTGGGATGGAGAATTGAAAACAACCCTAAAAAGGGGATTTTTGGTTGCATCTTCCCTGTGTATAATGTGTGCATAATTGTTCGTACGCTGCGAAAAGTTATCTCCGTGCGTTGATCTCCAAAAAATTTCATAGAGGCGTTGTGAGCATATATTGTGGTTGTCTTGTTGGCGACGACGAATGTGTGGAAAAGAATCGAAAAAGTTTTCCGCAACTGTGGAGAACTTTGAAAAACAATAGATTTGTTGTCCACAGCTTATCCGCAAATTTGCATCAACGATCTCGCACCATTCGACGCAGGAATCTCTGCATGAAAGCGTATTCCTTCCACAACGAATTGGTGTAAAATTGAGTTTAATAGCTTTTTAGGAGCTGGTTCGACACACCAGAATGTTTGAGCAAACGACCGGCGGAACGCTCTTCGAACAGCAATCCTCACCCGGCGGCGACCCAGCCGTTGCTGTTGTTGATGCGCGCTCCATTATTGTCATGGCGAATGATGCGTTTTGCATCTTGCTCAACCGGATGCAGCATCATGTGTTGGGGCAACCGTTGGGTGGATTCACCGACACCTGGTTTGGTCGTGCGCTGGGACAACTGCCGCCGCTGTCTGCCCTGGACGTCGCCGCCCCTGTCGTGAGCTTTATCGTAGGCCCAGAGCAAGGACCGCGGCTCGTGCTCTCTTCTTCGCGAGGACATGGCTCCTCGCGGGGAGGAGGATACATTCTCGTGGCGACGCCTCTTGCACCCACGCTTCCCCCAGAACAGTTGCGAACCTATGCGGCCACATTGGAGCGCAGCCTGCTTGAAGGTCAGCAAGAGATGGATCGCAGTCGAGAGGCTGCAAACGGGCTGCGCAACTTGCTGTTCATGAGCATCTCCAATTACACGCTGGCCGAGATGTTGGACTATGTGTACGAGCAGGCGCAGCGCCTTTTGAACGCTGTTGGAATGATGGTGCTCTGGTTGTCGGAGCATGCGCAGGCGTGGGGGGCGCCTGAAAATGTGGAAGTTCTCTACGCCACCGGCAGCATCACCGACGCCGCAGCGCTGCTTCAGTCGCCGCTGACATCCCTCCTGAATGCAGAGCATAAGCTGATCTTCTTCCCGATGCCGCTGCGAGATGGTGAGGAGGTCAGCGTTCGGCTGGCGGTTCCCCTCCTTATCGAGAATCAAATCCGGGGCGCCCTCGTGCTGGATTTGAAGGCGCCGCATCTCTCTCCCAATGCCCATCAGGTTGCCGAATGGCTGGCGGACCAGGTCATCGTGGCGCAAGGAGCCGATCGCCTGCAACAAAAAGCTCAAAAGGCCGCTGCACTGCAAGAGCGGGAGCGTCTGGCGCGCGAAATGCACGACGCCGTGATGCAATCCATCTACAGCCTTTCGCTTTTTGCAGAGGCCGGCAAACGCTTCGCCTCTTCGGGCCAAATTGATCGGGTGCAAGAGTATCTGCAACAGCTGAGCGAAACCGCCAAACAAGCGTTGAAGGAGCTTCGCCTTCTGCTTTATGAGTTGCAGCCGGCTGTGCTCGAGCAAGTGGGGTTGGTGGAAGCCCTGCGCCAGCGTCTCGATGCAGTGGAGCGGCGCAACGGCATCACGACTCGCCTCGAAGTGGAGGGAAGCGCAACCTTCCCCACCCACATTGAAGATGGCCTCTATCGAATTTGTCAGGAGGCGCTCAACAATGCGCTCAAACACTCGTCCGCATCCGAAGTGACCGTGCGACTGAGCGTTAAAGCAAAGGAACTCCAGCTTGAAATTCGCGACAACGGCGTCGGATTTGCAGTGAACGACCCCAAATTCGTCTATGGAGAAGGGCTGACAACCATGCGAGAGCGCGCACAGCAGCTCAACGCCAGTCTTATCGTTGAATCTGCTCCCCAACAAGGCGCCTGCGTGCGCATTGTGCTGCCGTTGACGGATGAAGTGAATCCATCATAGAAGTCCACCATTACGCCTAGTGATTTGCGGAGGTGCACATTGAGCGACAAAAAACCGATCCGGGTCTTAATTGCAGACGATCATCATGTGGTGCGTGGAGGGCTGCGCGCATTGCTGGAGACAGAGCCGGACATCCATGTGGTGGGAGAAGCGGCGGATGGCGTTGAAGCCGTGCTGAAGACACGTTCGCTCAATCCCGATGTAATTTTGTTGGACCTGGTGATGCCGCGGCAGAGCGGCATCGAAGCCATTCAGGAGATCAAGCGCGAACATCCCGAAGCGCGCATCCTGGTGCTCACCAGTTTCTCGGACGATGAGAAAGTCTTCGCCGCCATCAAAGCCGGGGCGTTGGGCTATCTGCTCAAAGACTCCTCGCCCTATGAGCTGATCCAGGCCATCCGCGATGTGTACGCCGGCGAATCTTCCCTACACCCGGCGATCGCACGCAAGCTGATCCGCGAGTTGAATCGTCCGGCCACCAATATGCCCCAGACGGATGAGCCGCTGACCGAACGCGAGGTGGAAGTGCTGGTCTTCGTGGCGCGCGGCTACTCCAACCAGGAGATCGCCGATGCGCTTGTCATCAGCGAACGAACGGTGCGCACGCACGTCAGCAATATTCTGAGCAAGCTGCACCTCGCCAACCGCACACAGGCGGCGCTCTACGCGTTGAAGGAAGGGTTGACGACCCTCGACGAGGCGGCGAAAACATTGTGACGCTGAATGGCTTGAGGTTCATTCGTTCGTTGTGGAGAGAAGACTTGCGCGCCTTCAGTGGCAAGGCGTTCGCTGTGCGCCTGCTTGCATTGACGTTTGGACTGATTGCAGCAGGGTTTGTCGCCGGCTGCACCGAGCAGACGCCGTTCCGTCTGGCCACCGAAGCGTTGCGCGCCGCGCCAAACACGGCAGCGGCGTCGGCCGAACCAACGCGCTCTCCCCAATCTGCGTCGAGAGACCTGGCGGAAACGCCCTTGATCGACGCCGCCGGCCTCGATTTCTTTGAGCGCCGCATCGTGCGCGTCTATGAGGAAGTTGCGCCGGCGGTGGTCAGCATCACCACGCGCACCCTGCGCCGCGACTTTTTCTTCAACGTCATTCCTCAGGAAGGCGCCGGCTCCGGCTTCGTGATCGACCGCGAAGGTCATATCCTGACCAATTACCATGTGATCCAGGGCGTGGAATTCATCGAGGTGAACTTCGGTGAGCAGGTCGTCGCTCCGGCGGTCGTGGTCGGCGCCGACCCGCGCAACGACGTCGCCGTGCTTAAAGTGAACGTCGATCCGGAGCTACTGCATCCGGTCACCCTCGGCTCTTCGCACGACCTGCGCGTGGGACAGTGGGCGATCGCCATCGGCAACCCCTTCGGACAGTTTGGCCGCACCCTGACGACAGGCGTCATCAGCGCGCTGGATCGCACGATCGAAGGGCCGGACAACCGCACCATCACCGGCGTCATCCAGACCGACGCCGCCATCAACAAAGGCAACTCCGGCGGCCCCTTGCTCGACAGCAGCGGCCGCGTGATCGGCATCACCTCCGCCATCTTCAGCCCCACGGGGACAAGCGCCGGCGTTGGCTTCGCCGTGCCCGTCGATACGCTCAAACGCATCCTGCCCGACCTGCTCGCGTTTGGCTACTATCGCCGTCCCTGGCTCGGCGTTCGCTACGCCTACAACATCACGCCGGCCCTCGCCGAGGCGTTGCGCCTGCCGACGCAGCAGGGGCTGTTGTTGGTGCAACTGTACGAAGGGTCGCCCCTTGCCCTGGCGGGCGTGCGCGGGGCGCAGCGCCAGCAGATTATCGGCGGCCAGCGCGTCTTCACCGGCGGCGATATTCTGACCGCCGTGGACGGGGAGCCGGTCGTCTCCGTCTCCGACCTGGACAACCTGCTGGAGAACAACTATCGCGTTGATGACGTTATCACGCTCACGATCCTTCGCGACGGACGCCAGTTTGAAGTGCAGGTGACGCTCGTCGAAGAACCGCGGTGAAACGTGTTGCGTTACGGAACACGCAACACGCATTACTCATCCTTTTCCATCAAATTCACCGCATCGCGCACCATCGCAGCCGCAGTGGGCAGCGGCTCTCGCTCCCAGATTTTGTAGTGCATGCGGCCGTAGAGGTCGCTTTCAATCTCGACCCCCATCTCCCAGCCGCTGCATTGCCCCAAAAAGCTGTGAGCGTCGATGGCCGTAGGCCGCACCGAGAGCGCGTAGCCATTCTGTGTGCGCTCGGCGCTCGCCAGCAGCTTGATCGTCTCTCCGCGCTGCGCCGCCTGCGCCAGCGCCTTGGGCGTGACGTCGACGATGCCCTGCACCGAGACGTCCGCCAGCGCAGCGTCGATGCGCAGCACGCTGTTGGCGAGAATCACCAGTTTGCAGGCCGTATCCCATCCTTCCACGTCGAGCCTGGGATCGCGTTCGGCGATCCCGCGACGCTGCGCCTCCGCCAGCGCGTCGGCGTAGCTGCGGCCGCTCGCCACCTCGGCGAGGATGAAGTTGGTGGTGGCGTTGAACACCCCGCGCAGCGAAAAGATTTCCGCCGCGATCAAATCGCGGCGGCCAATGTTGATCACCGGCAGCGCGCCGCAGACCGTGGCGCTGAAGGCCAGTTTTGCGCCGGAGGCGGCGGCGAGCGCATGCAGCTCGCGATAGGCGAGCGCAAGCGGCCCTTTGTTCGCCAGCACGACGGAGACGCCGCGCCGCAGGGCTGCGCGCACCACGCTTAACCCCGGCTCGCCGGTGGCCAGGTTCACCGGCGACGCTTCCAGCACGAGGTCGCACGCCAACGTGGAGAGGGCGGCCGCCGGCGTTGTGGAGGGAAGGAAGCCCTCTAGTTCACAGATGCGGCCGCCCTCTTCCTTGAAACGCCGCAGCGCCGCCGGCTCGAAGCCGGAAGGGTTGATGGCCACGCCGCTGCTGTCCGCCGCGCAGACGACGCGGAAAGCCAGCCCATGGCGTTGCGCCAGGACGGGCGCCCTCTCTTCCAGGATGCGCAGAACATTGCGATGGACGGCGCCTAGCCCGATCAGGGCGAGGTCGATGGTGCGGAAGGTGGACATCATAGTTCGCCTCTGTGGAGCTGCAGTAACGAATTAGCGGCGTTGAATGCATTGTGCGGCGCACGCGCCAGGCTGAAGATGACTCATCGGCGTCTCCGCATGTAAATCAACATCAATATAACATAAAGTCAGTGCGCTGCCTTTTTCCCGCAACTCTGAGGAGGAGCTACGTGCTTTGGGTTGCATTATGCAACCAGGTGTGCTACACTTAGGCGCAGGAAAGCCTATTTGGGGTTCAGGAGGTTGACAATGGCTACGCTTCATATTCGTAGCGTGCCGGACGAGATGGTTGACCGGTTGCGCGCGTTGGCGCGCGCGCGGCAGCGGTCGCTGAGCGCGCAGGTGATTGCGCTTTTAGAGCGTGCGTTGGCAGAAGAGACCCAGCAACAGGCGCAGGTCAATCTGCTCGATGCGATTCGGCGGCGGCGGTTTACACCGCCGGCAGGTGCGCCGGATAGCACCCTGTTGCTGCGCGAGGATCGCGAACGATGACTGCCCTCGCGGCTGCATCGACCTCGACTGCAATAGAAGCCTGCGTCGTGGATGCAAGCGTCGGCGTCAAGCTTTTTCTTGACGAGACCTTGTCGGATGCAGCCCATGCGCTGTTCCTCACCCTGCTCACCGGCGATTCGGCCTTCATATTTGTGCCCGATCTTTTTTACATCGAGTGCACCAACGTGCTCTGGAAGCATCATCGCCGTTTCGGGTTAAGTCGCGCCGACGCCGAGATCGCTGTCGATCAACTGGGCAAATTATTGCTGCGCAGCACGCCCACCGCTCTCTTGATGGCGGATGCATTTGCTTTGGCGGTCGACTATGACATTACCACCTATGACGCCGCATATGCTGCGTTGGCGCGTCGCATATCGGCGCCTTTGATCACTGCAGATCAAGCGTTGTTGCGCAAATTGACAGGCAGCGAGATCGATGTCCGCTGGCTTGGCGAATGGTTGCCCTCTGAAAATGGCGTTGGGAACCCGTAGACGCTGCTTATAACCTGCGTTTTCTCGAGTCGTCCAAAATGTTGCGGGTTGCCGAGAACGTGCGATTTTCGGCTGCATCATTGGATTGCTTACGCCGTTGCGCTGCGCTGATGAAAGTCGCCCAGTTCTCGCTCGATCGCCGCACCCAGCGCCAGCGCAACCTCCTCGCGCCAGGGGCGGGCCGCAATTTGCACGCCGATGGGCAGCCCCTCTTTGCTGCGTCCGGCGGGGACGACGACCACCGGCCAGCCTAGCAAGCTGAAGGGCAGCGTGTAGTCGAAGCGCCTGCGATCCATCTCGCGGAAGGGGGGCGCCGGCTGGTGCGAAACCGGACAGAGGATGGCGTCGTAGGCGCGCATGAACTGCAGGCAGAAGCTGCGGTAGCCGTCCCAGGCGTCGTACAGTTCGACGACGTCCTGCCCGCGCAGGCTGGCGACGTCCGAATAGGCGTCGCTGATGGCGCGTCCGTTGCGCACGAAGTCGTGCGGGCGCGCCGGCTCCACGTGTACGCCAGCGCGCGCCAAAGCCTGCGCCGCCGCCCCCACGACGTCGACGGTCTCGGCGGAGGCGGGCGACGCCGGGTCGCCGGTGAAGTAGGCCACGCACAGCTCGCCGAGACAGACGCTCGCCGGATCGCCGATCGGCATGGGAACCACGCCGGAGTCGATGAAATCCGGGCCGCATAAGAGCGGCCAGGTCAACGCCAGATCCGCCACCGAGCGCGCCAGTGGGCCGATCTGCGTGCGCACGTCGGTCAATCCTCCGCGATGGTTGTACGCGCCGGTGTTGGGCACGCGACCGACGGTCGGCTTGAGCGCCGCCACGCCGCAGAAGTGCGCAGGCACGCGCAGCCCGCCGCTGCTGTCGCTGCCCAGGCCCAGCGGCGAGCCGTGCGCGGCGAGGATGGCCGCCTCGCCGCCGCTGCTGCCGCCGGGCGTGCGCGTCGGGTCATGCGGGTTGAGCGTGCGGCCGTAGAGCAGGTTTTCTGCGTCGCCGCCGGAGCCGCCGGGCGGGCAGTTGGTCTTGCCGAGCAAAATGGCGCCGGCCTGTCGCCAGCGTTGCACGGCCACGGCGTCCTCCTTGGCGCGTTCCCATCGCCGCGCCTCCAGGCCGACGGCGGTGGGCAGGCCGGCCACGTCGAAGACGTCTTTGACTGTGAAAGGCGCTCCATGCAGCGGTCCGTGAATGATCCCTCGCGCCAGATCGTGGTCGGCCTGACGCGCCCGGTCGAGCGCATCCGGCGCAAGCTGCACAACGGCGTTGATGGCGGGATTGACGGCGGCGATGCGTTCCAGGAAGGCTTCGACGACAGCCTCGGCGCTGACTTCGCGCGCACGAATGCGACGGGCAAGTTCGCCGGCGGTGCAACGTGTGAGGTCGTCCATGGCTTCAAACTCTGACATTGGGCGCCCTCAGGAGGAGGGCGCCAGCGGCGCGCTGAGTGTAAACGATTCAAAAAGCGCGGCGATATAGGCGTCCTGCACTTCGAGCGCCAGCGCTTTGCCGCGTGCAACAGCTTCGCCCAGCCTCATCTCGTCTCCCAATGCCCGATAGATGCGGCAGAGCAGCAGATGGATGACGGCGGCGGCCTTGCGATCCCCCATCGCCGTGTAGAGCGCGAGACTCTGTTGTGCACTTTCCAACGCCTCTATTTCGTTGCCGAAATAGTGCGCTAGCTTGGCCTGCGCAAAGAGGATAGCCGCATTTTCCGTCTGGTCGTTGAGAACGGCGCTGACCTCTTGCGCCTGTCGCGTGTAGTGTTGCGCAAGCTCCAACGCTTGCTTGCGCACGGCGATGTCGGCGAGCAGGCGCAGGATGCGCGAGCGCACCAGCTCGCCGCCCTCGGGTGGCAAAAGGCGCAGACCGTCCTCGCACAGCGCGGCCGCACGATCGAACGCTTCCTGGTCGTAGGCGATCGAGGCCTGGCGGCAACGCACTGCCGCGAGGCCAACCGACTGCGCATGCGCAGCGTAGCTCGCCTCGGCGCGGCGGAGGTGTTCTTGAGCCGCTGCGTGATCGCCCAACTCGATTTCAACGTCGGCGAGGTCGATCAGGGCGTCGGCCATGCGCAAGGTGTTGCCGCTCTCCTCGTAGCCGGCGATGGCGCTTTGGAGCAGCGCGCAAGCGGCGGGATAGTCATCCTGACGCAGCGCCACCCTGCCGAGAAAGAAGGCGAAACGGGTGCTATGTTGGGCGTCGTTCAGCGCTCGAGCGGCTTCGAGGCCGGCCATAAAGCCCTTGCGGGCGTCGTGGAAGCGTCCACGCGCAAACCATGGCGCCGCCGCTGCATCGACTAGCGCCAATAATTCATTCCACTCCTGCAACTGCTGTGCGGTTTCGATGGCATTCAGCAGATGGTGCCATTCGTGGTGCAGACGGTCAAAGTGGCCTGCGGCGGCCTGGACAAGCCGTCGGTAGTATGCGACAAAGCGCTGATGCAACAGGGCGCGGTCGGGAAGCTCGGCCAGCTTCTCCGCCGCAAAATCGGCGAGCAGGCGATGCTGGACGTAGCGCTCTTCTCCGGCGAATTTGAGCATGGAAAGCGCCGTCAGATGGTCGAGCTGTTCGATGGCGTCGTCGAGGGAGAGCTCGCCGACGGCGGCGACAGCCTCCGCCGTGAAGGGGCGACCATCGAAAAGCCCCAGCAGCGTGAAAGTGCGGCGAAGCGGCGCTCCCAGGCTGGCCCAGCTCACCTCGAAGCTGGTGCGCACCGAGCGGTTGCTGATGCCGTGCGCCAGTCGCGCCGAAGCCGAACGCAGGTTGCGCACCATGCGCGCCAGGTCGCGTCGAGGGGAAGAGACGATCCGCTGCGCGGCGATTTCGACGGCCAGCGGCAGCCCCTCCAGCAGGCGGCAAAGCTCCTCCGCGCTGGCGCGTTCGGCGGTGATGGTCGCCTCGCCGAGCAGATGGGTGAGCATTTCAAGGCTGCTCTCCGGTGAAAGCTCGCGCAGCTCCAGGATTTCGGCGGCGTGCGGCGCTATTTCGGCGCGATCGCGCGAGGTGAGCAACACGGCGCAGGGAGCGGCCCCGGGCAGCAGGGCGTCGATCGGCTTGCCGGCGATCACGTCGTCGAGCACGATCAGCGCCTGTTTGTCGGCCAGAATGGCGCGCATGGCCGCCGCGCGCGCTTCGAGACCGGTGATCTTGCTGAGGTCGCGGTCGTAGGCCAGCGCCCAGCTCTGCAAGATGTCCAGAGGCGCATCGGTGGCGACCCTGCCCCACAGCACGCCGTCGGCGAAGTGGGGGCGCAGCCGCTCCGCCACGGCGGCGGCCAGGGCGGTCTTGCCGACGCCGCCCATGCCCACGATGGCGACGACCGGGGGACGTCCGGGGCGCGTCAGCCAGGCGATGAGCTGGTCTAATTCCTGATCGCGGCCGGAGAATTGCGCAGGAGCGGCGATGGCTTGAAATGGCGAGCGCCGCCCTGTTGGGCCGGCTGTTTCGATGGGCGCGCGTTCGAAGCGATCGAATTCGCCGGCCAGGATGCGGTCGTATAAAGCGTCTGTTTCTGCGGAGACCGGCACGCCAAGCTCATCCATCAGTGCGGAGGCGCACAGGTCATATTGTTTGAGCGCAGCTGCGCGCTGACCGTCCATCGCCAGCAGACGCATCTTGAGCCGATGCACCTCTTCGCGCTCTGGTTCAAGCTCCAGTAGATGGGTGCAGGCGTCGATGCCCGCGGTCAACATGCGTCCCTCGCCGGCGCACGCGGCGGCGAAGCGATAGAGCAACTGGAGCCACTGGCGTTCGATCTGTTCGCGTTCAACTTGCATCCATTCGACGAAGAGCGGAGAGCTTTCCTCGAGCTGCGCGTCGAGGCCATCGAGAAAAGGGCCGGTGTAGAGTCGGCTGGCGGCGTAGAGTTCCTCGAGCGTGGGCGACGGAGAGGCGATCACGCGGCGCAGCGCTTGCAGATCGACGTGGACTCGCTCTGCAGCCAGCCCGATGCGTCCTTCCGCCTCAAGCAAATACCGGTTTTTTAGATCGCTTAGAAGGTGAAGTTCCCCGCGCAGATAGGCGCGCGCTTTGGTCTCCGGCCAGTCCGACCAGAGGAGGCCGGCCAACCGGTCGCGCGGCTCCATGGCGCCGGTGGCGGCAAGATAAAAGAGCAAGGCGCGCGCTTTCACGCTGTTGCGGCGCAGGGTCAGGGGTTGACCATCGAGCAGGATGTGCGGCGCGCCCAACAATTTGAAATCCAGCATCAAACGTTTGCTCCGAAATGCATGGATGCGCCTGGTTCGATGAGGCGTCGCTTGGCAACATCAGTATACGGTCAATGCAGCGCTCTGTCCAACGACAGAGCGTCCTTCACGTTCGATTTTTCACGCAGCCGCCCGACTTTTGTCTAAGCCGCCGTTGCCTCCTGATCAACGCCGGATCAACGCGCTGGCCTCTATACTGCCGATCAACGAAGACAAGCGGTCCATTTTCAATGTCAGGCGTATTCAATGTCAGGCGTAGTTCAACCGCTTTTAGAGTAAAGGCGGGCAATGGAAGGAAAGGCGGCCCTATGACAGCAACTCGCATGCATCCCTCTATGAGCAATGCATGGCAACATCGCAATCCGGTGCAACCGGTGGTCAAACATCCCATCGCCGATCGCCCAGTGCGCATCTACCGCCTTGCGGCAGTTATGATGCCGGCAGGCGACGCCCTCGAGGATCGACCGGTGCTGACGTTGCAACGCTACCAACCGCTGATCGACTACATTGCCCAACGCATGAAGGACCCAACGCGCTCCATGCGGTCGCCAGCTCAGTTGGACGAAGACGCCGCCCGTCTTTCGCAACGCTACGGTCTTTCACTCAGCCAGGTGCGACGCATGTTGCCGGCCGATGTGCGTCAACCGCACAGTTGGTTGCGCCCTTTTGTGGTGCGCGCCGTGCGTGGAGAGTGGATTGAGCTTCACATCACCAATCACACGTCACAGCCGTTGGAGATCGCCCTGCTCGATGATGACTATGACATTCAGCAAGGGGGCGGACAACAGATGCTGGCGCCGGGCGAGACAGGCCTCTATCGCTGGCACTGTAAAGAAACCGGGATATTTCCCATCTTCAACAAGAGCTGTTTGTCGAATGCTCGTCCGCGAAGCCTCTTAGGCGTGTTGATGATCGAGCCCTGACCCATTGGATCATCCACGCCCCTCTATATTTTCCCCTTCTGGACTGCCTCAACCCAATGGGGCAGTCCCCTCTTTTTATACGGGGCTACGGTGTCCTGTTGCGCCGGAGGGAATGACCTGTGGAGGCGGCGCAGGTTCAGCCTCTGGCCGGCCGTTTTTTGACGGCGTATGAGGGCCAGGCTTCATAGGGAATCGCCTACGGATAGGTCGTGAGCAGCTCGAGCAGCCGGGGGTAGGTGAGTTCGGTGTTGGCGCCGACGGCGTCGGTCGAGATGATGTCGTGCGGAAGCCAGGGAAGCGGTGGGAAGAAGTAGACGGAAACTTCGCGGCTGCGGCTGCGCCACGCCTCCGCCAGCGCGTTGATGGCGCCCATGTTGACCGCAGGATCGCCCCAGTTGCCGATCACCATCTGCGCCTGGGAGGCGGGCGCGTTCCCTTCGGCCAGCGCCTGGATCGCCAGCCCGAGCCGGTAAATTTCGGCGAGCGCCCGCAACGAGAAGCCGGGATAGCCGCTCTCCGCCTGAAAGTTTTCACGGTTGATCGGATCCCACCAGATGTAAATGTCGGGCGAAAGGCCGAGCAGCAAGCGCGTGAGCGCAGGCGTCAGGAGATTCGGAACAAAGCGAAAGCCAAACGCCGGCGACATCGGCGCCGCCAGACGCAGGTCGCTGCGCAGTTGCCCTCCCAACGCTGCAACGTTGCCGCCCAGCGACAGCCCGGCCATGGTCACTTCCTCACCCAGGCCGGCGGCCAGATCCGCCGTCGGGTCCATCACGGCGGCCAACTCTTCGGCGGTGAGTTCGGCCAGGGCATTCGAGGTGCGATCTTTCAGCCCGTGGCGAGGCAGCCGCGGGACAAACACGTTGTAACCTTTTTCATAGAAAAGCTGCGCCAGCGCATGGTACTGGAAGGGACAGGCGGTCAATCCGTGAAAGAGCACGATGGCGCGCTCCGTTTTCCTCCCGTGCGTCAACACAAATGGAAGACAAATCTCATCGATGTCCCCGCGCGCCATCTCCTCAGCTTGCAACGCCTCAAAGCGCGCTATCGCCTCCTCATAGTTGCGCGCCGGATTGGGCGACGAATGCAGCGCGACCGGCTTGATCTCCGGCATGGCCAGCGACCCTAAATAAATGCCTGTATACGCCCCGGCCAGCAAGGCCACAATCACCAGCGCAACGTAGCCAAAGAAACGTACAATGCGCATCCTCGCCTCAGATTTCAATGAGTCTGTCGCCAATTCGCTGTATTGTCCTCAGGGGAAGGCGGCTTTGTCAAACGGCCAACAGGCAAAAAAGCATGCGCTATGTTCTTGACATTAGAACATATGTTCTATACAATCGACTACACATGAGGTGAACCATGACGGTGGAACGCGACTGGCTGGAACGCAGCGCCGACCAGATCGAGGCGGTGCTCTCAAGACACAAAGCGGATGGCGTCGTGCTGGGGGGCGTGGTGGCCCCGCGTTTCGTTCAGTTCCATGTGCGGCCTCATCCTTCGGTGCGCATCCAGCGGATCATCGCCCTGGCCGAAGAGATCGCGCTGGCGCTGGGCTGCGCATCGGTGCGCATTGCGCGCAGCGGCGGCGTCGTGCATATCGAAATGCCCAGGTCGCTTGAGGCGCCTGTGCGCCTTCTACGGCTGGTGGAAACGCTGGGCCGCGAGATTCCGCCGCACACGGCTGTGCTCGGCGTAGAAGAGACAGGCCGGCCGCTGCTTCTGCGCCTGCCCGCGCCGGATGTGGTTCATCTCTTGATTGCAGGCATGACCGGCAGCGGCAAGAGCGCCTTGGCCCGCACAATTCTCGCCTCGCTGGCGTTGTGCAATGCGCCGGAGAGTCTACGGATCGTGTTGATCGACCCCAAAGGGCGAGGTTTTGCGCCGTTGGACCACCTGCCTCATGTCGAGGGCGGGGTCATCGCCGACGCTCAGGCGGCGGTCAATCGACTGCGCGTCGTGGTGCGCGAGATGGAGCGTCGCGACGAAGAAGGAGTCTCTGCGCCGCTGTTGTTGGTGGCGATCGACGAGCTGGCCGATCTGTTGCAGACAGGCGGCAAAACGGCGGAGGCGACGATCACGCGACTGGCGCAGCGGGGAAGGGAGGCGGGCATTCACCTCGTGGCGTGCACACAGAAGCCCACCGCGCAACTGATCGGCGGCGCTATGAAGGCGAATTTTCCGGTGCGGTTGGTGGGCGCAGTGGCGACTCGCGACGAAGCGCGTTATGCCAGCGGCGTCCCGGACAGCGGCGCCGAAAAGCTGGGTGGGCGAGGCGACTTTCTGTTGGTGGCGAAGGGGGAGACGACGCGTTTTCAGGCGGCCTGGATCGGCGAATCCGAATGTCGAGCCTTGAATGCGCCCCGTCGGCGAGGAGAGAAGGGCGGCGCAGGCCGGCGTCAAACGTAAAAGGTCATCAGACGTCAAGGGACTGAGGACGCACGCTGACAAGGAGGGTCAAAACGATGCGGCGAGTTTTCCTGTTGTTGCTGTTGCTTGTTGCGAGCATGGCGGTGTGGCGGCTGGGCGAGCGGCTCAGCGCCGATGCGCTGGGGATGGCGATCGGGATCGTGCTGGGCGTGCTCGCCAGCATTCCGGTCTCATTGATCCTGGTGGCGAGCGGACGTCGCCGTGACGACGAGGATGAACACATTGAGCGCGTCAGGACGGAGCCGGTGCAGCCTGTCTATCAGCCGCCGGTGATCGTGTTGACGGGGCATTCGCCTGCGCCGGCAGGGGGAGGATCTCTCGACTCGCGGGGCTACGCAGTCTCCCCCTGGCCCCAAACGCCCACACAACGGCGCTTCAAGCTGGTCGGCGAAGAGGAGCGCTGGATCGAATGATACAATGCGCAGCTGCGAGCAGCAGTTGTGTGTTCACGTAGGTCGTCGCCTCCGGCGTGACGTAACGGGGTGCCAGGACCTGCGGCTGCGAGCCACAGCGACGAAGATGGTCTGATGATCCTGTTAAAAACCATCAAGCTTCCTGGAAGGCGCCCGGTCGCGTCGTTCTTTTGAACGCGGCGTCAACATGGAAGGCTGCCACGCCCCACCAAACTCTGTCCCAGCATTTCTCACCGGGAATTCAACAAGGAGCGCACCGCCTCCAGCGCCGCCTCATAGTTGGGATGTTGGCCGATGGCCGGCACGTATTCCACGTAGCGGATGACGTCGTTGGCGTCGATCACAAAGATGGCGCGCTGATCGACGCCAAGCTCCGGCACGGCGACGCCATATGTCTTGCCGAACTCCAGCCCCATGTAGTCGGAGAGCATCACCACGCGATCGACGCCAGCGGCGCCGCACCATCGCTTCTGCGCCATCGGCAGGTCGGCGCTCACGGTGATCACGACTACATCCTCGCCCAGCCGGGCGGCCTCTTCGTTCATGCGCCGCGTCTGTGCGTCGCAGACGCTGGTGTCGATGCTTGGCACGACGCTGACCAGGCGGATTTTGCCGGCGGTGTCGGCGAGCAGCTTTGATTTGGCCAGAAAGCCGGTTGATAATTCCACTTCCGGCGCCCGATCGCCTGGCTTTAACTCGGGGCCGATGACGCTCAGGGCTTTGTCGCGAAATGCAACGGTTCGTTCGCTCATCTGGCATCCTTCTTGCGATGTCTTGGTCTTTTACGATGGTTCGGTGGGAGTTTTTGAGGATTCTGCCGCCTGGATCACCGGAACGGTGGGGTTGGCGGGCGGCGACGGCGGTTTGATTTCGGCGGCGACGTCGGCGCGAATATTCACCGCCGCGCGCATCACCACCGTCTCGTCCATGTAAAAACTGTTCACGTTGAGCACGCCCGCCACCTGACTGCCGTCGAGCAACTCCACGCGTTCGGCCTGGATGACGCCCTTGAACTTGCCGCGGATGCTGACCACGCGGGCGTTGATGTCACACTGCACGGTCGCTGTTTCGGTGATAATGACGTTGGAAGGAGTCTCGATGCGCCCCTGGTCGACGACGCCATCGATGCGGATGCTGGCTTCGCACTGCAGTTGCCCGCTGAAACGAGCGCGTGGGCCGATGATCACTTCAATGGCGTCAGGCTCGGGTCGCACATTGCGCGTGAACAAGATGGTCGCCTCCTTATGCACTCAAGACAGGATCAGCTTCGACGAGATGCTTTCTCCATGATAGATGCGGTTGATGATCTCGGCCAGCAGATTGGCGACAGAAAGCACAACTAACTTCGGGTGGCGCTTCGATTCGGGCACGGGGATGGTGTTCATCACCACCAGGCGCTCGATGCGGTCGTCCTCGTCCAAGCGTTTGAGGGCGCTGGGCAAAAGCACCGGATGCGTGACGGCGAAGCAGGCGCGGCCCTTCGCTCCCGCCTCATACAAGGCGTCGATCTGGCGCAGCACGCTTCCGCCGGCCATCACATCGTCGATGATGATCGGACGCCGACCTTCGATGTCGCCGACGACGTGCGTCGTTTCCGTGGTGGAAAAATTGAGTCGGCGCTTGTGCATGACGACCAACGGCAGATTGAGCAGCTCCGCATATTTTCCTGCCATGCTGGCGCGGCCGACGTCGGGGCTGACGATGGCGGCGTCGCAGAATTCGGGTTTGCGGAAATAGTCCGCCAGGATGCTGACGGCGCTGAGCGGATCAACCGGGATGTTGAAGAAGCCCTGAATCGCCCGATTGTGGATATCTACGTAGATGACGCGACGGGCGCCCGCCATCTCCAGCATATTGGCCACCACGCGCGCACTGATCGCCTCGCGCCCTCTGGCCATCCGCTCCTGGCGCGCATAAGGAAAGTACGGCATGACGACGCTGACGCTATGGGCGCTGGCGCGGCGGAAGGCGTCCAGATAGAGGATCAACTCGATCAGATGATCGTTGACCGGCTCGCAGCACGGTTGGATGAAAAAGATGTCCTGGTCGCGCACGACTTCGTCGATCATGACATGGATTTCGCTGTCGGGCATGCGCGTCGTCGTTGCACGGCCCAGGTTGACGTGCAGAATATCGGCAATCTCGCGCGCCAATGCCGGATGGGCGGAGCCGGTGAAGATGCGCAGGGGGTGGTAAGACTCGACCATGAAACGCCTCTTAACTATGATGGTTTTCTAGCCCAACACCCTCATCGTGCAGCTATGCGCCTGGGAAACGTGTCCATGCGTAGCTACCACCAACTGCAATTATATGATAGCATTCAGAGGGTGAACAATTTTAAAAAGCCGGTTGGTGAATGAATGCACAAACTCACGTTGTTGGTCGCCACCCATAATCCAGGAAAAGCGCGTGAGTACGCCCATCTCCTCAGCGACCTGCCGGTGGAGGTCGTCCGGCTCGATCAGGTCGGCGTGAAGGAGGTCGCCCCGGAGACGGGCGCCACATTTGCCGAGAACGCGCTGCTGAAGGCGCGGTTCTACGCCGCGCGCACGAATCTGCTGACTTGGGCGGATGACAGCGGCCTGGAAGTCGACGCTCTAGGCGGCCGGCCCGGCGTTCACTCGGCGCACTATGGCGGAGAAGGTCTGAGCGACCGGGAACGCTACCTGTTGTTGCTGCGCGAGCTGGAGGGGACGCCCATGGAGAGGCGCACCGCTCGCTTTCGCTGCGTCGTCGCCATCGCCCGCCCCAACGGCGAAGCCTGGACCGCCGAGGGGGTGATTGAAGGCGTCATTTTGACCGCCCCGCGCGGGAACGGCGGTTTTGGATACGATCCGATCTTTTGGGCGCCCTCCCTCAACGCCACGCTGGCGGAGCTTCCTATCGAGGTTAAAAATCGGGTCAGTCATCGGGCGCTTGCAGCGGCGCAGGCGCGTAAAATCGTGGAGCAAGTGCTCGGCGATAACGCACAACCATGAAGAAACTCATCAACGATCCATCGAACGTCGTCGAAGAAAGCATGAAAGGGCTGGCGCGCGCCCACGCCGATCTGCTGCGCGTCCATTTCGATCCGAACTACGTCGTGCGCATCGACGCTCCGCGCGCCGGCAAGGTGGGCGTCATCTCCGGCGGGGGAAGCGGACATGAGCCGATGCACAGCGGCTTCGTCGGCTATGGGATGCTCGACGCCGCCTGCCCTGGCCCGATCTTCACCTCACCCACGCCGGATCAGATTGTCGCCGCAGCGCACGCCGTCAACGGCGGCGCAGGCGTCCTGTTCATCGTCAAGAATTACACCGGCGACATTTTGAACTTCGACATCGCCGCAGAGCTATGTCGCAATGAAGGCATCGAGGTCGAAAGCGTGCTGATCCACGATGATGTCGCGGTGGAGGATAGCCTCTACACCGCCGGTCGACGAGGCGTCGGCCTCACCATCTTCGCCGAAAAAATTTGCGGCGCAGCGGCGGAGGCCGGCCTTTCGCTTGCCGAAGTGGCGGCGATTGGGCGGGAGGTGAGCGAGCGCGGGCGCAGCATGGGCATGGCGTTGACCCCTTGCATTGTGCCGGCCGTCGGCCAACCGACCTTCACCCTCCGGGAGGACGAAATGGAGATCGGCGTCGGCATCCACGGCGAGCCTGGACGTCAACGCAGCAGGCTTTTGCGCGCCGACGAGATCACCGACATTCTGGCCACCACCATTTTCGACGATCTGCCCTTTCGGCGCGGCAGCGAGGCGATTGTCATGGTCAACGGCATGGGCGGCACGCCTTTGATGGAGCTTTACATCGTCTTCCGCCATCTTGCCGAGCTTTGCGACGCGCGGGGCATCGCCATCCGCCGCAATCTGGTCGGCAACTACATCACGTCGCTGGAGATGGCGGGCTGCTCGATCACGATGATGGAGGTGGACGACGCCCTTCTACGTTGGTGGGATGCGCCCGTGCGCACGCCGGCGTTGCGCTGGTGAATCGTTTCGATTTGCGTTCTTGTTCTGAAGACGTCCGTTCAAAATGAAAAATATCATGATCTCGAACGTCAGGGTGGAAAGCGCAGTTCTGGTTGATTGGATGCTCCGTTTCGCCGACAAAATCCTGGAGAACAAGGAGATGCTGACGGCGCTCGACGCCGCCATCGGCGACGCCGACCATGGCATCAACATGGCGCGCGGCATGGAAGAAGTGCGGAGGCGACTGGCTGCATACGCCGATGAAGACCTCGGCGCCCTCTTTAAAACGATCGGCATGACCCTGCTTTCCAAAGTTGGAGGCGCCAGCGGTCCACTCTACGGCACGCTGTTTCTGCGCATGGGCGTGGCCTCCTCTGGAAAAAGCGAATTGACGAACGGAGAGTTCGCCGCTGCGTTCGCAGCCGGCGTCGACGGCGTGCGTCAGCGCGGCAGCGCCCGCATCGGGGATAAGACGATGGTGGACGCGCTGCTGCCGGCTATGGTGGCGCTTCAGCGGGCATTGGAGGAGCACGCCTCTTTGTGCGAGGCGATGCAGGCGGCGATGCAGGCGGCGGAAGAGGGCATGAAAGCCACGATCCCAATGCAGGCCAGCAAAGGCCGCGCCAGCTATCTAGGGCCGCGCAGCATCGGCCACCAGGACCCCGGCGCCACATCGGCCTATTTGTTGATTTTGAGCGCCGCCGAAGCCATTTGTCAGGCTGCGCAGCCGGATGCAATTGCCGAAGCCAGCAGCGGCGGATGACAACGGCAAATCGCCGCTGAATCTCAACCAACCCATCACAGCAAGGGAGCGCTCCGATGAGTAGATTTGTCGCCGCTATCGATTCTGGAACGACCAGCACGCGCTGCATGATCTTCAACCATCGTGGCGAGCCGGTCAGCGTCCATCAGCTCGAGCATCGACAGATATATCCGCAGCCGGGATGGGTCGAGCATGACCCTATCGAAATCTGGAACCAGACGCAGCGCGCGGTGAGCGGCGCGCTGGAGAAGCTCGGCGCAGCCCCGGGCGACATCGCCGCCGTCGGCGTCACCAACCAGCGCGAGACGACGGTGGTGTGGAATCGCCGCACCGGCCAGCCTTATTACAACGCCATCGTCTGGCAGGACACGCGCACCGACCGCCTTTGCGCGGAGCTTGCAGGCGCAGAAGGGCCAGACCGTTTTCGCGCCAAAGTCGGGTTGCCGCTTTCCACCTACTTTTCCGGCCCTAAGATTCGCTGGCTGCTCGACAATGTCCCAGGGCTGCGCGAGGCGGCGCGTCGCGGGGATGCTCTTTTCGGCACCATCGATACATGGCTGATCTGGAACCTCACCGGCGGCGTCACCGGCGGCGCGCACGTCACCGACGTGACCAACGCCTCGCGCACGATGCTGATGGCGCTCGATCGCCTGGAATGGGACGACGACATTTTGGCGGCGATGGAAATCCCGCGCGCCATGTTGCCGACGATCCGGCCCTCGAGCGATCCGGACATCTACGGATACACGCTCCACGACGGCCCGTTCGGCGCGCGCATCCCGATCTGCGGCGACCTGGGCGACCAGCAGGCGGCCACCGTCGGGCAGACCTGCTTCGACGTGGGCGAGGCCAAGAACACCTATGGCACAGGCTGTTTCATGCTGCTGAACACAGGAACCGAGATCGTGCCTTCCAAACACGGGCTGCTCACCACCGTCTGCTACCAATTCGGCGACGAGCCGGCCGTCTACGCCCTGGAAGGCTCGATCGCCATCGCCGGCGCACTCGTCCAATGGTTGCGCGACAACCTGCGAATGATCAACGCGGCCTCGGAAATTGAAAACCTGGCGCGCACGGTCGAAGACAACGGCGGCATCTACTTCGTGCCGGCCTTCTCCGGCCTCTACGCCCCTTACTGGCGCAGCGACGCGCGCGGGGTGATCGTGGGGTTGACGCGCTTCATTCACCGCGGACACTTTGCGCGCGCCGCCCTGGAGGCGACTGCATTCCAGACGCGCGAGGTGCTCGACGCCATGCACCAGGATTCCGGCGTCGAGTTGCAGGCGCTCAAAGCGGATGGCGGCATGGTGCGGAACGAGCTGCTGATGCAGTTCCAGGCCGATGTGTTAGGCGTGCCGGTGATTCGGCCTCGCGTCAGCGAGACGACCGCCCTCGGCGCAGCCTACGCCGCCGGCCTTGCCGTCGGCTTCTGGAAAAACACCGACGAGATGCGCGCCAACTGGGGCGTCGACAAAATCTGGAAACCCGCAGAGGACGATACGGCGCGCACAAAACTCTATGCACAGTGGAAAAAGGCGGTCACGCGCACGTTCGACTGGGTCGAAGGATGAACCATTGGTCAGCATCGTTTTGGTCTCTCACAGCCTAGAGCTGTCCATGGCCGTCAAGGCGCTGGCGGAGCAACAGGTGCAGGGGCGGGCCGTGATCGCGGCCGTGGGCGGCAGCGAAAACCCCTACCAGCCTTTCGGCACCGACCCCGTCGCAATCGCCGAGGCCATTGAAGCCGTCTACAACGACGACGGCGTGCTCGTGCTGATGGACCTCGGCAGCGCTGTGATCGGCGGACAGGTGGCGCTTGAGCTGTTGCCGCCGGAGCTGCGCGCCCGCGTGCGCATCTGCAGCGGGCCGTTCGTGGAAGGCGCCATGGCGGCTGCGGTTCAGGCTTCCATCGGCATGGATCTGGAGGCGGTGGCGCGGGAGGCGGAGGAAGCCATGCAGGCCAAAATCGCCGTGTTGCGCCCCGCAGAAGAACCGACGCCCTCGCCGTCACTTCCACCCGATGTCGCCGGCGTCGGAGAGGTTGCAACGACGGACAGAGCCAGCGCCGACGTGCTGGTGGTCAATCCGGCGGGATTGCATTTTGGCCCGGCCGCGCGCTTTGTCCAACTTGCGGCGCAGTTTCAGGCCGAGATTTGCGTCACCAATCTGAGCACGGGCGCAGGTCCGGCGTTGGCGAGTCGCCTCAATCGTTTGCTTGCCCTCGGGATCGAAAAGGGCCATCTGATCCGCATCGAGGCGACCGGACAAGACGCCGAAGCGGCTGTTGACCTGCTAGCCCGACAGGTGGCGCATGACGTCGCCCGTTATGGATATGCAGAGACCCCCGCCCTTACTTCGCCTGCAGCCGTTGATGCAGAAGAAAACGGCGTCGCTTTGCTGTGGGGGCAACCCGCCTCGCCCGGCATGGCCGTTGGAGACGCCGTTGTTCTGGCGGATCCTCATCCTCTGCTGGCGGCTCCCTTGGAACGACGCAGCGCAGCCCCCTTCGATCTGCAACGGGAGTGGGAGCGTCTCGAGGCGGCGGTGCACAGCGCTCGCTCCCAACTCGAAACATTGATTGCCAAAGTGCGCACGACGCTGGGCGAAGAGCAGGCGCTCATTTTTCACGCGCATCTGTTGTTGCTCGAAGACCCAGATTTCCTGGATGAGATGCGCACGGCGATTCGCGGCGGCGCCAGCGCAGAAGAGGCGACGCGGCTTGTGGTTTCGCAATGGGCGCAACGCTTTCGGCAGATGAGCGGCGCCATCTTCCAGCAACGCAGCGTGGACATCGAAGACGTAGGAAGCCGTTTGCTGCAAGCGTTGGGAGTCTATGAGCCGCAAGCCGTTGAGCTGCCGGAGAGAGCGATCGTCGTGGCCGAAACGCTTCTCCCTTCGCAGGCCGCCATGCTTGACCAACGGCGCGTGAGCGGAATTTGCACCGCCGGCGGCGGAGCCATGGCGCACGCTATCATTCTGGCGAGAAGCATGGGCATCCCCGCCATCGTCAACGTTGGGCCCTTGCTTCTGGAATCTGTCAAGTCAGGCGTGCGGCTGGCAATCGACGGCGCGCGCGGGCTGATCGTCGTCGAGCCGGACGAACCTACGCAGGCGATGTATGCGGCGGCGCAGCTGGAGGCGAACGCAGCGCGCGCCGTCGCCTGGGCGCAGGCGCAGCGCTTCACGCGCACCGCCGATGGAATCCACGTGGAGGTGGCGGCCAATCTGGGGACCGTCGATGATGTGGAGCGCGCGCTGGAGGCCGGCGCCGAGGCGGTTGGCCTGTTGCGCACCGAATTTCTTTTTCAAGATCGTCGGACGCCGCCGGACGAGATGGAGCAGGCGGAAATTTACGCCAGGCTGGCGCGCACGATGGGGGAGCGCCGCACCGTGGTGCGCACGTTCGACATCGGCGGCGACAAGCCCGCGCCCTATCTTTCCCTGCCGGCCGAGGCCAACCCTTTTCTTGGCTGGCGCGCCATTCGCATTTCACTGACCATGCCGGAATTTTTCAAGGCGCAATTGCGCGCACTGATGCGCGCCGCCGTGGAAGGAAACATCCATATTCTGCTGCCGATGGTCAGTACGATGAATGAGGTGCTGCATGTGCAGGCGCTGCTGGCCGCCGCCGCCAACGAATTGCAAGCCGCCGGCGCATCGTTTCGGGCCGACGTCCCGGTCGGCGTCATGATCGAAACGCCGGCGGCTGTTGAAATGGCCGACCGCCTGGCGGCTCTGGTTGATTTTTTCAGCATCGGCACCAACGATCTGGTGCAATACACCTTCGCCGCCGATCGCACCAATGAGCGCGTGGCCAACCTGTATGACCCGCTTCATCCGGCGGTGCTGCGTCAGATCGACCGTGTGCTGCGCGCCGCCCACCTCCAGAAGCGATGGGTGGGGCTCTGCGGCGAGATGGCCGCCGATCCGCTGGCGATCCCCCTCTTGCTGGGGTTGGGGCTGGATGAGTTCAGCATGGCCCCTGCAAGCATTCCCGTCGCCAAGCAGATCATCGGTCGGCTGACCATGCCGACGGCGCGGCGGCTGGCGCAAAAGGCGCTGCAAATGAACGATGGAGACAGCGTGCGCAACCTCGTGCGCAAAACCATGGAAGGGATCGACGTAGTATGAAACGAATGTCAACGGATGTTTTGGTGATCGGCGGCGGCTCAACCGGCGTCGGCGTGGCGTGGGACGCGGCCTTGCGCGGGCTGCGCGTGATCCTGGTCGAGAAGCGCGACCTCACGCACGGCACGACCGGTCGCTATCATGGGCTGTTGCACAGCGGCGGCCGCTACGCAGTCAAAGACCCGCAGAGCGCCATCGAGTGCATCGAGGAAAATCGCATCCTGCGCCGCACCCATGCGCACTGCATCGAAGACACAGGCGGCTTTTTCGTGGTCACGCCGGAGGATGAAGGCGATTACCCGGATCGCTTCAAGGCGGCGTGCGCGAAGGTCGGCATTCCTTGTGAGGAGATTCCGCTCCGAGAGGCGTTCCGTCGCGAGCCGCTGCTCAACCCACGCATCAGCCGCGTTTTCGAGGTGCCGGATGGGTCGGCGGACAGCTTTCTGGCGACCCACGTCACGGCGCAAGCGGCGCGGCAGGCGGGCGCGCAGATTCTGATTTACCACGAAGTGATCGATCTGCTCACCGAAGGCGGCGACGGCGACCGTCGCGTCGTCGGCGCGCGGGTGTGCGACGTCGTGCGCGGGGAAGAGGTGCGCATCGACGCCGCCATCACCGTCAACGCCGGCGGCGCCTGGGCAGGCAAAATCGCCGCGATGGCCGGCGTTCCCGTCAACGTCATCCCGGGCAAGGGCGTGATGGTGGCTGTAAACCACCGCCTGGTCAACACCGTTATCAATCGCTGCAAAATGCCCGCCGACGGCGACATCCTGGTGCCCGTGCACACGGTCGCCATCATCGGCACCACCGATGAGCGCGTCTCTGACCCGGAGATGCTCACGATCGAGCCGTGGGAAGTCGACCTGATGTTGCAGGAGGGCGACAAGCTCGTCCCCGGCCTGAGCCGCTCGCGCATTCTGCGCGCCTGGGCGGGCGTGCGGCCGCTCTATCAGGAAGGCTACACGGGCGAAAGCCGCGACGCCACGCGCGCGTTGGCGCTGCTCGACCATCGGCGACGGGACGGCGTCGCCGGCTTCCTCACCATCACCGGCGGCAAGTGGACGACTTTTCGCCTGATGGCTGAAAAGACCGTGGATAAGGTCTGCGAGCAGCTTGGCGTCGAGCGCCCCTGCCTGACGGCGACCACGCCCGTGCCCGGCGCGGAGCAGGGGCACTACTGGCTCGGCCATCGTCTGCACGAGGTGGAGGAGGCGCGACTGCAAGGCGACCTGATCTGCGAATGCGAGCTGGTGACGCGCGCCATGATCGAGCAGGCGGTCGCCAATAACCCCACGGTGACGCTGGACGACCTGCGCCGCGATGTGCGGTTGGGCATGGGACCCTGTCAAGGCGGCTTTTGCACCTTCCGCGCCGCCGGCATCCTCCATGAGCTTCGGTTGCATGCGCAGGAGACTCAGGCGCAAACCGACGTCAACGGCGGGCCGCCCTGGAACGTCGCCTATCTGCAGTCCCCGCGCCACAGTGTGCAGACAAAGCCCGCAGCGTTTAACCCAAAAGTTTCGCCGCTGGACAACCCCAACCTGCTGCTGCGCGACTTTCTCCAGGAGCGCTGGCGCGGCCTGACGCCGGTGCTTTGGGGGCGACAGCTCAAACAGGAGCGGCTGGACGAATTGATCTATCTCACCATCATGAACGTCGACCATCTGCCGGAGGATGGCGAGGCCAGCCCTCTGACAGAGTTCTGGCGGTTCGACGCCGCCGGCGCCAAGGAGGATGGACAATGATGCTGGACCTGCTTGTGATCGGCGCAGGATTGACGGGCTTGACGGCTGCGCTGCGCGCGGCGGAGGCCGGTCTGCGCGTCAAGGTCATCGCCAAGGGCATGGGCGCGCTCTACTGGACGCCGGGGACCATCGACGTCCTGGGTTACCTCGGCGCGGAGGAACGCGCTGTGCAGCGCCCCTGGGAGCGCATCGACGAGCTGCCGGAGCGCCATCCCTATCGAATCGTCGGCGTCAAACGCGCCCAGGAGGCGATCGAGTGGTTTCGCATTCGCACCGCCGAACTTGGACTCGACTACGGCGGACGCAAGGGCGGCGACAATGCGCTTACGCCCTCTCCCGTAGGCGCATGGCGCCCCAGCTATCTGTTGCCGGCCGGCCAACGCGCCGGCGACGCAGAGGACGGTCGACCGATGGTCATCGTTGGCTTTCAAGGCATGCGCGACTTCTACCCTCACCTGATCGCCCGCAACCTCGAGGCGCAAGGGCAGGCTGCGCGGGCAGCCGTCTTGCCGTGGAGCGTGCTCAGCGAGCGTCGCGACCGCAACAGCGTGCAGCTGGCGGAGGCGCTCGACGAGCCGACGACGCAACAGCGCCTGATCGACGCGCTCAGGCTGGTCGTCAAGCCGGGGGAGCGCATCGGGCTGCCCGCCATTTTGGGGCGAGAGGCGCATGCCCGGGTGTTGACTGCGCTCACGCAGGAGCTCAACGCCGCCGTCTTCGAGATCGCCACGCTGCCGCCCAGCGTCCCCGGCATTCGGCTGGCGACGGCGCTGCGTCGCAGCCTGGAGGGGCGAGGCGTGCGCGTCGAGATCGGAATGGAAGCGATCGATTTCCACGCCCAGGATGGCGTGATTGAATTCGTGGAGACGGCGACCAGCGCACGCCCGCTCAAGCACCGGGCCAAGGCTTTTCTGCTGGCCACGGGAGGCGTGCTCGGCGGCGGCTTCGACAGCAACCCCGATGGCCGCTTCTGGGAGACGGTCTTCGACCTGCCGCTCACCACGCCGCAGGATCGTCGGCGATGGTTCCGCCCCCTCTTTCTTGACCCGCAAGGGCATCCTGCGCTGCGCGGGGGCGTGGCCGTCAACGACGCCTTCCAGCCCATCGATGCCGCGGGCAACGTCGTGTATGCTAACCTCTGGGCTGCCGGCGGCCTGCTGGCGCACGCCGACCCGATCGCAGAGCGCAGCCTGGAGGGCGTCGCCATCGCCAGCGCCGTGGCGGCGGTGGAGGCAATCAAACTTGGCAGTTTCGCACATGCGTAGTTTCCATAAATCGGAGAATTTGTATGGCGCCTGTTTCATGGCACTCGGTCGATCTGACGCTCGACGAGTGCATTAAGTGCAACATCTGCACCAGCCATTGTCCGGTTTCGGCGGTGACCGATCTCTTTCCCGGCCCCAAATACGTCGGCCCCCAGGCCCAGCGCTTTCGCGAAGGCGGTCAATCCCGCTCGCCCGACCATTCGGTCGATTACTGTTCGGGCTGTCGCGTTTGCAACGAAGTCTGTCCGACCGGGGTCAGAATCGCCGAGTTGAACGCGCGCGCCCGCGCGCAGATCGTGGCCGAAAAAGGACTGCCTCTACGCAATCGACTGCTGGGACGCAATGAGCTGCTCGGCAAGCTGGGCAGCTTTGCGCCGGCGCTGGCCAACTTCGCCCTTCACAACGCATTCAGCCGCTTCATGGCGGAAAAGGTGATGGGCATCGCGCGCGAGGCGCCCCTGCCCACGTGGAGCACCTCCGGCACCTTTCGCGACTGGCTGAAGCGCACGCGCGACCGGCGGCTGAAATCTGACAAAAAGGTCGTCTATTTTCACGGCTGCGCCACCATGTACTACGAGCCGTTCATCGGCAAGGCGGCGGTCGTCGTGCTGGAGCACAACGGCTATGAGGTGATCGTGCCCGAACAAAATTGCTGTGGGCTGCCGCTGCTCTCCAACGGCGAGTTCAACGCTGCGCGCACCTATCACCACAACAACGTAAGCAGGCTGGCCGGCTACGCGCGCACCGGGCTGCCGATCGTCGGCACGAGCACAAGCTGCACGCTCACGCTCAAGGAGGAGGCGCCTGAGCTGCTTGACTATCACGACGAGCCGGCGACTACGCTCAAACTGGGAACCTACGACATCTTCGAGTGGCTGCGCGAATTGTACGAAGCGGGCGAGCTGCGCACCGACTTTCAGCCGCTTCCGCTCAAGTTGCCCTATCATGCGCCCTGTCAGCAGCGCGCCCATCGCATCGGCAAACCGGCGTTGGAGTTGATGGCGCTGATCCCGGAACTGGATCTGGCCGAATCGCACGCCCGTTGCTGCGGCATCGCCGGCACCTACGGCTACAAGGTCGAGAAGTATCAGATCGCAATGGACGTCGGCGCCGAGCTGTTTGAGTTTGTGAAGGCGCAGGGCCAGGACGTGCGCTACACTGCGTGCGACTCGGAGACCTGTCGCTGGCAGCTCGAACATGGAACCGCGCTGCCGAGCCGACATCCGATCGAGATTCTCGCCGCCGCCTATGGCCTGTACGATCTGGAGCGTCGCGATGTCGTCGCAGGAAAGAGATAGACGCTGACATGGCCTGGAACGTTTTGATCATCGGCGCCGGGGCGATCGGCTGTCTGGTGGGTGGAAAGCTGGCTATGGCGAGCCAGCACGTGACGCTGGTGGGCCGGCGCGCCTTTGTGGAGCAGGTGCGGGCGCAAGGGCTGAAGTTGACCGACGAGCAGGGCGCGCACACAGTGCGCAACATGCGTCCGGTCGCCAGCATTCAGGAGGCCTACGACCGCTCGGAAAGCGCCTTTGACCTGGCGATCTTCACCGTCAAGAGCTATGACACGGCTGCCGCAGCAGCGGAATATCGGCAGGCGTTGAGTGAAACAGGCGCGCCGCCGCCGATCTTTTTGAGCGTGCAGAACGGCGTCGGCAATGAAGAGAGCATCGCCCAGATTGCGGACAGGGCGGCGGTGGTGGCGGGCAGCATCACGACGCCGGTGAGCGTCGTGGGGCCGGGCGCCATCCACGTCGACAAACCGCGCTATGGGCTGGGGCTGGCGTCATGGCGGGGAGCGGAAGCCGCCTTGGGCGACGTCTGCGCGCTGATGGAGCTGGCCGGCTTCGCCGTGCAGCGGTACGGCAGCGCGGCCTCCATGAAATGGACCAAGCTGCTGATGAACATGATGGGCAACGCCACCTGCGCCATTCTCGACGAACCGCCTGAAGTCGTTTTCGCCGACAACCGCATGGTGGACATCGAGATCGCGGCGTGGCGAGAGGCGCTGGCGGTGATGGCGGCCTCCCACATCGCGCCGGTGGACCTGGACGGCTATCCCTTCGGCAAGCTGGCGCCGTTGATTCGCTACGCGCCGAAGGCGCTGCTCCGTCCGATCTTGCGCAAACAGATTGGCCGCGCGCGCGGGGGCAAGATGCCCAGTTTACACATCGACCTGCACGCCAACAAGGGCAAAAGTGAGGTGCGCTGGCTCAACGGCGCCGTCGTGGAGAAAGGCAGGCAAGTGGGCGCGTTCACCCCCGTCAACGCGTTGCTGACCGACACCCTGCTGCGACTGGTCGCGCATCCAGAAGAACGCCCCGGCTGGAAGGGCGCCCATGACCGTCTATGGCAGGCGGCCCGGAGAGTGTGATGTGGCGTGGTGCGCGATGCGCGGCGCACGACGCAACACGCACCACGCCACATCACTTCAGAATTTGCTGGAGGAAGAGTTTCGTCCGGTCGTGTTGAGGATTGGTGAAGAAGTGCTCGGGCGTTCCGATCTCCACGATCTCGCCGCCGTCCATAAAGACGATGCGGTCGGCGACGCCCTTGGCGAAACCCATCTCATGCGTCACCACGACCATCGTCATGCCCGATTCGGCCAGCTCCTCCATCACCTCGAGCACCTCGCGGATCATTTCCGGGTCCAGCGCTGAAGTCGGCTCGTCGAAGAGCATGATCTTGGGCTGCATCGCCAGCGCGCGTGCGATCGCCACGCGCTGCTGCTGGCCGCCGGAGAGTTGCCCTGGATATTTATGCGCCTGCTCTGGGATGCCGACGCGCTCCAACAGTTGCATGGCGCGCTCTTCGGCGTCCTTTTTTTTCATCTTGCGCACATGGATCGGCGCCAGCGTGATGTTCTGCAACACCGTCAGGTGGGGGAAGAGGTTGAACTGTTGAAAGACCATGCCGGTCTCCATGCGGATGGCCTCAATGTTGCGCACGTCGTGCGTCAGCGGGATGCCGTCGACGATGATCTCGCCGCTCTGATGCTCCTCCAGGCGGTTGATGGTGCGGATAAAGGTCGATTTGCCTGAGCCGGACGGCCCGATGATCACCACCACCTCTTTGCGCTTCACCGTCAGGCTGACGTTCTTCAGCGCATGAAAGTCGCCGTACCATTTGTTGACATTTCGGACGATAATGATATCGGTGTCTTCTGCATGACCTGCCATATGCGTCGTTTCCCAGTCTAAAATAAATTTACGTTCAGAAGATGCGGCTCTCGAGACGCATCTCGAAATTTTCTTTTTTACTGCCGTTTTCCAAAGCCGAGCTTGCTCTCCAGCTTGCGGCTGGCGAAGCTCATGCCATAGCTGAAGACGAAGAAAACCACCGCAATGAACACGTACACTTCTCTTGCGATCCCGCCGGGCGTGCCCAACCATTCCGGCTGTTGGATGACCGCTTTGCCGACCGCGACCAGCTCCAGCAAGCCGACCAGCGAGGCCAGGGAGGTGTCTTTGAAAAGGCCGATGAACTGACCGACGATGGCCGGAATCACCTTGGTCAACGCCTGTGGCAAGATTATAAAACGCAGACTGTCGAACGCGCTCAAGCCGAGTGCATCCGCGGCCTCGTACTGGCCTTTGGGAATGGCCTGCAAGCCGCCGCGCACATTTTCCGCCAGATAGGCGGCGCTGAAGAGCGTGATGGCCGTCATCGCCCGCACGAGCAGGGAAGGATTGCCCCAGCCGCTTGGCAAAAAGAGCGGCAGCATGGTCATGCCCATGAACAGCAGCGTGATCAGCGGCACGCCGCGGATCAGCTCGATGTAACCGATGCAGAACCATTTGATGACCGGCAATTTGCTGCGCCTTCCCAGCGCAAGCAACACGCCGATCGGAAAGCTCAGGGCGATGCCGACGACCGCCAGCAACATCGTCAACATCAGGCCGCCCCACAGGTTGACTTCGACGAACGGCGCAAACTGCCAGCGAACGCCCAGCGCCGGCAGGTTGACGCCTCCGCCTAACAAAATGAAAGTGAGCGGCAAGCTGACGACCCATCCCAGCGCCAGCCATCGGCTGGGAATGGGGACGCGTGCGCCGACGCCGTAGCCGATCAACAGCAGCCCGAGGCCGGCCGCCATCACCAGTTGCGCCTGCGCGCCGATCGGAATGATGGCGAACAGCAGGAGCAACGCTGCGAGACCGACGCCCAAATTGCGCATGATGCTGCCCCACCGGCCGGCGCTCAAGCCGAAGAGCGCACTGACCATCAGCAGCACCGCCGCCGGCTGCCACATCTGTGCAACCGGATAGAGGCCGACGGCGAAGAGCTTGCGATTTTCCCACACCGGCTGCCAAAACGCGCCGGACACCCAGCGCACCAGGCCGGTGACGATAAAATAGAGCGCCACCGCCGTGACCAGCGTCAGAATCGTGTTGCCGACGCTGCTGAACAGATTGGCGCGCAGCCAGCCGATTGGGCCGACCTCGGTGACGGGCGGCTTTTGCGCCGGCGCAGGGTGATTGGTGTTGACCCAAGTGGTTGAGCGAATTTCCGTCGTCATCGGTGCATTCCTCCGCCTTGCCCTTGCCTTTTTGACCCGCTACCGCTCCACCAGTGCAATGCGCTTGTTGTACCAGTTCATAAAGAGTGAGGTGATCAGGCTGAAAGAAAGGTAGGTCCCCATCACCATCAGAATCACCTGCACCTCGGCGCCGGTCTGGTTGACGATGGTGCGCGAGACGTTGAAGAGGTCGGGGTATCCCACGGCGATTGCCAGGCTGGAGTTTTTGACCAGATTCAGATACTGGCTGGTGAGAGGCGGGATGATCACGCGCAGGGCCTGCGGCAACACGATCAGGCGCAGCGTCTGGCCGGTGTTGAGCCCGAGCGCCCGACTCGCCTCCCATTGTCCCTTGTTGACGGCGCTGATGCCTGCGCGCACAATTTCGGCGATAAAGGCGCCGGTGTAGACGACCAGCGCAATCAACAGCGCAGCGAACTCCGGCGTCAGGCTCAGCCCGCCGCGAAAGTTGAAGCCCTGAAGCTGCGGCTCGCTGACCGCCAGCGGGGCAGGCGTCTCCCACTCGAGGCGCACCGCCTCGGCCGGCAGGTTGATGAAGCGAAACGTTCCATCCCCCTCTGTGAGGCCGGTGGCGACGACGCGACCTTCGCGATCGAAGAGTTTGATCGGAACGTAGGCCAGCGTGCGGTCGACGCCCGGCTCATAGACGCCGTTGCGATTCACGTCCTCAAACAGCGTGCCGCGGTCTCCGCGTCGCAGCTCATACGCGGTGGCCTCAGGCATGGATGCAGTCATGTCTGCGGCGAAGTATCCGATGACAGCCAATGCGAGAAAGACGAGAATGCCCGGCAGGGCGGCGCTTCCTGTCAGGCCATTCCGCTCCAGATGTCTGCGACGCAACCAACTCGCCGCAATGCCGAGGACAAAACCCGCCAGAAGCCAGGCCAGCCATATGCGCCCGGTTTCTGTGACAAAAATCCAGGTCAGGTGGATGCCTCGGTTGGTGAGATAGCCCAAATTCCCCAGCTCGGTGGCCTCTTGAATGCCGGGCAGGGCCGCGATCACGCCGACGTACCAGAACAACAACTGAACGAGAAGCGGCGTGCTCCGAAAAATCTCGACGTAGACGGCGGCCAGACGGCTCAGCAGCCAGTTCGTGGAGACGCGCGCAATGCCTGCGAACAGCCCCAGCAGCGTGGCCAGGACGATGCCCACGACGCCGACGCGCAAAGTGTTGGCGACGCCGACCAGAAAGGCGCGACCATAGCTCTCGTCGGGACGAAAAGCCGGCCCCTCGGAGATGCCGAACCCCGCCGTCTGATTTAAGAACGCCCAGGAGAGCGCACCGCCGGCGGCGGTGTTGCTGGCGGCGAGACGCGCCACCATGTTGCTATAGAGAAACCAGCCGGTCAAAGCCAGAGCAATCAGAAAAATCAACTGAAGGACAACGGCGATGACGCGCGTGTCTCGAAAGAATGGAGGCCGCGAAGTTGGAAAAGTCGAGCTTGCCATAAGCGCTTGAGATTCTGATAGCTCGAAGGCGTACGTCCTTTTACGAAGAAACCTTCCAGGGGCGCCCCTGGAAGGTTTCCACGACAATCGTTCGATTTACCGGAACGGCGGGGCGTACAGGAGGCCGCCCTCCGTCCACAGCGCATTGAGGCCGCGCGGCAGATTGAACGGCGTATTCGGACCGAGATTGCGGTCGTAGATTTCACCGTAGTTGCCGACCTGTTTGATCACCTGCACCATGAAATCGTTGGGCAGGCCGAGCTTGGCGCCCATCTCGCCCTCGACGCCAAGGAGGCGCTTGATCGTCGGGTCGTCGCTGCTCATCATTTGGTCGACGTTCTGGCTGGTGACGCCGCTCTCCTCCGCCTGGATCAGCCCAAAGACCACCCAACGCACGGCGTCCGCCCACACCGGGTCGCCCTGGAAGACTGCGCCTGCCAGCGGCTCTTTGGACATCGTCTCTTCCAGGATCATGTGTTCATCAGGGTTGGTGAGCTTGGTCAGCGTGGCCACCAGGCCGGATTTATCGGTGGTGAAGCCGTCGCAGCGCCCTTCGTCGTAGGCGCCGGCCGTCTTGTCGTTGTCCTCAAAGACGACGGGGGTGAAATCCAACCCTTTGGCCCGGAAAACGTCGGCCAAGTTCAGCTCGGTGGTCGTTCCGCTCTGCACACAGACGGTGGCGCCGTCCATGTCTTCCAGGCTGGTGATGCCGCTGTTCTTGCGCACCATCATGCCCTGGCCATCATAGAAGTTCACCGGCATGAACTCCATGCCGACCTCGGCGCTATCGCGCGTCAACGTCCAGGTGGTGTTGCGGAAAAGGACGTCCACCTCTCCGGACTTCACCAGCGTGAAGCGATCGGTGCCGCTGGCGTAGCGATACTCGACGGCATTGGCGTCGCCCAGGACTGCTGCAGCCACAGCCTTGCAGAAGTCGACGTCGAAGCCGCTGTAGTTGCCGTTTGCATCGACGTTGCCGAAGCCGGGCACTTGATTGTTGACGCCGCAGATCAGTCGGCCCCGACCTTTGACGATATCGAGAAGGCTGCCAGCCTGCGCCGCCGGTTCAGTCGCTGCAACCTCCGCCGGGGCGGGCGCTGCGGCGGGCGCCGGCGCCGGCGCCGCGCACGCCGAATAGATGACGGCGATGATCAACAGCGAGACACCTAACAGAGTCAGTCGTTTGTTCATGGCGTTCTCCTTTTGTTTGCTTGTGTGGTTGAAACATTCAAGATGAATCTGGCAGAGAAAGCAGAGAAATCTGGTTAGGGTCCGCAAAACGACGCTGAGTCCGCTGAAAACTAGGCAGAATCGGCGAGCAGGCGTTCAAACATTCGCTTGCTACGGATGATTGTCTTCTCTGGACGGTCTTCGGGTGCGACGAATATAGCATGCGACCGATCTTCTGTCAAATCATTTGGGTGGTGCAAGCCTGCGCCGCCTGCAAGATGCGTCGCCGGCGCTGGAACTTCGGAAGGGGCGGCCTCGTTTGGGGTTCGTGAACCTGTGCGTTATAATCCTTCAAAACTTTACACGGCGCAAGCCGTAGGCTTGGAGTGAACTGAACAATGTCACCAGAATTGATTAATACGATCGGCACCATTGTCGGTGTGCTGGTTGCAGCGTTGGGCGCCTTTCTGTTCGCTTTCTGGATCGCCATGGGCATCTGGACGTTCAACGACATTCGTTCGCGCACGCACGACTGGCTCGTGATTACGCTGGCCGTGGCGCTCGTGTTGATTTTCCCATTGATCGGCTTCATCCTCTATCTGATGATTCGCCCCAAGGCCACGTTGGCGGAGATTTATGACCGCGCGCTGGAGGAAGAGGCGTTGCTGCGCGAGCTTGAGGAGACGATGACCTGCCACCACTGCGGCGTCCCTGTGAAAGAAGGCTGGGTCTATTGTCCCAACTGCCACAGCCAACTGCAACATTCCTGTCCTGGCTGTGGCAAACTGGTGCGAAACGAGTGGGAGATTTGCGTCTATTGCGGCGCGCCGCAACCGCGCGCTGCGCTCAGGCCGCAGCTGCAAGGCGTTCAGCCGACCCCTCAGTTGCAACCCGCAGCGTCTCCGACCCCGCTCGCTTCTGTAGCTTCGTCTTTGCGCAATCCATTCCGGCGCAGCGCTGCGCCTCCTTCCGCTGCACCCTTCCAGGACGACGTTGAAGACGATCCGTATCGTCCTGCGCGCACGCCGCCCATCGACTCGTGAGAGGGCGGGGATAGAAATCCCCCTCTATTGCTTGTTACGTTCAACTCACCGCAAGCACTTCAGCGTTCGTCACCCGTAGTAGCTCCGCCAAGGTCAAGCGCATCATCGTGCGGTCATCGCCGCCGCCGCCGAAGATCACGCCGCCGTGGCGCTCCACCGCCTCTTGTATGCTGGCGTCCACGATCACCGGCAGGGCGTTGGCATGGCCGAAGGGCGGCACGCCGCCGGCCGGATAGCCGAGGAGCATCGCCACCGTTTCGGCGGGCGCCAGCGTCACGCGTTTCTTGCCGACGCCGAAGCGCTCCGCCAGCTTCGCCTTGTCGACGCGTCGCTCGCCATGGCTGATCACCACCACAGGCGCCGGCTCCATCTGCCCCGGGCGCTCCACCAGAAAGAGCAAGGTCTTGATGATCTGCTCTGGCTCGACGCCGAGGGTGCGCGCGGCCGCAGGCACCGTCGGCGTGTGACCGATATCGCGAAGCAGCTCGGCGCGAATCTCACGTTCGACGAGAAATCGCTGCAGATCATCCGGTGTGCGCAAAACGAACTCCATGAAGAACTCCAATCAATTTCGATCAGACAACTACGGAATCTTTCACCCATCGCACCATCCAAACTCGACGCGTTGCGTCTGTAACGCGAGCGGCGTGCGCTTGCATCAATCCACAGACCCAAAGCACGCGATCGCCGCTGCGATCCACCAGCAACGGCCAACCGGCGCGCAGCGCCGGCGCAATTTTGGCGTCGGTGAAAAGATCGCCCAGGGCGCGATGCTTTCCTGCCATTCCCAACGGTTCGATTTTCAGCCCCGCTTGCGGCGTCGTGAGAACGGGCGTCTGAACGCTTTCGGCGTCGAAAAAAGCGCGCCAGCGATCCTGATTGCAGCGCCACTCCGCTGCGACGTCTTGGGGTGCGAGCAGCGTGCATTGCAGGCGCCAACCGTCCAGTGCGAGCTCCCCTTCCAGCGGAAGAGGAATTTCACCCCGCCGACGCCGATCTGCGTCCAGCCAGGGGCCTGGGGGCGCACAAGGCAGCGCGTCGCTGCGATGCAGGGAAAGCGCCAGAACGCCGCTTTCAAGCGCAACCACGCTCCAGGCCAGGCCGCTTCCCAGGGGGTGGGGGCCAGAACGACGCGTCGCGTGCAGGATGGCGTCGGCGAGCCGTTCGAGTTTCGCCGCCCCGATTGTTCGCAGATCGACGCGCATCCGCGCCATGGACCGGTGTAAAAGGCTGCGCACGCTGGCGGCGTCCATCTTTTGCAGGGCGTCCAGGCGTAGCACAATGCGCTGTGCGCATTGCTCGAGCGTAAGCTCCTCCAGGGTCTGTTCGTCGTATGCTCGCAACCGCTCGCAGGCCTCGGCGACACGGTCCGCTGCGCGTGCAATGGCGTCGACCGCGCGTGGGTTGAGGCGCGCCAGCACCGGCAGGACATGATGGCGAATCAAGTTGCGCGTTCGCCGCAGATCGAGATTGCTTTCATCTTCGCGCCAGGAGAGCAGATGGCGTTGGGCGTACTCGACGATCTGGGTGCGAGAAGCCTGCAGCAACGGACGCACCAGGCGAACCGGCCTCATCGTCAGGGTTGGGTCATCGAGGATCGTCACAGGGCGCATGCCTGCCAATCCCTCGACTCCACTCCCCTGGATGAGCCGGAGCAGCACCGTCTCCGCCTGGTCGTTCGCATGGTGCGCCACTGCAACGATGGGAACCATATCGTCCGGTGTGACGTCATGGGCGATGGCGCACAGGAAACGGTAGCGCGCCCGTCTCGCTGCCGCCTCGAGGCCGCTTGCGTCATTGCGCAATGCAGCTGCATCGAGGCGAATGGTGTGAAACGGCGTTCCCATGCGCCGGGCCAGCTCGCGAACGAAGGCGGCGTCTTCCGCAGAGGAAGCTCGCAGTGCGTGATCGACGTGGACGACGTGCAATTGGAGGCGCCATAGAGGAGACAGTTGCGCCAGCGCATGCAAGAGAACGACGCTGTCGACCCCGCCGCTCACGCCGACGATCACCGGCTGATCGGAGTCCGCCGGTGGAGGGAAGAGGGTGTAGCGACGCTCAGTCTGCGCCATCAGGCTGAGCAAAGGATCGTTGAAAGACAGTTCGTTTTCAACCTTCATTTCCACAACGATTATTATACTCTGCCATGACGAAAGGCGGAATGGGCGGGCGATGGAGGATTTTCGCAAAAGAATGCAAACGTCAACATGCAGTGCTTTTTGGCGAGTCTTCGCCTGTGATATACTTAAGTGTAATTTTCTCATCCTGAAAGGCGCGGTTTGTGCAGCGCCGAGTCGCGGTTGCAAGGGGATGAGAGCGAAGCAGGGTGCATGCGAGCAGGTTTTGTGAAATGCGTGCGCAGATGCATTCGACGTGATAGGATTGAACGCGTGAACCTAGGGTGCACAGAAAGGCGCGGACTGTGCAGGTCTGCAAGGATTGAAGCAGATCGTTATATCATGAACCTGGACGCGTCGTGTGAGTTTCAGGAGAAAGATCGCGTGTGAATAACCCGATCGACTGGCTGTTAGGACTTTTTTCACTCGATATTGGGATCGATCTGGGCACGGCGAACACGCTCGTCCATGTGAAAAACCGGGGCATCGTGATCAACGAGCCTTCGGTGGTCGCCATCGACATCTCTTCACGGCGACGCAACCGCGTCAAGGCGGTTGGCAGCGAGGCCAAGGAAATGGTTGGGCGGACGCCGGCCCACATCGTCGCCGTCCGCCCTTTGCAAGACGGCGTGATTTCCGACTTCGATGTGACGGAGCAGATGATCCACCACTTCATCGGCAAGGTGCACGGTGGACGCTTCGGCGCGGCGCGTCCTCGCGTTGTGATCGGCATTCCCTCCGGCGTGACCGAAGTGGAGAAACGCGCGGTGCGCGACGCTGCGATCAGCGCCGGCGCGCGCGAGGCCGGTCTGGTGGAAGAGCCGATGGCGGCCGCCATCGGCGCCGGCCTGCCGGTGACGGAGTCGGTTGGCTCCATGATCGTCGATATCGGCGGCGGCACCACCGAAGTCGCCGTGATCTCGTTGGGCGGCATTGTCGTCTCGCGCTCCATTCGGGTGGCGGGCGACGAGATGAACGAAGACATCATCAACTACGCCCGCCAGAAGTATAATCTGTTGATCGGTGAACGCATGGCCGAACGCGCCAAAATCGAGATCGGCTCCGCCTATCCTCTGGAGCGCGAGCGCACGATGATTTTGCGTGGGCGCAACCTGATCACCGGCCTGCCGGAAGCGGTGGAGGTCAGCTCGGTGGAGATCCGCGAGGCGCTCTCCGGTTCGGTGCAGGTGATCGTGGATGCGGTCAAGGCGACGCTGGATGAGACGCCTCCAGAGCTGGTAGCCGATCTGATGGAGTATGGAATTGTGTTGGCCGGCGGCGGCGCTTTGCTGCAAGGGCTGGCGCAGCGCCTGCAAGACGAGACGCGTATGCATGTCTACGTCGCCGACAATCCGTTGACGGCGGTGGCAATGGGCGCCGGGATGATTTTGGAGAAACCAGAATTCTATCGCGAGACATTGACGAGCATGCAGCGCAAGGCGACGATTCGATAGGTCTACCCGTGGTTCTTCGTTGACGGACCGATTCGCTCCCTATGCGTAGCACCGAACGACGAGCTCGAAACTTCAGCGATTTGGGTGTGCGGATTGCACTGTTGACGCTGGCTGCAATCCTGTTGATCACGCTGCAAATTTCCGGCAACCTGCGCCCCGCCCAGAATTTGATCACTCAGCTCACCGCGCCCGCCCAACTGAGCGCCACAGGCGTCACCTCCACCGTCAATCGTTTCTTTGCATTTCTGGGGCGAGTCCGCACCCTGGAGCAGGAGTATTTTGCTCTGGAGGCGCGCGCCAAACAGCTGGAAGCTGAGATTGAGACGCTGCGCGAGGTGGAAAAGGAAAACGAGCAGCTTCGCTCCTTGCTTAAATTCGCCCAAACGAGGCCGCGGCTCGAGCTGCGCGGCGCGCAAATTGTTGCCCGCGTCGTCGGCGAAGAGAGCACAAACTTCAGCGACACAATCTTGATCGATCTGGGCGCTGTGCACGGCATCCGTACGGGCATGCCTGTCGTGACCGATCAAGGGCTGGTGGGGCGCATCAGCGAAGTCACGGAAAATAACGCCAAAGTGCTGCTGCTGACCGACCCGAGCAGCTCCGCCAGCGCGCTGATGGCGGAAAGCCGATTGAACGGCATTGTGCGCGGCGGCACCGGCGGCAAGCTGATCATGGATTTCATCCCTCAAGGGCCGACCTTCAACCTTGGCGAAACGGTGCTCAGCTCCGGTCTGGGCGGCAGATTCCCGAAAGGGTTGACCATCGGCGTGATTGAGTCGATTGAATCCCAGCCCAATGCCGTGTTTCAGACCGCCCTCATTCGCCCCGCCGTGGACTTCGGCAGCCTGGAGCTGGTGATGGTCATCACAAACTTTGAACCCAGCGAGGCGCTGCCGGAATTCCTGCTTCAGCCGGCGGAAGAAACCCCCGCATCTGAAGCCGAGGAGACTACGCCGGAGGCGACGCCATGAACCGCGGCGCCCTGTATTATCTGATGGTTCCGTTGCTGCTGCTGCTCTGTTTGCTGCAATCGACTGCGGCGGCGCGCATGAAAATTGCAGGCGTCAAACCGGAGCTGGTGTTGTTGATGGTGGTCATCGGAGCGCTGGTGTACGGAGCAAGACCCGGCGTTGTATGGGCGTTTGTGGCAGGCGTCGGCATGGATATTTTCAGCGGCGGCCCCTTCGGAGCGTCGAGCCTGGCGCTCATGGCCAGCGCTTTGGTGGCAGGATTGGGTCACCGCCCCTTCTCTCGCTTCAACATATTCGTTCCTCTTGCGGCGACGGCGCTCGGCACGCTGGCCTACGCCGGCGTCTATCTCACCATCCTCACCGTGCTGGAAGTGGCCGGGGCGCCTACGCTGCGGGTGCCGATCGACGACGCAATTCGCGACATTGTGCTGCCGGTCACGTTGTACAACACCGCAATTATGTTGCTGCTGCTGCCGCTCTTGAACCGGCTGCCGGAAAGTCAGGACCTGTAGGTCTGGTTTTTGCTTGTCCATATTCAGGGCGAGCGTCTATAGGGAGACATGTTCGAGGAACGCACCGTCCGTGACACTGCAAACCTGACGATGACCCTCTTTCGAGCGGGGATCGTGATTGTGTTTCTGATCATGGTCGTCAGGATGTTTCAATTGCAGGTCGTAGAAAATGAACGGTATCAGGCGCTGGCGAACCGTAACCGGCTGCTGCGCATCGAGACGCCCGCCCCGCGTGGGATCATTTACGACAGCAACGGGACCATTTTGGTGCGCAATCGTCCGAGCTTTGAGGTGGCGCTGGTGCCCGAAGACCTTCCCTTCGACGACCTTGATACGCCCGACGTCGACGAGGAGGCGGTCGAGATCGAGAAAGTGTTGCGCATTCTGCGCGCCGATAGCGATCCGGAAGTGGCGCTGCGCATGGCGGCCATTCTCTTCAATAAGCTCGGCTACGACGACTTCATTCGCACCGTGCAGCGCGCCAACGTGCCTATTTCTTTCTTGAGTGAGCCGGCGTTCGTCACACCCGTGACCGAAGATGGCCGGCTTGCCATGGTGGAGCCGCGCAAGGTCTATCTGCCTGACCTTGACCAACCGCTCCCGCTGGAAGGGTTGGTCGCGCTGGTGAAACGCGTTGTCGCCATCCAGAGCATGGGCAGCGCCTCCGACCCGGTGCCGATCCTGGACGGCGTCGATCGCATTCGCGCATTTGAGATTTCGGAGGACAGCTTCCGCATCCCGGCTGTGCGGGTCATTCAGGTGCCGGTGCGCGAATATATCTACGGCGATCTCCTCAGCCACGTGTTGGGGTTCATGGGACCGATCCCCGCCCTCGCCGCAGACACGTACCGCGAGGCGGGATACACCAATCTCAACGAAAAAGTGGGGTTGAACGGCCTCGAATACACCTATCAAACTGAGCTGCGCGGCTCCCCGGGCGTTCGCTATTCCGAACGCAACATCCTTGGCGTCGACGTACGCACGATCGGGCCGGTGGTCGAACCGGTGCCCGGCTGGAATCTCCACCTGAACATTGACTTGCGCCTGCAGCAGGTCATGCGCGATGCGCTCCAGGAAATGATGGACGAAGTGGACGCTCCCTGGGGCGTCACCGTGGCGATGAACCCGCAAAATGGCGCAGTATTGGGCATGGTCAGCCTACCTTCATATGACAACAATATCTTTGCTGAACGCATCGGCGAAGATTACCTCAAGTTAGAGCAAGATGAACGGCGCCCCTTGATCAACTATGCAATTGGAGGGCTATATCCACCCGGCTCCGTCTTCAAGATGGTGACGGCAGCGGCGGGGCTGGCCGAAGGCATTATTACGCCGAACACGACCATCGTTGACTCCGGCCCTATCTACCTGCCCAATCGCTATTTCCCCGACGACATGTCGCAGGCCCAGGAGTTTGTGAGCTGGAATCACAAGTACGGCATCGTCCATGGGCCGATGAACGTAGTGAGAGCGCTGGCGCTCTCCAATGACATTTACTTTTATATTTTGGGCGGCGGCTTCCCCAACCAATTCCAGGGATTGGGGCCGCAATTGCTCAGCAAATGGACGGAGCTTTTCGGCTTTGGCGAAATCACCGGCGTAGACCTTCCCGGCGAGGTCACGTCGATTGTGCCGACCGATCAATGGAAACGGCGGTTGTTCGCCGAACCCTGGACGACGGGCGACAGCTACAACATGGCGATCGGTCAAGGGTATGTTCTGTCTACACCGATGCAGGTGTTGGTCGAAACGGCGGCGATCGCCAACGGCGGAACCATCTACGTCCCCAAAATCGTGCATCACATGACCGACGCTGAAGGCGGCGTTCAGAAAGATTTCGAGCCGGAGATCAAGCGCACATTGCCGATCTCGGCGGAGGATATGGAAGTCGTTCGTCGCGGCATGTGGGAAGTGGTGAACACGGACTACGGCACCGGCCGCGTGGCGCGCGTGCCGGGCGTCGAGGTGGCCGGCAAAACAGGCACCGCCGAGTTCTGCGAATACATTCCAGAGAAGCGGGACTGTCGCCGCGACGAGAAGGGCTTCCTGCCTTTCCATGCCTGGTTCAGTGCGTTCGCACCATACGACAATCCGGAGATCGCCATCGTCACCTTCGTCTACGATGGCGGTGAAGGGTCGGCTGTGGCTGCGCCCGTCACCCAGAAAATTTTAGAGGCGTACTTCACCGAGATTTCGCCACGCACCCAGGGCGCCATTGCACAACCTTGAGGAAGCCGTATGAGCGACGTTGCCAGACCCGAAGATTCAAGCAGCCCATCATCGCCGAACGGCGTCTTTGCTTTGGAGCTGCGCATCGCCGATCTGTTGGACGACGTAACGGTGCAAGGCGCATCAAAAAGAGGGGCCGGTGAGCCTAAGGCGCCACAGGAGAGAACGGCGGAACCGGGCGCCTTGCCAGGAGAGCCGCTGGTCAAGAGCCATGCACGCCCTGCGTACGATGCGGTGGACAGCCTGCCTCCTTTCTTGGCGCAAGCAAGCGCAGCCAGAGAGGCCGAACCTTCAGGCGCCCTTGCGCCGGAGAACACTCGGCCGGCCATGGCTGCGGCTCCGGCGGCGACGTCTGCACCGCCAGCCATGGAAACCCCCGAAGCGAAAGAGGTGCCGCCCGCCCCTACGGGCGCGCAGATCGTCTACATTCGTGGACGAAGCGACGGCGTTGCTATTGAGATCGGCGTGGGCGCGTGGAGTCAAGTGATGGCGGCGCTGGCGGAGCGGCTGGAGAGCGCCGCCGGGTTCTTCCGCAAGAGCAGCGTGGCGCTCGACCTGGGCGCGCGACCTGTCACGGAAGGAGAACTGCAGGAGCTTGCGCAGGTGCTCGCTGCGCAAGAAATGACGGTGGGCGTCGTGCGCACCCGCTCTGAACGCACGTTTCAGGCGGCGCTGGCGGTTGGCCTGGCCGTCATGTTGGAAGCGGCTGAAGGCGCCCAGAGCGCAACCGCCATGTCGGCGACCTTCAACAGCCAGGAACGAGGGGCGGACGCAGAGGGCTACTTCGTCTACAGAGGATATCTGCGCTCTGGTCATCGCCTTCATCGTCGAGAACATGTCCTGGTGATCGGCGACATCAACCCGGGCGCAGAGGTGATCAGCGACGGCGACGTGCTGGTTTGGGGCAGGCTGCGCGGCGTAGTCCATGCCGGCGCCGGCGGAAATCGCCGCGCATTGGTGGCTGCGCTTGACCTGGAGCCGACGCAGCTGCGCATCGCCGATGTGATCAAAATCGCGCCGGATCCCAAACCGGGGCAGCCCGGTCGTTTTTTCTGGCGGCGCTCTCAACACAAACGGCCGGAAATCGCCCGCGTGGTGCAAGATGAAATTATGATAGAGGAATGGGACATAGCCCGACCCGGGGGCCTGGTCACCTTGCGGCGAGGGGACGGTTGATCTACATATGACAGGCACGGTCATCACGATCACCTCCGGCAAAGGAGGAGTTGGCAAGACGACGACGACGGCGAATCTCAGCGCAGCGTTGACGCAGCTCGGTCAGCGCGTGATCGCCGTGGACGCCGACATGGGACTGCGCAATCTCGACCTGGTCATGGGGCTGGAAAACCGCATTGTCTTCGATTTGGTGGATGTCGCCGAAGGACGCTGCACCTTGCAGCAGGCGTTGGTGCGCGATCCGCGCGCCGAATTTCTCTATCTATTGCCGGCCGCTCAAACGCGTGACAAGCGGGACGTCGCCATCGAGCAGATGTGCGCAATTTGTCGCCAACTTGTCACAATGGCCGACTATGTGTTGATCGATTCGCCCGCCGGCATCGAACACGGATTTCACACGGCGGTGGCGCCGGCCGATCGCGTGTTGATCGTCACCACCTCCGACGTGAGCGCGCTGCGAGACGCCGACAAGGTGATCTATTTGCTTGAACGGGACTGGCGCCGACAGCCGGGCCTGGTGATCAACCGTTACAATCCCAGGCTGGTCAACAGCGGTGAAATGCGCGGCATCGACGACGTGCTCGACATCCTCGCCATCGATCTGCTCGGCGTTGTGCCGGAAGACGAACGGTTGATGCTCTCCACAGATCGGGGGACGCCCGCCGCCTTCGACCGTCGCATGTATGTGCGGCGCGCCTATGAAAATATCGCCCGGCGCATCATGGGCGCCAATGTGCCTTTGACGGATTACTATCGTCCGGGCTTTTGGGGCTGGCTGGCCAGATTGTTTGGAAGATAAATGTTTGCACGAATCAACTGGCGTTATTTTGATTGGCCATTATTTTTGGTCGTTTTGCTTCTCTCGAGCATCGGCGTGGCGCTCATCTACAGCGCCACGCGCAACTCGCCGGACCTTGTCGACTACTGGCAACGCCAGGTTAATTTCATCCTCATCGGGCTGGTTGTGCTCTTTTTCGTCGCGATGGTCGACTATCGCCAGTTGTCGCTGCTGGCGATTCCGGCGTTTCTCATCTTCGTTGCCTCGTTGGTGGCCGTCTATTTTTTTGGAGAGGCGCAGGGTGGGTCTCGCAGTTGGATCAATCTCGGCGGCACCCTGGTGCAGCCCACCGAAGCGGGGAAATTCCTGCTCATCATTTTTCTTTCCTGGTATCTGAGCTGGTTCCGCGACAGCTTGCACCGACTTCCCTATCTACTTATGGCGCTGTTGTTTCTGTTGGCGCCGTTGGCGTTGGTTTATGTGCAACCCGACTTTGGGATGACAATCACCTACGCATTTATGGGCGGCGTGTTGATCCTGGCGGCGGGCGTGCGCTACCGTCATCTGGCATTGCTCGGCGGCGGCGCGTTGCTGGCGCTTCCTCTGTTCGCCGCCACTCTCCAGGGATACATGTTGGCGCGCCTTTGCATCTTTTTGCCGACCGACGAAGAAGGACACATCCTTCCCCCCATTCTCAATCTGTTGCGCGCGGCTTTCGATACGTTGCCCACCGAATGCATCCAGCCCGAGGCGAACACCGCCGCTTCCTATAACGTCGATCAGGCGTTGATCGCCATCGGCAACGGTGGGCTGACCGGCCTCGGTTGGACGCAGGGAACGCAAAATCAGCTCCTTTTCCTGCGCGTGCGACACACCGATTTTATCTTCAGCGTCATTGCTGAGGAACTCGGAATGATCGGCGCGTCGTTGATCTTGCTGTTGCTGCTCTTTGTCGTGTGGCGCGTCCTGCGCATTGCAGAGCGGGCGCCCGATCAATTCGGAAAGCTGCTGGCGACAGGGGTGGCGGCGTTGATATTCTTTCAAATCGTTGTCAACGTGGGCATGAATCTCAAAATCATGCCCGTGACCGGACTGACGCTGCCGTTTATCAGTTACGGGGGCAGCTCTTTGATATCGATGATGTTTGCAATTGGATTGGCGGAAAGCGTGGCCATGCGTCACCGCAAGATCGAATTCTTTTAGCGCGCAGAGCGAGGCGCCGCCACTTGATGGCGGCGCGCGCCCTCGCAATTTCGATCAGGTCACGCCGCGTTTTGTCGTTGGGATGAAGGCTGCGCTCGAGGTTTGAGCCGAGTCTTCCGGTAAGCTTCATACGGCAAGCAGAGTCGGCGTTTTTGCGGATGGATTTCTGTCCGTGAAAACGCATTCTTTTTGCCCAAAGACAGCCTCCCAACGATGAAAACGCAGCCGATTCAAAATAAAATTCAAAAGGAGAAGCGTTATGTTTACTCAAATTTGTCGAATGCTCATCATTGTTACGCTGGCGATAGCGCCGCTGTCAGTTTTCGCCGCCGATAGTTCGACCACATCCGCAGTGCAACAAGGGGCGGCGGAGACAGAAGACGAACCTGCCTGTACTTACCCCGCCGTGGAAACGGCGGGGCAAACCCTCCGATCTCAGGAAATAAGCCCTGCGTGTAATGCGCAGGCCCTCTCAGAAACACATATCTTGACCGAAGTCGTCACCCTTACACAGACAGTCCTGCTTACCGAGGTGGTGACGATCGAGCAGATCGTCCCCGTCACCGAGACCGTATTCGTCACTGAGACCGTATTTGTGACCGAGACGATTGAGCAGATTGTTCCCGTCACCCAAACTGTGCTCGTGACCGAAGTCGTGACGCTTGAACAGATCGTTCCCGTCACCGAGACCGTGTTCGTGACCGAAGTGGTGCCAATTGAGCAGATTGTTCCTGTCACCCAAACCGTGCTGGTGACCGAGGTGGTGACGATTGAGCAGATTGTTCCCGTCACCGAGACCGTGGTCGTGACCGAAGTCGTGACGGTCGAGCCGACCGTCCCCATGAGCGAAACCGAGAGCGCAGCGCCATCTCCGACTGCTTCGATCGACTCCGGAAACGAGGCCCTAGATGCCGGTGACTCAGAAGAGCCCAATTCGCCGGAATCCTTGGTGACAACGCCCAACCTCGCCGGCGCTCAAGCGCAGGCCATAAACGGCCAGGCGTCCGTTGCTTCTCAACCAGCGACGCACTGGCTGCAGCTCTCCCCGCCGTACAGCGAACCGACGCCGCTGCCGGTCACCGGACTGGCTATGTATTACGCTCCTCAGGTGATGGATAGAGTGGAGAGGTATCGTGAGCGGGTGAACAAAATCGAAGCCTGCGAGGAGTGCATCGGTCGCGTTGCGTTGCTGCGCGCCGGCGACCTGGGGCGACTGGTGTGGATTCAGGTGGGCAAGGGAAAGATAGAAGGACCGTTCCAGGTGCTCGACGTCGCCGCGCGCCATCACATCCCCGATCTGTTGCGGCGCAACTGGGTTGTGGACGTCGACTACGAGACGGCCAAACGTTGGGGGATGCGCGGGCCGATCGAGGTGACCATTTACGCCGAGCCGCCCGAAAAGCTTGCCCTGCGGACGCCGAAAAATGAGCAGCAGGCGAACCCCTGAGACGGCGTCAGGCTAGGCGGGACGCTCAAGAGCCTTGCTGAGATCGACGGTCAGTTTTTCGCAGAGCGACAGAAACTGCGGCTTCCACCGAATGTGCAGCGCAAGCGGATCGACCCAGCGTGCATGCACGGTGGCGCGATGCATCTCGGCGAGCGTGAAGTTAGGTTCATCGAAAAAACGCAGGCGGTCGTCGCGGGGGGCGTACCTGCCGAACTGCGCTTCCACAACCAGGATGGGCGGGATGCGGTGCGCGCTCTCGTTGCACCAACGCAAAAACTCGGTCAGAAAGAGCCGCAGCGGGTGATAGCGACGATGCACGTTCGGCGCCGCAGTTACGAGTTGACGCCAGAAGTCGCCGTGGCCAAAGGAGATGGCGGCGACGGGCAGCGCCAGATCATACAGGCCCGCCAGGATAGCTGCGCCGACGTCCAGCAGCGCCCGGCCGGCGCCGAGATAGCCCACCCAAAATGAACGCGTCAACAGCGCCGCCTTCTCTTCGGCTTTCGGGTCGACGGTGTGGCGCTTGCGCGCGTCTTCGATCAAAAAAGCGTACATTTCGACGTCGGCCATCCGTGCGCACAGACTTTCCGCCATCACAGCGCACGGATGGCTGAACGCCTCTTCATAGGTGGCGAAGCGCTGATCGAATTGTTCGTCCAACCAGACGAAACAGCCTGGCACAGGTTGATCGGAAAGCTGATAGGCGGTGCGTTCATAAAAACGCGTTTTCATCAGCGGACCTTTCCGTTGCATGGCGGCAGGCGCCCAGCCAATACAGATGCAGCAGCGCGCCGGTGGTCAGACCCACCAGCCCCTTCACAGGCCACGGGAGCGCAGAAGGACTGACGAAGCCTTCGATCAACCCGGCAATAACCAAAAAAGGGACTGACCCCAGAATCAACTGAACCCCGAGCCGGGCGCGCCGTCGCAAGGCGACGCCCCGACCGAGCAAGCCCGGGCGCAGAAAGCCGTCGCCGATATACAGGCCGCACCCGCCGGCCAGAAAGATGACGCTCAGCTCGACCGGGCCGTGGGCCAGGACGAATTCCGCCAGCCCCCCGACCAGCTGATGGATGGACAATAACCCGAAGATGGCGCCCAAAGTCAGGCCGTTGTGAATCAACACCCAGAGCGTCAGGATGCCGGCGGTCAGGCCGCCGGCAAAGGTGAGAAACATCACCTGGATATTGTTGGTCATGATGAGACTGGCGGCCGCCGAACGCACGCCCGGCGCGATCTCCGTCCAGAGCTCTCCGCGCTCCACCTGCGCAACCAGCGGTGCGACGCCCGGCCCCTGAATGACGTAAATCCACTCCTGGTCTGCGCTCACCGCCCAGAATGCTGCAAGCGCCGGCGCACAAAACAGGACAAAAGCCGTGATCGTATAGGGCAAGAGGGCGCGGTATAATTGCGGAAATGTGCAACGATAAAAGTGAACAAGCCGCCTCCAGCGCAGCGGCTCCCCCTGATAGATCAAAACATGGGCGCGGCCAACGAACTGGTTGAGATAGCGTGTGACCTGTTGATCGGGAAAATCGCGCTGCGCCAGGGCGAGGTCCGAGGCAATGCTTCGATACAGCCGTCCTAGCTCCTCCAACTCAGACGCGGAGAGATTGCGTGGATGGTTGCGGGCCTGGCGGAGCAGCGTTTCCATGCGTTGCCAGCTGGATCGCCGTTTTTTCAGAAAGTATTCAAGATTCATCTTCGGAAACGCATTGTGAAGAATCTGAGTGATGCGCCTTCATTGGTCGATCAAAGCGAGTATATCATCTCCACGCCGGAAAACGTAACGTTTGGCTATGCGGTCGCAGGGCTTGGCAGTCGCTTCATCGCAGCACTGATCGACGCAGCGCTGATCGCCGGCCTTCTGTTGCTCTTGAATTTCCTGCTGACCGTCTTCATGGGCTGGGTCGTGGACGCCTCCATCGCGCTCACCGCCGCAGAAGACGATCCAGGGTGGGCCGTCGGCCTCGTGTTGGCGGTCTATGCGTTGCTCAACTTCGCCATTTTCTGGGGCTACTATTTGGTCTTCGAGCTGGGCTGGCAGGGACAGACGCCGGGAAAACGGCTGGCCGGAATCCGCGTCGTCAGGCTAGACGGCGGCGTCCCGGGATTTCTGGAGGTTGCCATCCGCAACCTGGTGCGCATCGTGGACTTTCTCCCTTTCGCCTACGCATTAGGCTTTGTCGTGATGTTTTTGAGTCGTCAGTCGCGGCGGCTGGGAGATTACGCCGCCGGCACGTTGGTCGTGTATGAGGGGATGACCTCGCAGCCCGACCTCTTCATGCGCCCGAGCGCAAGGGAGTCCCGCCAGGGTGAGTCGCCCCCTCTTGCAGGGAACATTACATCGGAAATTCCCAATCTGCGCCGCCTGACCGGCGATGAGTATCAGCTCATCTGCACGGTCCTTGAGCGTCAGATGCGCGGCCAGGCCGATCCGGCGCTGATGCTGCGGCTGGCGCAGGCCATTGCAACCCGATTAGAGGCCCCGCTTCCTGGCTCAACCAGCCGGGATGCACAGCGCTTTCTCTATTCCGTCGCCGAGGCCTATCGCCGCGCCGCCGATCAATTGTAAATTCTTTCACACCATCTCCAGGCACACCTAGGAGCTCCAGACGCACGAAGGAGGCGAACGATGAATTCTTCTCTTCCGATTGAGTATTCGCCGCTCATTCGCGACCTGCCGATGGACCTGCGCCCGCGCGAGCGATTGATCTACGCAGGAGCCGGCGCCCTCAGCACCGTGGAGCTGCTCGCCATCATTCTGCGCATGGGCGGACGCGGAGAAAGCGTCATTCGGATGGCGGAGCGACTGCTGGCGCAGTTTGGCGGCCTGGCCGGGCTGGCGCAGGCGAGCCATGACGAACTTTGCGCAGTGCATGGCGTGGGAGAAGCAAAAGCGACGCAGATCAAAGCCGCCCTGGAATTAGGGCGCAGACTCCTCGCAACGGCTCCCTACGAGCGCCCGCAGGTGCGCGGCCCTGCAGACGTCGCCAATCTGGTGATGCTGGAGATGGGGCTGCTCGAACAGGAGCATCTGCGCGTCGTGCTGTTGGACACCAAAAACTATGTGCAGCGCATCGTCAACGTGTACGCTGGCAGCCTGAACACGGCGGTCGTGCGCGTAGGGGAGATTTTCCGCGAGGCCATTCGCTCCAACTGTGCGGCCATCATCGTCGTTCACAACCATCCGAGCGGCGATCCGACGCCTAGCCCCGAAGACGTGCGCGTCACCGAGCAGCTGGTGGAGGCGGGTCGGCTGCTCGACATCGAAGTGCTGGATCATCTCGTCATCGGACGCAACCGCTATGTCAGCCTGAAGGAGCGCGGGTTAGGATTTCGTTAAGTTGCAGGTCACGTCGTTCGGCATGTATGGCGTCGACATGACCTGCAACCATGCGTCTACGCCTCCGGCGCAGGCTGATAGACGGCGTGTTTCACCAGGAAGTCATTCAATGCGCGGATGGTGGCGTTGGACAACTTCACTTCTTTGGCGCGAGCGCGGATGTGCTCTTTAATTTCATCCCCGCGCAACACGGGCACGGTCGGGTTGTTCAACTCCAGCACGATCGCTTGATTGAGAAAGACGGCGGCGCCATCCACAGGGGTCGCCGCCAGCGAATTATTGCCATCGCCGTTGGGGGCCTGCTCCAGCAACTGCCGAATTTTCTGTTTCTGCTCCTCCAGGTCCTGGGAAGGATTGCCGACGCCCTCTCTGGAGAAGACGGTGAAGATGCGCCAGAAGCTGAAGGGCTCTCGCCAGCGGTCGCCCTCCACAATGACCCGCCCCTTGTCGGAGCGAACCGCAAAGACCGTGACGCCATGGGGGCCTGTTAGCACATAATTGGCCGGCAGGCTCATAGCGAAAAAGCTGTAGCGGTCGTCGAACCCCTTCATGTTGCGTTCCAACACCTCATCCGGACGTTCAAAAAAGCGGCTGCCGGGCCAACGTCGGCGTGCATAGCGATTGATGTAATAGCTTCCGACGCTGGCCAGCATAAAGCCAACGGCGAGCGCCGTGAAGCTGATCCACGCCCAATAGAGCTGTAGAAATCCAACCAGGCCCGGTTGAATCGGTTGATCGGGGGGATACCAGGTTGGCACCAGGCTGGCCAAGAACCCGAGCAGCAAAACCGCCAGCCCTGCCAGGCTAAAGCGACGTCCCAGCGATTCCTTCTTTTTGATCTGCGTCAGATTTCGATAAACTTTCATGGTTTTGTCGTTTCATCAGATGATTGGAGTGGATGTTTGTTTTACTGGATAGACAGAGAGCCGTCCGGCGCCGCCGCCTTCTCCGGTTCGAGGGCGGCGATGCCGCGTTGAATCTTGGTCAGAATATCCTGTTCGATGGCCTGTTTGGCCACGCGAATGGCGTGCCGGATGGCGAGCGCGTTGCTGCGGCCATGCGCCACGATCACAAGGCTGGAAAGTCCCAGCAACACGGCGCCGCCGTAGTGACTGTCGTCCATGCGTTCGCGCACGCGTTGCAACGATTTGCGGGCGAGCAGCGCTCCCAGCATCGCCAGCGGGCTTTTCTTGATTTCTTCGGTGATGACCTGCGTCATCAGACGAGCGGTGGTTTCCGCCGTCTTGACAAAGATGTTGCCGGTGAAGCCGTCGGTGACGACCACATCGGCCAGGCCTGTGGGGATCTCCTTGCTTTCGATGTTGCCCTCGAAGAGGATGCTCGGCGTCTGCTCCAGCAGCTTATAGCTCTCGATGACCAGTTGATTGCCCTTGCCTGCTTCTTCGCCGTTGCTCAGGATGCGCACGCGCGGCTCCGGCACGCCGATCACCTCCCGCGCGTAGATCGACCCCATGATGGCGAATTGTTGAATGTGCTCGGGTCGAACATCGGCATTGGCGCCGATGTCCAGAATCAGGCAGACTCCTTTGAGCGTGGGAAAAGGGCCGATCAGCGCCGGGCGCAGAATGCCTTTGATGCGGCCAACGTGCAGAATGCCCGCCGCCAACGCACCGCCGGTGTTGCCGGCCGAGACGAACGCCTGCGCCTCATTTCGCTTCACCATTTTGCAGCCGACGACCATCGAGCTGTCGGGTTTTGCGCGCACCGCCGCCGCAGGCTTCTCGTCCATTTCAATGACCTGAGACGCAGGCACGATCGGCAAATTCAGCCCTTTCGTCTTGTATTTTTTGAGCTCCGCTTCAATGACGTCCGGCTTTCCCACCAGCGAGACCGTCACGCCGTAAATGCGCGCCGCCTCGACGGCGCCGGCGACAATCGCCTCCGGCGCGTGATCGCCTCCCATTGCATCCAGCGCAATATTCATACCATCGCTTCCACTTCCGATGTCAGAGTTTTCCGATGTCAGAGTTTTCCGATGTCAGAGTTGTCAAATGTAGATGTCAGATGTTGAAAACAGATTCTGCCGCACTTCGGCGATTGGGGCGGCGTCCTCCGGCCAAGGTTTCTGATTCCGCCCGGTGAACGACGCTGCGTTCAGACGCCCAGGTCGTTCGGACAGCCGGCCAGGGCGACTGCGCCAGGCCCAGCCAGGGCAGCCACGGCCGGGCCGATGTCGCTGAAAACCGCCTCGTCGATTTTGAGTGCGCTGCGCGCCATCTCAAGCAGCGTCTCTGCGTCAGACAATGCGTTCGAGTGCAGGACGCCGACGGCGAGTGGACGCTCGCCATAGACTTTGCGCATGCGATCGACGACCTCCTGCATGGACTTTTTGCGTCCTCGCACGCGCGCCACCGCCGTGGCCGCGCCGTTTTTAAGTTCCAGAATCGGCTTGATCTGAAGCAGATCGCCGACGCCAGCCTGCAGATTGCTCACGCGGCCACTGCGCGCTACGTATTTTAACGTTTCCAGTGCAGCATAGCCAATGACTTCCCTGCGCAGTTGTTCTAATTTTGCGATCAGGGCGGCCTGCTCGATCCCGCGTTCCAGCATGCGCGCCGCCATGATCGCCTGCCACCCGCTGGTCATGCTGATGCCGTCTGAATCCCACAGGATAAAGCGTTCCAGGTCAAACTCCTGGGCCGCGATCTGCGCCGAGCGGAAGGTGCCGGAGAGCTTGCTGGTGACCGTCACCAGCAAAATTTTCTCAGCGCCTTCATGAAAGGCCTGCTGGTAGGCTTCGGCGAAATAGGAAGGCGGCGGCTGGCTGGTGGTCGGCAAAACGGGGCTTGACTCCAATTTTACGTAGAATTCTTGTTCAGAAAGGTCAACCTTGTTACGAAACGACTCTTCGCCGAAGATCACCAACGCCGGCACCTCGATCATTCGATAGCGCTGCAAGAGTTCATCTGGAATATTGCTGCTTGTATCCACCACGATGCGTGTATTTTCGGCTGTTAGAAAGTCTGTCGCCATGTTCGCCCTCCTTTTTGCGACTGTTTTCTGCGACTGTCACAGCGTCGCGGCTGATGAAACGCACCGCCCAGCAAAGTTTGACTCCACATGCGGGTGGGCACGGGGAAACCGCAAACCTGGTGAACGGGGAACCGCAATGAAATGACGCAAATCCGATAGGTTGCGGGGGAATCACAGCACTGCATTATAGATACCGCAAATTCCGTCGTTGCGCAACCATCTCACCGGGACGGGCGCAACAGCTGTTGGTAGGCTTCGCCGATGGGGGTTAAACGGCCGTAATTGTCAAAAAGGTTGCCGGTTGGATAGCGACTGTCGCGCGCCGAGTACCAGTTCCATCGCTGCACCAGCCGATTGTCGTCCTCTGGGTAGCCGGTTGCCGGGTCGCGCAACGATTCAAAGAGGGTGAAACTACCTTCCAGAAATGCAATCACCCTCTGCACGTCAAATCCATACTCGGCCGGCATCAGAATGCCGTATTCTGTGATCCAAAGCGGTTTGTTGCGCTGGCCGCGCGCCGCCATCCAGGCGCGCATGGCGCGCACCTGCCGCTCAACCAGCGTCAGATCATCGTGGTCGTCGATCTCCCACAGCTCGCCGCGTTGCTCGATCATGAAACCCGGTGGAATATTGACGCCCCATCCGCTGCGCTCCTCTCGCAGCACAAAGGCGTGCATGTTCCAGACATCGACCGGCATCTCCACCCCATACAGCGATCGATAGAACTCCCAGACCCGATCCAGATACTCCAGCCGCAAAGGCGTGACCTGGCTGACGCCGCCGATGGCGACCCGGGCGGTCGGGTCAGCGGATTTGATGGCGTGATAGGCGCGGTGGTAGGCGATGGCGTAAATCTCAGGCGGCGTATTGTCCTGCCAGCGAACGTCTGGCTCGTTGCCGATCAGCCAGGTCAGTCCGGGGTGGCGTCGCGCCAGCTCGCTCAGCTCTCGCGGGCCTGGATAGAGACGGCCGTTTTTCATGCGCACCATCGGCGTGAATTCCATATCGAATGCAGGCGCCGGCAAATCCATGACAGCGCGGTCGCCGATGCCCAGAAATCCCGGCTCGATGCGAAAGTTGGCGGTCCAATTGAGATACCAGCCCGGGCGTTCAGCGGGCCAATCGTAATAGGCAAGGTTGCCGTCCGGCACGCCGACGCCGGCGCGCCAGCGCAGTGAATAGGGCGGCGCAGGCGGCGCAGGGGGAAGCGATTCAAGCGACCGGAGCGTCAACGTGCCTGGCGTGTAATGCGGCGGTGATGGGTCGTTCACCGGGATCAGCGTATCGTCGCCGGGGTTGACGGCGGGCGTCCATTCGGGCGGGTTCCCTAGCGCGGCCAAGAGGGCAATCAGCAGCACAAGCGCGCCGCCCGCCACGGCGTAGATGAAACGCTGGACATACAGTGGCTGTTGCTTGAACATGAGAGCGTCACAAGAGAGGATGCATCACGAGGGCGGAACCGGTGCGAGAGACCTCAGTGGCTCTTTTCGAGCAACCGTTCGAGACGGCTGAGATTCTGTTCGAGCCGAGTGAGGGAACTCTGCAGATCGAAAGAAATTTCGCCATTGCCGCTCTGCTGAGACACAGCGCTGTTGACCAAGAGGAGTCGCTGTTCAATTGTCCGCTGCTCCCGGTCCTGCCCGGCAAGTTGACGAGCGCCGAATTTGCGCTCCACAATCGACGGTTTCAGCGCAATGCCGTGACGATCCAGAATTTGCTGATAGTAGTCGAGGCGCTGCATCAGACCGTTCGTCACCGTGGAAAAGCCATGCTCCGCCAAGGCCAGCCGCGAGCCGAAATGCATCGGATAGTGCGAAAACATGCGCTCGTCGTCCCATTCCGGTTGAATGAGAATGATGTCCACGTCTGGATACTTGGCTTTCAGGTTTTTGATGTGATACCGAAGCGTAGAGTGAAGCAACGTGCGCACGGTTTGATTCACAATGGCCTGGATGCCGTGAGAGCGCATGTAGTGCTGGTTGGGGAAGACGCGCTCCGCGTTGAGCGGCACCATGGAGTTGATGCAGATGACGAGCTTGGCGCCGGCCTCGATGGCGAGGTCCAGGCTGGCCGTGCCGTGCAGGCCTCCATCGACGTAATCTTTGCCGAAGATGCGCACCGGTCGATAGATCACAGGGATGGCGCTGCTGGCGGCGACGGCGCGACTGATCGGGACGATGCCCTTGCCGCCCTGGCCAAAGACGGCGCGCGCGCCCGTGTCCAGCTCGGTCGCCACAATAAAGAGCTCTTTGTGTAGAAAATCAAACCGATTGCAGCGCCCCGGCATCTCCAGGATGCGCCGCACGTAGCGCTCCAGCGCCTCGCTGTCGTAGAGGCCGGCGGGAAGCACACGCGCCAGCTCCCAAACAATGTCGGACAACGCAATGTTCAGGGGATGTTTGAGTGAAGCTGCGCCCAAACGCCAGAGCGCTCGCGGAATGTTGAGGAGGCTGCGCAGATATTCTGCAACGTCGGCCCGGAAGATGTCTCTGACGTTGACGCCTCCGATCTCGGGATGGCGATTGTCCAGCGTTTGAATGATCTCTTCCGGAGAAAAACCGTTGGCGATCAGGGCGCAGATGAGAGCGCCGGCGCTCGTGCCAACATAGGTGTCAAAGTCGTTGACCGTCAGGTCGCGGAGGATGTTGTTGATTGCTCGCAGCGCGCCAACTTCGTAGACGGCTCCGGTGATGCCGCCGCCCGCCAGGACCAGGGCAACTTTACTGCGTTTCATGCTCTGCATCCGATGAAATCTGTTCCGACGCCTCGGCTACGGACGTTGACTCGTCGCCCGGCTTGTTTCCTTCTTCAGCGGCGAGCAGTGCGCTGATTTTTTCGTTGAGTTCATCCAGCTGCGCCTGCAACTTGCGCAGGTCGCGCGCCGTAGGCACATTGAGCGTCGTCAGGATGTCTTGCATCAACTCATCGATGCGGTGGAACAGCAGGGCGTCGAGCGCTCCCTGGTTGGCGCCTTCTTTTTTTTCGCCGCTGTCTCTTTTTTCACCGCTATCCAGGTGAAGCGGAGCGGTCAAGGCGCGTCGCATCTGATCGAGTGTGTCGCCGCCGGCGCGAATCAAGTTGGCCAGCAGCGACCGTTGCAGGAACCCCGCCCCCTTCTTTTCCTGCTCAAAGATGATTTGCGAAAGCGTGAGGTTGGTCAAATCCTCGCCGGTCTCATGGTCGATGACGAGCACGTCCTTGCGCGCCTGGATCATCTCGGCGATCTGATCCAGGGTGACATAGCGTTTCGCTTCTGTATCGTACAGCTTGCGATTGGGATATCGCTTGATGACGGGCATCGAGACTCACCGAAGAATCGATTTTGTTACGCTTGCGAGCATAAAAAATCATAACACACTTCAACGCGCTGCGTCAAAAGCTAAAAAAGAAAAGGGAGGCCGTTTCGCAACGTCGAGCGTTCGCCTGTCGTGCGTAGGAGGCGGCCATCTCGCTAAATTTGAGCGGACGGTTTCTGCAGCGATTCTACTTCATGCTATACTGCTACGAAGCTATATTGCTACGCAGATCGCCCAGTGTAGGGGCTGTTTTTCGGGCGATGAGGCAAGACGCCGTGCATCGGTGGAGGAAAGGGAGAATTTGTTTCAGTCTTTGCGGTATCGCTGGAGCACCCTGAGTCAGGGGCAGAAGATTTTTGTCGGCGTATTGGCGGCGCTGGTTGTCATGGGGCTGCTTGTCACCCTGGGCCAGGGCAGCCCGTTGCTCAACCCGGCGCGGCTGCTGGCTGTGGCCGCCATCCTGCTGCTGGCGTTGCCGGTGCATGAGTTCGCCCATGCGTTCATGGCGGTGCAGCTGGGTGACCCCACCCCGCGTCGACAGGGGCGCTATACGCTCAACCCGTTGCGCCATATTGACCCGATCGGCGCGCTGCTGATCCTGTTGGTGGGGTTTGGCTGGGCCAAACCGGTGCAATGGAATCCCCGCAACATCGACGTCGATCCCAGGTTGGGCTCGATTCTCGTATCGCTCGCCGGGCCGCTGAGCAACCTGGCGTTGGCCGTCGCAAGTCTGTTGTTATGGCGTTGGCTCGGTGCAAGTGGATTTCTCGCCAGCCTGTTGCTCTTTTTTGCACAGATCAACGTGCTGCTCTTCGTGTTCAATTTACTGCCCATCCCGCCGCTGGACGGCTCGCACGTGCTCTTCGCCCTGTTGCCGGACGACGCTCGACAGGTGCAGATCTTCCTGATGCAGTACGGTATGTTGATCCTGTTTGCCGTGATCCTCTTTGCGCCGGCGTTGATTCGGACGCCCACCAATGCCATTCTGCGCTCGCTGCTGGCGCTGGTCGGCGGCTGACAGGTGAGACCGATGGCTTCATTCCCTGTGTCTGAATTCCCAGTGTCTGAATTCTCGATGTCTGAGCCGTCGATGGCGACTCGAAATCGTTTCGACTTAGGTCAACGCGTCCGCTATCGCGTCGAACAATTCATCAAGGGGCTGCGAGCAAGCTTGCAAACGCCGGACGAGAGCCTGGCGGAAACAGTGCTCGCTCCCGCCCAGCTGGCGCTCTTTCGACGCATGCCTCTCGACGCTCGACGTCATAGCCTGGACGTGCTGCGCACACTCCAGCGGCAAGGGCCGACGTCGCGCGATCTGGCTGTGGCTGCACTGTTGCATGACGTCGGCAAAGCGGCGGCGACCGAGGCGGGCGCCTATCTGGGCCTCTGGCTGCGCGGGCCCTTGGTGGTGCTCGAAGCGTTTGCGCCGGGGGTGTTGAACCGACTCGCCGTTCCGCGGCCCTCGCCCAGCATTCGCTATGCGGTGTATGTGCAGCTGCACCATCCGGCGATCGGCGCAGCCTGGGCGCAGGAGGCGGGATGCAGCGAACTAACCTGCTGGTTGATCGCGCACCATCAGGACGCCTCGGCGAACGGCGACCCAGAGAGAATGGCGCTGTTGAACAGGCTTCAGCGCGCGGACGGCGAGAATTGAGCGACTCGCTTCGGCGCGCCGGCTGCGAGGGTGCATTGGAGCGTAATTGGGCGGTGCACAAGAGGACGGGAAGAGTTCAAGAGCAGGAGACATGGCAAATCCACGCATCACCATCATCGGATTAGGATTGACCGGAGCCAGCCTGGGGCTGGCGCTGATGCAAAGCGGCGCAGCGCTGGAAATCGTCGGCCACGACAAAGAGCCGATGGTCGCCCAGGAGGCGCGCAAACGCAACGCCGTGCATCGCATTGAGTGGAACCTTTACAAGGCTTGTGAAGGGGCGTCGATGATCGTGCTGGCGATTCCCTTCGACCAGGCGGTCGAGACGCTGGAGCTGCTGCGCGAGGATATTCCGCCGGCGACGATGGTGCTGGTGTTAAACGGCGTCTTCAGGCCGGTGTTGCAGCTTTTTGCAGAAAAGTTGCCCGGTCACGTCAACGCCGTGGTTGGGCAGGTGATCTTGAACGGCGTTGGCGTCGAGCTTACGCCGCAGGCGGGGCTGCTGCAGAAGGCGATCTTCTGTCTGTCCACCGGCCCAACGACCAATCCGAGCGCCCTGCAACTGGCCAGCGACTTCGCCGAGAGCGCCGGCGCCGTTCCGCTCTTCGTCGATCCGGATGAACATGACGGCATCGCCGCCGCAGTCGAGAGCCTGCCGCGGCTGGTGGGCGCGATTCTTCTGCACATGGCCGCCGGTTCGCCGGGGTGGACGGAGGCGCAGCGCATGGCGGGCGTCGCCTTCGCGCGCACTACACAGTTCGACCGCAGCGCGCAGGGCCTGTACGCCGAATTGATGGCCAACCGCGCCAATGTCCTGCAGCGGCTCGACCAGCTGGCGGCGGCGTTGACGGCGTGGCGCGCCTGGCTGGCGGCGGAGGCGAGCCAAGAGGGTGAGCATCCGCTGCTGACGGCGCTGGCCGACGCCGAGGCCGAGCGTCTGGCCTGGGAGAGCCATGCCTTGCGCCATGATTGGGAGCCTGCGTCTGCGAGGTCGACGGCGCAGGAAAGCCCCGGCATGTTCCGCCAAATGTTCCTTGGCGGCTGGTTCGGCGGCCGCAAACCCGACGACGAGAAGCGGCGATGAACGTGGTCCTGGCGCCGGTGCATCGACGAATGAGGTGAGGCGGCTTGAAGTGCATCATCCAGATTCCGTGCTATAACGAGGCGCAGACCCTGCCGCAGACGGTGGCGGACTTGCCCACCGCCCTGCCGGGCGTCGACGTAGTGGAGTATCTGGTGATCGACGACGGCAGCAGCGACGGCACGGCGGAGGTGGCGAAACGACTGGGGGTCCATCACGTCGTCCGCCATATGCGTAACCTCGGCCTGGCGCGCGCCTTTCGCACCGGCCTCGACGCCTGTCTTCAGCTCGGCGCCGACATCATCGTCAACACCGATGCGGACAACCAGTACGTTGGCGCCGACATTGCGCTGTTGGTGGCGCCGATCGTGGCGGGCGAGGCGGAGCTGGTCGTCGGCGATCGCGGGGTGGCGCAGGTTGCGCACTTCTCCCCGCTGAAGCGCTTTTTGCAGCGGTTCGGCAGTTGGGTCATCTCGCAGGCGGCCGGCGTGCCTGTGCCGGACGCCACCAGCGGCTTCCGCGCCATGACGCGCGAGGTCGCCCTGCACACCCTAGTCCTCAGCCCGTACTCCTATACGCTGGAGACGCTGATCCAGGCGGGAGCGCAGCGCCGCGCCATTCGCTTTGTGCCTATCCGCACCAACCCACCGACGCGCCCTTCTCGTCTGATGAACAACCTCCCGCATTATCTGGCCAATTCCACGGCGACCATCGTGCGCGCCTACGCCTTCTACCGCCCGCTGCGCGTGTTCACGACGATCGGGCTGATTGCGCTGCTGGCCGGCACGCTGATCGGCGTGCGCTTTTTGATCGCCTATTTCTCGCAGGGCGGGGCGGGGCATATCCAGTCGCTCATCCTGGCGGCGGTGCTGTTGATCGCCGGCTTCCAGACGCTGCTGATCGGCCTGGTGGCGGATCTGATCGGCGCGAACCGGAAGATTATGGAGGAGGTGCTGGTGCGGTTGAGGCGGGGGGAGGCGCACCCCAATGTGTTTTTTCATAGCACAGGAAATTCGACGCTCTCCTCGAAAAGCGAAAGCTCTGTTGTTAATCAATGAAAATCTGCTTCATTGCCTCCAGCTATCCGAAAACCGACACAGATGGCACTGCTCGATTCATTCGGTCGTTAGCCGAAAGCATTCATGACCTTGGTCATGAGGTTCATGTTTTAATCCCTGACCGTTCTGATTTAGATTTGACCGGCAATCGCATACCTGTGCATACATTTCGATACACCCTGAAGCCTTCCTTGGAAATAATGGGTTATGCACAAGCGATGAAAAGCGATACGCAACTCCGTGCCCTCTCTTATGGGTTAGCGCCTGCGTTCGCTTTGATGGAAGCTCAAGCCTTGATGCGACTCCACTTCAAACATCAATTTGATATTATTCATGCCCACTGGGTTCTTCCCAACGGCGTCATTGCGGCTGCGATAGCGGATCTGATACGTCGCCCCCTCATTATCAGTCTTCATGGCTCCGATATTTTCCTTGCACGCCGCAATATGCCACTCGGCGGACTTGCCTCATATGCATTTCGTCGATGTGCGGCTGTCACGGCCTGTAGCCCGGAACTTCAGCAGGGTGCGATTCACCTAGGCGCCGACCCTGAACGACTCCATCTTATTGCATGGGGAGCGGACCCTGAGATATTCCTGGACGAAGAACAATCACGGCAGGAGCTAAGAGCGTCTCTTGGCATTTCCCCCGAGGACTTCGTAGTGTTAAGTTTGGGGCGTCTCGTCCAGAAAAAAGGTGTAATTTATCTTCTGCGGGCATTTGCGCAGGTGGTAAAAAATGCACCCAATTCTATATGCATCATCGCCGGCGATGGACCGGAACGGGAAATTCTCGAGTCAACAGCACATTCGCTTGGTGTTTCACAAAAAATTCGATTTCCTGGCGCTGTTGCCTGGAAGGAAGTGCCGCGCTGGTTGGCCGCGAGCGATGTCTTCGTTGTTCCATCAATTCATGATGACAACGGCAATGTTGACGGACTTCCAACCACAATTCTTGAGGCCATGGCTGTCGGACGCCCGGTAGTTGCAACTCGAGTTGCAGGAAATGAATTGGTCATTCGGCATGGGTACAATGGGCTAACAGTCCCAGAGAAAGACCCCTTATCGATAGGCCATGCATTGCTGCTGCTGATGACGCAACCAGAAGTGCGAAAAAGACTTGGGAAAAATGCACGTCAGCTCTTGTTGGAATCGCTCACTTGGCGTAAAGTCGCAGAAAAGTTTATCGATATTTATCGAGAGAGTTTAAACTCCTATGCGCAATCGTGAAGAGTGGGCTCCTAGCAAGTACCAATTGGATAAGAACCGATGGATGGCGTCTCGGAATTTGAGTGAGGTCGGAATCGGTTCGCGCCTCTTGGGGGATCTGGTGGCGCTTTTCTATCAATCTAATATTCCTCGTTATGCGCATGGCAAACTGCTGGATGCTGGATGTGGTAAGGCGCCGCTTTTTGCTATGTATCAACCCTTCATTACAGAATCAATTTGTGTAGACTGGCCTAATTCTAAACATGACGCCAAATTCGTCGACGTTCACTGTGATTTAGCTGAAGGTCTCCCTTTTAAGAATCAAGAGTTTGACACCGTCATTCTCTCTGACGTGCTTGAACATGTTTTCAACCCTTTGAGTTTGTGGCGTGAACTTGCCCGCGTTATGAAGCCAGGCGGCGTTTTGCTCATGAATTCGCCATTTTATTACTGGTTACACGAATCTCCTTTTGATTACTATCGTTACACCGAATTTGCGCTCCGACGATTTGCCGAAGAGACTGGACTGAAAATCTTGTCATTTTATGCGATTGGAGGAACTGTTGAGATATTGATCGACATTTTCGCCAAGCATCTCCAATTCCTACCCGTCGTTGGCGCTCCGTCTGCGAACATTTTGCAAACTGTAGCCTCTATCTGGGCTATCTCAGACTTGGGGAAACGTGTTGCACATTTTACGGCAAAGGCATTTCCATACGGTTACTTTTTAGTCGCCCAGAAAACAGATTGAATTCGATATGTAACATGGGGAAAATCAAACTATCAAGGGGCAGCCGTTTCCCTATAAGACAGATGGAGAGCCAGATGCGTGGCTGGCGGATCCATATTCAGGACAAGAGATTTTTGTTTCTGCTCCTTCAGCTAAAGCCATTAAGACACTAAGGGGAACATCTGAACACAATGAGAGAATCTTATCTCACTGAAGGTATTTCTTCTGAGCATTATACGGAAGATTATTTTATCAGCGCCTGCCATGGGTATGAAGAATTTTTCACCTCAAACGGCTCTAAGTTGCCTTTGAGGCTTTCTTTGCCTCTCAAAATCGTTTCTCCGCAGCGTGGGATGAGAATCCTTGATATTGGTTGTGGACGGGGAGAGTTTGCTGTGCATATGGCAGCCGCCGGAGCTGAAGTGTGGGCCGTCGACTACGCTGAGGCTGCCTTGAAGATTGCCCAGAGATTCATGAAAACGTTGGAGGGATTCGGAGGACTCGAAATTCTCAAAGTTAAATTTATTCAAGGCAGTGCTCTTCATCTACCGTTCCCGTCGAACAGCATGGACGTGGTAACGATGTTAGATGTTGTAGAACATCTAACTCCAGTAGAACTTAATCAGGCCCTCAGCGAAGCGAGACGCATTCTCGCGCCTCGTGGGCGACTGGTCGTGCATACGATGCCAAATTTATGGTACTACCGATACGGATATCCTTTGTACCGTCAATTTCAGAATATCCGGGGCCAAAGATTGCCCGCCGACCCTCGTGACCGATGGCGATATAAAGAAGTCCACATTAATGAGCAAACGCCAAACATGCTTCGGGAAACGCTCCAGCAAAATGGATTTAAGACAAAGGTCTGGCTACAATCGACACAAACTTATGAACACGAGTCGTCTCGAATCGTGCGTCTGGCGATGAAAGGCTTAACCCAAATTCCCGGCCTCAGGCGCATTTTTTGCAATGATATTTTCGCCATCGGTGTAAAACCATGAACATTGGTCAGGTGAATCCCCGCCAGTATTGGGAAAAAAGGCTCTACACACAAAGCTCGTTACGCGGCACCGGACATCGGGCATTCAACGAGGATTACAATCAAATTCTTTATCGTTCTCAGGCGGAGTGTTTAGATAGTCTTTTCGCCGAGGCGCTCATCGCTCCATCAGGGCGCAGCGTGTTTGATGTTGGGAGTGGTACGGGGTATTTTATTCGCTATTATCAAGACCGCGGCGCTTCTGTCATTGTGGGAGCTGATCTGACTTACGCCAGCGTCACCTATCTGAAACAACACCTCGATGGAGTCAACATCTTACAGTGTGATATAACCGCTCCCAATCTCCCAATTCGACAAGAATTTGACATCGTCAACTGTATCAGCGTACTTTATCATATCCTGGACGATGCGCTCTTCGCTTGTGCGTTAACAAACCTTTGCCAATCGGTTGCGAAAAATGGCTTTTTGATCGTTTCAGATATTTTTCGCCATGCCTATTCGGCCCGACATGCTCGGTTTCGTCCGCTAGAGGCCTATGAAACAATTCTTCGGAGCAATCACCTGTCGATTGTAACGATTTTGCCGGTTTATTTTTTTCTCAATCGCGTCTTCATCCCGATAGTCGGGCCAAAACTGGTGGAAATTTTTCAGTTAGGGGAATGGTTTTACCATATCGACAGGCGACTGCGTCAGAAGGGTGTGAAAAAAGGCGCCAGCATGTACTTTTTATTGGCTAAACGTATTTGAGGGAATTGCGTTGAAAATAGCTGTTGACGCCTTAGGTATTCATTACTACGGTGGTGGACGCTCTGCCACTCTGAATCTGCTCAAAGAACTTTGCACCCTATCAGACGAACACCGCTATCGTATCTTTCTTACGCAACCAGAACCTGAATTATGTTTTCCCGGCAAAGTAGAACAGGTGATTGCGCCTGTAAAGAATCGATTGGCGGTGCGGATTTGGGCGCAAGCTGTTTTGCCCATCATGGTGCAAGATTGCGATCTTGTGCATTTCATGAAAAACCTGGGAGTCTTTGGGATTCGCAAACCAAATGTCGTTACCATGTACGATCTTACAACTCTAGTGCATCAGGAATTGATGCCAAAGTTAGATGTATGGTACTGGAAAACCATCCAACGACATACGCTTCACTCTGCCACCCGGATTATTGCGATTTCGTTCAACACCGCTCAGGATATTCTAAAGTTCTATTCCGTGCCGGCAGACAAAATTGACGTTATTTATCCGGCTTTTTCGAGTCATTTTAAGCCTGCAGCGTCTGAGGAAATTGCCAGGGTGCGCGCCAAATACAATCTCACCGACTCCTATATCTTGCATGTCGGTCGCCTGGACAAAAAGAAAAACGCATCCCAAATTGTTCAGGCATTTTACGCGTTGCGCAATCTCACCAATTACTCTGGCAAGTTAGTTTTCGTGGGTGAAAATTATGCCAAAAGCATCGATCATGCATTTTATGCACTAATCTATGGTCTTGGATTGACCGAACAAGTCATCTTTACAGGAGCCGTGCCCGATAAAGATTTACCGGCCATTCTCAGCGGTGCAGAGGTCGCCGTGATGACATCACTGCATGAAGGCTTCGGAATCGTGGCTCTGGAATCCATGGCCTGCGGCGCCCCGATCATCGCCAATCGGGCCGGCGCCGTTCATGAGGTCATAGGCGATGCTGGCATCCTGCTCGAGGGGCGCCGCATAGAGGATTTGGTTCATGCGCTTACGCTGGTGATTTACTCTCCACAATTCCGCAAGCAGATGATACAACGCGGGCTTGAAAGAGCTTCAGCATTTAGCTGGCGAAAAGCAGCGCTGGAAACGCTCGACACTTATCGAAAAACACTGCACTCCTTTGGCCGATGAATTGTGAAAAAGTTTCGATGGAAAACCTTTGGCATTTTGCCCTACAACAGTACGAGACTTATTATCAGGTCCCAGGTTTTTTGCGAGAAACTGATGCATTCTACCTCTGGGTTTTAGACAAACTAGGGGCCCACAAGGGGACTCTGCTCGACATTGCATGCGGTGAGGGCCATATGATCTATTGGGCTCGCAAGCGCGGGATCGATGCATATGGTCTTGATTTCTCGACGATTGCAGTTCAAACTGCCAATCAATTATCTGGCAGAATCGTAGTAGCTGTCGGTGATGGAGAAAATCTTCCATTTGCTGGCGATTCATTCGATTTTGTAACGAATTTAGGCAGTTTGGAGCACTTTCTTAACCCAGAACGCGGCCTTCAAGAGATGAAACGAGTTTTAAAGCCAGGGGGACGCATCGCAATCTTGGTGCCTAATAGTTACTATTTATTAGACATAATATGGCATGTCTGGCGTCGGGGTTTTCCCGTCAGTCATTCTCAGACTATCGAGCGATTCGCCACAGCGGGGCAGTGGCGTCATCTGATTTTGCAAGCCGGTCTCAAAATTGTAAAAGAATATAAATACAATCTCTGTTTCCCCAGGACGGTGCACGATCTTGGTTGGTACCGCAAATCTCCGCTTAAGCTCACTTTCCCTCTTCTCTCTCCGATCACACCTTTTAATCTTTCATATAGTTTCTTGTTTATTTGTGTGCGTTCCGAATAAAAAATGGAGATAAATTTTCTCCGAAAAGCTCAATATTTGCATAAGAAGATTTTGTCCTCGCCGCTCATGAACATTTTTAAAATAATGTTCGTAGTGGCGGCGTTCGTTTTCATGGGCTGGGCCGTCGTCGCCGGCATAAGTGAGTTTCAAGCTCGATCTGAGGCGTTGCGCTTTGGCCCGGTCTATGCAGGGGCGGTGCTCGTTTTCATTGCATCGTTGCTAGGCGGCGTGGTTTGGCATTGCGTCATGCGTTCATTTCATTTGGATTTGCCATGGCAACAAAATTTGATAGTGCACATGGTGTCCAATGTAGCAAAATATTTGCCCGGCTACGGTTGGCACTATTTAAGCAAAGGATATTTGATCAACTCCATCCTCAGCACCTCTTCAGCCTTTTTCATCATTGCAACTGAGGCCGTTATTTTGATCGGCAGTGGAGCCAGCCTGGGGTTTGCGTTCACGGCTGCCTTTCCAACTTCAATTGTCCATTTCCATCACTATCGGATTTGGTCGCTTTTGGGCCTGTTGCTAGTCGTGCTGGCGACTGCAATTTGGACGCTCTATGCTGGCGATAAAGTGCTTTCAGCAAGAACAAACCAGCAATATAGCAAGGCCAAATTTATCATATGGATGCTGATTGCCTGGGTGGCGGGAGGGCTGGGATGGCTTGCTCTTTCAGGCGCTACGTTGCTGTTCATCAAGGCAGTGGATGGGACGGCTGATGTCACCTTCATCGATAGTTTGATTGCGCTCACGTTTTCTAGCGTATTAGGTTTCATCGTAATTTTTGTACCCGCGGGCCTCGGCGTTCGAGAAGCGACGATGGGGGTCATGTTATCTCCTTTGGCCCCTCTCCCTTTAACGATCACAGTGAGTCTTCTTCTCCGGATTATAGTCATATTGTCCGAGATGCTACAGTTAGGCGCTGTGTTCCTGTGGTCGAAGCACTGGCCTACGAATTTGAAAAAACTGCTTTCCTTCGCCAGGGTTACGCGAAATAATCCGAACGGGGTATTGTAATTTGTGGTTCGCCATAGTATTTTCGGGCTGTAAGTTCTGTTTCGGACTATAGCTGTAACCTGCATTGTGCGTGATGTAACCTTTGTTTCAAGTGTGGAGGAAAACGATGATGAAGCGATTGTTACTAACAATTGTATTTGCGGGCGTCGCACTGTTATTGCCAAAGGCGGTTTTTGCTCAACCGTCCGGTTCCTATGCAAGCGGTATTGCGTGTCTGAACCTTACAAACAACTCGACTGTAGCCAGCATCAGTTTCTACAATCAGACAGGCGCTCTCGTAACTACAGTTAACAATAACAACCTCGCGCCGAATAGTCCTTGGTTGTTGTTCTCGCCGAATATTCCAGGGTTGCCGGCCGGTTTTCTTGGTTCAGCGGTTGTGGGGGCAGGCGCCGAAGTGGCATGCTCGGTCAATACTCAAACCACGAGCGGCGTCCAACGCGTTGGAACAGCGGAAGGCGTGGCAAGCGATGATACAGGGCCGGTTCAATATGCAACCCAGGTGTTGAACAACGCCGGCGGCGGCTTCAGCTCCTATGTTGCAATTCAAAATGCCAGCAATTCAGAGACGCAGGTCAGAGTCACCTACTATGATGCCAACGGGAATCAAGTGGGCACTCCGGCGCAGTTCCCGATTCCTGGGAATGCTTCAAGGGTCTTCTATCAAGAACAGGCTGGCTTACCGAACGGGTTCATCGGCTCTGCAAAGTTTGAATCTGTCAATGGGACTACCCCCCTGGCAGGCGCTGTGGCTATTTACAGCAAAACTGGGGCGCAGCTCTTAAGCTTCAATACGTTTAAGCAGGGTGCATCCACAGTGTTCCTGCCGCGCGTCTCTAAGAATCTTTCTGGTTTGGGGTACACTGCCGGTTGGGCTTGTCAAAATCTTGGCCCTGGCACAGCAAACATGACGATGCAGGTGACCATGATCAACCAGGCCAATGGACAAACCGTCTCGGCGACGCTGTCTAAGTCGAATGTGCAAGTTGGTCAGTCCTGGCTAGGGTACTTCGGCAGCACCGGCAATGCTACTCTGGATGCCATTCCCAGAGGTTTTGGAAGCGCCGTCGTCACCTCGACCGGCGGTCAAATTGCCTGCACGGTGAATGAGGACAACCGCACAGGCGGCGGCGTGCAGCCTGCGTTGATCGGACAGGGCGCTACGTACAGTGGTGTGCCCGATGGTCAACAAAGCGTCAGAATGTTCTTCCCGCAGATTGTAGCTTTGGGACAAAATAGCTTCCGCGGCGGCTTCCAGATAGCCAATACGACGAATCAGGCAACAACCTGCACATACACTTTCTCAAACGGCGATGTCATCTCGAATGTGCCTCTGGCGGCCAATGGCTCCAATTCGGTCTTCGCAGAGACCGTCTTGATCAACAACAAGACAAACTTCAACGGCAGCGTTCTCGTGGAATGTGGTCAACCGATTGTGGGCATCTACAACCTTTCAATCATCGGACCGGCGGCAGCTGGTGACCCGTACGCCTCGAATAACGGCATTAATCGATAACGGTCGACCCTCGCCTGGCACTCAGTTCTCTAAGTTCAACAGGGGGCGCACCAGCGCCCCCTTTAGATTCGTATTTGTAATTTCAGACAAACAATTGACGAATTGGGAGAAGAAGTTATGTTTTCTTCATCAACAATGCGTTTTATTTTTATAATTTTGTTTTCACTCACGTTACTTGTAGCTTGTGACTCTCAACCTGCGCCTGTTGAAACAGTTGAACCGACCGAAGCGGTCGCTGTAGAATCGCCGCTTGCAGTGCAAACTTCTCCTTTAGCCCAACCTGAATCCCCTCTGGAAAGTCTCCGTGTTGAGCCTGAAAGCGGCTGCGAACTCGACTTTCCTCCGCCCCCGAATCATTTGGGGGTTGTGTGCGGCAGCGTTATTTCTAAAACTCCGTTCACCAAGTATCTACTCGCAGGAGACTTTTATCTTGCCCCGGTCATCTATACAAAAGCCAAACTTGACAATGGCTCGGAGATCGATGTTCCGTTTATAAGTCTCAATGTGGGTGCAGACAAAGTTGCAGATATCAAGACAGACTCCGGCGCATTTGTATTTCTTAACGTTCCTCCAGGGGAATACGGCGTCGTAATTTACACCCCTTTGCAGTCTTTCTTATTTCACGATGGCACCGGTCAGAATGCGTTGATCTTCCGGCTTGAAGCAGGTGAGATCAAACAGCTTGCACCAATGCCGCTTGACGAGCATGAATAATCATTTGAGATAACGACATTACACGCTGCTTCCTTCTGCGGAAAGAATAGGTTGACGCTACTGTTTTAAAAATCACCTCGAGTTATTCTTAACCTACATCACCTGAATCGCTTCTTGCGGCAGCACCACCGTCCAGCGCCGGTCTTCGGCGATGTGCAACCGCTCGTAGATGTAGACCGGCACGACGATCTCCAGGTCATACGCGCCGGCGCGCAGGCGATGGCTCCCTTCGCTGCGCAGAAAGAGCGTGCAGGTGAAGCCGTCACTGAGTTCATCCACAATCACGCCCTGTAGCGCGTTGCGCCGCGCAAGGGCCGGCGCATCCTTGCGCACGAGCAGGATGCGCTCCGGACGTATGGCGAGCGTCACTGCATCGCCGGGACGGAGCCACGGCGCAGGCGGCGTTTCCAGCACCATCTCGCCGACGCGGACGGCCATCCCCGCTTCGGCGCTGCTCAGCACCTGTCCGCTCAGAAAGTTGCGGCTGCCGGTGAGCTGCGCCACCTGTCGATTGACCGGGCGAGCCACGACTTCGGCCGGCGTCGCGCATTGCAACAATTTCCCCTCGACCAATACCGCCAATTGGTCGGCCAGGAGATAGGCTTCTCCAAAATCATGGGTGATGAAAATGACCGGCAGCTTGAATGCACGCTGCAGATCGAGCAGGTCTCGACGCAGCGCGGCGCGCGTCGGCGCATCGAGCGCGGAGAAGGGTTCGTCCAACAGGAGGGCGTGCGGCTCGGTGACGAGCGCCCGCGCCAGCGCCACCCGCTGCTGTTGACCGCCGCTCAACTCCTGAGGACGGCGGGTTTCGTAGCCCGCCAGCCCCATGCGTTCCAGCATGGCCGCGACGCGCGCCTCTCGCTCGCGCCGCGGCAGGCGATGCAGCCCGAACGCAACGTTTTCGCCGACGGTCAGATGTGGAAAGAGCAGATAATCCTGCATGACGTAGCCGATGCGTCGCCGTTGAGGAGGAACGTTCAGCTTGGCGGCGGCGTCGTAGAAGACGAAGCCGTTCAAGGCGATGCGACCGGCGTCGGGGCGCGCTAAACCGGCGATGCAGGCCAGCGTCATGCTCTTGCCGGCGCCTGAAGGACCGAACAACGCCGTCACCCCAGGCGGCGCTTCGAGCGTCAGGTCAAGGTCAAACGAAGAAAGACGCTTGTAGAGTCTGACTGCAAGCATCAGTGGGTCATCGCCGTTTGCTACGCTGCGACCAGGGCATCTTCCTCGGATTGCCAGTAGACCGGATCGTAGGCGGGCATCTCGCAACGCAGCGGCTTGTCCACGCGGTCGCCGAGCGCATAGGCGGCCTGCATCAGCGTGTGAATCTGCGATGTGCCTTCGTAGATGACGGCGCTCTTGGTGTTGCGCAGGTGACGCTCGACGTTGTATTCGTCCGAGTAGCCATACGCGCCGTGAATTTGGACGGCGTCGTTGGCGCAGCGGAAGGCGGCTTCGGTGCAGTACCATTTCGCCATGCTCGTCTCACGCGTGTTGCGAACGCCCATGTTTTTGAGCCAGCCCACCTTCCACACCAACAGCTGACCGATGTCGATGCACTGTTGCATGTTGGCGATCATCTGCTGCACAAGCTGATACTCCGCAATCGGGCGACCAAAGGTTTGGCGCGTTTTGGCGTATTTGATCGACTCGTCGAGGCACGCCTTCATGACGCCCACTGCGCCGGCGGCGACGCCGTAGCGGGCGTTGTCCAGCGCGCTCATGGCAATCTTGAAGCCCTCGCCCTCAAGCCCCAGGCGATGGCTCTTGGGCACGCGCACGTCATGCATGCTGATCCAGCCGGTGTTGCTGGCGCGCACGCCCATCTTGCCCTCGATCGTGCCCGTCGTCAGCCCCTTCCACCCACGCTCCAGAATGAAGGCCGTGATGCCGTTGGCGCCTTTGGAAGGGTCGGTCTTGGCGAAGACCAGGAAGCGATCCGCCACGTTGGAGAGGGTGATCCACATCTTTTCGCCGTTGAGGATGTAGTCGTCGCCGTCTTTGCGCGCCGTCGAACGCATGGCGGCCACGTCGGAGCCGGCGCCCGGTTCGGTGAGGCCGAAGCAGGCGATGTGCTCTCCACGCGCCAGCGGCGGCAAGAATTCTCGCTTTTGCTCCTCCGTGCCCCATTGGAAGATCGGCAGCGCGTGCAGACAAAGGTGCACGGCGATCGTCTCGCGCACGGAGGAGTCGCCATATTCAAGCGCCTCACAGACGATGCCCAGCGAGATAAAGTCCAGTCCTGCGCCGCCGTAACGCACCGGCAGGCAGAGGCCCAGAAAGCCTAGTTCGGCCATTTTGGGCAGAAGCTCATGCGGAAAGGTGTGGTTGCGGTCGTGTTCCTTGATGATGGGCATGACTTCCTTGCGTGTGAAGTCATACGCCATTTTCTCGATCATCTTGTGCTCATCGGTCAGGTGGAAGTCCATGGCAAACTCCTCTGGAAAGCAATTGCGCGGCGTGAATGATTTTTCCCATCATATCACGCAAAGCAAGAAATTTCGACAATCGGAGGCGCCGCCACGGGTGAACCGGCGCTAGACAGCTCTAGCGTCGTTTGTTTGTGGGGAATTCGCGTGCATAGCCGACGCCTGTGTGAAGCAGTCGAAAGCCAGATCGCTGATAGAGTCCTCGGGCATCGGCGCGCATATCGCGCACCGTGAGGCCGACCTGGGGCATGCCTCGTTCGCGGATCAGCCAGTGTGCAGCCGTAAGCAGCAGCCGGCGGCCATATCCGCGGTTGCGCACGGAGGCGTCGACCGCCAGCAGATCGATGGAGCCTTCGCGCGGGTTGTCGTTCACCGAGGCCGCCACATACCCGACGCAGCGTCCCTTGTCCACATAGACGAATAAGCAGCGAGTTTCATCGTCGCCGTTCATAAACGGCTCAATGGAGTCGGGGCTGTCGGCGAAGGCCAGCTCATGCAAGGCGCGCACGCCCGCCGCACATTCAGGGGTGAAACGACGCGCAGGCTCGCCTTCGATCGGCTGCAAAGCCGAAGCCGGCAGCACATAAATCTGCGCGGTCTGCCCTCGACGGAACCCCTGTCTGAGATAGAAGGCGGCGCCGCGCTCGTTGCGCACATGCAGAAACGCCTCCCAGCCCGTAAGAGACGCAATCTGCATTTGCAGCGCCGACCAGAGCGCGTCGGCGACTGCGTCGAAGTCGGCGCCGTCTACGAACGGCCCCTGGAGATACCCCCGTTCCTCCTCAACTTCGCATCCCATGGCGCCGATGAGCGTCCGCCCCTCGCGCACCACTACATAACAGGGAGCCGTCTGTTTTCGCAGCGCTGCCTCGATCTCTTCGGCGCGTTCCCCGCTGTACAGGCACTGCGTCTCCGGGTTTGCATTTTGCTTTGCGATCAAACGCGCCACGTCGCTCAAATCAGCCGGGTGGATGGGAGTGACCGACATATTGTGACCTGTCCCTTCTGTTGAGTTCCAGGCAAGTGCAACTGGATTTCGCGCTTGGTTTTGTGCAAGACCTGGATCCGTCTTCGCTTGCGCAAAACGCACTGCGCAACATGTCCACAATAAGAACGATTATAACAGCCGCCTGGTTCGACTTTAGAAAAGACAGGCGTCCAAACGTCATTTACCGACGCTGGCGCAGTTGACGCAGCTCCTGAAAGAGTTGTTTCTCCCGTTCGGTGAGGTCGGTTGGCAACTGAACGTTCACCACCGCCAACAGATCGCCACGTTGGTCCGGGTTCTTCAGATGCGGCATGCCCAGTCCTCTCAGCCGGAAGACCTTGCCGTTTTGCGTGCCTGGCGGGATGCGCAGCGCCACCGTTTTGTCGGGCGCCTGCACCTGCACCTCGCCGCCCAGAATGGCGGTGTAGAGATCGACCGGCACGGTGACGCGCAGATTGTCCCCCTCGCGCGTGAAGCGCGGGTCCGGCAACACCTCGATGTTGAGAATCACGTCGCCTTGCCCGGCTGCCCCGCGCATGCGCACTTTGGAGCCGGTCTGCACGCCGCGCGGGATGTTCACCTCGATGCGCGAGCCGTCGCTGCGTTCGAGCACGCGCGTGGTTCCGCGAAACGCTTCATCCAGCGTGATCTGCACCGTTGTTTCGGCGGCCGGGGTTTCCACAGCGGCGCCCATCGAGTCAAAGCCGAAATCGCTCCTCGTGGTGCGCCGACCGGTTCTGGTGCGGCCCGTGGCGCTGCGAGCGCCTCCAAAGAGCGTGTCGAAGAAGCTGGAGAAGCCTCCCATTCCGCCGAACAGCTGCTCGAACTCCTCCGGCGTGATGGTGCGCGTGTAGGTTCCTCCCGTCCCAGGGCCGGCGCTCCAGGAGCTCCAATCGAAATCTTCCGGACGGCCGCCGGCGCGTGCATATTGCTCCCACTGCGCGCCGAATCGATCGTATTTGGCGCGTTTTTCCGGGTCGGAGAGCACCGTGTACGCCTCATTGATTTCCTTGAATTTTTGCTCGGCTTCTTTATTGCCCGGATTCTTATCCGGATGATATTTTTGCGCCAGCTTCCGAAAGGCTTTTTTGATTTCCTTTTCGTCAGCGGTGCGCGGCACGCCAAGGATTTGATAATAATCTTTGACTTCCATAGGCTACCCTCATCCCTCCTTCCGGTTGGTCTTCGGAGTTTGATCCGACTGCGCCGAGCCGCTGCTGACCAGGACGCGTGCAGGACGGATCAGGCGGTCGCCTTCGCTGTAGCCTGCCTGCACGACGGTCGCCACATGATCCGTAGGCACGCTCTCCGAGGAGATGACGCCGACCGCTTCATGGCGGTCCGGATCAAAGGGCTCGTGCAGCGGTTCAAGGCGGTCGACTCCGTAGCGTCGCAGGGTTTCCAGAAAGGCGCGGCGCGTCGCTTCGATATTGGCGATAAAGTTGCGCACCTGTGGATCGTCCGTCTGCGGTCGATGTTGCAGCGCCAGGTCCAGATGGTCGGCGAGCGGCAGCATGTCCGCCAAAATCTGACGGCGGTTCTCTGCGGTCTCTGCGCTCGAGCGCTGCTCTAACCGTCGACGCAGATTATCTAACTCAGCGTGAAGACGCAAATATCGATCTTGCCAGGCGGCGTTTTCAGCGTCGGATGTTTTTCTTTCATTGGCTTCGGCCACTGCGGCGCGCAGAAAGACCAACTCCGCTTCCAGCTGTTTTTGATGCTCGCTCTGTTTGCGCAACGCTTCGTCTTTGATTTCGATCTCCTGCGCTTTCTGACGCAGTTCTTGATTCAGGCGCTCGATCATCGCCTTGAGTTCTTTGTTTTCCTGTTCAAGCTGCGCCGCCATTTGTTGTAATCGCTGCAGCTCCGCTGCGCTCACCACGACGGCGTCAGAATGTCCGCGGCGCCTGTAGCCGCCGCCGAATGGATCAAAGTATGCCATAAGATTCGTCCCCTTTCACTCTGCACAGATGTGCTCAATGTTTTATTTAGCAAAGAACGGGCGAGGTCTTGCCTCGCCCGTTCGGAAATCTCTTCACTTGCTCGGTGCGGCTCGGCGCCGATCAGACGGTGCGGTATTCGCCTTCCACTACGTCCTCATCGCTGCCCGGTCGCTGTCCGCCTGTCGAGCCGGCGCCGGGGCCGCCCGACTGCGCATACATCTGCTGCGCCAGGGCGTTGGTCGCCTGCTGGAGCCGTTCGGTCAGGCTGCGGATGCGGGCGAGGTCGTTGGAGTCCTTCACCTGTTTCAGCTCTTCGACCAGATTTTCGATCGTCGCCCGATCGTTGACCGGCACCTTGTCGCCCAGCTCGCGCAGCGTCTTCTCCGTCACATAGATGAGGTTGTCCGCTGTGTTGCGGGCGTCGATCAACTCGCGCTGTCGGCGATCTTCTTCCTCGTGCTGTTTGGCTTCGCGCACCAGGCGCTCCACTTCCTCTTTCGACAGGTTGGTGGACGCCGTGATCTTGACGCTCTGCTCTTTGCCCGTCGCCTTATCTTTGGCCGTGACGTGCAAGATGCCGCTGGCGTCGATGTCGAAGGTCACCTCGATCTGCGGCACGCCACGCGGCGCCGGCGGGATGCCATCCAGGCGGAAGGTGCCCAGCGTCTTGTTGTCCTTGGCCAGCGGGCGCTCACCCTGCAAGATGTGGATGTCCACCGCCGTCTGATTGTCCGCAGCCGTGCTGAAGATCTCGGTCTTCCGGGTCGGAATCGTCGTGTTGCGCGGGATGAGCACCGTCATCACGCCGCCCAACGTCTCCAGGCCCAGGCTCAACGGCGTCACGTCGAGCAAGAGCACGTCGCTCACTTCGCCGCCCAACACGCCCGCCTGAACCGCCGCACCGACGGCCACCACTTCGTCCGGGTTGACGCCCTTGTGCGGCTCTTTGCCGGTCAACTGGCGCACCAGCTCTTGCACCATCGGCATGCGCGTGGAGCCGCCGACCAACACCACCTCGTCCAGGTCTTTCGCCGTCAAACCGGCGTCCTTCAAGGCGTTGAAGAAGGGCTGCTTGCAGCGCTCCAGCAAGTCCGCCGTCAGCTGTTCGAACTTGGCGCGCGTCAGCGTCATCACCAGATGTTTCGGACCGGTGCTGTCCGCCGTGATGAACGGCAGGTTGATTTCGGTCTGCGTCACCGTCGACAGCTCGATCTTGGCTTTCTCCGCCGCCTCGCGCAGACGTTGCAACGCCTGGCGGTCGGTGCTCAGATCGATGCCTTGCTCTTTCTTGAACTCGTCGATCAGCCAGCGCACGATGCGCTCATCCCAGTCGTCGCCGCCGAGCAGGGTGTCGCCATTGGTCGCTTTCACCTCGATGACGCCGTCGCCCACCTCCAACACCGAGACGTCGAAGGTGCCGCCGCCCAGGTCGAAGACCAGGATCGTCTCGTCCTTCTTCTTGTCCAACCCATACGCCAGGGCCGCCGCAGTCGGCTCGTTGATAATGCGCAACACCTCCAGACCCGCGATCTGACCGGCGTCTTTGGTCGCCTGGCGCTGACTGTCGTTGAAGTAGGCCGGGACCGTAATGACAGCCTGCTTGACTTCCTCGCCCAGGTAGCTTTCGGCATCGCGTTTGAGCTTCGCCAGAATCATGGCGCTGATCTCCTGGGGCGTGTACACTTTATTTTTCACCGGGATGCTCACGCGCGCATCGCCGTTCGGCCCTTCCACAATGGCGTACGGCACCATCTTGCGGACCTTCTGGGTCTCCGGATCGTCGAAGCGTCGACCCATCAGACGTTTCACCGAGTAGATGGTGTTCTCCGGATTGACGATCGCCTGGCGCTTGGCCGTGATGCCGACAAGCCGCTCTCCATTTTTATTGAACGCGACCACCGACGGCGTCGTCCGGCTGCCCTCTGCATTCGGAATGACGGTCGGAGTGCCGCCTTCCATGACAGCCACCACGCTGTTGGTTGTTCCCAGGTCAATGCCGATAATCTTTCCCATAAGTATATTCCTCCCAAAAATGATGTGGGTTTATCGCCTTTTGCTCATTTCTCGTGCAGCGCATCGTCCAACGGCAATCAATGCCTAATTTTCGATGGCCGCTCTTCCCGTTTGCCGTTTACAGTGTAGCGAATCAATGTCTATATGTCATTGAGTTTTTATTAGCGATTTGTTTGAATCTTGAGATTGGCGCCGCGCAAGGCGAGTCTGGCTTCGCCGAAAATCTCATCGCAGAGACGTCGAGGCGCAGAACTTTTCATGCGTGAATTGCTTCGGGCGGTGCATCTTGGCGAGAGGGCAGTCTTTCGCCCGAGGAGCTTGCAGATGCTTTTGATGTTTGCAGCCGGTGTATGACTTGGCGCAGACTCTATGGTAAAATGCGATAAAATACGCATAGAAATTTTGTGCTCGATTCTTTGCAAATCTCCAAATAGTTCTTAAGAGAATTCGAGGAAGCTCTTATGAGTGCTCAGATCGCCGTTTTTATTGATTTTGAAAATATCGCCTTGTGGGCGGAGCAGGAGTTTCTCGATTTTGAGCTGACCCCTTTGATGAATTATTTGCAGGGCCGCGGTTCGATCGCCATTGTGCGCGCCTACGCCGACTGGAGTCGTTTTTCTCGCTATCGGGAAGATTTGATGAACCACGCCGTCGATCTGGTGCAAATCTTCAGCATTCGCGCCGGCAAGAACCGCGCCGACATCCGCATGGCGCTCGACGCCCTGGAGACGGCCATTCAACGTCCTCAGATCGACACCTTCGTGATCGTCTCCGGCGACAGCGATTTTGGCCCGCTGGTCACCAAACTGCGCGAGTATAGCAAGTATACGCTCGGCATCGGCCCGCGCGAAGTGACGCACCCGCTGCTCATGCGCGCCTGCGACGAATTTGTCTATCTGGAAACGGCGCTGGGGGAATTTGTCGGCGATGAGGGGTTGGTCGAGGCTCCGTCTCCAGACGCCGAGGCGGCGCGCCAGCTCCTGCTCAAGGCGTTGCATATTCATGCGCAGCGCAACGAGCTGCCGGTGCTGGCCGCCAAACTGAAGCAGACCATGCTCATGCTCGACGCCTCTTTCAACGAGGCCTCGACGGGCAACTCGCAGTTCAAGAGCTGGCTGGAGCAAAACACCGACATTTTAACCCTTTACGTGAAAGATCATCAGATCTATGTCGCCCCGCGAGAGTACAGGCCAACGCCGGAGTGGGAGTCGCGCCCCTGGGGAATGGCAACCGCCGCCAACGGCCAGTCCGCCGCGTCGACGGCGCCATTGGCGACCACGCCGTCCGGCGATCTCGGTTCGAGCGCCAAGCTCACGCTGCGGCAACAGTACAACCAGATTTTTACTCGGCTCAAAATGACGTCGGTGGACTTCGCCACGCGCCGCGATGTGTTGCGCGACATCTACCGAGAGCTGAGTGAGCGCCCGGGCGAACGCACGACCGACGAGCTGCTCGATGAGCTTTGTGAACGGTATGAAAATCAAGGGTTGATCCGCAGCAAGACGACGCTCCGCCAGATCTGGCAGATGGGCTTCCGGCAACGCGCCTTCGACTACCGCGATCAGGTGGCCTCGGTGCACGTTCCGGTCTGGCTCAGCCCCGACATCGACAGTGAAGCGACCTTTGTGCGCCGCGCCGAGTCGGGGTTCGTCTACGCCGTCGTCAACGCCGGGTTGGAGATCGATAAAACAGAGCTGGCCCTCATTCTGCTCAACGACGGCGAACACACCGAGTACATCGACAGCCTGTTGGAAGATCTCCAGCAGCGCGGGCTGATTCTCGAGGTGGATGGCCGCTATGTGTTGCCCGGCCACAGCTCGATTCCCTTCGCCGACGAACCGGCGCTGCAGCCGATCATCTACGACATCGAAAATGTCCAGCTCCCCGACAACATGCCGCGCGGCATCGAAAAGGCGCGCTCCCTGGCGAAGACGGCGATGCTGCAACGCTCTCAGGATTTCGCCGCCTCGGCGCGCAGCTATCTGATGGCCTGTCGTCTGCAATGGGATGCTGTGGAGGCGGGAGAGCCGGGCGCAACTCTCGAAGATTTGCGCTGGTACATGGCCTCTTACGCCTCCGTGCGGGCCGGAGAGCTTTCGCAGATTCATCGCGATTACGCCCATTCGCGGCCGTACTATCTGGCCTTCTTCTTCCTGGTGCAGGAGGATGATCCCCTGTGGAGCCGGATGCGCGGCCTGATCAACCCGATGCTCTCGTACTACTGGGTCAACGCCTGGCGGGAATTGGGGTTGAACGCCGGCAATCCCTCCCTGAGCGCCACCACGCCCGCCGAGATCGCCGTGCGCGCCGCCACCCATGAAGTGCCCGAGCTGTGCAGCCTCTGGTATTCCATGAGCACCGCGCTCGCCGAGGTCAACCCCGGTCTCGTGCGCCGCGTCGCCAGCCAGATACGCCTCAACCGCGGCGATTCGCCGATCTATGCGCAGGTGGCAGACACGCTCGAGCAGATGTTGATGCAATAAACAAACGTATCGAGCGGGAACCCCAGGATAGGGTTCCCGCTCCTTCGCAGTCGTCGATTGGAATGACGGCTTGCAACGACGGATGAGTTCTATTCGCCCTCATCGACGCCGCCGGCGGGCATCTGAATATCGACCACCGTCCCCTGTTCGTCAATGATGATCTTGAACCCTAACATTCCGAGCCACTGGCGCGCTTCCTCGGGGATCGGCTGACCGACGGCGTCCTCCATGTGTTCGATGGTCGATTCGACCGCCGCCTTTGTGAACAGATCGTCGCGCCCGATCATTTCCAGGATGGCGCCGACGGCAAGGTCGCGGCTGCCTTCGACCTGTTGTCGCATGAAGCGCAACACCTGCCGATCGACGATCTCGGCGTCGATGTGTCGCTTGAAATCGTCTTCGTAGACCACGTAGCAGGCATTTTCGCCGACATGCGTCACTTCGGCGACGCGGCCGCTTTGATCAAAGACCAGCCCTGCAAACATCGCGGTGCGCGCCATCTTCTTTCCCTCGTCGATCAGGCTTTCAATTTTTCGGCGAGAAAAGCGTAGCTGCGCCGGATGCTGGCGAGCGGATCGGTCGGGAGGTCATGCTCTACGACGATCCATTCTGTATGGGCGGCTTCGATCGCCGGCAAAATAACGTCCCAATCAAGGCGACCGCTGCCTACGTCCGCCAGGCCGCGTTCCGCTTCGTTGTCGCCCAAATCCTTGGCATGCACCCGCGGCACGCGACCGCTGTATTGCCGGAGCATGGATGCTGCATCCTGTCCCCCGGCCACAATCCAGGCCACATCCGGCTCGAAGCCGAGATAGTCCGGCGAGGCCGCCTCCAGCAGCCAGGCGATGGCGGGCTTTCCATCGATGAGGATCATCTCGAAGTCATGGTTATGATAGAGCAGCCGCATGTTCGCCGTGCGCAGGCGACGCCCCAGGCGCTCCAGGCGTTTCCCCAGCGCTTTCCATCCTTCCGCAGATTTCGAGCGTTCGGATTCGGCGATCCAGGGCACAACCAGCGTGTCGTTGCCGATGGTTTTGTGAAAACGGACGACGTCGGGCAGGTCATTTTCCAGCGCCTGCAGCGGCACGTGCGCAGAGACCGCCTTGAGGTTGTGCTTTTCAAGCAAGGTGCGCAGCGAACCGGCGTCCAGGCCGAGGTTGCCCGCCAGCTCAACGCCTGCGTAGCCCGCCGCCGCCACCTCGCCGAGCAGCGCATCGGCGTCAAGCGAGAGGTTGCGCAGCGTATACAGCTGTACGGCGAGAGGAATCCGCGTTTGTGTCTGTGAATTTGTCAAGTTGTCGTTCGTCATGGTTTGTTTTCTTTCTGATGTACATGGATTCCAAGAAAAGATTTGAGGTTATTGTACCATCGATCGGGCGAGTCGGAACAGCCCAGGGGGTGAATGAAGGCGGGACAGGCGGTTTGACAGATGCCTGCGTGCGCAGATAAGCTAGAACGTCATGAGCGAGGGAGGAATTATCCAGAATCTTCAGGAGCGACGCCAGATCGAAGCGGCCATTCAGGCGTTGGGCGATGCGACGACGGAGGCGGAGTTAATCGCCATGGCGCAAGACTTGGTCGGGCGCTTCCCGCCTGAGGGTCTGGTCGGCGCCGTGCTACGCCATCTTGGCGAGGCCAATAGCCAGCTGCGCGGCGGTTTGGGCCATCTCTGTGCGTTGTTGCCGCCTGAGATGATCGCGCCGCGGCTGCGCGAGGTCGTAGGCAACCGTCAACGGACGCCCCTCGAACGCGTCAGCGCCCAACTGATTCTGGAACGCTACCTGGGTGAAACGGTCTCGCCTGCGCTGATCAGCGACCTGGCCGGCAACAACGAGATCGCCATGCAGAGCCTGCAAGAGGCGATCGAGGAGGGGCGCGCCAATCGTCATATCTTGCTGGAGTATGTGACGCAAATGCAGGAGCATGGCGTCGACGTCGCCTTCATGGTGCTCGATCTGCTCGACCGGATGGCGCCTGCAGATCGCGTCGAACTGCTGCGTTTGATCGCCCAGGATCGACGAAGTTCGGTCGCCCGCGCCGCGCTGGAACGGTTATCGGCGCTGGCGGCGCTCGACTCCGCCCCTCAGGCCTTGCGCGCCCTCCACACTCTGGCCTTCACCTTGCCGCCGGCGCTTGCTGAGCAGGCGCAGCGGAGTCTTCGCAAGCTCCAATTCACCGGCAAGCGCTATCAACCGCCCTCGCCCGAAGGCTGGCGCGCCCTGCTCGGCCCGTGCGACGCCAGTGGACATTGCGTTCTCTGGTTCGTCCGCAACGCCAGCGCGCAGAACCGCAGCGATGGCGTTCTCCTCTGGGTGAGGGTCGTTTTGCATCTCGGCGTCTTTGGCTGTTCCGGCGCCGAGAATATCAATGACGCCCAGTTGCCTCCTCAAAGACCGATCGGAGAACTCATCCCTCTCGAGCCGTCGGAAGAGGCGCAGGGCCTTCTCCTGGAGGCGCCCTTTGACGCCGGGCGCTGGCTATTGCAGCGCGCGCTGGAGGCCCACTGGAAACAAAAGGAAAGCGCCGAACTGCCCGGCGAATACAGGCTGTACAACGATTTGCTCTGGCAGTTCGCCGCCCCCGCCTTGCCAGAGTCACACCAGTCTTTCTTCAACGAGGAAGTCGAGGTTGCTTCCGGTCGGTCGAACGCGGAAGAGCTGGCGCACATGGCGGCCCGGCTGCTCGAGCATCCAGCCATGCACGTCTGGACGAAGTGGGCGAGCAACGTCTGGAGCATGTTGCCGCCGCTGCCCACTCCTCTGTCGCCCGACCACGCCCGCAGCTTCATCCATCACATCCTTCATGAGATCGAGGCGTCGCCGCAGCGAGATTCCTTCCTGGAAGGGATGAGGGCCGCCCTTCAGGCGCAGGCGCTCTGGCTCGCCATCTCCGGCGATCAAAAGGCTGCGGAGCAAGCGGCCACCCTCTCGCGCTGGATGCAGTCATTGCCCGCCCCTCAAAATCCGCTGCTGATGCAACTCTTATTGAGCGGTCTGGCCCAGCAGGAGCAACGGCGTTCGACGTGAAGCAGTCTCCGGCGCAGCTTTCCAGCCATCCTGGCGGCGATAGGCGACCGCCGTTTCCCTTTCGTGCAGGCGGCCTTTTCGCCGCTGAAGAGGGCGGTCACGTCTCCGGCGAGACGCGATGCGCTCAGCCAGCGTTGTGGCTGCTGATCCTGGTCTTTTTAGGGCTTGTCGGAGCATATGCGGCGCTTACGCCGCCCTTTGAGGCGCCGGACGCCGGCGCCCACTACAGCTACATCGTCCACCTCCATCGGGCGCGCAGCCTTCCCTCCATCGATGAAGAGCACGCCGCTATCTCCCATCAGTTGGTGCAGCAGCCTCCGCTGTACTATGGGCTGGCCGCGTTGGCGAGCGCAGGGACGTCGGTCGAAAGAGGGCTGGATTTGTTGCGCCCAAATCCACAATATCTCAAGGGACTCACCTTTCGCGCCACGGCCACGGTGTACGAGGCGCCGTGGGAGGCGCAGCTGCCGGTCTGGATCGCCCGCCTTGTCTCCGCCCTGGGCGGCGCCCTTGCCCTCTGCGCAACCTTTCTGCTGGTGCGGGCGCTCTTTCCTGGGGAGACGATGCTGGCGTTCGCCGCAGCCAGCATTGTGGCCTTCAATCCTCGCTTTCTTTTCAGCGCCGCCACCATCACCAACGACGCCTGGGCGGCGGGGACGGCCGCCCTCGCCATGTGGCTGTTGGTGCGCGCCGCCGCTGCACCGGAGCGCACCTGGGGCTGGTGGTGGGCGGGCTGTGCGCTGGGGCTGGCCGCCCTCACGAAATACAGCAACCTTGCGTTGGGGCTGCCTGCGCTGTTCGTTTTGTTGACGGCGTTGCGGCGCAACGGACGCGCGATGGCCTTGTCGGCGACGGCGTTGCTGACGGGCGCCTTCGCCGTCGCCGGCTTCTGGTATGCCCGCAACCTGTGGCTTTATCATCAACCGGTTCCGCTTGCGCCGATGCTGGCCGCGCTGCCCGATCTGGCGCGGCCGCAGCCGCTCTCTTTCGAGCAGATGTTGGCGCAGTTGCCGCTGGTGCAGCAGTCTTTCTGGGGGGAATTCGGCTACGGCGTCCTTTCGCCGCCGTACATCTTGCAGACCATGCAGATTGCAACGCTGCTGGCGCTGGTTGGGTTGCTTGTCTGCGCGCTTCGTCTCACCCTGCGCCGGCGTTCACAACTCTCGAGCGACTGCGCAGGGCGGACGACCTTTGCGCTGGCGTTGTCGCTGCTCTGGACGGCCGGCGTTTTGTTCAGCCTTCTCAACTGGATGCGACTGGTTAATTTCACGGCGCAGGGACGGCTCCTCTATCCGGCCATCGCGCCGATCGCGCTGCTGTTGGCGCTGGGTTGGCGGGCGTTTCTTCCGGCGCGGCTGCATCGACCGGCGCTGGCGGTGATTCCGTTGCTCTTTCTGGGGTTGGCCGTTTCGCAGCTCGGCGTTCTGGCGGACGCCTATCGCCTTCCTCCGCCCCTTCAGGAGCCGGTTGAACCGGACCGGCCGGTGCACGCCCAATTTGATCACGGCATCGAACTGCTCGGCGCAGATTTCCCCAACGGCGCGGCCATCAACCCAGGAGAGGCGCTGCCGTTGACGCTCTACTGGACAACCCATCGCCCCATCGAAGAGTTTTTCACGCTGTTCATTCACCTGACCGATCAGCACGGAGAGATGCTCTATCAATTCGACGGGGTGCCGGTTGCAGGCAAGCATCCCACTCCGCAGTGGATTCCCGGTGCGCTCTTTCGGGACTCTTACTGGCTCCGCCCGACGCCAACTACGACCGATGCGCTGGCGACGCTCACGGTCGGCTTCTACCCGTATGACGACCCGGGGCGACGCCTCGCCATCCTTGACGCCGCCGGGCGGCCCATCGACGATGTCGTCCGATTGGCCCGCGTGCGCATCAACGCCGTCGCTCCAACTTGCCCAAGCCACGCAACGCCGCAGGCGCGCTGGCAAAATGGCATCCAGCTTCTCGACGTCGAGGCTGCCTCCCCGATCGACGATGAGGCGCTGACGGTGCGCTTGCTGTGGACGACCGATCGCATCCTGCACGCCGACTACACGGTCTTTGTGCAGGCGCTCGATGCGCACGGGCAGGTCGTCGCTCAGATCGATCGTTGGCCGCAAGACGGCGCCTATCCGACCTCGACCTGGCGCCCCGGCGACTGTGTGGAAGACGTCTACCGCTTTGAGAATTTGCCTGCCACCTGGGAGCGCATCATTTTAGGCATGTACGACGCTCAGGTGCAGCGGCTTCTTCTCGAAGAGGGGACGGACTTTATCGAAGTTTTGTCCGGTGGGGAGGGCCGACGATGAACGCCCATGACGCAGACTGAACACTGTTGGTCTCTGCCAGCTTCTTTCCATCTGACGCTTCCAGCACGGATTCGTCTCTGTGGTGGTGATGTACAATATCCGTTGACAGACTATCGGCATCGGAAAATTTGACACAAATCATTCTACGCAAACCTTTCAGGACAGAAGCAACGATGGCTCTTTTTACGCTCGATCAGTTCAGTTTAGCAGGCAAAGTCGCCGTCGTCACCGGCGGCACAGGGGTGTTGGGCGGCGCGATCGCGCGCGGTTTTGCAGCGGCCGGCGCGCGCGTAGCGATCCTGGGCCGACGGGCGCAGAAGGCCGAAGAAACGGCGCGGCGCATTCTCGACGCCGGCGGTGAAGCGATGCCCCTGCCCGCCGACGTTCTCGACGTGGGTTCGCTGCTGGCGGCGCGTCAACAGCTGCTGGAGCGCTACGGCCGCGTCGATATCCTTCTCAACGCAGCAGGAGGAAACATGCCGGGCGCCACCATCGTCGGCGATCTCACCTTCTTCAACATGCAACCGGCCGACTTCGAGCGCGTGGTGCAGCTCAACCTGACCGGCACGCTGTTGCCTACGCAAATCTTCGGCGAACCGATGGCGGCGCAAGGCAGCGGCGTCATCATCAACGTCTCATCGATGGCGGCGCAGCGAACGCTGACGCGCGTGCTCGGTTACGGCGCAGCCAAGGCGGCCATCGACAACTTCACGCGCTGGCTGGCGGTGGAGCTGGCGCTCAAATACGGCGAAGGGCTGCGCGTCAACGCCATTGCCCCGGGGTTTTTCATCGGCGAGCAGAACCGCAGCCTGCTGCTTAACCCCGACGGCTCCAACACCCCGCGCGGCCAGGCGATCCTCGACCACACGCCGATGCGTCGCTACGGTGAGCCGGAGGAGCTGATCGGAACCGCCATCTGGCTGGCCAGCGACGCCTCTCGCTTCGTGACCGGCGTCGTCGTGCCGGTGGACGGCGGCTTCTCGGCGTTTTCGGGAATCTGACGAGCAACGACGAGAGGGGTATGCAAGCCGACGCATCGAAGTCGTCCCCCACCGACCGCCCCCAGAGCCGCCTGCGCGTGGAGATCGCCGGCGCCGTGCAGGGCGTCGGCTTTCGCCCTTTCATCTACCGGCTGGCGACAGGGTTGCATCTGACCGGCTGGGTGTTGAATGACACGCACGGGGTCTTCATCGAGGTGGAAGGCGCAGAAGAGCAGCTTCGCCGGTTCCTCGAACGCCTTCCCGCAGAAGCGCCCGCCATCGCCCGCATCACGCACTTGCGCCATGCCTGGCTGACGCCGGTCGGCTACGAACGCTTCGAGATTCGCCATTCCGAAGCCGTCGGCGCGCGCACCACGCTCATCTTGCCCGACCTGGCGACCTGCGCCGACTGCCTGTCCGAGCTTTTCGATCCGGCCGATCGCCGCTATCGCTACCCCTTTATCAACTGCACCAACTGCGGCCCGCGCTTCACGATCATCGAAGCGCTTCCCTACGATCGTCCCAACACGACGATGCGCACCTTTGCGCTCTGTCCGGAGTGTTCTCGTGAATACAACGATCCGGTCAACCGCCGCTTTCACGCGCAGCCGAACGCGTGCGCCCTCTGCGGGCCGCAGGTGGCCTTTTACACCAGAGGCGACGCAAGGCTTGAGGGTGAGTCTCCCTCAGTCGCACAGCCTTCGCTCGCCGACTGGCCGCAGACTTACGGCGCATGGTCCTTCAGCGCCGAGGGAGAAAGCGCGCTGCGCGCTGCGGCGGCGGCGATCCGGAGCGGCGCAATCGTCGCCGTCAAAGGGTTGGGCGGCTTTCACCTGATCGTCGATGCACGCAACGCCGCCGCCGTGCAGAAGCTGCGCGAGCGCAAACAGCGCCCCACCAAACCGCTGGCGGTGATGGCGCGCACCCTGGAACAGGCCGCCGCTCTGTGTGAGGTGACGCCCGCCGCAGCCGGCCTGTTGCAGTCCCAGGCGGCGCCGATCCTTCTCTTGCCCAAACGGGCGGGGGCCATTGTCGCCGAGGCGGTGGCGCCGGGCAACCCAGACCTGGGCGTGATGTTGCCCTACACGCCGCTTCATCATCTGCTCTTGGAGGCGCTCGACTTCCCTGTCGTCGCCACCAGCGGCAACCTGACCGACGAGCCGATCTGCGTCGACGAATGGGAGGCTTTCGAGCGGTTGGGCGCCATCGCCGACGGTTTCCTGATCCACAACCGGCCGATCGCCCGCCACGCCGATGACAGCGTGCTCTGGCTGGTCGATGGGCAGCCGCAGTTGCTGCGTCGCGCGCGCGGCTATGCGCCGATGCCGGTGCGCGCCCCTCATCCGCTGCCGACGATCCTTGCGGTCGGCGCACATCTGAAAAACACGGTGGCGCTCAGCGTCGGCGAACAGATCTTTCTCAGCCAGCACATCGGCGATCTGGAGACGGCGCCCGCCTTCGACGCCTTCCGGCGCGTCATTGCAGACTTCCTGCGTCTCTATGAGGCGCAGCCTGCCGCTATCGCCCACGACATGCATCCGGAATATCTTTCAACAAAGTGGGCGAACAATTCAATCGGTGCAGGCGACATCGACAGGCCCGGCCCTCATGCGGACGCTCAACCCCAGCGCATTCCGGTGCAACACCATCACGCCCACCTCGCCGCCTGTCTGGCCGACAACGAAGTTTCCGGTCCGGCGTTGGGGCTGATTTGGGATGGAACGGGATACGGGCTGGATGGGACGATCTGGGGCGGCGAGTGTCTGTTGGGCGACGCTGCAGATTTTCAACGCGTAGCGCACTTGCGCCCGTTTCGCCTGCCAGGCGGCGAAGCCGCCGTGCGCGAACCGCGTCGCGTGGCGCTGGCGTTGCTGTGGGAGCTGTACGGCGAAGAGTGTTTCACCTGGGAATGGTTGGCGCCGGTGCGCAGCTTCGCCGAGCATGAACGCCGCGTGTTGGCGACGATGTTGGCGAAAGGCGTCAACGCGCCGATTACGACCAGCATGGGGCGTCTCTTCGACGGCGTGGCAGCGTTGATCGGCCTGCATCTGCGCGTCACCTTTGAGGGAGAGGCCGCCATGGCGCTGGAGCATAGCGCCGACCGCAATGAACCGCGCGCCTATCCTTTCCTCGTCGAGGAAACCACGGCTGCTGGGGAACTGCAGGCTGTGCAGATGGTGGACACCCTCCCGAACGTCGCTCCCCACCCTTCCCCTGCGGCTTCGACCCTGCTTTTGAACTGGGCGCCGCTGCTGGAGGCGATGCTCGCCGACCTGCGCCGCGGGGAGGAAGCCGGCGTCATGGCCGCGCGCTTTCACAACGCGCTGGTGGAAATGGGCGTCGCCGTGGCGCAGCGCCTCGGTCAAAGTCGAGTGGCGTTGAGCGGTGGCTGTTTTCAGAATCGGCGACTCAGTGAGCATCTGGCGCATCGGCTGCGGGCAGCGGGATTCGAGCCGCTGCTGCACCGGCAGGTTCCGCCCAATGACGGCGGCGTGAGCCTTGGGCAGGTGATCGTGGCTGCGCGCAGAATGACGAGCGCTTGATCTAGACCGCGTCGTCGGCGGTTTGCCAGATGGAGCAGCTTGTCCCGATTGTCCACGCTGCGCCGTTCTGCAATTTATTTTGCAGAAAAAAATTAAATCAAGTGTTGAATTTGTGAATCGATCTTGGTATAATTGCAAAATCAAAAAGGGTGGGAGCGTCACCTCCCACTATTTTTTTGTAGATGTAACTTTTGCGAGCCTTGTGTTTGGGGTTGATTCGCTATTGAAAACCGATTGGGTGTTTCACGTGAAACATCCAATCGGTCGGTCAGGCAACCAATTGGCCGATCAGGCAATCGGTTGGTCAAGACGGCTCGCAACACAAAATTCGGACGGAATTCGTGAAGGAATTTGTCCAGATGCGGCAGGCGTCACCCATCCCGGTGATTGACTACGAAGGTAGTCAGTACCGGGCTGATTTTTGGATGGGCAGCGGAAGGCGATACGAGGACGCCGTTGAGCGGCTGGCGCTCCGGCGGCTCCTCCCGTCCCATGGCGGACGCATCGCCGAGATCGGCGCCGGCTTTGGGCGGCTGGCCGACCTGTACAGGAATTACGAGCAGGTGATCCTGTTCGACTATAGTCGCAGCTTGTTGCAAGAGGCGGTCGATCAACTGGGGGAAGACGAGCGTTTCATTTTTGTCGCCGGCAACCTCTATACGCTGCCGCTTGCGAGCAACATTCTCGACTCGTTGGTGATGGTGCGGGTGATGCATCATCTTGCTGACGTCTCGGCGGCGCTGGAGCAGCTGCGACGGGTTCTGCACCGTCACAGTGTGGGCGTGATCGAATACGCCAACAAGCGCAATCTCAAGGCGATCCTGCGGTGGATGGTGGGGCGCCAGCGATGGTCGCCCTGGGCGCAGGAGCCGGTTGAATTTGTGGAGATGAACTTCAACTTCCATCCACGATGGATGGAGGAGCGCTTGCAGGCGGCGGGTCTGCGCATCGAAGAGCGGCTGGCGGTCTCGCATTTTCGGCTGAGCGCGCTCAAGACGCGGATCGACGCGCACACGCTGGCGCGCCTGGACAGCTGGCTCTTTCAGGCGGGTGGAACGTTTCCGCTGGCGCCCAGCGTCTTCCTGAAGGTCGGTGCGCCGGGCAATCCCCTGCGCCCTGCGCCGATGTCTGGCGAGATGACGATCGAGCGCCTCTTTCGGTGTCCGCACTGTCAGGCGGAGGCGTTCATGCGCTGCGCCGAGCAGCGGGTGGAATGCACCGTCTGTCATGCCGCATTTGAGCGTCGGGGATTGGTGTGGGATTTCAAGGAGGCCGTACAGCCGCCGAAGATGCAGTAGGCTGGAGTGTGTGCGAGCTTAAATGCAACCGGCGGCGTTCTTATGGTTTTGTGAGGGGATTTTCAGAAGAGTTTCTTATAGAAACGGCTACAGGTTTTGTAGGGAAGGTTATAGAGAAATTTTCGATCGTGTGGGATGCTATTTAAATAGCGATCGCACGATGGATTGGCGATCAAGGAGTGGTGAAGATGGCGAAGCAAAAATCGATGCGCGCTTCCATCGAGGACGACTTCAGCATCGACCTCGAGGAAGAGATGAACGACGAATTGATTGAAGAAACAATCGTGGAAGGCGGCGAAACGCTTGAGGAGAATACAGGCGGCGAACAAGAGGCGCCCATGGCGTTGAGCCCGGAGGCGGCGCTTGAGTCGTTGCTGGCGCTCGGTCGCGCCCAGGGATACGTCACGTACGACGATGTGCTGCGGGTGATGCCCGAGGCGGAGAATTCCATGGAGCAGCTGGAAGATATCTTCGCTGCGCTGTTTGAACAGGGCATCGAGGTCGGTCAGCCGCGCGAGGAGGAGCCGGACATGCTCGCCGATCTGGGCGAGGCCGAAATAGAAGAGGCCGAGATCGAAGAGGAAGACCTCGACCTCAGCCAGATCGAGATCGACGACTCGATCAGCCTTTATTTGAAAGAAATCGGCCGCGTGCCGCTGCTCACCGCCGAAGAGGAGGTGGAGCTGGCCAAGCGCATGGAGCGCGGCCGCGAGGCGCGCAAGAAACTTGCCGAAGGCGTGGAAGACTGGGAGGAGCGCGAGCGCCTGCTCTGGTACGTGCGCGACGGACAGGCGGCGCAGGAGCATCTGATCAAGGCCAACAGCCGTCTGGTGGTGAGCGTCGCCAAGAAATACGTCGGCCGCGGCGTGCCCTTCCTGGACCTGATTCAGGAGGGCAACATCGGCCTGATTCGCGCCGTGAAGAAGTTCGACTACAGCCGCGGCTACAAGTTCAGCACCTACGCCACCTGGTGGATCCGGCAGGCCGTGACGCGCGCCATCGCCGACCAGGGGCGCACGATCCGCGTGCCGGTGCACATGTACGAACAGATCAACCGCCTGACGCGCACCAGCCGTCAGCTGGTGCAGGAGTTAGGCCGCGATCCGACGACGGAGGAGATCGCCGAGGAGCTGGGCGTCTCGCCGCGCAAGGTCGAGCACATCATGCGCGTCAGCCAGCGCCCCCTGAGCCTGGAGATGCCGGTCGGTGAAGAGGAGGACAGCTATCTCGGCGATTTCATCGAGGACGAGGACGCCGACGCGCCGGGCGAGGCCGCCGGTCAGCAACTTCTGCGCGAGGTGATCGACGAGATCTTCCAGAGTCTGACCCCGCGCGAGGTGCGCATCCTGCAGCTGCGCTTTGGGCTGGTCGACGGGTATTGCTATACGCTGGAGGAAGTGGGCAAGAAGTTCGGCGTCACGCGCGAGCGCATCCGCCAGATCGAGGCGCAGGCGTTGAGTCGGCTGCGCCACCCAAGCCGGAGCCGCAAGCTGCGCGATTACCTGTAATCGACGCACACAAAAACGGGGTGTTTCACGTGAAACACCCCGTTTTTTTATTCCCATCAGGAAGCTGGATGAAATTTTGCAAAGGATTCTGGCGACCGATGGGCCCGGCGCGCAGCTACGCCTCCTTGGGTTTTCAAGACTTTGCGTGCCATCGAGAGCGTGTGGCTGAAAGCCGCACCCACCGTCATCGCCAGAGGATTTGTTGAAAATCTGGCGTTTCCCGGAAACAAAGCCGGCTGCGCCAGCTGAGCTACAGCGCCACCTCGCAACCTTCTGTGGCCGAGCGCATGATGGCGTCCACGATCTGCACGTGCACGAGCGCCTGCTCTGGCGTGACGATGTCGGCGCTTTCGTCTCCCTCCAATCGTCGCACGAAGTTGTTGATCAACTGTTCATAGGAGCTGCCCCGCTGCGACGGGAGTTCGGTCTCGACCTTCACTTCGAGGCCGTTGAGCATTGTATAGAGTTGGACTGAATCCCAACCGCCGATGTAGGCGCCGCCCTCGTCGCCGAAAATTTCGGTGACGAACGTCTCCGGATAGTTCGAGGCCCATGCCACCTGAAACTGGAGCACGGCGCCGTTCTCAAAGACCACCTGCGCCCAGGCGACGTCGTCGACGTCGAACCGAGCGCCTTCGGAGGGTTGCAGGATGTCCGCCCCCCAGCCTCCCAGGCCGCGACCGCGCGGGCCAAATTCGGCGTACATGACGCCGCTGACGCGTCGGGGCCGGGGATAACCCATGATGTACAGCGCGCGATCCAACGTATGCACGCCGATGTCGAGCAGCGCGCCGCCGCCGGCCAGGTCCTTGTTGGTGAACCAGCTTCCATAGCCGGGAATGCCGTTGCGCCGCTGCCAGACCGTGCGCGCCGCGTAAATGCGGCCAAAGAAGCCTCGTTCGGCGTGCCGCTTGGCCGCCTGCATCGGCGCCGTAAAACGAAAGTGTGTGCCGACGGTCAGCACGCGGTTCTGAGCAGCCGCAGTGGCAAACATTTCTTGGGCGTCGGCGTAGGTGAGCGCCACAGGCTTCTCGCACAGGACGTGCGAACCCGCCTGCAACGCCGCAATCGCCATCGGTTTGTGGAAGACATTGGGCGTCGCCACCACCGTGATGTTGGGTTGGATTTCAAGCAACATCTTCTCAAAGTCGCTGTAGACGGCGGCGACGCCCGTCTCCTCCGCCACGGCGCGGGCGCGCGCCTCGTTGACGTCGCACACCGCAACGACCGTGGTGTTCGGCTGCTTTTGGAAAACTGGGATGTGGACGCGTTGACTGATGGTGCCGGCGCCGACGACGGCGACGCGCCATTCTGGAAGGGTGCTCATAGATGCCTCAACTTTCGATTTGCGTTCGATTTTTCAAGAAGCTGCTACACAACATACGCTTAAAATGAGATCAATCGTACCGCTGCTCGCTCTACAAAGCAAAAGAATCGAGGCTTTATACAAACTGTGGTATGATGTTTTGCCGGCAGCCTTGATTCACTCTCAACCACACATCTTATCTGTCAGGAAACGCTTATGTCGGATTTACAACTTTCTACAATCGTCCCGCTGCCCTGGCGCGTCGAAGAGAGGCCTGGGAAACTGATGTTGAAATCTCCGGTGGGCGTCGCGGCCGACGAGCGAGCAAGCGGCGCAGCGCAGCTTTTACGCATCGAGTTGGAGCGCAGCACCGGCCTGCGCCTTGAATCCACCGACGCCGAGGGCGCACAAATTGTGCTGCGCAGCGAAGAGGAGGACGGCGAGCGCTATCGGCTGGAGATCGACGCCCGCCGCATCGTGATCTCTGGGCCGCCGGCCGGCCTGGTGCACGGGGTCTACACGCTGCGCCAACTGTTGCCGGCGGCCAACTGGCGCGCCGCTCCGTTGCCGAACGTGGAGTGGAGCGCACCCGCCTGTCTGATCGAAGACCGCCCTCGCTTTGGCTGGCGGGGCTGCATGATCGATACGGCCCGCCATTTTGCGGCCAAACACACGATCTTGCGCTTCATCGACCTGCTGGCCATGCACCACATGAACCGGCTGCACCTGCATCTGAGCGACGATCAGGGGTGGCGCGTGGAGATCAAGGCCTTTCCGAAGCTCACCGAAATCGCCTCGCACCGTCCGCACACCGGCCTGGGCTTCGCCACCTCCCCGAAGGATCCGCACGATGGAACGCCGCACGGCGGCTATTACACGCAGGATGACCTGCGCGAGATCGTCGCCTACGCAGCCCTGCGCGGGATCACCGTCGTGCCGGAGATCGACCTGCCTGGCCATGCACGCGCCCTGGTCGCCGCCTATCCAGAGTTCGGCTGCAACCCCGCTCAAAAAGTGGAGGTGGCGACCTACTTTGGCATCAGCTCCGATTTGGTCAACCCGTTGCCGCACACCATCGCAGCGCTGGAAACGATCCTGGAGGAGCTGCTGGCGATCTTTCCTTCGCCCTGGATTCATCTGGGCGGAGATGAAGCGCCGCTTGACCCATGGCGCAATTCCCCCGAGATTCGCGCCCACATGGCTGCGCTCGGCGTCGAAAGCGCAGAAGCGATGCGCACCTGGTTCACCGCGCACTTTGCGAAGTTCCTGGCCGACCGCGGAAGACGGCTGATCGGATGGGATGAGATCATCCATTACGGCGGCTTGACCCCGGGCAGCGCCATCATGTCGTGGCGTGGGGAAAAAGGCGGCATGAAAGCGGCCGCCGCCGGCTACGACGTCGTCCTGGCGCCGGTCTTCCCCACCTACTTCGACTACGCTCAGGACGACGGTCCGGATGAACCCTTGGCCATCGGTCAGTCGGTGACGCTGGAGGACGTCTACACCTATGAGCCTGCGGCGCGTTGGGAGGACAAAAGCACCTTCCACCATGTGTTGGGCGTGCAGTGTCAGCTCTGGCGGGAGGTGATCCTCGACGAGGCGCATCTCGAATATATGGCGTTCCCCCGGCTCTGCGCCCTGGCCGAGGTGGGCTGGAGCGAGCGCCGCGAACCTTTCTCCGCCTTTCGCGAGCGCCTGGCGCGTCATCTGGAGCGCCTGGATCACTACGGCGTCAACTATCGTCCGCTGGAGGGGCCGCGCCCCTGGCAAAAGGGCGGAACAGGGCGCAAGGCCTATCAGCCGCGCTTCAACCTGAAAGAGGCGTTGGCGCATCTCGATCGCTGGGCGGAATCGGGCGAACCGCCGGCCGAGCATCTGTCGCAGGAGAGCGGCGCCTGAGTTGGAGCCAGGCGCCGCGGCGCACTCTGTTTGCGGGTGCATTCGCACAGTTTTATACTTTTTATGCCGAAACACCAACCGTTCAGCCCCTGGAAGACCCTGTTGGCGTAGATAAGCTCAAACGCAAAGGAGCGTCCTGTGTTGCAACGCACCCCACTCTACGAAATCCATGTCGCTCTGGGCGGACGCATGGTGGAGTTCGCGGGCTTCGAGTTGCCCGTGCAATACCCCACCGGCCCCACCGCCGAACATCACGCTGTGCGCGCGGCGGCGGGCCTCTTCGACATCGACCATATGGGGCAGTTCGAGCTGGCCGGACCCGACGTCGTTGAGTTCTTGCAACAGATTCAAGTGTGGGACGTCGAGCAGATGGCGGAGGGGGACGCTCACTACAGCCTGCTGTGCTATGAAGACGGCACCGTCGTCGATGACATCTTCCTGTATCGACTCTCAGGCCGCTGGCTGATGGTCGTCAACGCCGCCAATCGCGCCAAGGACTGGGCTTGGATCGAACACCATCTGGGGCGCTACGACGTGGCCCTGATCGAGCGATCCGACGATCTGGCCATGTTGGCGCTGCAAGGCCCCAAAGCGGAACAAATCTTGCAAAAGCTGACGGACTATCCTCTCCACACGGTGGCCACGCGCACCGCCATCGAGACGCAGATCGGCGGCCTCCATGTCATCGCCGGGCGCACGGGCTATACGGGCGAGGATGGCTTCGAGCTGTACGCGCCTGTTGACCATGTCATTGATTTTTGGAATCAATTGCTGGAAGCGGGCAAAGAAGAGGGGCTGCTGCCCTGCGGCCTGGCGGCGCGCGATAGCCTTCGTTTTGAGGCGTGTCTGCCCCTTTACGGGCACGAGCTCAGTGCAAAGATCAATCCTCTCGAGGCGCGCCTGGGCTGGACGATCTCCTGGAGCAAGCCTTTCATCGGGCGCGACGCCCTGCTCAAGGTGCGTCTGGAAAAACCGGAGCGGCTGCTGGTGGGCCTTGAAATGATCGACAAAGCCGTGCCGCGCGAGGGCTACCCGGTCGCCGTGGACGGCAAGGTTATCGGCCATGTCACATCGGGGATGAAAAGCCCGACGCTGGGCAAATTCCTGGCCATGGCTTACGTCCCGGCGGAGCACAGCGCAATCGGCGCCAAAGTGGACGTCATCGTGCGGGGCGAGCCCAAGCAAGCCGTCGTCGTCAAGCGGCCCTTCTATAAGCCGCGCTACAAGTAACCAACCCAACCAATTCCCCACTCAGGAGGCAAAGATGGCGAAATACAAACTGGACAAAAGCGTTAAATACGCCAAGACCCACGAATGGGTGCGCATCGAAGACGGCGTCGCCGTGATCGGCGTCTCGGACTATGCCCAAGATGCGCTCAGCGATGTCGTGTATGTGGATTTGCCGGAGGTCGGCGACACGGTGACTGCGGGAAAACAGGCGGCCACGGTCGAATCGGTCAAGGCGGCGGAGGACGTCTATGCGCCGGTCAGCGGCGAGGTGATCGAGGTGAACACGGCGCTGGAGGACACGCCGGAAATTATCAACGAACGCCCCTATGACGCATGGTTTTTCAAAGTCAGGCCAACGGATGCACTTGAACAGGAACTGGCTGCGCTCATGGAGCCGGAAGCGTACGACAAATATGTCGAAGAGCTGGAATAGGCGTAGGAGCGATGCAGGGCGCATCGCTCCGCGCTCGTTCCCGGTGGATCGACGGCGCGCGTCGCAGCGCTGAAAAGAGCCGCAACAGGGTGGAAGACCCGTTGCGGCTCTTCTGGTTTTTGGTGCAGAAGGAAGATTGCGTACTACGTCTTGCGCTTGTTTGTGATAGGATTCCGGCTATCATTGCCATGCAGCCAACCGGGCGTTCCGACAAAATCGCCCTGCATTGTGCAATGACGAGTCTTCACCGGCTCCCAAACACACAGACCAGGGGTGAAATCAGGCGATGGACGTTCAGCCTGGCGACCGCGTTGCGCCGCAGTGGAAAGGATTGCTGCGCTCCATCTTCGTATACTATTGGAACCCGATCAAATTGCGCCGGATGCGCAAATTCTATGCGCAATTCATTCGGCCGGGCGACCTTTGCTTTGACGTCGGCGCGCATGTCGGCAACCGCCTCTTCATCTGGAGGGGGCTGGGCGCGCGCATCGTAGGCGTGGAGCCTCAACCCGCCTGCATGCGCTTGTTGCAAAGCTGGTACGGCCGGACGCCCGAAATCGCGCTGGTCGAGGCTGCGGTGGGCGCTGCACCGGGGGAAGCGACGCTTTTTATCAGCGCCAACGCGCCGACCGTCTCGACGCTTTCATCCCAGTGGATCGAGGCGGTGCAGCAAAGCGACTCCTTTGCTCACGTGCGCTGGGATGGAGCCGTCACCGTGCCTGTGACGACGTTGGATGCGCTGATCCAGCGCTTCGGCGAGCCGGCTTTTTGCAAGATTGACGTGGAGGGATACGAGCTTGAGGCGTTGCGCGGGCTTTCTCGGCCGCTTGCGGCGCTTTCGTTTGAATATATCGGCGCCGCCAAAGCGTTGGCGCTTGCGTGCGTTGACTATCTTGCCACGCTGGGAGCTTACGAGTTTAACTGGTCTCCAGGGGAACAGCATCGCTGGGGATCGCCGCGCTGGCTCTCGGCGACGGAAATGCTATCGTGGCTGGAGACGCTGACCGAGGCGTCCGGCTCAGGGGACATCTATGCGCGACGGGTGTGAGGGGCGGGTGCGAGTATGGTCTATGATGAACGGCGTCTGATCGGCGAGTTGCGCAGACAATGGCTATACGTTGCGCTGATCTATGTCAGTGTGCTTGGCCTTGGCTATTGGGTCTTATGGCGCGCCTGGTCGACGGCGGATGCGTTGCAGTGGCTGTTGCTGGCGACGCTCGCCATGATGGTGCAGATGATTGTGCTCTGGTGGGCGCTGCGCTTCAATCACCCCCCTGAAGGCGCTGCGCTGTTTCCGACTTTAGGCGTCGCCAACGGCATGACGCTGACGCGCGGGCTGCTCACCTGCTTGATGGCCGGCTTTCTGTTTGCACCGTCGCCGCAGGGGTGGCTGGCGTGGGCGCCGGCCCTCCTGTATATGAGCGAGCGCGTCATCGATTTTTTTGACGGCTTCGTTGCGCGCTACACGAGCCGCGAGACCCGGTTGGGCGCCATTCTCGACATCGAGTTCGACGGGCTTGGCATTTTGATTGCGGTCGGCCTGGCGATTCAATATGGCCATCTGCCGCCCTGGTATCTCATCTTGGGCATGGCGCGACAGCTTTTCATTCTGGGCATTTGGCTGCGCCGGCGGCTCGGAAAGCCCGTGCGTGAACTGCCCCCCTCCGATCATCGCCGCCTGATCGCCGGTTTTCAGACCGGCTTCATCAGCATCGCGCTCTGGCCGTTGTGGCGAGACGAAGTCGCCCTGTTCGCTGCGTGGCTCTTCGCCGTCCCGCTTGCGTTCAGCTTTGGCCGCGACTGGCTGGCGGTCAGCGCAGCGATCGACGCAGATTCGCCGCGCTATCACTCGCTGCGACGCCGCGCCAAATGGCTCATCGAAGAGCAGTCCCCCTTTGTTGTCCGACTGTTGGCGGCGCTGCTTGCAATCTGGCTCCTCCGACAAAGCGACGCCATCCCTTTGTGGGCGGCGCCTGTGGTGGCGCTGGCCGTCGGCTCTGTGCTGCTTGGCGTCGTCGGGCGGGCAGGCGCATTGGCGCTTGCCTTTTTCGCTGCGTTCGATGCGACGACGATAGGGCTGCATTGGGTGAACGCGCTGCTCCTGGCGTGCAGCGTGTACATTCTGCATATCGGCAGCGGTCGTTGGTCGCTGTGGCGACCTGAAGAGTACTATCTGCACGCAAAGCTTGGGGCGCGCAACGGAGGCCGCTCATGACAAGGGCGCTGCGCAAGCGGGCGAGACAATGGTTTCAGCCCGGCAGGCTGGCGGTTCAGCTTATCTGGTTGGCGCTTGCGATTGCGTTGCTCTGGTTGACGTTGCGAGCCGTCGACCTGCGCGAGGTGTGGGAGCGTCTGCGCCGCCTGGAGCCTGAACAGATTGGGCTGCTGCTGTTGATCAACCTGGCTGTGTTGGCCACTTTCAGCCTGCGCTGGTGGCTCCTTCTCCTGGCGCAGGGCTATCGAATCTCTTACGCGCTGTTGATCGGCTATCGTCTCGCCACCTTCGCCGTCAGCTATTTCACGCCGGGGCCGCATTTTGGCGGCGAACCGCTTCAGGTCTATCTGGTTTCCTCGCGCCACGGGGTGCCGCTCTCAGCTTCGGTGGCGGCGGTGGTCGTCGACAAGACGCTAGAGATGACGACCAATTTCACCTTTCTCACGCTCGGCGCGCTCTTCCTCGTCCAGGCGCATCCTATGCTGGGCATCGGCCAGACGCAGCTTTTATTCACGACCGTGGCGCTGTTGCTGGCGCCGTTGAGCCTGCTGATTGCGCTGCTCGCCGGAGGGCGACCGCTCTCCACCTTGTTGAAGGTGTTCGATCGGATGGGACAGCGGTGGAGCGCATACCGCGGAAGCGCGTTCCGTCCATTCACGGAGACGCGCTGGGCGCGCGCCATTTACAACAGCGAAGCGCAAAGCGTTGCGCTCTGCCGCAATCATCCGGGATTTTTATTGCTTGCGGTCGGCGCCTCCCTGCTGAGCTGGGGCGCCATCATCGGGGAGTTCTGGCTGATGACCGCCGTGTTGGGCATGAGATTGACGATCGCCGAGGCGATCACGGCGCTGTTGGCGGCGCGCATCGCCATTCTGCTGCCGATGCCGGCGGCCATTGGCGCCCTGGAGGCAAGCCAGGCGCTGGCGATGCGCATGCTTGGACAGTCCTCCGCTGCGGGCGTCAGCCTGAGCCTGCTGATCCGCGCGCGTGACGTGCTGTTCGGCGTCGCCGGCCTGGGGTTGGCCGGCGTGCTGCTGGCGAAGAGCCGGAAAAGCGCTTCATCCACCGATGAAAGCGGCGCCGTCCTGCCCGAACTCCTTGACCTTTCGAGCGGCTCGACGCCGCCCGAAAGGTGAGAAGTTCTAATCACTCCTCTTTCGCCGTGATGTGGATCTCCAGGCCAAACTCGTCGGCGACGGTCAGCGTGTTGGCGAAGCTGAGTTGCTCGATGCCGAAATCGCTCATCAACAGCCGCGTGGTGGCGACGCCTGTGAGCGTGTCCCCGTTGAGGCTCGCCCTCACATCGAAGGTGACGGGCCGCGTTATGTTGCGGATCGTGAGATCGCCGGAGAGCTTGAAGCTTACTTCCTCGCCTTCGTTGTAGGTGGCGGGCGCCCCCTCGATCGCTTTAGCGACGAAGGTGGCGATGGGGAAGCTGTCCAGCCGCGGGCCGTTCTCTCGAATCCACTGGTCACGGTCCTCTCGATCGGTTGTGAGCGTGTTGATGCGCACGGTGAAGATATTTTCGCCCAACGGCGCCGAGAGGTCGTCCAGGTTCAACTGAAGGCGTCCTTCGATGGCCTGCGTGCTGCCAACCACTTTGGCGAGGCCAGCCGGGATGCCGAGTTTCGCCAGCGCACCGCCGAAGAACTCTTCATCCACCAGGTAGGAAGCGCGCGAAGCTTCCGGCACAACGACGAACGTGCGCAGACCCGACACCGGTCTGCCCGGCGTGGCGGCCTCAGCGTCGGCAGGTTCTTCCGCTTCGACTGTAGCCTCCGGAGACTCAGCAGGTTGTGGGGCCTGCGGCGTAACCGCAGGAGCGAGCGGCATAGCACATCCCACCATCAACACGCCCATAAGAAAAATCGTCAGCCACCTGACAATGCGGAAAGACATGGGTTGACTCCTTTCTCTCGCTAGCCCAAAGCGCATGGATTGAGGGAGATCGATCAAAATTTTTCTCCGTTCGATCCGGTGAGCGCTATCCTGTTCCTACATCTACAAGCTTTCAGGAAGCGTCGAAGCCTCCTCAAAAAGAATTGCTTGAAGGTCAATAATCGGCGGTATCGACGGCTTCGCGCAGGATGCCTTCCGGCAGATAAGCGGGTTGAGCGATTCGGTTCGCTCCGTAACGGCCCAGCAGCGTGCGCATAAACATCGAATAGAAGCCTTCGTGTCGCAGCGTTGGCTCCAGATCGTTCACCTCCAGGCCGGGAACGAAGCCATACTCCGCGAAGGCTTCGATGAAGGCGGCGTCTTTGCTGAGAATGTGCACGGGCGTCGCCCACCCGTCTGCGCGACGGGAGACGGCCGGCGGCTGATGGTCGCCGATGAGCACGAAGATGCTGTTTTCGTCGCCTACATCCAGGATCCACTGCGTCAACATGCGCAGCTGATAGTCGATGGCGTTCAAATAGTTGGCGCGCATGGCGTCCAGCCCGATCGTCTCCGGGTCGACCGGCTCCGGCTCCGGCCCCGGTTGGTTCAACGCGCGCCAGTCCTCCACCAGGGTGGGATGGGGCGCCCATGGATAGTGCGAGTTCTGCGTGATGGTGAAAAACATCAGCGGCTTATCCGTCTTGCTCTTCAAATGTTCATACGCCCAGTGCAGCACCCACTGGTCAGGCGGCGCCGGCCCCCAGCCGTAGCGCGGCCCGACGAACCCCATATCTCTGTAGCGGATGAGTTCATCGACCGCCAGCATGCGCGTATATTTTGACCAGCCCACTTCGGAGATGTTTTCATCCAGCGCCGAAAGCCAGACATAATGATAACCCTGATCGTGCAAGGTGGCGCCCAGGCTGGGATAGCGCTCCACCTGATATTTGTTGCGTAAATCCAAATACTGCGGATGGTTGTCGATGCGCATCCCAAACAGTGTGGTGGTGTAAGACAGCCAGGAGCCGCCGCCCCACGTCGGCGCTTCGCTCAATGTCGTCGCCACATGCCACCCTTCAATGTTAAACAGTTCCGTCAGCTCGCTCAGTAAGGCGCGATACGCTGGTGTAAAATGAGGGCGCTTATATAGCACGCTGCCGTAGGACTCGACAAAGATGATGTAGATGTCCGGCTTGTGCGCCAGTCGATGGCCGCTGTAATCGTAGACGTGGCGCACCAGGTTGTCGTCGAAACTGATGACATCCTGGTAAATTTCGAGAGAGGCTTCGATATTGCGCTGGAGCTTGTATCCGAAGCTGCTGACCACCATCTCCGGCCGCGCCGTGTAATGTTGATACAGCGCCAGTGCGAGCAGGGTGACCGGCGCGAGCCCCGCCATGATCAGGCGCGAGCTGCGGCTGAGGCCAGAAGACGCTCCGCTCGTCAGCAACGTGCGCCACAGTGCGATCACGATGGCGCAGCCTGCAATCAAAACCAGCGCCCCCCCGACAAGGTAGAGCTCCCAGCGGGCGTTGACATGCTCCGCCAGGAAGGGCAGCCCATCGCGCGCCAGAAAGAACTGGCTGTAGAACGAAGGCTCCAGTAGATAGATTCCGATTACGATCGCTTCATAGATCGAGTAGGCCAACATCAGCATATAGAGCAGTCCAAAGAGTGCGCCCAGCCATTTTCGTCGCCATTTCCCCAACCACACCCACAGCGTCGTCATCAGGGTCAATTCGGCGGAGATGCGCCAGGGATCCAGAGATTCACGCCAGATCAGGAGTTGGCTGAGCGCCGATTGCCACCCCCCTTCCGCCGGCGGCGCAGGCGGCGCCAATGCGTTCTCTTCGCTCACCATGGCCATGGGCAGGAAGAGCAAGGCGTTGAGAACGAAAAACGAAAGCCAAAACAGGAGATTGGGATACCTCTTGTGCAAGCGAACGTCCAACAAAGGCTCTGCCATACAAAATCACCTTGCGCCTGTGGAATCTCAAAATTGTACTGAAAACGGCGCTCCGCATCAAATAAGGACAATGATCCCGATCAGCGGCGGATGATTCTGCGAATTTCTTTGTAGAACGGTTTCAGGCGATCATAGAGGCGGAGGTAGATGCGGCGATACAGTTCGTCATACATGAGATGCGTGCGGTGATTCGGCTCGAAGACCTGGCCGGGGCGCGTCATCGCTTTGATCGCGGTGGGGAAATCGGGATGGAGTTTCAGCCCCACCGCAGCGTCGATCGCGGCGCCTAGCCCGGACGTTTCATAAATATGGGGGCGCACCGCAGGCAGGCCGAAGATGTCCGCCGTGAGCTGCATGGCGACGTCGCTCTGAGAGCCGCCGCCTGAAACGCGCAACTCGGTGATCGGGGCGCCGGCGCGCCTCTCCAGGCGCTCCTTCCCTTCGCGCAGGCCATATGCCAGCCCCTCCAGGATTGCCCGATACAAATGGGCGCGAGTGTGCACATCTGTGAAGCCGATCACGGCGCCCATCGCTTCGGGGCCGGGCACCTTGATGCCCGGCGACCAATAGGGTTGAAGGATCAGCCCTTCGCAGCCGGGGGGCACATTCGCCACCAGCTCATCCAGCAGTTTTTCGGGCGCGATCCCTTGCGCCTCGGCTGCGAGCAGCTCGCGTTGGGCAAACTCCTGTTTGAACCAACTCACCATCCAAAAGCCGCGATAGATCTGAACTTCCAGGTTGTATGCATTAGGAATCGCCGCCGGATAAGGGGGAATGAGCGGGATCGGCTCGATGTAACGCGTTTGCGTGGTCGTGATCGTTGCGGTGGTGCCGTAGCTCAAACAGCCGATATGCGGCTCCAGCGCGCCGGCGCCGATCACCTCGCACGCTTTGTCTGCAGCGGCGGCGATCAACGGCAAGCCCTGGGGAATGCCTGTCGCCTCGGCCGCCTGCTCCGTGATTTCGCCGAGCGGATGCGTTGGAGGAACCAACTCCGCCAGCATTGATGGGTCCATCGGAACGACTTTCCATTTCCAGTCCCACTTCGCCGCCCAGCGCAGCCGTTTGTAGTCGAAGGGCATGAAGCCAACCTGACAGCCCACCGAGTCTACGAAGCGACCTGTCAACTTGTAGGTGAGATAGCCGGAAAGATAGAGGTATTTGTACGTCTCCGCCCAGACTTCCGGCTCATGCACGCGAATCCAGTTCGCTTCGGCCTCGGCCTGGATATATGCAACGGTTTCGGTCATGCGCGTGAGGCGAAAGATCAACCCCCAGATCCCACCGATCTTCGGCAGGCCCGGCGTGCGCCGTTGATCCAGCCAGACGATGGCGGGGCGCAGCGGTCTGCCGCGGCTGTCCACGTTGATCACGGTGGCGCGCTGCGTCGTGAGCGCTGCGCCGGCGATGCGCATCTTGTCCGCCTGCGGCTGCTTCCACAGTTTCTGACAGGCCTCGCATAAAGAAGCCCAGTAGTATTCGGGGTTCTGTTCGGCCCATCCCGGCTGACGGGAGAAATAGGGTTCGATGTAGACCTGCGATTTGGCCAGCAGATTGCCGTGAAGGTCGAAGATCAGAGCGCGCACGCTCTGTGTGCCGTTGTCAATCGCAAGGATGTGGTCGCGCATAGACGCTGGATGCCCGTTTGGTGTGTGGCTGAGCAGCCTGACGCATGAATATCAGCCATGTTAACCGTCGGCGGCGGGGACGTCAAACCTGACGTCTCTCTCCCTTATGGACAAAGTGACACTTGTCCCGAGGCGCTGATTATTTCTATCACTGATATGTGACAACTTTCACAAGGTAAATTGGCAGTGTCCGGAGCAACTTGCCCACCACTGCACCACAACACGCTGGGAATCTGTACGAAGGGGAACGGAAGGAGAAACCTGCTATGGCGTTAGATCGCAAAGAACTCGAACAAATTCTCTCCACGCTTCAAAAGTACGCAGAAAAGAAATTGACGCCGGAATTTTTGCTGGAACTTGACCACGAAGATCGTTTCCCTGCGGAGGTGCTCTCCGATCTTTACAACAACATCGGCCTGCATCTGGTCTTCATCAGCGAGGAGGACGACGGTCTCGGCGGCGGCGCTTACGACGTGTATCGCATCTCAGAGGCCATGGCCGGCATCGACCTCGGCATTGCCACCGGCGTGCTCGCCACCTTTCTTGGCGCCGACCCTATCGTCGTCGGCGGCGCGCCGGATCAACGCCACTACTGGATGAGCCGCATCGCCAACGAGGGGCTGCTGGTTGCCTACGGGGCCACCGAACCGCAGGCAGGCTCCGACCTGGCGCAGCTGAAGACCAAGGCTGTACCCGTCTACGAAAACGGCGAACTCAAAGGCTACAAACTCACCGGCCGCAAGCAGTGGATCTCCAACGGCGGCGTCGCCGACATCTACACGATCCTGGCGATGGCGCCCGGCGGCCCGTCGTGGTTCGTCGTCGAGAAGGATGCGCCCGGCTTCACCAAAAACAAGCCGGAGGACAAGCACGGCATCCGCGCCAGCAACACCGCCGCCCTCTTCTTGGAAGACGTTTATGTGGACGCCGACCGGCTGATGGGGCGCGTCGAGGGACAGGGGCTGGCGCAGGCGCAGGCCGTCTTCGGCTACACCCGCCTCATGGTGGCGGCGTTTGGGTTGGGCGCCGGTTGGGCTGCGCTCAAGCGGGCGATCCGCTACAGCCAGACGCGCGTGCAGGGCGGCGCCACGCTTAACCAGAAGCAGGGCTACATGGATAAGCTGATCGTCCCCAACGCCGTGCGCCTGGAAGCGTCGCGCGCCTATATCGAATGGACCGCCGAGCGCATCGACAGCGGCGACCCCAACCAGCAGACCGAAGGCGCGGTGGCGAAATATATGGCGACCGAGGCCGGCAACAAAGCGGCGGAGGATTCGATTCAGGCGCTGGGCGGCTATGGCTATACGCGCGAATACATGGTCGAAAAAATCAAGCGCGACGTGCGCATCACGACCATTTACGAAGGCACCTCCGAGATCATGGAGTGGACGATCAGCCGCGACCGCTGGCAGCTCCATCTCAAGACCAAAGGCGCCTACTACAACGACTGGGCGGCGCGGCTAGAGGCGTTGGCGCGCACCAACGACAACAGCGGCGCAGCGACGGCGGCGCTGGCCATGCGCGCGTTGGCCGTCCTGCTGGAGCGTGCGCGCCTCGACCGCCTGACGCGCAATCAGCATGTTCTCTTCCGCCTGGGCGAGCTGATCGCCTTCGCCGAGACCGCCGCCGTCTTCGCCGAGCGCTCGATTGCCCACCCGACCGAGGCCATGCCCTTTAGTCCGGAGACGCTGCAGGCCATGAGTCGCATCCACGCGCGCGACGCGGCGCTGAAGATTGCGACGGATGGCCTGCGCTGGGCCATCGGCGCCGGACAGAGCGATCCCAATCTCGCCAACTCGCTGCATCTCCCGGCCATCTATGCAGCGCAGGCCGGCCTTCTCGACGACATGGATTTCGTCGGCAAAAAGCTGGTGGAGGCTTTCCCGGCGGAGTGAGAAGGGGAGAGGTGGAGAGCGGGAGAGGAGGAGAGCGGGAGAGGAGGAGAGCGGGAGAGGTGGAGAGCGGGAGAGGTGGAGAGCGGGAGAGGTGGAGAGCGGGAGAGGTGGAGAGCGGGAGA